>HotLOscill_hetero_coDRAFT_1000035_pt1 | contig 137963 bp, 133 predicted proteins | sample HotLakmetagenome_2_FD_10650 | JGI IMG/M metagenome (IMG submission 10650)
GGTGGCCATGACGTTCCATCGCCGGAACCAGCAAGGGGATAAGAGGCTTCAGGCGTTTGCCGCAGATCCGATCCGACGCCTCCCACAATACGATGAGGGCTTCGCGGGTGGCCTCGTCATAGATGCGCCGTCCAGGGCGCGGTTTGGAGCGATCAGCGCGGTATCCGCAACGCAGCAAACACTCCGCATATTTGCGATGATACCCGGAGATCTCGACAAACTCCGACAGAATTACCCCCTTCTCGGCACGGCCAGAAGACCGTTAGCGGGTTGCCAAAGCTCGCAGAAGTTCATCTCTTGTGGCCATGCTGATCCGCCTCATGCTCGCCCCCGAATGCCAATCACTTCGGGAACATTCTTAATGACGCAACAAGCAATCCTTTAGGAACAATTCAGGCGAAGCAATGCGGAGTCTCACTTTGATCGTCCCGCGAAGCCGACCGTCCGCTACAGCGCAATCAAAAGCGCGCGAACGGACGGCTCCGCTCACGACGAGCTACACCATGACGGGTGTGGCCAATCAGCTTCGGCTCGCCAGAATCGCGACCGCACCGACGAATAAGCCGTAGATTACCAGGATTCCAGACAACGAGAGAAGTCCGATATCGCCATAGCCGGCAATGTGGAGTGCTCCAATGCCGAAGCCACCTGTAATGCCGCCGAGTGCGCCCGGCACCCAAGATGCTGCAAGGTGTCGCCCAGCTACTGCGGCAGACACAAGACCGGCAATTGCCAGTAAGCTTCCCAATACGATCTCGCTCATGTCAGCCTCCATTCTGTCGAATCGATATCGACGAAGTTCAGCAGGTGCACATGAATCTTGTTGAACCTCGCCGCACCCTGAGATTGCTATCAGAATCGGTTGCGGCATGTTTCATATCTCGGATTCCCACACCGCATTAGCTATACGGCCACAAACCCCGACTCGAAGAGAGGTTCCTGGGAAGTCAGAAAAGCTATATTTTTTCAATCTGTTAATTGGGAAACCGAGAGCGGCTTCACTTGCCCTCCAAGATCGGCACCTGATACAATCTCGATTGTAAGTTTTCGGGCGCGGACATGGTCTCGCAAGCGTGGAGCGCGTTCGAAAAGCCTCTCCTGCAAGGCATCAGCATCGATCTCACCCTCGACGCTGACGTGGAGGATCTGATGGCCCTCGCCCTTGTGCATCGAGACGGCCACGCGGCGCCGCTGCCCTCCAGCCACGTCTCTGACCGTGACAGCGATCACCTCAGCCGAAATCTTGCTGCCGGCAACAACGAGAACGTCATCGGTCCGACCAAGGATCTCAACTGCACGCAGAGCATAGGGAGCGCCATGATCGGCCCAACGCGCACGGTCCCCGGACTGGTCGCGCAGAAGCGGCATTGCCCGTCGCGACATTGTGCTGAAGACGAGCTCTCCCTCATCTTCCGGTTCACCTGTTTCGGGATCGACGATCTCGACAACGAGATCCACCTCGTCAAATATGATCGACCGCTCATTCTTCCAGCTGAATGCGAGGCCGACACCGAGTTCCGTGGTGCCGTAGGAGGTATGAACATCTGCCGTCGGGAAGGCCGCGCGAACAGCTTCGAGGTCCTTCGCATCAAGGCGCTCACTGCCGAGAATGATCCGCGTGAGAGGGGGCTTTTCCTCCGTGCCGAAAGCATCAATCAGCCTGAGCATGAACGACGGCGAAGACATCAACATGTTGCAGCGGTCGCGACACATTGTTTCCGCGACCAGAGACGGATCTTCGTCTCCCAGTGTCAGCGCGAGTCCGCCAGCTTTCTCGATGATCCGGGCGGATTGATCCTGTTGATCACTGCCGCTATCGCACCATTCACGGAAATCGCGTTGCACTTATGATGCATGCGGGAAAATCGTCGGGTGGAAATCATCAGCGGCATCCTGATCATGTCGCTTCTTTCGAGCAGCGCTGAGGAGCCACAGGCTGGCTCTGTCGTAACCAAAAAAAACGGCTCCCGAAGGAGCCGTTGAAAAAGTTGGGAGGAAACCATGAGCCGACAGAGACGGCTCGAGGACCGTGCATGCGCGAGGGGATCACGCATACGCTGCCACTTGCCTGCCCGGAAACCGATGAAGATGATGCAATATCGCGTATCCGAAACCCGCATGTGACGATAAAAAATTGCTATATTTCGTTGCTTTTGTCAACAAGAAAAAGATATTTTTTACAAGAAAGATATTCTTGATATGCATTCAATCATAAATCATTGAAATTTTTTGTTTTTCTAGCGTAGCGCCTTTTTTCAATGCGCCTTTAGAGCGATGAAATAGAAATCAGAATGCTTTGGATGCATTGAAACAGTGCTGCACCACGCGAAAAACGCAAGCTATATATAATAAAAACGAATACATGCTGCGCCTGCTCCGGCCCACTGCGACGCGGAGGAGGGCGCGCGCAAATTCAAGGCGCTACACTATCCAATTTCGTTCAATAACGATTCATCGACAATTTGTCAATAAAATATCGACCCGTTATGACTGTCAGGGCGGTCTTGAGCCATGAAGGGCCCAATCCCTGTTTCCGCCCTTTGGCGGTCGGCTCACATCAGGCAGATCCCTGGCGCCCACGCTGATGCAGCGGTAACGGATTCCAGCGGGTGAGGACCACGAATCCGTCGCGCGTCGTCACGGTGAGGTGGCCGCCATGGTCGTGCACCACGAGGCCCGGCGGCAATGTGTGTGCCTCCTGCCAGCCGCAGGCGGCCGCAACGTGATAATCGTGGCCGTCGAGGCGCGCGATGGTCTCGACCCGCCCGAAGGCGCGCACGGTGGCGAGCACGGCCCGCGTCCCCGCCTCAAAACGCAGGCGTCGATCCGCATCGCTCGGGCGCTGCCAGTAGCTCCCCGGCCCCTGGGCCTCGGCGGTGTGCCAATGTGCCGGCAAATCCTGCGCGAGCCGCGCCGCGAGCCGGCCTGCGGCGAACTGGCAGCGGATCATCACGCTGTCGAGGGTATCGCTGTCGGCGACGGGGAAGCGTTCGCGTCCGAGGATGTCGCCGGCATCGAAATCATGGGCGAGTTTGTGCGCGCTCACGCCCCATTCGCGGCGCCCCTCCAGAAGCGCGCGAATCACCGGAAAGGGGCCGCGCGCCTCGGGCAGGAGCGAGGGGTGGATGTTGAAGGCGTAGGGGACCACCCCTTCCCAGCCGGTGACCCGCCATTTGTAGCCGGCGACCACAAGACACGCCACGCCGTCATCGGCGAGAGCGGCGATTTCCGCCGGCGTGATCCGCGTATCCTGCACCGGAATGGCGCATTGCCGGGCGATTGTGATCACCCGGTCGTTGAAATCGACGAGCCCGTCGCAGGGGCGGGTGAACAGCTTGTGCGGCGTCCAGCCGCATTGCAGCAGGGCCTCGAAGGCCGGTGCCAGCATGTCGATCCCGGCAAAGGCGAAGCGCATGGGGCAATCCCTTCATTCGGATGGTGCGCCGAGCATGCTGGAAACATGGTCCGTGCGCCATATCTGTTGCGCGATCATGCCGGATGGCGGCACAACAGAAGGTTACCCGTGGGAGGGGTGCCATGGCGAAACGCGAAAAGGCTGCTTCTCATGAGCAGGGCAGCACGAGCGCGCAGGAGTGCTGCCTGCGCCTCGTCCTGGGCGACCAGCTCACCCCCGATATCGCCGCGCTCAAGGATATCGATCGCGAACGGGATGTTGTGCTGATGGTCGAAGTGCATGACGAGACCGTCTATGTACCCCACCACAAGCAGAAGATCGCCTTCCTCCTCTCGGCCATGCGCCACTTCGCGCAGGAACTGCGCAACGACGGGATCACGGTGGATTACGTGGGCCTCGAAGACGAGGCGAATACCGGCTCCTTCACCGGTGAAGTCATGCGCGCCGTCGCGCGCCACCGGCCCGATCGCCTCGTCGTGACCGAGCCGGGCGAATGGCGCGTCTGGCAGATGATGCAGGATTGGCGCGAGGAATCCGCCGTCCCCGTCGCGATCCGCGAGGATGACCGGTTCATCTGTTCGCGCGCGGAATTCGCCGCCTGGGCGGAGGGCCGCAAGAGTTATCGCATGGAATTCTTCTATCGCGAGATGCGCCGCAAGACCGGTTTCCTGATGACGGACGATGGCGAACCCGAGGGTGGCGCCTGGAATTTCGATGCCGAGAATCGCAAGAAGCTGCCGACAAAGATCAGCATTCCCAAAGCTACCGCCTTTCGCCCCGACGCGATCACGCGGGACGTGCTCGACCTCGTCGCGCGCCGCTTCGACAACCATTTTGGCGATCTCGAAGGCTTCCGCTGGGCGGTGACCCGCAAGGATGCGCGCACGGCGCTGACGCGCTTCGTCAACGAGCGGCTCGAGAATTACGGCGATTACCAGGACGCGATGAAGCGCGACGAGCCCTTCCTCTTCCACGCGGTGATCGCGCCTTATCTCAATGCCGGCCTGCTCACCGCGCGGGAGGTCTGTGTCGCCGTCGAGGAGGCCTATCGCACGGGCCGGGCACCGCTGAACGCGGTGGAAGGGTTCATCCGGCAGGTGATCGGCTGGCGCGAATACGTGCGCGGCATCTACTGGCTGAAGATGCCCGATTATGCCGGGACCAACGCGCTTGAAGCAAAGCGCAAGCTGCCGGATTTCTACTGGAGCGCGGATACGCCGATGGCCTGCCTGCGTGCCTGCGTCGAGGAGACGCGGGCCAACGCCTATGCGCATCACATTCAACGATTGATGGTGCTCGGCAATTTCGCCCTGCTCGTCGGCATCACCCCGCGCGAGGTGCAGGAATGGTATCTGCTGGTCTATGCCGATGCCTATGAATGGGTCGAGCTGCCCAATGTGCACGGCATGGTGCTCTTCGCCGATGGCGGGCTGCTGGCCTCCAAGCCCTATGCCGCATCGGGCGCCTATATCGACCGCATGTCGGATTACTGCAAGGGCTGTGCCTACGATGTGCGCGCGAAGACCGGCGAGAAGGCCTGCCCGTTCAACTATCTCTACTGGAACTTCCTGATCGAGAACGAAGACCGCCTCTCCAGCAACCCCCGCATGGGCATGCCCTACCGCAACCTCGCCCGCATGAGCGAAGCGCGCCGCAAGGCGATCGTCGGCGATGCCAGACGGTTTCTGGCGGCGGTCGGAGCGGTTGAGCAGAAGGGGTGAGCGCTTCGCAGGCCAGCTTTCAGACAAAAGATTCGGCACGTACGGTTCAGTATCGCATTCGAGCGCGATCCGACCTGACAGAGGCAGATCGGGCGCTTGAATGCGCCATTTCGGCGCATCATCCCAATGCGGCGTTCTCGATCAGCCAGTTGCGAAACGCTGGAACACTTCCGGATTGCGTATCGCTTTCGCGCATGTACAGCCAGGTCGTGCGCTCGACTGCGAGAAAACCGAGGGGCGCGATAAGCCTGCCCCTCTCCAATTCTGAACGTACAACAAAGTCGGGTGTCATTGCGAAACCAAGCCCGCTGCAGGCCGCCTCGATCGACAAGGAAAGCGTCTCGAAGATGAGCATCTTTCGCTTGCGCAAGCCTATGCCCGCCTCATCAGCCCATTCCTCCCAGGCATCCAGACGTGATGAGGCGTGGAGCAATGGCATGTCGGTGATATCGTGAGGCTGTCGCGGAATCGGACACCGATCCGGTGCGCACACTGGGCCAATCCGTGCATTCCCAAGGCGGGTCGCATGTATCCCCGTTAGCGGCGAAACCGGGTCGCTGGTGATCAGCACATCAATGTACCGCGATGTCAGAGCGGAGATGTCGCTGCGCGTCTGAAACCGAAGCGATACATCGGGCTTTGCTTCCAAAAATTTATCAATCCGTGGTAAAAGCCAATAAGAAAGCAGGGTTGTGGAACAGCCGATCGAGAGTACAGGCTCGTGGGTGCTGGTTCGAATCTGGTGGACTTCCTGCTCCAGCATTGAAAAGCTCTGGCTGCAGACCTGATAGAGCCGTTGGCCATCGGCGTTCAGAACAACGCCGTTGCCACGCCTGTCGAAGACTTTCTTTCCAAGCCAATCTTCAAGTGCGCGAATCTGATGACTGATCGCACCATGCGTCATGCCCAAAGCTGCAGCCGCAGCAGAAAAACTGGGATACCGCGCAGCCGCTTCGAAAGTTTGCAGTGCACGTAAAATCGGAAGCTGTCGCATCCTTAACCGCCTCTCTCAAATCATCATGCCGGCCGGTTGAAACCGGCTGACGGGTAAGATGACGCGCCGGAATAGTGAATCAGAGAGCTCGCCCCGATCCAGTGAGGTCGCGGATTGCTCCTGAGCCGCGAAATTTATTGGCAGGAAGTGTGACGTAAATTGATTTGCACCACAAGTTGCATATTCGCTATAAAGCTGATGTTTAGAGGTGGATGAATGAAAACAGCATCAACAATGTTTGCAGATGTACTGCTTGAGCTTGAGCGTATCGAAGAGTTGCACGCCTCGCTGCATCCAGCCGTGAGTATTTTTGGCAGCGCGCGTACGCCTGCCGATTCGCATGAGTTCCGTAGTGCGCACGGGCTGGGGCAGGCATTGGCACAGAAAGGGTTCACAGTGATCTCGGGGGGCGGTCCAGGTATCATGCGCGCTGCAGTCGAGGGAGCGCAGAGTGCACGAGGACGCTCAGTCGGTTTCAACATTGCTTTGCCATTCGAAGTTCCCAGCATCGACCTGCAGGATATTTCGCTCACATTCGAAAATTTCTTTACGCGAAAGCTCGCATTTGCCCGTTGTTCCGACGCATTTGTGGTTATGCCAGGCGGTATGGGAACATTGGATGAGCTATTTGATATATTGACTCTGATTCAGACAAAAAAAATGCCGGATAAGCCTGTTGTATTGTATGGCAAAGATTTCTGGCATGGAATGATAAATTGGCTCAATGTATCTGTGGCAGGCAATGGCTATATTAAGCCGAATGAGACTGAAAAGATGATGATATTTGATGAAGAATCCGACGTAATAAATCATTTAATACAGTTATTTAATATTAAATAATTTATTGCATTGTCACGTAAAATCTCAAGGTTATGGAAGGAAAACATCATGCAGAAAAATCAATCAGCTGAATTAGTAATGTTCACAGGTGGTAGAGATAGCACGCTTGCTGCTTCTCATCTCATGTTACGAGGGATTCCAGTTCACCTTTGGAGTGGCAATAGCGGATGCTCGCTCCATAGGGGCATACTTTCCTACCGTGTCAAAGAACTTCGTGATCGGTTTGGCTCATTGGTTGTTGATCATGTCATTCAGGACATTAGTGGAAGTTTTCGCTCTATAGCGATCGCTGAAATTGAGAAAGATATTCTTCATCATAAAAAAAATCTTGTGCTGCTTGGTGAAAAAATTGCAATTCACGCACATATAATTGATTATTGTCACAGAAATTGTATCAAGAAAGTCAATGATGGAATTGCTTACTATCAAAGAGATTACCCCGAACAGAGAAATGTTGCAAAAGAGTACTTTATTGATATGATGAAACACTATGATATCGAATATAATAGTCCTATATACGAATTTGCAAAGTCGTCAGAAGATGTAAAGTATCGGCTTTTGCAGCTCGGATTGTCGACGAAATCTCTTGAGGGGATATCTATATTTTCTGACAGCTTCTCTGTCCCATCTGATGAAACAATTTATGAATATTTGAAGCAAAAAGAAGATATTTTTCATGATATTGTGAAATTTATTTCAGCAGGAATTGGTTTTTCACCAAAAGAAATGGAATCATTGGTGCAAAACTCTCATTTTCATACTGTATAGAAATCTATATTAGAATATATAAATAAAATACAACAACTCACTTTGAGAGTGAAGAGAGTAAAGATGGATGCCTTGCTCATGGAAAAATGTGCAGCAATTATTATTCGTGAAAAAACTCTCCTAGTTGTACGTAAGCGTTTCACGAATATTTTCATTTCTCCCGGCGGGAAAATTGAGCCGGGGGAAACACAAATCCAGTGTTTGCGTCGTGAGGTCGCAGAAGAAATTGGCGTCGAAATATCCGACGCACTGTATTTCGATTCTTTTGAGAGAGAAGCTGCGTTTGACCATAAGATAATTATAATTCACGCTTGGTTCGTATCTGTATACGGGGAATGTTATCCAAATTCCGAAATCGAAGAAATTCGCTGGGTCAATGGAAAAACCCGGGTTCCAATAGCCTCCATCTTCAAGGATTGTGTGATACCCCGACTGCTAGCGCAAGATCTGATCGATGAATAAGTCAAAATTAAGAACCGCTGGCGCCTTCGGAAAAATCGATTCAGCTGCGTTACATCCGGATCTGGTGCGAAAAAATGAGAACTACTATTCTGATTGTGCGGTAATTCGCTTTGAGCTAAAGCAATTGCTTGCTTTTCACCTCGGAATAAAACACAGATTGTTTATATTGAATAATACGACGCATGGTTTGCTGACGACAATTGTCGGGCTCTGTGCGGAAGGTTTCGGCCTCAAGCCTGCAAACAACGCATATGCGCCATACCGGATTCTGGCTGCCGGCGGGTTGCCCGGGGGTGATGAGCGCATTCTGACGCTTCAAACGCATATTGATCCGACGACCGGATGTGTCGCACCGCCACTTCTAGAGGCTGGCAAGCCATCTGTCTGCGACATAGCTCAGAGTTTTGCCACTGCAGCACATCATGAAGCGGCGCTCGCTGCAGATGTGTTCATCTGCCCGCTTCACAAACATACGGGTCTGGCCACAGGCCTTGGCCTTTTGGGCATCAGTGATGAGTTGGATGCCCCGCATTTGCGCGCCGTAGCGGAAATGGCGGAAGCGGGGACGGTTGCGTTTCCGACCATCCGGAAAGCCTTGGCGCGCGCCCAACTCCTTGAAGGACGCGTGATCAACACTTTTGCGTTGCAGATGGATGAAGCGCAAGCCCAAGAATTGTCGACCGACGGTGTTTCGATACTGTCACCACTAAACCAGCCGCTCCCCTTCGCGGTCTTGAGGGTGGCCGATCCGGAAATTCTCCACAAGATACCGTTCCGCTCGCCTTTCACAATCAAACAACTTTCAGGCGAGCGAATGATCAGAGTATCCGGCGCCATTCGGGGTGTGCTCGGCGACGCACCTGTCGACCATTCAGCCCGACTGGCTAGCGTCATTCGTCGCGCTGCGAATCCAGGAGGTGGTCTTGGCCGATAGCTCCAGAACCGGTGTGCTCATCGCGTTTGCCGGCGCGTTCCTTTTAAGCTTCGATACACTGCTCTTGCGGATGATCGGTGCTGAACCCCTGCAGATGGCGTTCTGGCGCGGCCTGTCCATGTTTGCCGCCGGCTGCGCTGCCTTGTTTATTCTAAAAGTGGTTCGTCCGCATGCGGACCTGCGGATGCTGAACGGAAAGACCGGCGTCACGGTTGCCTGTTTTTACGGCATCGCCAGTATCAGTTTCGTCGCGAGTGCGATGATGACAAGCATTGCCAACATGCTCCTCATCATTGCGACGGCGCCTTTCTGGGCAGCTATTCTCGCTATCGTCATTCTCAACGAGCGCCCGTCGCGCGCGACGCTGGTTGCATGCGGCGTGGCTTTCAGCGGTATGCTGGTGGTCGCATGGCCAGGGCTGCGAGGTGGAATTAATGCCGGGGATGCCATCGCGCTGGTCGCAGCGCTGAGCATGGCGTGTGCCTTCGTCGTATCACGCCGGACCCGGGCAAATCTCGCTCTGGCTCCGGCGTTGGGCGGCCTTATGTCTGCGATCGTACTGATGCCCTTCGTCGGTGGTTTTTGGCTCGGATCGTGGCAGAGTATGGTCTTGATGGGCGTTGAGGGATTGCTTCTGGTGCCGCTGGCGCTCGGTTTGCTGGCAATGGCGCCCCGGTATCTGCCCGCTCCCCGGGTCGGCCTGTTTCTTCTGCTCGAAACCGTGCTCGGGCCGTTATGGATATGGGCCGTCCTCGCCGAGGCACCCACGGCTTATGCCTTGTCAGGCGGCTTGATCGTGGTTGCGACCCTGGCGCTGCATAGTCTCTACAGTATGCGCCGATGGCGTCGTTTCGCTGCCGCCCCGAAGCATTGAAGTCTGTTACCGACATGGCTTCGCGCGGCGCATGTGCCCGCCACAAGCGACGATCAATTTATTCGATGGCCCGACGCCGCCCGGCCTCAGCCCTGCGTGGCCGATGTTATCGGCAGTGGCAGACACCAGAAACCGAGTGAGCGGCGTGCGAGCAGGGCCATGGAGAGGCTCGCCGTCGTCGTCGTGGCGAAGAAGGCCCATGCCGCGCCCCAGATCCCGAGGGCGGGGATCAGGACGAGATTGAGGCCGATGCACAGCACGGCGCAAGCTGTCAGCAGCAGCGCCAGATGCCTCTGGTGATCGGTCATGATGAGCAGCACCCGGATCGGGCCCGTCGTCGCCTGGACGATATAGGCCGCGATCAGGAGCAGCAGCGGGCCGGAAGCCTCACGGAAACCCGGTCCGAACAGTTCGAGCAGGAACGGGCCCGCCAGCGCCAGCCCGGTCGCCGCGGCGAGGGTCGGCCACAATGTCAGACCGCAGAAGCGCCGGCTGGTTTCCTCGAATCGGTCGGTGGCGCCCTGCGCCGCCAGCGCGGCGAGGCGCCCCTGCGCCACTGCGGAGACGGCAAAGAAGACATAGGAGGTCAAGGCTGCGAGCTTGGCGGCGGCGAAATAGGCGCCGCCGGTCTCCGGCGAGGCCAGAATATTCAGAAGAATGATATCCACCGAAGCCACGACGAGCAGATAGGCATCCGAGACCAGAACGCCCGCCGATACGCCGCTCCAGCGGCGCTTCTGCCAGGACGGGGGCCAGACACGCCAGGCGCTGCGCAGCCGCCAGCTCGCGATTCCCCACTGGATGATCCAGGCGCCGATCACGGCGGCGAGGCTCGCCCACATGGCCGTCGCCGCATCGGGTGCGGCCCCGATGCCGATCAGAACGGCGATCCCGGCCAGAAGCAGGGCGGGCCGCAGCAGCATGCCCGGCAGATACGCCAGCGCCGCAGAGCCGGCGGCGCGCGTCAGCCCCTTGCCGATATCGATCTGCGCCAGCAGCGGCACGGCCAGCGCGCCGACCAGAAGCGCGTCGATCTGTGCCGGGCCGAGGCCGATGGCGGGGCGCGTCGCGACGAGCATGATCGTCGCCATGGCGACGAGGCCGAGCCCGAAGGCCACGGCCTGCGAGAACAGGATCAGGCCCAGCAGGGTTTGCCGGTCGCCTTGCGTGCGATAGGCGGAAGCAAACCGGGTCGTCGTCGATGCGAGGCCCGCCTGCGCCAGCGCCGCCGCGAGCGCTGCCCAGACCCAGGCGTTGGAGAATGCCCCGAATCCGGCAAGCCCGAGCCAGCGGGCCGCGATCAGCTGGCTGAGCAGAGTCAGCCCCGCCCCGCTGACGCGAATCGCGAATGCGGCTGCGGCATCCATGCGATCAGCATCGCGCAACCTGTCGCGCAATCCTCCGGCCAGGGCGGTGAAGGCCGTCATGAACCGGTCTGCCCGGCATTGCGCCGCTCTGCGGCACCGCTGCGATTCGCGCGCCAGCGGTTGATCGCCATCCGCCCCGCACCGGTGATTTCCAGCACCCCCGGCATCAGATCGTCCTGCACGAGCGTATCCGAGCGCTCGCGTCCCCATGCCGCCAGAAGCGGGTGGGCGGCCAGCGCCGAGAGATCGCGCGCCGCATCGAGCAAACCGTGCCCGCTGATGGCTTCACGCCCGATATTGCGGGCATCGTGCAGCAGATTGCGCGCGCATGTCCCGGCGGGATAGGCGACCTGCGGATGGGTGATGCCGTGCACGATCTGATCATACTGGAACAGCGGGAAATCGACACCGAGCGCGACCGGAAGCGGCAGCGAGCCCCAGAAACGGGCATTGGCTTCCAGCAGCACATGGCCTCCGTCGGGCCGGCGTCGGAATTCGAACATGCATACGCCGGAAAAGTGCAGCCGTTCCACCATCGCCGCCACAGTCGCGCCCAGTTCGGGATCCGGCGCCTCGCTCATCCGCAGGGAACTGCCGCCGGCCGCCGCCTCCCGCAATCGGCAATGCTGAAAGGCCTGGGTCACGGCGCCCTGATGGGCAAGGACCGAATAGCCCACGCCGGTACCGGGTATGGCGGCCTCGGCAAGCCAGCCGGACGGCGCGGCAATGCGTGACAGGGCCTCGGCAAGAGCCTCGGGCGTATGGGCGCGCATGACGCTGCCGCGCTCACCGAGGCTTCCCGGCTCGTAGGAGCGCCGGGGCTTGAGATAGAGCGGCAGGCCGAGCCTGTCGGCGAGCGTTTCTGCGGTGGCGCCGTCATCCAACATGCAGCCGGGCGCCACCCGGATACCGAGTTCTTCGGCGAGGGCCCGCGTCTGCGCCTTGTCGAAGAGCTGTGCCGCCGCATCCGTCGGTTCGGGGCGTGCAATCGTCTGGCCGGCGAATGTCTCGGGCGCGCTTTCGATCAGGATGATCCCGCGATCGCAGCAGGGGATGATGAGGTCGAAGCGCCAGCGGGCGAGGATCTCCGCAGCAGCTTTGGCCCAGCTCTGCATCCGGGTGTTGCGCGGCAATTGGTGAACCCGGGTCACGTATCTTGAATGTGTCGTAGGGGAATGCCAGTTGAACGGTGCAAGATGCACTTCCTTGCCGGCGCGCCCGAGTGATCTCACCACTGCCAGCGTCGCACGCGTATCGTCACCGATCACCAGGACCCGCTCCGAATCCGGTGACTGTCGTTGAAAATCTCTACTGCCCATTGTCGCTGTCATGAGATCATCCGCACATACAGATGTAAAAATCGCGTTACAAAACTTACGTAAGGTCATCCCGATCGGTGGCGCAGTGCCTGCGCCGCGTGATCGCCGCCGGCCTGCCGATGCGTGAAAATCGCATGAACCGATCCGCTCGCCGCGCTTGACAAGGGTGCTTCCCGGCTTGACGTTGCCGGATATCGAGGCTGGCGGACCGTGCGCAACGAAGCGGCGCTGAAGATACGGCTCGCCCGCCCGGCTCCGTCGCGTGGCGCTCAACCTGTGCAAGGTTTCCAAAGTCATGGTCGCAGATGAACCCGCTCGGACCCGGCGTCCCTCGTACGACAGTCCCGCGCCTCGCCCCGCGCGCCGTCCAGCGCGCGCGAAAGCGCTTGCGGAACTGCTCGACCGCTGCATGGCGCCGGCTCTGGCGAAACAGGGATTTGCTTCCGGAGACGTGATCGCGGCATGGCCGGAAATCGTCGGCTCCCATCTGGCTGTCTTCTCCCAGCCGGTGAAGCTGGAATGGCCGCGCCGGCGCGGTCCGCGTGATCCCGAGCGCGCCCCCGATCCCGCCACGCTGGTGGTGCGGGTCGAAGGCGCCTTCGCGCTGGATTTCCAGCAATCCGTGCCCCTCGTGATCGAGCGCCTCAACGCCCATTATGGCTGGGCCTGTATCGGGCGCGTCGTGATTCGCCAGGGCCCGGTGATGCGCCCGCCCGAGCGCGTGGCCGCACCGGTGCCGGCGGATCCGGAGACGGCACAGATGGTCGCCGCCAAAGTCGACGCCATCGACGATCCCGGCCTGCGCGCGGCGCTGGCGCGCTTCGGCGAGGCGGTGATCGCCGGCAAGGGCCCGCGCCATGGCAGGCGGTGAGTGTGCGCGGTACACGAGACTGTGAGCCGCCCGGGACTTGCGCGCCGGGGCGCATTCTTGCCACAAGGCTCGTCAGAATGAATTCCGGTAGATTTGTGCGCGGCCCGCCCGTGCGCACTCAGCGAAAGGAAGTGCAATGATCAATCGGCGTCACGCAATGGGTCTTCTGGTCGGTGCCGGGGCCGCGAGCCTCGCATTCGGCCAGGCAGCGTTTGCCGACAACCATGAAGCGGATGCCGGGGAATGGCGGGAAATGATGGTCGGCAGCCCGGATGCGCCGGTCGAGATCATCGAATACGCTTCGCTGACCTGTCCGCATTGCGCGAATTTCCGCACCAACACCTATCCGCTCCTGCGCGAGCGCTATGTCGATAACGGTCAGGTGCGCATGATCTTTCGTGAATTCCCGCTCGATCAGCTCGCGATCGCCGGGTTCATGCTGGCGCGCTGCGACGAGGAACAGTATTTTCCGATCGTGAACATGCTGTTCGAGACCCAGCGGCAATGGGCTTTCGGCGACCGCCCGCTCGACGAACTCGCCGGAATGATGCGTCAGGTCGGTTTCTCACAGGAAAAATTCGAATCCTGCTTGAATGATCAGGCGATCTATGACGGCATCATGGCTGTCACCAATGAGGGTCGGGAGCAGGGTGTGAATTCAACACCGACCTTCATCGTCGACGGCGAGATACATCGCGGAGCGTTGTCGATTGATCAGTTCGAGGAAATCCTCGCACCCAAACTCGACGGCTGATCCTCTCAGCCGTGATGACGGCGCGCGGCGCGCGTCCGCCCGCGATCCTGCTTTCGGGGGGAGGGTGCGCCGATGCAGTTGACGCGCCTGCGCATCGTCGGTTTCAAGAGCTTCGTCGAGCCGACGGAATTCCTGATCGAGCCCGGGCTGACCGGTGTGATCGGCCCCAATGGCTGCGGCAAGTCCAATCTCGTCGAGGCCCTGCGCTGGGTGATGGGCGAGAGCTCCTATAAAAGCATGCGCGCCTCGGGCATGGACGACGTCATCTTTGGCGGCTCGGGCCATCGCCCGGCGCGCAACACGGCGGAGGTGACGGTCACCGTCGACAATGCCGACCGCACCGCTCCCGCCGCCTTCAACGACGCTGAAATCCTCGAAATCTCGCGCAAGATCACCCGCGAAGCCGGTTCGACCTACCGCATCAACGGGCGTGAGGTGCGTGCGCGCGACGTGCAGCTGCTCTTTGCCGATGCGGCGACCGGGGCACGCTCCGCCGCCATGGTGCGTCAGGGGCAGATCAGCGAGATCATCGCTGCCAAGCCGCAGGCGCGCCGGCGCATTCTGGAGGATGCTGCCGGCATTGCCGGGCTGCATGCACGCCGCCACGAGGCGGAGCTGCGCCTGCGCGCGGCGGAGGAGAACCTCTCCCGCGTCGAGGACGTGCTCGGCCAGATCGACCAGCAGGCCGACAGTCTCAGGCGCCAGAGCCGGCAGGCGACGCGCTACCGCACGCTCTCCGCGGATATCCGCCGGCTCGAAGCCACACTCCAGCTGATCGGTTATCGCGAAGCGCGGGCAGAGGCGGTGGAGGCCGAGAATGCCCTGTCCGCCATCACGGCGGAAGTGGCCACGCGCAGCGCCGGGCAGGCGGAGGCAGCCCGGCTGCAGGCCATCGCCGCCCATGCGCTTCCCGGTCTGCGCGAGAAGGAAGCCGAGGCCGCCGCCGGCCTGCAGCGTCTCGTGCTCGTGCGCACCGCGCTCGAAGCGGAGGAAACCCGCGCCCGCGATCGTGCCCAGGCCCTGGAGCGTCGCCTGGTCGAACTCGGGCGTGACCGTGAGCGCCAGCAGGCGCTGATCACCGATGCGCAGGCCAGCATCGCGCGTTTGCGCGAGGAGGCGGAGGGGCTGGGTACCGACGGCCCGCAGGTGAAGGCTGCGCGCGAGGCGGCGGAGGTGCGTTGTGCAGAGCGTGACGCGGCGCTCGCGCGGGCCGAGGAGGCGTTCAACGCCGCGCAGGCCGCCATGTCCGATCTCAATGCGCGTCGCGCCGGTCTCGAACGCAGTGCCCGCGAGGAGGCCGAACGCGCCGCGCGCTATACCCGCCAGCGGGCCGAGATCGCAGCCCAGCATGCAGCGCTTGCCGATTCGGGTGCGGCCGCCGATCTCGAGACCCTGCGCGCGGCGCATGAGGACGCATCGGAACGTGCCGACGCGGCCGATGCCCGTGCCGCGAGCGCCCGCGAAACGCTGGTTGCCGCACGCGATGCGGAGAGCGCGGCGCGCGGGCCGCTCGCCGAGGCCGAACGCCGGGCGCAAAAGCTCGAAACCGAAGCGGCGACGCTCGCCAGGTTCTTCGCCGCCCCCGAAGGCGATGCGCATGCGCCCATGCTGGACGCGGTCAGTGTCGACAAGGGCTACGAGATCGCGCTGGGCGCCGCGCTCGGCGAAGATCTCCAGGCCGCGCAGGACGAGGCGGCGCCGATCCGCTGGTGCAGGCTCGACAGCGACGGTGATCCCGCCCTGCCTGACGGCGTGACGCCGCTCTCGGATCATGTCGCGGCGCCGCCGGCGCTCGCGCGCGTGCTCGCGCAGATCGGCGTGATCGATCACGCGACCGGCGCCCGGCTGCACCGGCACCTCGCCACGGGGCAGATGCTCGTCACGATTGAGGGGGATCTGTGGCGCTGGGACGGCTATGCCGCCGCCGCCGACGCGCCTTCCGCCGCCGCGCGACGCCTCGCCGAGCGCAACCGGCTGGGTGATCTGCAGCGCGCAGCGGCACAGGCGCGCGACGAGGCGGATCTCGCCCGGCGTGATCTCGATTTTGCCCAGGCCTCGGCCCGCGCAGCGGCCTCGGGCGAGAATCAGGCGATGGAGGCGGCCCGCCAGGCGCGGCGCCGGCGCGACGATGCGGCGGCACGCCGCTCGCAGGCCGAGCGGGCCGATGCCGACCGGATCGCGCGTCTGTCGGGGCTCGAAGACGCGCTCGCGCGCCTCGATGCCGATCTGGAAGAGGCCGAGAGCCGCGCCGGGGAGGCGCGTGAGGCGCTCGATGACCTTACTCCCGCGCCGGAACTGGAGGCGCGTCTCCAGGATGCGCGGCTTTCTGCCGCACAGGCGCGCTCTGAAGCTGCCGAGGCACGCGCCACGCTTCAGGGTCTGGTGCGCGAGGCGGAACTGGCCGAGAGCCGCCGCAAGGCGATCGCCCTCGAAACCGGCAGTTGGAGTGAGCGCGCAGAAAACGCCCGCGCGGCGCTCGAAGATGTCGACGAGCGCGTCGCGGCGGCGCGCGAGGAGCTCGAAGCCCTGCGCGAGGCGCCGGACGATTTTCACATGCGCCGCCGGCGTCTCGAAAGCGAGATCGAGCAGGCCGAGGCGGCCCGGCGCGCAGCCGCCGACCGGCTGGCCGAGGGCGAGACGGCGCAGGCCGAGACCGACAGGACTGCCCGCGAGGCGCTCGCTGCGCTCTCATCGGCGCGTGAATCGGCAGCGGCCGCGCAGGCACGCCGCGATGCCCAGCAGGCGCGGCTCGCCGAGCTCGACCGGGCAATCCGCGACAACCTGGAGACCACGCCGGACGGGCTGTATCAGCTTGCCGGGCTGGAGCCGGGTGCCGAGCCGCCGCCCGCCGGCGATGTCGAGGACAGGCTCCTGATCCTGCGCCATGATCGCGAGCGCCTCGGCGCGGTCAATCTGCGCGCGGAAGACGAATTGCGCGAGATCGAGGAGCGGCGCGACACGCTGGGCGCCGAGCGTGACGACCTGGTCGAGGCGATCAAGCGCCTGCGCCAGGCCGTGTCGAGCCTCAACCGCGAGGGGCGCGAGCGCCTGCTGGCGGCTTTCGACGTGGTCAACGGCCATTTCAAGGCGCTGTTTGCGACCCTGTTCGGCGGCGGCGAGGCGGAGCTGACCCTGGTCGATTCGGATGATCCGCTGGAAGCCGGGCTCGAAATCCTCGCGCGTCCGCCCGGCAAGAAGCCGCAGACCATGACGCTGCTTTCCGGCGGCGAGCAGGCGCTGACCGCGACGGCGCTGATCTTCGCGGTGTTCCTGACCAATCCCTCGCCGATCTGCGTGCTCGATGAGGTCGATGCGCCGCTCGATGATTCGAATGTCGAGCGCTATTGCGATCTCCTCGACGAGATGGCCCGCACCACGCGCACGCGTTTTCTCGTGATCACCCACAATCCGATCACCATGGCGCGGATGAACCGGCTCTACGGCGTGACCATGGCCGAGCGCGGCGTCTCGCAACTGGTCAGCGTCGATCTGGAGCAGGCGGAACAGCTGCGGGAGGCCGGTTGAAACGCTGCAGGTGCGAAACAAACCGGACGAAGTTTTCACGCTGGGCCGATTTATTTATATGAATCAAATAGTTAATAGTTTCATCGTGATCCTTGACACGGTATCGAGCCCCCAATATGGTGCGCGCGGCTGACGGGGGCCGGTTTTTCTTGTCCTTCCCTCCCTTGACGGTGTCATGATGGTTGATCCGCAACGGCACGGGAATGACAAAGACGAGCCGAAACCCGGCGACGAAGCCGAATTGTCCACGAGGCTCGCGCGTCTCGACTCCCGGTTGGGCGAAATCTCGTCCGGGCAGGAGAAAGCCGCAAAAGCCGCACGGCGCAAGGCCTCCGATGCCAGCGGGCTCGGCCAGGCATTTCGCCTTTCGGCCGAGTTCATTGCCGGCGTGATTGCCGGCGGATTTCTCGGCTGGATGCTGGACAGTTTCGTGGGTTCGTCGCCCTGGGGGTTCATCATCGGCCTGCTTTTGGGTTTCGGATCGGGCATGCTGAACATGCTGCGCGCATCCGGGGAGTTGAATCGCAAGGCGACCTCGGATAAGTCCCCCGTGTCTGCACGGCGGCCCGAGGACGACGCGCGTGACTGAAGGCGTCGCCGCAGGGCTGCGCAGCGACGGAAAAACTGGTTTTGGCGGCTGGCTCACGCATCCTGATGCGGCGTCCGGCGAGCAACGAGGATCCGAAGACGATGGCGAGCCCGGTCAAGCAGTTCGAGATCTCCGAGATCATCCGCTTCGGCATGATCGGTGATTCGCCTGTCGCCCTGACCAATTCCGGTCTCCACATGATCCTCATCGTCGCTTTCATCACGGGCGGCCTGATGCTGGCGACGCGGGGCACGCTGCTGGTGCCCAATCGCTGGCAGAGCCTTGCCGAGACGATCTACGAATTCGTGGCGAACATGCTGCGCGAGGTGACCGGCAAGGAGGGCATGCGTTTCTTCCCGCTGGTCTTCTCGCTGTTTCTTTTCGTACTCGTGGCCAATCTCGTGGGGATGATACCGGGTGCCTTTACGGTAACCAGCCATATCATCATCACTTTCGCACTCGCGATCCTGGTGATCGGTACCGTTATCGTCTACGGACTCGTCAAGCACGGTTTCCACTTTCTCGGCCTCTTCGTGCCCTCCGGTGTGCCGTCGTGGCTGCTTCCGTTTATCGTGCTGATCGAGCTGATATCGTTCTTTTCCCGTCCGATCTCCTTGAGCTTGCGCTTGTTCGCCAACATGCTGGCGGGCCATATCGCGCTCAAGGTGTTCGCCGGCTTCATCGTGTCGCTGTTGTCGGTCGGTGGCATCGGGTACGTCCTGTTTCCGCTGCCCTTCCTGATGACATTCGCCCTGATCGCCTTCGAGATCTTCATTGCAGGCCTTCAAGCCTACGTCTTCACGGTGCTTACCTGCATCTACCTCAACGACGCGCTGCATCCCGGACACTGAGGATCGGCGCATTCGTCCACACCCTTCAGTTCGCCTGTCAATCCCAAGGAGTTCAACATGGATCCGATTCAACTCACTGAGGCCTTCAAGTATCTCGGCGCGGGTATCGCCTGCATCGGCATGGGTATCGCTGCGCTCGGCGTGGGTAATATCTTCGGCAACTTCCTCTCCGGTGCGCTGCGCAATCCGACCGCTTCCGATGGCCAGTTCGCCCGCGCCTTCATCGGTGCCGCCCTTGCGGAAGGCCTCGGGATCTTCTGTCTCGTCGTCGCGCTGGTTCTGCTCTTCGTCGTCTGACGCTCTTCCGGAATCGGGAGAGTGCGGCGGGGCGGCATCCGGCTGCCCCGTTGCGTGAGCCAGCCAATCGCATGCGCGCCGGGCTGGGGACAGTCCGGCACGCGCATTGAAGAGGCGTCAGTAAGATGGCGATAGAAACCAGCATTGTGGTAGCGCAGGCCGCTGCAGATCAGGGCGCGTTCCCGCCTTTCGAGACGGATACCTTCCTGTCGCAGCTGATCTGGCTCGTGATCACCTTCACCGTGCTCTACACGCTGATGGTCCGTATCATCGCGCCACGCCTGCACGGCATCATCGAGAACCGTCAGGTGACCATCGCCCGCGATCTCGACACTGCCGCCCTCGCCAAGCAGAAGGCGGAAGAGGCAGGCGAAGCTTATGAAAAAGCGCTTGCCGAGGCCAAGGCCAAGGCGCAGGCGCTCGCGCAGAAGACGCGCGACAAGCTCGCCGCCGAAAGCGAAGAAAAGCGCACGCAGCTCGAGGCGGATCTCGCCGAACGGCTCGCCAATGCGGAAAAGACCATCGCCAGCCGCAAGGCCGAGGCCATGGGCAATGTCCGCGAAATCGCTGAGGAAGCCGCGACCGCCATGGTCGAGCGCCTTTCCGGCAACGCGCCGCCGCAGGGCGCCGTCTCGGCTGCACTCGACGCCGCGATGAAGCGCTGAACAAGGAGCCGTCATCATGAGTGCACTGCTCGCCAACACCTATTTCTGGCAGACTCTCGGCACTCTGCTGCTGATCTGGCTGCTCTTCCGCTTCAATGTCTTCCAGAAAGTCGGCGGCGGGCTCGACAAGCGCGCCGAGCGGATTTCCGCAGAGCTTGAGGAGGCCCGCCGACTGCGCGCCGAAGCCGAAGCCCTGCTTCTGGAATACGAGCGCAAGCGCGAACGCGCCGAGAGCGAGGCGACCGAGATCGTCAATGCCGCGCGCGAGGAGGCGGAACGCATCTCCAGAGAGGCCGAGGCGCGTCTCACCGATTTCATCGCGCGGCGCACCGCATCGGCCGAATCCAAGATCGCCCAGGCGGAGGAACAGGCCATGATCGAGGTCCGCGATGCTGCCATCGCCTCGGCGGTCAAGGCTTCCGAGACCGTTCTGCGTGGCTCCGTTCAGGGGCCGCTCGGGGATGAACTGATCAAGCAGGGCTTGCAGGACACACGGCGTACTCTGAGCTGAACTGCCGGGCGCGCCCGGCTGTGCTTCCCGATATCATCCGATCATGAAAAGGCCGCACCGGTTTCCGGCGCGGCCTTTTTTCGAGACAGATGATGGCGCGTTTCAAAGAGCACGCCAAGTCCGAACCAGAGCCAGCGCATTCGACGCCACCTCCTCGGCGCTCATGCCGGGCTTGTAGAGATTGGTGCCGAAGCCGAACCCGTCGGCGCCCTTCGCGTGAAAGGCTGCCATGCTCTGCGCATTGATGCCGCCGACGGGGATGAGCCTGGTGCCAGCGGGCAGGACCGCGCGGATATCCCCAAGATAATCCGGCCCCATCCGCGAGGCGGGGAAGATCTTGAGCGCGCGCGCCCCGTTCGCCACGGCGCTGAGCGCCTCGCTGGGGGTCAGGCAGCCGATCAACGGGATGAGCCCCGCCGCAGCACCGGCGCGAATCACGTCTGGATCGGTATTGGGCGTCACCATCAGCTGTGCGCCGATCTGCGCAAGCCGGCGCACCTGCGTGACGTCGAGCACCGTGCCCGCGCCGGTGAGCACTTCCGGCGGGCAATGCGCGGCGAGCGCTGCGATGCTGTCGAAGGCGCGCGGCGAATTCAGCGGCACCTCGATGAGGCGGAAACCCGCCGCCATCAGCCCGTCGGCAACCGGAATGATCTCCTCCGGCGTGATCCCCCGCAATACCGCGACGAGGGGGATATCGCGCATGGCGAGGTCGAACTTGTCCATCTGAGGGCTCCCGGGGCTGCTATATCGGCACGAACGCATGACCACGTCGTGAAACCGGCGCCAGTCTAACCCGCCGGAAGGCATCTTGCAGCGGGCAAGCACGCAGACGGGCATGCCGGCCCCTGCGCCATTCGCGCCGCCCGGCCCGTTCAGCGGCGGGTGCCGGCCACGGCTGTGGGCGAGGCCGCGACACCCCCCAGCGATACCCAGCGCGCATCGTCGCGCCCCTCGCGCTTGATATAGACGTAAGGCGTCTCGTCCCAGGGCAGGACCGCGTCGGTGACGTTGTCGAGGATGAAGACGCCGCGATCAGTCCTGACCTCGAGCACGGCATGGCCTTCATTGCGCGTATCGAGCACCACATTCATGCGCATGGCCCGGCGCGGCAGGCCGGCATCGGCGAGGCGCCTGCGCTTGAGCAACTGGTAATCCTCACAATCACCATAGCCCGCCTCGGGAAAATCCCAGCTATCGGCGGTGCCCCATTGCTCCATGTCGGTCATCGGGGCGATGGCGGCATTGACCTCGCGGTTGACGCGGGTGATCAGCGCCCAGATCTGCGGCGTCAGGGTGACATGGCCCGCCTCGCGCGGATCGACCGCGCATTCGAGCGGATGCCGCTGGCAGAAGACGCGCCAGGCCGGGATCGGACGGGCGTCGCCGACGGCTTCGAGCGGTGTGACGCGCTCGGGCACGGTGGCATATTGCTGGGCCTGTGCGGGGGCGGCGTCGAGCATTGTCATCATGGCGAGCATGATCGCCCCCGCGATCATGCCGAAGCGCAAGCTCCGTTCCCTGCCGCCGGAGGTCCGCGCCGGCACCACCTCTGCCGCGACATCCCGTGCCTGATGATCCCGCATGCCCCCGGCTCCCCAATCTGCCAGACATTTTAATAAAATGTTAACCAAAGCTGACAGGCGCCGGGGACGCGTTCAAGCCCTAAGGGGAAACACGGTTAACGCCGGGCTGTGGCGTTGCGGCGCTACAACGTTCGTGAAGCGGAACAGGCGGTCAAAAGGAACGGGGCCAGCTGTCTGGCAGCTGGCCCCGTATGCGAGCCCGGTCTGGGGACGGGAGGTGGGGACGTGACCGGGGGTCGCAATCTCGTGCGTCGGCTGCCCTCCTCAGCGCGCCGCCGTGGCGGTCGGGGCCGAAGTATGGCCGAGCGACGTCCAGGCGGTGGCGTGCTGGCTTTCGCGGGACACGTAGACATAAGGTGTCTCGTGCCAGGACACGACCTCGTCGGTGACGTTGTCGAGGATGAAATCGCCGCGATCGGTGCGGACCATCAGGACGGCGTGGCCTTCGCCCTGCTCGTCGATCACCACGGTCATGCGCATGGCGCGGCGTGACAGCCCGGCATCGGCGAGGCGTTTGCGCTTGAGCAACTGGTAATCCTCGCAATCGCCGTAGCCGGAATCGGGAAAGGTCCAGTGATCGGGGGTGCCGTAGAGCTCCATGTCGGTCCTGGCGATGATCTCTCCATTGACCGCACGGTTGATCTCGTTGATCAGCGCCCAGTTGTCCCGCGTCAAGGTGATGATGGCGGCTTCGGACATGTCGACACGGCATTCCTGCGGATGTTGCCGGCAGAAATCCACCCAGCCGGCGATGGGACTTGCGCTGCCCTGTTCGATGGGCACGCCGGCGTTTCCGGCGCCCGAGGCCTGCATCGTCTCTCGCGCATCGGCGAGAACCGGCAAGGCGAGGAATGTCCCGATAGCCAATGCGAAGATGGCTGCACGTTTCGACATGGTCAAAAGCATGATCGTCTCCCTGTCCACGGGGAGACGATGGCGCATCGGTTTTGTTTGCCGCTGAAGCAGACAGTTCAAATTTTATCGAATCCCGGCATCGCCCAAACCTCTCTGCCGTCAGGGAAAATCAGCCGTCAGTGAAAAGCCTCGATTCTCGGAGATCCCGGTAAGGGCTGCTTAAGGACCTGCAATCCATGACCCGGGAGCATTCCGGGGTTTGACATTTCGCGCCGGATTGGAGAGATGACCGGAATCCTTTGCCTCCTCGCCCGGATGGCGGGGAGCCGGCCGGAGTCCCGCATGACGATGCCCCGCGAAAGCAGTGCTTTCTCCCGTGACGTGATCGATGCCCCTTCCCGCGCACAGCCGCAGCAGGGTCGCGGTCTGGCCGGGCGTCTGATGCTGTTCGTCGAGGGGGGGCATGCGCGCGCCTGCGCGCTCCTGATGCTGATCGCCTGCATCTGTTTCCTGCCCGGAATCACGTTTCTGCAGCCGATGGACCGAGACGAGCCGCGTTATACGCAGGCGACGAAGCAGATGCTGGAGACCGGCGATTTCATCGATATCCGCTTCCAGGACGAGGCGCGCCACAAGAAACCCGTGGGCATCTACTGGATGCAGGCTGCAAGCGTGAGCGTCGCGGAAATGCTCGGCGTGCCGGAGGCGCGCACCAATGTCGCGATCTACCGCGTGCCCTCGATCCTCGGCGCGCTGGGTGCGGTACTCGCCACATACTGGGCCGGGCTCGCTCTCGCCAGAAGGCGTGAGGCCTTTCTCGCCGCCGCCTTCATGGCGGCCAGCCTGATCCTGATGGTCGAAGCGCGGCTCGCCAAGACCGACGCCATGCTGCTGGCCTGTATCGTCGTCGCCATGGGTGCGCTGGCGCGCGCCTATCTGGTCCGGGGCGCGGCCATCCTGCCATGGGCGCATGTGCTGTTGTTCTGGGGGGCGATCGGGCTCGGCGTTCTGATCAAGGGCCCGGTGATCCTTCTCTTCGCCGGTCTCGCCGCCGTGACCCTGAGCATCCGCGAGCGCTCCCTCGACTGGCTGCGCGCCCTGCGCCCCGGTATCGGCATCCTGATCGCCCTCGCCATCGCCGCGCCTTGGTTCATCGCCATTGGCTGGCGGGCCGGTGCCGATTTCTTCGCTGCATCGGCAGGGCAGGACATGCTGGGCAAGCTTGGCACCGCGCAGATCTACCACTGGGCGCCGCCGGGGACCTATCTCGCGCTGTTCTTCGTCACCTTCTGGCCCGCCGCCATTCTGGCTTCGATCGCCGTGCCCTTCGCCTGGGCGAACCGGCGGGTGGATGTCGTGGCCTTCCTGCTTGCCTGGATCGTCCCGGGCTGGATCGTCTTCGAACTGGTGCCGACCAAACTGCCGCATTACGTGATGCCGGTCTATCCGGCGATCGCGATCCTCACCGCCATGGCGATCAGCCACGGTTTCGTCGGCCCGCATCGTCCGCTGGCGCGCCCCGTCGGGATATTTCTCGCCTTTGTGCCGCTGGTGCTCGTCATCGCCCTGCCGATCGCCGGGATCCAGCTCGGTGACGGGACGCTGCTCTTCGGGATGCCGCTCGTCGTCGTGGCGGCGCTGATCGGGCTCTTCGCCTGGCGACAGTTCCTGAAAGGCCGGGTGGTGCCCGCCGCCCTGACCGCCGTCGCCTCGGCCATGGTGCTGTCCATCGGTGTCTTCCAGTTCGTGCAGCCGCTCCTGCGCTCGCTGCAGGTCTCGCCTGATCTGGCCGCCGTGGCGCGCAGTCTCGATTGTGCCGATCCGGCCTTCGGAACATTGGGCTATCGCGAGCCGAGCCTCGTCTTCCTCGTGGGGACGGATCTCGCCATGCTGAATTCCGGCGCTGATGCCGTCTCATTCCTCGAAGGGGGCGATTGCCGGATGGTCTTCGTCGAATCCCGCCAGCAGGAACCCTTCATTGCTGCGCTACGCGAGAGCGAGGTCACGCCGGCCCTGCTCACGCGGGTCGAGGGCTTCAACATCAATGGCGGACGCGCTCTCGATATCGGCGTCTACAGGGTTGCACCATGACGCTCGAGGATCATTCCCGCCCCCGTCTCAGTGTCATCGTCCCCGTCAGAAACGAGGCGGCGAACCTGCTGCCGCTGATCACGGAGATCGAGGCAGCCTGCGCGGAGATCGACGGGTTCGAGATCGTCTATGTCGATGACGGTTCGAACGACGAGACGCCGCGCATCCTGCGCGAGGCAATGGCGGAAAAACCGCATCTGAAAGTGTTTCGCCATGCGCAGAGCTGTGGCCAGAGCGCCGCCGTGCGCACGGGGGTGACGGGCGCCTCGGGGCTGTATTGCTGCACCATCGACGGGGACGGCCAGAACGATCCGGCCTTCATTCCCAAACTCCTCGCGGCGCTGGAGGCCGGCGGGCCGGGGGTTGGCCTCGCGGCAGGCCAGCGGCTCGGTCGCAAGGGGTTGCGCAAGCGGCTGCAATCACGGCTGGCCAATGCGGTGCGCGGCGCGATTCTGCGAGACGGTACCCGCGACAGCGGCTGCGGGCTGAAATGCTTTGCCCGCGCCACCTATCTGCGTCTGCCCTATTTCGATGCGCTGCACCGCTTCATGCCGGCGCTGATCCGGCGCGAGGGTCTGGATATCGTGCATGTCGACGTGCAGGACCGCTCACGCTTCGCCGGCGTGTCGAATTACGGCCTGTTCGACCGGCTCTGGGTGGGTCTGCTTGATCTGATGGGCGTCTGGTGGTTGATCCGGCGCAGGCGGCGCGTGCCGCAGGTGGAAGAGGTAACGCGTTCATGATCGCCAATCTGATCGATGATATCGGTGCGGGGCTGCATACGATCTTCATCGCCAATTTCGACATGGTCGTGCTGATCGGCCTGCTCGGGCAACTGATGTTCACCGCCCGCTTTCTGGTGCAGTGGATCGCGAGCGAGCGCGCGGGGCGCAGTGTCATCCCGATCTCCTTCTGGTTCTTCTCGCTGGGCGGCGGCTTCATTCTGCTCGGCTATGCGATCTACCGGCAGGATCCCGTCTTCATCCTCGGCCAGGCGCTGGGTACCTTCATCTACACACGCAACCTGATGCTGATCGCGCGCGAGCGGGCAGCCCGGGAGCATGAATCGGGCTAAAGAGGCTGCGATGAGCGAGAAGACGAAGCGGCGCGAAACCGGTGAGCCCCATTACCGTCCGGATTTCGTCGATGACCTCGATGCCACCCTGCGCCATGCCTGGGCCTGCCTGGCGCGCGGGGTGAAGGACCGGCGCTCGCCCTTCCATACCCCCACCATCGCCACGCTCGGCACGGACGGGCGCCCGCGCATGCGCACGGTGGTGCTGCGCGCCGTCGATACGGGCGCGCGCAGCCTGCGCTTCCACACCGACCAGCGTGGCCTCAAGAGCGAAGAGATCGCCGCAGATCCGCGCGTTGCCGTGCATGTCTATGACGCGCGTGGCAAGTTCCAGCTGCGGGCGGAGGGAATGGCGCAACTGCATGCGGGGGATGCTCTGGCGCAGGCGGCCTGGGACGGCTCGCGGATGATGAGCCGGGCCTGTTACGCGACACAGCCGGCCCCGGGCACCGCGATCGCGGCGGCGGGCGGATTCGTGCTACCTGAAGACGAAGCCGCGATTGTCGCAGGAGCAGCCAATTTCTCGGCGGTGACCATCACCATCGCTGAGATCGAGACACTCTATCTCGACCATGCCGGCCACCGGCGCGCGCGTTTTCGTCTCGACCCGGATGATCACCAGGCGCATTGGCTGGTGCCTTGAGCGCGGGAGCTGCGTAAAAACGCTTGCATGACGGCTTGTCGCAGCCCTGCTTGATCATTGTCAAAGCCGGGAGTGCTGGTTTCGCATAAGAGTCGGTGCAATCTTCAGGATCCCGTATCGGGGGCGAAATGTCCGACGCAGCCGTCACCAACAAGCCAGAACTCAAGCCCGACGAAGAGCATGAGGTCTATATCGAAGGCCCGCTCTACGAGGCGCGCAAGCAGCTCTTCACGCAAAGCGTCTGGGGCCAGTTCCGCAAGATCAAGTGGGCAATCCTCGTCGCCACGCTCGGCGTCTATTACTTCCTGCCCTTCCTGCGCTGGGATCGCGGGCCGAATGCGCCCGATCAGGCGGTGCTGATCGACCTGCCGGCGCGGCGCTTCTATTTCTTCTTCATCGAGATCTGGCCGCAGGAAGTCTATTATCTGACGGGGCTGTTGATCCTCGCCTCCCTGATCCTCTTCCTGATGAATGCCGTGGCCGGGCGGATCTGGTGCGGCTATCTCTGCCCGCAGACGGTCTGGACCGATCTGTTCATGGCGGTGGAGCGGCGTATCGAGGGTGACCGGCGCGAGCGGTTGCGGCTCTATAACGGGCCATGGAACGCGGAGCGGGTTTCGAAATTCGCCTCCAAGCATTTCGTCTGGCTGATGATCGCGTGGTGGACCGGCGGGGCGTGGGTCTTGTATTTCGCCGATGCGCCGACGCTCGTCTACAATCTTGCGACTTTCCAGGCGCCCTTCGTGGCCTATCTCTGGATCGGCATCCTCACCTTCACGACGTACACGCTGGCCGGCTGGATGCGCGAGCAGGTCTGTGTCTACATGTGCCCGTGGCCGCGTATCCAGGCGGCGCTGACCGACGAGCATGCCTATAACGTCACTTACATGGCGGATCGCGGCGAGCCGCGCGGTTCCGTCAAGAAGAACCGCGCCCTGCGCGAGGCGGGCGAGCCGGCGGGCGATTGCATCGATTGCGGCCAATGCGTTGCCGTCTGCCCCACCGGTGTCGATATCCGCGACGGTTCGCAACTCGGCTGCATCCAGTGCGGCCTGTGCATTGATGCCTGCAACAACGTGATGGAAAAGGTCGGCCTGCCGCGCGATCTCATCACCTATGACAGCGAGTACAATCTGGAGCGCCGCCTCGAGGGCAAGCCGCAGGAACGCTCGAAGATCGTGCGCCCGCGTACCATCGTCTACATGGCGCTGATCGGGCTGATCGCGGGGATCATGCTGTTCACCTTCGTCGGTCGTGGCTCGATGGACGTCTCGGCCCAGCACGACCGCAATCCGCTCTATGTGCAGCTTTCCGATGGTTCGATCCGCAACGCCTACACCATTCGCCTGTCCAACAAGGCATTGGAGGAACGTGCCTTCACCCTCGCGGTGACGGGGCTGCCCGCAGTCGATCTCGATGCGCTTGGTGCGCTGCATGTCTCGGAGGGCGTGATCGAAATGCCCGTCGGCCCGGCCCAGACCCGCGAGGTCCGCGTGCTGGTCACCATTCCCGATCCTGCGAACATCCCCGAATCGACGCCGATCACCTTCGTGCTGACAGAGCCTGAGAGCGGCGAGGTCGCCACGACGAGTGACAATTTCATCCGACCCGCCGAGTGAGAGCGGGTCGGGCAAAACAGGAAGCCGAACGATGTCCTCCCCCGAGCGTTTCGAAAACGACTACGTCCCCGGCGGCAAGCCGCTGACCGGGCGCAAGGTTCTGGCGATGATTCTCGCCTTCTTCGGTGTCGTCATATTCGTCAATCTCGGGCTGCTCCTGCCCAATGCCATCGCGACGTTCCGGGGGCTCGAGACCGACAGCGCCTACCGCACCAGCCAGGAGTTCAACACCACGCTCGCGAGCGCGGAACAGCAGCAGGCGCGGGGCTGGCAAATCGAGGCTTTCGTCGAGCGCCGCGCCGATGGCGGCGCCTATGCCGAGATCACCACGCGTGATCGTGACGGCAACATGCTGCCCGACATGGCCGGGGAGGTGGTGCTCGCGCGCCCCGCCGACAGCAATCTTGATCGCCCCGCGACACTGGAGCGTATCGGGTACGGCGTCTACGAGGCCCGGTTCGCGGACGTGCCGGCGGGACAGTGGGATCTGGTGTTGACCTTCAGCGAGGGTGACGAACAGGTCTTCCATTCGCGCAACCGCGTCATGCTACGCTGAACGGATGAGCGAACGGATCGATTATTCGGCATTCGTGACGCGCGACAGGGAGGGTTGCGCGCAGCTTGATCTCGCGATCGACGGCATTACCTGTGCCGCCTGTATCCGGGAGATCGAACAGGGTGTCGCGGGACCCGGTATCGCCCATGCACGGCTGAATTATACGAACAAGCGTCTTCATCTCGTTTTCGACGCGGCGATGGATGGTGATGGCCATGAAACGGCCCCCGTCGATCCCGGGCTTGCCGTCACGCGGCTGCACAAACTCGGCTACAAGGCCTATCCCTTCACGCGCAGCCGTGAGGAGGAGATCGAGGCGGCGCAGACATCGGATCTGTTGAAGCGTCTCGGGGTGGCGGCATTCGCCACCATGAACATCATGCTGCTCTCGGTTTCGGTCTGGTCGGGCAATGTGGCCGATATCGATACCGAGACGCGCGATCTGTTCCACTGGATCTCGGCGCTGATCGCGATCCCCACCGTGGCCTATTCCGGCCAGCCCTTCTTTCGCGGGGCGCTGCGCTCGCTGAAGGCGCGCTCGCTCGGTATGGATGTGCCGATTTCGCTGGGCGTGCTGCTCGCGGTGGGGATCTCGGTCATCGAGACCATGAATTCAGCCAGACACGCCTATTTCGACGCCGCCACCATGCTGCTCACCTTCCTGCTCGCCGGGCGGGTGCTCGATCAGATCATGCGCAGGAAGACCCGCGCCGTGGCCGGCAATCTGCTCGCCCTGCGCGGCGAGACGGCGCGGCGGCTCGATGCCGATGGCGGGGTGACTGAAATCCCGGTTCTCGCGGTCAGGACCGGCGATCTCCTCCAGATTCGTCCAGGGGACCGGGTGCCTGTGGACGGGGTGGTCGTCACGGGGCTGTCGGATGTCGATGCCAGTCTCGTCACCGGCGAGACGGCGCGCGAGCCGGTGGGGGAGGGCGCACAGCTGCATTCCGGGACACTCAATCTGTCCGGAGCGCTGACCTTGCGCGCCGTCGCGGCGGCGGAGAATTCCCTCGTCGCCGAGGTGAACAAGCTGCTCGATCAGGCCCTGATGGCGAAGTCGCGCTATGTGCAGATCGCCGATCGTGCCGCGCAACTCTATTCGCCCGTGGTGCATGCCGCCGCTGCGCTGACGCTGATCGGCTGGCTGCTGGTCGGCGCGGATCTGCATTTCGCGGTGATCACGGCGGTCGCGGTTCTGATCATCACCTGTCCCTGTGCGCTGGGGCTCGCCGTCCCGGCGGTGCAGGTCGTGGTCTCCGGCGCATTGTTTCGCTCCGGCGTTCTGCTCACCGCCGGTGACGGTGTCGAGCGCATCGCCGCCTGCGATACGGTGGTCTTCGACAAGACCGGTACGCTCACCACGCCCGAAGCGCGGCTCGTCAATCGCGGCGCCCTCGATGACGCGATGGTGGCGCTCGCAAGCAGGCTTGGCCAGAGCTCCAACCATCCCCTGGCCCGGGCACTGGCGCGCGATGGCGCGGCGGGAGCGCCCTTCGACGATGTCGTCGAGGAGCCGGGACGCGGGGTGCGCGCCATGGTCGACGGCATCGAGGCGCGGCTGGGCAGCCCGGATTTCTGCGATGCGCAGGATGCCGTCACGGATGCCCTGCGTGGCGAGCCCGATGCGACGCCGATCGTCCTGCGCCATGGTGCGCGCGTGGCGGTGCTGCTGCTGCGCCAGGTCCTGCGCGCCGATGCCGGCGATGTCGTCGCCGATCTCAAACGGCGCGGCCTCGGAGTGATGATCGTCTCCGGCGATCGCGAAGGGCCGGTTCGCCGGGCCGCCGAGGCGCTCGGCATTGCTGACTGGCATGCCGGCTGCAAGCCCGGCGACAAGACCGCCATTCTCGCGCGTCTCGCCGGTGAGGGGCGGCGCACGCTGATGGTGGGCGACGGGCTCAATGACGCTCCGGCGCTGGCGGCTGCCCATGCCTCGATCTCGCCGATCAGCGCCTCGCATCTGGCCCAGAACTGTGCCGATGCCCTCGCCCTCGGCGATCGCCTCCGCCCGGTGGCCGAAGCCGTCGCCCTGTCGCGCAAGGCGCTGATGATCATGCGCCAGAATCTGTGGATTTCGACTGTGTACAATCTGATCGCCGTGCCGATTGCGGTGCTCGGCTACGTCACCCCGCTGATCGCGGCGGTCGCAATGTCGGGCTCCTCGGTGATTGTCACGCTCAACGCCATGCGCGCGCGGGGCGCGGGGCGCGGGGCTCGAGCGAGTACTGCTCCGGCTTCCACGCATGCCAGATCACAGGCGACGGCGATGATCACCCCCGCTCCGGCGGTCACGCCCTCGGAGGCTGCATCATGAATGTCCTGATCTACCTGCTGCCGATCGCACTCAGCCTCGGCCTGATGGGGCTGATCGCCTTCCTCTGGTCGCTGCGCTCGGGCCAGTACGAGGATCTCGAAGGGGCGGCGTTGCGCATTCTTGATGACGATGATCTGCGCGACGAGAATGCGGATGAAACCGACAAGCCGCGTAAGCGCGACGACATCTGAGGCGCTACAAGCCGTAACTGCGTACCAGCGATCCCGCGACGAGGTTCCAGCCGTCGACCAGCACGAAGAAGATCAGCTTGAATGGCAGCGAGACCGTGATCGGCGGCAGCATCATCATGCCCACCGACATCAGGATCGAGGCGACCACCAGATCGATGATGATGAAGGGCACGAAGAGCAGGAAGCCGATCTCGAAGGCGCGCCGCAGCTCCGAGATCATGAAGGCCGGGACCAGCACGTGCAACTGGACATCGTCGGGGCCCTCGAGATCGGTCTGACCCGACATGTCGATGAAGAGTTCGAGATCGCGCTCGCGGACATGGGCGAGCATGAAGGTGCGAAACGGAGCGACGCCGCGGGTAAAGGCCTCTTCCTGGCTGATTTCACCGGCGATGAGCGGGGCGACGCCTTCCTCGTAGGCTTCCTGGAGCGTCGGTGCCATGACGAAGGCGGTGAGGAACAGCGCGAGTCCGATGATGACACCGTTCGGCGGGGCCGTCATCGTGCCCAATGCGGAGCGCAGCAGGGAAAGCACCACGACGATCCGGGTAAACGACGTCACCATCACCAGGATCGAGGGTGCGAGCGCGAGGACCGTGATCAGCGCGATCAGTTGCAGCGCCCGCTCGGTGACGCCGCCCTCCTCACCGAGATCGAGGGTCAGGGTCTGGGCGAGGCTGGGGAAGGCGAGGAGGAAGGCACCCGTGCCGACCAGGCAGGCGGCGGGCATGCGCAGGGCCATGAGACGCGCGCGCGCGCGCTCCCGGCGATCACGCCGCAGCGCGTTCGCGCAACCCATGCCTGTGTGGCTCCTGCCCCCGTGATCCGCCTGCACCGCTGATTCGCTCCGCATGTCCTGTTACGGGACGGTGCGACGCGAATCACGGCAGCGCAAGCGCGGCAAGCGGGCGCAAGCGGGCTATCAAGAGCTTTTGGGACCCTTGTCCGTGCTGCGTCCGAGCAGACGGGCGAATTCCGCTTCGATCTCGTCTACCGAGAACGGATCGACCTTGCCGCCGGGCTTTTCTTCTTTCGGCGCCGGTTCGGCTTGTGGCTGATCTGCCGTGTTGGCCTCTTCCGCTGCGGGTGCCTCGTCTGCAGATGCCTCGTCTGCGGGCGCCTCGTCTGCGGATGCCTCGTCTGCAGATGCCTGGGCTGCGGGTTCTTCTGTGACGCCATCCTGCACGGTCGTATCGCGCTTTGCGCGCACAGTGTCCTGCGGCGCGAATGCCCCGGTTGCGGGATGGGCGGCTGGCTCTTCCTCGATGGCCGGCTCCGTGGTGTCGGCATCGGCCGTGAGTTCCGGCTCCGGTGCCGTTTCGGATCCCGGCTGTGCGTGCGACGCGACATCATCGACGGAGCGCGCATGCGTATGCGCGGCACCTTCCGGCGCGGCCTCGGCTTCCGCTGCTTCCGCGAGCGCTTCTTCAGCGATGATTGCCTGCGCCTGGGCGAAGGCCGGAGATGCTGCCGGCTCTTCTGTTTCCGGGAAGCGCGGGTCCGGATCTTGCGTATCCGTCTGCACATCAGCGCGTGGAGGGGCCTGCGGTTGCGGGCTCTCTTCGATGGCGGAGGCAAAATGCGCCGGACCGGAAGTCGGAGCCGGGGTCATGCCGGGTGCAGGAGCATGCGGGCTTCCGGCGGGGGCATGATCGTCTGAGCCGTCCCCGGTGACCGGCGCGGTTTCGGGTGCCGTGATCTCAGGCGCGGTCCCGGTGGACGAAGATTCGGCAAGAGCGGACTCAGCAAGAGCGGACTCGGCAAGAGCGGACTTGGCAAGAGAAGACTCGACAAGAGGAGAGTCGTCGATAGGAGACCTGTCAATTGCAGACCCGGCGGCCTCGCGCCTGCTCGGTACGGCCTCGGCGAAAGCCTGCTCGATGGAGAAAGCATCCTCGCTCTGTCGGCGCGGCGCCTCTGCGACCGGCGGGGCGGTGCGCGCCGGGAAGGCGGGCGGCTCGGAGCTGATGAAAACGGGCGCTTCTGGAGCCGGTGCATCATCACCGCGTGTGTCGACGGGGGCGTCGGGGGATGGTGTTACGCGGGCGCTCCGCGCGTCTGCGGGCGCAGCCGGGGCCGGGCGCTTGAATGCGGCTTCGAGCTCGCGCGCCATATCGGAAAACAGCGCATCCTCGCGAGCGGCGGGAGCGGCCTCCGGAGCGGAAGCGGGGGAGGGCACGGCTTCGCCGCCGGCGCGAGTCAACGCGTCATCGGCGCTCGCAGCTGCAAGGCCTGCACCGGAAAGGCGCGTTGCGTCCATACCGCCTCCGACCGCCGCGTGAGACGGCGCTTCCCCGGCGCTGTCGGATGGCGCATCGGGCAGGTTCGGCGTGGTGCGCGAACGCGGCGGGTAAGGCGGGGGATTGTCGGGCGCCACCGGCGTGGTGCGCGGGCGCGGCGGGAATTGCGGCGCGGGCTTTTCGGCGGGTCGTGTTTGCGCCTGTCGCCCGAAGCCGAACAGGCCGCGCCTGGATTCGGCCCCCGGTTCTGATGCGCGCTTCTGCGCGGGCTGCGCGACGACCGGCTCCATCGCCTGCGAGAGGCCTTGCTGTGCCGGCGGTTCCATCTCCGGCTGTGGCCCGGCGTTCCGGCGCGGCTGCGGGGCGAATCCCGGGGGTGGCGGGGGTTCTGCTTGCGCAGGGGGCGCGCCGGTCGAGGCGGCAGGCGGCGGCTGAGCGGCGGGTTGCACCATCGCGGCGGCGGCGATCGGTGCCGCCGCTTGCGGGGGCGAACCCTGCGACAATCCCGGCTGATAGCCCGGCTGGCCGGTGATAGCCTGTTCCGGCGCAGGCTCGAACGGAACCTCCATCGCCGGCGGGGCCATTGCCCGGCCATGGGGCGCGCGCACGATATTGCTCTCGATCACGCAATCATTCGGCCCGCCCAGCATGACGAGATGCTCGACATTGTCACGGCGCAGCAGCACGAGCTGGCGCTGGCGGTCGAGATCATAGACATCGACGATACCCAGCCTTGGCTGACGCCCGCGCCCGCGCTCGCCACCCATGGCGAAACGCTTGCCGCCGATCCGCTTCAGGACGATGGCGAACAGGGCCAGAAGGATCGCGATGATCGCGAAGGCGATGACGTATTGAACGACGGGTGAGACTTCAAAACCGAGCATAGATGGACGCACGCTCTTCTTTGCGCACGGCAGACGAATGGCCGTGCTGATCGATAGGGCCACACGCGTTATCGCCTTCAATGCATTTGCGCGCAAGCATTCTGTGGATTTCAACGGGGGAAAAGCGGCATTTGCATGTCATCCTTAACCCCTCCTTAACTCCCCGTTAACCATACGCACGGCAAATTTTGCCCAGTGCCGCCGGAGGGCCGCACGCGATTCGAGTAACGGAGAAGTCCGGTGTCCGTCGCAGGTCTGCCGCTGATCGAGAAGCTGAAGACGCGCATGCACTGGCACCAGACGCGCCAGAAGGTGATCGCGGAAAACGTCGCCAATGCCGATACGCCCGGCTTCAAGCCGCGCGACGTGGCCGAGCCGCAGCTCGATGCACGGGGGCGTCCCGTCGGTGGCAATCTCCAGGTGGCGCGTACGGCGCCGGGGCATCTCGCCCTGGACCAGGCGCGCCCCGGCATGAGTGAACGCAACGCGGCGCGCTTCGAGGTGCGCCCGAACGGCAATGCCGTGAACCTCGAGGAGGAGATGCTGAGATCCGCGCAGAACCAGTCGGATTATCAGCTCGCCGCCTCTCTCTACGAAAAGAGCCTTTCGATGCTGCGCATCGCGACAGGCAGACGCTGACCTCTTTCAAGGTGATCGCCCATGGACTTCATGAAGACCATTTCCGTCGCCGCATCCGGCCTGAAGGCCCAGTCGGGCCGCATGCGCGTGATCGCCGAAAACCTCGCCAATGCGGATTCCACGGCAAACACCCCCGGCGGTGATCCCTATCGCCGGCGCGTGCCCAGCTTCACCAACCGGTTCGACCGCGAATTGCAGTCGCACACGGTGCAACTCGGGCGCATCCGCGAGGACCAGGGCGCGTTCCGCACGCGTTTCGACCCCGGCCATCCCGCCGCCGACGAAAACGGCGAGGTGAAACTGCCCAACGTCAATTCGCTCATCGAGCAGATGGACATGCGTGAGGCCCAGCGCAGTTACGAGGCCAATCTCAACCTCGTCACCGCCACGCGCCGCATGATCACGCGCACGATCGACATCCTGCGCGCCTGACGGCGCGGCAAGAGGGAGTAACCGCCCATGGCTACCAACGCTTTCGCGGCCGGCGCCTATGCCGCCGTCCAGAATATCGGCCAGACCAGCACCGCCGCCGGCGCCGGGCGTACGGCTCAGACGGGTGAGTTGCCCGATTTCTCCGCCATGGTCGGCTCCGCCCTCGGCTCCGTGCGCGAGAGCGGGCAGGCCGCCGAGGCGCAGGGCGCAGCCGTCGCGGCCGGAAAGGCCGATGTCGTCGACGTCGTCACCGCCGTGGCCGAAAGCGAGGCCGCGATCGAGACACTCGTCGCCGTGCGCGACCGGGTGATCCAGGCTTACGAGGAAATCATGCGCATGCCGGTCTGACGGCGCTTGCGCAGCCATGAACAGGTATCGGAACAATCCCATGACAGGCTCGCTCATTCTCGACATCGCGCGTGACGGCATCTTCACATTCCTGCGTGTCGGCGCACCGGTGATGCTGGTGGCGCTGGGCGTCGGTCTCGCCATCTCGCTGGTCCAGGCCCTGACGCAGATCCAGGAGCAGACCCTGATCTTCGTGCCCAAGATCATCGCCGTGTTCAGCTCGCTGCTGATCTTCCTGCCCTTCATGAGTGATGCGCTCGGCGGCTATATGCGCCGGATCGCAGAGCAGATCGCCACGGGAGGCTGATGACCGGCAGGCGCGCATCCCGCGCGACGATTTTGATGGTGAGGCACGGCACGAATCAGGGGCACGGCGCGCGGAATATGGTTAACATCATTGCCCATGGACCTGCTGATTCCCCAGATCGCCGTGGCGTTCCTGCTCACCTTCGCGCGGGTCGGCACATTGGTGATGCTTCTCCCCGCCATCGGCGAGCAGTCTCTGGGGGCGCGGGCGCGGCTGAGCTTCGCATTGTTGCTGACGCTCGTCATGTTTCCCGCGACGCAGGCGACGCTGCCGATCGGCGAGGGCGGGCCGCAGCTGATCACGCTGCTGATCAGCGAGATCTTCGTCGGGCTGATGCTCGGCATGGCGACACGGCTGATCATCGGCGCCTTGCAGACGGCGGGCACGATCATCGCGCAGCAGATCGGTCTCGGCTTCGCCATGGCCGTCGATCCCGCCATGGGCGGTCAGCAGGCTGCGATCGGCAATTTTCTCTCGCTGCTGGGCATCACGCTGATCTTTGCGACGGATCTGCACCATCTCGCCATTGCCGCGATTCGCAATTCCTACGATCTCCTGCCGCCGGGCGGCTTGCCGTCGGCCGGGGATGCTGCGGCTCTGGGCGTGCAGGCGGCTGCGCGCGGGTTTCGTCTCGCCATCCAGATCTCGGCGCCGTTTCTGGTCTTCGGGATCCTGTTCAATCTCGGGCTGGGTGTGCTCGCGCGCCTGATGCCGCAGATGCCCGTCTTCTTCCTCGGTCTGCCGGCGACGATCCTGCTCGGCATGGTGATCCTGTTCGCCGTGGTCGGCGTTATGATGGGTGTGTTTCTCGAGGATATCGGCGATTATCTGGCCGAGATCGCCGGTCTGTGAGGCATTGAGATGTCGGAACAGGCCGAAAACGACGATCGTACGGAAGAGCCAACCCAGCGAAAACTGGATGAAGCCTTTCGCAAGGGTGACGTGCCCAAGAGCCAGGAACTCAATACGCTGTTCGTTCTGGGCGGGCTCGCGCTCTGCATCGCGGTTCTCGCCCGCCCGATGGGCATCGGGTTCATGGACGAGATGCGCGGCTTCCTGATGAATGCGCATCAGGTGCCCTCCGACGGGGCGGGTTTCTACATCGTGGCGCGCAACGTGCTGCTCGGCATGCTCGGCGTGCTGGCGCTGCCCTTCATCTTCATCATGTTCGCCGGGCTGGCAGGCGGCGCCATCCAGCATCGTCCGCTCTGGACCGTCGACCCGCTTCAGCCGAAGCTCGAGCGGATCTCGCTGATCAGCGGCGCCAAGCGCCTCTTCGGCGTGGAGGCATTGGTGAATTTCGCCAAGGGCCTGCTCAAGATCCTGATCGTCGGGGTGCTGGCCGGAATCATTCTGTGGGGCGAGAGAGATACTCTCGACCTGCTGGTTCAGGTCGAACCCCGGATGATCCCGCAGGCGGCGCAGAGCGGCGCGATGAAGATGCTGCTCGGCATTCTGGTGCTGTTCTTCTTCGTCGCCGTTGCGGATCTGATGTATCAGCGCACGCGCTGGTACAACAAGCAGCGCATGACGCGCAAGGAGTTGCGGGACGAATACAAGCAGACCGAAGGTAACCCCGAGGTCAAGGCCAAGATGAAGCAGACGCGCATGGCGCGCCTGCGCGGGCGCATGATGGCCTCGGTGCCCGATGCCACGGTGATCATCACCAACCCCACCCACTATGCCGTGGCCCTGAAATACGAACAGGGCATGCAGGCGCCGATCTGCGTTGCCAAGGGCGTCGATCACCTCGCCCTGCGCATCCGCAAGGTCGCGAACGAGAATGCCATTCCCATCGTCGAGAACCCGCCGCTCGCGCGGGCCCTGCATGCCAGTGTGGACATCGAGGACGAAATCCCGGTGGAACATTACAAGGCGGTCGCGGAAGTGATCGGATACGTCTTGCGACTGCGGCGTATTCGGGCATAAGTGACGTTCAGCACAGGCGGTTTCCAATCAATGGCTCCAACGGGCGACAAAGCACGCAGCACCATCGACAGGTCGGAGAAATCCGGCAATATCTGGCTGTTGGTGCTGCTCGCCATCGCCCTGCCGGTGGCGTTTCTGGGGCTGAACCTGTTCAGCGGTGATCAGGCGCGCATGGCCATCATGGCGATTCTCGCCCTGCTCGCCGTGGCCGGCGTCTTCTTCATCGCCGCCTATGCCATCGGCGCCCTGCAGTTCTCGGGTGCGAGCGGGCGCAACGACCTTACCAAAGCCATGGCCGACAGCGCCGGCGAAGGGCTCGTCGTCACGGAAGAGAATGGTGGCATCGTCTATGCCAACGAGGCCTATCTCGCCTTTGCCGGCGCGCGCGATCCTGCGGATGTGAAACCGGTCGAGCGTCTGTTCGTCGGCGCGCCGGAAGTCTCCGAGGCGATCTACCGGCTGGCACAGGCCGCCCGTGAACACCGCGCGCTGGCCGAAGAGATACGCCTCTCGCCCGGCCTCGCCGGCCGTGCGGATTTCGGCTGGTACCGGGTGCGCGTGCGCCCGCTCCCGCGTCCCGGTGGCGGCACGGCCACCTTGTGGAGCGTCTCCGACGTGACCCATGAGCGCGAGCGCCACGAGAACGTCTTCCAGGAGTTGCAGCACGCCATCGACTATCTCGATCACGCGCCGGCGGGCTTCTTTTCGGTCGAGATCGACGGCTCGATCGCCTATATCAACGCCACTCTCGCCGCCTGGCTCGGCCATGATCTCGCCGAGGTGGGCTCCGGCGGCCTGCGCATCGAGGATGTGCTGCCGGCCAATGTCGTGGCGATCATGACCACGATCACCGGCGCCCCCGGCGAGGTGCGCACCGAGACCTTCGATCTCGACATGCGCCGCCGTGACGGGCAGGCCATGCCGGTGCGGATCTATCACCGTGTCGCCTTCGGGCAGGACGGCGAGGTTGGTGCCTCGCGCTCGCTGGTGCTCAACCGCTCCGCCGGCGAGGAGGGCAGCGCAGAGGGTCAGCGCGCGGCGGAAGTGCGGTTCGCGCGTTTCTTCAATAATACCCCCGTCGCCATCGCCACGCTCCAGCGCGGCGGGCGGATCCTGCGCACCAATGCCTCCTTCGCGCGGCTGTTCGGCCCCGCGCAGCGCGGCGAGGATGACGGGCCCAACCTGTTCGCCCAGATCGCCGAGACGGACCGCGAGGCGCTGTCGGCGGCCCTGCACGACGCCGCCGAGGCGCGCTCGGGCGTCGCGCCGGTCGAGGTCTCGCTCGCCGGTGATGGCGCCCGCTCGGCGCGGATCTGGCTGAGCCCGGCCGAGGAGGGCGAGAACGAGGAGGGCGAGGCGGTCCTGCTCTATGCGCTCGATACCAGCGAGCAGCGTCAGCTCGAACGGCAATTCGCGCAGGCCCAGAAGATGCAGGCCGTAGGCCAGCTCGCCGGTGGTGTGGCGCATGATTTCAACAACGTCCTGCAGGCGATCATCGGCTATTCCGATCTGCTCCTGGCCAATCACCGGCAGACCGATCCGGCCTTCCAGGACATCATGCAGATCAAGCAGAATGCCAACCGGGCCGCGAGCCTGGTGCGCCAGCTGCTCGCCTTTTCGCGCCGCCAGACGCTGCGCCCCGAGGTGCTGCAGCTCGGCGACGTCATGTCGGATCTGTCGATGCTGCTCAAACGCCTGCTGGGTGAGCGGGTCGAGCTCGATCTGCGCCACGGGCGCGATCTGTGGCCGATCAAGGCGGATGTGAACCAGTTCGAGCAGGTCGTGGTCAATCTGGCGGTGAATGCCCGCGACGCCATGCCCGATGGCGGCAAGCTCACCATCCGCACTGCCAATGTCGAAGCGCAGGAAGCCGCAGAACTCGCGCTGACCGGCATGCCGGGCGCCGATTACGTCCTCGTCGAGGTTTCCGATACCGGTACCGGCATCCCGCCCGACGTGATGGACAAGATCTTCGAACCCTTCTTCACCACCAAGGATATCGGCAAGGGGACCGGGCTCGGCCTGTCGACGGTGTTCGGGATCGTCAAGCAGTCGGGCGGTTTCATCTATGCGGATTCGCAGATCGGGCAGGGCACTTCCTTCCGGGTCTTCCTGCCGCGCCATGTCCCGGAGGAGGGCGCCGACGAGGAACAGCCCCAGGCCGCGAAGGAGGAGGCGCGCGATCTCACCGGCGAGGGCGTGATCCTGCTGGTCGAGGACGAGGATCCGGTGCGTGCGGTCAATGGCCGTGCGCTCACCGCGCGCGGCTATACCGTGCTCGAAGCCGCATCCGGGCTCGAGGCGCTGGAGATCATGGACGAGCAGGAAGTCCCGGTCGATCTCGTCGTCTCCGACGTGGTGATGCCGGAAATGGACGGGCCGACACTTCTGCGCGAATTGCGCGGCAAGCATCCGGGGCTGAAGGTGATCTTCGTCTCCGGCTATGCCGAGGACGCGTTCCGCAAGAACCTGCCCGAGGGCGAGGAATTCAACTTCCTTCCCAAGCCATTCACCCTCAAGCAGCTGGTCGAGACGGTGAAGGACGTGATGGCGCGCTGAGCAGCCGTTGCGACCGCGCGCCACGCCACATCCCTTTCGTCGTTTCTGCGCAGGATCAGGGGGCGCGCCCGCATCGATCAGAGATTATGATCGCACGATATGCAGGATGCGCGGATCGGCGTTGCCGGCGCGTATCACCGAGGGAGACGATGACCGCATGAACCGTGATTTCCAGCGCCCCGGGCGCTCCGCCGTCTATGGCACACAGGCGATGATCGCCACCTCCCATCCACAGGCCTCGCTGATCGGCGTCGAGGTGATGCGCAAGGGCGGCAGCGCCGTCGATGCGGCGATCGCGGCGACCGCCATGCTCTGTGTGGTCGAGCCGGCCATGACGGGAATCGGTGGCGATTGCTTCGCCATCATCGCGAAGCCAGGGGCAAAGCCCGTGACCATCAACGGTTCGGGCCGCGCGCCGGCGGCGAGCGACCGGCAAGCTCTGGTCGATCAGGGGCTGGGCGAGATCGCCGACAATTCCCCGCATGCGGTGACCATCCCCGGTGCCGTCGATGCCTGGTGCCGGCTGCATGAAGATTACGGCAAACTCGATCTCGCGGAACTGCTCGAACCGGCTGCCAGAGTCGCCGAGGAGGGCTATGCAGTCGCCCCGCGCGTCGCTTTCGACTGGCAGACCCATGCGAAGCGCCTGGCGCGCAACCCCGCCACGGCGGAGGTCTTCCTGCCCGGTGGGGCACCCCCGGCGCTGGGCGCGCGCCATGCCCAACCCGCGCTCGCGGCCTCGCTGCGGCTGATCGGGCGCAAGGGGCGGGCCGGTTTCTACGAGGGAGAGGTCGCCGATGACATCGTCGCCACGCTGAAGGCGCTGGGTGGCGTGCATGCGCTCGATGATTTCGCCGCACAGACGAGCGATTACGCAGCCCCGATCGCCGGGCGCTACCAGGGTCACGACATCCTCGAATGCCCGCCCAACGGCCAGGGCGCCACGGCGCTGCTCATCCTCGCAGCGCTCGAGAACTGGGATGTCTGGACCGGCTGCACCGATCCGGGCGAGCGCATGCGGCTCTATCTCGAAGCCACCCGTGCAGCCTATTTCCTGCGCGATCGCGCCATCACCGATCCCGCCTTCATGCAGACGGGGGTCGATGATTTCCTCGGGCAGGCGGCGATCGATTTCGTGCGCCGCGAGGCGGCGCGCCCGGCGCTCGACGCGCATGCCGCCCATGCCGGGCGCAGGCTCGGCCCCGCTCCCTGGGAGACCGATACGATCTGTCTCTCGGTCGTCGATCCGGACGGGCTCGTCGTCTCCTTCATCAATTCCATCTTCCATCCGTTCGGCGCGACTCTGCTGGCGCCGAAAAGCGGCGTAATGCTGCATTGTCGTGGCGCGAGCTTCAGCGTTGAGGCCGATCATCCCAATCGGCTCGAACCCGGCAAGCGCCCGATGCATACGATCATCCCCGGCCTCGTCATGCAGGGCGACAGGCCGGTCCTGCCTTTCGGCGTGATGGGCGGGCAGTACCAGTCCGGCGGTCACGCGCATTTGATGATGCGGCTCTACGAGCAGGGCATGCCGCTGCAGGAGGCGATCGACGCGCCCCGCGCCTTTGCCTATCAGGGCGAGACGCAGGTCGAGACCGGCATCGATGCGGGCGTGGCGGATTATCTGGCGGCGAACGGCTGCGCCGTCACCGTTCTCGACGCCCCGCTGGGCGGTGCCCAGGCGATCGCCATCGACCACGAGACAGGCACCCTGACCGGCGCTTCCGATCCCCGCAAGGATGGCTGCGCGCTGGGCTGGTAACCCGTCCGGCGGAGCGTGCGTCGTGAAGTGCGCCTTTCATGAAGGCCGCGCCAGAACTCCCCTCTCCACGGAGGGAGGGGGGAGTGCGCGCTGCATCGACGGCTTAGCTGCGCGGCTCCAGCGGGAGCAGGGCCGGGGTGTCATCGGACGGCATGTGGCGCAGGATGCGGTACTGGCCGGATGCGTCGCGCTGCACGGTATAGACGAGTTCGCCATCGACCTCGGGCACGGGACGCTTTGCGCGCGGGAGCAGCGCTGTCATGGCGAAGATGACACCGGCGGGATGATCAGCCAGAGCGCCTTGATCCAGTCCGTCAGTGATTGATAGGTGGCAAACAGAATCCGCCAGAATGTCGTCTCTTCCATGCTCGAACTCCCCGAAACCATCCTGAAACCGGGTTTTCGTGGTCACCAGAGGTTCGCTCTGGTGACCGGGGAGCTAGAAAGCCGTCTACGGACGACCGCACTGGCCTTTGGGCCGAAGCCTTGGACATGCGCCAGCGCTTCCCCGGCCATGAAGGTCGAGGAGGTGCCTTTTCGGTCGCACCAACCGCTACAGGAAGGGGATTCTAGGCCCCGGGGCCGGATTTCGCCGACTCTGTGGCGACAGTAAAACACGCATTATACATTGAAAAGAGGAGTTTTGGTTGTATCAACATGCAACCATGGCCGCACCCCTCACCGCAGACGGGCGAGGCGGGTGCCGACCTTGTCGAGGAAGCGGGTGCGCTCTTCGCGGGTGGTGGAATCCATGCGGTGGAGGCCGAGCCAGAAGGTGCGGACTTTCGGCGCGCAGAGCACCGAGATCCCCGTCAGCAGCATGCGCCGGCCCGGCATGCCCATCAGCCACCACCACCAGAGCGGCGAGCCCAGCGTCGAGATCGCACCGACGACGCGGATATGCGTCATCACGCGGGCGATCGGCTTGCCGCGCTCCGGCATCCTGAAAGTGGCGTGGGGTACGAAGACCCGGTCGATCCAGCCCTTCAGCATGGCGGGCGGGCCGTACCACCAGGTGGGATAGACGAAGATCAGCCCCTCGGCCTTGCGCAGCCGGGCGAGGTGATCGGCGATCGGTTTCTCGTTCTCGCCGGGCGTATGATAGCCGCGCCGCTCATCGGCATCGAGCACGGGGTTGAAACCCTCGGCATAGAGATCGAGAAGGTCGACGCTGTGGCCGGCCTGTTTCAGGCTCTCGACCGCCCGATCGCGCAGGGCGGCGCCGTAGCTCTCCTCGCAGGGGTGAGAATAGACCAGCAGGATGTGCATGGGATGCGCATAGTCCTTTCATTAATGGCGGGGACCCTCCATGCCGGGGAAGCGCTCAGCCCGCACGCCGCAGGAAGGCACGATAGGGCAGGCGCGGCTCGGGCGGATCGGGCGGCTCGGTCGGCGCAGCGGGGGGCGGATTGGCGGCGTTCTTGCCTGTGGCATTCTTGCCTGTGGCGTTCTTGCTTGCAGCATTCTTGCCTGCGGAATCCGTGCCTGTGGCCGATCTGTCCACGCTCGACCTGTTACCGATCGACCTCTGCGTGGCGGTGTTGCCCGCAGCGCGTGACCCGTCAGCGCCCGCATTTCCGGCCTGCTGCGCCGTGCCGGATCGTGAAGGCGGTGCGCTCTGCGGCGGTGTGGCCCGGCGCGCGAGGCCGGCGACGATATCGGGGCGCACCGCGCGCGGCGGCGCGAAGACGTAGCCCTGCGCCAGCGGCACGTCGATATCGATCAGATCGGGCACGTCGGATTCGGTCTCGACCCGGTCGGCGACGAGCCGGATACCCGCACGGCTGAGCACCGTGGCGAGATCGGCAGTCTCGAAATCGAGCCCATGGCTCGGTTGCGGGTCGAGCAGCATGCGCGCGGGCAGCTTGGCATAAGCGACGCCGCGATCGGCGAGGCTCAGCGGGTCGAGGCGCATGTCGGTGGCGCGGTCGAGAATGAAGAACGCACCCTTGGCGCGCAGCTGCTCCAGCGCGCCAGCCGATTCCGCATCGAGCATGCGCCAGGCCCGCTGCGGGATCTCGAAGGCAAGGCGCCCCAGAATGTCGGGATAAGCCTCCAGAATACGCCCGAGCGCGCGCAGGAATCCGGGTGTGCGCACGCTCGCTGCTGCGAGGTTGCAACTGACGAAACCCTCGCTGCCGCGATTGACCAGATGGCGCGCCACGGCGGCGGCGCGAGCGGCGACCTTGCCGTCGAGTTCGGGAAGGAGCTGCGATTCCTCCAGAACCGGCAGGAATTCGTCGGGCTGAAGCAGGGTCTGCTCATCGAGGCGCAGACGGGCCAGCGCCTCGTAGAAGCGCGTCTTGCGCTGGGGCAGGTTGACCACGGGCTGCAGGTGAATTTCGAGATGGTCCTCGCGAAATGCCTGGAGGATCGCGCGCTTGCGCGCCTCCTCGGCCGGATCGGTGGCGGGTTCCGGCGGCTCCGGTGGGGTGGAAAACAGTGCGTCTTCCACGGCGGAGACACCGCCGATCAGGGCGTCACGGTCATTCGCCGCAGGCGCCTGCGGGGTGAGCGGTGGCGGCGCGGTTTCGCCCATGGCAGGCGCGGCGGGCAGATCCGGACTGCGTATGCCTTCCTCGCCAATGCTCCCGGCGGGGGCGAGATCGGAAAGCCGGTCGGCCCAGCCGGTGCCGCCATCCGCCGCATCTGCGGGCTGTGAAGGCTCCGCCGCGCGCATGTCTCCTGCGCGCATGTCTCCTGCGTGCATGTCCCCCGCGCGCATCGATGCAGCGCCGTCGAGGCGCTGGCGCAGGTCGACGATCTCCTCGGCCAGCGTCGCCACGTCACGGTCATGGCCGGAGACGCTGCCGGCGAGATCGCGCAGAAGACCACTCAGCAGGGCGATCTCGCCGGAAACCTCGGCGACGGTCTTGCGCGTCTCGGCATGGGGATGGCGCTCGATCTCGGCCAGCCGCGCCTCCAGACGCAACAGCCGGCGGGCGACGATATCGAGATCATGGGCCGTCTTCGCGGCGAGCCCAGAGGCGCGCCCGGCCCGCCAGAACCCCGCTGCGGCGAAGGTGAAGACCGCGATCGCGCCGATCCCGGCGAGCAGCATGCCCGGCGCCAGCGCCGCACCGAACAGGCTCCACAGGGCGACAGCCGAGGCAATGATCGCCACGGCACTGACGGCCCACAATGCCCAGTTCCTGATGCTCCCCATCGACACGACCTGCTCCACGCATGATGCGACACGAAAACTCGCAAATCGCTACTGGAAGTACCAGCCCAAATTTCGCCCCAACTTGCCCGGTCCACAGGCTTCCGGCAAGATGTCGCCGAGTTCGGCAACGAAACGATGCCAGGGGAGGAACCAGGATGCCCGATTTCTTCAATCCGCCGACCATTCACGCCCCCGCCTCGTCCTATTCGCACGGCGTGACGCATGCCCTGACGGGGCGCCGCCTGGTGATTTCCGGGCAGATCGGGGTCCATCCCGATGGTACCGTCGCCGACGGGGTCGATGCCCAGCTCGATCTGGCCTGGGCCAACCTCCTCACCGTTCTGCGCGCCGCCGACATGGAAACCCGCCATCTCGTCAAGGTGACCGTGTTCAGCACGCGCCCCGACACGGTGATGAATTTCCGCGCCGCGCGGGACAAGGCCTTGCAGGGGCATGCTCCGGCCACGACATATCTGCAGGTGGCGGGGCTCGCGGCTCCCGATCTGCTCGTCGAGATCGAGGCGGAAGCGGTGCGTGACGCGGATTGAGCCGGCTGCCGTCGCGTGATCGGCCTGTGCGAAGGAGAATGCCATGAGCGAAACGTCCCAGATCAGCCTCGCCATCGAGGGCATGTCCTGCGGCGGCTGCCTCGCGGCGGTGGAGCGGATCGTGAAGAAGATCGACCCGCAGGCCGTCATTCGGGTCGATCTCGATGCCGGCGCAGCGCAGTTGCGCACGCAGGCACCCGTCGAAACGGTCTGCGCTGCGCTCGACAAGGGCGGCTTCCCCGCGCAGGCGCGAGGCTGAGGGCCAGGGCCGGGAGGCGGGCTGGCAGGCAAGGCCGGAAGGTCTTGGGTCGGCCTGCAGCAGCGTTTGCGACATCGTCCGGACCGGCGTGATTTTCCGCTGGCATTTATGCGCAGATCGACTATGTTGCGGCCATTCGCGAGGGCTGTGTCAGCGCGAACCATGGTGCTTGCGACCATGCTGGACGACATCCCGGCATCGCCGCAGCGCAGGGCCCTGTCGGCAAAGGCCGTCTTCGCGAGAAGCGGCGGCGCTGCGGGAACCCGTTTCGTTCCAAGTCTCATCGAAAGGAAAACCGATGTCGATCACGCCTGAGCGCAAGCAGGAACTGATCAAGGAATTCGGTGCGAAAGAAGGTGATACCGGCTCCCCGGATGTCCAGATCGCCATCCTCACCGAGCGGATCACCAATCTGACCGAGCATTTCAAGACCCATGCGAAGGACAACCATTCCCGCCGCGGTCTTTTGAAGCTCGTCTCGCAGCGTCGTTCGCTGCTCGACTATGTCAAGCGTCACGACGAGCCGCGCTACCGCGCTCTGATCGGTCGTCTCGGCATCCGCCGCTGACGCCGCCCCGCGCCCCGGTCCGCCGGTGCGCATGACGAACCCGCCGGCGCGGATGCGCCTGCCGCTCGGCAGGGCCTTGCGCCGGCACCCGATGGTGGCCGAACGCGGTCACCGTCAGTACGAGAAGGCCCGGAGATGACCATGGCAGGATCGCCGGGGGTTTCGCGCCGGCACGGCCCGCCCGCATCATGCATGCGCGCCCGCCCTGCCCGGCATCCCGAAGAGAAGCCCCCCGCCGTCTTGCCCATGGTGTCGCCGAAGGCCGACATTGCATGAAAGCAAGGACGACATGTTCGATATCCAACGTGAAGAACTGATCTGGGCCGGCCGCAAGCTGGTCCTCGAAACCGGGCGCATGGCCCGTCAGGCCGACGGCGCCGTTGTCGCCACCTATGGCGACACCACCGTGCTGGCGACAGCGGTCGCGGCCAAGGAGCCCAAGCCCGGCACAGACTTCCTGCCGCTCACGGTGAACTACCAGGAACGCACCTATGCAGCGGGACGCATTCCCGGCGGCTTCTTCAAGCGCGAAGGCCGCCCCAGCGAGAAGGAGACGCTGGTCTCCCGCCTGATCGACCGCCCGGTCCGCCCGCTCTTCCTCGACGGCTGGCGCAACGACACCCAGGTGATCGTGACGGTGCTCTCGCATGATCTCGAGAATGATCCCGACATCGTCGCCATGGTCGCGGCCTCGGCCGCCCTGACCCTCTCGGGCGTGCCCTTCGCCGGTCCGATCGGCGCGGCGCGCGTGGGCTATATCGATGGCGGTTACGTGCTCAATCCGCCGCTGCCCGAGATGGAGAATACCAAGCTCGATCTCGTCGTGGCGGGCACGAACGAAGCGGTGCTGATGGTCGAATCGGAAGCCCAGGAGCTGCCCGAGGACATCATGCTCGGCGCGGTGATGTTCGGTCACAAGCATTTCCAGCCGGTGATCGATGCGATCATCCGTCTGGCCGAGAAAGCCGCCAAGGAGCCGCGTGATTTCGCGCCGACAGACCTTTCCGAGGTCGAGACGGCCGTGCTCGAGATTGCCGAGGCCGATCTGCGCGCCGCCTACAAGCATCGCGACAAGCAGGAGCGCTACGCCGCCATCGACGCTGCCAAGGCGAAGGTGACCGAGGCGCTTCTCCCCGAGGACGGCGAGCCGCGTTTCGCACCCGAAATGGTCAAGGCCACATTCAAGGAAGTCCAGGCCAAGATCGTGCGCTGGGCCATTCTCGATGATGGCGAGCGCATTGACGGGCGCGATGTGAAGACCGTGCGTCCGATCGTCTCCGAAGTCGGCGTGCTGCCGCGCACCCATGGTTCGGCGCTGTTCACCCGTGGCGAGACCCAGGCGCTCGTCGTGGCGACGCTCGGCACCGGCGAGGACGAGCAGTTCATCGACGAACTGGAAGGCACCCGCAAGGAACGCTTCCTGCTGCACTACAACTTCCCGCCCTTCTCCGTGGGCGAGACGGGCCGCGTCGGTTCGCCGGGGCGCCGCGAAATCGGCCACGGCAAGCTGGCATGGCGCGCCCTGCGTCCGGTCCTGCCGCCGGCGCATGAATTCCCCTACACGCTGCGCCTCGTCTCCGAGATCACGGAATCGAACGGTTCCTCCTCGATGGCGACCGTCTGCGGCGGCGCGCTCTCGCTGATGGATGCGGGTGTGCCCCTGCGCCGCCCGGTGGCGGGTATCGCCATGGGCCTGATCCTCGAGGGCGAGCGATTCGCGGTGCTCTCCGACATTCTCGGTGACGAGGATCATCTCGGCGACATGGACTTCAAGGTCGCCGGCTCGGAGGTGGGCATCACCTCCCTGCAGATGGACATTAAGATCGCCGGCATCACCGAAGAGATCATGCGCGTCGCGCTCGATCAGGCCAGGGGTGGGCGCACGCACATTCTGGCGGAGATGCAGAAGGCCCTCGACGCTCCGCGCGCCGAGCTCGGTGAGCATGCCCCGCGCATCGAAGTGATGCAGATCCCCAGCGACAAGATCCGCGAAGTCATCGGCACCGGCGGCAAGGTCATCCGCGAGATCGTGGAGAAGACCGGCGCCAAGGTGAATATCGAGGATGACGGCACGGTGAAGATCGCCTCTGCCGACGGCAAGTCGATTGCAGCGGCCAAGAACTGGATTCGCTCGATCGTGGCCGAGCCCGAGAAGGACGAGATCTACGAGGGCAAGGTTGTCAAGGTGATGGAATTCGGCGCCTTCGTGAACTTCTTCGGTTCACGCGACGGCCTGGTCCACATCTCCGAACTCGCCCCGCAGCGCGTCGCCAAGGTCACCGATGTGGTCAAGGAAGGCGATACCGTGAAGGTCAAGTTCCTTGGCATGGATGATCGCGGCAAGGTGCGCCTGTCGATGAAGGTCGTCGACCAGGAGACCGGCGAGGACATCTCCGAGAAGATCAAGGCCGAGCGGGAAGCCGAGCGCGCGGCGCGCGGTGAAACCGGCGAGGATGATCGCGAGGATCGCGGCGACCGCCGCCCCCGCCGCCCGCGTCGCCATTCGGAGTGAATTGGCTCGGAGTGAATTGGCATTGTATGCCCGGGACTGATGTCCCGGCGTGAGAATCGCCCGGCCCGCGATATTTTTCGCGGGCCGTTTGCGTTCCGGCGCCGTCGCGTGCCGCGCTTCATCGCATGTGCGGCGCTATGGTGCCCTTCTGAAGCTTTGATCCGCTGCCCAGAGGCGCGCAGACAACCGCATTAGACACAACTTAACATCTTTCATCCAGCATCATCGCCGGTTCCGATCAGGGGAGAGGCATGCAGGGTGACGAGATGTCTGCTGATGCGCGCAGAGAAGGCGTGGACTCGCGCCCCAGCGGTTTGCCGACGCAATTGCGGCGAGCCGGCTTCGTGGGGATCGCCCTGTTCATCCTGCTGGCACCGTCTGCCGGGCAGGTATTCGGCGTGAAGCACCTGCTGTTGCGCGAATGGGTGATGTATTCCGGTGTCGGTGTCGGTATTCCCAGGGGCGAGTTCCGGATCTGGCGCGGCGACCATATGGTGGCGACGCTGTCACCGCTCGAGGCTCTGGATCTGCCGGCTTATCCGAGCGTCATCCATTACACCTTCGCACATCGTGTTCTCGATGATGCGGATTTGCCGGCCTTTGCCGCGCGTCTGTGCGAAGCGCTCGCGGATCATGACGGTGATCGGGTGAGTTTCGAGGGCGTTGTGGGGACGCGCGCGGGTTGGCGTCGCGCGCAGCATGGCGATGTGTGCAAGGGTGACGGTCATCAAATCACCGCAGCAGGATCGCAACGGGAGGCAGAGCATGACCGTTGATCTGCAGACGATTGCTGCGCGGTTCGATCGGTGGGGGCCGTCCTTCACCGGTTCGACGCGCGCCGTCGCGCTGATGCGCATTGGGCTCGCAGTTATCGCGATCACGCGCTTCGGCGGAGAGATCGGTTTCCACCAGGCGCAGAACCCCGGCACCTTGCTTCTTTCGGCGCTGTTCTTTCTGATGGTGGCGATGATGTTCGTCGGTTATCTGAGCCGGTTCGCCTGTATCGGGACCGGGCTGAGCGTCATGTGTCTCTATATCGCGGGTGCGCTCACACAGACGGCGGGCTGGGCCCACCATCATGTCTATCTGCTCGGCACCGCCTGTCTCCTTCTGGCGCTGACCGAATGCGGGCGCTCCTATTCCCTCGACCGCTGGCGGGTGCTCAATGCCGCGCGGCGGGCCCGACCGACGCAGCCGGAACCGCGTGAATACGGGCTGTTATGGGGCCAGCGCCTGATAGCCCTGCAATTGTCGGCGATGTATTTCTGGACCGCCATCGACAAGACCGATCGAGCCTTTCTGTCCGGAGAGCGTCTCGAGCAGACATTCGTGTGGGTCTATTCCGGGCGTGCCCTCGAATTCGTCCTCGCCTATCCCGGAATGATCGCATTGCTCTCCGTGATCGTCGTGATCGTCGAATACGTCTTGGCCGTTGCGATCCTCGTGCCGCGCTGGCGGATCTGGGCGCTGCCCATGGGCCTTGCCCTGCATGCGGGTTTTTATCTGATGCTGCCGGTTCACACCTATTCCGCAACGGCCATGGTGCTCTATCTGGCCCTGCTGGATCCAGCCCGCGTCCACAGCTTCATTGATCGGATACAAGGCCATGAGCGTGTTGCGCATCATCTATGACGGCGATTGCCCGTTCTGCTCGCGCTATGCCGCTTATCAGCGCCTGCGCGAGGAATACACGGTGCAACTCGTCGACGCCCGGGCGGAGCCCGAACGCGCGGCAAGCTACGGGCTCGATCTCAATGAAGGCATGATCGTCGATCTCGACGGACGCGTCTATCACGGTGCCGATGCCGTGTGCCTGCTCTCGCAGCTCTCGCAGCGTCCGGGTCCGTTGCGCAATGCAAGGCTGGCACGGGCGCTCTATCCGTTCCTGCGTTTCGGGCGCAACATGACGTTACGCCTTCTGGGGCGCAAACCGATCTGACGGGTGCGACATCTGCGCAGGATGCATGGGCAGCCGCAACAGCGTCGCCCGGATTCTGTGAGGATCCGATCGCCGATGCCCGCATGACCGCGATATGCGTCCGCCGTTCCGGCAGCGTCACGCTCATGCGGCCATTTTCTCTACTGCCGCATCGAACGCTGCCGCAAAAGCAGCCGTGGTGTAATGCGCCTGAAAGCGCGCATGGCCGCGTGTTGCGAGATCTTCGCGCAGGGCGGAATCGGTGATCAGGGTCTCGATGGCCCGCGCGAGCGGTGCGGACTCGGGGGAGGGCAGCGCATATGCGCAATCGCCGATCACCTCACCCAGCCCGCCGGCGCGGGTGGCGATCAGGGCGAGGCGGGCAGCGAAGGCCTCGACCGCGACGCGGCCGAAACCCTCCGCATGCGAGGCGAGCACCGCGATGCGCGCGGACAGGCATTCTTCGCGTACCCTGTCGAAGGGAAGCGTTCCGGTCAGCGTGATGCCCGGGCACGCTGCGATCGTGCGCGCGAAGGCTTCGCGGAAGGCTCGGTCACCGGCCAACGGCCCGATGAAACGCGCCTGCCAGCCCGGATGGCGCGGCAGCACTTCGGCGAGCGCCTGCGCCACGGCAAGCGATCCCTTCTGCGGCTCGATGCGGCCCACCATCACGATCGTGTCGCCGCGTGATGAATCGATGCCGGTCCAGAATTGCGGGTCGATGCCGTTGGGCACGACCAGGCGCGGGCGACCATTGGCGGGATAGAGCCCGCCGAAGACGTCATGCGCGGCTTCACTGACGAAGATCATCCCCGCGAGATCCCGGTAATCACGCGCGCGCCACCAGCGCCGGAACCCGCTCAGCCGCTTCGGCATCCCGTGCAGATACAGCACGACGCGCCGATCGGGCAGGAGACGCGCAAGCCGCGCGGCGCTTGGCGCGTGCTGGTGCACGATGACGAGATCGGGATCATGTGCCGCTGCAGCCCGCGCCGCGCCACGCATCCGATGACCCACGCTGCGCCCGGAAAACGTCGTGACCGGCATGTCTTCGTAGAGCCCCGGGGCGTCCTCGCAGATCACGCGCATATCGCCGCCATGGCGGCTGTGCAGCACAGCATCGCGCGCGCAAAGATCGATCGATGTGGCGCCGGCGGGCCCGAAATGCATGTTGCGGGGCAGGACGACGGCGATGCGCATCACCGCTTCACTCCCCGCGATCGCCCGGTTCGGCGCGTGCGCCGGCCTCGTCGCGTATCGATCGCCATCTCTGTTGCCACCCTTTCCGGTCTGGCCATTGCGGGTGCCTCCTTGTGGCGCGCTGAAGCGCCTTTTGCAAGAAAACGCGGCGGCGAAATTGATAGCGCTTCGAAACTGGATTGACGGACCTGCATCAAGGATTTAGTTTCGTATCGAAATCAACGAGGACCGTGATGAATATCCATGTTCCCTTTCAGGCAGCCGACAGCCGCCCGCTCGGGCGCTACGACCAGATCGATCAGCCGACCGAGACGGCGCTGGCCCGGGCCTGGCGGGAGCGCGGTGACCGGGGTGCGCGCGACCGGTTGATCCTCGCCCACCGTCGTCTCGCCCAGGGTGCCGTCGCGCGCATGGCCGGGCGCAGCGGCGAGAATCATGATGACTTGATGCAGCAGGCCTATCTCGGCCTGATGAAGGCCGCCGACAGGTTCGATCCGGACAAGGGCGTGCGCTTTTCAACCTATGCCCGCTGGTGGATCCGCGCGGAGATCCAGGAATACCGGGTGCGTAACTGGGCCATGGTCCAGATCGGTTCCTCGGCAGCTCAGAAGATGATCTACCTGCATCTGCGCCGGCTGGAGAGCCGCCATGGCCTCACCCATGGCGAGCAGCCGAATGATGCGCAGATCAATGCGGAATTGTCGCGCATCATGCAGCTTCCCGAGAAGCGGATCGCCACCTTGCGCGAGCGCATGAGCGTGCGCGACGTCTCCCTCGATCAGCGACCGGATGAGGATTCGGAGGATGGTGAGGCGCTCGACATCGTCGACGAGAACGCCCCCGACCCGGAAGTGCAAGCCCTCGACAGCCTGAGCCGCGAGAAGCTGCGCACCCATCTCGCCGGCTATCTCGACCGCCTGCCGTCGCGCGAGCGTGCCATCGTGACCGATTATTATGTCTCCGATCCGCCGCGCACGCTCAGCGAACTCGCCGAGATCCACGCCGTGTCGCGCGAGCGCATCCGCCAGATCCGCGAACAGGGCATGCGCAAGCTGCGTCGCTGGTTCGCGGAGGACGGCTTTGCCGTAGAGGACGAAGCCGGGGCGGTTCCGGTCGGCTGATCCGGCGGGTTACCCGCGCCGCTGCCGCGCGGCGGTGAGGGTGTTCTGCAACAGGCAGGCGATGGTCATCGGCCCGACGCCGCCGGGGACAGGGGTGATCGCGCCCGCGACCGCGCGCGCCTCGGCGAAGGCGACATCGCCCACAAGGCGGGTCTTGCCGCCTCCCGCATCAGGATTGGGTACCCGGTTGATGCCGACGTCGATGACGATGGCGCCGGGCCTGATCCAGTCGCCACGCACCATTTCAGGGCGCCCCACCGCCGCGACGAGGAGATCGGCGCGCCGGCAGATCGCGGGAAGATCGCGGCTGCGCGAATGGGCAATGGTCACGGTGCAGTTCTCCGCCAGCAGCAATTGCGCCACCGGCTTGCCGACGATGTTGGAGCGGCCCACCACCACGGCTTCCATCCCGGAAAGATCGGCCTGCGCGCTCTTGGCAAGCATCACGCAGCCCAGCGGCGTGCAGGGCACGAGCCCGGGCAATCCGGTGGCGAGGCGCCCGGCATTGACCGGGTGAAACCCGTCCACATCCTTGTCCGGATCGATCGCCGCAATCACCTTCTGCGCGTCGATATGATCGGGCAGGGGCAATTGCACGAGGATTCCGTCAACCGCGTCATCGGCATTGAGCCGTGCGACCAGGGCCAGCAGATCGGTCTCCGGCGTGTCTGCGCTCAGACGGTGCTCGAAGGAGGCCATGCCGATCTCGCGGGTCTGCTTTGCCTTGTTGCGCACATAGACCTGGCTGGCGGCATCCTCTCCGACCAGCACCACGGCGAGGCCCGGGGTGAGCCCGGTGCCGGCAATGCTCTCAACCTCGCCGGCAAGGCGGCTGCGCAGATCGGCGGCGACGGCCTTGCCGTCGATGATGGTGGCGCTCATCACGATGATCCTTGATACGATGCATTGCGGGCAAGGGGCTCGCATCGTGCGAGCAGGGTTGCAAGCATTTCTGCAAGCATTTCTGCAAGCATTTCTGCGAGCCTTTGCGGATCGCCTCCCAGATGCAGGCTCTTGAGCCGTGCACTCGCCCCGGTGATGAGGCTGATCCGGGCGGGTGCGATGCCCAGCGCCCCGGCGATCAGTGCGATCACGGCCTTGTTGGCCTCGCCGTCCCGGGCTTTCGCGCGCACGGTCACGGCGAGCGCCTCGCGCCCGTCACCGATATCCTGAACGCCCCGGATCGCAGCCTGCCTGGCGCCGGGCGTGACGCGCAGATTGAGGCTGATCCCGTCTTCGCGCTCCCTCCAGGCGGGGCGCGCAGGTGAGGGCGCCCCGGTCATGATCAGAAGGCGATCGGATAGAGGTAGCGGATGATGACCTGCTGCAGGAAGAAGATGCCGAGCAGCAGGATGATCGGCGAGAGATCAATCCCGCCCAGATCCGGCATGATCCGCCTGATGCGTGACAGGGCCGGTTCGGTCACCCGGTGGAGGAAATCGAAGATCATGCGCACGAAATCGTTGCGCGTGTTGATCACGCCGAAAGCCACGAGCCAGCTCATGATCACCATGGCGATGACGAGCCAGGTATAGATCCGCAGGGCCAGCATGATGACGTCGAGAACAGCGAGCATGAGGCGCGTCCAGTCTGGAGAAAGCGATTCGGTCAGGCAGGGCGTGCAGGCCCCCCACAGGGTTTAGCGCCCCGCGCCGCCGCCGACAACCATGGCGGCGACAGCCGGGCGCTCAGGGGCGACGCACGAAGCCGAGAATGTCGCGCACGTCGTTCATGGTCTTCGAGGCGATCGCCTCGGCCCGACCGGCGCCGTCAGCGAGGATTGCGTCGATATGGCCGGGATCGGCGGTCAGCCGGCGCATCTCGCCGGCGATCGGAGCGAGCGTCTCCACGGCGAGATCGACCAGCGCGCCCTTGAAGGTGGAAAATTGCGCGCCGCCGAATTCGTCGAGCACGCTCTGGCGCGGCATGTCGCGGAGCGCCGCAAAGATGCCGACGAGGTTATCCGCCTCCGGGCGCCCTTCGAGACCTTCGAGCGCGCCCGGCAGCGGCTCGGGATCGGTCTTGGCCTTGCGCACCTTCTGGGCGATGGTGTCGGCATTGTCGGTCAGATTGATGCGCGAGTAATCGGAGGGGTCCGATTTCGACATTTTCTTCGTGCCGTCGCGCAGGCTCATGATCCGCGTCGCCGGGCCCTGGATCAGCGGTTCCGGCTGCGGGAAATATTCCGCGCCATGGCCGAGCTCGGCGATCATCTCCGCCCAGTCATTGTTGAATTTCTGGGCGATGTCGCGCGAGAGTTCGAGATGCTGCTTCTGGTCGTCGCCCACGGGGACATGGGTGGCGCGGTAGACGAGGATATCGGCGGCCATCAGGGTCGGATAGGCGAACAGCCCCACCGAGGCGTTCTCGCGATCCTTGCCGGCCTTCTCCTTGAACTGCGTCATGCGGCTGAGCCAGCCCATCCGCGCCACGCAGTTGAACACCCAGGCGAGCTCGGCATGCTGGGGCACCTGCGACTGGTTGAAGACGATGTTCTTCTTCGGATCGATGCCGGCGGCGATGAAGGCGGCCGTGACCTCGCGGATCTGGTCCTTGAGCAGCCGCGGATCCTGCGGCACGGTGATGGCGTGCAGATCGACCACGCAATAGATGCAGGAATAATTCTCCTGCATGGTGACGAAACGGCTGATCGCACCGAGATAATTCCCCAGATGCAGATTGCCCGTCGGCTGCACACCGGAAAACACCAATTCCTCAAAACCGGCCATCGACATACCCCTTTCGCGCCGACCCAAACGCGCGCATAGCGGGATTATGGCAAGCCGCGACGGGATGCAAGGGCCGGCGGGCCACACCGGGCTTGCGTCATGCCGCCCTGTGTGATCGGCGCAACCTGCGCCGGGGATCATGGCGCCCGAGCGTGCCCGTCAGCATCGCGAGCAGGCCGTAGACCGGGATTGCCGCGAGGCAGAAGGCGATCAGGACCGGGAGGCTGGTCAGCGGCAGGAATGCATCCGCGCCGAGCACGAAGAGCGCGAAGGCGGTGTTGGCGGCGATCAGGCGCGCAAGCCGCCAGCGGATCAGCGCCGTATGGCGGGGCCGCCTGTGCGGATCCCGGTCGCGCGCGACGCGATGCAGTGCGAGCCATTGCCCGGCAAAGGCGCAGGCGATGCCCAGTCCGAGCCCGGTTGCCCCCGCGAGGTTCGCGCCAAGCGCGCAGGCGGCCAGGGCGAGGGCGAAACTCGCCAGAGCGACAAGGGCGGGCGCGCGCATGCGCTGGCGGGCGAAGAGGATCTGCTCGTTGATCCGGGTCAGTACCGCGAAGGGCAGGCCGCAGGCGAGGCCGGCGAGCAACCCCGCCGTGGCGCGCGCATCCGCCGCGTCGAAGGCGCCGCGCGCGAACAAGGCCGTGGTGATCGGCTGCGCCAGCAGGACGAGGCCGATCGCGGCAGGAAGCGCGAGCAGCAGCGCGTCGAAGCGGGCGCGGCGCGCGAGGGTGCGAAAGCCGCTCTGCATGCCGGTTGCGGCCTGATATGCGAGCCGGGGCAGCAGCACGATCCCCGCCAGCGCGGCAATGAGACCGAGCGGCAGCAGGAAGACGCGTTCGGCATAATGCAGGAAGGCCAATGCGCCGGGCATGGTCGAGGCAGCGGGCATGGCGGCGAGCAGGAGGAGTTGGGAGCCCGCAGCGGCGATCAGGGCCGGGAACGCGAGCCGCACGAGCCGGCGCTGATCGGCATCGAAAGCCGGTCGGCTCAGGCGGACCGCGCCAGGCAGCCGGCGCAGGGCGCGGGCGAGGAGGGCGAGCTGCATCAGGCTGCCGAGGCTCATCGTCGCCGCGAGCGCGAAGGCCATATGCTTTGGTGTCGGGGCGAGACCGAGCAACGGCGCGGCCAGAAGCGCGATCATGGCCAGATTGACGACGAGCGGGCTCAGGCTGATCGCGAGAAAGCGGCCATGGGCCGTGAGCACCGCACCGATCAGAGCCGACAGCGTCATCACCGCGATTGCCGGCAGGGCCAGCCGCGTGGCGGTGACGGCGATGTCGCGGGCGGGGTCATCGGAGGCGAATCCGCCGGCGAGCAGCGCGAGCAGGGCGCCGGCGGCGAGGGTGGCGAGGGCGCTCAGGGCGATGATCACAAGCCCGATCGTGGTCAGCGCCCGCCCGGCGAATCCCGCCGCAGCCGCGGCCCCGCCGGTCCCGGCGATCTGCGCGTGCAGTGGCACGAAACCGGCATTGACCGCCCCTTCCGAGACCATCCGCCGGGCGAGATTGGGCAGGCGCAGGGCGATCGCAAGCGTCTCCGCCGCCGGACCGGCCCCGAGCACGGCGGCGATCATCACGTCGCGGACGAAGCCGAGAATGCGGGAGAAGGCGGCGGCGCCGGCGACGATGAGGCCGGATCGGACAGGGCCCTTCGCGCCCGGATCGCCTGCAGATTTGTCCCGCGCCGGGTCTTGCCGCGCCGGGTCTTGCCGCGTTGGATCTTGCCGCGTTGGATCTTGCGGCGCCGGATCCTGCGGCGACTGCGTCGTCACGGCCTCACGCGACCGCCGGACTGCTGGTCCCGTCTCCGTCCCTGTCGGCGTCGCCGGTCGCGGGTTGTGCCGCATCATCGGCGAGCGTCAGAATCGGTTCGGCGCAATGGCGTCCCTGGAGATAATCGACGCCCCATTCCGCAAGCATGGCGGCGGTCTCCTCGTCCTCGACCCATTCGGCCACGACACGCATGTCCAGATTGCGCGCGAGATCGACGAGGGTGCGCACGAAGAAGCGGTCATCGGGGGAGCGCGGCAGGTTCTGCACGAAGGCCCCGTCGATCTTGAGAATGTCGACGGGGAAGCTGCGAAGATGGCGGAAGGAGGTGTGGCCGGCGCCGAAATCGTCGATGGCGATGCGAACGCCCTTCTGCTTCATCATTTCGAGCTGCATGCGCGTGCGTTCGGGATCGCGGACCGCGCTCGTCTCGGTAATCTCGATGATCAGCCGCGCGGCCACGCCCGGATGCAGGGCGAGATGACCATCCAGCGCGCTGATCCAGTCGGGGCGCTCCAGGGTCGACGGGGAGAGATTGACGGAGAGATGGTCCTCCGGATGCTTCGCGAGCCAGCTTGTGGCCAGTTCGAGCATGCGCGCATCGAGCAGATCCATCAGCCCCGCGCGCTCGACTGCGGGCATGATCTCGCCACCGGCCAGAAGCGGCATGTCCGGGCGGGTGAGCCTGGCCAGCGCCTCGCAGAACACCGTCTTGCGGGTGCGCGCATCGACCACCGGCTGGCGGGCGAAGACGAGCCGGCGCTCGTTGAGCGCATCGATCACCGCATTGGCCGAAAGCTGCGCCTCGCGCCGCAGACGGGCTTCGCAGCGCAGATCATGCACGACGAGCGTTTCATGCGGCTGGATGCGTGCACGCGCCAGCGCATCTTCCGCGCGGCGCATCAGCGAGGCGGCATCGCGGGCGTGATCGGGGGCACAGGCCGCGCCGATGCGCAGGCTGACGGGGAAGACGCCGCCCTGCGTCGCGACGGGGGTCTTCTCGACCGCATCGCGCAGCCGCTGCGCGGCAATCGGAGCCTGGCCGAGAGAGCACGACATCATTGCCACGGCGAAGCGGTTGCTGGCGTAGCGGGTGATCTTGTCGCGGCTGCGCAGCACCCGGCGGATGCGTGTCGCGACCTCGTCGATCACCGCATCACCGCCATCGAAGCCGAGCTCGTCGTTGATCCGCTCGAGATTGTCGATCGCGGCGATCATGATGGTGACGCGCTTTTGCGAACTCGCAGTGGCGAGCACGTCGGCGCCGATGAAATCGACGAAGGCGCCGCGATCACCCAGCCGCATCTGCGTCGCATCGCCGGGCTCGACGCGCAGCACACCGTGGACCCGCGCCGGTGTGCCGCCCGGCCCGGCATACCAGCGACCGGAATCCTCGACGGCGACCCGGCGTCCATCCGGGAGGCGAAGGTTGTAACGTGTCCTGAAGGGAATCCCCGCGCCGGTATCAGTCTCCCGGGCGAGGCTGATCGTCTCGTTGCGGTTGATGCCGCTGCCCGGCTCGGCCATCAGCGCGAAGGCGCCACCGGTGGCGATGCTCTGCGGATCGGCGATGCCGAGCACGTCACAGGCATTGGCGCTCCATGCGAGCGCGTCGGTCTCCACGTTCCAGTCATAGATGACTTCCCCGATGGAGGTGAGCACGGCGCGCGGATCGAGAGCCGTTTCCGGCGGTCTGGCATCCGACATCGAGGCCCGTCCTTTCCCATCCCGTTACGGCTTGAACCGACGCGGTGACGCCCATGCCATTGCCCGGATGCGGTGCACCAGAACGGCACAGGGCAATGCCCGCCGTGCGCGAACCATCTTCCGAAGCAAGCGCCTGCAGGTGACAATTCGTCCTGAAATGATGCATAAACCAAGGTTAACAGGCGGTTAAAACTGGCCGCAGAATTGCACGTAATGGTGATCATGCGTCCGGGAGTTTCGCTGCATGCATAACGAACCATTGATGCAAACCGCTGCCGCGCATCGCGCGAATCGCAATTCCGCGAGCCGTGCGGTCGTGCCCGTCACGGCCACCACGCGCACGCATAACGAGGGGGATGAGCGCACGCGGCACGAACGGGCATCGTTCCGGGCGATGCCCCGGCAGGCTGGGGCCTCGGCGGGTTTCGTCACGCAGCTGATCGCCTGTGCCGGCAACCTGCCTGCTTATCGGGCCCGGCGCCGGGCCGAGCCGGAGGAGGCCGCGCGTTGTTATGCGGGCGCATCGGCGCATCCGGTGCAGGGGCGCGGCATCGCCGTGTGAGCCCGTCCACAATTCGCTGCGGTCGAAAAATCCGCAGCGCCCCCTTGCGGTAAGGGCGCAATTCGGGGAGTAAGGACGACGCGCCGTCAACGCGAGCCGGAGAACAGCCATGACCATGCCCTACCGACGAATCCTCGTGAAACTGTCGGGAGAGGCGTTGCAGGCACCGGACGGGTTCTGGCTCGATGCGCAGGTCCTCACCCGGCTTTCCCAGGATATAGCCCGCGCCACGGCGGCGGGATTCGAGATCGCTCTGGTGATCGGCGGCGGCAACATCATCCGTGGCGCGCGCATGAGCGCCGCCGGCTGGATCGACCGTCCCACGGCGGATTCCATGGGCATGCTCGCCACGGTGATGAATTCGCTCGCGCTCGAGACCGCGCTGAACGCCAACGGCGTCTCGGCGCGTACCATGTCGGCGGTGTCGATGCCGACGATCTGCGAAACCTATGCGCGCCAGCCGGCCCTGCATTATCTCGAAAAAGGCCAGGTCGTGGTGCTGGCGGGCGGTACCGGCAATCCCTTTTTCACCACCGACACCTCCGCCGTGCTGCGCGCTGCGGAACTGCGTTGTGACGCGGTGCTCAAGGCGACGCAGGTGGATGGGGTCTATTCCGCCGATCCCAAGGCGCACGCGGATGCGAAGCGTTACGACAGGCTTACCCATGACGAGGCGATCGCCCGTGATCTGAAGGTGATGGATACCGCTGCTTTTGCGCTCGCCCGCGACGGCAAGTTGCCGATCATCGTCGGTTCGCTGCACGCGCCGTCCTCGATCGCGGCGATTCTGGAGCGAGAAGCACCCTCGACGGTGGTGGCGCCCTGATATAAACAGCATCGGGCCGTATCCCGACAATTGCACGACAGGACAACGACAATGGCTGCGGAATTCGATCTCGACGACATCAAGCGCCGTATGCGTGGCGCGGTGAATTCATTGAAGAGCGATCTGGCGGGGCTGCGCACCGGGCGCGCCTCCACGAACCTGCTCGACCCGATCACGGTCGATGCCTATGGCGCCGCCATGCCGATCAACCAGGTCGCGACGGTCAGCGTGCCCGAGCCGCGCCTGCTCTCGGTCCAGGTCTGGGATCGCAGCATGGTGGCCTCCGTCGAGAAGGCGATCCGCGAGAGCGATCTCGGTCTCAATCCGCAGACCGAGGGCCAGGTCATCCGCCTGCGCATTCCCGAGATGAACGAGCAGCGCCGCAAGGAAATGGTCAAGGTCGCGCACAAATATGCCGAAGAGGCGCGTGTGGCCGTCAGGCATGTGCGTCGCGACGGGCTTGATACGCTGAAGAAGCTGGAAAAAGACGGCGATATCAGCCAGGACGACGAGAAGCGTCAGGCCGATCAGGTCCAGAAGGCGACGGATGAACACGTCTCCGAGGTCGACTCGGTCGTCGCGGCCAAGGAAAAGGAAATCATGCAGGTCTGATCGGGGATCGGACCTGCATCCGGGCATGCGCCGGTCAGCCGGCGCCAAGCGGAGACAGGGCTTCATGCCGGAGGATCACAGCGCCGCAGCCGCCGCACGGGTCAGCGGCGTGCCGCAGACCGACATCCGGGGCGGGTATCCGCTTTCCCGCCTGCCGCGTCACGTCGCCGTGATCATGGATGGCAACGGTCGCTGGGCATCGCGGCGCGGCCTGCCGCGTGCCGAGGGGCATCGCCAGGGCGTCGAGGCGGTGCGGCGCTGTGTGCGCGCCGCAACGCAGGCCGGGATCGGTTATCTCACGCTCTATGCCTTTTCCGCCGAGAACTGGCGCCGTCCGCCGACCGAAATCTCCATCCTGATGAGCCTCCTGAAGCGCTATATCCGCAGCGACCTCGACACGTTGCATGAAGCGGGCGTCCGGATCCGGATCATCGGCGAACGTGAAGGCCTTTCCCGCGACATTCTTGCGCTGCTGGAGGAGGTCGAGGCGCGCACGCGCGACAATACCGGTCTCAACCTCGTTGTGGCCTTCAATTACGGCGGGCGTCAGGAGATCCTGCGGGCCGCCCGGCGTCTGGCCTCGGAGGTCGCGGCCGGCAGGCTCGATCCTGCCGCCATCGACGAGACGCGCTTCGCCGATGCCCTCGACACGGCCGGTATGCCCGATCCGGATCTGGTGATTCGCACCTCGGGCGAACAGCGCGTCTCGAACTTCCTGCCCTGGCAATCGGCCTATGCCGAATATGTCTTCCTGCCCGATCTCTGGCCCGATTTCGACGAGGCGGTTCTCGCCCGGGCACTGGCGGAATACGCCCGGCGCGAGCGGCGTTTCGGCGGGCTCGGCCATGTCGCGGAGGGCTCCGCCACCGATGATGGCGCCCGCTATCGTGAGGCGAGCCGATGAACGGCCCCGGCGAAAGCGGCAAGGCGCGCGGCTTCCTGCGCTCGGAGACTGGTATCCGGCTCATCTCGGCCGTCGTGATGATCGCGCTGGCGCTGGGCACGACCTGGTTCGGCGGGGTCGTCTTCGCCCTGCTCTGGCTGGCGGCGGGATCGGCGGTTCTGTTCGAATGGATCGCCATGGTCTGGATCGTCCGTCGCATCCCCAGCGTCGTGGCCGGCGCGCTGGCCTATACGGCCTTCGTGCTGGCGCATCTCACCGACTGGCCGGGGATCGTGCTGGCGGCGATCGCGCTGACCGGTGGCGCGCTCGTCGTGATGATCAGCATGACGTGGCGCGACCGGATCTGGGCCGGCGCGGGCTATGCCGTCGGTTTCGTGGTGGTGGCGGTCCCGATCATTGTGCGATCCGATCCGGCGCTCGGCGCGCTCGCAATCATATGGATCTTCGCCGTGGTCTGGGGCACGGATATCGCGGCCTATTTCACCGGGCGCGCGCTGGGCGGGCCGAAGCTCTGGCCCCGGCTGAGCCCGAAGAAGACCTGGGCGGGATTCTTCGGCGGGCTGGCCTGTGCCATGCTGGCGGGTTTTCTGCTGGGGCTCGCCGCCCGGATTGCGGGTCAGGCGCCGCCGCTCGATCTCTGGGCGCTGACCCTGCTCTCGGGGCTCGCATCGGTGATCGGACAGGGGGGGGACCTGGCCGAATCGGCGCTCAAGCGGCATTTCGACGTCAAGGATTCCGGCAGTCTCATCCCGGGCCATGGCGGCGTGATGGATCGGCTCGATGCGTTCTTCGCCGTCTGTCTGCTGGTCGGCCTGATGCTGCTGGGGCTGTCGCCCTTCGGGATCGGCGCCGGATGAGGCCCGATGTACGAGCCCGACGCTGACGGAGAAGAGCGAGGCGATGACACGCAAACTCATCCTGCTCGGTGCGACCGGCTCGATCGGTCGATCGGCCCGCGACGTGATCGCCCGTCACCGCGACGCCTTCACGGTCACCGCGGTGGTGGGGGGCTCGGACGCGCCGGCGCTGGCCGCAGCCGCCCGCGAGACCGGCGCACGCTATGCCGCGCTCGCCGACGGCGCCGCCCTGCCGGCCCTGCGTGAGGCGCTTGCGGGCAGCGGCATCGCCTGCGGTGCGGGGGAGGGGGCCGTCATGGAGGCGGTTGCGTACGAGGCCGATCTCGTGCTGGCAGCCATAGCGGGGACGGCGGGTCTGCGCCCGACTGCGGCGGCGATCCGTCCGGGGCGCGCTATCGCGCTGGCCAACAAGGAAAGCCTCGTGAGTGCGGGCGCCGCCTTCATGCAGGCTGCTTCGCGGGCCGGGGTGGCGGTGCTGCCGGTCGATTCAGAGCATAACGCCCTGGCCCAGGCTCTGGGCAACGGCGCGCTGGACGACGTCAGCGCGATGACGCTGACCGCGTCGGGCGGGCCGTTCCGGACATGGTCGCGCGAGGCCATCGCCGCCGCCGGGCCGCAGGAGGCGTCGAAGCATCCCAACTGGTCGATGGGGGCCAAGGTCACGATCGATTCGGCGACGCTCATGAACAAGGGCCTCGAACTGATCGAGGCCCATCATCTTTTCGGGCTGGAGGCCGCGCGGCTCGACGTGCTCGTGCACCCGCAATCGATCGTGCACGGGCTGGTGAGCTGGCGCGACGGTGCGGTGACGGCGGGGCTGGCGGCGCCGGATATGCGCGTGCCCATCGCCCATGCGCTGGCACCGCCGGGGATGCGGCTCGACACCGCGCTGCCACGCCTTGATCTGGCCGCGATTGCGGCGTTGAGCTTCGAGAAGCCGGATCTGGAGCGGTTTCCCTGTCTCGGGCTCGCCATGGCGGCTCTGGCGGATGGCGGCGCGCATCCCACCATCCTCAATGCGGCCAACGAGATCGCAGTCGCCGCCTTCATTGCCGGTCGGCTGGATTTTTATGGTATCGCGGTAAGTGTCGAGAAGGTTTGTTCGCGTATGGTGGCTTCAGAGCGCGAGGCGCCCGATAATGTCGAGACGGCTCTGGCCATCGATGAACGCGCCCGCGCACTGACGCGCGAAGTTCTGGGCATGTAGCGCAGATTTGGGCCGGATCCGGTGCGGATGCGGCGAAATGGAGGCGGGTGATGGAAATTTTCGGTCTGGTGGTCGGTTCGGTCTGGGATCTCGTCTTCGGCTATCTGATTCCCTTCATCTTCGTGCTTGCCATCGTGATCTTCGTCCATGAGATGGGTCATTTTCTCGTCGGGCGCTGGTGCGGTGTGGGTGTCGACGCGTTCTCGATCGGCTTCGGGCCGGAAATGTTCGGCTGGACCGACCGGCAGGGAACGCGCTGGAAGGTCTCCGTCATTCCGCTGGGCGGCTACGTCAAGTTCACCGGCGATCTCAATGTCTCCAGTGCGCCGGATCCCGATGAACTCTCGCAGATGGACGAGGCGACCCGTTCCCGCAGCTTTCATCACAAATCCGTTGGTCGACGCGCCATGATCGTGGCGGCGGGGCCGGCGGCGAATTTCATCCTCGCGATCCTGATCTTTGCCGGGCTGGCCTATTTCAACGGCAAACAGGTGCTTGAACCGCGCGTCGAAGCGGTGGTGGAAGGCAGCGCGGCGGAGGCTGCGGGTTTTGAGCCCAATGATCTGATTTTGTCGATCGACGGGCGCGAGGTGGTCGGCTTCTCTGATCTGCAGCGCATCGTGAGTTCCTCGGCCGGCGATGATCTCGTCTTCGAGGTCGAGCGGGACGGAGAGATCGAGACCCTCCTCGTCACGCCGGTGCGCACCGAGCAGGAGACGGCTTTCGGGCGCCATCGCATCGGCATGATCGGGCTGCAGGCGGTCAACGATCCGCAGGCCGTGCGCCATGTCACGTACGGCCCGCTGCAGTCGCTCGGTCACGGAGTCTCGGAGACCTATTTCGTCATCGACCGGACGGTCGACTATCTCGGCAAGCTCGTGACGGGCCGCGAATCGGCGGATCAGCTCTCCGGGCCGATCCGCATCGCGAAAGTCTCGGGGGACGTCGCCACCCTCGGCGGCATTCTCGGGCTGGTGAGCCTCACGGCATTGCTTTCCGTCTCGATCGGCTTCATCAATCTCTTCCCCGTGCCGATGCTCGATGGCGGGCATTTGCTGTTTTATGCGATCGAGGCAGCGCGTGGGCGCCCGCTCAGTGATCAGGCGCAGGAAATCGGCTTCCGGATCGGTCTGGCGCTGGTTCTGATGCTCATGCTCTTCGTCACCTGGAATGATATCATTAACCTCAGCGCCTGAAAGATTGCGGCCCCATCGTGACACGAAGGCCACGCCGGGGGAAAATTCTGCCGGGTGGGACATTCGGCGTTTGCAATGGCGCCGAGTTTCGGTAGAAGCGGAGTGTAGACCAAGCGGGTCGGCATGCATGTGCGTGTCCGGCTTCGGGGCAAAACCCGCGACAAACCAGAATGAGACGGGCCAGTACATGTCGAGCAAGAACGCGCGCCGCAGCGTGACGGCGAAACGGACGACGGTAGCACTCGCCATGGCGATGGCAGCCTTCGGCGTCTCCGAGGCTTTCGCGCAGCAGGTGGTCGTCGAGGGCAATCGCCGCGTCGATACCGACACGATCCGGTCCTATGTGGTCGGGTCGAGCCCGGACGAAGCGCGGCGGAATCTGGTCGAGACGGGTTTGTTCAGTGATGTCCGTGTCTCCCGCCAGGGCGGATCGCTCGTGGTGCGGGTCGCCGAGAACCAGGTGATCAACCGGGTTGCCTTCGAGGGCAATCGTCGCCTGCGCAGTGAGGCGCTGCTGCCGGAGATGCAGACGCGCTCCAACCGTCCCTACAACCCCGCAACCGTCGACGAGGATGTGCGCCGCATCCGCGAACTGTACCGCCGCTCGGGCCGTGCGCTCGCCGAAGTCACGCCGCGTACCGTCGAGCTCGAAAACGGGCGCATCGACGTCGTATTCACCATCGACGAGGGTGCGCGCACCAATATTCGTGCGATCGATTTCGTGGGGAATGATTCGGTTTCGAGCCGGCGTCTGCGTGATGCGATGAGCTCCGAGGTCAGCAGCATCTTCACGTTGCTGAGCACGACCGATGTCTATGATCCTGATCGACTCGCGGCCGATCTCGAATCCGTACGCCGCTATTACATGCGCCGCGGCTATGCGGACATGCAGGTCGTCGGCAGCGATGTGGTCTTTGATGCGGATCGCAAGGGTTATGTCATCACCATCACGGTCGATGAGGGGCAGCGCTACCGCGTCGGGGACGTCAGCGTCGATTCGCGTATTCCCGACGTGTCCGAGGAAGAATTGCGCCAGCGCGTTGCGACCGGCACCGGGGGTATCTACGATTCCACCGAAGTGGAGCGGACGCTCGTCGACATGACCACTGCCGTTGCGCAGCGTGGCTATGCCTTTGCGCAGGTGCGCCCTGTCGGTGTCCGTAATGAAGCGGAAGGCACGGTCGATCTCACCTATGTGGTCGAGGAGGGGCCGCGCGTCTACATCGAGCGGATCAATATCCGCGGCAATACGCGCACCCGCGACAACGTCATCCGCCGCGAACTCGATCTTGGTGAGGGTGACCCCTACAACAAGGTCCTGCTCGACCGGGCCGAGCGCCGTCTGCGGAACCTGGGTTTCTTCGAGGATGTGCGGATTACCAACGAGCCGAGCATGTCGCCGGATCGTGTGGTGATCAACATCGAGGTCGAAGACAAGGCCACGGGGTCGTTCAGTGTCGGCGGCGGCTATTCGACGGCTGACGGCTTCCTCGGCGAAGTGTCTCTCTCCGAAGACAATTTCCTCGGTCGCGGCCAGGCCGTGCGGATTTCCGGTGGTTTCGGACAGCGCTCACAGAGCTACGACTTCTCCTTCACGGAGCCCTATTTCCTGGGGTACCGTTTATCTGCGGGGATTGACCTGTTCTCGCGCTATAATGAAGAGCGGACATTCGCGCGCTACGAGAATCGCACGGAAGGCGGCACGATCCGGTTCGGCATTCCGATCACGGAAGAGTTCACGATCGCGCCAAAGTATTCGCTTTTCCAACAACGGCTCACAATTCCGGACGGCTTCCGCAACAATGCGTCTCCGGCGCTGCTCGAATCCGAGGGGCGGCGCACCACCTCCCTCGTGGGCGTGTCCTTCATCTATAATTCCATTGATGACATGAACGAGCCGACCAATGGCTGGCTCGTGGAGGTCACTCCGGAGATTGCGGGGCTTGGTGGCGATGCGCGTTACTTCCGGGTGACCGGCGATGCGCGCTACTATCATGAATTGACGGAAGGCGTTGTCGGGATTGCACGCGCCCAGGCCGGCCATATCTCCAGCTTTGGCAGTCGCAACCTGCGCATGAACGACCATTTCTTCAAGGGTGCGGATCTGGTGCGTGGCTTCGAATCGGGTGGCATTGGCCCCCGCGATGCCGATCCGACGCGCAATACCGGCCTCGGCGGCACCACGTATTTCGGTGGTTCACTGGAGGTGCAATTCGAAATTCCGCTGCTGCCGCGCGCCATCGGGATCAAGGGGGCCGTCTTTGCCGATGCGGGCACCCTGTTCGATTATGACGGCATGCGCAGTTTTGATGGGCAGGCGTTCGACGTTCGTAACTCGCGCAGCATTCGCTCCTCGGTCGGTGCCGGTCTGATCTGGCGCTCACCGCTCGGGCCGATCCGCTTCGATTACGCGATCGCCACATCGAAAGCCTCCGGCGACCGCACGCAGGCCTTCCGCTTCTCCGGTGGTACGAGCTTCTGATGTGGGCTGCGCTTCGGCGGGCTTGCCTCGCCGTAGCGTAATGCGCATAAACAGCCATGGCCGATCCCGTTTTCTTTCCTGCCGCTTCGGCGATCTCGCTGGCCGAGATCGCCGAAATCGCATCAATACCCGTTCCAGAGGGTCTGGAACCGGCGCGCCGATTCCATCGGGCCGCGCCCCTCGAGCAGGCCGGGCCCGATGCGGTCGCCTATATGGACAATCCGCGTTATGTCGCAGCGCTGGCGACGAGCCGGGCAGGCTGTCTCCTGGTTGCACGGAAATTCGCCTCCGCCATTCCCGACGGCGCGGCAGCGTTCATACTGGACAAGCCCTATCCCGTCTTCGCTGCCGTTCTGGCCCATCTCTACCCGGAAGCGATGCGCCCCGGCAGTCTGTTCGAGACACCCGGTATCGCACCCGGCAGCGTCGTGCATCCCGACGCGCAACTGGAGAGTGGCGTGCGTGTCGATCCCGGCGCGGTGATCGGGCCGCATGCCGAGATTGGTGCCGGAACCATCATTGCCGCGAATGCCGTGATTGGTCCCCATGTGAAGATCGGACGCGACTGCAGTATCGGTGCCAATACCAGCGTGATACATGCCCTCATCGGTAATCGGGTCATCCTCCATGCTGGCGTGCGCGTCGGACAGGACGGTTTCGGCTTCGCCATGGGGGCGGGCGGTCATAGCAAGGTCCCCCAGGTTGGCCGGGTGATCATCCAGGATGACGTCGAGATCGGCGCGAATTCCGCGATCGATCGCGGCGCAAGCCGTGACACGGTGATCGGCGAGGGCACCAAGATCGACAATCTGGTCCAGATCGCCCACAATGTGATCATCGGTCGTCATTGCGTGATCGTTGCGCAAACCGGGATTGCCGGCTCAACCACGCTGGAGGATTACGTCGTCCTCGGCGGACAGGTCGCCATTATCGGCCATGTCACCATCGGGACGGGCGCGCAGATCGCAGCCTCGAGCAATGTCAATTCAGATGTGCCGCCCGGCGCGCGCTGGGGCGGTACGCCCGCCAAGCCGATGCGCGAGTGGTTCCGTGAAATGACCACGCTCAAGGTACTCGCTGCGCGCAAGCAGCATGGCGATGAAAGCGCAGCCGGTGCACGCAAAACACTTGCATCGGGCGCCGATTCGGCCAAAGACGACACGCCGCCCGATAACGGTGCGGCGTCTTGAGGGGGCGGGTGCCCACCGGGCATGGAGGAGCGTTGGGCATGTCGGATATGCCGAAAACCTTGATGACAGCGGATATCATGCAGATCATGACCTATCTGCCCCATCGGTATCCGTTTCTGCTGGTCGACAAGATCATCGAGATCGACGCGGATCTCTCCTGCATCGGCATCAAGAATGTCACCATCAATGAACCACAATTCACCGGTCACTTTCCAACGCGCCCGATCTTTCCCGGTGTGCTCCTGATCGAGGGCATGGCGCAGACAGCCGGGGCGATCTGCGTTGCCAGTCGTTTTGGTGATGCTGAGGCGCCGAAGGAGGTCTATTTCATGACGATCGACAAGGCGAAGTTCCGCAAACCTGTCGTCCCGGGCGATGTGGTTGAGTTCCACATGCAACGCACGGCGCAGAGGCGCACAATGTGGTGGTATCACGGCGAGGCGAAGGTCGACGGCCAGATCGTGGCCGAGGCTGATCTCAGTGCCATGCTGGTTTTCCCGAAATAGATGAATTGCAAGTCAAACCGCAAATTGGCCTGATCGAAACAATGAGGCAGCACAATCCGGCATGAGTGAAACCGTCATCCACCCGACCGCCATCATCGAGGACGGCGCCGAAATCGGCCCCGGCTGCCGGATCGGCCCCTTCTGTCTCGTTGGTCCCCAGGTGAAACTCGGTGCCGGCTGCGAACTGCTCAGCCATGTCGTCGTCACGGGTGATACGACAATCGGCGCCCGCACGCGCATCTTTCCCTTCGCCGCGATCGGGCACCCGCCGCAGGATCTGAAATACAACGGCGAGCCGACCCGGGTGGTGATCGGCGAGGAATGCATCATCCGCGAGAGCGTGACCGTGCATCCCGGCACCAGGGCGGGCGATTTCCTGACCACCGTGGGCGATCGCTGCTTCATTCTGGCCTATGCCCATGTCGCGCATGATTGCCGCATCGGCAACAATGTCGTCCTGTCGAACACGGTGATGCTCGCCGGCCATTGCATCATCGGCGATTATGCCATTCTCGGCGGCGGCGTCGGCGTGCATCAATTCGTGCGCATCGGCCATCACGCCTTCATCGGCGGCATGTCGGCCATCGAGAAGGACGTCATCCCCTACGGCATGGCGGTCGGCAACCGTGCTTTCCTGGCGGGTCTCAACATCGTCGGCCTGCGCCGGCGCGGCTTCTCGCGCGACAGCATACACGAATTGCGCCGCGCCTACCGCCTGCTCTTCGCCAATGAAGGCACGCTGAAGGAGCGCATGGAGGATGTCGCGACCGATCACCCGGACCATGTCACCGTCGGCGAAATTCTCGCTTTCATCCGCGCCGGCGGGGATCGCTCGGTCCTGACGCCGCGTGAAACCGGCATCTGAGATGGGCGCTCCGGCCACGGCATCAGGGCCGGTCGCGATCCTCGCCGGCGGCGGGGCCTTGCCGCATATCCTGCTCGAGGCGCTGGTGCGTACACAGCGTCCTCACCGCCTGCTCGCCCTGCGCGGGTTCGCCGATCGCAGCCTGCGCCGGCAGGCCGATGCGGTGATCGATCTTCTCGACATTTCCGGCGCGATCGGCTGGCTGGCGCGCTGGCAGCCGGAGGCGGTGGTGCTCGCCGGCGCCGTCACGCGCCCGCATCCCGCCGCCTTTCTCGGTGCGCTCGCGGCCTATCGCAACAGCGCCGAACTCAGGCAGTTGCTGGCGCGCGGCGACGATCATCTCTTGCGGGCGGTGATCGGGATGATCGAGGAGCATGGCCACCGCGTCATCGGCGCCCATGAAATCGCCCCGGACCTGCTGGTGCCGGTCGGGCCGCTCGGCGCCGTCCCGGTTCCGGATATGGCCCTGGCCCCGGTGCGCACCGGATTTCGCTGTCTGACCGATCTCTCACCCTATGATATCGGCCAGGGACTGGTCGTCTGCGGTGAGCGCGTCACCGCGATCGAGGGGGCGGAGGGGACCGACCGGATGCTCGCGCGCGTCGCCGGGCTGTCGCGCGGCTACCTGCTGCGGCGCCGGCGCGATGCCGGGATTCTGGTCAAATCGGCCAAGACCGGGCAGGAGCGGCGGGTCGATCTGCCGGCGGTGGGGCCACGCACGGTCGTGCGGGCCGCGGCAGCCGGGATCACCGGGATTGCCGTCGGCGCCGGTCAGACCCTCGTCGTCGAGCGCGAGAAGATGATCGCGCAAGCCGACCGGCGCGGCCTGTTCCTCGCCGCCTTCGATCCGCAGGAGATGGCGCAATCATGAGCGAAGACGCGACACGGCCCCTGTGCATCTACCTGGTCGCCGGTGAGGAATCGGGCGATCAGCTCGGGGCCGAGCTGATGCGGGCGCTGCGCCGCACGCAGCCTGATCGGGAATTTGTCTTCTTCGGCCTCGGTGGCGCGCGCATGCAGCGCGAGGGGCTGACATCGCTGTTCGCGATGGAGGAAATCTCGGTGATGGGGCTTGTGCCGGTCATCGCGAAGCTGCCCGGTATCGTCGCACGGGCCTATCGCGTCATCGCCGATATCGTCGCGCACGATCCCGATGCGCTGGTGATCATCGACAGCCCGGATTTCACCCAGCCGATCGCGAAACGCGTGCACAAGCGTGCGCCGCAGATCCCCATCATCAACTACGTCTCGCCCTCGGTCTGGGCCTGGCGACCGGGCCGCGCACGGAAAATGCGGGGCTATATCGATCATGTTCTCGCGCTCAAACCTTTCGAACCTGCCGCGCATGAGCGTCTGGGCGGGCCGCCCTGCAGCTATGTCGGACACCCGCTGATCGAGCGCCGCGATGCGCTGCAGCCGGCCGAGGGAGAACGCCGTCCGCTCGGTGACGGCCCGCTGGAATTGCTCGTTCTACCCGGCAGCCGACGTTCGGAATTGCGGCGTCTGGCCGAGCCCTTCGCCGGTGCGCTCGCGCGTTTTTGCGAGAGCTGGGAAGGCGAGATCAATCTGACTCTGCCGGCCATCGCGCATCTTGCCCCGGAGATCACCCAGATCACGCGTAACTGGCCGATCGTGCCGCAGATCGTGCAGGGCGAGGAGGCGAAATGCGCCGCCTTCCGCAGGGGGCAGGCCGCGCTGGCCGCATCGGGCACCGTGACCCTCGAACTCGCGCTCTCGGGCGTGCCGATGGTCGTGGCCTACAAGGTCTCGCGGCTGGAAGAGCAATTGAAGCATCTCATCAAGGTCGACAGCATCGTCCTGGCCAACCTGATCCTCGGCGAGAACGTGATCCCGGAATTCATCCAGGCCGATTGCGCGCCCGGTCCGCTGGCTGATGCTTTGCGGGCGATCGTCACCCCGGGCCCTGCCCGCGATGCGCAACTGGCAGGCTTCGCGCGGCTCGATGCAGCCATGGATATCGGCGACGAGGCGCCCAGTGATCGGGCTGCCCGGCTGGTGCGCGAGACGATGGCGGCGCGCGGGCGCCTGCCCGCCGGTTGATGGCGTTGCGGCCCTTGCACGGGCAGCACAGTTCTGTCATAAGCTGCGGCTCTCACTGATCCGTCCGGCTGATCAAGGGCTGCCGTGTCGGATCGTCTGCTCGAACAGCAAACATGTCGGCGAGCGGAAGCGGGGTGCACCCGTTGCTTCCACGCGCCTCAGGAGAATGAGCGAAATGCCCAAGTTGAAGACCAAAGCCAGCGCGAAGAAGCGCTTCAAACTCTCCGGTACCGGCAAGGTGATCCGTACCCAGGCCGGCAAGCAGCACGGAATGATCAAGCGGACGAAGAAGCAGATCCGCGACCAGCGCGGTACTGCGGTCATGTTCGAGGGCGATGCCCGCAACGTGCGCAAGTATTTCCTGCCCAATTCCCGCTGATCATCACGACACGCTATACGGAGAACCATCATGGCTCGCGTCAAGAGGGGCGTTACCGCCCACGCCAAGCACAAGAAGGTCCTGAAACTCGCCAAGGGTTTCTACGGCCGCCGCAAGAACACGATCCGCACGGCCAAGGCCGCCGTGGATCGCTCCATGCAATACGCCTATCGCGACCGCAAGGCGAAGAAGCGCACCTTCCGCGCCCTGTGGATCCAGCGCCTGAACGCCGCCGTGCGTGAACACGGCCTGACCTATTCGCGATTTATCGACGGCCTCAACAAGGCTGGCATCACGGTCGATCGCAAGGTCCTGTCCGACCTCGCCATCCACGAGCCGGCGGCCTTCACCGCCCTCGTCGATCAGGCGAAGGCGGCGCTGCCGGCGCAGCAGGCCGCGTAAGGCGTATCTACCGCTCATGACCCATGCGAAAGCGTTTCGCATGGGTCCGCCCAGCCCTGTGAGGCCATTTCCGGCGGCGGCGTCGATTTTTTCGGCGCTTTGCGCGTCGTGGCGTGGTTTCGGGCTTGACGGTCCCCGCGCCGCGCGCTTGATCTCCCGGCGTATCATCAGAGGGACCGATGACCGATCTCAAACAGCTCGAAGGCGATCTGCTCGCCCGTATCGCCGAGGCCGAGGACGAGGCGGCGCTTGAACGGCTGCGCGTTGCCGCGCTCGGCAAGAAAGGCACGATCTCCGATCTGCTCAAGTCGCTCGGCGGCATGACGCCGGAAGAGCGCAAGACGCAAGGCGCCGTGATCAATGGCTTGCGCGACAAAGTCCAGCAGGCGATCAATGCCCGCCGCGAGGCACTCGCCGCCGCAGCGCTCGAAACACGCCTCACCGCCGAGCGGGTCGATGTCACCCTGCCGGTGCGCGAGGGGCCCGAGACGCGCGGGCGCATCCACCCGATCAGCCAGGTCATCGACGAACTGACCGCGATCTTCGCCGATATGGGCTTTTCCGTAGCGGAAGGCCCCGATATCGAGACGGATTACCTGAATTTCACCGCGCTCAATTTCCCCGAGGGCCATCCCGCGCGGGAGATGCACGATACCTTCTTCATGCAGCCGGACGCGACCGGCGCGCGCAAGCTGTTGCGCACCCATACCAGCCCGGTCCAGATCCGCACCATGACGGCGCAAAATCCGCCGATCCGCGTGATCATTCCCGGGCGCACCTATCGTCACGATTCCGACCAGACCCACACCCCGATGTTCCATCAGGTGGAGGGGCTGGTGATCGACAAGAAAGCCCATATCGGCCACATGAAATGGGTGCTGCAGGAATTCTGCAAGGCCTTCTTCGAGGTGGACGAGGTCAAGATGCGCTTCCGCCCCTCGTTCTTCCCCTTCACCGAGCCCTCCGCCGAGGTCGATATCCAGTGCTCGCGCAAGGGCGGCGAGATCCGCTTCGGCGAGGGCGAGGACTGGCTCGAGATTCTCGGCTGCGGCATGGTGCATCCCAACGTGCTGCGCAATTGCGGGCTCGACCCGGATGAATATCAGGGCTTCGCCTGGGGGCTCGGCATCGACCGCATCGCCATGCTGAAATACGGCATGCCGGATCTGCGCCCGTTCTTCGAGGCCGATATCCGCTGGCTGCAGCATTACGGCTTCCGCCCCCTCGACCTGCCGACACTGGCGGGGGGATTGTCGTCGTGAATCGCGCTTGCGCCATTAGCCCACTCCTCTCGGGGGAGGGAGTTACGGGCGTACGCTTCATGAAAGCGCGCCTTACATCCGATAATCCGGGAATACGACCATGAAATTCACCCTGTCCTGGCTGAAGGATCATCTCGAGACGCAGGCGACGCTAAGCGAGATCGTGGCTGCGCTCGATGCCATCGGGCTCGAGGTCGAGGGCGTCACCGACAAGGCGCAGGAACTCGCCGCCTATCGCATCGCCTCCGTGATCGAGGCCACGCAGCATCCCGATGCGGATCGGTTGCGCGTGTGCAAGGTTGATGCCGGCGAAGGCGATCCGATCCAGGTGGTCTGCGGCGCGCCGAATGCGCGCACGGGCATGAAGAGCGTGTTCGCGCCGCCCGGCACCTACATTCCCGGCAAGAACCTGACGCTCGGCGTCGGCGTGATCCGGGGCGTCGAGAGCGCCGGCATGCTCTGCTCGGAGGCCGAGCTCGAACTCTCCGAGGATCATGACGGTATCATCGATCTGCCGGAAGACGCCCCCGTGGGCGCGCTCTACGCCACCTATGCGAAGCTCGACGATCCGGTGATCGAGATCAGCCTGACGCCGAACCGCCCCGATTGCACGGCGATCCGGGGCATTGCCCGCGATCTCGCGGCGGCGGGGCTGGGCACCCTGCGCCAGGAGCAGGCCACCGCGCCGGCCAGCGAGGGCGAGAGCCCGATCGGCGTGCGGCTTGATCTGCCCGGTGAGGCGCATCTGTGCCCGGCTTTCGCCCTGCGTCTGGTGCGCGGCGTGAAGAACGGCCCGAGTCCGGACTGGATGCAGCGCCGCCTGCGCGCCATCGGGCTGCGCCCGATCAATGCGCTTGTCGATATCACGAATTACGTCACCCATGATCGCGGGCGTCCGCTGCACGTCTTCGATGCGGCGAAGGTGAAGGGCGCGCTCGTGGTGCGCAAGGCGCGCGACGGCGAGGAGCTGCTCGCGCTCGACGGCAAGACCTATACGCTCGATTCCACCATGGTGGTGATCGCCGACGAGAACGGCCCGGAATCGCTCGCCGGTATCATGGGTGGCGAGCATTCGGGCTGCGACGAGAATACCACGGATGTGCTGATCGAATCGGCCCTGTGGGATCCGCTCAACGTCGCCCAGACCGGGCGCAAGCTCGGCATCATCACCGATGCGCGCTACCGTTTCGAGCGCGGCGTCGATCCCAATTACACCCTGCCGGGCCTCGATCTCGCAGCGCAGCTGGTACTGGATCTGTGCGGTGGCAGCGTTTCGAAGACGCATCTCGCCGGTACGATCCCCGATCCCAGCCGCATCATCAGCTTTCCCTTCGCGGAAACGAAGCGTCTCTCCGGCCTTGATCTGCCGAGGGCGGAGGCACATGCGATCCTCGAACAGCTCGGCTTCCATATTTCCGGCACGGGCGAGGAGGTGAAGGTGCTGCCGCCCTCCTGGCGTCCGGATGTCGAGGGCAAGGCCGATCTCGTCGAGGAGATCGTGCGCATTGCCGGGCTCGACCGCATCGAAGCGGTGCCGCTCGGGCGGATCGAGGCGAGCGTGGTCAAGCCGCTGCTGACGCTGCTGCAAAAGCGCACCAGCCAGGCGCGCAGGGCGCTCGCCACCCGGGGGCTGTCGGAGGCGGTGACCTGGTCCTTCATTTCCCGTGAGGACGCGATCGCCTTCGGCGGCGGGCATGACCTGCTCGCGCTGGCCAATCCGATTGCCGCGGAACTCTCCGACATGCGCCCGAGCCTGTTGCCGGGGCTCCTGCGCGCCGCTCAGCGCAATGCCGATCGCGGTTTCGGCGACGTCGCGCTGTTCGAAGTCGGCCAATGTTTCGAGGATGACACGCCGGAAGGCCAGAAGATGCGCGCCGCCGGCATTCGCCGTGGCACGGCGCGACCGCAAGGTGCCGGCCGGCATTGGGATGGGGGCACACGCAATGTCGATGTCTTCGATGCCAAGGCGGATGCGCTGTCGCTGCTCGCCACTCTCGGCGTCGCGGTCGAGAAGTTGCAGATCGTGCCGGGCGGTCCCGATTATCTGCATCCGGGGCGCTCAGGGCGCATGCAGTTCGGGCCGAAGAACGTGATCGGCCATTTCGGCGAATTGCACCCCGCCACGCTCAAGGCGCTCGACGTGAAGGGCCCGCTCGTCGCCTTCGAGATTACCCTCGACGCCATCCCCGCGCCGAAGGCGAAGCCGACCCGGGCGCGCGCGAAGCTCGAACTCTCCGAGCTTCAGCCGTTGACCCGCGATTTCGCCTTCGTGGTCGATCGTGACATCGCTGCCGCCGATATCCTGCGCGCGGCGCAGGGCGCACAGCGCGATCTCGTCACCGGGGTCGAGGTATTCGACGTCTATGAGGGCGAGCATGTCGGCGAGGGTCGCAAATCGGTGGCGATCGCGGTGACGCTGCAGCCGGCGCAAAAGACGCTGACCGATCCCGAGATCGAGGCGGTGTCGCAAAAGATCGTCGCGGAAGTCGCCCGCAAGACCGGCGGCACGCTGCGCGGTTGAGGGGGGCGGGCGGCGTCGTCGAAAAAGCCTGCGCGCGGGCGAAAATCCGCGCGCAATCGCGATTGACAGACGCTGCGCACGCGCTTATCACCGCCACACCAACCGGCGGTGAAAACCGCGCTGGTCAGGGGCTGTAGCTCAGTTGGGAGAGCGCTGCAATCGCACTGCAGAGGTCAGGGGTTCAAATCCCCTCAGCTCCACCATTTCCAAAAACCTCGCCAAATGCTTGCATGCCGGAACTCCGACGGTGTTTCGGGCGCTGTGCCCCGGGCGGGTCCGGTTTAGCCCGTGAAATGTCTCCGGGACCCGGCGCCTTTCGTCGGGTTCCGGGCTGCGCTCATTCGCCCAGGGCCTGCACGAGTTGTGTGGCGAAGCGTGAGGTCGCCACGGGCAGGACGCGCCCCTTCATCTGGCCGAGCAGCAGCAACCCGGGCGGGACGTCGCGGGCTGTGATGGGACGCACCGTCAGCCCGGAAGCGCCGCCGGGCCGCAATCCGATCGGGATCTGGAAGCCCACAACGCCCTCGTGCAGCACGTAGTGGCGGATCAGTTCGAAGGATTCGGTCTCGACGACAGGCTCGACCTGCCGGCTGCCGCGCCGGGCCGCCATGTCGAGCAGATAGCGCACGCCATAGCCCGCTGCCGGGGCGATATGCGGATGATCGAGGCAGTCGCGCAGGCGGAGCTCGTCTTGGCCGGCAAGCGGGTGATCAGGCGCAAGCACCGCGCAGACGGGCTGCGGAATCTGATGGAGGACCTCGAAATCCACCATCAGCTGCGGCTCGAAAACCAGAGCCAGATCGCTGCGCATGGCGGCCAGCTCCTCCTCGGCGCGGGCCCTGTCGCGCACCTTCACCGCAAAGGTCACGCCGGGATGCTCGCGGCGGTAACGGGCGATCTGTTCGGGCATGAAATACGGCAGCAGGGCCTGGCTGCAGGCGATCGTGACATGGCCGCGCCGCACGCCCTTGAGATCGGCGACCTGGCTCTGCACCCGGGCCATGTCCGAGCGCTGGGCGCGATAATGCTGCAAGACGAGTTCGCCAGCAGAGTTGAGGCGCACGCCGCGTGCGAGACGCTCGAAAATCCTTGCACCGAATTCGTCCTCGAACCGCGCGATCCGCCGGTTGAGGGCCGAGGCCGTCAGGCCGGCATCCTCCGCCGCCTTGCGGATCGAACCCGCGCGGGCCACCGCCTCGATCAGCCGGAAGGTTTCCATATGCCGCATACACGCCTCCACTGGTGCACTGAATGCACCGATCCGGTGAAATCTTAGCATTTTACGAACCGGGCGCAACGCGGCATGCTCGGTCCATCCTCGGGATCGACCGCGATTCCCCGCCGCTGCTACTGCCCACCCCGTTCCCGGAGTCTGCCATGCCGACACTCGATCGCCGCGCCTTCCTCGCTTCAGCCGCCAGCGCCGGCATCCTGCCCTTCCTGCGCATCCTTCCCGCCGAGGCGCAGGAGCGTGACACGCTCGTCACCGTCTTCGGCCAGACCATCAACAGCCTCGATCTGCACCGCGTCGGCACCAACCGCGCGAGCTACCAGGTCGCGATCAACTGCTATGACCGGCTGGTCGGCTTCGGCGCCAAGCAATTGCCCAGCGGCGAGATGTCCTACGATTACGACACCATCGTGCCGGAACTGGCCGAGAGCTGGACGATCTCCGATGACGGGCTGACCATCACCTTCAAGCTCAAGCCCGACGCCACCTTCTGGGACGGCACGAAGGTCACGGCCGAGGACGTGAAATGGTCCTTCGACCGGGCCGTGCTGGCCGGCGGTTTCCCCTCGACGCAAATGCGTGCGGGCGGGTTCTTCCGGCCCGATCAGTTCGAGGCCGTCGACGAGGAGACCTTCGTGGTCAGGCTCGACTACCCGTCCAAACTGTCGCTGCCCAATCTCGCCGTGCCGGTGCCCTTCATCATCAATTCGAAGGTGGCGAAGGCCAATGCCACCGGGGACGATCCCTGGGCGATGGAATATCTGCACATGAACCCGGCCGGTTCGGGCGCCTACAAGGTGGCGCGCTGGGATCAGGGGCAGCAGCTCGTCTATGAGCGCAACGACGCCTGGGTCGGTGGTGAACTGCCCGCGATCCGCCGGGTCATCGTGCGCGAGGTCCCCTCCGCCGCCACGCGCCGGGCGCTGGTGGAGCGCGGCGACGTGCAGATCTCGATGGACATTCCCGATCGCGACGCGGCGGAACTGGCCGACAGCCTGACCGTGCATTCCACGCCGATCGAGAATTGCATGCACTGCCTGTGCCTGAATTCCAAATTCGCTCCCTTCCAGGACGCGAATGTCCGCAAGGCCGTGGCCTATGCGGTGCCCTATGAGGCGATTTTCGAGAGCGCGGCCTATGGCCGGGGCGCCAGGCTCTGGGGTGGGCCGGAGGAGATCGATGACATCGTCTGGCCGCGCCCCTTCCCCTATGACACGAACCTCGACACGGCGCGTGAATATCTGGCGCAATCGGGCTATCCGGACGGTTTCGAGGTCACGCTCTCGATCAGCCTCGATCTGGTCGACTGGATGGAGCCCACAGCCCTGCTGATCCAGGAGGCGCTCGGGCGGATCGGCATCACGGTCACGGTGGATCGCATTCCCGGAGCCAACTGGCGCACGGTGGCGCTTGTCGACAAATCCCTCGATCTGCATCTGGAGAATTTCGGCGGCTGGCTGAACACGCCCTGCTACTACTTCTTCTGGGCCTATCAGAAGGACCGGCTGTTCAACTCCTCCGCCTACGACAGCGAAGCGGTCCATGAACTGACCGAACGCACCCTGCACATGGCGATGGACGATCCGGAATATGCGCCGCTGATCAAGCAGATGTTTGCGCATGTGATCGAGGATCTGCCGCGCATTCCGCTCTACCAGCCGGCGCTGAACGTCGCCATGAACGGGGCGGGGGGCTACGAATTCTGGTTCCACCGCCAGCTCGACATACGTCCCCTGAATGGCGGGGAAGCCTGAGCCATGGCGGGGCGCAGACATCCGCTTCTCTGGCGCCTGGCTCAGACGATCCCGGTCATCTTCGGGGTCGTCGTGATCAGCTTCATCCTGACGCGGGCGCTGCCAGGTGACCCCGCCGTACAATTCGCGGGGCTCGCCGCCACACCGGAATCGATTGCCCAGGTGCGCGAGGCGCTCGGGCTCGACAAGCCGCTGATCCAGCAATTCCTGATCTATTGCGGGGCGCTGCTCCAGGGCGATCTCGGGCGCTCTGTAGTGACGGGCCAGCCGGTCGTGACCGATCTCGCCATGCGCCTGCCCGCATCGCTCGAACTGACGCTCACCGCGTTGCTTCTGGCGTGTCTCGTGGCGATCCCGCTGGGCCTGCTCGCCGCCGTGCACCAGGGTAGCTGGATCGACCAGCTCTGCCGGGTCGTGGTGACGGCGGGGGTCTCGCTGCCGACCTTCTTCACCGGCATCCTCCTGATCTACGTCTTCTATTACCTGCTCGGCTGGGCGCCCTCGCCGCTGGGTCGGCTCGACTTCATCTATCTCGATCCACCCCGGGTGACGGGTTTCCACCTGATCGATACGCTCATCGACGGCGATACCGAGACCTTCTTCGGGGCCTTGCGCCAGATCGCCCTGCCGGCGGTTACCCTCGCGCTGTTCACCCTCGCCCCGATCGCGCGCATGACCCGTGCCGCGATGCTGGGCGCGCTCTCCTCCGATTACATCCGCACCGCCCGCGCGGCCGGGCTGAGGCCGTCGAAGGTGTTGTTCGGCTATGCCTTCCGCAACGCGCTTTTGCCGGTGGTGACGACGCTGGGCATGGTGTTCTCCTTCGTGCTCGGCGCCAATGTGCTGGTCGAGAAGGTCTTCGCCTGGCCGGGAATCGGCTCCTATGCGGTGGAGGCGCTGGTGCAATCGGATTACGCCGCCGTGCAGGGCTTCGTGCTCGCGATGGCGCTGCTCTTCGTCCTGCTCAATCTCCTGATTGATCTCAGCTACGCGCTGATCGATCCGCGCATCGGATTTTCCGCGAAATGAGCAGCCCCGTCTCATCCGCCGCCGCTTCGGGCCAGATCGCGCATATCGCTTACGTGCTGCGCGAAAACCCGGTCACGGCCCTGTCCTTCGCGCTCTTCGGCTTCATCGTGCTGTCGGCGCTGATCGGCCCGTATCTGGTGCCCTATGATCCGCTGGCGACGAATGCCGCGCGCGCGCTCGAGGCGCCCTCTGCGGCGCACTGGTTCGGCACCGACCAGCTCGGGCGTGACGTGTTCTCACGGGTGATCGTGGCAACGCGCCTCGATCTGACGATTTCGGTGGCCGCCGTGGCGATCTCCTTCGTGATCGGCGCCTTTCTCGGGGCCGTCGCCGGCTATTGGGGCGGCTGGATCGATGCTGTGCTCAACCGCATACTCGATACGATCATGGCCTTCCCGCTCTTCATTCTGGCGATGGGGATCGTCGCGGCCCTGGGCAATTCGGTGGAAAACATCATCTACGCCACCGCGATCATCAATATCCCCTTCTATGCCCGGGTGGTGCGTGCCGAGGTGAATATCCGCCGCGAGGCGGGCTTCGCCCTGGCCGCACGACTGGCCGGCAATTCCCATGCGCGCGTGCTTGCCTTCCACATCTTCCCCAACGCCCTGCCGCCGATGATGGTGCAGGTCTCGCTGAATATGGGCTGGGCCATCCTCAACGCCGCCGGGCTTTCCTTCATCGGGCTGGGCGTGCGCCCGCCGACACCCGAATGGGGGATCATGGTGGCGGAAGGGGCGAATTTCATCGTCTCGGGACATTGGTGGATCGCCCTGTTTCCGGGTCTCTGGCTGATGCTCGCGGTCTTCACCTTCAACCTGATGGGTGACGGTCTGCGCGACATCGTCGATCCCAGACGCCGCACCTGAGGAGACCGCCATGCTTTCGGTCAAGGATCTGATCGTCGGTTTCCGCACCCGTCGCGGCGCGGTCGAGGCGGTGCGCGGCATCTCCTTCGATCTCGGCCCCGGCGAGACGCTTGGCATCGTCGGCGAATCGGGATCGGGCAAATCCGTCACCTCCTACGCCCTGATGCGCATCCTCGATGCCGGTGGCAGCATCAATGCGGGCGAGATCAGCTGGAACGGGCAGGATCTGCGCCGGGCGCGCGAGGGGGCGATGCGGGCGATCCGGGGGCGCGAGATCTCGATGATCTTCCAGAACCCGCGCGCGGCGCTCAACCCGATCCGCAAGATCGGCAAGCAGGTCGAGGACGTTTTGCTGCAGCATGGCCGGGCGGAGCGTCGTGACGCGAAGGCAAAAGCCATTGCCGCCCTCGAAGCCGTGAAGATTCGCGATGCGGCTGCGCGCTACCACGCCTATCCGTTCGAACTCTCCGGCGGCATGTGCCAGCGCGTGGTCATCGCCATCGCGCTCGCCTGCAATCCGAAACTCCTGATCGCCGACGAACCCACGACCGGGCTCGACATCACCACCCAGAAGGCGGTGATGGACCTGGTGCGCGAGCTGATCCGCGAACGCGGCATGTCAGCGATCATCATTACCCATGATCTGGGCCTCGCGTCCCAATACAGCGATCGCCTCGCAGTGATGAAGGATGGCGAGATCGTCGAGAGCGGGGCCTCCGCGACGCTGTTTGCGGCAGCCCGACACCCCTATACCCGCAAGCTGATCGACGCGACCCCACGCCCGGGTGTCGCAATCCGCGAGCTCCTGCCCGCGGAGGCGCGCGGGCCCGAGCCGCAGCACAGTCCCGGTCGCCGCAAGCTTGTCGAAGTGGTCGGCCTCGAAAAGACCTTCGCGGGCAAGTCCGGTCCGGTCCAGGCCGTGAAGGGGATCTCCTTCGATATCCGCGAAGGACAATCGGTGGGGCTCGTGGGCGAATCGGGCTGCGGCAAGTCGACCACATCCGCCATGCTGGTCCGGCTGCTCGATCCGAGCGCCGGCGCCATCGTCTTCGACGGCAGCGACATTGCCGGCATTCCCGCCGATCGCTTCGCCCGCGATTCGCGCCGGGGGCGGATCCAGATGGTCTTCCAGGATGCCACCGACAGCCTCAACCCGCGCCACAATGCCTTCGATGCGATCGCCGAACCGTTACGGCGACTCGGCGGCATGTCCGGCAAGCGGCTCGGGGTGCGGGTGGACGAGCTTGCCCATCTCACCGGTCTGCCGGGACAGCTGCTCACGCGCTACCCGCACCAGCTCTCGGGCGGCCAGAAGGCGCGGGTGGGGATCGCGCGCGCCATCGCCCTCGATCCCGATTTCCTGATCCTGGACGAGCCCACCGCCGCCCTCGATGTCTCGATCCAGGCGGTGGTGCTCAACCTGCTGGCCGATCTGCGGGCGCGGCTGAACATGACCTATCTCTTCGTCAGCCACGATCTGAACGTGGTGCGCCTGCTCTGCGACCACGTCCTTGTCATGCGCGACGGGCTCATCGTCGAGGCCGGGCCGTCGGCAAGGGTGATGCAGGATCCAGAGCATCCCTATACCCGCGAACTCCTCGCCGCTGCGCCGAAACCGCCCATGCTCGACCGGTCCACCGGCGAAACCGTCAGAGCCGCAGAGTAAAGGAGCGCCTCATGTCCCTCGATCCTGCCCTGGCTGCGGATCATGCCGCCGGCCTCGAAGACCTGCCCTGCACCCTGGCAGATCTGCGCGCGGCCTATGCAGACGGCATCACGCCGCGCGCCGTGATGACCGCATTGCTGGCGCGGCTGGCGGATATCGATGATCCGGGAATCTTCATCCATCTCGAAGTGGCGCAAACCCTTCTGGCGCAAGCCGATGCGCTCGGCGCCTTCGATCCCGCCCGTCCGCTCTGGGGCGTGCCCTTCGCCGTGAAGGACAATATCGACGTGGCCGGCATGCCGACCAGTGCCGGCTGCGAGGCCTTTACCCGTTATCCGCAAACCGATGCCTTCGCCGTGGCGCGGCTGCGTGAAGCCGGGGCGATCCCCATCGGAAAGACCAATCTCGACCAGTTCGCCACCGGTCTCGTCGGCACCCGCACCCCGCACCCCGTGCCGCGCAACGCCCTCGATCCGGCGATCGTCCCCGGCGGCTCCTCCTCCGGCTCCGCCGTGGTGGTGGCCCATGGGGTGGTGCCCTTCGCGCTTGGAACCGATACGGCGGGATCGGGCCGGGTGCCGGCGGCGCTTAACGGGATTGTCGGCCTCAAACCGACGCTGGGCGCGGTCTCCGCCGGCGGTGTCGTTCCCGCCTGCCGCACCCTCGACACGATCTCGGTCTTCGCCCGCAACGTCGAGGACGCCCATGCCGTCTGTGCCGTGATGGCGGGTTACGACGCGGCGGATGCCTATGCGCGGCCCCTGCGCATGGCGCCCCCGCCGGCGCCGCTTCCCGCACCGCGCATCGCGGTTCCCGATCACGCGAGCCTGCGCTTCTTCGGTGACAGCCTGCAGGCGGAGAGTTTCTCGGCGACGCTCGAGACCCTGCGTCGGCGCGGGGCCGAGATCACCCCCATCGATTTCGGGCCGTTCCACGATGTCGCACAGATGCTCTATGACGGCGCCTGGGTGGCCGAGCGCTACAGCGTGATCGCGGAACTTATGGAGAGCGAGCCCGAGGCGATCCATCCGGTCACCCGGGAGGTGATCGGCAAGGCGCGGGGGATGAGCGCTCTGGATGCCTTTCGCGGGATCTATCGCCTCGCGGAGCTGCGGCGGCACTGCGTGCAGCTGATGGCGGATTTCGATTATCTCGTCGTGCCGAGCATCCCGCGTTTCTACAGCTGCGCCGATCTCGCCGCCGATCCGATCACGCCCAACAGCAATCTCGGGACCTATACCAATTTCGTCAATCTGCTCGATCTCTGCGCGCTCACCGTCCCCGTCGCGCCGCGCGAGGACGGGCGTCCGGGCAGCGTGACGCTGATCGGCCGGGCGGGAGCCGACGGGCGGCTCGCGACGGAGGCGTCACGGCTCACGCGGGCGGTGGCGGGGATCGCCGCCCCCGCGATGCCGGCGGAACCGGCCGATGACGAGATGGCGATCGCGGTCTGCGGCGCGCATATGGCCGGGCTTCCCCTGAACGGCCAGCTTCTGGAACTGGGCGGGCGCTTCCTGCACGAAGCCCGCACGGCTCCATGTTACGGCTTCCACGCCCTCGCCGGCGGCCCGCCGGCGCGTCCCGGCCTGGTGCGCCGGGAAAGCGGCGGCCACGCTATTGCTTTGGAAATCTGGGCCCTGCCGCAAACCGCGATCGGTGCGCTGCTTGCGCAGATCCCCGCCCCGCTCGGGCTGGGCCGGATCGCACTGGAAGATGGCAGTTTTGTCACCGGTTTCCTGTGTGAGAGCGCCGGCCTTGCCGGCGCGCAGGATATCAGCGGCTTCGGCGGCTGGCGCGGTTACCTTGCGTCGCGCCAGGCCGGCGACGCTGCGCGGGCCTGAACAGAACGCGGTGGCGAATTTCCGCTTCGGTTTCCCCCCGGAATCAGGCTAGAAGCGCCCATGCGGACAGGCCTGCGCCGTCCGTTTCCGACAGCGCGATCATCGAGGCATGCATGGCTTACTGGCTGTTCAAATCCGAACCGGATGTCTGGTCCTTCGAGATGCAGATGGAGCGTGGCGACAGGGGCGAGCATTGGGACGGGGTGCGTAATCATCTGGCCAAGAAGCAGATGATGGCCATGAAGACCGGCGATCGCGGTTTCTTCTACCATTCCAATATCGGCAAGGAGATCGTCGGTATCGTCGAGGTGATCCGCGAATTCTATCCCGACCACACCGATCCGAGCGGGCGCTTCGGCATGGTCGATATCAAGGCTATCGAGCCGTTGAAGAATCCGGTCTCGCTGGCTGCGATCAAGGAAGAGCCGCGTCTGGCCGAGATGGCGCTGGTCAAGCAGTCGCGTCTTTCCGTGCAACCGGTAACGGAAGAAGAATGGGCCATCGTTCTGGAAATGGCCGGGATGCGCTGACGGCGCCTTACCCTGCCGCCTGCTTCTTCAACTCCGCTCGCGTCTTGGGCTTTCCACGAATGCGCAGATCCTCGAGGTCGGTACGCTCGCGCACGGCGTTGCGCATGAGCTGATCCTGGCCGGGCTGATATTGCGGCGGGCAGGGCATGTTCTCGGCCTGATACCAGGCCGCCGCCTGCATCGTGAAGAACGGGTTGGTGAGATACGGGCGCCCCAGCGCCACCAGATCGGCGCGCCCTGCCGCGAGGATGGTGTTGACCTGATCGGCATCGGTGATGTTGCCCACGCACATCGTCGCCACATGCGCCTCGTTGCGGATCTGGTCCGAGAACGGCGTCTGGAACATGCGCCCGAAGATCGGGCGTGCCTCGCGCACGGTCTGGCCGGTGGAGACATCGACGAGATCGACCCCGGCCTGCGCGAAGGCCTCCGCGATCGCCACCGCATCCTCGCCGGTGATCCCGCCCTCGACCCAGTCGGTGGCGGAAATGCGCACCGACATCGGCTTGTGCGCCGGCCAGGCCTCGCGCATGGCGGTGAAGACCTCCAGCGGAAAGCGCAGGCGGTTTTCGAGGCTGCCGCCATAGGCGTCCTTGCGGGTATTGGTGAGCGGTGAGAGAAAGCTCGCCAGCAGATAACCATGGGCGCAATGCAGTTCGAGCATGTCGAAGCCACAGGCCTCCCCGCGCCGCGTCGCCGCGACGAATTGCGCCGTCACTGCATCCATCTCCTCGCGGCTGATCTCGCGCGGCACCTGGCTGTCGGGGAAATAGGGGATGGGGGAGGCGGAGGTGATGTCCCAGGCGCCCTCTTCGAGGGGCCGGTCCATGCCCTCCCACATCAGCTTGCTCGCACCTTTTCGCCCGGCATGGCCGAGTTGCAGGCAGATCTTCGTCTGTGAATTGGCATGGACAAAATCGACGATGCGCGTCCAGGCCTCCTGCTGCGCGTCGTTCCACAGCCCGGTACAGCCCGGCGTGATCCGCGCCTGCGGCGAGATGCAGGTCATCTCGGTGAACATCAGCCCCGGCCCGCCGATGGCGCGCGAACCGTAATGCACCATGTGCCAGTCGCCGGGCAGGCCGTCCCTGGCGGAATACATGCACATCGGGCTCATCACCGCGCGGTTTTGCACCACCATCTCGCGCAGGCGAAACGGCTGGAACATCGGCACTTGCGGGTTGTCCGTATCGACGTCAAAGCCGGCTTCGCGCACCTGCTGCGCAAAATGCCGGTCGATCGCCGCGACGAATTCCGGCGCGCGCAGGCGCAGATTGTCATAGGTAATCGCCTTGGCGCGGGTCATCACGCCGAAGGCGAATTGCACGGGATGGAAATTCCAGAACCGGGCCACATGCTCGAACCAGACCAGCGACACGTCCGCCGCGTGCTGCGTCTTCTCGGTTTCCTCGCGGCGCGTCGATTCGAAGCGATCGAGCGCGCCGGCCACGCTGCCATCCTTGCGGAAACACTCGTAGAGATGGATCGCATCCTCCATGGCGAGCTTGGTGCCCGAGCCGATGGAGAAATGCGCGCTCGCCTTGGCATCGCCGAGCAGGACCATGTTGTCCTTGACCCAGCGCGCATTGCGGATCATCGGGAAATTGCGCCAGATCGAGCGGTTGGTGATGACGGGGTGGCCGTCGAGCGCATCGGCGAAGATTTCCTGCATCAGCGCCGCCGATTGCGCCTCGTCCATCCGGTCGAGGCCGGCGCGTTCGAAGGTCTGCGCATCGGTCTCGAACACCCAGGTCGAGCGTCCCGTCTCGTATTGATAGGCATGGGCGATGAAGGGGCCCGATTGCGTCTCGCGGAAGATGAAGGTGAAGGCGTCGAGCGGCTTCGTCGAGCCCATCCAGGTGAACTTGTTGGGCCGCAGATCGACCTGCGTGCCGAAATGATCCTCGTGCCTTGCACGAAACCGGCTGTTGATCCCGTCGGCGATCACGACGAGATCGGCATCGAGCGCGCGCTCATCGTCGATCTCGCTCTCGAAGACGAGTGCGATGCCCAGTTCCCGGGCACGCTCCTGCAGGATCAGAAGCAGCGTGCGCCGCGAGCAGCCGCAGAAGCCGTTGCCGCCGATGCGGAAGCTCTCCCCCTTGAAATGGATGTCGATATCATCCCAATAGGCGAATTCCCGGGTGATCCGGTCGTAGCTCGGCTTGTCGTAGGCCTCGAAATTGTCGAGCGTGGCATCGGAGAAGACCACCCCGAAGCCGAATGTGTCGTCCGGGCGGTTGCGCTCATAGACGGTGATCGCGTGGCCGGGATCCTGCTTCTTCATCAGGATCGCGAAATACAGGCCCGCCGGCCCGCCTCCGATGACGGCGATCTTCATGATGCTGTCCCCTTGTCGCACGCGGTTCCCGCGCGTCATTCCACGTCCCGATGACGTCATGGAAATAATTTAAGCTTAAAATAATTTTACGCGCAAGCAGCGGGCAGGAAGGGCCAGCCGGGACATCTCGCCGCTGCCCTTGGGGAACCGCTCAACACGCCTGGCGTTGCCCTCGCTCGACAGCTCAAGGGAGACCCGGCTATGTTGCGTGGTGGACTGTTATGGTTTCTCGGCATTCCCTTGCCGATCGTGATCCTGCTGCTGCTTTTCGGGATCATCTGAGGCGCCAGCACAGGGGCGCGCGGGCGGGCGACAGGTGACGTCCGCACCGCTGATCAGGTGCCGCAGAAGGTCAGCGTCACACGTTCATGTGCTTGCGGCGGTGCCAGGAAGGCCGCATGTTGCGGCTTGTCGGCGAAGGGCTCGGCCAGAACCTGCATCAACTCGTCGAACGGCCCGAAATCATCGCGCATGACGGCGGCGTCGATCATGGCCTCGACACGGTGATTGCGCGGGATGATGGCCGGATTGACCGCACGCATGGCTTTCGCGGTCTCGCGCGGCGCAGTCGCTTCCATCGCGATTCGCGCGCGCCAGCGCGGTAGCCAGGCGTGGATCGCGTCGCCCTGCGCGAACAGATCGCGGATCGTCTCATCGGCCCCGTCATCAAAGACGGCGTCAGTGAGGCCCCGGAAAGTCAGGGTGAAATCGGCGCCGCCCTGATGCATCGCTTCGAGCAGATCCTCGATCAGCGCGTCATCGCCTTCCGCTTCCCGTTCGAGACCGATCTTCGCCCGCATGTGGGCGCGCCAATGTGCCCGGTAGCGTTCGGGGAAGGTGGCGAGGATTTCGCCGAGCCGGGCAATGCCGCGCTCGGTATCCTCATCCACATGCGGCAGCAGCGCTTCGGCGAGGCGCGCCAGATTCCACGGCGCGATCCGCGGCTGGTTGACATAGGCATAGCGCCCGTATTCATCGACAAAGCTGAATTTTGTTGCCGGGTCATAGGCATCCATGAAGGCGCAGGGGCCGTAATCGATGGTCTCGCCCGAGATCGCCATGTTGTCCGTATTCATCACGCCATGAATGAAACCGAGGCTCATCCAGTGGGCGACGAGCGCCGCCTGGCGCTCCAGCACCTCCTGATAGAAGCCGATATGTCGATCCGGCTGGCCGGCGAGCTGCGGGCAATGGCGGGCGATGGCGTGATCGGCGAGGGTCGCCACGGCCTCGTGGTCGCCCTGCGCGGCGAAATACTGGAACGTCCCCACCCGGATATGGCTCGCGGCCACGCGGGTGACGATGCCGCCGGGCAGAAACGCGTCACGCACCACCTGCTCGCCGGTGGTGACGGCGGCGAGCGCCCGTGTCGTCGGGACACCGAGCGCATGCATCGCCTCGCTGACGACATATTCGCGCAGGACCGGCCCGAGCGCCGCGCGCCCGTCACCGCGCCGGGAAAAGGGCGTGCGGCCCGAACCCTTCAGCTGGATGTCGCGGCGTTGCCCGTCACGATCGATCACTTCGCCGAGCAGAATGGCGCGGCCATCGCCCAGCTGCGGCGTATAATGGCCGAATTGATGGCCGGCATAGGCCATTGCCAGCGGTTCCGCGCCTTTTGGCAGGATGTTGCCGGCGAAGATCTGCGCGCCTTGCGGCGAATCGAGCGCCTGCGCATCGAGGCCGAGCTCCTCGGCTAGGTCGTGATTGAGGCGGATCAGACGGGGCGCTTCGACAGGTGCCGGCGGCAGCTTCGCGTGGAACCGGTCGGGCAGGCGGGCATAGCTGTTGTCGAAGACGAAACCGCCGATCGCGGTATCGTCTGCGAGAGGCCCGGTATCCCGCGTCGGGAATTCAGGTGAGGTCGAGGGCATGCGCCTTCAGCTCCTGCAGATCGATGATGTCGAGGGCGCGCTCATGCGTCGCGGCGAGCGAGACCGGCGGGGCAACGCCGGCTTCCAGCGCCTCGCGCCAGCGAAGGGCGCACAGGCACCAGCGATCCCCCGGTTGCAGCCCCGGAAAACCGAATTCGGGGCGCGGCGTCATCAGGTCGTTGCCGCGGTCACGCGAATATTCGAGGAATTCCCGGGTCACCTGGGCGCAGACCACGTGACGCCCGACATCCTCCGGACCCGTTTCGCAGCAGCCGTCACGGAAAAATCCCGTCATCGGGGAGATCGAGCAGGTCGCGAGCGGTTCGCCGAAGACGTTGCGGCTCTCCGCTGAAGCGGGTGGCCCGTCGGTCGATGGGGCATCTTCGCCCTGTTGGCGCTTCATGATGAACCTGTCGGGTTGTCAGCGTTGATCTACGGCGCATTCGCCGGAATGATGCTCTTGAGGGACGCCACACACTCACCTCCGGATCGCACCGCGCGAATCCCGTGGCCAGCGAGGCCGATGCTTATGAAAGATTGGGGCGTTGCAGGCGCTTGTCAATATGATAGCGAAACGATACATTGACGTCATGAAACGCAATCCTCCAGCGACGCGCGCGTCCGATGCGCCGGAATCCGCATCGGCGGCCAGCGGGCCCGATGCCGAGCTGGCAGCGGATCTGATCGTGCATCTGGCGCGGATTGCCCGGTCCGGAGAGGATCCGGGGGAGACGAAGAGCCGCAATTCCGTGCAGCGCCTGAGCGCGGCGCAATGGGCGGCCTTGCGTTACATGGCGCGCGCCAATCCGTTCTCGCGCACCCCCTCGGCCTTTGCCCGCTATCACGGCACGACACGCGGCACCGCCTCGCAGACGATCAAATCGCTGGTCGCGGCCGGATTGCTGACCCGTGCGCGTGATGATCGCGACCGTCGCAGCGTGCGCTTTGCTCTGACGCCGTCCGGTGAGGCATGTCTGGCCGAGGATGGCGCCTGCGCCCTCGTGCAGGCCGTCGCCGATCTGCCCGCCGACCAGCGCGAGAACCTGATCGTGACCATGCGTCGGCTGGCCGGCGAGATCGCCGTCAGCCATGGCGCGCCGTGTTTCGGCTGCTGCCAGGATTGCCGCCATCTGCGTGAGCGTGATGCCTGCGCTGGTTATTGCGCCCAGGTCGACGCGCCGCTCAGCCTGGATGACATGCATCTGCTCTGCGCTGATTTCGAGGCGGCGGTCGAAAGCGGCTGACGCCCGCCGGCCTCACGGACGCGGCCAGGCCGGATCACGGAATTCCTGCAGTTCGAAGCGATAATTCTCGATCCCCCCGAAGAACGTCGCATAGACGTTGAACTTCTCCGACAGGCGCGGCGGACCGTCGAAAACGACGCCGCGCTCTGAGAGGAAGGCATGGGCCGCATCGACGTCGCGCACCACGAAGGTGCAAGTCACGCCGGGATTCTCCGGCGGCTCGCGATTGGTGCACACGCCGAGAAACGATGTCGGCGAAATGCGGTAGATATGGCAGATGCCGAACTGGTCGAGCACCAGATCAAGCCCCAGCGTCTCTGACAGAAACCGGCTCGCAGCCGGGAGGTCGCGGGTATAGATGAAGGTGACCTGCTGGTCGATCAGGAAATCGGAAAGCGTATCGGGCATCGGACAGGCTCGCCTTCTGCAATGGGCCGGGATCTGCAGCATGCCACGATCATGCCGTGAGGGCGTGCCTCAATTCGCGGCGATGCCGAGCTTCTCCGCGAGATCGTGGAAATCATCCGCGATGATGTCGTAACGCCCGCGCGCCTGCGCATCCTCGTGCTGCGGATCACCGTATTCTTCGGGGCGCAGGACGAAGGCCGTGCGCATGCCCGTCGCGGCGGCGGCCACGAGATCGGAATTGTGGGCGGCGACCATCATGGTCTCGCCGGGAGCGAGGGCGAGTGCTTCGCAACTGCGCAGATAGGCCTCGGGCTGCGGCTTGTAGGCGCGCGCGACTTCCGCGCCGAGGATCGCGTCCCAGGGCAGGTCGCCATGACGGGCCATGTTTACCATCAGCGCGATATTGCCGTTGGAAAGCGTGGCGATGATCGCCCCGCGCTTGAGCCGCGCGAGCCCGGACGGCGCGTCTGGCCAGGGATCGAGCCGATGCCAGGCGCGGTTGAGATGGTCGATCTCGGTCTCGGCGAGTCCGGTCACGCCGAAGGCTTCCAGCGTCTCGACGAGATTTTCCCGATGCAGCACGTCGAGGCGCACGAAGCCGCGCGCGCCGGATCTGATCCGTTCCATGGCGGGCTGGTAGCGCGATCGCCAGTCCCGGGCGAAGGCATCCCAGTCGAGGGCGTGACCTTGCGGCGCGAGCAGCGCCTGCGCTTCGCGCGTGATGGAGCCGCGCCAATCGACCACGGTGCCGAACACGTCGAAGAGCAGGGCCTTGGGCATCTTCTTCATCGTCTCCCCCTCAGGGCTTTTCACGTTCCGGGCGCACGATCGCGACCGGCTCGGCCTGCGTCGCGGTCTTCTCGGCCTTCGCGGCGCGGCGCGCGAGAACCGATTCGCGATGCGAAATGAAGCTCGCAGCCCCCACGACGATGCCGCCGCCGAGGATGACAAAGGGGTCCAGCGGTTCGGCGAAGAGCACGATCCCCATCAGCGTCGCCCAGACCAGTTGCAGGAACTGCACCGGCTGCGTCACCGTGATCGGAGCGTTCTGGAAGGCCTTGGTCATGGTCCAGTGCCCGGCCGTTGCGAAGGCCGCGACCAGGGTCAGCCAGGCGACCTGCTCGAAGCTTGGGGCAACCCATTGCACAGCGGCCACGGGGGCGAGTGCGATGGTGCAGAAGACCGAGAGCAGCCCCACGATCACCGCCGTATCCTCGGTGCCGCTCAGGCGTTTCGCGATCAGGAAGGATGTGGCAAAGAACGGCCCGGCGGCCACCTGCGCCATCTGGCCGATCGAGATTTCCTGGAAGCCGGGGCGCAGGATGATCAGCGCGCCCGCGATCCCGGCCACGACGGCAAAGACCCGGCGCATGTGCAGCGCCTCGCCGAGAAACAGGGCCGCGCCGATGGTGATGAAGATCGGCGCCACATAGCCCAGAGCCGTCACCTCGGCCATCGGGATGCGCGCCATGGCATAAAACCAGAGGATCACCCCGACCCCGTGGACCGCGCCGCGCAGGAGATGCAGATGCAGGATCCGGCCGGAGGGGCGATGTGTCAGCAGCGCGCCCATGAAGGGCAGCATCATCAGCGCGCCGGCGGCATAGCGAATGAAGGCGCCCTGCGCGGCAGGCAGATCCGCGCCGATATGGCGCACGATGGCGGTAACGCTGGCGAGCAGCAGGGTCGTCAGGAGCATCCAGCCGACACCGATGAGCGTATTCTGCGCCCGCACCCGCCAAAGCCTCCCGGTTCATGCCACGCAAGAGGTGCGCCGCGTGGTGAGTATCACTCACCCGCATGGATTGCGGTGCAAGAAATTCCGCGCTCTTGCCTGCGTGATCGCGCCCGTATACGCGCGACAAGCGCCCTCAGCCGCGCCAGAAGCGCGGCATGAACAGGATCAGCACGGTGAACAGTTCGAGCCGGCCCAGCAGCATGGCGAAGGCCAGGGTCCATTTCACCGCATCGGGCAGCGTGGCGTAATTGCCCGCCGGGCCGATGATCGGGCCGAGGCCGGGGCCGACATTCGACAGCGCGCTCACCGCCGCCGAGGCCGAGGTGAGGAAATCGAGATCGAAGGCCATCAGGGTGATGGTGATGGCGCCGTAGCAGATGAAGAAGAGAGAGAAGAACACCACCACGGAATGGATCACGTCGTCGGGCAGTTCACGCCCGGCATAGGTGCGCGGAAAAATGCCGCGTGGAAACAGAAGATGCCGGAAATAGCTCTGCAGGAGCTTGGCCATCACCTCGTAGCGGAAGATCTTCACACCCCCGGTGGTCGAGCCCGTACAGCCACCGACGAACATCAGCCCGAAGAAGATGCCGATTGCCACATTGCCCCATCCGCCATAATCGGCGGAAGCGAATCCCGTCGTGGTCACCACGGAGACGACGTTGAGGGAAGCCAGCCGCAAGGCATCGAGAAACGCGAAACGCTCGGAAAGACTCAGCCACAATGTCATGACGAGCACGATCACCAGCAGGAAGACGAGCAGCACCCGCACCTGGCTGTTGCGCAAGGTATCCGTCTCGCCCTGGAACAGGCGGACATAGAGCACGAACGGGATGGCGCCGGCGATCATGAAGAAGACCGCGATCCAGTGGATCGCGGGATTGGTGAAATGGCCCAGCGATGCATCATGCGTGGAAAAGCCGGCTGTCGAGATCGTTGTCAGTGCATGCGCCACGGCGTCGAAACCGCTCATCCCGGCAAGCCAGTAGGCGGCGATGCAGGCGATGGTGAAGCCGACATAGATGGTGGTAATGGCGGCAGCCACTTCCCGCACACGCGGCAGCACCTTTTCCGAGCGATCGGAGGATTCGGTGCGAAACAGCTGCATGCCACCGACACCGAGCGCCGGCAGGATGGCAATGGCAGTGGCGATGATGCCGATTCCGCCCAGCCATTGCAGGATGGCGCGCCAGATCAGCACGCCCGGCGGAGCCTCCTGCAGGCCAACGATCACCGTCGCGCCGGTCGTGGTCAGCCCCGACATCGCCTCGAAGAAGGCGTTGGCGTAGCTCGCGCGCATCTGCTCGAAATCGGAGATGTAGAGCGGCAGGGCGGCGAAGAGCACCACGGAGAGCCAGGCCATCGGCGTGAGCAGGAAGGCCTGCCGCAGGGTCAGACCGCTATCCAGCCGCACCTGCGCGAAATACAGAAGCAGCATGCCCACCGTGAAGGTGATCGCGCTGGAGATCGCGAAGGCCTTCCAGTCCTCGTTATGGGCATAGAGATCGACGCCCACCGGAATCAGCATGGCGATGGCGAGCACGGTGAGCATGCCCCCGATCAGATAGAGGATAGGTCGCAGATAAGGCGGCGCCCAATTGTCGAGGGAGAGGCGCCAGCCGATTCGCCGCTCAGCTTCGGTCACGCCTGTCCCCCGCCAGAAAAGCCTCGGCCTTGCGCAGGGCCTTGTAGGTCACCATGGCGATGACGCTGTCGCCGGGCTTGATATGGGTCTCGGCGGTGGGAATCAGCACGCCGCTGTCATGCACGACCGCGCCGATCAGGAAGCCTTCCGGCAGGCCGATATCCTTGAGCGGGCCAGAAGTCAGCTTCGAGCCCTCCTGCGCGCGCGCCTCGATCACCTCGCCGAATTCCTCGCGCAGGGTGTAGAGCGCCGTCACCGAGCGGTGACGGACATGGCGCAGGATGGTCGAGATGGTGATCGCGTTGGGGCTCACCACCGCATCGATGCCGAGAGAGGGCATGATCGGTTCGTAGCTCGACTTGTTCACCAGCGTGATGGCGCGCTTGCAGCCCATGCGCTTGGCGAGCACCGAGGAGAAGATGTTGGTCTCGTCGTCATTCGTCACAGCGACGACCGTCTCCGCCGAGCCGATATTCGCCTCGTCGAGCACCTCGGTATCGAGGGCGTCGCCGAGCAGCACCACGGCCTTCTCGCCGAGTTCGCGGGAGATGTATTCGGCTCGTTCGCGGGAATGCTCGATGAGCTTGAGGCGCACATAGGGCGCGTCGCGCGCGAGCATGTTGGCGAGGTTGAGCCCGACATTGCCGCCGCCGACGATGACCACGCGCCTTGCCACCCGCTCCTGGTGGCCGAAGACGCTCATCACCCGGTCGACGCGCGAAGGCTCCGTCACGACATAGACGTCGTCACCCAGTTCGATCACGTCGTCGCCATTGGGCACGAAGGCCTCGCCGTTGCGGATCACGGCGACGATGATCATGTGCGGATCCGGCATGATCGTCGGCACGTCCCGGATCGCCTTGCCGATGAAGGCGCAATCATGCGTGTCGGCATGGATGCCGATGAGCTGCACCTTGCCGTCGGCGAGCGGCATCGTGTCGAAGGCGCCGGGCGTGCGCAGGCGCCGCGCGATGCCGTTGGCGACCTCGACTTCCGGCGAGATCACCACGTCGATGGGGAGCTGGTCGGCGGCGTAGAGCGCGCGCGAGAGCGGGTCGAGATAGCCGTGATGGCGCACGCGGGCGATGCGGCGCGGCACCCGGAACAGCGTATAGGCCACCTGCGAGGCGACCATGTTGACCTCGTCCGAGCGGGTCACCGCGATCAGCATGTCGGCATCGCGCGCGCCGGCCTTTTCCAGCACCTCCGGATGGGAGGCGTGGCCGACCATGCCGCGCACGTCGTAGGATTCGTCGACACGGCGCGCCTGTGCCGCGTCGAGATCGACGACCGTGACATCCATGCCCTCGACGGCGAGATGGCGCGCAATGGTCGAGCCGACCTGACCGGCACCGCAGACGATAATTCTCATGAGAAGCGTGACTTCATGACGGAAAACGGCCCCCTGCCGGTTCCGATGCGACAATCTTCCGGCGCACCCCTGATCGCGTGACCCGTGAAACGGGCACACGTGTTGCGGGCGCGCCGNCCCTCTGCCACCGGCATTCCGTGTCGACGATACACGCACGAGCCGCCCCCGGTCGAGACCGGGTCGCCCCCTTTACGCCTTTTTTCGCAGATGCACAACGGCCCGCGCGAAGGGCGGGGGCGGGGGCGGGGCGGGTGAGCCCTACGTTACGCACATCATGCGTTCACGCGTGCAATTCGACAGCCATAACCTGTGGCACGCCGTCTTCCGTCGTAAGGTAAAACCGGGTCGGGATGATTGCCGAGACCCGGCGCTCATGGCCCGGCATGACTTCGGTTTCAAAGTCCACGAGCACGTTAACGCGGCCCGAGATAGCCTTGGCTGCGTCAATCGTGAAGCTGTCGGGCTCAGGGTCGCATAAATACAGGCGGGTTGATGGTTGAGCCTTTAAAACCTCGTCCCATAGGGAATTTTTGGTCAAGTCGTAGCACATCACTGCACGAAGCGCTGTGATGAGGAGATGAATATCTTCTCGTGACGCCTCTTCCAGCACATATTCCGCCAGGCCGTGCAGCAGGGCTTCATCGTCGATCGCCTTGACGATTGCCGGGGGAAAGTCGGGAAAGACATATTGATGCCTATTGGTCCCCGGAGACTTCTTCCCGGTTTTCCGCTGGACCGGGCGAAACGTCTTCTCGGAGAAACGCAGGGATTTCGCACCCGCCTTCTTCACTGCCGGGTCAGCGCCTATGAACGAACGACCCACAAATGCATGTCCGACATAAGCCTTCGCTGCCGCCGCCAAGCCAGGCAGCACGACATCGGATTGTGCGCGCATGATCTGACTGGAATCGACGGTCCTATGGGCGATCCAGTTTGCGCGCGCTTTGTCTTTGCGTTCCTTGAAAACCGTGATTGCCTCGTCGACCGCATTCGTCATGGCGCAACCTCCTGATCCGTAAGATAACGCAAAGCGAGATCAGCACCAATGCCATCGATGTCCGTCATCAATCTCTGGTGATCAAGCCCAAATTTTCCGAGAATCCGGCGAAAGAAGCTGCGATTGGCTGCCGGAATGGTAAGGCGGTGCATCGGCACATTCTCAGCATCTGGATCCCAGTCCCTGTCCGGGTCGGGGTATATCGTGAAGACGCCATGTTGCCGGAAGACCCGCTCGATGCTTGGGGTCGTTTGTGCATATGAAACGTGCGTTGCCGCAAAAGGGTTGGTCAGAGCGCGATTGCGCATGATACCTGGGACAAGGATCGCGAAAATCTTGCAATCATTGTCCATGTTCCCGCCATTGACCGCGAACCAGGCGGCGACGAGCGGATTGCTGCTCCAATCCAGGAGCCGGGTCGGGACACCATGATGTTGCGCGAGCGCCAGCCAGTCGAGATCGGAATAGTCATTGGCGTCGACCAATCGCACTGATTTCCTCTTGAAGGTTTCGAAGATCAGGCGCTCCAGTGAAGAGTCGTAGTCTCGCAGACCCAGACAATCGGCACGCCCGGCCTTCGGGCGCAATCCGTAGCTTTCGCAGCCAGCGAGCCCCTGCCGCATCCCCTGCCCGCAGAATATCCAGCCGGCGTGCGAAGTCGAGAGCATGAACCCATTGAATTCCGCCCATTTCGCGAAATCGTCGGGAGTTGGTGAAGCAGAAACCATGGGCGACCAGGAGCGCAACGGAAAGATATTAAAAATAGTACTGTTTTAGTTTCAATTTCTAAAATTGCATTTCCTTGTTTTGAAGGCAACCCTTCAACCCCGATCAACACCGCCCATCCCCAACCGGCGCGGTTTCGTCTTGCCTTGCGCCATGCGGCGGGATTAGGTTCGCGTCGCGTGCCGGAATCGCGGCGGGCACCGTAATTTCGGAGGAGAGAATGGGTTTTCTGTCGGACGCGCTGTCGCGCATCAAGCCTTCCGCCACCATCGTCATCACGCAGAAGGCGCGTGAGCTGAAGGCGGAGGGCGTCGATGTCATCAGCCTCTCCGTCGGCGAGCCCGATTTCGACACGCCCGAGAATATCAAGGAAGCCGCCATCGCGGCGATCCGGCGCGGCGAGACGAAATACACGCCCGTTTCCGGCATCGTGCCCCTGCGCGAGGCGATCGCGAAGAAGTTCAAGCGCGAGAACGATCTCGACTACAAGCCCGCGCAGACCATCGTCGGCACGGGCGGCAAGCAGGTGATCTACAACGCGCTGCTCGCCACGCTCAATCCCGGCGACGAGGTGATCATCCCGCGTCCCTACTGGGTCTCCTATCCGGAGATGGTGGGGCTGTGTGGCGGCACGCCGGTCTTCGTCGATACGAGCATGGATGACAATTTCAAGCTCCAGGCCGAGCCGCTTGAGCGCGCCATCACGCCGAAGACGAAGTGGATTATCCTCAACTCGCCCTCGAACCCCTCGGGCGCGGCCTATAGCTGGGACGAGATGAAGGTGATCACCGACGTGCTGATGCGCCATCCGCATGTCTGGGTGCTGACCGACGACATGTACGAGCATCTCGTCTACGACGATTTCAAGTTCGTCACCCCCGCCCAGGTCGAGCCCAATCTTTACGAGCGCACGCTGACCATGAACGGCGTCTCCAAGGCCTATGCCATGACGGGCTGGCGTATCGGCTATGCGGCGGGGCCGGAGAAGCTGATCAAGGCCATGGATTTCGTGCAGGGCCAGCAGACTTCGGGGGCCGCTTCGATCTCGCAATGGGCTGCCGTCGAGGCGCTGGACGGAACGCAGGCGCATCTCGACGTCTTCCGCAAGGCCTTCGCCGAGCGCCGCGAGCTCGTCGTCTCGATGCTCAATCAGACGAAATATCTGAAATGCCCGATGCCGGAAGGCGCCTTCTACGTCTATCCCTCCTGCGCCGAGGCGATCGGCAAGCGCACGCCATCGGGCAAGGTGATCGAGACGGATGAGGATTTCGTCTCCGAACTGCTCGCAGCCGAGGGCGTGGCCGCGGTACACGGCTCGGCTTTCGGGCTCGGCCCCAATCTGCGCATCTCCTATGCGACGTCGAACACGGTTCTGGAAGATGCCTGCAACCGCATTCAGCGCTTCTGCGGCTCGCTGGGCTGAGGCCCTGCACGGCTGAATGCGTTCAACCAGCGGAGGAAGGCCATCCCGATTCCGGATCAGACAACGCAAAGCCGCAGCCATCTTGCCGCCGGACGGGCGCGCCGCCCCTTCGTCGCGCTGTCGCCGCTCATCATTGCCGTGATCGCGGCGGCAGCTCTGGGTTTCGGCGGGATCAGCCGTTTCGAGATCCAGGCCGGGCCCTTCGCGCCGATCCTGCACGGCTTCTTCTTCGATACCTTCGCGCCGCTGATCATCCTCGTGATCTACGCCGTGGCGCGCATCATCGCCGTCGCGCTGCTCGAACCGAGCGATCTGGCGCTTGCCCGCTTCGTCACCGCCCCGCTCGCCGTGGCAGCGCTGCTCGCGGCGGCGCTGTATCCCACATTCGGCGGCATCATTGCCCGCTCGGCCTTCTTCGCCGGGGGGATGATGTTCGTCGAGGGCGTGATGCTCGGCGCGGCCTGGCTGGTCGGCATCGCCTTTGCGGCGATCATCTTCGGTTTCGTGCTGGGGGCGGGCGTGATTCTCGTGCGACTCGGTTTCGCCGAACCGGGCCGTACCCGTCGGGCCCGCCTCGCCACCGGGCTGATGCGATACGCCGCCCTCGTCTTCGCTGGCCTGATCCTGCTTCTGCCGGGCCAGAGCGGCATATCGTTCTACGGTGAATGGCCGGTCTGGCCGATGGAGCCGGGAGAGGCCGCAGCGCTTGCCGGCTTCAGCCTGATCGCCCTCGCACCGCATGCCCTGATCGTGCGGCGCCACGGCTGAGCCGGGCGGGTATTGTCGCAATCGGTTACGAATCTTGATTGCGCAGTCGTTTGCACGCGGCGATGCAGCGGCTAAACGGAACTCACAGTGAATCACGCGAATCCTTCGGCTCAGCCGGCGGTGACGCTACGTCTTTCGGGGACCCTTGCCCATGCTTCCCTTCATCGATCTTGCCGCCCAGCGCGCGGCGCTCGGCCCGCGCATGGAAGAGGCCATTCTCGCGGTGGTCCGCCACGGCGCCTATGTGATGGGGCCGGAAGTCGGGCAGCTCGAAGAGGAACTCGCAGCCTTTTGCGGGGCGAAACACGTGGTCAGCTGCGGCAGCGGAACGGATGCGCTGGCGCTGATCCTGATGGCGAAGGGGGTGAAACCCGGCGATGCCGTTCTGTGCCCGAGCTTCACCTTCGCCGCGACGGCGGAGGTGATCTGCTGGCTGGGCGCCGCGCCGGTCTTCGTCGATGTGCGCGAGGACACCTTCAATCTCGACATCGACAGCATCGAAGCCGGGCTCGTCACTGCGCGCGAACAGGGCCTGCGGCCCGTGGGCGTGATCCCCGTGGATCTGTTTGGCCAGCCGGCGGATTATGCGCCGATCGAAGCCGTCTGCGCGCGCGAGGGGCTGTGGCTGCTCGCCGATGCCGCGCAGAGTTTCGGAGCGCATTATCAGGGCCGCAAGGTCGGCACCATCGGTGACGCCACGGCGACCAGCTTCTTTCCGGCCAAGCCGCTGGGCTGCTATGGCGATGGCGGGGCGATCTTCACCGACGATTCCGAACTCGATGCGGTGCTGCGCTCCCTGCGTAATCACGGCCAGGGCGCCGACAAATACGAATATGCACGCATCGGCATGAATGGCCGCCTCGACACCATCCAGGCGGCAGTGCTGATCGAGAAGCTGCGCGTCTTTGCCGACGAGATCGCGGCGCGCGACCGGATCGCGGCACGCTATGCGGCAGGTCTGTCCGATTGCGCCGTCGTGCCGCAGGTGATGGCGGATGCGCGCTCGGTCTGGGCGCAATACACCCTGCGCCTTCCCGGTTTCGATCGCTCGGCCTTTCAGGCGAGCCTGCGCGATGCCGGCGTGCCGACGGCGATCTATTATCCGCGCCCGCTGCACCGACAGGACGCGTATGCGCGTTATCCGAGTGCTGGTAACGGCTTGCCGGTGACCGACCGGCTGGCGCAAGAGGTGGTCAGCCTGCCGATGCATCCCTATCTGGACGAGGCGGATCAGGATCACGTCATCGCCACGGCGCGCGCGGCGCTGGGTGCCTGAGGCATTTTTCGGCGCATCATGTCGACCGTCAGCCAATACCCGCCTGACCGAAGGATGCGCGCGCTAACCAACGATTCACGCTGCCGAAGGAAACCCGGACAGCGTCAATCGATTCTGAAAGAAATCTCTCGATTCTGCCGCTATCGGGTGGCCTGATCCATCCGTCGGACGCGGTTTCTGCCGCCTCCGCAAGCAGAACGGGAGGCTGCGCGTGGCGTCACGCGGCTTGCAGGATTGGCAGGATATGGATTTCGGCGCCATCGGTGCCGGAGACCCTGCTGCGCGCCCATCTGCCCGTCCGCCTGCCCGCGCGCCTGCCTATGAGACTGTGCACAAGCCGCGCCGTCGCCGGCGTCTGCCGCTGATCCGGCTGATGCTCGGATCGACGGCGCTCATCACTGTTCTGACGCTCGCCGCCATCGAGCATTACGAAGATGCGCCCCATGGCCCGCGCGTCCAGGAGCCGCGCGTGCGTGCCGATGCGCCGGCGCTCGCAACACCGCCGCCGATCTGGCGGCCCGCTCCATCGCGCGATATCGCGGTCTCGGCCCTGCCCGATGCGCTCGCACAGGCAAGGTTCACGCATCATGCGGAGATCCGCGATGACGGAGCGCGGCGCGATGCCATGACCCTGGGAGATTTTGGCAGCGACGAGCCCCATCTGCATCTCGTGCTTTTGCGCGGTGCGGCGGCGCGCCCGCGCCATTCCTTCTTCGTCGCGACCACCCTCGATGCTGCGGAGGCCGGGCTCGCCGTGCAGCGGGTGCGCGATCAGGAGCAGGTGGAGACGCGGCGCTTGCCGCTGATCGTGGCGCAGATGGTGCTCGAAGACGGGCTCGCCCGCGACTGCCTTGCCTTTCGCAGCCCTGAGCCCGCCGGCGATGGCGGGTTCCTGCTTGCAGGCTGGACCTGCGGTACCGCTTCCGATCCTGCCGCTCTGGCCTGCATGATCGATGACATCGACCTCGTCGACGGAATCAGCGGTGAAACGCTGCTGCCTCCGGCCAATGCTGCCGGCGCGTGTACCGGCGAAGCGGAGACAGCCACGCCGGCGCGCGATGCGCCGCAGGATATCGCGGGATTGCTCAATGTGCTCGACGAGAGCGGCGACAGAGCCGTCCCGTCCGGGACGCGGCCACCAAAGCCGCCGCCCCGCCCCGAAGGCGATTGAGGCAGCGTCCGCCGCGCCTCAGCCGGCGCGCTTTTCCAGTTCACGCAGGATGGCATCGCCCATTTCGGTGGTGGAGAGGCTGTTGGTACCGGCCGGTGCGATATCGCCGGTCCGCGCACCATTGGCCAGCGCGTCGGTGATGGCGCCTTCCAGCATGTCCGCCGCCTCGATCAGCCCGAAGGAATAGCGCAGGCTCATGGCGAAGGAGCCGATCATGGCCAGCGGATTGGCGCGGCTCTGGCCCGCAATGTCGGGCGCGGAGCCATGGACCGGCTCGTAGAGCGCCTTGCGCTTGCCCGTTGCCGGGTCTTCGGCGCCAAGCGAGGCCGAGGGCAGCATGCCGAGCGAGCCGGTGAGCATGGCCGCGACGTCGGAGAGGATGTCGCCGAAGAGATTGTCGCAGACGATGACGTCGTATTGCCTGGGATTGCGCACGAGCTGCATGGCGCAATTGTCGGCGAGCACATGTTCGAGGGCGACGTCGGAGAATTCCGCACCGTGCACGGCGGTGACGACCTGCTTCCACAACACGCCGGATTTCATCACGTTGTGCTTTTCCGCCGAGGAGACCTTGTTGCTGCGCTTGCGGGCGAGATCGAAGGCGACGCGCGCGATGCGCTCGATCTCGCCGGTGGTATAGAGCTGGGTGTCGACGGCGCGCTTCTGGCCGTCTTCGAGGGTGACGATCTCCTTTGGCTCGCCGAAATAGACGCCGCCTGTGAGCTCGCGCACGATCAGGATGTCGAGATCCTCGACCAGTTCGCGCTTGAGTGAGGAGGCATCCGCCAGCGCGCCGTAGCAGATGGCGGGGCGCAGATTGGCGAAAAGACCAAGATCCTTGCGAAGGCGCAGAAGCCCGGCTTCCGGGCGGTGTTCGTAAGGCACATCCGCCCATTTCGGCCCGCCGACCGCACCGAACAGTACCGCATCGGCGGCTTTGGCATTCTTCATGGCATCTTCGCTGATCGCCACACCATGCGCGTCATAGGCCGCGCCACCGACGAGATCGCGTTCGGTCTCGAAGGCGGCGATTCCGGAGCGGGTGAACCAGGCGACGAGTTTCTCGACTTCGGCGGCCACTTCCGGGCCGATGCCGTCGCCGGGGAGGAGAAGGAGCTTGTGGGTCGCCATGGGTGCCTCGTCTGTCGTCGCGAAATGAATTCCTGCCTGCTTTTGACGAAAACCACCCTTCAGAGCAAGCGCGGATATGCCAAGCCGTGATTCACTCGACGCAGGCTGCGATCGGCCCCGAGCGCACCGCCCGGTACGCGAGGCGCTCGGCAAGCCGCGCATGCCCCGCCGAGGGGGCGGCGGGATTGCGCCTTTGCGGCGCGGGGAGTGCGGTGGCCAGAAGCGCCGCCTGATGGCGGGTGAGATCGGCGGCGGAGCGGTTGAAATAGTGCTGCGCGGCGGCCTCGGCGCCGAACACGCCCTCATCCCATTCCGCGATATTGAGATAGATTTCCAGCATGCGCGGCTTCGACCAGAGAAAATCGAGCCAGATCGCGATGGGGATCTCCAGTGCCTTGCGGATATAGGAACGCTGCGGCCAGAGATAGACGTTCTTGGCCGTCTGCATCGAGATGGTGGAGGCGCCGCGCGCGCCGCCGCTCTCGATCACCTGACGCAATTCGCGCCAGTCCACCCCCAGATGCCGACAGTATTGTCCGTCTTCGGAGGCGATCACCATGAGCCGCAATTCGGCGCTGATCGCCTCGAGCGGGACGGTTTCGCGGGCGACCGGCTGCAGGGTGAGCCAGCGTGCGAGCATGATCGTGGAGGGCGGGGTGACGAACATGAAGAGCAGATTCGAGGCGAGGAAGAGCAGGACGAGCAGCAGGATTGCGCGCAGCAGGCGTGCGAACAGCCGGCGCAGGAAGCCCGGTTGCCGCTTGCGGCTCTTCGCCCCGCGCCCTCTCTTCGCCGGCGGTGGCGCGTCCGTCGATGCGGCGGTGCCGGCGTCGCGCCCGCTTCTGCGCCAGCCGATCACGGCCCGCCTCCGGTCGCGCGTGGCAACAGAACGATGAAATCCGGATGGTGGCGGATATAGCCGGCCTGGCGCCCGGCCTCATTACCGCTGCCGGTGAAATAATCACCGCGCGCCACCCCGGTGATGGCCGAGCCGGTATCCTGTGCGATCATCAGCTGTGCCAGACGCGCCTCGCGATTATCGGCATCGGGCAAGGTGCCCGAAAGCCAGACCGGGAGGCCATAAGGCCAGATGGTGCGATCGACTGCCAGCGAACGATGCGGCGTGAGCGCTACGCCGGCTCCGCCGATAGGGCCGTCTTCTGCGGCAAGCGCGCGGTTTTCCGCAAAGAAGATATAAGACCGGTTCTCACGCATCAGCGCATCCGCCTGCGCGGCATTGGCGGGATCCTCGAGCCAGCCCAGCAGCCGCGCGAGGCTCATCTCTTCGAGGGCAATAGCGCCGCGCTCCACGAGCAGCCGCCCGATCGCGGTAAAGGGATGGCCGTTGCGCCCGGCATAGCCCACGCGCATGACGCCACCATCGTCGAGGCGGATGCGCGCCGACCCCTGGACATGAATGATGAAGGCCTGTGCTGGATGGCGCAGATAGACGATCGGCGGGGCGAGATCGTCGATGGCGCCGTCCATGATCGCGCCGCGATCCGGGTAGGGGACATGGCTGCCATCGGGCAGGCGCCGCGCGGCGGCGAGGTTCTCGTCGATCCCGGGGAGCGGATTCTCCGCATTACGGGTGACCAGATCGGACGGGCGCGGGCGCAGGGCTGCGGAAAAATCCGGACCGGGCTGCCGCGCGCCTTCATATTCGGGCTCGTAATAGCCGGTGAGAAACGACCGGCCCTCATTGGGAATCACATGGTGCGGCATGAAATGCGCTTCGAAGAAAGCGCGCGCGCCACCTTGCCAGAGCCGCGCGCGTGCGCAGATCTCTGCCAGATCTTCGGACAGTGCGATACCGGGGCGCAGGGTGACGGGGCTGTCGGGCGCCTCGCGCGCGGGGCCCTCGCAGGAGCGCATGAAGGCGGCGAAGGCAGCGTCGTGATCGTCCTCGGCCCAGCCCGGGAGAGCGGCAAAATCGAGGGGCACGAGTTGGGCGCGTTCACGGGCCACGGCATCAAGCGATACCGGGGCGGCGGTACCGGCGAGGAAAACCGCAGCCATGGCCATCGCTCCCGTCCGGAACCGGCGAAGCACGCCGGGCAAGTTCATTGCCCGGCTTCGGTCGCCACCAGATGCCAGGTCGGATCGTTGGAGCCGAGCGTGCGCGCGAAGGTCCACACATCGGTGACGTCGACCACCGCATCCGGGCTGCCATCGACGACATTGCCCTCGCCGTCACGCGTCACGGTGATGAGTTCGGAGACGATCTTCACGGTGATCTGGGCAACGCGATTCTTCACCTCGGCCTCGACGATCTCGGCCTTGTCCACTGCCACGAAGGTGGTTTCCGCCGTTTCACCGCGGGATTCGCGCTCGCTAATGGCCTGCTCGAAACCCTCGTAGACGTCCTTGGCGAGGAGATTCCTCAGCGTCTCGCGATCACCGGTGGCGAAGGCGGAGACGATCATCTCGTAGGCCATCTTCGAGCCTTCCAGGAAGCCGCGCGGATCGAAATCCGGCTCCTGGCGCACGATGTCGTCCAATCCGTCGGCGATGGAACTGCCGGGTTGGGCGATGCCCTTCCAGCGATCAACCGAGGCAAGCCGCTGCTCGGCCTGCTCGGCGCCGGGAAGGCGCACGACATTGCCTTCGGACTTCTGCCCGGAGCGATCCGATTGCGGGGCGCCGCGTCGGAACGGTTCCTGGGGCGGTTGCTCCTGGCCGGTCTTCTGGCCCAGCACGGATCGCAACCGCCAGATCACGAAGACTGCCAGCGCGAGAAAGATGAGCGTCGTGATGTCGAAAGACTCTTGCATCGTCGATCCGGCCTGGTTTCCAGGGTAAAACACGCCCCACCCGTTTCATTCCGGGTGGAAACACATTCGGCCATGCCCGTCAACGCCTCCGGCGTCGCAACGGGCAGCGGCCACCCCCAATATGGGAACGTCTTGCCCGGACATCTACCACCCCGGCGCAGAATAGCGAGAAAATCCGAAATCGCGTGGCGTTTTTTTGGCTCGGGCGCCGTCCGACCGTCCGGCGCAGGGGGTGCGAATCGCGCGGATCACGGGCCGACGCGCTTGTTTGGGCGCTTGAAGCATGTTAGCGGCCTTGCGAACGCAACCGTGACCCGTGCCGGTGCCGTCCCGAAATGAGGGCACATGCGCCGAAGGGTCGCGCGCATCGTTTCATCCTGCGCCGCGCGGCGCATATCCGCTCTGACAGAGGTTGATCGACATGGCCGATACCCCGAACACCAATGGCGCCGATCCGGCTGCCGCCGGCACGCAGGCGCAGCAGAACACCGCGCCGTCACTGAATGCGCTCGCGCAATTCACGCGCGATTTCTCCTTTGAGAATCCGAATGCGCCGCAATCGCTGGCGCCGCAACAGCAGCAGCCGCAGATCTCGATCCAGGTCAACGTCAACGCCAAGCAGCTCGGCGAGACCGATTACGAAGTCGAACTCAAGCTCGAGGGCAGCGCCAAGAACGATGCGAACACGCTCTTCGCCTTCGATCTTGCCTTTTGCGGGATATTCCGCGTGAAGAACGTGCCGCAGGACCAGATCCATCCCGTGATCATGATCGAATGCCCGCGCCTGCTCTTCCCCTTCGCGCGCCAGATCGTTGCCGATGCCGTGCGCAATGGCGGGTTCCCGCCGCTTTATATCGATCCGATCGACTTCGTGGCGCTCTACCGCCAGCGCGTCGCCGAAGCCCAGAAGGCGCAGCAGGCTGGCGGCAATGCAGAGCCCGGCGGTCAGACGCCCCCGGCTTCCGAAAACGCGTGAGCCTTACCCGCGCGGGTCGGGCGCTCGCCCGGCCCGCCTGACGTCTTGAGCCCGTTTCAGGAGCCGATCAGGTGAGCGAGACCGAATCCGAGAAGAATGCCCGCCACAACGCCAGGATGGCGAAGATCAAGGTGGCGCGAGACCGGATGATGGAGACGAAGACGGGCGAGAAGGGCCTGATCATCGTCCATACCGGCCCCGGCAAGGGCAAATCCAGCTCCGGCTTCGGCATGATCATGCGCTGCGTCGGACACGGCATGCCCTGCGCCGTTGTACAATTCATCAAGGGCAATTGGGAGAGCGGCGAGCGCAACGTGCTCAAGACGCGCTTTGCCGATCTGTGCACGGTTCATACCATGGGTGAAGGCTTCACCTGGGAGACACAGGATCGCGCCCGCGACGTCGCGGCGGCGATGGCAGCCTGGGAGAAGGCGAAGGAACTGATCCGCGATCCCGCCATTCACATGGTCCTGCTCGACGAGATCAACATCGCCCTGCGCTACGATTACATCCCCCTTGACGACGTCATCGCCTTCCTGCGCGACGAGAAGCCGCCGATGACCCATGTCGTGCTCACCGGGCGCAACGCCAAGCCGGAGCTGATCGAGATCGCCGATCTCGTCAGCGAGGTGCAGGCGGTGAAGCACCCGTTCAAACAGGGCATCAAGGCGCAGAAGGGCGTGGAATACTGACGTGCGGGCCCCCGCGCGCCGGTTCAGCCCCTGTCACTGCGATAGCGCGCGGCATGCGAGCCGATTTCGGCGATCTCCGCCGGTGCCGCCCCGGCCTGCGTCAGCAGATCGGTCAGCGCCTGAATATCAAGATCACCCGGCACCGAAAACAGCATCGACAACTGACCCGCGACGCCCGTGGTGCAGACGATCTCGCCGCCGGCTCCCGCAATCGCGCCTGCGGCTTCCGAGCGCCAGCGCTCGAACCGCGCGGCGTAGAGGACCACGTCACGCATTGCGGCGTCAGCCAGGGGCTTGGAAATCACGAAGATCGGCGTTCCGGCGGGGTGATCGTCGCGCTCGATGAAGGGCAGGCGGGCGATCACCTTGGGGCGATCGGGCCCGATCAGCCCGTTCCACCAGTCACCTGCGGAGGCGCCCTGGTCGAGGCGGAAGATACCGAGATCGCCGCGCCCGCCGGCGACCGCCGCAATCACCGCGCGCGCATCGGGATGGGGCTGATAGGGAACGGTGAAACCGAAATGGAAGCGCGCGGAATCGCGCATCGGCCCGTCACCGGCGGAGATATCGGCATGGACCGTGTAGGGCGCCTGCACATAGGTGAAGGTGCCGATGATCACCCGCCAGATCGATTCGACCGTATCGAGCGGCAAAAGCCCGGAATGGCGCTCGGCCAGCGCCTTCATCATGGCGGCTTCGCGCCCCGGACGGAAGGCGGAGCCCGATTGCGAGGTCTTCTTCACCGCGATCAGCCGCTCGATGATGGCGCTGCGCTGCATCAGACGCTCGTGCATTTCGCGGTCGAGCCGGTCGATTTCCGCGCGCAGGGCATCGAGATCGACGGGGGCGGCTTCGTCATTGGGGCTGGACATGATGGGGCTCGCGGCAATCGGGCGGACGGAAACCGGCGTCGCGCCATGCGACGGCGTTCGGGCGCCATCGCGCAAGACGATGCCGCCATCGTTGTGTTTGCAGGTTCACAGGCTTCTGACAAGCCGCGCAGGACGAAGGCGGCGTTGCGGCAATGCGCAGCAGGCCCCGCCGGTCGCGCCGTTCAGTCGAACAGCGCGTCGATATCGTTCTGGCTGACGCCGTCCCCGTCAGCGCTCGGACCGTTGAGCAGGAAGACCTCCTTGCGCGTCTGGCGCCGGGCTTCTTCCGGATCCGGGGGCAGATCCGCATCGCGTGCATTGACGGCGCTGGCGAAATGCGAAAGCCGCTTCTCGACGGCGGCGAGATGCTCCACCACCTTGCTGATCCGCTGGCCGGTAATGTCCTGGAACGAGCAGGCCTCGAATATATCCATCACGCGGGTCTGAACCCGGGTACGGTAGGTCTCGAGATCGGCATCGTCATAGCCGAGAATCTCCTCGGCTGCTTCCATGATGGAATTCGTTGCCGAGGCGGTGGCGTTGACAACGTTGCCCAGTTCGTCATGGGCTCCGGGAAGCCGATCGCGGTAGAGTTCGTTGGCGCGCAGCGCGCCGATCTCGTTCTTGAGCCGCGAGATGTAATCGGCAACGCGCGTCAGTTCCTGCGCGATCATGCGGATATCGACCTGCGGCTCCGCTTCGCCGGCCTCCTGCTTGCGGCGACGCGGACGCGCCTCGGTCGCGGTCTTGCGTATGGCGGCACTCGTCGCGGCTCTTGCCATGTCCTGCCCTTTCCCCGTCCCTGTCGATCAGCGGTCTTGACGCGCGCAGCATGTTTCGTTCGCGACACGCGCAATTGCGGCCCGATCGGCAATATCGACGATCGGCGCGGCGGATCCGCTTCCGGATCCGCATGCACCTCGCAACGCCCGCGCCTGCGGATCAGGCGCCGCAGACGGCCTCGATCTTCGATTTCAGCGTCTGTGCGTTGAAGGGTTTGACGATGTAGTTGTTCACACCGGCCTTCTTCGCGGCGATGACGTTCTCCGTCTTGGATTCGGCCGTCACCATGATGAAGGGCGTGACACGCAGGTTTTCGTCCGAGCGCACATGCCGCAGAAGCTCGTAACCCGTCATCGGCTCCATGTTCCAGTCCGAGATGACGAGCCCGTACTTCTTCTCCTTGAGCTTGGCGAGGGCCGCGGTGCCGTCATTGGCATCGTCGACATCCTCGAAACCGAGCTGCTTCAACAGATTGCGAATGATGCGCACCATCGTCTGATAATCGTCGACGACGAGGATCGGCATCTTGAGGTCGAGGCCCATGTCCCAAGCTCCAGTTTGCTCTTGCGCCGCAGGGATATGCGGCGGTCCCAATGAGTCTGTTTGATCGGTATCGGAGGGCTCCGAGAAGTCCTCCCGCCACGAGAAGCATTAGCCCCGCTCCCTTGAAAAGCGGTTAATTGTACCGGCTGAAATGGATTTGGGTTGGCAAAAGCTTAACCACGCCGGTTGTGGTCCGCCGGGAAAAGTTGCAAGGGGCGGGTGGCGCTTGACCGCGCGCGCGATCCGTCGCACTTGCCTGTATTGGTCATTCGCGACAGACCGGTGATGCGAAATCGAGACGCAAGAGGGAGCGCATGAGCGGCTTCATATTGACGGGTGCGGATGAGGCGGTGGCGCAAGCCTTGCGCGGCGCGGTCATCGCGATCGGCAATTTCGACGGCGTGCATCGCGGGCATCAGCAGCTGATTGCCCAGGCCCGGGACATGGCGCGGGCGCGTGGCGTGCCGGCGGCGATCCTGACCTTCAGCCCGCATCCGCGTGCCTTCTTCGCCCCCGATACGCCTTTCTTCCGCATCACCCCGCAGCCCGAGCGGGTGCGGGTGATGCGGCGGCTCGGCCTCGACGGGGTGATCATTCGCCGGTTCGATGCGGCGCTCGCCGCGACCCGTGCGCAGGATTTCCTCACGCGATTCATTCTGGAGGAGATCGGCGCGTCGGGTGTCGTGGTCGGCCACGATTTTCATTTCGGCAAGGGGCGCGAGGGCAATCCGCAGATTCTGCAGGCCTTCTGTGCAGCGCATGATATCGCCTGCAACGTCGTCCCCGTGGTCGAGGAGACGGGCGGTGCGATCTCCTCCAGTGCCATCCGCGCCGCACTCACCGAAGGCGACATTACCGCCGCCAACCGGCTGCTCGGTTATCGCTGGTTCGTCACCGCGCCGATCCGTCATGGCGAGAAGCGCGGGCGCGATCTGGGCTATCCGACGGCGAACATGGCGCTGCGTGACGCCTGCGCCCTGCGCCATGGCATCTATGCGGTGCGCATGGCGGTCAACGGCGCGCTGCATGACGGCGTCGCAAGCTTCGGTCGGCGCCCGACCTTCGATGACGGGGCGCCGCTCCTGGAGACCTTCCTGTTCGATTTTTCCGGCAATCTCTATGGTGCGCAGGCCGATGTGGAATTCCTCGCCTTCCTGCGCCCGGAGACGCGGTTCGAGAGCGCGCAGGCGCTGATCGCGCAGATGGATGATGATTCCGCGCGCGCCCGCACCGTTCTTGCGCAGGCGGATACCACGCCCTCGATGATCACCCCCGATCCCGATTGAGCATGTCCCGATTGCGCATGCGGCCTTACAGGCGCTCGTCCGGCAACCCGCTGGCCCCGAAGACCGACCAGTCCATTTCCTCGGCGAGGCAGGCGAGGGCGCGGGTGCCGAGCGCCGAATTCCCGGCTTCGTCGAGCCCCGGCGACCAGACGGCGATGCTGGCATGGTTGGGCGCGATGGCGAGAATGGCGCCCGACACACCGCTCTTCGCCGGCAGGCCGACGCGATAGGCGAATTCGCCCGAACCGTCATATTGTCCGCAGGTCAGCATCAGCGCGTTGATCCGCCGTGCGAGCCGCACATCCTGCGCCGAATCCGTCGCCATGCCGTTACGTTCCAGTGTCAGATAGCGTCCCGCCCGGGCGAGTTCCCCGCAATCGAGGCGCACCGCGCATTGACGCAGATAGACCGCCATGACCTGCTCGACCTCGTGTTCGAGATTGCCGTAGGACCGGGTCAGATGCGCGAGCGCGCGGTTGACATGACCGGTCTCCGGTGAGTCGAGGCCCGCTGTTTCGCAGGGCGGCCATTGCGCAGGCTCGGTGATGCCGAGCAATTGCGCGATCCGCGCCCGCACCGGCTCGGGAACGCCCTCGCGCGCTTCTTCATGGGCCAGAAGCACATCCGCGACGACGAGCGCCCCCGGATTGATGAAGGGGTTGCGCGGCATGCCTTGGTGGCGTTCAAGGTCTATGATGGAATTGTACGGGTCGCCGGAGGGTTCGCGCCCGACCCGCCGCCACAGATCCTCGCCGGCATGCTCCAGCGCGATGGTCAGCGCGAAGACCTTGGAAATGCTCTGGATCGGAAAGCGCTCGGCGTGATCGCCGGCCTTGAGCAGCGCGCCGTCTGCAGTCTGAACGGCGATGCCGAAAGCGCCCAGACGGCTGTCGTCATCACCGGGGCGAACCGTGCCGCGCTCCGTCTCGCACGCCATGCGCGCGGCAATGCCCTCGATCACCTTCTGCAGGCGCGTGTCCTCATCGTGATTGCCCGGCATGCCCGCCCCTCCCGCTGATTGATCGCATGGTTGCGACCGATCGACAACGCGCGGATCGGGACCGGGTTCATGATCTGCGGTCATGCGCGGGAATCCACAAGCCGGTTTCTTCGCGCGCGCATTCGTGCTAACCGCCCCGCATCCCGGCGCAGCCGCGCTTTTGCCCGTATTTTCCGGATCGAGATCATGCCCACCGATACCAAGAGCGTCGCCCGCGCCCTGCTTTCCGTTTCCGACAAGACCGGCATCGTCGTCTTCGCCGAAAAACTGCATGCGCGCGGCATCACGCTGGTCTCCACCGGCGGCACGCACCGCATTCTGGTCGAGGCCGGGCTTCCGGTGCTGGAAGTCTCGGAGGTGACGGGTTTTCCCGAAATGATGGACGGGCGGGTCAAGACCCTGCATCCCAAGGTGCATGGCGGGCTTCTGGGCATCCGCGCCAATCCCGAGCACCAGGCGGCGATGTTTGCCCACGGGATCGAGGCGATCGATCTGCTCGTGGTCAATCTCTATCCGTTCGAGGCCACCGCCGCCGCCGGCAAGCCTTACGATGATTGCGTCGAGAATATCGATATCGGCGGCCCGGCCATGATCCGCGCCGCCGCCAAGAACCATCAGGATGTCACCGTCGTTGTCGATTCAGCCGATTACGAGGCGGTGCTCGCCGATCTCGACGCCCATGATGGCCAGACCACGCTTACCCTGCGCCGGCGTCTGGCCCAGAAGGCCTATGCCCGCACCGCCGCCTATGACGCGGCGATCTCCAACTGGCTCGCGGGCGAACTCGCCATCGACGCGCCGGATTACCGTGCCGCAGGCGGCGCCCTCGCGCAGGAAATGCGCTATGGCGAGAATCCGCACCAGAAGGCGGCCTTCTATACCGACGGCTCGCATCGCCCCGGCGTCGCCACGGCGCGCCAGGTCCAGGGCAAGCAATTGTCCTTCAACAACATCAACGACACCGACGCCGCGTTCGAGTGCGTGGGCGAATTCGATCCGGCTGCGGGTGCGGCCGTCGTCATCGTCAAGCACGCCAATCCGTGTGGCGTGGCGCAGGACGAGAGCCTGCGCGCGGCCTATGAGAAGGCTTTGGCCTGCGATCCCGTCTCCGCCTTCGGCGGCATCGTCGCCATGAACCGACCGCTCGACGCGCAGGCTGCCGCAAAGATTGTCGAGATCTTCACCGAGGTGATCATCGCGCCCGAGGCGGATGAGGAGGCAAAGGCCATCATCGCGGGCAAGAAGAACCTGCGGCTGCTGCTCACCGGCGGCCTGCCGGATCCGCGCGCGCCCGGGCTCGCGATCCGCAGCGTTGCCGGCGGTCTGCTGGTGCAGGGGCGTGACGCGGCTGTGGTCGACGACATGGAACTTAAGGTCGTCACGAAGCGCGCGCCGGATGCGCGCGAGATGGCGGATCTGCGCTTTGCCTTCCGGGTGGCCAAGCACGTCAAGTCGAATGCGATCGTCTATGCCCGCGATGGCGCCACGGTCGGGATCGGCGCCGGCCAGATGAGCCGGGTCGATTCCTCGCGCATCGCGGCCTGGAAGGCGGGCGAGGCCGCGCGGGCAAAGGGGCTGACTGACAGCCTCGCCAAGGGCTCGGTCGTGGCGTCGGACGCGTTCTTCCCCTTTGCCGATGGCCTTCTCGCCGCAGCCGAAGCGGGGGCGACCGCCGTGATCCAGCCCGGCGGCTCGATGCGCGACGAGGAGGTGATCGCCGCCGCTGACGATGCCGGTCTCGCCATGGTCTTCACCGGCCACCGTCATTTCCGTCACTGATCGGGGAGGGCGGGCGATGATCAGCATCCACGGCTATGCCATTGTCTGCCGGCACGGTCGCATCGCCGATGCGACGGGCGCCTTTCCGCCGGCCTTGATGAACGAGGCCGACTGGGCCTACTTCCAGGCCGAGCTCGACCGGGCGGATCTGTGCGTTCTGGGCAGTGCCAGCCACCGTGCCACGCCGAACCGTGCCAATCGCCGGCGCCTCGTCATGTCGCGCGGTGCTGCGGGGCTCGAACAGCGTGAAGATGCCTGGTGGTGGGCGCCGCAAGAGGTTGCCTTCGACGAGGTCTGTGCCCGGCTCCTGCCCGCTGGCGGGCGTATCGGCGTGCCGGGCGGGCAGGTCGCCTTTGATTATTTCCTGCATGAGAGCCCGCCCGGCCTGCGTTTCAGCGAATTCCACCTCTCCCGCGCCACCCGCGCCGCCATCCCCGACGGGCGCGGCCTCCTGCGCGGTGTCGAAGCGGGGCGCGACACCGATGCGCTCCTGCGCGAAGGCGGGCTGAGACCCGGCGCCACGCGGGTGATCGACGCCGATGCGGGTGTCGATCTGACGGTTTACGTCGCACATCCGCGATAGGCTCCGGCGAAGACCGCGCGACCAGCTGGCTTGCTCACCGGGTGGTTTTCCCGTTAAGCCGTTTCCGCACACAGTGGAGACGGCGACGGATGCGGTTATTGCTCTGCCTGTCACGGGGAATCGACCGGGTGAACGCCCTGATCGGCAGGGCCGCTTCCTGGCTGGTGCTGGCCGCGATCCTCGTCGCTGCCGGGCTCGCCCTCTCGCGGCGGCTGTTCTCCGTATCGTCGAATGCCTGGTACGAATCGCAATGGCTGTTCTTCGCGGCGATCGTGATGCTCGGCGCGGCCTGGACCTTGCGGCTCGACCGGCATGTGCGCATCGACATCCTGATCTCCCGCGCCCCGCCCGTCTATCGCCGCCGGCTCGACATCATCGGGCATACCGTGATGCTGATCCCGTTCTGCGTTCTGCATGTGTGGCTCGCGATACCCTGGTTCTACCGCGCCTTCGAGAGCGGCGAGACCTCGCCGAATCTGGGTGGCCTGCCGCTCTGGCCGATCCGGCTCGTCATCGTGATCGGGCTGAGCCTGCTGCTGGCGCAGGCCTTCTCGGAACTGATCAAGCGTATCGCCGGGCGCGCCTGAGGCGGTTTGCATCCCCTGCGCGGGCGTGACAGATTTCCGTGACAGCGATTTCGAGATGGGGAGCCGGTATGAGCCAGAACGAGAACAACGCGCATCCGCAATCCTGGAAAACCGCCTATCGTTCATTCTATTACGCGGATGCGCCCGAGCCGTCGCCGCCGCCGCTCGACCCGGCGACGACGGCCCTGCTCGTCATCGATGTGCAAAACACCTATCGCGACCGGCCCGACCCGCAGACGCTGAGCCCGCCCGAGCGCGCGCGCTACGACGCCTGGACACCGTTTCACGCGCGTTTCGAGAATGTGCTCGTGCCGAATATCCGGGCGCTTTTGAAGCATTGCCGGGATCTCGGCATCGAGTGCATGTTCGCCCGCATCGCCGCCCTCAAACGCGACGGGCGCGACCGCTCTCTGAGCCAGAAACTGCCGGGCTGGAACAACATCCTCCTGCCGCATCGCGACACACCGTCGCAGGTCGTGCCGGAACTTGCGCCGCTGGAAGACGAGATCGTGGTCACCAAGACCACCGATTCGGCGGTGACAGGCACCAATCTGCGGCTTCTGCTCGACAATATGGGAATCCGCACGGTGATCTGCGTCGGCGTCTTCACCGATCAATGCGTCTCCTCCACCGTGCGCTCGCTGGCGGATGAGAGTTTTCACGTGGTGGTGGTCGAGGATTGCTGCGCGGCGGGGACAGACGCACTGCATCATCGCGAGCTGGAGATCATCAACAATATCTACTGCAACGTGATGGCATCCGATGAATTGCGCGCGCTGATCGATGCAAAATCCGCCACCGCGCGTGGATGATCCTCACTCGATGATCAGGAATTCAATGCGCCGGTTACGGCCCTTGTTGGCATCGCTGTCATTGGGCACCAGCGGCTCGGTCTCACCATAGCCCACGGCGGTCAGCCGCGCTGCGTCGATCCCGCGGGCGATCAGCGCATCGCGCACCGAATCGGCGCGCTCCTGCGACAGGCGCAGATTGGTCTCCGCCGGCCCGTCCGAATCGGTATGGCCGCCGATTTCGACGGGGGCGGGGGCGCATTCGTCGACGAGGATCGCGAGCGAATCCATCAGCGGCGCGGCCTCATCACCAAGGCTGGTTGCGCCGGAGGCAAAGACGATGGGTTCATCGGCGAGTTTTTCGGATATCTCGGCCTGGCACATGGCGATATCGGGAATCTCCGGCAGGGCCGGCTCGCTGATCGTCAGCTTCATCTCCCAGCCTTCCGGGATGCGCCCGTCGAGGCCGCGCATCAGGCTCTCCTGCGTCTGCGCATAGAGCGCCTCACCCTCCACCGCGATGATGCCGTCGGCGATGCGGGCCTCCCCTGCGGCGAGGCGCGACAGGGCAATCATGCCGGCGATCCCGGCTTCGACGATGCCGGGATCGAGATCGGAATCGGCGCGCAGGCCGGATTCGAAGGCAAGTGTCGGGAAGCGCTCGCGGGCGGTCTCGCGAAACAGGTCGACCATGTCGAGATCCGGCAGTGTCCCGTTGACGCGGATGCGCGCATCGCTGCGGCGCAGGGTGAGGCCGCTCTCGCCATTCGTCGCGTTGCCGGCACCCGCCTCGTCTGCGCGCGCGCCGGAGGTGATCGAGCCGGTCATGGCGACAGAGTCCCGGTTGTCCTGCGGCGCATCCGTCGCGGCCAGGGAAGCTCCTGCCTCCGGCTGTGGCAGGTCGCCGAAGCGTTGCATCCCCTCATAAAAGAGTGCTGCGCTGGTCGCACCTGCGCACAGGATCGCGACGGCAATGAACAGACGCATACGAAACCCCTGGATCCACGCTTTGCCCGGCGACGCGAATCGCAAGCCGGTCCCCGCGCTCTTGCGCGCAGAGGATGACGAAATCGAGGCCGGTCTGGCAAGCGGTTTGCGAAAACCCGCGCCGGCTCACGCCGCCTGCTGCTGCTCGAGGGTCAGAACCGCGACCGTGCGCACCTGATAGCCCGACGCGATATCGTTGTAGCCGATGGTGCGTGTGAAAACATCATGGTTACGCAGCATCTGGATGAACGGGCGCCGGATATCCGGGGGCACGATGAAGATCGGTTTTTTTGCATCTTCCTGGATCGAGGGAAGGCGCTCCCTGACATGGGCGATGAAGCTCTCGACGAAATCCTTGCCCGGAGGCGGGCCGCCCTGGGGGTCCGGGTTGAGCATGCGGCGGAAATTGGTTTCGCAATCCGGGCCGAGGACCATGCCTTCGATGGTTTTGTTTCCATCGGCCACCGAATGGCAGATCTGCCGTTGCAGGAAGGTCCGCACGACCTCCGCATAGCCGTCGGGTTCCTTGGCGCGCTGCGTGGCCTGGACGAGGCCTTCGAGGATGAGCCGCGGCGGTGTCAGGCCGATCTGTTCGGCGAGTAGCCGACGCAGGGTCTCCACCATGTTGAGCAATGGCATGAGCTGCTGGATGTCATTCGCCATGCGCCCGACCGCCGGCTGGATATCCTCGAGCCATTGCTGGGCTTCCGGCACGCCGAAGAGCTGGGCGGCGTGTTGCCTGCGGACCTTTTCGACTTCAGTCGCGTATTGTTGCGCTTGTCGGTCAGTCATTGGCTTGGGCGGTGCCAGACCATCAATACGTAAGGTGACCGCTGGCACGTTATCGATACTGATGGAAAAAACGCCGTCATCGAGCCCGTCTGCATATTTGAAACCCACTGGTGGTGCTGAGAATCCCATCATTAAAAGAAATGCCTTTTTTCCCATTTCCACATACCGATACGCCGAATCCGGACACAACAAGGCCAGCGTCGCTGCATTCGCTCCGACCACGATGATATCCCCCTGCTGCGCCGGGCGAAGCGGCAGCGACGCATCATTGAGCGGATCCATCGGCTGATCCTCCGGCGCGCCCTCGGGCAATGCCGGCGGTGGCGCATCCGCCGGGGGCTGCGCGCCTTCGCCCGTTTCGGGGGCCGTGCCGTCGGTCTTTTCCGAACCCGTCGCAGCCTTCGCCTCGGTCGGATCGCGCCCCATGCGCCAGGCGACGTAGCATAATGTGCCGCCGAGGAGCATGAAAACGATGGTCGGAAAGCCCGGCGTGAATCCCATGCCGATCGCCACGAAACCGGCAACGCCCAGCGCCTTGGGTTCGGCGCCGAGCTGCCTGGTGATATCGCGGCCCAGATTGGAGCTCGTATCCGTGGTGACGCGGGTGACGATGGTGCCGGCGGCGAGCGCCATGAACATGGCCGGGATCTGCGCGATCAGCCCGTCGCCCACCGAGAGCAGCACATAGAGCTCTCCTGCCTCGCCGGCGGAGAGGCCGCGCTGCATCATGCCGATGGTCATGCCGCCGACGAGGTTGATGAAGACGATGATCAGGCCGGCAATGGCATCGCCCTTGACGAAACGCATGGCGCCGTCCATCGCGCCGTAGAACTGCATTTCGAGCTGCAGGGTCTGGCGCTTGTCGCGGGCCTCCTCGGCGGTGATGTCGCCGTTGCGCGCGTCATTGTCGATCGACATCTGCTTGCCGGGCAGGGCATCGAGGGTGAAGCGGGCGGAGACTTCCGAAATCCGCTCGGCGCCCTTCGTCACCACCATGAACTGCACGGTGGCGATGATCAGGAAGATCACCAGACCAACGACGAGATTGCCGCCGATGACGAATTCGCCGAAGGCCACGATCAGCTGGCCGGCATCGCCGGTGGCCAGGATCAGGCGCGTCGTCGCCACCGACATCGCCACCCGCAACATGCTGGTGAGCAGGATGATCGAGGGAAACGAGGACATCTCCAGCGGATGCTTGAGATAGGTGGCCGAGATCAGGATCACCAGTGACACTGTCAGATTGACGGCCAGAAGCCCGTCCACCAGCCAGGTCGGCAGCGGAAAGACCAGCATCACGACGATCATCACGAAGAAGAAGGCGAAGACCAGATCCTGGCGCTTCGACATCTCCGCGAGCAGGCGGTTGATCAGGCTCATCGCGAGAATTGTCCCCGGTTCGCGATTTCTACCAGGCGTAGCTTACACGCTCAAGTAGTCCGTCCCGGTTAACAACAATGGCGTTTTCGTCGATTTTTTCGATCCGCCCGCCATCGGGCAGCCGCTGCCCCTCGCCGTAGCGCTGTCCATCCGCGCCAATGGCGAAGGTCTCGGGGCGCAGCACCACTGCGGAGAAGAAAGGATCCTCGCGGGGCTCGGCGGTGATTTCCATGGTGATCGTGGCGACTGTACCATCCTGAAAGGCGCGCATCACGTCAATGGCGCGCTCGCGCTCGCCAGCGCTCAGGGCGCCGCTGACGAGAATGCCATCGGCCTCGGGTGCCACGACGAGCGGTGGCACGAGATTGGCATCGAGGAGCCGCGCTTGCAGGCGCTGGGTAGCGTTGGCCAGATTGACCGGCGCATCCGCTTCGTCCGGCGCCGCGAGATCTGCGGGCGGAATCGGCGTGACGCTGCGCAGGCGCGAAGGCTCCGACGGCGCGGTCGCTTCGGAAAGATCCGGCGCGGCGCGCTCGGCCTGCGGAGACGTCGGGAACTGTGCGGGTGTTTCCGGTCGCGGCAGTGGTGTCGAGAGCAGCCAACCGGCCAGCGCAAGCAGCAGCGCGCCGGTGAGCAGCACGGCGGGGCCGGAAGGTGCTTTGGCCAGCTTCTGGCGGCGCGGTGCGAGATCGATGCTGAAGGCATAATCCGAGGCGATCGCAAATTGTGCCCGGTCGGGAAACTGGACCGGGCGCCCGACGGGCAATTCCCGCTCGCGCGCCGTCACGCCATTGCACAGGGCGGTGAGCGTGATCATTCCCGCCGAGCCGATGCGCTCCAGCCGGATCACCAGCACTTCCGGCGCGTCGATATCGGTGATCACGACATCGCATTCCGGGTCGGCGCCCACAATGATCTCGCCGGCATCGAAACGATCCTCGAAGCAGGCCGCGCCGCGATCGCTCACAATGATGCGAAAATCGCCCTCGCGCGGAGCTACCGTGGCCGCAGCCGCGCGCAACTCGGCCTCGACGCGCGCGGCATCGGGCAGATCATCCGGCGTGAGCCCGGCATCATCCCGCGGATCAGGAGGATCGGGCGCCGGGCGCAGGCGGTTTTTCAGGGCTGCAAGCATGGCGCCCCCGTCACTCGCCGGAACGGGCGCGCTGGCCGAAGCGGATCACCTCGACCGGTGTGTCGATCTCGACGGGCGCGCGCAGGCCGACGATGATCGATTCGATGCGCGCCGAGAGACGCGGCGGCGCGAAGACGCGGGCAATGCCGTTCGATTCGTCCACCTCCAGCGCGAAATCCGCATTGACCAGCCCGAACCGGGCGATCGCATCGCGGATCTGCCGGTCGCTGGTGCGCCCGATCTGGAAGGTCTTCACCGTCGCCGTATCGGCGCGGGCAATGTCGATCAGATCCCGCTCGGCGAACCAGACCAGATTGAAATCGGCTCCGAGCCCGTCGAGGATTTCCTCCAGCGTCCCCTCCAGCCGCTGTCGGCTGACGATCTCGCGCTCCAGCCGGTCATTGAGACGCATGCGCAAACCGGCAATGCGGGCGAGATCGTTGAGCAGATCGGCAAGCGGGCGCTCGGTGACATGCATGAGGATGTCGGTGGTGAGCTTTTCGTGGTGGGGGGGGGTGTGGGTGTCGGCTTGGTTGAAGCGAACAATTGGTTTTTCGCCAGCGTCACCTGGCTGCTCCGGAGTGACGGGGCGTGTCTGCGTTGTACCGTGATCACCATGCGTCAATGGCAGAAAAGCTTCGGCACGATCTCCCGACCAGCCGGCCATGCCAAGACTGGCGAAGAATACCAATATAGGGAGCCTGTACCCGTTACGTGCCAATGTCGCGCTCTTTATCGCTTGCCGTCATAGAGGTCATGTGTGCTGCAGTGAAGCATACTAGCGAGGATTGTGCATTTTGGTTAATTTCAAGAATAATTTTTAATTATGTAAAATTTTGAAAATATAATTTTTATATATATAAAACTTTTTATTGACATAACTTTAAAAGTTTGATAGGAATTAAATGTATATATTTGAAAAGGAGACATCACAATGATTGGTTTTTTGGCAGATATCGCTGGCGGTGCCTTTAACGGTGCATTGGGTTCAATTACTGAGAATCTTCCGGGTGGGGATTTTATACAGAATGCGGTTGGGAATCTCACCGGGCAAAATGGTCCTCCGGGTCTCTCCGTTGAGGAGCAGATGGAACTTTCTGGGCAAGATACTGCTGATCAATTGGGTCTTTTAGCTCACGATACGGGTAACAGTGTGACTACATCAGTAGCCGGTGATGCAGCTGATGATATCATTACTGACACGAGGACCGAGATTGAGCGAGGAAACACCGTTAGGGATACTATTGATGAGACTACTCAGGCCATGGCCGAGGGAGATAAAGAATTTTTCGCATCATTGTTCGGTGCATAACCATTAAAACTGTGTGTGCGGGCAGTTTATTGCCCGCACACTTATTGTAGATCCTAGGAGAGTAAAAATGTCCAGTTTCGACATCCGATCGCGAATAGAAAGGGCGAACGAACGAGCTGATGAATTACGGAAGGCGATTATTAATTCTGCAGAATATTCAACTGCGTTCAGTTTATATGCGGGAGCGATAGAAAACCTTGTAGATAAATCTCAACAGCAAACCGCCCTTCAACGTACTTATGGTCAGACGAATCACACAATCATACAAGGGCAAATCGACCAATACGCAGAGAAATACGACCAGATTGAAAGCTGGATGCGCCACTACGGCTGACGCCTCACCTCCTACCACCCCAGCCCATTAACCCTATCCTCACACCCAACCCCCGATCCATTAATCCTTCATTGACTCTCTGCCCCATCGCCGCAACCATGCATCGCAGGTTCACAAGTGACGCATGCAGGGGAAAGCGACATGGCGGAGGGAATCGGTAATACGTCCTCGGTGACGACCGACACCACGTCGGCAATGCTGGAACAATTGTCCAGCGTCGTCGCGCAGAATCAGGCCTTCCAGTCGGCCATGCGTACGGCGGACAATATCAACACCCAGGAATCGATGAAGACCAGCCTCACGATCAATGCCAATACCGGGCAGCGCAAGGGGCTCGATACCTCCGTCGAAGCGCAGAACCAGGATTTCGCCAAGCGTCCGCAGGGCATCCAGATGCTCTATCGCCAGTAGGCGCAACCAGCGGGTGATCTCTCATGTCGGGTGGTGTGCTCTCTTCCGGATCCTTCGCAGGCGCGAACCCGAGCTATCTGGCTGAACTCCGGACGCGTCCGGTCCACGGGCCGCCTGAACCGACGAGGCCGGCCCCGGGAGCCCCGTCGCAACCCGCCACACCCGCCCCGGCACCGGGGACGGGTTCTTCCGCGTCCGGCCCTTCCGCTGCTGATGAAACGCGCGCGCAGGTCGCGCGCGACCGTGCCGTCTTCCGCGAGGCGATGGGCCTCGCCGTCCAGGATTTCGGCTTCAGGGAAGCCCTGCCCACAGCCGCCGAATCCCCCTCCCGCGCGGTCGCGCGAAAGCTCCCCGGCTCTCCCGAGAATCCCAACGCGGTGATGAAGGAAGTGCGCGCCGATATGGAAGCCTGGGAAGAACGCCGCGAAGCCAACCGCAAACTCATGCAGCAGCTCGACGCGATGGTCTATCGCAGCTGAGGCTTCAGGGTGAAGCGTCGTTGCGCGAGGGCGGTGCGGGAGGTGCTGCGGGCTGATCAGGTGCCGCGTCATCCGAAGCCGCGTCCCCGCCCGCGCCGTCCTCCGGCAATTCGTGGCGCATCAAGAGCGGCGTCTGCGCCAGCGCGAAGATGATGGTGATCGGCATGATGCCGAAGACCTTGAAGCTCACCCAGAAATCCGTCGTCTGCGTGCGCCAGACCACCTCGTTGATCGCGGCGAGGAAAAAGAAGAACAGCCCCCAGCGGAAGGTGAGCTTGTTCCAGCCCTCATCGGTCAGCTTGAAGACCGAATCGAGCACCACCGTCAGAAGCGGCTTGCCGAAATACAGCCCGACCAGCAGCACGATCCCGAACAGGGTATTCACGATGGTGGGTTTGAGCTTGATGAAGAGCTCGTCCTGCAAGAGCAGCGTCAGCCCGCCGAACACGACGACAACCACGGCGGATACCAGTGGCATCACGGGTAATTTGCGCACCAGCGCGTAATGAATGGCGAGCGCGATCACGGTTGCCACGGTGAACAAAGCCGTCGCGGCGAAGATATCGCCGCGCTGGTTGACGAAGAAGAAGATGACGAGCGGCCCCATCTCGAGCGCGAGCTTGAGCAGCGGGTTCAGCGGGGCCGGATGGGCCGGGTCTTCGGTGCGGATCATGCGCGCATCTCTAGCCCGTCCGGGCGCGCGAGGGAAGGGGCGCGCAGGCATGCGTGATCACGGCTGCGCGATGCGACCGGGTTTCAGCCGGATGCCTCCGCCTCGGCGTCTTCGTCCGGCTTGCGACGCAGGCTTTCCGGCGCCGGGTCGGTGATCAGATCCGCTGCGGTCACGCCCAGCGCGCCGGCGAGCTTCTCGATCAGATCGACGGAAGGGTTGCGCAGGCCGCGCTCGATCCCCGACACATAGGTGCGATCGACGCCGGACTCGCCGGCAAGCACCTCCTGCGACAGCTTCAGGCGATTGCGGGCGAGCCGAAGGTTGCGACCGAGGATCTGTCTGAGGCGGCTCATGCCCGATGCAAGCGCCAGTTTGTCGACCAAAGGTCTACAGATTCAACGTCACATTTCGCTTGTTGCGATGATCTGTAGATTATAGTCATCACGAATGAGCGATCCCTGCCTGATTCCCGTTGTGGCGGCACTGTTTCTTGGTGCAATTCTGCCGGGTGCCGCGCTGCTTATCATGAGTAGTGCCCTCAAGCGCAGATTGCAACGCTGTGATCCTGCGCGTATCGAGATACTCGCCGGGCGCTACCGCGCGCGTTTCGGTTCGCGCGCCGTGCAGGTCGTGCGCGAGCAGATCCAGGGCGCGCGTCTATGCGAGGATGCGCGCAGCGTCCGGCTGCTGCAGGCCATCAAGGCGCGCCTCGAGACGGGTTGAACCCGCCCTCGATCGGCGCGGCTTCATGCATGCGTGGATTTCTCCGCAGCGCCCGGGCGGTTTGCCCCGTGGACCGCCGCGCCCGTCATGGCGATGATGGGACGCGCGCAACAGGAGCCGACCATGACACAGCCATCCGGCATACCCCACGATCTCAACCTGACCGAGGCACGCCCCACCTTCGTGACGCATCTCGAATGCGCCATGACCGGGGAGATCTATGAAGCGGATACGCCGCACAATCTCTCGCGCGTCGGCCGCCCGCTTCTGGTGCGCTACGATCTCGACGGCGTGCGCAAGGCGCTCGACAAGGCTGCGCTCACTGCTCGCCCGCAGGATCTGTGGCGGTATCGCGAATTGCTGCCCGTGCGCCGAACCGAGGACATTGTCAGTCTCGGCGAGAATGCCACGCCGCTGATCCCGCTGCCGCGTCTGTCCGAGAAGCTCGGCAGCGGCGAGATTCTGGTCAAGGAGGAGGGCCGCCTGCCGACCGGTTCGTTCAAGGCACGCGGCCTCGTCATGGCCGTCTCCATGGCGAAAGCCTTCGGCATCCGCCATATCGCCATGCCCACGAACGGCAATGCCGGCGCCGCCCTCTCGGCCTATGCGACGCGCGCGGGCATTCGCACCACGGTTTTCTGCCCGGAGGATACGCCGGAGGTGAACATTTCCGAGATCGCGATCCAGGGTTCGGACGTCTACCGCGTCAACGGGCTGATCGACGATTGCGGCAAGATCGTCGGCCAGGGCAAGGAGGAAGCCGGCTGGTTCGACTTCTCCACGCTGAAGGAGCCCTACCGGATCGAGGGCAAGAAGACGATGGGGCTGGAACTTGCCGAGCAGCTCGGCTGGGAGGTCCCCGATGCGATCTTCTATCCCACCGGCGGCGGCACCGGCCTGATCGGCATGTGGAAGGCCTTCGACGAGTTGGAGAAGATCGGCTTCATCGGCTCGAAGCGCCCGCGCATGATCGCGGTTCAGGCCGAGGGCTGCGCACCGATCGTCAGGGCCTATGAGGCGGGCGAGGAACACGCGCCGCGCTGGGAGGATGCGCAGACCATCGCCTGGGGCGTGCGCGTGCCGCAGGCCGTCGGCGATTTCCTGATCCTGCGCGCGGTGCGCGAGAGCAACGGCTATGCCATGGCGGTCTCGGACCGGGAGATCACGCAAGGCCTTGCGGAAGTGGCGCAGACGGAGGGGCTGCTGCTCTGCCCGGAAGGCGCTGCGACCTGGGCGGCTTACAAGCGTTCGCTCGCGGAAGGGCGGATCGGCAAGCACGAGCGGGTGATGCTGTTCAACTGCGCCACCGGGCTGAAATACCCGCTGCCGCGCGCCGAGCAGAGCCTCGACCGGCATCAGCCGATCGATTACGCGCGCTTCGGTTGAGAGCATCATTCCGTCAGGTGGATACCGGCTGACGGATAAAAATGATGCGCCAGGGAATAACTCAGAGCGGATCAGCTCTCCAGAGCCGACGCCACCGCCTCGATTGCCGCATCGGCCTTCGCCCCGTCCGGCCCGCCGGCCTGGGCCATGTCGGGACGTCCGCCGCCGCCCTTGCCGCCGAGTGCGGCGGAGCCCGCACGCACCAGCGTGACCGCATCGAAGCGCTCGGTCAGATCTTTGGTGACGCCCACGACGATGCCGGCCTTGCCGTCATCAGATACGCCGACAATGGCGACGATGCCCGAGCCGATCTTGCGCTTGGCGTCGTCGGCGAGGCTCTTGAGATCCTTCATCTCGACGCCGGTGACGCTGCGACCGAGGAATTTCACGCCGGCGACGTCGCGCACGGCCTCCGCCGCGCCGTCACCACCGCCGCCGCCAAGCGCGAGCTTCCTGCGCGCTTCCGCGAGATCGCGTTCGAGCTTGCGGCGCTCTTCGAGCAGGGAGGCGAGCCGGGTCGGGGCATCCTCGACGCTGGTCTTGAGCAGGCCCGCGATCGTGCGCAGATTGCGGCTCTCGCGGGTGAGGTGATCGCGCGCGGCATCACCGGTCAGCGCCTCGATCCGCCGCACGCCGGCGGAGACCGCCCCTTCCGCCACGATCGAGACGAGGCCGATATCGCCGGTGCGCCGGGCATGGGTGCCGCCGCACAATTCGATGGAGAACGGCTTTGCCGCGCCTTCCGGGGCAAACTCTTCCGGATAGCTGCCCATGGAGACGACGCGCACCTCGTCACCGTATTTCTCGCCGAACAGGGCGCGCGCACCGGATTCGATCGCCTCGTCCACCGCCATCAGCTTGGTGGTAACCGGGGCGTTCTGGAGCACCAGCGCATTGGTCAGGCGCTCCACCTGCGCCAGCTCTTCATCGCTCATCGGCTTGGGATGACTGATATCGAAGCGCAGCCGCTCGGGTGCGACCAGCGAACCTTTCTGGGCAACGTGATCGCCGAGCACGAGCCGCAGGGCCTCGTGCAGCAGATGCGTCGCGGAATGGTTGGCGCGGATGGCGGCGCGACGGGCGTGATCGACTGTGAGCTCGACCGGCTGGCCGCTGCGCAGGCTGCCTTCCTCCACGGTGACGTGATGCACGAAGAGATCGCCGAGTTTTTTCTCCGTCTGCGTCACGCGGGCGCGAATGCCCGGTGCCGCGATCGTGCCGGTATCGCCGACCTGGCCGCCGGATTCGCCGTAGAACGGGGTCTGGTTCAGCACCACGAGACCGCTTTCGCCCGAGGCCAGCGCATCGACCTCCTCGCCCTGGCGCAACAGTGCGCGCACGACGCCTTCCGCCTTCTCGGTATCGTAGCCGAGGAAATCGGTGGCGCCGACGCGCTCGCGCACGCCGAACCAGACCGTCTCCGTCGCGGCCTCGCCGGAGCCAGCCCAGGCGGCGCGGGCGCGCTCGCGCTGGGCTTCCATCGCCGCCTCGAAGCCGGCGAGATCGACCGCCACCCCGCGATTGCGCAGGGCGTCCTGAGTCAGATCAAGGGGGAAGCCGTAGGTGTCGTAGAGCGTGAAGGCGGTCTCGCCGGGGAGCTGGTCGCCGCTGCCGAGCCCCTGCGCGGCTTCTTCCAGCAGGCCGAGCCCGCGCTCCAGCGTCTTGCGAAAACGGCGTTCTTCAAGCAGCAGCGTCTCCTCGATCAGGCCTTCGGCGCGCACCAGTTCGGGGAAGGCCTGGCCCATCTCGCGCACGAGGGCGGGGACGAGGCGGTGCATCAGCGGATCGCGTGAGCCGAGCAGCTGGGCATGGCGCATGGCGCGGCGCATGATCCGGCGCAGCACGTAGCCGCGTCCCTCGTTCGAGGGCAGCACCCCGTCAGCAACGAGGAAGGAGCAGGCGCGCAGATGGTCGGCGATGACACGGTGCGAGGCCGATTGCGGGCCATCCGCATCGACATTGGTGAAATTCTCCACCTGCCCGATCAGGGCGCGCATCATGTCGGTGGCGTAATTGTCGTGCGTGCCCTGGATCACGGCGGAGATGCGCTCGAGCCCCATTCCGGTATCGATCGAGGGCGAGGGCAGGGCGATCTGCTCGCCGCTCTCGAGCTGCTCGAACTGCATGAAGACGAGGTTCCAGATCTCGATGAAGCGATCGCCATCCTCGTCGGGCGAGCCGGGCGGGCCGCCGGGGATGTGATCGCCGTGATCGTAGAAGATCTCCGAGCAGGGGCCGCAGGGGCCGGTATCGCCCATGCGCCAGAAATTGTCGTCGGAAGCAATGCGGATGATCTTCGATTCGGGCAGGCCGGCAACCTTCTTCCACAGATCGACAGCTTCATCATCATCGGCATAGACGGTGACGAGGAGCTTTTCGGCAGGCAGGCCGAATTCCTTCGTCACGAGGTTCCAGGCAAGCTCGATGGCGAGTGGCTTGAAATAATCGCCGAAGGAGAAATTTCCCAGCATTTCGAAGAATGTATGGTGGCGCGCGGTATAGCCGACATTGTCGAGATCATTATGTTTGCCGCCGGCGCGCACGCATTTCTGCGAGCTCACAGCGCGCGAATAGGGCCGGTGCTCGACGCCGGTGAAGACGTTCTTGAACTGCACCATCCCCGCCGCCGTAAACATCAGTGTCGGATCGTTGCGTGGCACGAGCGGACTCGACGCTACGATCTCGTGACCATGTTTGGCGAAATAGTTCAGGAAGGCTGACCGGATTTCGTTGACGCCGCTCATGTACTGCTCTGTTCGTATACGTGGTGGCCAGGCGGGGAGCCCAAGCTCGTTCCGACGGTTCTAAGGGCACCGCAGCGCATTGTCGAGAGTGCTGAACACATGCAACAGCAAAGGCCTCGCGCTGTCTCGTCCGAACACATGAAGCGCGGGTTTGCACAGTGATGTACGCGGTATCAGAAGCTGTCCTCTGGCAATCCGATGCCGTGGTTCGAAAACGACCGCAGCATGAGACGGGTCGTTCCTTCGAACACGCGCTGGTCCTTGAATATGTCGCGCGAGTGAAAACCCAGATCGTTGCGAAAGAGGATCATCCGTCCGACGGCCTGCGGTACGAACTTGCGCTGAGCTCGCGTTTCGATCGAGGTGCGGATATCTGAGACCAAGCCGTTCTCGTCGTCCAGAATTTCCCCGTTGAGAAACAGATGAATATCGTCGCCATTCTTCCAGATCACGGGAATCTCACGGAAATAGTCCAGCGCGGACACGTTCTCAAGGGTGCTCTCGTAGATGATGGGTGTAGGGCGGTAACGGAACCGACGCTGTTCACCCCGAGCGGCAAAGGTCTGACAATCTGGCCAGGAACGTTTGTCTGCCCAATAAAAATTCCCCGGGCTGTCGTATCCAATAAATAGATTAATCAGGGATACATAGCGAGGTATGATAAAGCTTCCATTTTGAAAAAATCCATCATTATGGAATCCGAGTTTTATTTCTGGTGAGTAAAATTTGGCACCTGCATCACGTAATCCATTAAGTATTTTATTCGTACTTTTGTAAGCGGTAAAAGGAAGATTGTTTCTAAAATCAATCGCGGGAGAAAAAATATTTCGATTAATTGTTTCAAATATAAAAGCTAAGCTGAGTGTGCGTGTCTTCATGTCTATCGTTGCTTCGGGAAGCTGGATATCAACGCAAACCATGCCTGGCCCGTCATTGTCGTCCAGGCTTGCAAGCAGTGTGTCGTCTGCGAGGTAATCCAGCACCGCTCGACCGGCATCACTGTCGCCGGCGATGCCTAGATCGGATAATGAGCCGATGCCGGAGCGTGCAATATGCGCTGAAACGATCGAAGTAATCCCGGGATCGATGCGCAATATCGGAGTTTTATCCATAAATGCTTCTCAGTCGAGCGGAAAGCGGGCCCAAATCATTTCGGCCCGCCTATGTATCAACCTTGCTGGCTTTCATCTGCTACGTCGCTGCACTCCGGTGAGGTAAGGCAGGGATCGACATCCCCCAAGAGCTCGTCGAGCGCGTCCTGGACCTCTTGCATCTCGGTCTCGTCAGACATTTTCGGATTCTCCCGTAGCGGGGCTGACCGCCAGCCCAGAGTATCAAAGATTGTAGTTGGTCGCAGGTCTCTAGTCAATCCCAGGTGCTTAATCATGGTCGAAAGGCAATCATGGTATGCTACAAGACACCCCGCGTACCAATCGTGACCCGTGCGTCAAACGTCCATTGACGTCTGCCGCGGCTCGTCGCCGTGGATGTGAACGATGCGGGTAGAGGATGCCAGAGCCCGAGCCGGCAGGCGGTGCGATAGGAAGAGCGTGCCCCCTTCACCCCCGGCTCACCGGGATGATCAGCGCCAGCAGCGCAGCAAAAATTGAGAGGGCGGCGGCGAAGACGATGAAGAGGACGAGCGCGAGCAGCAGATGCGGCCAGCCCGGGCGGGTTTGCTCCCCGGAACTGCGCCCCAGCCGGGTCAGCGCCGCGCGGGTGAGATCGTTGAATCGTCCGCGTCCGCGCGTGCCCTGCGCGAGCACCACCATGAAGAAGGGCAGGGCGCTGATTGCCGTCGCCCAGAGATAGACTCCCGAGAGATTGCCCATATGGGCCGCGCCCGCGAGGGTCGGGGCGACGACCTGCAGGGCGATGAGGGGATTGCCGCCGAAAGAACCGTAATATTCAGCTGCGAGATAATAGCTGATCGCGTGCATGCCGAAAAAGAGGAAGCCCCGCGTGAACAGATCGGCGCCGAGCACGGCAGCTGTGCTGCGCCCGTCATTGCCGCGCGTGACGAAGGCGCGGTAGTTGGCAAAGCCGATCGCGTTGATCACGAAGACGATCAGCAGCCCGCTCGCCATGATCTGGCGCAGAAACGCATTAAGCAGCATGGGATCGTCCATGAGCCCTGCGCGCAGGGCGGGGTAGGTCAGGATGTAGAAACCCGTCGCGAGCAGCAGGCCGATCATGCTCAGGGCGAAGCTCTGCAGCGCAAAGCGCAGCCAGCCGGTCTGCGCGGAAAACAATACGCTCAGCCAGCGCAGATACGCGATCTGCTGCCCGCCTTGATGCGTTTCCGGGTTGCCGTCCGCCATGGTCTGCCTTCTCCCTCGCGCTGGCAGGATGCTGCGCCGTAGACCGCAAGCTAAGCCAGCTTGGGCAAATGGGAAGTCCCGTTCATGAATTGCTGCGCGGCGTGGGGGTAAATAATGCTCTTTATGATTGTAATTCCGGTGGTGGTTGCCTGAATGCTGCGATGCTTAAGCCTCCTTAAAGGAAGCCCGGCCTATTCTTGCACGCGCGTGTTCATTCGACGGGAGTTCCTTCATGACCGCAGGCGAGCCTCATGCGGCCCGAGAAACCGCCATCGTGCCGGGCGCTGAACGGCGCCGCTTCGCGCGCGTCGATGTTGCCCTCGACGGCCGCTACATGCTGGCCGATCGCAAGGATCACCCCTGTCGCAGTGTTTCGATCTCACCGGGCAATCTGACGCTGGCGGCGCCGGTCATCGGGGCGATCGGCGAGCGGGTGGTCTGCCATTTGCCGCTGCTGGGGCGCCTCGAAGGGGAGATCGTGCGCCACGTGCCGGATGGCTTCGCCATGTCGATGATCACCTCGCGCCGGCAGCGCCTGCATCTGGCCGATCAGCTCACCTGGCTGGCCAACCGCGACGCGCTCGGGCTTGGCGACGAACGGGCCGGTGAGCGGCTGGTGCCGTCAAAGCGCAGCGTTTTCATCACCCTGGCCGACGGTCAGCGCCTGAAGGGGCGCGTCCTGGACCTCTCACGCACCGGCGCCGGCCTCACGGTTTCGCAGAGCCTCGTGCCTGGAACGATGCTCACCATCGGCAAGACGCGCGCGCGCGTGGTACGCGCGACCGAGGAGGCGATCGGCGTTCATTTCCATGAAGCCATTCCCGCTGATGTGTTCAACGAGGACATTCGTCTGTAAGCGTTTCACGCCATCCGGGTGTGAAGGATTGCGCAACTTCCCCGCCATGCGCCGGTGATAGGTTCTTCCCCAACGACATGAAGGCTTCGGGGAGGATTATCGCAATGGATCACGCGCAACTGCGCCAGGCGTTTACGGGCATATCCGGAATTCTGGTCACACCTTTCGATGCGGATGACGGGCTCGCCCCGCAGCTTCTGGCCCCGATCGTGGATGGCGCGGTGAATGCCGGCGTGCATATTCTCGTTGCCAACGGCAATACCGGCGAATTCTACGGGCTCACCATCGAGGAAGCCGAGCGCATGGTGCATGCGGCGGCCGAGCATGTGGCGGGGCGCGTGCCGCTGATCGGCGGGGTCGGGCGCTCGGTGAAGGATGCACAACGCCTCGCCAAAGCTTCGCGGGCGGCGGGTGCGCAGGCGATCATGGTGCACCAGCCACCCGACCCCTTCGTCGCCCCGCGCGGCGTCGTCGCCTATGTCGAGGCGGTCGCCGAGGCAGCTGAGGGGCTGCCGCTGATGCTCTATCTGCGCAATGACGCGATCGGCACGGCCGCGATCGCCCAGCTTTGCGCCATTCCCGGCGTGATGGGCGTGAAATGGGCGACGCCCGCGCCCCTGCGCCTCGCGGAGGCGATGCGTGCCTGTGACCCGCAGATCGTCTGGGTGGGCGGTCTGGCCGAGGTCTGGGCCCCGCCGCTCTATGCGGTGGGGGCGCGCGGCTTCACCTCCGGGCTGATCAATGTCTGGCCTGAGCGCTCCGTCGCCATCCATGCCGCGCTGGAGGCGGGTGATTATCCGCGCGCCATGGAACTGATCGACGGCATGGCCGAGTTCGAGGCGATTCGCGCCGAGGAGATGAACGGCACCAACGTCACCGGCGTGAAGGCGGCCCTGCAGGTGCTCGGCCATGATTGCGGCCCCACGCGCCCGCCTTCCGCCTGGCCGCTGACGGACCAGCAGCGCGAGCGGCTCGAAGCCATGATCGCGCAATGGGGCATCCGCTTCGATTGAAAACTCTCGCGCCGCTCTGCCCGGGCGGACAACAACCAAGGAGGAGGCGCTGATGGCCCTCAACGAGACCACCTGCGAAAAGCTGTCCCATGTCAGCACCGCAACCCTGTGCACCGCCTTGTTCAAGCGCGGCCTGCGCAACCAGTTCATCCAGGACGTGCATCCGCTCGCGCCGAACCGGGAAGGGCCGAACATGGTCGGACCGGCCTTCACCCTGCGCTACATGCCCGCACGCGAGGATCTCAACCCGATCACCGCCTTCGAGGATCGCGCCCATCCCCAGCGCAAGGCGATCGAGGAATGCCCGGCGGGCTCGGTCTTCATGATCGACAGCCGCAAGGATGCCCGCGCGGCCTCGGCCGGCTCGATCCTGGTGACGCGCCTGATGGTGCGCGGCGTGGCCGGGATCGTTACCGATGGCGGGCTGCGCGATGCGCCGGAAATCGCCGATCTGGCAATCCCCGCCTATCACAACCGGCCTTCCGCCCCCACCAATCTCACCCTGCACCAGGCGATCGACATCAACGTTCCGATCGGCTGCGGCGATGTCCCGGTCTTTCCCGGTGACATCGTGGTGGGGGACCGCGAGGGCGTCGTGGTAATCCCGGCGGGCATCGCCGACGAGATCGCCGACGAGGCCGTGGCAATGACCGCGTTCGAGGATTTCGTCACCGAGCAGGTCCGCGCCGGGCGCTCGATCCTCGGGCTCTATCCTGCCACCGACCCGCAGACGAAGGTGGATTTCGCGGCCTGGCGGGAGGCGAACGGGCGCTAACTCTTATTGAGCGTCAAACCGGCATCCGCCGCTCGATGATCCGCGCCATCAGCGAGGCACCGATCGGCAGGATGCCGTCATCGAGGACGAAGCCGGGATTGTGCAGGGGCACGTCCCCGGCATGGCCGACGCGCAGATACGATCCGGGGATGGTCTTGAGCATGTCGGCGAAATCCTCCGAGCCCGTTGCCGGATCCGGTGTGACCACGGCGTTTTCCGCGCCCACCACGTCGGCAGCGGCCGCAAGATAGGCGTCGGTGAGTTCGGGATCGTTCATCAGCACGTCGAACACGTTGCGGATATCGACGCGCACCTCGACACCGAATCCGGCTGCGATGCCCGCGCAGACCGCGCGCACGCGCTCCTCGATCATGGCAATCACGGCATCGTCGAAATAGCGGATCGTGCCGGCCAGCGTGGCGGAATCGGGCACCACGTTATAGGCCGCGCCCGCATGGAGCTGCGTGACCGAGAGCACTGCGGGGCGCAGGGGCGGCGTGTTGCGCGAGACGATGGTCTGCAATTGCTGCACGAGCTGTGTCGCGATCACGATCGGATCGCGCGACTGGTGCGGCATGGCCGCATGGCTGCCCGTCCCCTCGATGACGATGTCGAAGAAGCTCGCCCCGGCCATGGCCGCGCCGGGCTTGCCGAGAATGCGTCCCGGCGGGGTGTTGGGGTCATTGTGAAGACCATAGAGCTCGTCGCAGGGAAAGCGCTCGAACAGGCCTTCGGCGATCATCCGGCGCGCACCGCCGAGCCCCTCTTCGGCGGGCTGGAAGATCAGCACCGCCGTGCCGGCGAAGTTGCGGGTCGCGGCGAGATAGCGGGCTGTACCGAGCAGGATGGTGGTATGGCCGTCATGGCCGCAGGCATGCATCCTGCCGGGATTGCGCGAGGAGTACGGCAGGTTGGTGGTCTCGGTGATCGGCAGCGCATCCATGTCGGCGCGCAGGCCAATGCGGCGCTCGCCGGGCTGCTTGCCGTGGATGATGCCGACGATACCGGTCCCGGCAATGCCCTCATGCACCTCGTCGACACCCCAGTCGCGCAGAGTCTTTGCCACGATCCCCGCCGTGCGCGTCTCCTCGAAGCCGATCTCGGGATGCGCGTGCAGATCGCGGCGGATTTCGGTGAGTTCGTCCTGATAGCTCTCGATGAGGGCGATGGCGGGCATGGGCTGTCTCCTGAAACCGTGTCAGGCGACCATGCTACATCGGGATCTTCCGCCGTGGCAGCGCGGATTTTCCCGCGCGGGCTTGCCGTGTCGGCACGGCGTGTGAGCGGGGTGGCAGAGTGAGATCGGTGTGGTAGCTTTTATTGTAATCGAACTGCGAATCAGTGGTTGCGGATATGGCAGTATCAATTTTTCTCGTTTTTCCGAGAAGCCAAATTGAGGCCAATTATAAGTCGGAAGTTCTGTTTTTCAGAAAACACGAGCATATTATTTTTTAAAATTAAAGGCTTATTTAGCACTACGTTTCGCAATAAAGGCGATCTTTTGCTTCAACTCAACGACGAGGAATTTTAATGATTGCCCCAACTTATAGACTTTATGTTGATGAAGTTGGAACTGATGACATGGGAGATATCGAGAATAACAATAATCGTTATCTTAGTTTGACTGGTGTTGCTATGACTATCGAGGCTGCACGCGAAGATCTCGTGCCAAAATTCGATTGGATCAAGAACAACATTTTCGAACATGATCCAGACTACCCGTTAATTTTTCACAGACGAAAGATCGTACAGCGTAAGCAGGCGTTTGGTGTGTTAAACGACCCTCTCAAGGCAGATCTTTTCGATCGCGCCATGTTGAGAATCTTTCGAAAATGCGACTATGTCGTAATTACGGCAATGATTGATAAATTGGAAGCATCGAAGAAATTCCGTTGGCGCGAAAAGCATCCTTATCATTACCTCATGCAAATTATCGTTGAGAAATTTGCACGCTTTTTGGAAAGAAAAAAAGCCTTTGGGGAAATTATGCCTGAAGGCAGAAAAGGAAAAAAAGATGAAGAACTGCAAAACGCATATGCAGACGTAAGATCAAGAGGAAATTTTTATTTTCCAGCCGAGCAAATTTGTTATCGTATTCCACCTAAAAATCTGAAATTTAGATATAAAGATAACAATATTGCTGGCCTCCAATTGGCCGACCTTCTCGCGCATCCGAGCCATATGCATATTCGACACGTAAGTGGCCATTCGGTAAACTTGGGGAACTATGCTCAACAGGTCGCAATAATTCTTGTCCAAAGTAAATACGATAGATCGGCATCCGGCAATATAACAGGCTATGGCATAAAGACATTGCCATAAACAAAAACGGGGCCAGAGGCCCCGTTCGATGGATTTATGTACCATCTGCTACCGACCGCCGTAGCATCGGATTAATGAGAAAATAGGATTCTCGCGGAGATTCGTCAAGCGCAATTTGGGGATCATGACGAAGTCAAGAAAAAAACTTGCTTCAGTTGGATATCCCCACAACCAGACGCTTGGTCGCAGGACGCATCGAGGTTGCGCACCTTCGCAGATGCAATTTTGCCCGCGCGGGGTTGCCATGATGGCACGGGGTGGGAGTGGGGTGGTGCCGGCAGACTGGTCTTCGACCGCATCTTTCCAGGATAAGAAAATACCAACCGAAGCTGCAAGGCAGGGTAGCGTCCAAGGAGCTGGTGTAATTTCAGTGCCGTCAACGGTGTGATCCTGGGTGGCCATCGAGGTGTATGGTCGAGGTGGAGTTTGCTGACTTCAACCCCGGACCACATGGAGACCCCGATGACCAAGACGAACATGGACCTGTCCGAACTTCTGGCCAAG
>HotLOscill_hetero_coDRAFT_1000036_pt1 | contig 137162 bp, 109 predicted proteins | sample HotLakmetagenome_2_FD_10650 | JGI IMG/M metagenome (IMG submission 10650)
AGAACCAAGTGATTGTGGTGGAAAATCTGGCCGTGAAGAACATGGTCGGGAATCACAGCCTCGCGAAAGCGATAAGTGACGTGGGGTGGGGAATGTTTTCGGCGATGCTCAAATACAAGGCAGAGGGAGAAGGAAAGGTGTATCTGCAAGTGGATAGATTTTTCCCCAGTACTCACCTCTGTTCTGAGACGTTGTTGCCGTTACCTAACATGGGACTCGACGTGCGGTCGTTTGAATGCCCACAATGTGGGAAGATTCATGACCGAGATATCAATGCGGCAATCAACCTAAAAAATGAAGGCTTGCGGATTTTGGCCTCGGGAACCGGGGCTTCTGCCAGTGGAGGGAATGTAAAACCAAAGAGAGGTCGAATTCGTTCGATGCTTTCCGAGGCGATTCCCGATAAAACTGGAAGCCCGCGCTGTACCCGATAGGGCCAGCGTCGGGTAGTTCACCAGTCTGTTAACCCTGCCGACTACTGCCATATTTCTGACATTATGACCTCCTATGTAACCTCGGCTGCGAAAGCTGAAATTAATGAATTGCGTCGTCTTCGAGGACTGTTACCCCCGGAACTGCAAAGTTGGGTGACGGTTGAGAAAACTACGGAAATTGACCCTCCCTTGCTTCGTTGTGAGGAGTTGAGCCGGGATGAGGTCGAAATTGCTATCGATTTGGTGAAGTGGGAAAATTTGGCCCTCGATCAGCGCAATTTGCTGTTTTGGCATGAGGTGGCTCGCATCCAAAATGATACGATTCCCCGTGAAGGCTGGGAGATGGCAGCGTTGGCGATCGGCTTAGGCGGTGCTGTGGGCGAACTCTGGGTTCAGGATGGGATACTTCTTCTGTTGGCCTTAGGACTTTGTGGTGTGTCCGGCTATCGTCTGTATCAGAAGAATAACAGCGAGAAGGCGCTACAAGAGTTGTTGGAGGCTGATGAGAAGGCGATCGCCCTGGCCAGTCGTTTTGGCTATACTCTCCCCAATGCTTATAAGAGTTTGGGCAGTGCTTTGAAAACTTTGATTGAGCAAACGCCCAAGAAACGACTTCGCAAACAGTACGAAACTCGCCTAGAGGCCCTTCGCCGCAGTGCGTCTAAGGCCAAGTCTCAGTCGAAGGCGAAACGCAGCAGCCGCGATGTGACTCAAACGAGTCCCTATCAGCTGTAATCGCTACTTTGACTTTTGCAAGTCCAGAGGATTGGGGTCTTGATTGGGAGTCGCCCCGCTGACCCCTCCCTCTCGGGTGCATGGAGAGGAAGGGCAAGAACAGGTCCGGGATTGAGGAACCCTTAATAGTCTGATTAACGGTCTGAAATGCCGTGGATCATCATTCAGGTCTTGAATGATGGTCTGATGATCACTCTAGGAGGCTTTTGACATTTCGTTCGTGCGAACGGCTCCGTTTTCTCCAGATTTACGGGGTTGAATCACACCATAGCCTCCGTGATTCCGTTCGTAGATGACGTTGATTTCTCCACTGTCGCGGTTGCGGAACACATAGAAATCGTGATCAACCAGTTGCAGTTGTTCCAAGGCTTCGTCAGCAGTCATCGGCGGCATGGCAAAGTATTTGGTGCGCACTACTTCGGGGGGAAGTTCCACGGCGCGATCGCCGATTAAGTCCTCCGTCACGCCATCGGAGTTGGAGACGACATCCGCCAAGACTTCGGTGGTTTTGCCTTGAGTGTGCAACTTGCGATTGCGTTTTTCTTTGTACTTGCGCAACTGGCGAGCAATCTTGTCAGCCACTAAGTCAATGCTGGCATACATCGACTCGCTTCCTTCTTGAGCGCGAATGACGGTTCCATTGGCGTAGATGGTCACCTCGGCGGACTGATTGGCGGCAATGCGAGGATTACGAGCGACGGACAAATGAACATCAACTTCAGTGGTCAACGTTTCAAAATGACTCACCGCTTTTTCGATCTTTTCATCGACATATTCGCGAATCGCGTCGGTGATTTCGAAATTCTTGCCTTGGATAACTAATTTCATGTCGTAAAGTTCCCGCTCGATAACCGATTGTCTCAAAAGTAAGGGGCGATCGCCCTCCGTGACCTAACATCCAAGTGGTTGCTGAAAGTCCAGCGGGGCGGGGATTGCCGCCTTCATGAGTCAGTACTCTGCTTGGAGGGTTATCTGGAGAGGGTGAATCTGTCCCGTTACTTTCTATTCCCTTATTGTATTGCGAATCGTCAGAAGGCTGAACGTCCCTTTAAAATCCTTTGCAATCCTTGACAATTCGTGATTGGATTTGTCGATTTTAGCCACGATTCTTGCTGAAAACCCCTTGCTTTTTTTGATAATGTTTAGTATAACTTCACGGCAACGAGTTCATGTTCTCGGGTTCCAAGGCTTGATCCCTTATAAAATTGCATGGGAACTTCAGCGGTCGTTATTTGAAGCCCGCCGCGATCGCCCTCAACTAGAGGATGTTTTATTGTTGTTGGAGCATCCCCCTGTCTATACGCTAGGACGAGGAGCTGATGCGAAGTTCTTACAGTTTAACCCTGAATGCTCAGAGCGGGAAGTCCATCGGATTGAACGGGGAGGAGAAGTCACGTACCATTGTCCGGGGCAACTGGTGGGCTATCCTATCCTCAACCTGAAGCGACATCAACCGGATTTGCATCAGTATTTACGACAACTCGAAGCTAGTCTCATTCTGGCCTTGGCCCAGTTTAAGCTGCAAGGGGAACGGGTGCCTGGCCTGACCGGAGTTTGGCTCGAAGGGCAGAAAGTGGCCGCGATCGGCATTCAGGTGAGTCGTTGGATCACCTGTCATGGCTTCGCCCTCAATGTTTGCCCCGATTTACGAGGATTTCGTGATATCGTCCCCTGTGGCATCAGCGATCGCCCTGTGGGCAGTCTACAGCAGTGGCTACCGGATCTCACGGTCTCGGACGTGGTTCCCGCTATCATTGAGGCCTTTAGCGAAACCTTTAGCCTCGATGCTCACTGTTACTCAATAGACGGAGAGATTCCCGAGGATCTCTGGCAGCATCTTTTAACCGGCAAACCCGACTCAGACGGGTTAACGAAGACTCAATCTTATCAACTAGATTCTGACCCCTGGGGGTAAGGCCATTACAGCATGGGTTACAACAATTGCAAAGTTTAGGCGATCGTTTTACGAGCCACTCAAAACTCAGACTAGGATCACAGTAGAGCGATCGCAGATCTCCTCACTCTAGCCAGTCTCCATCGAATGGCAGCCGAGGGATCAAGGATTTGAACGGATTGCAAGCTCTCATTGTCCTGGCGATCGTCTCCCCGACATCATCATTTTGGCCAAAATCATGGCCATGACGATGGCCATGATCGAGCACAATCGAGCGATCGCTTAGATATTCACGCTGCTGCTTGATGTTCTTTCCCTAAACTATGGACAGTTTCCATCCCCGTCTACCTCAGCAAAGACTCCCACTGGCAACCTTTGACAGCTTGCGAGTTTGGGTTGAACAAACGGCCCGAGATGATGATGAGGAGGCCATCATTTTAACCGAACGTGCGGTACGGGTTCATTCCCGGACTCATGTGGGTCAATTTACCCTCGGTGTCTCGCCCCAGTTTTGTGCCATTGTCTGGGCCAATCCCCAGAATGAAACCCCGTTAAGCGTTGGTTTTAGCTTAGAGCGTGATCAGCTGCAAACGTTTCTCGAAGACTGTCCTCTGAAAACGCCTCAGCGCAATCGAGCCTTAAAACGACTGCAAGGGTATCAACAGCAGCCAGACTATCACAGTCAAGTGGCCCTCAACTTGGCCCAGTTTATCAGCGATCGCCGTCCCTCAAGACCTGCCATGTCCTCCCCTCAAACCACCAAAGCAACTACGAGCTGTCAGCCTGTCGAAGATGCCCTGCAACACCATCGACAGCAAGAACAACTCCTCAAACAGGTGACAACCCAAACCTGTGAGAGTGTCGCCCTAGCCGTATTAATCTCCAATACGGTCGATCGCGTCCGTCGTTTTTTAGAACTCGATCGCCTCTGTATCTATCAATTCGACAACTACAATCTCGGCAGCCAGACGGGGACTCCCCCTAACCGTTGCCGAGATTGTATGACCTATGAAGCCCTAAGCCATGAGGGATTAACCTCAGTGCTATCCCGACAAGAGAGCCAACATTGGCAATTTCTTAATCAGTTCCGCGATCGCTATGAACGGGGAGAGACGCTCAGGTTGAACGCTCAAGAGTTTGACTCCCAATTACCCGAGACGAGTCAACGTTATCTACAAGAGTTAGGTATCCAAAGCCACTTGAGCGTTCCGATTCGGGTTCAGGGCCATCTCTGGGGAATCTTGCTGGCCCATCAATGCGATCGCCCCCGCCTTTGGCAACCCCGAGAACAGGAATTTCTCGAACATATCGCCGATCATCTCAGTGTTGCTATCTATCAAGCGCAACTCTACGCCGAAGTTCAGCAACAAAAAGAAACCCTCGAACAGCGGGTTGAACAACGCACCCAAGACTTACGGGATGCCCTCGTGACGGCCCAAGTGGCAAACCAAACTCGCAGTGATTTTCTGTCCACCGTCAGCCATGAACTACGCACCCCTCTCACCTGCGTTATTGGAATGTCCTCGACCTTGTTGCGCTGGTCTTTTGGTAATTTAACCCCCAAACAGCGGGACTATATCCAAAGTATCTATAACAGTGGTGAGCATTTGCTCGAACTCATCAACGACTTGCTGGACTTATCCCAAAATGAATCTGGTAAAACGGTCTTGAGTTTTTCAGAATTTTCCCTCACGCAATTAGCTCAAGAAATGTTTTGCATGATGGTCGATCGCGCCACCGTCAATGGGGTTCACTTAGCTCTCGATCTTCAGTTACGGGAACATCAAGACCGTCTCTGTGCCGATCGCGATCGCCTACGACAGATTCTCTTTAACCTACTCAGCAATGCCATCAAATTCACCGCCACCGGCGGCCAGGCCTTATTACGCATTTACTGGCAAGATGAGACCACAGTGGTCTTTGAAGTGGCCGATACGGGAATTGGCATTCCTGAAGATCAGCGATCGCTCCTGTTTCAAATGTTCCGTCAACTCGAGTCCACCTACACCCGTCAATATGGCGGAACGGGCCTGGGTTTAGCCCTAACCAAACAACTCGTCGAACTCCATGGCGGACTGATTAAAGTTGACTCAGAAGTGGGAGTTGGCTCTAAATTTACGGTACGCCTTCCCTGTCATCGTTCCACAGGAGTTGACGTTGTACCAACACCGCCCCCTCCGATTCCTCTTCCCCCTCGTAAGGGCCATGTGGTTCTCGTGGCTGATCAAGAAGACGAAGCCATCCTCATCTGTGACCTACTCACGGCGGCAGGCTATCATACGGTTTGGATGTTGGACGGATCAACGGCCCTAGAACAGATTAAAATGTTGAAACCCGTGGCGGTGATGATTGATCGCCAACTTCCAGGGATGGATGGCTGTGAATTGATCCGGCTGTTACGTCAACTTCCCAACACCGAATCCCTGAAAATTCTCTTGATGAGTGATCCGCTCAACTCCGAGGAGTTAGCCGCTTGTCAAGAGCAGGGAGCGGATATCTGTTTAATCCATCCCATCGAGCCTGAGCAGCTTATCAATAGCATCATTGAACTGTTAGCCAGCCAGCCAGGTATCTGAGTTATGTCCATCGTGTTAACCCAGCGACGGCATCCCGATGCGAGTCAAGTGATCTCAGCCGATGAGACCGCCATCTTACAGTTGAGTTTAACCGCTCAAGACCGTCAACGTAGCCGTCATCGCTTTACCTGTGACTCTGGGGAGGTGGTGTTTCTGCGGTTGCCCCGTGGTACAGTCCTCCAGGATGGCGATCGCCTCCTCGACGAAACGCAGCAGCAACAGGTCGAGATTCGCGCCAAACCCGAACCCGTCCTCAGCGTCACCGCCACGAATCCTCTGCTGTTATTGCGGGCCGCCTATCACCTGGGGAATCGTCATGTTCCCCTAGAAGTGACGGCGGAGTATCTGCGGTTATCCCCCGATCCCGTCTTGGCGGAGATGTTGCAGCAATTGGGGCTGAATGTACGGTTACAGACGCTCCCCTTTCACCCAGAAACGGGGGCTTATGGTCATCAAGAGTCCCCAGTCCCTCATCACCATTAGGGAGTCAGGCTGAGAAATCCTAGCGAGCTGTTGCCCAGACCCCTAAAATAGAGGGAATAACCAGCCTGAGCAACAATCGACCATGGCACGAGATTTACGGGGATTCATCCAGCAACTCGAACAACGAGGCCAATTACGACGCATTAGCAGCCTCGTGGACTCGGATTTAGAAATTGCCGAGATTTCCAATCGCCTCTTACAAGCCGGTGGCCCCGCCCTGCTGTTTGAGAATGTTAAAGGGGCGAAATTCCCCGTAGCCATCAACCTCCTGGGGACGGAACAACGGGTATGTTGGGCCATGAACAGGTCGAAACCCCAAGAATTAGAGGAGTTGGGGCAAAAATTGGGAATGTTGCAACAGCCGAAACCCCCCAAGAAGATTTCTCAAGCGGTGGATTTTGGTAAATTGCTGTTTGATGTGGTCAAAGCCAAGCCGGGCCGTAATTTCTTCCCTCCCTGTCAAGAGGTGGTGATTGAAGGGGACGAGTTGGATCTCAACAGTATCCCCATGATTCGTCCTTATCCTGGGGATGCGGGGAAAATTATTACCCTGGGCCTGGTGATTACCAAGGATTGTGAGACGGGAACGCCCAATGTGGGGGTCTATCGTCTGCAACTTCAGTCCCCAACCACGATGACGGTGCATTGGTTGTCGGTGCGTGGAGGAGCGCGTCATCTACGCAAGGCGGCGGAACGGGGTAAGAAATTGGAGGTGGCGATCGCCCTCGGGGTTGACCCCTTGATTATTCTGGCGGCGGCGACTCCGATTCCGGTGGATTTATCGGAATGGCTGTTTGCGGGGCTATATGGGGACTCTGGGGTCTCTCTAGCCAAATGTAAAACCGTGGATTTGGAAGTTCCGGCCCAGTCGGAGATTGTTTTAGAGGGGACGATTACCCCCGGTGAAGAACTCCCCGATGGCCCCTTTGGCGACCACATGGGCTATTACGGTGGCGTGGAAGATTCGCCCCTGGTGCGGTTCCACTGTATGACCCATCGCAAAGACCCCATTTATCTAACCACCTTTAGCGGTCGTCCCCCCAAGGAAGAGGCCATGATGGCGATCGCCCTCAACCGCATTTACACCCCCATTTTGCGGCAACAAGTCTCAGAAATTAAGGACTTTTTCCTACCGATGGAGGCCTTGAGTTACAAGGCGGCGATTATCTCCATTGATAAAGCCTATCCAGGGCAGGCGCGACGGGCAGCGTTAGCGTTTTGGAGTGCTTTACCTCAGTTCACCTATACCAAGTTTGTGATTGTGGTGGATAAGGACATCAACATCCGTGACCCCCGCCAGGTGGTGTGGGCCATTACCTCGAAAGTTGATCCAGTTCGGGATGTGTTTATTCTGCCCAATACCCCTTTTGATAGTTTAGATTTTGCCAGTGAGAAGATTGGTTTGGGGGGACGCATGGGCATTGATGCCACGACGAAGATGCCGCCGGAAACGGATCATGATTGGGGGGAACCCCTGGAGTCCGATGAGGATACGGCGGCCATGGTCGATCGCCGTTGGGCGGAGTATGGCCTCGCGGATATCAATTTGACGGATGTCGATCCCAATTGTTTTGGCTATGAAATGCCACCCCAACCGTAAACCTTTGACTGTAGGAGCGAACAGTTTGCGCCCCTACAATTGGGTATTTCATGCAACCCATTAAACCTCAAGACCTAAATAGACAATGCAAATCAAGGGAATTAAAAAAGGCAGGTTTATTGAACTCTTGGAGGAGTTAGATATTCCAGATGGTGAAGAAGTTAGCTTATCCATTGAGTCTCATGAAGGATTTTGGCAACGTCTTAAGTCTTTCCGACAAGAGCTTGATTCTGAGGAGGTATGGATAGAACCCGAGGTGTTTGAGGGATTAAGGGATTCCTTGCCTGGTCGGGACGTTATTCTATGAGTTTACGATTTTTGCTAGATACTAATATTCTCTCTGAGCCAACTCGTCAACATCCCCATCCCGTTGTTATGAAAAAGCTTCAAGAACATGAGGGAGAGGTAGCGACTTCAACGACTGTGTGGCATGAACTGCGTTTTGGATGTTCTCGTCTTCCGGATTCTCAGAAACGTAGATTTTTAGAACGGTATTTGACTCAGATCGTCCGTTTGACGATTCCTATTTTACCTTATGATGTGGAAGCAGCAACTTGGCACGGTGTTGAAAGAGCGAGATTGATGGGAATGGGAAAAACACCGTCTTTCCCAGATAGTCAAATTGCGGCTGTGGCTAAAGTCAATCATTTGATTTTAGTGACCAACAATGTATCCGATTATCAAGGTTTTTTCGATTTGGATGTGCAAAACTGGTTCCAATGAAAGAAACCGAGTGTCTCCAAGACACCCGGTTTCTGGTTTCGACCCAGGTTGATGCAGATGCACCTAGGTTGTACGAAGGGAACCACACCACCCCAATTGACTGAGTGAAGAACGGTAATTTGAGGGTATACTATGGGCGAGTTTACCCGAAAATAAACAAACAGGAGAGGCAGTCGTGACCCAGTTAGTTCAATTTCAAGTTGAGGGCGATCGCACCATTCTTATTGAAGTCGAAGAGGTGACGGGTGAGCAAGTCACGGCTCCGATCGCCGGGACTGGAGGAGTTGTAGTCAAAGCGAAGAAGACATTTGAAGACGCCATCGATGATATCTTACCGATGGCGGCGGCGATCGAGAAAAAATTTAGCGGGCTAACGACTCCAGCCAACGAAGTTGAAGTTAAGTTTGGTGTTAAAATCCAAGGACAACTGAGTGCCGCCGTGACTCAGATTGGTGCCGAGGCAAATTTTGAGGTGACGTTGAAATGGAAGCGTTAACCCCCCAGTCGGAGGGGTTTCAGACCTTTAAGCGATCGCTCGCCCGAATTTTCCACAGTAACGGAGTCGTCGTTGGGGCGGGGTTTGCGATCGCACCAGGATACCTCATCACCTGCGCTCATGTCGTTGCAGCCGCCCTCAGCCTAGCAGCCGACACCCAGGACGCTCCAGAGCAGCCTGTCGAGTTAGAGTTCCCCCTGGCGGCTGAAGGAGAGCGGGTGACGGGTCAAGTGGTGGAATGGTTGTCCCACGAAGTAGACATTAACTCACCCTCAATATCAAGACCTGCCGATATCGCGATTCTCAAACTCGATCGCACCCCAGAGCGCATAACCCCAGTAACCGTGGGTGAGGGAGCCTGGGGCCATCCATTTCGCATTTTGGGATTCCCGAAAGGCTTGTCTCCAGGAGGCTGGGCATCGGGAGTCCTGCGAGACCAGATAAGCAATGGCTGGGTATTGCTTGAAGATATCAAAGCGCAGGGGTACAGCATCCAATTTGGGTTTAGTGGCGCCCCCGTGTGGGACGAAACCATTAACGCCGTGGTCGGCATGGCTGTTCAGGCTCAACTCCCCAAAAAGAATCAACCAGACCCCAAGGTGGCATTCATGCTACCAACAAGCCAACTGCGAACGGTTTGGTCTCGTATTCCAGAAATTGCCGGTTGGCATCAGCCGTCTGGCGAGATGCAGTCACAGGAGTCTACAATGACTGGGTCTGATGTAAGAGATTCCTCGACTCCTCCATCTAATCGAAGACTGAGAGGTTTGCAGGCACGGCTTAAGGATGTCAGCGGGGAAATTGATATTGCAGAGGAACAACTTGCGGCAACGAATAACGATGTTGAGCGAAAGCGACAAGAAAGACAGCTCGACATTTTATACAAAAGGCACGACGAGATTGAACAGCAAATCAATAATTTGAAAGGATGAGTCGGAAACTTAGGGGATTACAGCAACGCTTAAGCGATATAGATAAAGAGATTGCGATCGCAGAGGAACAACTTTCTACCATAAATGATAACGTCGAATATGAGCGACAAGAAAAAGCTCTCAATGCCCTATATAATCGATATGACAAAATTGAGGAAGAAATCCAAAAAATAGAGTCTCAACCTTCAATAAATAAAAGTAATTCCACGAGTTTTAGTTTTGAAAAGATAGTTCAAACGAGACTTATTTCCATTGATTATTGTCACTCTAAAGAGTATTTTGGAAGAGTCTCGAATAAAGTCGAAACATCGGGAGGGGCAGCTGCATTATTTTTGAACGAAGCCTATCGCCTCCGGGGAGATATTCTCACTCAGCATATTGAAGATACTCTCACGAATCAAGGTCAAGATATTATAGATTATCCTATTGAGTTTCTTCCCGGCGAACCTAAAAATCAAGAGGCTTTGCTAGCCAAAATTTTGGGTTATTTAGGCGAAGCAGAGCCAGTCAAACCCGAACAGGCGATCGCCAAAATCTGTCAATCTTTACAGATTGGGAGTATTCGGGTGTTTAAAATTCATAACTGGGACGAACTTCAAGACCCTTATGCTGTTTTAAAGTGGTTTTTAGACTGTTTCTGGCTACCTTTAATTGAATGCTGCCAAAGGCATTGTCAGAAAGAGCAACTGGTTAAAGTTCAGCTTTTTGCACTGATAATCTGTCAAGCAAACGATTCCGAAATTTTAAATCAACCTTATTACGCCAAACACGACCGCTACGATCCTTGTAACGTTCGCCGCGAAGAATCCATCGTACATTTACCTCTATCCTGCTGGACTGAAGCAGAAATCAAGGACTGGATGTGTCGTTTTCCGCCGCCTAAGTATAGAAAAAACCTGCGTGCTATTGATGATTTAGCCAGTAGCTTTTACCGAAGAACAAACGGTGTTCCAATTAACGTAGTGGACTTGATTTTGAAAGAATATCAAACAATGGAGGCTGGATAATGTCCCCACAACAGTATGATTATCATTTTGAAGGGAATCCCGATCGCAGACCGAAAAACCCACATCCCGACTCACCGAGTCGATTAGAGCCTTACGTGGCGGCAGACGACCTAAAAACAGCAGTAAACCTCGCCATTTATCTGCGGCGACCACTCCTCCTTGAAGGCGAGGCGGGCTGTGGTAAAACGCGGCTGGCGGTTGCCGTGGCCTACGAACTCGGTTTGCCCTTTTATCGCTGGGATATTCGCTCGACAACAAGGGCTAAAGAAGGACTCTACGAGTACGATGCTATTTTGCGGCTTCACGATGTGCAAATTTATGACAAAACCAAGAAACTGCCAGAAGGCGAAAAGCGCAACCCCCAAAATCCCGGCGACTACATTAGGTTCGGGGCAATTGGCAACGCCTTTAAAGCCGATCGCCCCGCCGTGGTTCTCATTGACGAAATCGATAAAGCCGAACTCGATTTCCCCAACGATCTCCTCGCCGTCTTAGATAATCCTTGGGAGTTTGAGATTCAGGAAACCGGTCAAGTTGGCCGTCAAGCCATTAAAGCCAACCATAGGCCGATTGTCATCGTCACCAGCAATAAAGAAAAAGGCAACCTACCCGCCCCCTTTCTGCGACGTTGTATCTACTACTACGTTAAATTCCCTCAAGATCGCTTGCAGGAGATCGTCGCCGCTCACAAGAAGCGCCAACCCGCAGACGCGCAGGCCGACGGTGAAACCCCCTTGTCTCCCTCCACAGAACTGCCCACACAACTGTCCACAGAACTGCCCACACAGCTATCCACACAACTTATCGATCGCGCCATTGACGTGTTTCTCCAGTTGCGCGAACAGGGATTAGTCAAACGACCGGGGACGAGTGAATTTATCGATTGGCTGCAAGCGTTGGCCTGTTTCGGGGGGCAGCCCTTCCCCGTCGAACAACTGACCCTAGAAACCTTGCCCTATCGGGAACTGTTGCTCAAACTGCGACAAGACTGGCAACAGGAGTTTGCAGGCGAGGAAATTGCAGGCGAGGAAACAGGATGACCCAGAGCGAACGTCACGAACTCATCGAAGCGTTGTTCCGGCGTGTTCGCCAGCGGTTCGGCCTGGGGATGGGGGAGTATTTTGTCGCCCTTCGCGCCCTCGACGGTGGTTGGGGAAACCAGGGCCAAGACGATCTCCAGAAGCTGCTGGAACTGTTGTGGTGTAAGTCGGCTATTGATTGCGCCTATCTGCAAACCGAGTGGGAGTCCGTCCGCAAAGGGCGATCGCAGCGTCCCCCCGTGCTTCCCGTTGAGGATGACCCGCCAGCGATGAGCGATACCCCCTCGCAACCCACCCCACCGGCCGAGGTATCACAACCCGTTAGCCAACCCCAGATGGACACCACTCCCGCCGAATTGGCTCCCTATCCCCTGAAAGCGCCCCCGCCTAGCGTCCTTGATCCCCCCGACGATCTGACATTCCTGGACTCAGGCTATCCCATTACTCGGCGATCGATGTCCTACTCCTGGCGTTACCTACGGCGGGATATGCCGACGGGTCCAGCGACGGTGTTGGATGTGGCGGCGACGGTGGACACCGCAACGCGACAGGGGTTTTTCCTCGCCCCCGTCTATCGGCGCGAACGGGAAAACCAGGCCGGATTGTTGCTGCTAGTCGATCGCAACGGGTCGATGATGCCCTTCCATCACTTCACGCGGGACTTAGTCGAAACTGCTCGTTACGAAAGCGCCCTTGACCCCGATCGCGTTAGTGTCTTCTATTTCCATAATGTCCCGGCGGCCTCAGTCTATGAAGACCCCTATCTCACCCGTCCCAAAGTTCTCCGCCACATTCTCAGTCGCTGCGACTCCAGTACCAGTCTCCTCATCGTCAGCGATGCTGGGGCGGCCCGGGGCTATCGTGAGAGATCCCGCGTTCGTGCCACGGCGCAAGTCTTGCAGCAAATCCGCCAGTACACCAACGCCCTGGCCTGGCTCAACCCCATGCCCTCCTCACGCTGGTCGGAAACCTCCGCCGCCATCCTACGCCATCTCGTCCCCATGTTTCCCATGACCACCGAGGGATTGGGCGAGGCCATTGATACCGTACGCCGTCAGTTGGGAGGTTAACTATCATGTCTGCCACGGCTGCATCCACTGAATTAGAACGGGCCAGTCGCGCCATCGATCGCTTTGTTCGAGAGTTTCAGCCGTCCTATCGCTTCCTGGCCCAGCACGTGGCACTCCCCTTAGTGCTGACCCCAGAACTGGTCAACTTCATTCGCAATCGCTTTCTGCGTGCTGATGGCGTGCCTTGGGTGGCGGAGGTGGATTTGTTGCTGTCAGACCTTTGCCGTCCCGCAGGCTTCGAGCTGTATGTGATGTCTAGTGCCGTGCGATCGCGCTTACTGGAGCAACTCAAGGAGCAGTTTGGGCGGGACCGGCTTGAGGCCGTTGCTCGCTGTCTGATGACCTATAACCACTATCTCAGCCGCACCAACGGCTTGTCCGCACCCTTACTTCAGGCGCAACAGTGGGCGGCAATGGTCTATCTCCAACCCCATCGAGATGCGGCAGTGCGTGAAATTGCCGCAGAGTTTGCCCAGCATAGTGGCGCCGTGTCAGAGGTTGGCCAGTGGCCCGCTATTCAACCCGCTGAACTGGCAAGATTAGCCCAAATCGTGCAGGAACTGGAGCCAGAACTGCAACAATACCAGGATTTAGTTGAGTATGCCCGCCTGATAACCCAGGTGAGAGCGCAACCCCAGGAAATTCGCCCGGAGGATGTCGAGAAGACTTATCACGTCCTTGAGACAGAGCTGCACTTGCCCGCCGAACTTGTGCCGGGTGGAGTTGAGATAGAAGCGTCTTTGCTTGAGGGGTTACAGCCGTTTGAGTTCGAGACGGGGACGGTGGAGTTTGTTGAGCCATTGGAGGCGCAACCGGAACAGGACGGGGTGACGCTTGAGTCGTTCGAGTTCGAGACGGCACAGATTCGACGGGGGGAGACGGGAGATAACTGGGTGATTGAGCGCAGTCGCGGCTCAGCGCAACAGTTTGTTGAAGTGTTGGGCAACAACTCGGTTCTGGAAATGGTCTTCGTGCCGGGGGGTAAGTTCATGATGGGATCGCCCGACGACGAACCGGAGAGTCGTCGTTCTGAAAAACCCGAGCATGAGGTGGAGGTTTCGCCGTTTTATCTAGGGAAATATCCGGTGACCCAGGCTCAGTGGCGAGTAGTGGCGGCATTGCCCCAGGTGGAACGAGCCTTAAAGCCAGATTCTTCGAGGTTCAAGGGTGCAAACCATCCAGTAGAGCAGGTATCGTGGGACGATGCGGTGGAGTTTTGTCGGCGACTCTCGCAACAGAGTGGGCGAGACTATCGACTGCCGAGCGAAGCGGAATGGGAATATGCCTGTCGTGCGGGGATGACGACCCCGTTTTACTTCGGCGACACCCTGAACAGCGATTTGGCAAATTATGATGGCAGTAGGACTTATGGGGATGGTCCCCAAGGAGAGTATCGAGGGCAGACCACCGATGTAGGAAACTTTCCCGCCAATGGCTTTGGACTTTATGATATGCACGGTAACGTTTGGGAGTGGTGTGCGGATGATTGGCATAGCGATTACAAGGGAGCGCCAGACGACGGCAGTGCCTGGGTTGATGAAAACCGTACAGAAATTCGTAAAGTGCTGCGTGGCGGCTCCTGGTTCTTCTATCCGAGGTACTGTCGCTCTGCCATCCGCTACAACGTTACGCCCGACAATGCCAACTTCAACTTCGGCTTTCGGGTTGCGTGCGCGGCGTCCCTCGCGTAGCGTCTCCTCTGGAGATGGACTCTTTCCTAGCCCTTTGTTCTTTTCCCCTTTTGCCCTTTGGGGTCTCGCCGCTAGGCGAGTCAAATTTTTTTTGAGATAATCAAGGGGTTTCGTGGGAAAATTAAAAACAATGTCCGAACTCTCGATTATCCAAAAAACCTACGACCTTGTGAAGTGGTATATTCCAATTCTAAATCGGTTGCCTCGCAGTCATAAGTTCACCTTAGGAGAGCGAATGATTACAGGTTTGTACGAGTTCCTGGAAGGTTTAATTGTTGTCCAATATTCCAGCAAAAAATTCGCGCAGCTCAAGACGCTCAATGGTAAATTAGATGTCTTGCGCTATCAAACTCGATTACTGGTGGATTTTGGGTTGATAGACGAAAAACGCTACGCCTATGTCACGCAACTGCTGGTTGAAATTGGTAATGAGTTAGGTGGTTGGATTAAACAGCAAAATCAGCGAGAACAACGATGAAACGTTATGGCAATCTCTATCCAAGCATTACCGATTTTTCTAACTTGCTGGCGGCGGCTCGGCAAGCTCAGAAAAGTAAGCGATTTCGTGACTCAGTTTTGAGTTTTAACTATCATTTAGAATCGAACCTTTTACAGTTACAGCAAGAGCTACAAGCTAAAACTTATCAGCCAGGAGAGTATCGCACCTTTGAGATTTTCGAGCCGAAACGTCGTTTAATTTCAGCAGCACCTTACCGCGATCGCGTTGTTCACCACGCTTTATGCAACGTCATTGTGCCAATCTTTCAACGCACCTTTATCAGTACATCTTACGCCAATCGAGTGGGCTTTGGCAGCCACCGCGCTCTACAAAAATTCGTAGGTTATGCGCGGTCTAATCGTTATGTTTTGCAATGCGATATTCGTCGATATTTTCCAAGTATTGACCTAGAAATCTTAAAATCTCAAATTCGTCAAAAAGTAAAATGTCGCGATACACTGTGGCTGATTGATACTATTATTGATAATAGCAACAACAATCATGGCAATCATAGTACGAGCTTTCAGGAGGCGAACCTTGACTATTTTCCAGGGGACGATCTCTTAACGCCACTCCAACGTCCTAAGGGTCTGCCCATTGGCAATCTCACCAGTCAGTTTTTTGCCAATGTTTATCTCAACGGATTCGACCATTTTGTCAAAGAAGAACTCAACCTGAAAGCCTATCTACGCTACGTCGATGATTTCGCGCTGTTTGCAGATGACCCTGTGTTTTTAGCCGAATGCCGAGAAGCCATTGAAACATATCTCATCCAACTTCGCCTAACCATTCATCCCATCAAAAGTCAACTGTCTCAAACCCATCATGGAGCCAGTTTTTTGGGATTTCGCGTCTTACCTGATCGCATTCGTGTCCGCAACCACAACCTGCAACGGGGACGGAAACGCTTGCAGAAACTCCAAGCGGCATATCTCAGCGGACAACTTTCTGAAGATGACCTGTGCCAGTCCCTACAAAGCTGGGTTGCTCACCTCGAACACGGCGATACCTGGCGACTACGACAAGCCATCTTCAAGGATTGGGCAAGACCCTTGCCAGAATCCCTGGTCGCCAAGCTAACGACACCGGACTAAACTAAGGATGGGGCGGGCAAAGAAAACGGCTGCGTGGCGGCTCCTGGAACAACAATCCGAGGAACTGTCGCTCTGCCATCCGCAACAACAATACGCCCGACAATGCCAACAACAACAACGGCTTTCGGGTTGCGTGCGCGGCGTCCAGTACTCTTCACCGTCAGAACTGGCAGATGGGAATCTGTTGGGTGTACCCCGAAGAGTCCAGACCCGTTCCGGCGATGTCCAGCGAGACATCCGAAAATCAACCTCGGCTGGTTCGCCTGGTAGGGGTTTCCCGACTCGTGAGCCAGCCGAACCCCAACCAATCCTGCCGATTGTTGTAGAACCAATGTCCGAGCGAACTGTCCCATCTCCCGGAAACCTTGTCATCCGTCGCCAACGGCGGCGGGGACGCTACTGGCGGGAACCCCTAAGCAACGGCGCGGATTTGGAGATGGTGCTGGTTCCGGGGGGTGAGTTCTGGATGGGGTCTCCGGAAGACGAGTTAGACCGTTATGACGATGAAGGTCCCCGCCATCGCGTCAGCGTGCCGACCTTTCTGATGGGGAAATTCCCTGTGAGCCAGGCTCAGTGGCGAGCCGTGGCGGCATTGCCCCAGGTGGGACGAGCTTTAGAGCCAGACCCTTCGGAGTTCAAAGGCGCGAACCGTCCAGTGGAGCAGGTATCGTGGGACGATGCGGTGGAGTTTTGCCGGCGACTCTCGCAACACAGCGGGCGAGATTACCGACTTCCGAGTGAGGCGGAATGGGAATATGCCTGCCGCGCGGAAACTTCGACCCCCTTCCACTTTGGCGAGACCATAACGACTGACCTGGCAAATTACCGGGGAACGGATAACAAGGAGCGCGATTTGTCGGGGTCTTACGGACGCGGCCCGAAGGGGGAGTACCGAGAGCAAACGACAGAGGTGGGCAGTTTTCTCGCCAATGGCTTTGGACTTTACGATATGCACGGCAACGTTTGGGAGTGGTGCGCAGATGATTGGCATAACAATTACGAAGGAGCACCCAACGACGCTAGCGCCTGGGTTAATGAAAATCGTACAGAAAGTAAAAAAGTGCTGCGTGGCGGCTCCTGGGACGTCAATCCGAGGAACTGTCGCTCTGCCATCCGCTACGACGATACGCCCGACTATGCCTTCATCAACTTCGGCTTTCGGGTTGCGTGCGCGGCGTCCAGGACTCTTCCTTAGCCCTTTGTTCTTTTTCTCTCTTGCCCTTTGGGGTCTCGCCGTTAGGCGAGTCAATTTTTTTTTACAATGACTCTCAAGCGAGCGTTTGACCGAGATTTTTTCGAGAATTTTTCAAAAAGCTTGCTATACATCTGACACCGAGGAGGGCGAACAGCCATCCCCTCCTGGGAGAGGTTAGGGGTGGGTTCCCCTACAGACATCTATGGCATGACTTCCGAAAATTGGTATTAGACCATTTTTCATGCCGTCGTGCCCAGGAGCCATCAACAACCTTATCTCGTGAGACGTTGCGGCTCGCAATCAGATTCGACCGGGTTCGCCTGGGTTGAGCCAAATCGCCTAACAGCCCCCAGGACAGGGATTAAAACAACGGACAGCATCCCCCGATCGCTGGGATTGCAACGATTCCTCCTCCACATTTGCCCACCAGACTTCGCGAACCTCAGGATAATACTCAGAATCCTCATAACCGCCACTGGTCACGATCGCCATCATCCCAGGAGAACTCTCCCCATCCAACCGTTCACAAGTCGGTGTCCAAGATTCTCCGGCCCCTAAGGGAGGATAGACGACCTCAGCATCCACGATCGCAAACACCGGATAAGACCCCCCGCCAGGAGTCGGTACATCCTCTAGGTGTTTTTGCAACAGGAGAACCCCCTCGATCTGATCATCCTCACTTTGGGCAAATTGCAAGGCGTAACCACAGATTTGACCACTAGCATCCTCTAAACAGCGGCCAAAAGACTGCCAATCGGGCATTACGCCCCCCTCCACTCCCTCCCGTTGTTGTTCAGTCCAACCAAGCCACCAGTCCAAATAGCGTACAATCGCCTCAGCCATGGCCTGACGCCTCTCATCACCCTGTTGGGCAAATCCTGCGGCGGCCTCCTTGAGATCGGCGATCGCCCCCTGCCAGTCCTGGGTTTCGGTGCGGTCTAGGGCGCGATCGAATAGGGTTTCAGGATTAGTGGCTTGCGGTGAACTCTGGGCTAACTCCCCCGAGGATGCCTCGATTTCTCGGTCTCCGGGAGTCGGCCCACAAGCGGCCATCGCTGCCGTCATGGCCAACAGCGTTATCGTTGCGAAACCGTTTAAACCTCTCATCTTAAACCTCTCCTCAACGCCTCACGTCCCCACATCACAACAACTTGTAGCAGTTCGTGAAAATTAGGGGCGAAAACCTGTTCACCCCCTAATTTAACCGTTAAGCCTCCTCGGGGGTAATCACCTCCGGTTTGAGATCCCGTTCCATCAACGCCGCCACCGCCTCCTCTGGTGTAATTTGATTGTTGAGCAACCGATAGACTTGATAAGAAATCGGCACTTCAATGCCCTGTCGCTTGGCTAAATCAATCAGTACATTGGTCGTATTGACCCCCTCAGCGGTACTCTGAATTTCCTCTAGGACTTGTTCGAGGGGTTTATGTTGCGACAAGCCAAACCCTACTCGATAATTGCGGCTGAGACTACTGTTACAGGTTGCCAGCAAATCCCCTAATCCTGCCAATCCCCAGAAGGTTTCCGCTTCTGCCCCCATACTGGTTCCCACCCGGACAATTTCAATCAAGGCCCGTGTTAAAAGGGCAGATTTGGCGTTGATGCCTAAGTCTAATCCATCGCAGACTCCAGAGGCGATCGCCATCACGTTTTTGAGAGTTCCGCCCAGTTCGGTTCCAATGGGGTCTGTATTGGTATACACCCGAAAAATATCCGAAGAATAGGCTTCTTGAATGGTCTCCGCTGCCTTGAGATCTCGACTGGCGGCGATGGTGGCGGCGGGGAGTTCTTTCTCAATTTCCTTGGACAGATTTGGCCCCGACAAAACCACCACAGGATGGTCTGGAAAGACGTCTTGCCAAATTTGTGAGGGAGTGCGGGTTGTGGAGGGTTCTAGTCCTTTGGTGGCGGTGACAATAATGGTGTTTGGCGGTAAGCCAATTTTTTGTACCTTATTGGCGGTTTCAGCGACCCCTTTCATCGAGATTGCTGATAGCAGAACATCGGCATCGGCGATCGCATCTTCTAGGGTGATATCACCGCGACGAGACCAAAACTGAACCTGATTGTCTCCATATTCACCTAGTCTTCCCAGGGCGGTTCCCCAAGCCCCTGTTCCCAGAATCGTAATATGTTTTGTCATTGTGTTGTTATGAATCCTAACGAACGACCATCAATCGTGTATCCGTTATAGTTTATCTCAAATTGGCAACGAAATTGCCGCTGATGAGAGTCTCAATCATGAGACTCCGTATCGTCTGACAGCCACTGATACTCTAGGCTGGGATAACTTACCAATGATGGTCTTCTCCTAGTAACGTGGTGGCCGCCTGTGCGGTTAGGGGTCTTGAAAAATAATAGCCTTGTCCATACTCACAGCCTAAGTTACGGAGTTGTTCAACATGAACGGCGGTTTCAACTCCCTCCGCAATGACTTTCATGTTTAGGCTATGGGCTAAGGTGACAATGGCTTGGACAATTTCTCGTTCGTCGTTATCTTCATCAATTGGATCGACAAAAGAACGGTCAATTTTTAGGATATCAACGGGGAGCCGATGCAGGTGACTTAGGGATGAATAGCCCGTACCAAAATCATCAATACTTAACTGGATTTTTCTATTTTTTAGCTGCTCTAAAATTGCTTTGGCGACTTCGTAATTGCCAACAATTGTGCTTTCAGTAATTTCTAGTTTTAAGAAACGACCATCAAGTTGAGAGTCTTTTAAGATATCATCAATACGATTGAGTAAGTCAATTTGAGCAAACTGTTTGACTGAGATATTCACCGAAACCGTTAAATTTTTGGCATGATTATATTGACATTGCCATCGTCGAAGATGGGTACAAGATTGGCGCAAAACCCATTCACCAATGGGAACAATTAAACCGGTTTCTTCTGCCGCTGGAATAAACTCCGCCGGAGAAATTTGCCCTCGTTCTGGATGATACCAACGCAATAAGGCTTCAAAGCCAACAATTCCGCCTTGTTTTAAGTCCACAATAGGCTGATAATTTACCTTAAACTCACCCCGTTCTAGGGCTCGCCGCAGGTTGGTTTCAAGTTGGAGGAAATTGACGGCGCGATCGTGCATTCCCGAGTCAAACACCCGATAGCGCCCTTTTCCTAAATCCTTAGCACAATACATCGCCGCATCTGCATCCCGCAAGAGATGTTCCGGCTGGGTATATTGAGAGTTTCCCAAAACAATACCGATACTAGCACCAATAAACACTTCATGGCCATCAACATGGAAGGGTGCAGTGAGTTGTTGTTGGATGGTTTCGGCGGTTTCAATGGCATTTTCAATGCCGTCAATGGGGTTAAGGAGAATGGTAAATTCATCACCCCCTAAACGAAATAGAGTATCAACGGGGCGTAAACAGAGTTCTAGGCGATCAGAAATGAGACTGAGGAGGCGATCGCCGGTTAAATGTCCCAAGGAATCATTCACCACCTTAAAGCGATCGCAATCAATAAACAACACCGCAAAACGATACTCATCATTTTTGAGCGTTTCCCGGAGAGCCGCTTCCAACTTTTCCATCAATAGAACTCGATTGGGCAACCCCGTCAAGGAATCATGCAGAGCCATATACATTAACTGCTCCTGCACCCGTTTTCGCTGCTGAATCTCCGTTTGTAGTTGTGAGTTAGCCGCCTCTAACTCAGCGGTTCGTTTTCGCACCCGCTCTTCGAGCTTCTCATTCAACTGACGGACTTCCGCCTCAGCCAGAGCGCGATCGCCAATTTCTTGTTGTAACCGTTGATTTTGTTCCCGGAGTCGTTGCTGAAGATCCCGAATCGTCAACTGGTTACGCACCCGAGCCAACACTTCCTTAAACTGGAACGGCTTGGAAATATAATCAGTCCCCCCCACCGTAAACGCCTTCACTTTATCGAGAGCATCATCGAGGGCGCTAATAAAAATAACCGGAATATCACGGGTTTCGTGATCTTCTTTGAGAAAACGGCAGACATCATAGCCGTTCATCCCCGGCATCATGATATCGAGCAAGACGAGATCCGGTTTGCCATAGCGCGCACCCTCAAGTCCCGTTGAGCCATCAACAGCGACACAGACCTCATACCCAGCACGGGTTAAAATCGTGTTGAGTAATTCAAGGTTGGCCGGGGTGTCGTCGACAATCAGGATATTGCCTTTCGGTGGACGCTCAGGGCTACTCATTACAGCTTCATGGGAAAATGGGGGCGAGGAGAACGAAACTAGAGTCCAGATTCAACGTGGCTCGGGAGTCTGTGAGCATCAGGAAAAAAAGTTTATAATCCTTGTCTAGCACGTTAACCCTCATTTTAGGGAAAATCTAGGGGCTTGAGAATGACGGCCGTCACTCAACGGTCATCAACTTCGGGAATTTAGGGAACTTAGGGAACTCAGGGAATCTGACGTGATGCTGATTCTACTCATAAGTATCCCGTTTTGGTAAATCGGACAAGACAGACCAATCTCCTGAAGGTGAATCCAAATGGACATCCGGTGCAATCACGACCTGATTTCCTCCAGAGGCTTTGGCGGCCCGAACCGCAATTTCAGCGGTTTCGAGGAGAGAATTGGGGTCAAGATTGGGATTGGGAAGATCACTGGCGATACCAAAGCTGATGCTAAAGGAGGTGGGGGTTAATTGAGTCGAAATAAAGCGTCGTGCTTGTTGGCGTAAGGCTTGGGCGATCGCTTGTCCTTGACGACTATCTAAATGGGGTAACAGAATCCAGAACTGATCTCGTTGGCCATGAATCAAACAGGTGCCGCGACGGGTTAAGGTATCTCGCCAGGCTTGGGCCAGTGTTTTCAGAGCGCGATCGCCGGTTTCGGGTCCATGGGTATCACAGTAGGCGCTAAAGTTATCAATATCTGCCAAAATCAAGGTCAGAGGCAGGCGAGTATTTAACAAGCGTGTCCATTCATAGCGAAGACGACCTTGGAAGTTCTCCAGATCTCCCAAACCGGTGAGGCGATCGCAACTAAACACGGTTCTGGCCTGGGGATAATCGGGCAACTCCGTCAACAAGAGTACATTGGCAATCTTCTCCAACCAAGCCAGTTCCTTAGGCTGCCAATTGCGGGCCGTCACCGCCTGGTGGAGTACGATCGCCCCCCAAATCTGACCTTGCTGATAAATCGGCAGCAACACACAGGCTTTGACTCGCTGTTGAGCCAAAATCACCGCATCATCAGCACTCAAATGAACATAATCGAGATTACACAAGGCCAACACATCCGGCGAAGGCTTCGAGACTAACGAAAATAAATCAGGAGCCATGGCCGCGCGGTTATGGCGATCGCCCCCATCTTCAGCCAGAGGAATTGTGTTGCCATAGGCATCATAGCGATAGGCCACCACACTCAACAGTCCCAGTTCCCGACGAATCCCCACCACCGCCTGTTGAAAAACCACCGCCAGAGGTTGTTTGCCCAAAATCGCTCGACTGAGGTTCGTCAGATGTTCTTCCCAACGAAGCTGATGATTAACGCGGCGTAAACTCTGCTGAAGTTCATCGCGATCGCCCCGTAACCCCAGATTAGCCTGTTCCAAATCGCGAATCCGCCGTTGTAGGAAGGCCCGACGTTCAGCGGTTTCAGGCAAACTGGAGTGGCCGCTATAGTGATGGCGACGGGTACTAAGAACGGCCACCTTTTCAATGCCCTGAAAGACGGCCCATTGACGTAACAACTCAGGAATCTCAGCCGCCGGAACCGGGCGACTAAACAAATAGCCCTGGGCTAAATCACAGTGAATCGACTTGAGAAACTCCGCCTGTTCATTGGTTTCGACGCCTTCGGCTAAGACAATTAGATTCAGTCCTTGACCGAGAGCGACAATGGTTTTGGCGATGGCCGCATCACTGGCCTCCTGAGTCAGATCCCGCACAAAGGAGCGATCAATTTTCAGGGTATCGAGGGGAAACTGTTTAATAAAACTCAAGCAGGAATACCCCGTACCAAAGTCATCCATGGCAATTTGCACCCCCATTTCTCGCAACCGTTGCAAGACCGAGATGCTCAACTCAACATCTTTCACGGCCGTCGTTTCCGTGATTTCGAGTTCCAGATAAGCCGGCTTGATTTGAGTCTCTTCGAGAATCTTGACAATCGTTTCTAACAAATTCGGCTGTTGAAACTGACGGGCCGAGAGATTGACCGCCATTTTCAGCGGTTTAAAGCCCATCTTGACCCAATCCCGATGTTGCTGGCAGGCCGTTCGTAGCACCCATTCGCCAATGGCTCGAATGGCGCCAGTTTCTTCGGCGATGGGGATAAAGCGATCAGGCCGAATGTTGCCCCGTTCAGGATGTTGCCAACGGATTAAGGCCTCGACGGCGACAATTTTGCCGCTGGCTAAATCGATTTGGGGTTGGTAATGTAAGCAAAACTCCTGATTGAGAATCGCTTGTTCGAGATCGAGTTCTAGGGCTAGATTATCGGCGCGGCTGCTAAGCATATCGGGGTGATAAAGCCCGATGGTGTTGCGTCCCTGCTGTTTGGCCCAATCGAGGGCGGTTTCGGCATGGCGTAGCAAACTATTGCTATCTCGTCCATGTTGAGGGGCTAAGGCTAAGCCGAGACTGGCACTAATGGAAAATTCCCGGCCGTCACATTCAAAGGGGAAACGGAGTTCTTTGAGGATAGACTCCCCTACCGCCATGACTCCGGTATGACAGCTTTGGCTACCCAACAAGAACACCAATTCATCGCCTCCCCAACGGGCCAGGGAGTCTCCCTCTTGTAAACAGGTGAGGATGCGATCGCTGAGATCTTTGAGAAGGCGATCGCCGACTTGATGGCCAAAGGAGTCGTTAACGGTTTTAAAGCGGTCAATATCCAGGAATCCCACGGCCATGGCCGTTTGTTTTTGCTGGGATTCGACTAAGGCTAAGGATAACTGCTCATCAAAGAGTAGGCGGTTGGGCAGTTGGGTGAGAGGATCATGGGAGACTTGATAGCGCAACATGGCGCTAACTCGATGTTGCACTACGGCAATATAGAGATGGACTCCGATTTGATGAGCTAGTTTTCGTTGGGCCTCAGTCCAAGGGACTGTCTGATCGCGGTGGGACTCTCGCCAGGCTTCAAAGGAGGCCCGTGGCCGCCGTTGTCGCTCATCAGGATTGGATTTGCCGGCCCACCAGACTTCCGTATCATAACCCCGACGACAGAGGCTGAGGTAGCCGACACATTGGCGATGGTATTGCAGCGGAATCACCAACAGCGATCGCACTGGAGTGGGAGTCAACAGGTCTTGGAGAAACCCTAATGTGGGGTTTTGAGTCCAGGTCTCGGCGTTGAGGGCAATGGGTTCGGGATGGGGGGAACTATCTAAACTTAAGGGGTTATAGCCGATAAATCCCGCTTGCCATTGGGGATGCTCTTCTAATTCCTCAACTAAGGCCCCATCTCCGATGACCGATAAATCGACTCCCTCCACCTCCGGCTGTGAGCAAAGGTATAAGCGGCCACCACTGGCGTCGAGGGCATTGACGGCTTCTTGCAACACCTGCTGTTGTAGGGAATCCCAAGGAAGACGATCATCGAGGAGTTCGGTGATATGTTCTAGGGTTTGTTCGTGGCGGCGGGTTTCCCGAGTTTGTTCAAGTAGGCGGGCCTGGGTGATGGCGATCGCAATTTGATCGATGGCTAACTGAAGAATTTGCTGCTCGTAGCGGGAAAAATGGCGGGGTTGGCTGTGGTGAATGCTGACGAGTCCCCAGAGTCCATTCCGTTCAAACAGGGGTAGTGTCAGGGTGGCTTTAACCCCCATGGCCTTGAGATACGCCAGATGACAGTCACTGACAACTTCGTCGTAGGGAGGAAGTTTGGGATCGAGGGGAAACAGGGTTTTGCGAGCTGTGGCCGTATCGGCAATGATACATTGACGAATACGGGCAAAGGTTTGTCGGGCAGTGGGGGGGATGTCTTCGGCGGGAAAATGTAATCCCACTAAGGCCGGGAGGCGATCGCCCTGGCGGGCCTCGGCCACCACGACACCACTTCCATCGGCATCAAACCGATAAAGTTTGACACGATCAATTTTCAGAAACTCTTGAATTCCCTCAACACTGCAACTTAGAATTTCTGAGAGGTCTTGGGAGTTACGAATACTCCAAGCGATTTGATGGAGAATCTCTCCGGGATCAGGAACGGTGTTGGACATGGGGACTGGGGGCGTGTCTCGGTCTTGACCAATGTTTTAGGTATGGTTTAATCGAGTTCTAACATCTAGTTTGCCAGATTCACTCAAGGTTAGAGCCACGGAACCCCTAACCCTTTATATATCGTTATATTTTAGACTCCCATTCCAGAGTAAATCTAGGTAAATTGCTCTCGTTCACTAGCGCAGATACAACTCGCTATCTCTAGTTTTTCCTGAATCTTGAGTAAAGTTAGAGCATTTTATACAAATCAAATAGACCGTGTTCTACCAATCTTTCGGGGGAGTTGGTGGCTCGCTCCAGTCATCCTCTTTTGGTTTATTGTCTTTGAAATTAAACAGTTTAGATCGCAAAAAATTTGAGGGTTTTTCTTCAGGTTCTACATCATCAGAATCATCTAAAAATTCTCCCTCAAGAGTCTCCTCCGACTCATGATCATCCTCAGATGGGGTTATCAAGTCGGATGTCGCCATGATATCTTCCCCTTCAGCTTTCTCCTGGACTGAAGGGTCTAACCCCTCAACTTGGTCAGGGTTTGAGGGAGAGTTTTGCTGCTGAGAGTCCAGCGATGACGGTTCAGAGGTTTCGGGTTCAGAGGTTTCGGGTTCAGAGGTTTCTAGTTCAGAAGTTTCGGGTTCAGAGGTTTCTAGTTCAGAAGTTTCGGGTTCAGAGGTTTCGGGTTCAGAAGTTTTGGGTTCAGAAACCCTCTCCAAGGCTGACTTGCTATAGCTATAAGAATATAAAGTTCCTTGTCGGTACGCCGAAACCGGTTCTTTGTGAACTTCATAATTACCCACAGCCTGATCCACAGTCACTCCGGACGGATTTTCCTCTGCTTCATCGGGCCACTCCTCATCCTCGGGCCAATCTTCCTCATCCCAAACTTCTGACTCCATTTCCTCAAGTTGAGGGGGCCGACGTTGGGCCGCCGCTGACGAGGGCCGCCGCCTCTCGTCAGGGGCTGACGTCTTTCCCGGCGACACCTGATCCTCCACCTCAACATCACTCTCATCGAAATCCGGGTCATCGCTCTCATCATCTCGAAGCTGACGCGAGGGCCGTTGGCGGTTACGGGGCGACTCCACCGTTCCCGAGGCCCGTGACTGGCGCGAAGGGCGATCGCCTCGGGGTAACAGCAACGCCACAAAGCCGGCGCTCATCACTCCGGCCAAAAAAGGGAGCATGAGCCAAATCCCCAAAGGGAGGGCGATGGAGGTGACACCGAAAAAGGTGATAGATAGCGTCGGTGAGCTATTTTGAACCAGAAACAGTGCCAAAACCCCCAAGATAATCAAGCCGGTGATGGGCAATTTAGACGTTTGCATGAGTTCACTGAGTGAAATTGAGTATGAATCCTCTTATGAATCCTCTATTAATCCTCTTTCCAGCGTCGGAGCGGTACACAGTCAATCTCGAAGCAATCAAGACTACGGGCCACCACGAAATCCACTAAATCTTCAATGGTCTGAGGTTGGTGATACCAAGCCGGAATGGCGGGAACCACCCGCACCCCAGCTTCTGCCAAGGCCGTCAAATTCCGCAAATGAATCAGACTCAAAGGGGTTTCACGAGGTACAACTACCAGTTTACGTCCTTCTTTGATTTGCACATCAGCGGCCCGTTCAAGTAAATCGGAACTCAGACCCTGAGCGAGTTTGGCCACGGTACTCATGCTACAGGGAATGACCAACATCCCCAGAGTGCGAAAGGAGCCGCTGGCAATGTTCGCGCCTACGTCACTGGCGGGGTGACAGCGGAGATGACCACTCTTCTCGACTCCGGCTTGTTGACGCCAAAACTGTTCTTGTTGCTGGGGTTCAGCGGGCATTTTGATGGTGTTTTCGGCCTGCCAAACTCGATAACTGGCTTTGGAGGCGACCAACTCCACGGAATAGTTGGCTGTGAGAAGATATTTCAGAGTACGGACGGCATAGATGAGGCCCGAAGCCCCGGAAACACCGATGATTAGAGGTCGAGAGAGAGAGGTCATGGGGGTAAGGAGCAAGGGGCAACAGGCAAGGGGCAAGAGGCAAGAGGGGAGAACCTACCGCTAACCCCTGCCAAGAGGGGAGAACCCACCCCTAACCCCTGCCAAGAGGGGAAAGACGTAGGGGCGTACCTTTACGATCGCCCTCTTGGGATAACTCGATTAGAACTTGCCGCAACGCAGCTTTGGCATAATCCTATTCTTCTTCACTAAAGAAGTTGTCATCATCATTGGGGGGGGCTTCGCTGCCACCGCCGACGGGGGCGAGGTCGATTTGCTGACGGTAGTAGTCCACGCTTTTGACCTGAACATCAACGCGATCGCCGAGACGATATTGTTTGCGATTCTTGCGCCCGACGAGGGTTTGTTGACGGGAGCGGTACTCATACCAGTCATCTTTGAGGGACGACACATGAACTAACCCTTCTAAACGAGGGGGAGCCATGCCCTTTTCCCCGGCTTCGATTTCCACGAAAAAGCCGTAGGACTGCACCCCGGTAATTAAGCCCCGAAACACCTCTCCTGTGCGCTCCTTCATGGCTCCAGCCTTTTGTAGACCATTGAGGTCATTTTCGGCTTCGAGGGCGAGACGCTCCCGCTCAGTCAGGGATATGGCTAACCCCGATAGATGCTCTTCGAGTTCGCTCTGAACACCAGGGGGGAGGACATTCCAGTTAATCTGACCATGACAGGAGGAATGATGGAGATTCACCGAATCCTTGGAGCGGCTGGTGCGGCGATCGCGGCCTTGCTCGAAGACGGCATGGAGGACTTGCTGAATTACATAGTCCACGTAGCGTTGCAGGGGCGCATTCAGGTGCGTATAGCCATCGTCGAGGGCTAAGCCAAAATGAACGCCGGGCTTGTTGCTGTAGTAATGGGGGCGAATCACCGCTTCGAGGAGATAGTTGAGAATCTTCTCATCGTCGGTTCCAGACACCTGTTCGGCGAACTGCTTGAAGTCACTGGGGAAGGCTTGTTCTTCGTCTTCGAGCCAGAGTTCGAGGTCCATGTTTCCGGCCAGTTTGATGGCATCATGAACGTCATCGATGTCCGGTTGCAGTTGAATACAATAGAGAGCCGGAACCCCTAACGCCGTAAGGTGATCGGCAATGAGTTGATTGGCGGTAACGACGAACTCATAGGTGACGGCACCGATTATCGGTTGGGTATTAAATACCGGTGCGCCGAGGGGAACTTCATCGCCGAAGTGACTGCTGGCTTCGGGTAAGTGCAGATCGAACGAGCCGCGTAGATAGCGTTGTTCTCGTAACAGTTGGCTGACTTGTTGCAACTCTTTGAGGGTGGCGGCGAGGTCTTTTTCACTTTTGCTCTGGGGTTCGCTGGCATCTTCGCCGAGGAAGGTTTGGGTTTCTTCGTAACTGACGAGGCGATCGAGTAATAGGATACTCGGTTGAAGTTCGTATTCGAGAATTTCTCCCTGGTCATCTAAGGTAATTAATAGGGAGATGGCACAGCGATCGCCCTCGGGGGTAAATGAGGCAGCCTCGATAATAGCCTCGGGAAATAGAGGTAAGACAGTATCGCCGAGATAGACGCTGGTTCCCCGTCGTCGTGCTTCGCGTTCAGCGGGACTATTGAGTTCAACGAGGCGGCCGACATCAGCGATATGAATGCCTAATTGCCATTGATCGCGGGCAAAACGGGTGAGACTATAGGCTCGTTCGACACAGCCGGGACTGAGGGGATCTTCGACAAAGGCTAGGGTTTTTAGATGCCGTAAATCAAGGCGTTTTTTAGAGTCTTTGGCGCTAATGTCCGGCGACAGACTGCTGAGACTGTCGAGAACTTTGGCTGAAAAGGCCCGAGGTAAATCATGTTTACAACAGACGATATCGATATCGTTGGCGGCTTCGGCATCACTACCCAAGACTTGCACGACGCGGCCTCGGGGGGGATTGTCGCCAAGGGGATAGCGTTGTACTTCCACGTGAACCAGATAGTCGATCGCATCTTTGAGGCGTTCGTCGGGTTCGAGGTGAATTTCAAATAAGAGGCGATCGTCGAGGGGAACGGCGCGAAACTCATCGTCAACGGCTTTGACACGAGCTAAGACGGAGGGATTGGCTCGTTCTAGGATTAGGCGAACTTCTCCTTCGGGAGAGCGGCGACGACTGCCATCTTTGATGACTTTGACTAAGACGCGATCGCCGTTCCAAGCGGTACTCAGATAGGATTCACGCACATAAATGTCTTCAGCGCCTTCGGCATCTTGAATGGCGAAACAAAATCCTTTACTCGAACAGCGCAGCTTCGCTTCAACCAGTCCCTCGTCGTCTTCGCGGCGATAACGACCCCGTTCTTTAACTAAAATCCCGGTTCGTTCTAAAGCGTCAAGAGCAATGAGGAGTTTGCCTAAATCATCCTCGTCATCACAGGCGAGTTTTTTTTCTAGGACTTTGGGGGCAACCGATTTTTCATCGGGGAAGTTGGACAACAGTGTTGCGATCGAAAAGTTCATGCAGTCGTCAATCCTTAAAATATTTTCTTAGTCTTAGCGGCATCGTCACAGCCGCTGGGTAAGCCAGGGGTGGAGGTTCATTGAAACGCCGCGATCGCACCTCGAAAGGGGAGATAGGATCATCGACATTCGCACCTTGGCAATTTTGGCCTTGGCTTAAAGGCTCAGCACGGCGGTTTACTCCCATGCAGCGGTCCGCCGAGATTCCAGTGAGGTCTGAGCATGACTCGACACCCGACCGCCTGGGGGGTGATGTGGATCGTCGCCACGAATCTCGCGACATCCCAGCAATTATATCTCATTGAGTCGCAGTCCAGGATAGCAGAGATTGGGAGCGCTGGCCAGGATGACCTGGCCGTTTTCTTGAGCAATCGTCTAGGCTAGAGTCGGTTGGGAGAGCGTTGTGTTGTGTCGAGTGTTTTGGCGATCAACAGGAGTAGTCTGATGCTAGAAGAGTTTTATCGACGTTATCCTCTCGGACGGGTTTGGTCTGAGTTGATGACCATTCACGAAGGACAGTATCTGGTGCGAGTGGTGCTATTTGATGGCGATCGCCCCTTGATGTCAGCCTTGGCTATGGGGATGTCTGTAGAAACAGCCGAAGACTTGGCCCGGGAGCGAAGTCTGTCTCTATTGCTTCAATCCCAACCGCCACAGACTTCAACCTCCCCAGAGTCCCTGGAGTCACAACTGGAGTCACAAGTGTCTCACCCTAGCTCTGATAGCACCCAACCCCAAAATCCTACTTTTAACCCTTCTATATCAACCGTTAAGCCATCTGATTTGCCAAAAATAACCTCAACCGAGAAACTGTCGTTTCCCAAGCCAACAGAGACGGTTAAGCCCCCTGAATCTTCATCTAATCCTGAGCCACCGACCGATGATTCAGACTTATTGGTGCAAACCACCTTGGAGTTACGCCGTTTAGGATGGGATGCTGAACAGGGACGGGTGTATTTAGAACAAACCTATGGCAAGCGATCGCGCCAACAACTAACCCGCCCAGAACTCGAATCGTTTTTGGCGTATCTTCAGGGAATGGGGAATAGTGAATAGTTAATAGTTAATAGTTAATAGTTAATAGTGAAGAGTTAATAGGTGTTTAGGTTGGGGATTGAGGTAAATCTAAGAGGCGAGCGGGGTTGGTTTGGGTCATGATGGCGAGATCTGCTTCGGAAATTCCCTGGTTGTGTAGCCCTTCGATAAAGGCTTGATAGCCTTGAATGGGGTTGGGGTCGTGGGGACGACCGAGATCCGTACTGAGGATAAAATGTTGAGCGCCAATCTCTTGGATGACGGTGGCCATCTCCTCTAAACTAACTTCACGCCAGGCTCGATGGGCCGGATCTGCGGCATTGGGTCCCATGAGCGTGTTGACGTAATCAAGCTCTAAATAGGCCCCTAACTCTGCTAACGTCTTCATCTGCTCAAGATTTAAGCCAGGAACCTCGGCCATGGCGTGAGTAATCAGGAGTTTCTCAATTCCGAGTTCTCGGGCGCGACGTACTACGGCGAGGACTTCTTGGGGGGAAACATGGCCCGTGGCCAAGACTAACTGGCGATCGCGCACTGAGTATAAGATTGTTTCTAACTCTCGAACGAGGCGATCGCCGTCTAAAACCCGAATCCCTCCCGGTTCTTGGCCAAACCTCTGTCGATGATAGGCCGCATCAATTGTCGGTAGCCACACCACCTTACCCCGTCCCCCCGGAAGACGAGTCATCACCTGCACCGCTTCAGGGTTTAACCCGCCTACCGCTTCATTGAGAACCACACCGCCAAATACTTCGAGTTCCGTGACGGTTTCTTGAGCAATTCCAGCGCGATCGCCGGTGGGGAAAACATGATTTTTCAAGACAACGGCTCGTAATCCCGCTGACTCAGCCGCTTTCACCAATTGCAAATCATCCCAAAGGCGAGGAACCACATCGGGGGCTGTATGGACATGAAACTCGATCGCCCCTGATAGCACAGAGGCCCCTGATAGCATAGAGGAGTCATCTCTGGCTGAATCAGCGGCGATGGCCGTACTTGCCAATCCCAGCCACAACAGGCTACTCAACAGCGTCATCGCCAAAAGCCATGAAATTCTCTTGAATCGAGCCTTCGAGACATTCCAAACATTCCAAACATTCCAAGATGTACTCATCATTCCTATTGACCCCTATAAAAACCCTACCGACATCTTGGCCTGAGACAATAACTCACCATAAAGCTCTTCTAAACGACTGATATTTTTATCGAGGGTATAGCGTTCGATAACTCGCTGACGGGCTTTGTACCCCAACAAATTCGCCATTTCCGGGTGATCTTGAAACAGGGGTAACAGGGTTTGTAGCTGACTGGTGACTCGTTGCGAATCTAAAACCACCCCAGCTCCCTCTTCGAGAACTTCTCCATCGGCCCCTGCATCAGTGGCTAAACAGGCGACTCCACAGGCCATGGCTTCTAATAACGACAGGGACAGTCCCTCAACCAACGAGGGCAAAATAAACACATCAGCGGCCCGTAAAATTTCAATGCGGCGGCTTTCATCGGCGATATAGCCGAGCCAATGAATCTGTTGAGCTTCTGAGTAACTGGCCCGTAATGACATTGCCAGGGGACCATCGCCAACAATGAGCAGTTTACTATCGCTTCTCATTGAGGCCAATTTCCAGGCTTTCAGGAGAGCCTCGACATTTTTTTCCATGGCGATACGTCCCTGATAGACAAAGAGCCGTTCCGCTTTCAGTTGAGATTTCAGGGCCGAGACGCCGGGAGCGTATTTGAGAGAATCCACGCCATTGGGAATGACGGCGATGCGTTCAGGGGGAACGCCGAGTTGGGCCAATAATTCCCGTTGAATCTGGGAGAAGACAATGGTGCGATCGTAATTGGCTAAAAAAGGGGCGTAGAGTTGATACATCAAGTGTTGTGTACTTGATGTGAGATTGCGACGGCGGCGATCGAAGGGAGGGTGAAAGGTGGCTACGAGGGGTAAGCCTAACTCTTGGCAAATTTCGGGTAAGACGAAATCTAGCGGCGACAGAGTTAGGGAAGCGTGCACCAAATCCGGTTTAAGTTGTCGCAGAGCATCAGCCAACACTTTACTCGATTTGAGGGTGGGAATGGTGTAAAGAGTGGACTTATACAAACAGGGAAGGGACACTTCATGAGCCACCGATGGGGAATTGAGTCCCTCCCACTGAGTTTCCGAAACCGGCTGCACCGAAACGCCGGGTTCGGAGTCAGGGCTATTTTGACAAAAGTGCAAAAAACTAACCCGATTGTTTCGATCAAGTAGCGCGTTGGTGACTTCGCGGCTATAGGTGACGTTGCCACAAAACGGCGATTTTTTTCCAAGCCAAGCGATGTGCATTCAAGTCGAGAAGGTGAATGGAATCTCGCAACCGCCCCAACAACTCAACGCCCGCTGAGACTCCCGATGAAGACCGGCCCGTTCAAGACAGGGCATTCACCGGGTATTCAGGCCTACTCACTTGAGAGCCGAGGACAATCTGTCGTAATGGTGGTAATGATACCCCTTACCGGCGAGGATTGTTCGATTGAGGGGAACGAGAACTTTTATCGGCAATATACCAGGTTATCAGGCCGCCTAGGGCAACGATGACCCCGAGACTTTGTAAAACTGGACCGAGGCCAAACTGAGCTTCGGCAATGCTGGCCAGGGCTAGGGGCAGGGTTAAGGCAATGTTAACAGCATTATTTTGCAGACCAAAGACTTTACCCCGTTGTTCTTCGGGGGTTTCGGCTTGAATGATGGTTTGCATGGGAATCCCCACCCAGGCGGCGGAGAATCCGAGAAGGGTGATCACAATCAGACAGGGAATCAGTTGACTGGTATAAAAACTTAAGCCCGCTAGACATAGGGCGACGCCAATGGAACCGTAGAGATTGAGACGACGGGGGACAAAGTTGGAGCCAATTTGGCCGACGATCGCCGCCCCAACGGCCATTCCTACACCATTGGCGGCCAGGAGGAAGCCAAATTGTTCGGCCCGTAATTGGGGCATGATTTCGGCGACGCGAACGGCCAATACGGCTAGGGCGGCGAAGGCACAAAAGAGGATAATTAACTGGATTAAGGCACTGCGTACGCGGGGGTTATCTCGCAAGACGGCCAGGCCGGTTTTGAGATCGTCCCAGACTTTGGTTTGGGCTCGTTCTTTTACGTCAACTTTTTCTCGTACTTGCATCAGCAGCAGTAAGATGCCTGAGAGGACGTAACTGCCACCGACGACGATTTCTTCGCTGTAGTTGAGATTCCCTAGGAGTTGCTTGGCGAAGGCTAATACGGGTTCCCCGACGGCAAAGCCGATGATGACTGAGGCCATCATGGTGGTGGTGTAGAGGGAGTTGGCGGACAGGAGATGTCGTCGTTGCACCAGCAGGGGAATGGCGGCTTGTTCGGCGGGGGCAAAAAATTGGGTTAGGGTCGACACCAGTAAGGTAACGCCGAGGAGCATGATGAACCCTAGGGGAATGCTGCCGAATAGGGTTTGTCCTTCGGAAAGCCAGACTAAGATGGGTAAGAGGAGGACGAAGCCGCCCCGTAGGATGTTGGTGGTGACAAGAACGTCTTTTTTGTGCCAGCGATCGACGAGAACTCCGGCGATGAAGCCAAAGAGAACGGCGGGGATGGTGAAGGCAATGGTGATGGCGGATACCCAGCCGCTGATGCTTTGGCCTTCGGCTTGGAATTGATTGGCCACGAGGGCGATCGCCATGACAAGATACACTTTGTCGGCAATCTGTGAGAAGACTTGTCCACTCCAGAGGGTTAGGAAGTTACGATTTTTGAAAACGGGGAGAAATCCTCGTTCTCCATCGTCGGGGCGATGACTGGTGTGATCGTCGCGGCGATCGCCATCGCTCTCTGGGGCATCAATGGGGTTGGTGTCGGGCAGGGGTGTCATAATAGGGCAAGCAACAGCAGAGCAATTTGCAGAGCAATTTAAGGATGTGGCTTACGTTGGCTGGGTATGAGACGAGGCAACGTAACTGTTTATTAAGGTAGCAGAGCGGATTGCACGTCCCAAATGATGCTGAGTGTATTCTCGCAGGATTTGCTCGATCGCGATCCAAGCTGCGTCGTGAGTCAGGGTAGATTCACAGAGGTTCGGTTGGGAAAGCTGTTGCAACAAGGCCAGTTCCTGGCCGTTGAGATAACGGTTTGGGGTTGGGGCGAAGGCGGCTTGGTTGGCTAAGGCTTCGTAGTCGTCTGTGTTGTTGGCTTGAGACTGCTGTTGCTGTTGCTGATGTTGGTGCAGTTGTTCGAGGGAGACGATTCCCCCGGAACGGGTGCTAAATCCCACTTCCGGGTTGGCTTGGCTGAGATTTGGGCTGAGGGATTTTTGGGAGAGACAGCAATAGTGAACTTGTGGGGCAATGCCCCCGAGGGCTAATAGGTGAAAGATGCCTTGGCATAAATGGCCTAAGACATGAGCGAGGGAGGCGTTGGCGGGTAAGCGTTCTAGGCGTTGCAGATGTTCGAGGAAGAGGCTAAAGAGTTCGGGTTGGGCGGTGTCGTCTAGGGCTTGGTTGAGGGCGATTTCGGCGAGGTATTGACTGGCGGTGAGTCGGCCAAAGTCGCGGCTGAGGCCGGGATAGGAGGCGAGGGTTTCGGCATGGTGGATGCGATCGAGGGATTTTCCCGGTTTTAGCATTAGTTCGTTAAGGACAAATATCCCCATGCGGCCGCCGAATTTGGATTTGGCGGCCCGCGATCGCCCGGCGACGACTCGCAACAAGCCCCGTTCTGGGGTGAGAATCGTCATGAGGCGATCGCTCTCCCCGAGGGGCATACTTTTTAGGTTAATTGCGGTGACGCGGTACATGGAATAGTTAATAGTTAATAGTTAATAGTGAATAGTGAATAGTGAACGGGGAACGGGGAACGGGGAACTTCGGAACTGGGAACTTCGGAACTGGGAACAGGCATAACCCACCCCGCCCTCCGGGCACCCCTCCCAAGAGGGGAAGGACGTAGGGGCGTACCCTTGTGGTCGCCCTCTCCCGGCAAGAGGCAAGGGGGTTAGGGTTGATTGTCGGAGTTGTTATCGGGTTCGGGAGGGGGGTTGAGGATTTGCACGCTATAGGAGGTCCCGAGGCGGGTCGCACCGGCTTCGATGAGATCGATGGCATCTTGGTAGGTGCGAATCCCGGCTGAGGCTTTGATGGCAACTTGTCCTTTGGCAATCTCTTTGAGTTGTTTGACATGATCAACTTGCACGCCGCCATTCCATCCTGTGCAGGTTTTGAGAAATTGCACGCCGGCATCAATGGCAATTTCTGCGGCGATTTTCAATTCATTTGGTGTTAAAAGACTGGTTTCTAAAATTGCTTTGACGGGTACATTGCCTTCTTCGCAAATTGCGGCAAGCTCTTGATAAATAAGTTTGGTTTTTCCTTCTTTGAGCCAACCTAGGTTAATGACAACATCTAACTCTGAAGCTCCTTGTTCGATGGATTCTAAGGCTTCGTAGAGTTTTGTTTTGGCGGTCGTGGTTCCGGTGGGAAAACCAATCACTGTCGAAACTTTTGGGGTTTTACCTTGCAGGCATTCCCGTGCCAGTTTGACTCGGGTGGGATAGACGCAAACGGTGGCAAAGCCATAGCGATCTGCTTCGGAACACCATTGTTTGACTAAGTCATCTCCAGCGCAAGGGTTGAGGAGGGAATGGTCGATAAAGGGAGCAATATCTAGGTCGAATATTCCAGATGGCATGGGTTTTAGGTTTAGGTTTAGTTTTGGGTTTTAGTTCAAGAGTTAAGCCAGAGTGTTGAGTCTAAAAAAATCTGTGCTTTATGAGTTGTTGGTAAGAAGTATTTTTTGTGATAAAAAGTTTTCTGATTTAAGAATCTCTACAAGATTGGTATCTTTTTCGAGTAAACAGGCATGACCACTACGGGGGAGGCGATGGATTTTCGCGTTGGGTAGGGCTTGGATTAGATCTTGGGCTTCAGTTAGGGAGGGGAGGAGATGGTCTTGAAGGCTGGCCAGGATGAGGGTGGGTTGGTGGATGCGGGCCAGTTGGGTTTCGGGAATGCGAAAGTCTCGCAGTAGGCCAATTCGCCAGGCGATCGCCCGGCTGGAGACGTGACGCATGGCATCGAGGAGGGCTTGACGGTTTTCGGGGGGGATGCGATCGATGGCGGCGAGGAAGGGCAATAATCCTAGGGCTGAGAGGGCGCTGAGGGCATCGGGCATCCAGTGAACGAGGTGGGACCCCCAAAACAGAAGTGGACGGCGTTTGAGGGCTGAGGCGGGGTTACTGAGGACGAGGCGATCGCAGCAATCGGGCTGTTGGCTGGCCATCATCAGGGCTAAACAGCCGCCGAAGGATTCACCGAAGAGATAGAGGGGCCGCTCTTGCCGTAAGGGATTGAGCAGGGCTAAGGCATCTTGGGCGAGGTCATCCCAGGTGCGCAGGTCATCGGGGGGCAGTTGTAGACAACGAATGTCGAAATGGGGGGCTAGACGCGGCAGTTGCGATCGCAGTAAATAGCCGGACCCATCCATCCCTGGTAAATAGACAAATAGAGGTCGATGGGGTTGGGGAGTTGTGGGCGTCAGAAGCGTCAATGGGGTCATCACCGGGTTTGTCTGAGTAGGTTTAGAATGTCGTCGTGACAGGTTTGGGTTAAGCGTTTGACGGTGGCTTTCCCCTGGCTGCCTTGATAGGCCTGGCGATCGCTCTGGCGAATCCAGTAGGGATGGCCCACCGCCACAGTCAGGCGTTTATACACCACCATAGGATGCCAGCCGGGGCGATCGAAGAGCGGTTCGCTGGGGTCGAACATTCGCAACAGCCGCAGGGGAACCGGTTGATAGGTCTGTTCTTCGAGGCCGAGAAGGGCCACCGGTAAAATGGCGACCTCTTGGCGAGGATGGCGACTGGCAAACTGGAGGGCCAAATGGGCAAAGCCGCGATGAAAGGGTCGTAGCGATCGCGCTTCGGTTTGGCTCACCATGGGTTGGGTTCCCTCGGGAAACACCCCCACACTTTGCCCCTGAGCGAGTAATGCACTTCCCTGGCGTAAAAAACTCTGTTGGCGACGTTGGGCATCGTCTAAGGGAAAGGCTCCCATTCCCGTCACTACATCGCGCATGAGGGGAACTTGGCCCATATAGTGATGACAGGCAAAGCGAATGGGGCGATTCAGGGCCGCCATCAACACCGGGGCATCTAAGATACTACGATGATTACTGGCGATGACGAGGGAGGCCGATTCGGGGATGCGATTCTCGTGATAGAGAAAAAATTTGGTGCCGAGGCTCCCCAATAAACCACGAGACAGTTGTAAAGCGTTTTCTACGGGCATATTTCGGTAAACGGTCGAGGCGGAAACTGGGGCATGAATGGGTCATCGAAACCAGGAGATGATCGAGTTCCTCGGCAAGATCTGCCATCCACGCCTATTTAACGGCGATTTGGCGGAGTCTTTGACTCCAGCTTAACAAAAATCTATGTTTCAGGCCAGGCTGGGGGCGATCGCCATCTCCCCCTAGAGTGGGCGGTCTCGATTGGCACAGAACAGACAAGATATGATACATATACTGTCCTGGAGCCTTCGGCGGAATCCCGTTTTATGAGTCCTAATCCAATCCAACCTCAGACCTTTGCGTTAACGACCCCTCTGTATTACGTCAACGCGCTTCCCCATATTGGCAGTGCTTACACCACAGTGGCTGCCGACGTGGTGGCCCGATTTCATCGCCTTATGGGCTATTCCGTGTCTTTTGTCACGGGAACCGATGAACATGGACAGAAAATCCAACGCACAGCCCAAGACAAGGGACGCGATCCTCTCGAATACTGTGATGAGATTGTGGCCTGTTTTGAAGATCTCTGGCAGAAGCTGAATATCCGCTACGATTGCCTCAGCCGCACGACGGCCCCCCGCCATGAGGCGATCGTGCGGGAGTTTTTTCAACGGGTTTGGGATAATGGCGATATCTATCTTGGCCAGCAAAAAGGCTGGTATTGCGTGGCCTGTGAAGAGTTCAAGGATGAAGGGGAACTCTTAGCGGATCATTATTGCCCTCTGCATCCCAATCGCCAGGTGGAATGGCGGGATGAGGAAAATTACTTTTTCCGTCTCTCTAAGTATCAAAGCGCCCTCGAAGAGCTTTATCAACAGCAACCGGACTTCATTCAACCGCCGATGCGTCGCAATGAGGTTCTCAGTTTCGTGCAGGGGGGATTAAAGGACTTCTCGATTTCCCGCGTCAATATGGATTGGGGGTTTCCGGTTCCTGAGCACCCGGATCACACTCTCTATGTCTGGTTTGATGCGCTGTTGGGCTATATCACGGGGTTATTAGAGCCGGAAGATGAGCCAACCTTAGCTCAGGTGCTCAAACGAGGCTATCCCTTCAATTTACATCTGATTGGCAAGGATATTCTGCGCTTCCATGCCGTGTATTGGCCGGCGATGTTGCTCTCGGCGGGAATGCCGTTACCTCAACGGGTGTTTGGCCATGGCTTTCTGACGAAGGATGGCCAGAAAATTAGTAAGACTCTCGGCAATACCGTCGATCCTGTGGATTTGGTGGCCCGATTCGGGTCCGATGCCTTTCGTTATTATTTTATGAAGGAAATCGAGTTTGGCCGCGACGGTGATTACAATGAGACTCGTTTTATCAATACCGTGAATGCGGATCTGGCCAATGACTTGGGAAATCTACTTAATCGCACTTTGGGAATGGCCCGTAAGTACTGCGGGGGAACTGTTCCGGATCTCGATGGGATGGCGATCGCCCCTGAGAACCCGCTCAAGGCGTTGGGGGACACCTTAACGCCACAGGTGCGACAAGCCTATGAGTCCCTGGCTTTCCATCAGGCTTGTAACGCCAGTTTAGGTCTGGTGCGTGCCGGGAATAAATATATTGACGATCGCGCTCCTTGGTCGTTGTATAAACAGGGGGAACAAGCGGCTGTTGAGGAGGTTCTCTATAGTGTATTGGAGTCGGTGCGTCTCGTGGCCTATTTACTCTCGCCGGTGGTTCCCGAGTTGAGTACGGCAATTTATAGGCAACTTGGCTACTCAACTGATTTTGATCAGATCGAGTCGATTCAGGAAACAGCTCCTTTTGAGCATCATGGAAAATGGGGGGTTCTCCCCTCTGAGCAATCCTTGAACCAACCTGAACCTGTGTTCCGACGGATTGAGGTCCCGAGCGAATAATCTCAATTGGTGTAGATTAGTGAAGGGTTGCGATCGCCTCTGTTGTCGGAGATCTTCTGGACTCCCAGACAGATGAGTCATCGAACCCTTTGTCTTTTTTTTCAAGAACCAGAAATTATAATGGGATTACTACCCCATCGTCTTTAAAGACGATCACCGGGGCCTTTCATTTAAATTCTCTGATAGATAACAACGCTGAGGATAACAAGCCATGTTAAATGATTTCGAGCATGACTCGATCTTTACGCCGGAACAGGTGCTAGAGAATCGAGGTCGCGTGGCCATTTTTATCGATGGTTCTAATTTGTTCTATGCGGCCATGCAGTTGGGGATGGAAATTGACTATACCAAGCTCCTGTGCCGCTTAACGGCAGGTTCACGGCTACTTCGTTCTTTTTTCTATACGGGGGTCGATCGCACCAATGAGAAACAGCAGGGGTTTCTGCTGTGGATGCGTCGCAATGGCTATCGGGTCATTGCTAAGGATTTGGTGCAGCTTCCTGATGGCTCTAAAAAAGCCAACCTGGATGTCGAAATTGCCGTTGATATGATGGCTCTCGTGGGAGCCTATGATACGGCTATTCTTGTCAGTGGTGATGGGGATTTAGCCTATGCCGTCGATGCTGTCAGCTATCGGGGGGTGCGCGTTGAGGTGGTCAGTTTGCGCTCGATGACGAGCGATAGTCTCATCAATGTCGCCGATCGCTATATTGATTTAGAGAATATTAAAGAGGAAATTCAAAAAAATCCTAGACATCATCCCTACACCTATCGTCCTCTTTCGGGGGTTGGGGGTTCTCCGGTGGTTGAGGACAAACCGGCGAAGTAAGGCCCACGTCATCATCCCCTATCAGGACTATTATGCCCTTTGTTTTGTCTGGTTCTCGGTTGAGCCGCCGCCTTCGCCGGCCGGGTTCGCTTGGCCTGGTCTTGTTACTGTTGACTTGGCTGGCGGCTTGTACGCCGACGACTCAAGATCGTGATCCCACTGAGTCGATCGCCTCCCAGGAGGTTGATCCGAGTCTCACCTTTGACAATGTCACCTTGGAACAGGTGGGAGAAGATGGTGCGCTGTTGTGGGTGGTTCATGCTGAACGGGTGACTTATAGTGGCGATCGCCAGGTGGCTCAATTGGAGAATCCCTCGGGTCAACTCTACCGAGATGGGGAACCGATTTATGATATTGAGGCGCGATCGGGCATTTTGGAACAGGAAAATCAACGGATTTTTCTTGAGGATGAGGTGGTGGTCATTGAGACGCGCAATCAGGTGGTGGTTCGTGGCGATAAGATGAACTGGAACCCTCAGGGCGATCGCCTAGAGATTCAGGATAATGTCACCGCCACTCATGACACGGCTCATCTGCAAGGACAACAGATGATCTTTCTCAGTGATACGCAACATCTGCAAGTCATCGGCGAGGTGTTGGCCAATCTGACGGAACCCTCGTTACAACTAGGTACGGAGGAACTCCTCTGGCAAATTCCCGAAAAGTTAGTCATTGGGGAGTTTCCGGTTCAGGTGGCTCGTTATGAATGGACGCTTGAGTCGCCTGAGATAGATTCTGGGATAGATTCTGGGATAGATGCTGAGAGATCTAACCCCCCAGAGCCAACAGGGGAGTCTGAAAACTCGAACAACTCGGACAACTCTGAGGACTCAGATAACGCGGATGAGGCTCAAGATACTCCTCCGCCTGAACCTCGCGATTTACAAGCGGTGACGGTGACGGATCGGGCCACAGCCGAGAGTATTGAGGTGAACTTAGAGACGCAAGTGGCTCGCTTACAAGAAAATGCTCGCCTAGCTCTGGTTGATCCGGCGGTGGATGTGGTTAGTCATCGCCTCGACTGGGATTTACAGGCGGAACAGCTCACGTCGGAGGTTCCGTTACGGGTGAGTCACCGGGAGAAACAGGTGGTCTTAAGTGGAAATCGCGGTTGGATGAATTTACTGGAGCAGGTGTTTTATCTGCAAGATGGGATTGAGCTGTTGGGGGAGGAAAATCAAGCTCAGTTGACGGCGAATGAACTGACTTGGTTTATGCTGTCTGAGTCTTTTGAGGCCCGAGGGAATGTGGTCTATCGTCAGGTTGACCCGTTGTTACAACTGAGTGGCCCCCGAGCCAATGGCAAGTTGGAGGAGGAGACTTTTGTGGTGAGTGGGGGAGATGTGGTGACGGAAGTCCAGGTGGATTCTCAGCTTTGAACGAGTGAATTGGGGGTTAATGGGGGGCCGGGGCGTAGCGGACGGGAATGGCGATCGCCGCTTGCAGGCGAGTGGCGAAGTCTTGTAGAACCTCTCTGGAGACGGATTTGAGTTGACGCACGGCGTAGGGGCGATCGCCGGAACTGTGATTTCCCCGGCCGTCGAGTTGATGTCCGATGGGTTTGGGACGGGTGGGGGTGTTGAGTTGGATTTCTTGGGGCTGAAGTTGCTCAACTAACTCTTGGTAGGCGGTTTCTTCGGCGGCTGTCCAAGGAGTCAGAAGCATGGTTTGAATATCGACAATCCCGGGGTAGTCACGGCGGAATCGATGTAAGCCGTCTAGGATTTGCTGCCAAGATAGGCCGCTGACGGGACGGTTGATGCGACGCAAGAGGTCGGGGTTGGGCGCGTCGAGTTTCAGGGAGACGCGATCGGCTTGGTTTAGGGCGGCCCGCACGTCGGCATTGTTGAGCAGGGTGGCGTTGCTGAGGACGATAACGGGTTTTTGGGTGATCTCTTTGACGGCGGCGATCGCCTCTCCTAAGTTCTCGGCTAAGGTCGGTTCGCCGCTACCGCTAAAGGTGATCACATCCAGGTCCCAAGGCGCATAGTCTTGTAGGGCATCAATGACAGTGGAGGTGGGGACGAAAATCTGCCGCTGTTGGGTTTTGCGCTCGATTTCCCCAAGTTGGCAATAGGCGCAGTCGAAGCTACAGGTTGATACTTCGCCGATGAGGTCAATCCCGAGGGAGGTTCCATAGCGCCATGAGGTGACGGGGCCGTAGATGGGGGTGAACATGGGGAAATAGTTAATAGTTAATAGTTAATAGTTAATAGTTAATAGTTAATAGTTAATAGAGATATAACAGAGATAAAAAAATGCGCAGCCTAGATGTTTGGCTCCGCGCCGCCCGCACTGGAGCGGCGGAGCCGAGTCTATTCAAGTTAGAGTTTGATGATTTAAACTTGAATATCTGACTCAATTGACTTAAGTATAGCCTCAAAAGCTAGGGCTTGTCAAGGTCTGTTTGCGGGTTTTTTGTTACAAAATCTAACAGGTTTTGCTTAGCGTAATTGGGAGGAACGAACGAGTAGGAGAATCCCGGCTGTGAGGGCGATAATGGTAGGAAGCCAAGCGGCGAGCCAGGGGGGGATAATCTGACTTAAACCAAGGGCATCGCCGAGGGACATTAAGAGGTAATAACTGAAGATGACGAGGACGCTAATCCCGAAGCCTCGGGAGGCGCTGGTGCGTTGGGGTTTGGTTCCTAGGGCGGAACCGACTAAGCCAAAGGCGATGCAAGCAAAGGGGATGGCAAAGCGTTGTTGGATACGAATTTTGAGGTGGCGAACTTTATCTTCCCGGCCACTGTTTTTGAGGAGTTCCAAACGAGCCATGGCTTGGGCTAAATTCATTTGGGGATAATCGCGATCTTGGGCTAAGTCTAACGGTGCGCGAGGGAGGGGATAGCGATGTTGATCAAACTTGGCAATATTGACATAGGAGCCATCGGGGGCGATCGCATAACTTTTGACTTCAAAGAAGTCCCAAACATTGCTGGTGGGATTCCAGGTGGCGGATTCGGCGAAGATGAGGCGATCGAAACTTGGTTCCGAGCGATCGAGAACAATCACCCCATACATTCGCTCTTCTTCTCGATTAAAGCTTTCGGCATAGAATAAGCGCACAAGAGTATCATCTTGAACCTCTTCACCTCGTGTTAAGCGACCAATTTCGGGATAGAGGGTATTGCGTTCAAAGAGAATCGTATCTTGAGAGCGCACAGCACGATTAAACAGTAATTCCGCTTGATAGAGACTTTCGGGAACCACCACCTGATCAAAGGTAAAGGTGATGAGTGTGATCAACAGGCCAAAGATGAGGGCCGGACGAACCGTGCGGGTTAGGCTGACGCCGCAACTGCGTAACGCCACCAGTTCACTATCGCTTGAGAGGCGCGAATAGGCGATAAGGGTTCCCAAGAGCATGGCCATGGGAAACGATAGGGAGATATAGTAGGGCAGTTGCAGCAGAAACACCTGTAAGGCGGTTTCAAAGGAGATATTGGCGTTGGTAATTTGTCGCACTAACTCGAAGACAATCCCGACCGCAATGCCAATGGATGAAAACGCTCCCACCCCAAACAGAAAGGGAGGAAGCGTCTCACTGATGATATAGCGATCCATGATCGACAGGCCCGGAATGAGACTGCCGAGGCGAAAGGGGAAAGACTTCATGAATGGTTGAACTGCGCCATTGTGGGTTCAGCCGCCTGGGGGACGAGATGAGTGGTGGCCCTCAGGCGGAGAGACTATTGTGCGGCCTCGTCGAGATATTCAGGACGAGGGGTGATCGCCCCAAAGCGATCGAGGGGCCAGAAGCGAGCAACTGCTCGCCCGACGACTAAATCTTGGGGGACAAATCCCCAATAATGGCTGTCATAGCTGTTATTGCGGTTGTCACCGAGAACAAGATAATGATCATCGGGGACATAGACAGGTCCGTAAACGTAGTCCGGTGGAGCGTAGAGGTAGTTCTCTGGGAGGGGTTCATCGTTGACCCAAACCACCTCATCGCGGACTTCGATTTTATCACCGGGTAAGCCAATGACCCGTTTAATGAAGGCATCTTTGAACTGCTCCCGCAGTTGTTCTGTGGGATTGAAGACGATAATGTCGCCACGGGTGATGTCGCGGAAATGGTGGCTGACTTTGTCGATGATGAGGCGATCGTTGATATCAAGGGTTGGCTGCATGGAGCCAGAGGGGATATAGCGAGCTTCGGCGACAAAGGTGCGAATCCCCAGAGCGAGAACAGCACTGATGCCGAAGGTTTTTAGGGCTTCAACCCAGGGGTTTTCTCCATGACGAGTTGAGGTCATAGTATTTCAGTGAGGCACAGGGTTTAGGAAGGGGGACACTCCGTTGGTCGTTGCTGGCGAGATCACTAGACGAGTGCCTATGCTCCAGTATAGTCTGAAGTGAAAGCTGTCCTATTGACCCTAGGTTCCATGTCTCAAACTGTCCCTCTGCTCATCCGTAATGCCCAAGTCCTCATGTCTGACGATCGCCTGTCGGTTGCTGATGTGTTAGTCGAGGGGGGGCGCATTGTTGCCGTGGAGCGGGAGTTGGCGGCTCCTGATGGCGAGTTTCGGGAGATCAACGCGGAAGGATTGACTCTGTTACCGGGGGTGATTGATCCCCAGGTGCATTTCCGGGAGCCGGGGTTGGAATATAAGGAAGATTTGTTTACAGCCAGTTGTGCCTGTGCTAAGGGGGGGGTTACGTCGTTTTTGGAGATGCCCAACACCAAGCCTTTGACGACGACTCAGGCGGCGTTGGATCAGAAGTTGGCTCTGGCGGCTGAGAAATGTTTGGTGAATTACGGCTTCTTTATTGGGGCGACGGAGGAGAATTTGCCCGATTTGCGGGAGGCGAATCCGACTTGTGGCATTAAAATTTTTATGGGATCGATGAAGGGGCCGCTACTGGTGGATGATGAGGCGGCGTTGGATGCGATCTTTAAGGAGGGCGATCGCCTGATTGCGGTTCATGCTGAGGATCGCACCCGCATTGAACAGCGACGAGAGCAGTTTGCCGGGATCACGGATGTGGCGGTTCATTCGCAGATTCAGGATAATGAGGCGGCACTCATTGCCACGAAACGAGCGTTACGCTTCTCGAAAACCTATCGTCGCCGCTTGCATATTCTGCATATGTCCACCGGTGAGGAAGCGTTGTTACTGCGGGAAGACAAACCTGAGTGGGTGACGGCGGAGGTAACGCCACAGCATTTGTTGTTGAATACCAGTGCTTATGCTGAGATTGGCTCTAAGGCCCAGATGAACCCGCCTCTGAAGTCGGCGCGGGATAATGAGATTCTTTGGCAGGCGTTACAGGATGGGGTGATTGACTTCATCGCCACCGACCATGCGCCCCATACCCTGGAGGAGAAGGCCCGCACCTATCCTAATACTCCTTCGGGAATGCCTGGGGTGGAAACGTCGCTGCCGCTGATGTTGACGCAGGCGATGGCTGGGCGGTGTACGGTGGCTCAGGTGGCTCGTTGGATGTCGACGAATCCGGCTAAGGGCTATGGAATTGCCAATAAGGGGCAGGTTGCGCCGGGTTATGATGCGGATTTGGTGTTGGTGGATTTGCAGACGTATCGCACGGTTGAGGCTAAGAATTTGTCCAGTAAATGTGGCTGGAGTCCCTTTGAGGGCTGGTCGTTGACTGGGTTTCCCCGCTTTACGATTGTCGGGGGACAGGTGGTTCTCGATGAGGGTCGGCTTGATACCTCGATTCGTGGGCAAGCTCTGAGTTTTAGTTAAGTTTTGTGAGAATCTCCCGACTTGCGCAATAAAACTTTAGGTTTGTTTACAATTGTCGGGAGGTTCTTCACGATAGCTTTAAGGATAGGATTGGCGTTTTGTGCTAATAAATTGGCGTAATCGCAGCAGTTTTGTGGGTATTTTTACTTAAATTAGCTCGATATTGACAATATCTTGAACTGAACTTCAAAATAAGCGACTTTTTAGGGACGGTGAACCTAAAGTTAATCGCAGCGGGTCAGATAAATTTTTATAAACCCCTTGACAATCTCTTTACAGATAAGCGGGGGATCAGAGTCCACCATTGCTCTCAGGGCTTGATATACTGAAAACAGTATAAGAATCCAGCCATCAAGCCAACCCACTCTTGTAAGCATTTGGGTGAAGTCGACTTGATATTTTTGATAAAAATTCTGAAAAACCTATAGAAGGATGCTGGTTCTTGACTGTAGAAACCAGACAATGGACTGTTTAGGGTATGACAGCAACGGTGGTACAACATAGCACAGCGACACGTTTAATCCAGCAGCTGGCTCTCCAAAACCAAGAGCAGTTGACTGGACAACTCAATGTCAGCGCGGCCAGTGGGGAGCGCTGGAGTTTATATTTTTGCGTGGGTCGTTTAATTTGGGCAACGAACCACTCTCACCCCGTTCGTTCCCTGCGGCGACAATTGAGCGCCTATTGTCCTGAGTTTAGTTTTGAGACGTTGGCGGTTCGGGAGTCGGATCGGTTTGTCTGTTGGAATTATCAGGTGGTTTGGGTGTTACTCAAGCGCAATGTCTTGGATAAAGACACGGCGATCGCCATCATCGAACAAACGATTACCGATGTGTTGTTTGATCTGTTTCAGCAGGAGCGTCGCGAACCTCTGAGTTTCGAGACGGTTCACCACGAAGCCCTTTCGATTCTACGGATGCAGATTGTGGCGGTCAACCTCAAAAATGCGGTGAAACGGGCGAAAGTAGCCTTTGATGAGTGGAAAGGTGCTGGACTGGCTCAGGTGTCTCCTAATTTAATCCCTGTGATCCGCAATGTAGAAGGGTTGCGCGAGAACGTTCCGGCGAAAGCCTTTGACCAGTTACGTAAGAAAGTCAATGGCCAGCGAACCTTGCGAGAGTTGTCGATCTTGACCAAGATCGAGATGACGCGTTTGACGAAGTCTCTGGTTCCCTATATCCGCAAACGCTGGATTGATTTGATCCCGGCTAGGGAAATTGACAAACCTAGTGGCGATCGCCCTCGGCCCAAGCGATCGCCGACAGCAGACGATTCCCGCAAACCCCTGATTGCTTGCGTTGATGATAGTCCCAAATTATGCGAACAGCTCGGAGAAATCATCAAGAAGGCCGGCTATGACTTTATTAGTATCACCGATTCTGTCCAAGCTCTGCCCATTTTGCTCGAAAAACGCCCCCAATTGATTTTTCTCGATTTGGTGATGCCGGTGGCTAATGGCTATGAAGTCTGTACCCAGTTGCGGCGGATGTCTCAATTTACGGAAACCCCGATCATTATTCTCACCGGAAATGACGGCGTGGTTGACCGGGTGCGGGCCAAAATGGTTAAGGCCTCAGATTTTTTGGGCAAACCCATTGATGCTGAGAAACTCTTGGCAACGGTGCGTAAGTTTTTGGAGGTCAAGGTTTCGTGAGATGGGGGCAACTCGGTTCGGTTCAGATTTGCTAGAGCTGGCTGTAAGTTAGGTTCACAGGAGCCGTTTTTTGCTACGGTAGGACATGGACGGAGTGGGATGTCTAGGCGATCGCGTCTGTCGTCCAATCTGCCCGTTATTGTAATCGTTGATAAGCCCAAGTCTTAGGAGTCAGAAACAGGTTTCATGAGCAACACGATTCTCGTAGTCGAAGATGGTATGACAGATCGCGAAACGATTAATCGCTATCTCAAACAAGACGGTTCAGTGGTGATCAACGCCGAAAATGGTGAAGAAGCCTTAAATAAACTGGGACAACGCCGTCCAGATTTAATTGTCTTGGATGTGATTCTTCCGGGACAGAGCGGCTTTGAACTCTGTCGTGAGTTTAAAACCAATCCAGAAACCAAAGGGATTCCCATCATTATCTGTTCGAGTAAGGATACTGATGTGGATAAAACCTGGGGCAATATGCTGGGGGCGGATGCCTATCTCACCAAACCTCTCGATGAAGATCTCTTACTGAAAACCGTTCACAAATTGCTCGGCTAAATTGGCAACGGTGCGTTCAGGCCGCTGACTGCCGCTGGGTCAACGTGCGAACGGGTTGCCAGCCCGAATGCACCTGACCCAGGGCAACCATAAAGGTACGCGTGGTGTCTGGGCGTGCCACTTGCGGTACGCTCCTACGTCTTTTCTTTGGCCTTTTCCCTATGGATCAATCTCTTAACTATCCAAATCTCTCCCTGAATATCGAGTCTCCGAGTCGTTTGGAGGCGGCCGATCCCCAAACTCGTAAATTTTTGCAGTTTTATATCGGGGAACAAGATTTGGCGCTGATTCCCGTGGAAACGGTGGCTGAAATTGCCACAGTGCGCCTGTCGGAAGTCTTGCCTGTCCCGGAAATGCGATCGTGTATTTTGGGGGTTTACAATTGGCGTGGTGAGATGCTGTGGGTGGTTGATTTCGGTGAACTGCTCGGCTATCCTCCCCTGTATGGCTTGCGTAGTAGTAGCTCCCGCAGCGGTGGCGATACGATGACGAGTGGGGCGATCGCCCAAACGGTGGCCATCGTCGTTGAATGGAACGAACAGGTGATTGGCTTTATGGTTCCCCAAGTCCTAGATTTGGCTCACTACAACCTAGGCCATCTGCAAAGGGCGGATGCTCAACTGTTTCCCCCAGCCATTGTGCCTTATTTACAAGGCTATTTTATTGATGATCGCGGGGAACTCGCCATTGTCATCGACATTGCCGAAGTCTTCGGGCATCTACAACATCCGATCACTTCATCGCCCCATTCTTAGTCCGTGACAGCCGCTCATCTCTTGTCTTTCGCAGTTTTCCCCCGTTTGCTTGTTGTCTCTTGCCTTCCCGAATTAAGCCATGTCTCCTCGCGAATCCACATCCCCAGCCACCACGAACCTCTCCGCCCCCATCGCCCAAAGCCTCGAACAGCAACTGAAAGCGATTCGTCAACAGGCGGCTCAAATCACGGAACCCTTACAAAAGGCGACCAGTCTCGAAATGGCCTGTCAGGAGTTGGTGGTACAACTGCGACAGGTTTTTAACTGCGATCGCGCCCTGATTTACCGCCTCTGCGATCGCAGCATTGACAGCTTCATCGACCAATTCCCAACCCCAGGGGTGGGGTTAGGGGGGGGTGGCGGAAATGGCAACGGCATCTCGCAGGGGGGACTTCCCCTCACCAGTCACACGGGGGCCAACCTCACCGGAACCGTCGTCGCCGAAGCCGTTGGCCGGGGCTGGACTCCCGCGTTGGGCGATCGCCTCCACATCGCCGCCTTTGGCTTTGAAACCCTCGATGACTACCAAAGTCTCGGCTTTATCTCCATCGCCGACCAATCTCGGACCAACCTCACCCCCCATCAACAACAAATCCTCAACCGCTACCAGGTACAAGCGGCCCTGACCATTCCTCTGAAGCTGGGCCAAAAACTCTGGGGGGTGTTGTCGGTTCAACATTGTCAGAACCCCTATTCTTGGTCAGAGCGAGAAATTGCCATTTTGCGCCAAGTGGCCGGGGACTTAATTAGCTTCAGCCAAAGTCTCAACGGTCATCATCGGTCTATGTTAGAGCCGAATCCTCAGCAGGTTGAGGATGTCCTGGAACGGCTGCGACACTCCTTTGACCGAGTTCAAGACCGCGATCGCAGTGTGGCCCGGGTGATTGAGCGGATTCGCCAATCCCTGAATATCGATATTATCTTCCGCACCACCACCAAAGAAGTGCGCCTTCTCCTGAAATGCGATCGCGTGGCGGTTTATCAATTTAACCCTGACTTTAGTGGTCAGTTTGTGGCCGAGTCCGTCACCTCCGGCTGGGTGAAACTCGTCGGCGAAGATGTCGAACGAGTCTGGAAAGACACCTACCTCGAAGAAAACCAGGGAGGACGCTACGCCGACCATGAAACCTATGCAGTGAGTGATATCTACACCATTGGCCATGACCCCTGTCACGTGGAACTCCTCGAACAGTTTGAGGCCCGGGCCTATGCCCTGGTTCCCATTTTCCAAGGGGAACATCTTTGGGGCATTCTCGCCGCCTATCAGAACGACGGCCCCCGCGAATGGCAAAACAGCGAAGTTGACCTGTTGCAGCGTATCGCCGACCAATTGGGGGTAGCCCTGCAACAAGCCGAAACCGTGGCCCAATTGCGTCGTCAGTCCGAACGCATTAGTCAAGCCGCTGATCGCGATCGCACCGTAGCCCAGGTCATTGACCGCATCCGTCAATCCCTCGATATCACCAGTATCTTTAACGTCACCACCAAAGAAGTGCGCTTGCTGTTGCACTGCGATCGCGTGGCCGTCTATCAATTCAATCCTGACTTTAGTGGTCAGTTTGTCGCCGAATCCGTCACCCCCGGCTGGGGGAAACTCGTCGGCCCCGAAGTCGAGCGCGTCTGGAAAGATACCTATTTAGAAGAAAACCAAGGGGGACGCTACGCCTACCGGGAAACCTACGCCGTCACCGATATCTACGAAGCCGGCCATGACCCCTGCCACGTCGAACTCCTCGAACAGTTCGAGGCCCGCGCCTATACCCTGGTTCCCATCTTCCAAGGAGAGACCCTCTGGGGGATTCTGGCCGCCTATCAGAACGATGGCCCCCGCGAATGGCAAGAGGACGAAGTGCAACTGCTGGTGCGCATCGCCGACCAATTGGGGGTAGCCCTACAACAAGCCGAAACCGTCCAGGAACTGCGCCGTCAGTCGGAACGGATTGCTCGGGCCGCCGACCGCGATCGCGCCGTGGCCCAGGTCATCGAACGCATCCGGGAATCCCTAGACCTCGACACCATCTTCGACACCACCACCACAGAAGTGCGACAACTGCTAAAAACCGATCGCGTCTGTGTCTATCAATTCGCCGACGACTGGAGTGGGTCCTTTATCGCCGAGTCCGTCGGTGCCACCTGGGCGCCCTTGGTGCAGCGACAGCAACAGGTTCCCGTTCTCCAGGGCAACGTCAGCCAATGCGACAATATGACGAGCCTAATTGAGCGGCAACAGTCGGGGCAACTGGCCCCCCAAGGGAGCGGCCCCGCTAGTCGCGATACCTATCTACAAGAAACCGAAGGGGGACGCTTCCAAAGTCAACAGTCTTTTGCGGTCGAAGATATCTATCAAGCCGGGTTCACCAGCTGTTATCTCGAAGTCCTCGAACAATACCAATGTCGCGCCTATGCGATCGTTCCCATCTTCAAAGGCTCACAACTCTGGGGACTGTTGGCCGCCTATCAGAACGACGGCCCCCGCAACTGGGAAAACGAAGAAGTGACCCTGCTGCGACAAATTGGTACCCAACTCGGCGTCGCCATCCAACAGAGTGAATATCTGCAACAACTCCAAGAACAGTCCGTTCAACTCGAAGCCGCCGCCCAACGGGACAAGGCTGCCAAAGAACAACTGCAAAAACGAGCCTTAGAACTGTTGATGGCCGTGCGTCCGGCCCTAGATGGGGATTTAACGGTGCGCATTCCCGTCACCGAAGACGAAATGGGAACCCTGGCCGACTCTTTTAACAACACCCTACAAAGCCTGCGTAAGATCGTTATGCAGGTGCAAACTGCCGCCGGGAAAGTGGTTCAAACCTCCGAAAGTAGTGATGCGTCGCTGATGGAGTTGTCGGACCAGGCGCAAAAGCAGTTTGAGGAAATCAGCACCACCCTCGATCGCATTCAGGATGTGGTGGGTTTCACCCAAACCACCGCTGATAATGCCCAACAGGTCGAAGTTGCCCTACAAGGGGCCAATCGTACCCTAGAGGCGGGCGATGATGCCATGAACCGCACCGTGGAAGGGATTGCCGATATTCGCCAAACCGTGGCCGCCGCCGCTAAAGGGATTGGCCGACTGACGCAATCCTCGCAAAACATCGCCAAAGTGGTGAACCTGATTAACAACTTTGCCACGCAAACCAACTTGTTGGCCTTGAACGCGGCTATTGAAGCTACTCGGGCTGGGGAATATGGACGCGGCTTTGCGGTGGTTGCTGATGAGGTGCGTTCTCTGGCCCGTCAGTCGGCTGATGCGACGACGGAAATCGAGAATCTGGTGCAGGAAATTCAGGCGGAAACCAAGGATGTCACCCTGGCGATGGAAATGGCCTCGGAACAGGTGACGAAAGGAACCAACTTGGTGGGGGAAACGCGCCAAACTCTGAATGAGATTGTGGCCGCTACGGGGCAGATTGGTGAGTTGGTGCAGGGAATTACTGACGCGACTCGGGTGCAAACGGAACAGGCGCAAGCGGTGACGGAGATGATGCGCGGTATTGCCGAGATTGCTAACCAAACCTCGGAAAACTCGATCGCAATTTCTTCGCGCTTTAAGGATGCTCTGACGACGGCGCAAGAGTTACAAGCCAGTGCGGGACAGTTTAAGGTGAGTTAGGGGGGAAGGGAATAGGCAAGAGGCAAGAGGCATGACCCACCCCTAACCCCTCCCAAGAGGGGATGGCAAGAGGCAAGAGGCAAGAGGCAAGAGGCAAGAGGGGTGTGGCCTGGGGCTGCGCCCTGGGTTGGGGGGGAGGATACGTTGTCTAGGCTAAACTCTCAAGATTAACGATTAACGATTAACGATTAACAATTCACTTATGAACAGCCGTCGTGATCAAGGATATGTCTATTTCCTGAGTGAAGCTCCGGAGTTGCTGCAAGCTTTAGAAGATGGCTTGTTGAAACTTCATGATGGAAATCGGGTGCAGAATGTCCATGGGATGATGCGGGCAACTCATACCTTAAAAGGAGCGGCGGCTAATGTCGGGCTGGAGGGGTTGAAGTCGATTTCTCATTCAATGGAGGATGCGTTTAAGGCTCTTTATAATGAGGAAATCCCCATTGACAATGAATTGGAAGGACTATTATTTGAAGGCTATGAATGTTTACGAAATGCTTTAACGGCAGAGATAAATCAAACGCCCATTGATGAGGAAATTTTACTCAATCGAGCGGCGGATGTTTTGGCACGATTGCGAGAGAAGTTAGGGGATGATTTTGGACAAAAAGAGTATATTCCAACATCATCAGAGTTGGGGTTTGATATTGCTAAATCTATTTTTGAAATTGGTGTAAAACAGCGATTAGATGAACTTAAGACTCTTTTGTTAGGAGGGGATAGTACGGCGATCGCAGATAATTTACAGTCTAGCGCTGAGGTTTTTATTGGCTTGGGCGAGTCGTTGAATTTGTCGGGTTGGAGTCAGATTGCTCAGAGTGTTTTAGAGGCGTTAGAACGTTGTCCGGATCAGGTGCAGCGAATTGGTGAGTTAGCGTTGGCGGATTATGAGCAGGGACAAAGACAAGTATTGGGAGGCGATCGCGACTCGGGAGGAAACCCCTCTGAGGCGTTGCTGGCCTTGGCTGCGGGAACTCCAGAACCGAGTCCGGGTATCTCTAATTCTGCACCATCTAACTCTGTAACTTCTAATTCTGTAACTTCTAATTCTGTAACTTCTAATTCTGTAACTTCTAATTCTATACCTTCTAATTCTTCAGTCCCGGCGAAGTCTCCAACACTCCAAGAGGAGACGGCGTTAGATGTAGAACTCAATCAATTTCGGGAGTTTTTAGGGGATAAACGCTATGGAAAACCGGTGTCACGGTCCGTGGCGGACTTTTTTGAAGGAGTGATTCGGGCTGTTGCGGCTTGGTTTGCGCGGGAGGAGGAAATTCCCCTGGCTAACTTTTGTTTTGAATTAATGGTTCCCAAATTGCCTCGCAAAGCAGCGAATCATAAAAAAACGGTAATTCAAACGGCTTCGGGGATTAAGAAATGGGTAGAGCGGTTTTTAGGGGCCATTGAAGACCCTCAAGAGAGTTCGAGTTTGAGTCTCTATCGCCATTGGACGTTGCTATCGATGTTGGTGATGCTGGCTAAGTTTCAATATCGTGGTGATACGCAGCAGCCGAAAACCTATGAAGATGTGATGTTAGTCGAGGCCCTACGTCGTCTGAATCGGGCCGTGGGCGATCGCTATCAACAGCTTCCTCCGGTGTCAAAACAGGAGAAAAACTGGATTGATAGTCCCGCCATTCAGCAACTGATGACCGCCGCCGTGGAGGAAGATTTAGCCGAAGATGAGGACCTTCTCGAAGGGGTTTGGGGAGATTTAGAGAGGGAGACCCCCGAGGTGATGGGGGAGTCGATGGCGGAGTCGATGCTGGCGGATGAGGAGGAGGTGATCTCGGGGTTAGAAGGGAGTTCAGAGGCCAGTTCACAGGCGAGTTCAGAGGCCAGTTCACAGGCCAGTTCAGAGGTTAGTTCAGAGGCGAGTTCAGAAGCCAGTCCGGAATCATCTCCAGAGAGTTTAGATGCTTCTGTTGAGTACTCCCTCTCGGATCAGACGGCCTCAGATGTCGTCGAAGATCCGGTTCAAGAGGGGGAATTTTTTGACGAGACCCCTCAATCATCCAAGTCAGAGAAGCGCGAGAAAGCTGCCAACCAGGGCGGTGAGGGGGCGACACGTCAGTTGGTGAGCGTGGATATTAAGGGGTTAGAACGCCTTAATCACCGTCTGGGGGAGTTATTAGTCGATCGCAACCGTCAGGCGATGGAAGAAGAGGCCTTGCAACAGTCGGCGGTGCGGCTGCGATCGCAACTACATCAACATCGAGACACCATGAGCCAACTTCTCGATTGGTCCGAACGCACCCTCACCGTCACCGGGGATGCGGCCCGGTTAATCGGGCGAGATCCCCAGGCCGGAACCCCTCTGAGTACCCCCATTGCTGGCGATGGCTTTGATTTTGATAGTATTGCCGATTTACATCTACTGCTGAAAACGGCCGTCGGTCAGGTGAGCGGAATTGAGCAAAACACCGAGGATATTTATGGTCGCAGCCGTGAACTGGCCCAATTGATGGAAAAACAACAACAACTGCTTTCTGTGATGCAAGATGATTTAGTCGATGTGCGGATGTTGCCCTTTGGGGAAGTGTTACAGCGATTCCCCTTAATGCTGCAACAACTGTCTCGGATTCAGGGAAAACAGGTCAGGTTAGAGATGGAGGGCAACGATATCCTGATTGAACAGAGTATTGCCCAAAAACTCTATGAACCCCTGTTGCACTTGGTTCGTAACGCCTTTGACCATGGGATTGAGTCCGCTGAAGACCGTCTAGCGGCGGGGAAACCTGAAGCGGGGACGATTTCCATTCGTGCCTACAATCAGGGGGTACAGACGACCATTGAGGTGCGCGATGATGGTCGGGGGTTGAATTTAGAGGGGATTCGTCGCAAAGCCGTGGAAGGGAAGTTTCTCTCGGAAGAGGAGGCGCGACAGATTATTTCCACGAAGAGTTTGGATGTGTTGTTTGAACCGGGATTCTCGACGGCGGGCCAAGTGAGCGAGATTTCGGGACGGGGTGTGGGGTTGGATGTGGTGCGATCGCAACTTCAGGCCCTCAAAGGCCGCATTGGGGTTGAGTCACAGCCGGGCCAGGGAACGGTGTTTATTCTCCAGATTCCCCTCTCGATTACCATTGCGAAGGTGTTGGTGGTTCAGGCGGGAGGGTCTGCTTATGGACTCTTGCTTGATTCGATCGATAAAATTGTGATGCCGCCTCCGGGCCATCTCAAGCATTTTGACAACCATCGCGTCTTGCAACTTGAGGGGGAAGATGATACCCGGACGATGATTTCGGTACGTCAGTTAGCGGATTTACTGCATTATCAGTCGTCTCTGGTGGAGGAGAAACAAGAACCCACCATGAATAAACTCTCGATTTCCCGCGATTTGAGTGCGCCAATTTTGTTATTGCGTCAGGCGGGCCGCTTGATGGGGTTGGAAGTTGACCGGATTATTGGGGAACAGGAGTTGGTGATTCGTCCTTTGGGCGAGGCGATCGCGCCCCCGCCCTATGTTTATGGCTGTAGTATCCTCAGTGATAGTCGTTTGGCCCTGGTCATTGACGGCGGGGAGATTTTCCAAACCCAGGCCGGGCCGGTGTTACCGCAAAACATTGTCTCTCGGACCCAGTTTAGCGGCGACAGCAAAACCACCTCACGCTTTACCTTGGGCCAATCGACTCCCTCGAATGGGGAAACTTCGCCTCTATCTCTGTCTCCAGCGGCCAGTGAGTCGGTTCGTGAGTCTATTGTGCTGTTGGTGATTGATGATTCGATTAACCTACGCCATACCCTCACCGCTACCTTACGAGATGCCGGATATCAGGTGGTTCAGGCCCGAGATGGTCAGGAGGCGATTTCGCAATTGCAAGACCATCCTGAGATTGCCCTGGCCCTGTGTGATATTGAAATGCCCCATATGAACGGGTTTGAGTTTCTCACCTATTGTCGGCAGGGCGGGGAATTAGCCCAATTGCCGATTGTCATGCTCACCTCTCACAGTAGCCAAAAATATCGGCAAATTGCCAAGGAACTCGGCTGTACGGGCTATTTGACGAAACCTCTATCGCAACCGGAGTTGTTGTCAACGTTGGAGGGGGTGTTGGGGGGATAGGGAACAGGGAACAGGGAACAGGGAACAGGGAATAGGGAACAGGGAACGCCTACACGGTGAGGAGTTGGCGGACGGCGTTAATCATCTCGTCTGGGTGGAAGGGTTTGGCGATATAGGCATCGGCCCCGACTTTCATCCCCCAGTAGCGATCAAACTCCTCGCCCTTACAGGAACACATAATCACGGGAATATCCTTCGTCCGGGGATGGCCTTTCATCTTGCGACAGACATCATAGCCGTTGGGATTGGGCATGACAATGTCCAACACCACCAAATCGGGGGTATTCCCTTTGAGATACTTAAGGGCCTCCACGCCACTTCGCGCCTGTACCACTTGCATCCCCTGATTTCTCAACAGGTGGGCAATCATCTCCCGCTGGGAGGTACTGTCCTCAACGACTAAAATCGTACTCATGGCTTGTTTTTATAGCAGTGGCAGCCTAAAGCGATGTGAACGCAGTTTAATGGTGGTGATACATCCCCATAGTAAGACAATCTTTGCACAATCGTCTCTGAGAGGGGGGATTTTCTTGGGGCAGTCTTCTATATTTTTAGGGTTCCCTGACTGAGACATCTGTTTGACATCCGATTAGAAATCAAAATAGATGTAGGGGAGGCTGTTTTCTGGGGCAAATAGGAGGACAGCGTACCAACAGATGGGGACGAGGGCAATTTTGACGTGCCAGTTGAGTTGAACTTGGAGGATGCGATCGAAGAAATGGGCCACGAACATGGCGGCGAAAATCCCCAGGAAGGCGATCGCCAACTGTTCTGGCATCCAACCGAGGGTTTCGAGATAGACGAGATCCAAAAACTGGGCATCGCGAGAATGGCCCCAGAGATGACGCACCACCCAGCCGGAAACTTGCAAGTCGGGGAGACGGAAGAAAATCCAGGAGAAGAACACCATCCCCTGGGTTAACAGCCAGGCTAAAACAATACCGGGAACACTACGCCACAAGGCGGCTAACCCTCGCCAGCGTTGAGATAGGGTATCGTTGAGGCGATGAATCACCAAACCCGCGCCATGTATGGCCCCCCAAACGATGAACCCGGCTGGATTCATCCCCGCTGTCGCACTTCCATGCCACAATCCGGCAATCAGCATCACCAGCATCAGGTTAAGACAGGTTCTCCCTAACCCCTGCCGCGATCCGCCTAGGGGAAAATAGAGGTAATTCCGTAGCCAACTCCCCAGGGTGATATGCCAACGTCGCCAAAAATCAGCCACACTGGTGGAGACGTAGGGGAAATTGAAGTTTTCGGGTAATGTCCAACCCAACAACAAAGCACTGCCTCGGGCCATATCTACATAGCCACTGAAATCGAGATACAGTTGTAATCCATAGCCGATGACGGCCAGTTGTAAATCGACACTTCCGGCCCGCTGGGTATTCTCAAAGCAGAGATTGACAAAAATTGCTAAGTTATCGGCGAGTAGTCCTTTTTTAATGGCACCGCTGGCAATTAACCATAGGCCATCGGTGACTTGTTCAATTCTTAGGGGGCGTTGCAGTTGCCATTGTTCAAACCATTGATGAAAACGCGTAATAGGACCGGAAATTAGTTTAGGAAAATAAAATTTATAGGCGGAAAATTCAAAGAAGTTACGGCTTGGGGGTGCGCCGCGAAAGACATCAATGAGGTAGGCGATACATTCAAAGCCAAAAAAGCTAATCCCCAGGGGCATGATGAAATAGGGGTCGAGCCAACTGGCTAAAATGGGGGAGTCTTGGCTTAGTCCTGGGAATAAAAATGGGGCATATTTAAAGCCAATTAAAATTAAGGTGTTTAGGGCAATTCCAGCGCTTAAAAGCCAGCGGCGTCGCTGTTTCCAACGGAGTTCAACTTGATGCCATTGGTCGTTGCTGAGGTTTTTGGTTTGGTCTGGGGATTGGGGAGGGGTGGTTTGTGAGAGGGGGTTGCCGAGGGCAAATGTAACCCAAGCCATGAGGAATAAAAATGGCAAGGATTGCAGTTGAATCGACCCGTAAAAGATTAGACTTGCGGTTAGGATTAAGCCGAGGCGAAAGGTTTTATTGTTAATTCCCCAGTACAAGATAATGGTACTGAGTAGAAATAGGCCATAGAGAATTGAGACAAAGGTCATAGGGGGTCATAGGGAAAAGAAGGCAAGAGGCAAGAGGCAAGAGGCAAGAGGCAAGAGGCAAAGGAAGGGGATATAAGAGATACAATAGGGCGCAGAAAAGGGTCTTCCGGGTTCATGGTGATAAGGGAAATTTATGGCAGATTATGTCCCTTGCCGTAGGGGCATAACCCACCCCTAGCCCCTCCCAGGAGGGGATTTTTCGCCCCTACAATTTGGTATACAATGCAACCAATCACACCGTATATCCTGAAGACCCGCAGAAAATGGAGTGTTCTAGCTTGACGGGCGATCGCCATTGACGATAACGCCTAACAGAACGTCAGGTGGGCAACTTTGACCCACCTAACCACTGAACCCTAACCTTAACTGTTGCTTGTTCCGGCGCTAACCGCTTGTTTACGATTGCGGGTTTCCAGGAAAATCAAGAGGGCATTGATATCCGCTGGATTGACGCCGCCAATACGAGAAGCCTGCCCCACGGTGATGGGACGTACTTTCATGAGTTTTTCCCGAGACTCCTTGGAGAGAGTTTCAATGGCATCATAGTCCAAATCCACCGGCAGCGATCGATTGGCTTCGCGACTGACTTGGTCAATTTGCCGTTGTTGTCGTTGCAGATAGCCGGAGTATTTGATGTCAATTTCGGCCCCTTCCCGTTCGGCTATGGTTAACTCGGGATTCCCGAGTCCCCAGCGGTCTAAATCCCGGTAATGGAACTTGGGACGACGCAATAAATCCGAGAGGGTGACGGACCCTTTGATGCCTTGACCGGTTTCGGCGATGATTTGCTGGCCAATCTCATCATGGGCCTTGACGCGATTGGCTTGCAGACGCTGTTTCTCGGCGGCGATGTTAGCTTGTTTGCGTTGGAAGATGTCCCAGCGGCGATCGTCAATCAGACCAAGTTCGCGGCCTAAGGGCGTTAGACGGCGATCGGCGTTATCCGATCGCAGCACTAAGCGATATTCTGAGCGCGAGGTTAACATACGATAGGGTTCCCGCAACTCTTTGGTACAAAGGTCATCAATCAGGGTTCCCAGATAACTCTCCTCCCGAGGGAAGACAAGCATCTCCTGACCCCGGACAAAGCGGGCCGCGTTAATTCCCGCCACAATTCCTTGGGCCGCCGCTTCTTCATAGCCGGTGGTTCCATTGATTTGTCCGGCACAAAATAGTCCCTCAACTCGTTTCGTCATCAAGGTGGGGAAACATTGCGTCGCGGGGAGATAGTCATATTCGACGGCATAGGCCGGGCGCAACATGACGCAGTTCTCCATCCCCGGTAAGGTCCGCAACATCTGCACTTGCAACCGTTCAGGGAGTCCCGTGGAGAACCCTTGAATATACAATTCTGGGAAATCTCGCCCTTCGGGTTCAATGAAAATCTGATGACTGGGTTTGTCGGCGAAGCGAACAATCTTGTCCTCAATGCTGGGACAATACCGAGGGCCTTTGGCATCCACCCAGCCGCCATAGACGGGGGACAGATGTAGGTTCTCTTGAATGATTTTATGGGTTTCGGCAGTGGTTCGGGTCAGGTAACAATTAACTTGTTCCCGTTCCACCCAAGCCTCGGGGTCAAAACTAAACCAGCGAACCTCCTCATCGGGGGGTTGGGGTTCCATTTTGCTGTAATCGACAGACCGTTTGTCTACGCGGGCTGGCGTCCCCGTTTTGAGGCGATCGGTTTCAAACCCCAATTTTTGCAAAGTTTCCGTTAAACCCACCGCCGCGAACTCTCCAGCCCGTCCTGCGGGCATGGATTTGTTGCCGACCCAAATCACGCCTCCGAGGAAGGTGCCGGTGGTGAGAATGACGGTTTTACAGCGGAAGGCGACGCCGAAATAGGTTTGCACGCCGATGATTTCGTCGTTGTTGCCCAGGACGATATCTGTCACCATGCCTTCGCGGACGGCCAGATTCTCCTGATTTTCGACAATCTGACGCATGACGGCGGCATATTCCCGTTTATCGGTTTGCGCCCGCAAGGCCCACACCGCCGGTCCTCGGGAGGCGTTGAGGACGCGCTTTTGTAGATAGGTGCGATCGGCCATTTTGCCAATTTCTCCGCCCAGGGCATCGACTTCATGCACCAGTTGCGACTTCGCGGGGGCACCAACGGCGGGGTTACAGGGTTGCCAGGCGATTTTGTCTAAATTGAGGGTTAATAGCAGGGTACGGCAACCAAGACGGGCTGTAGCGAGGGCAGCATCACATCCGGCGTGTCCTGCACCCACCACTACCACGTCAAATTCGTCTTGGAATTCTACGGCAGTTTCGAGGGTCATGGGGGTTGGGTTGAGCTGATGGGTCAATTGACTATTGTAGCGTGGGAAGCCCGGACTATAATCAGAAGTAACTGGCTTGACAGTTTTTTGTCATAGGTTTTGCCCATTAATTATGTCGCAGTTACTCACCTCCATGTCTCTAACGGAGTTTTTGACTCAAACCAATCTTGAGTCATCTCCAGCATGGGAATTGATTGAGGGGCGAGTTGTTCAAAAACCGATGCCCACTCTGTTTCATTCACGGCTGCAACGCAATCTCGTTAACTCCATTAATGAGCGCACAGATGAGTTCGAGGCAATACAAGAGTTACGCTGTATTATTCCGCCTTATTCACCGGTTCCGGATATTGTGGTTATTGCCAGCGAACGTTTCTCTGATGAGGATGGCCCTTTCCAGGGCGCTCCCGATTGGTTAATTGAAATTCGCTCCCCTGACCAAAGTACGTTAGACTTGCAAACTAAGATTATTCACTGTCTTAGTAATGGCACAAAATTGGCTTGGTTAATTGATTTTAATCATGAGCAAGTTTGGGTTTGGCAGGGCGATAGCTTACCCATTATTTGCTCGGGAGAGGATGTTTTGCCAAGTTGTAACTTTGGGTTTGAGCTTACAGTTGACTCGGTCGTTGCAATGACTCAAAATAAACGGTAACAGTAAAAAAAACGAGGTCTAGTCTGTAATTTTTTCTTCAAGGATTTGCGTAGAACTCACCCATTGCCCAGTGGCGTCATAATTGCGTAATAAACGTGCGCGTACTCCCGGCGTGAGTCGCCAGCCAATTTCGAGAAAAAAGGGTTTTTGGCGGGGAATGGTGAGGGGACAGAGACAGGATGCGCCGTCAGGGAGGAGGAGGAGTTGTCGGGGTTCGCTGGTGCGGTTGAAGAGGATGCGATTATCGCCGTCGATTTCTCCGGTTGAGGACAATTGCCAGTTTGATGTGGTTAATGATTGCTGAAGTTGGTTTCCCTGACGGCTGATGACGAGATGACTTTCATAGGAGTCAGGGGTGCGTAAATCGGGGTATTCTGTCGTTACAATTCCTCGCCATTTGCCAATCAGTTCTTCGACGGTTAATGGGGCAGATTCTGGGATTTCCACGCCGTTGAGGACTTCGCGAATTAGGGTTCCGCCGCTAAATTCACCGTTTTTAAATAGTTGTACCAGTCGTAGCCGCCGCTGGTTATGGATAAACCCTTGTTCGGCACCAAAATCGGCAACGGGGGAAAATTGCACGGAACCAAAGGAAAAATATCCTGTTTCAAAAAAGAGGATATTTCGTCCTAGGGTGCGATAGGTGAGTTGAATTGGCTCAGGTTCGGGTTCTCCTGGAGGATATTTAAAGACCTGTTGTTGAACACAAGTATTGTTCTCGATGCCCTCCAAAGTAACTCGGGTTGGGATATCATTCACAATCTTTCCCCTAGATGAAAATTGGCTAAACGAGCCGCGCCAATCACCCAAATTCCCAAGAAATCGCTGCCATTGATTCATCCTAAAACTCCCAAATTTCCAACTATTAACTATTCACTATTAACTATTCACTATTAACTATTCACTATTAACTATTAACCGTCGTTCCCCGTAGGCGAGGAGTTCTTCGATCGCCTGAAGACGATGTTCCCAGGTCTCGACTTGATAGGTATTGTTGACTCGGTGAAGACTCAGCCATTGGGGGAATCCTTGTTGTAGCTGATCGAGGCGATCGCGCGTCACGGTCACTTGCGCTCGACTCGGTTGTGCGGCAAGCTGTTCCAAGGCTTCAACAAAGGCGCGATCGCTCTCTTGCCAGAGACGCAATTTCTCGTCATCAATCCACAACTGTTCAGCGGCTAAAATAAATTGCCATTCTGCCTTAAGGGCGCGATGTCGATCGAGGGCCGCTTTGAAGGGTTGACGATAGGGAATCGGTTGGACAACATTATTTTCCCCGTGGGTTTGTTGCAAAATCTCTTTTAAGTTATCCACCAAGCGTTCGGCGGCAAAAAGAGCATAACCACTGGTGGGTAAATCACGAATCAATTGCATTTGATCGACGGCAACAATATCCGCTAAATCATGAAGTTTCACCGAAGGAACAATCAATGCCCCTGGGGGGATGTTCGCCAACATGGGGGTCATCAGTCGTCCGAGACGATTGGTGTCAGCGGCGTAGGTCATGGGAACAATGACGTCGATAATCCCAGCTTCAATCCAGCTTTCCCAGTCTTGTTGGATTTTGTGGATGCGATCGTGGCGGGATTGGGGAAACACCGCCGCTGAGAGAATTAACTCTGGGTTACGGCGTTGCAGGAGTTCATGAACCTCGCCGACAAAGGCGGTAACTTGGCTGACTCGGAAATCAGTCCAACGCTGCCAAAGGTCAACTTGACGGGGAGAGATCGTAGTGGGATCAACCCCAGTTAACTCCTCAAAGCGCGATCGCCCGGCTTCGCCATAGCCATAACTGCGTTCAGCGCTGGGGTCTTGGAAGGGATAGCGGATATAGTCGAGTTGAATGCCATCGACATCGTAGTTGAGGACAATCTCATCGATGACGCGAATGAGATACCAGCGGGCTTCGAGGTTGGCTGGATCGAGGAAGGTTTTGCGGGACCCCCGATGCCGCATTTCGCCGCGATGGTCGAGATTGGCCCATTGGGGATGGTCATTGAGAATAGGACCGACGAAGCTGGGAGACTGCCCTAAAACGCGATTGTGGGCTTCGTTGCCGACGGCAAAGGTCCACAGCCAAGCATGGAGTTCCATCCCCCGTTCCCGGGCCAATTCTATGGCGGCTTGTAGGGGGTCCCAGCCTTCGGTGAGGGGATTTTGGGAGTTGGTGATTTGGCTCGGATAAATGGGATAGCCGGCGTTGAAGCTTTCAAAAAACACCGTGTTAATCCCGGCCCGGGCCAAACGGTCAAATAGGGGTTCGAGGCCGGCTTTGGACCCGGCGGCTACAATAGTGCCGCGATCGAGCCAAATTGAACGCACTTCTGGGGTGCTGTTGCGGGGGCGATCATTGGGGTAACTGGCCCAGAGTTGCGATCGCGCCTCCAACCACCGCGATCGCGCTTCGCCATACTGCTGTTGCTGCACTAATTCCGGGAACTCCCGCAACAGGGTTCGGGCCGCCGCCACTCGCGCACCGTCATCTTGGGCCAGGCTAACTACATCTGTACTCGAATCTAATGCTTGCAGGGCAACATCGCCTAAGTTTCCCAGAGTTTGGGCTGCAATCAAAGCACTCTCAACTCGTCCAAGGAGTTGTCTGAGTTCCTGCTGCATCCGCAGGGCGATGGTAGCGTCGATGGGGGCATCTCCGGCTTCGACGACTAAGCCAGGAGGGGCGGTTTCTGAGGCTGGGTCGCGAATTTCGCCGTCGTTGCGGGTACTTTGAACGGTTGTGGGTTGGCTTTGAACGGGTAGGGGAAGCAGTAGGGGGAGGGCCAGAAACATGAGGGGGAGCGATCGCCGCGACAGCCGCCGCAATAAGGCGTTGACCATAATGGTGTTCCTTGGTTGTGTGTGAGGATGGTGGGAACGGAAAAGCTAGCCGAATTTTAACCAATTTTGGTGACTCTGACTCAAATCCGTTTTTTGGGGTTGAGGTCTGTCTCTTGGTCTGTCTCTTGGTCTTTTTCTTTGGGTCTTTTTCTTTGGGTCTTTTTCTCTAGGTCTTTTCCTTACCTACAATCATCCAGATGCGTTCTGGCAAGAGCCGGTCAATTCGTTGGCGAGTTGGGGTATCGATGACCGTGTTGGTTGGGTTTTTGATGAACTGACGACCACAGTTGCGGCCTAGATACCGTTGCTTGCCAGTGTAGATGTGAGCATTTTTGACGGTTCCCTTAGAATCGCAATCAGGTAGAATCGCAATCAGGGCAGTGAGGCCTGGGTGGTGTTGCGTCGCTTCATGAGCATCTTAAAAATCCATTATTATCTCTAATGTTCTACCTGGCAAATAATGGTTACGGTATGTTAGGCTGTGGTGGGCATTGCGACGGTAACTAATTGAGGAAAAATAATGATACATATTGAAGAAATTCAAAAAGATATAAATGAATTACCTGAAGAAGCACAGGCTTTACTTTTAGATTTTATTGATTTGTTAAAAAAGCGCTATTTAACACCGGACAAACCAACTGTAAACTCGAATGATACTCCAGATTGTCCATTGAGTACCTTAGACATCCTCAACGAATCTGAGTTAATCGGTTGTATCAGTGCAGAACCAGATCTTTCTACTCATTACAAATCTGTTCTTCAAGAAAAACTAGACTCCAAGTATGATCATCGTTGATACAGGATTTTGGCTGGCTTTATTCAATGAGAAAGACCAATATCATCAAAGCGCACAAGAGACTCTAGCCCAATATCCTTATGAACCCTTAATCACAACTTGGTGTGTTCTCACAGAAACTTCTCATTTACTTTTGCAGCGTTCCTCAAATACCTATCAAGGGGTTCAAAAACAGATTAAGTTAATGAGTATTTTTCAAAAATATCCCCAAAGATTTCAACGATTTGATTTGCACGAGACTCATTTTGAGCGAATTATTTTTTTGCTAGAGAAGTATCAAAATTTGCCCATGGATTTAGCGGATGCTTCCCTCGTTATTTTGGCAGAGGAGTTAGGAGATGGGCGAATCCTCTCCATTGACTATCAAGATTTTAATACCTATCGATGGAAAAATAAAAAACCTTTTCAGAATCTATTTAAGAGGTTGTAGACAGTTTTTGGGTTCTAGTAGTAGGGTGGAAATCTCCCAGACAATCCAGGTCGCGCTACGTTAGGCTGTGGTGGGCATTGCCTATCCTACCCGTTAAATTTTTGTCCTATCCAAGCCGAATACGACGAGGTTAAAGCCGATCGCGATCGCAAAGTCCTAGAATTAGAACAGTGAATGTCCCGCGATCGCATCCCCCTAAAGCCTATCGGGATCAATGCCCAACTCCCGAAGCCTTGCTAACGCTTGTTCGAGCTGAGCCTGAGTGCGATCGCGATCGCGCTGGGCCTCATCCCGTTCCCTCTGAGCTTGTTGTTGCGCGAGTTTGGCGCGATCTCGTTCGAGTAAACTCGCTTCAGGTTCGGCAAACGGTTCGCCATTGGGATAGAAAATTGCCAATCCATCCTCAAACCGTTCAAATCGAATCTCCAACAACGGCGATGTCCAGGGCAGATATAATGCCGTAATTAGGGTAAAAATATCGTCTGGATCATCTCGTACAAACCCCCAAAAATCAGAGCGTTGCGGATCATAATAGTACGCCTCCAACACCCCATATATCTCATAAAACTTCTGTTTCTCTGCCATTTCCCGGCGAGTATTACTCGGTGAGAGAATTTCAAAAACGACCTGTGGGGCAATATTCTCTTCTTCCCATTGCTTATAGCTGCCACGATATCCCGCCGGACGACCCAAAACAACCATGACATCCGGGGCTTGGCGAGGTGCTGGGGGTTCTGTAACTTCCACGGGATACCAGAGTAAATCTCCAGCGACAAATGCAACTTTGTCTCTGAGTAAATACTTCAGATTTGTAACCAAGCGGACAATCCATTCATACTGTTCCGTATTGTCCGCCATGGGTTTCCCGTCAGAATCAGGGTAGAGCGTTTCCAAGTCGTGGCAGGCTTCAACCATGAGTCACTCAGTTCTGGGTCAGCGCTAATGTGAATTGTAATTAGAATTGTAATTAGAATTGTAATCAAATTGCGATCGCAGCGGCCACCATGGTACAAGTTCCCACCCAACTCGAACCCTCAACCCTATCGCTTGAGTTACCCAGACATCTCAACCTGTACGTCACTCCCGAACAGTTTACCGCCCTCGCCGCCAGTAACCGAGACTTACAACTCGAACGAACCGCCCAAGGAGAACTCATCGTGAATCCACCCACCGGCTGGGAAACCGGAAAACGTAACTTTAGCATTATCGGACAGTTATATCGCTGGTATGACGACAATGGCGCGATTGGGGAAGCCTTTGAGTGTTCGACGGGATTCACGTTAGCCAATGGTGCCATTCGCTCTCCCGATGCGGGTTGGATTAGTCAAGAACGTTGGGATGCCCTCACAGATGAGCAGAAAGGAACATTTGCCAATATCTGCCCGGATTTTGTGGTTGAGCTGCGATCGCACTCCGATACAGTGAAATCGCTACAAGAGAAAATGCAAGAATATATGGACAATGGGGCTAAACTGGGTTGGTTAATCGATCCTCAAACTCGAACAGTGGCAGTTTATCGAGTGGGTTTAGAGGTCGAGATCTTGTCCAATCCGGTTGAGTTATCCGGGGAGGACATTTTACCGGGTTTTGTCTTGAATTTGCAGCGAGTGTGGGAGAATTAGACCTCATCCCGAAAGCGTTTCCAAGTCGTGGCAGGCTTCAGCCATGAGTCACGCAGTTCTGGGTCAGTGCTACTCCAAATTGTAATTAGAATTGTAATCAGAATTGTAATCAGATTGCGATCGCAGCGGCCACCATGGTACAAGTTCCCACACAACTCGAACCCTCAACTCTATCGCTTGAGTTACCCAGACATCTCAACCTGTACGTCACTCCCGAACAGTTTACCGCCCTCGCCGCCAGTAACCGAGACTTACAACTCGAACGAACTGCCCAAGGAGAACTCATCGTGAATCCGCCCACCGGCTGGGAAACCGGAAAACGCAATAGCCGCATCTCCGGTGAACTCTACCTATGGTGGCGTAACGCGGGCGAACCGGGAGACGTCTTTGAATCCTCCACGGGATTTACCCTCCCCAATGGCGCAATCCGATCGCCTGATGCCTCCTGGGTGAGTCAAGCCCGCTGGGATGCCTTAAGCGAAGCACAGAAAGGAAGATTTGCCAATATATGCCCGGATTTTGTCGTCGAGCTGCGATCGCACTCCGATACAGTGAAATCGTTGCAAGAGAAAATGCAAGAGTATATGGACAATGGGGCTAAACTGGGTTGGTTAATCGACCCTCAAACTCGAACAGTGGCAGTTTATCGAGTGGGTTTAGAGGTCGAGATCTTGTCCAATCCGGTTGAGTTATCCGGTGAGAATGTTTTACCGGGTTTTGTCTTGAATTTGCAGCGAGTGTGGGGGAATTAAACCTCATCGCGAACTGGAAAGCGGTTCATCAATTCACTGGCATCCCACGCCAAACGACGCAGTTCTGGGCTGACATGGGGAATATGAGGAATCTGAGAGAGAAAATCGAGGGTGCGCCGCAAAATGCGGACAATATCTCCTTCGTCTAAACTGGTATTTTCACAAAGTTCTGTCCATTCCACACCGTAGGCCCAATACTCAACCAGGCCTAGGGCATCCCATTCCAGCCAAACCGGGAACGCCACCTGATAGCGCCATTGAATCTGTATCACCTTGCGACGTAACCCCCGTAATCCCCCTAACGCTTCTTCGACTTCTGGGGTGATGCTGTAGCGTGTCCAGGTATCGGCCCGCACTTCCATGACGAGGGCGGCACAGGCGGCGGCGAATTGTTCGGGGGTGAGGCGATCGAATTGGCCACTGGTGATGGCTAAGCCTAACCACAGTTCATTGTCTCCCCGTACGGCGGCGATGGACTCTCCTAAAGGGGTGGGTTTCATGGAAACGCCATCTAAACAGTCAAACTCAATCAGAATATCAATGAGATCGAGAAAGTCCTCCCAGTGACGGGCCAAATTGACACGGATACGTTCTTCTCGTTCCTGTCGTTGCCGTTGCAGACGGGCCAGACGTTTGGCCCGTTTGATGAGGGTTCCGGGATTGCCAAATTGATTCAGGGGATGCCGTTCGAGTTCGGCGGTAATCTCGGCGACGCGATCTTGCCATTCTTGCACTTCGGGGGCAATCTCTGGGGCCGGCAGGGGCGGGATTTTGGCGGCGACGGCTTGGGTTTCGGCGTTGCCGTTGCGGGCTTGTCCGGGTTTGGGCGGCATTTCCGGCGGTGGGGTGAGGGCATCGACGTCTTCTAATCGGGGAATTTCTCCCCGCAGACTGACCACGTCTTTGGTGGTGATGACGTACCAGCGGTTATTTGCCCCGAGACAGATGAGATAGGGGGCTTTGCCGGGTCCCGGTCGTTTGGTCACTAAGACGGCGTTTAGCGGCTCGGAGACGGGCACGTTGGCGCCTTTGAGTTGCAGAATACTCCCGGCAACGGCGAATTGTAGGGCAACAGTGAGGGATTTATTCTGAACTTCGCCGGCTTGTTGTTGTAGGGTTTTGAGGATGCGGCGTTCTTCTTTAAGCCGTTCTTGGAGTTTTTCGTAGCTACTGAGATATTCGGGGTCAACTTGTTCAAATTTGCTTTGGGCGGCGGTAATTTCGGCGTCGAGGTCTTGGAGGGCCTGTTGTTGGGGTCGTAGGCCCAGGCCGGCGAGATACTGCCCAAAGCTACGTTCGATGAGTTCTTTGGCTTCGTCGAGGCTGTGGGTTTGCAGCAGGTTGAGGACCATCCCATAGTTGGGGGTGAATTGACTCACCAGGGGATCGGCTTTGGAGGTGGCCAGGTTGGCGGCTTCGATGGCCCCTTCAAAGGGGGTGTCTAGGGTGACGACATAGCCCTGTTCGTCCATGCCTCGCCGTCCGGCCCGTCCGGCCATTTGTAGGAATTCGGAGGCGGTGAGGAGGCGATGGCCGCGATCGGTGCGTTTGGAGAGGCTGGAGATGACGGTGGTGCGGGCGGGCATATTAATGCCGGCGGCGAGGGTTTCGGTGGCGAAGACGACTTTAATCAGTCCTCGTTGGAAGAGTTGTTCGACGAGGCCTTTCCAGGCGGGTAGGATGCCGGCGTGGTGGGCGGCGATGCCTCGATAGAGGGGTTCGACTTGTCCTTCGCGGCCGGCGTCGGGGTTTTGTCGCAGAAATTCGTCGATGGTGGTTTTGAGTTGGGCGGCTTCGTCGTCGTTGACGAGGCTGAGAGTGCCGATATCGTTGACGGAGCGATCGCAGCCTCGACGACTAAAGATGAAGTAGATGGCCGGCAACATATCCCGTTTGCGTAGTTGGGAGACGACGTAGCTAATGGCCAGGCCATCGCGACGGCTACGGCGGCGGTTTTGGCTGCCTCGGCGCGGTTTGAGGCGGTTGTTGAGTGTGTTGTCTGAGTTGAGGAGGGGAAAGACCCCTTTGCGGTTACAGAAGAGGAATTGTAGGGGAACGGGGCGATGTTCGGAATAGATGCGTGCGGTGGGGCCGTGGACTTGGCTAATCCAATCGGTGAGTTGGTCGCTGTTGGCGACGGTGGCAGATAGGCCCACCAGTTGGATTTCGGGGGGACAGTAGATGATGGATTCTTCCCAGACGGTTCCTCGTTGGCGATCGTTCATGTAGTGACATTCGTCGAGGACGACGGTTTGCACGCCCTGGATGGAGGTTCCTACTTCGCCGATGCGGGTTCCGTAGAGCATATTACGGAAGATCTCGGTGGTCATGACGATGATGGGTGCGTCCCGGTTGAAGGAGAGATCTCCTGTGAGGAGTCCGACGTTGTTCGGCCCGAATTGCTCTTGGAAGTCTCGTAATTTTTGGTTGGAGAGGGCTTTGAGGGGGGTGGTGTAAAAGACGCGCTTCTGGTTGGTGAGGGCGCGGTAGATGGCGTATTCGCCGATGAGGGTTTTGCCGGACCCGGTGGGGGCGCAGACGATGGCAGATTTGCCGGCGTTGAGGGCGGCGATCGCCTCCTGTTGAAAGTCGTCGAGGGGAAAGGGAAAAAGCTGGTTGAGGTCGAGGTCGGACATGGTTGAGGAGTATGGCTCGGAACAGGTGGGGCGAGGGGGGCGTTTGTGGGTTGGGTTGACCGGTTGGGGCGATCGCCTACCCAAATGATACGGCCCAAATGATACGGCGACCTGTTCGGGTGCGATCGCTTGGGCAGTTGCGTTAGGCTGATTTGGCGGCTTCGTTGAGGCGATTTAATCTCGGCTAGCCATCGGGGGAAGGCTGCCAATCGGGGTCAGGGACAGACTCTCAGACGCGGCTGGTCTTCTCAAAGGGTCGGCGATCGCCCAGGAAAACTCCTGAACCTGAGAATTTCCCTTCTCCGAATTCCCGGCCCCGTGAGATAATATTGAGTAAAGTTTTGTATCTTGCCTGACAAGCTTAGAATTTATACCATGCAAGCCCGTCTGACCGTCAATACCTATTTCAGCGCGGCCCATCGCCTTGCTCGTCCAGACCTGGATTATACGACCAATTGTGGGGTTTATGGCAAATGCGCTCGTCCTCATGGCCATGGTCATAATTATCATCTGGATGTGACTGTCTGTGGGGAGGTTCATCCCCGCACTGGGATGGTGGTGGAGTTGGGGGCGTTACGTCACGTGATTCAGGAGGTGGTGATTGAACCGCTCGATCATCGTTTCCTCAATAAAGATATTCCTCATTTTGAGACTCGGGTTCCCACGGCTGAAAATATCGCCATTTATATTCGAGATTTGCTCCTAGACCCCTTGCAAGAGCTGGGATTGAGCTTGGAGAAGTTACGGTTGTATGAAAGCCCCAATAACTCCTGTGAACTCTATGGAACTATGGGGGGCGATCGCCGGGATACTCCGACTCAGGAGAAAACCAAGCTGCTTCTCGTTTGAGGTCTTACCTCCTGAAGCAGCGATTCTAGACTCGTGTTCCCGGTTTCAACCTGAGTGTTGCGTTTCCCCGACTCGCTCTTGACCTCTGTTTTTAAGACTTGACCGCCAACAGCATCCTCAACGACTTGACGATGACGACTCCTCAACTTCCCCCTGAACTCGACAAGATGGTTCGACGCTTCCAGCGAGCCTCTGACCCGAAACGCCGTTATGAGCAATTGCTCTGGTTAGCCAAAAAGCTGCCTGAGATGCCTGACGCGGAGAAAATCCCTGAAAATAAGGTTCAGGGCTGTGTGTCTCAGGTTTATGTCACCGCACGGCTCGATGATGCTGGAAAGGTCTGCTTTAACGGGGATTCGGATGCTCAACTGACGAAGGGACTGCTGGCGTTCCTGATTCGGGGAACTGAAGGACTCAACCCCGAAGAAATCGTGAAGCTGGCTCCCGATTTTATTCAGGAGACGGGCTTACAGGCGAGTTTAACCCCCTCCCGTGCCAATGGCTTTTATAACATTTTCAAAACGATGAAACAAAAGGCCTTAGTGTTGGCGGCGGGTGAGAGTGGTCTTGAGGCTGCTGATATTAAAAGTATTGAAGCCACCTAAGTCTTGGTTGGTCAGTTGCCTGTGAGTTGTCTGTGAATTTCAGATTGACGAGAAAAATTAAAGATATTCGTCAAAATCCCGGCGATCGCCTGAAAAAGATGTTAGAATCGTGAAGGTGATTTACGATTCTGTGCGGTTGTCATGGGTTTTCAAAATCGGGTTTTGATGCGCCACGGCAACTTCAGCCAATCTAACCTAAACCCTCGGGAACTCTAGCAAAATCGGGACAGCTATTGCCTTTGCCCATGCTTTTAAAACCGTTTCCTTTGTCTGCGATCGCACTCGATTTATTTAAGCAATTTTACCGAGTCTCACGCGATCGCCTGTCCGATGCGGTATTCAGAGCAAGTGGCATTTTTTCAAGAAACTCAGTTAACAAAAATAGTTGCACTCCTTGTTATGTCAGGGTTGCGAGCCTCTAACTTGACCATTCATGGTTAATTTTCGTTGCGAATTCACTCGCGTTTTTGGAGAAACATCCATGTTTCCTAGATTCAATAGCAGTTAATCCACTGCCCGACTCAGCAATGCTTTTTTTTCGCCGCCTTGCTAAGAGCGAATCTAACGTCCGATTTCCTCACAGATACTGATTTTCAACAGCCTAATGACACTATCGAATTCCTCTGAACTCATCGGTACAGATCGACTTGAAAAACAACTCGAAACCAACGGCCATAAAACCGTTTCTGACCAGGAAATGCGTAACTCAATCCGCACCCTGCTAACAGAACTCGGAGAAGATCCTGATCGCGAAGGCTTACGAGATACCCCCAAACGAGTCAGCAAAGCCTGGCAATTCCTGACCTCCGGCTACAACCAATCCCTGGAAGAACTGCTCAACGGTGCCATCTTCAATGAGAACTCTCATGAGATGGTTTTGGTGCGCGACATCACCCTATTTAGCACCTGTGAACATCATATGTTGCCGATTATTGGCCATGCTCATGTGGCCTACATTCCCAACGGAAAGGTGATTGGCCTGTCTAAAATTGCCCGCATTTGTGAAATGTTTGCCCGTCGTCTCCAGGTTCAGGAGCGTCTGACGGGACAAATCGCCGACGCCTTACAAGAGGTTCTCAAACCCCAGGGGGTGGCGGTGGTCATCGAAGCCACTCATATGTGTATGGTCATGCGTGGCGTGCAAAAACCCGGTTCCTGGACAACCACCAGTGCCATGCGAGGCGTGTTTGTCGATGATGCGCGAACTCGTCAAGAGTTCATGGGGTTAATTCGTCACAGTCCTCAGTTCCACTAAATTTAACCCTGGCCCTTCCCCCTTCCCATGCTGTTCTGGGAGAGGGGGAAATTTGCTCGGCCCGCTTGGCTTAAACGGAAGCCGAAGGGGAATTAGTTATAACCGCTGAAACTGACCGGTTGACCGTTGCGAAACGCTCCCACAACTTGTCGTCCATCGGGAAACCTCATCGTACCTGTGCCATGGGGTCGTCCTTGTCGCAATTCTCCGACATAGCGACGACCGTCACCATAGGTACAGGTCGCGTTGTTTGCATCAAAATTGTTGGTGTAGAAAAAACCTGTGCAAGTGGTTCCTGTGGAATGGCGAAATGTTCCTCGTCCAAAGGGTTGTCCGGCAAAAAACTCTCCTTCAAAGCGATTACCATTGGCAAAAACATAGCGGCCATCGCCATCAGGCTGACTGCTAAAAAAGACTCGTTCAACTTGTTCCGTTTCTAAAATAGGTTCCCCTTGTGCGGTTGTTCTACCTGTATCGATTAGATCCGTCACGTTCTCTGTCCGTGGTACCCCGGAAAAAGAGCCTTCATAGCGATCGCCATTCGTATAAAACGCCGTTCCTTGACGAATGGCTCCTTCTGCAAATATCCCCTCATAGCGAGAGTCATCAGGGCGAATCAAACGACCCCTGCCATCGGGTAATCCCTCTCTAAACTCTCCCTCATAGCGAGTACCATCGGTCAGGGTTAGAATACCTCGGCCGTTGGGTAAAAAATCACTAAAGTCACCGATATAACTGCGTCCTTCACCGTAATTACAACGACCATAGCCTGAGCCAGTGTCTAGTAAAGAGACGGGATCGCATTGAGGGTCACGAATAGCGTCCTGAGCGTAACTCCTCAATGGAGGCAGGTTGCTCCATAAACTCAGGCCTAATAGAGACGTTAAAACTGCACTAAGCTTTTTCATAATCGGATGGCTTACTATCAATGCGTCCACTCAGGGCGATGGCCCTTGCAAAACCCTTTAACTGTTCTAGTGGGAACTGACCCAGTTTGCCATGTCCTCATCCTCTGAACCCATCCCTGGTTCACCAATGCCACGAGCAATTTCTACACCGTTCTGTTCCAGAATCACCAATGGCTCTGAGTTCAAGCTTTCGACGCGGACAACTCGAACTTCCCCATTGGCGATCGTATCTCCGACTCGGACATAACGACTGAAGGCAGAACCGGGGGTTTGTAAGATGATTTGAATATCTCCGCCAACTTGCATCACTCCAGTTACCTCAGTTCCTTCAGCTAAGTCAGTAGCAGGAGGAGGAGGCAGTTCTTCAGCTTCAGGTATTGAGCTAGGAGAATCAGCGACGGGCATCTCATCATCCTCTTCAACATCGTCTGCTGAAACCGTACCAGAAGGACGTAAGGGGGAAATTGCGAAATCTCTAGGATTGATATCCGGCAGGGGTTCCATCGTCTGCCCCGTTAGAGGTGGCAATGGAGGTCCGGCAACAATACCATCAGTTTCCGTCCCGTCTCCGGTTTGGGTTGCGGTTCCGTTTCCGGTTCGGGTTGCGGTTCGACCATTTTCAGAGGCTTCAGGAGTTCCAGGTTCCGGCTCCTCAGTCACCTCTCGGGCGATGGTTTCGGCTTGTCGCTGACTGCGGGAAACTTCCACCGGTAACACCCCAAAAGGGTCAGCCCCGTCTTCACGAGCCGCATCTAAATTCCGTTGAGCCTGACGGCTACGTTCTTGGGGATTCGTTGAGGAGATTAAACCACTGGGTGCAGCGGTGGCTTCGTCTTCTTCTATCAGTGGGGATTCAAAGGGTTCGGCTTCAGGGACATCATTCTCCTCATCTGCATCCTCATCTTCATCAGTTGGGGCATCCGCCGGGGCCTGTTCGGCGACAGGGTCATCTTCAGAGTCAGGAACACTGAACTCGTCAGGTTCTGAACCACAGGCCCCCAAAACCAATGCTAGAGCCAAACCCAAGGCTGTAAATCGATGTTGACGCATGGCCATCTCCCCAAAATCCTCCTTCTAGGATAACTTGATCAATGGTACTTGTGGTTCTATCCACTGTTGAGCCAAACTCATGGAACGTTGCACCCTCTCCGCCCCTGCTAAGATTAACCTACATTTAGAGATTATCGGCGATCGCCCCGATGGCTATCACGAGCTGGCCATGGTCATGCAGAGTGTGGCTCTGTGCGATCGCCTGGAGTTACGGGCTAACGGACTCGAACAGTTCCGACTCCACTGTAATACGCCAGGGGTTCCGGGCGATCGCACTAACCTAGCGCTACGTGCAGCGGAGTTGATGGCCGGGCAATACCCCGAGAGCCATCATAACCTCGGCGGCGTGGATATTCGTCTCAAGAAACTGATTCCCATCGCCGCTGGCCTAGCCGGTGGTTCTGCTGACGCAGCGGCGGTTCTGGTGGGTTTAAACTTACTTTGGAACCTTGGTCTGACCCAACCCGAACTCTGGGATTTAGCGGCGCAGTTAGGCTCAGATATCCCCTTCTGCATCAGTGGAGGAACGGCTCTAGCCAGTGCTCGTGGCGAGGAAATCACCCCGCTACCGAGTATGGAAGGGATCTCGGTGGTGTTAGCCAAATATCGCAGTTTGGCTGTGTCTACTCCCTGGGCCTATAAAACCTTCCGGGAACGCTTTTCCCATACCTATGCGATGGGTGAGAGTGAACAGGAACAGCGACGTCATTCGCTTCATGCTGGACCGATGATGTCGGCGTTGCTGAACCATGATAAGCGCGAGATTGGTCGTTTGCTCTATAACGACTTAGAAAAGGTGGTTTTACCGGAGTTTCCTTCGGTGGCTAAATTGCGTCAGGTGATGTCCGATGGTGATGTTCTCGGGGCCATGATGTCGGGATCTGGACCAACGGTGTTTGCTCTGACGGAAACTCCAGAACAGGCTCAGGCTCTCTGTGACCATGTTAAACAAGAGATTCCGGACGAGGACTTAGGTTTGTGGGTGACAGAATTTTGCCCGACAGGAATAGTGAATAGTGAATAGTGAATAGTGAATAGTGAATAGTGAATAGTGAATAGTGAATAGTGAATAGTGAATAGTGAATAGTGAATAGTTGATAGTTTGATAATCCATCTCTGGCCCCTCCCAAGAGGGGAAGGGAATAGGCAAGAAATCACATAAGGGCGTACCCTTGTGGTCGCCCTTTCTTATGGCTGCTTTGCCGCGAAAACTGGCTATAAAATACCGGCGGATTCGTAGAGTTGGCGGAGAATGGCGAGAATGCGATCGCCGTAGTTGCGGTCAGATGTCCAGCGTCCTGAGAGTTGTTGAACCAGGGGGGCAATTCCTCGGGAAATAAAGCGAAAACGTGGGTCAACAATTTCTAAGACCAGGGGTTCAACACTGGCATAAGCTTTCAAATGCTGAATGTGAGCGCGAACCCCCACTCGGGCCGAGGAAAAGGTTGCCCCACCGGAACTTCCGGCGGCATCACCTAAACCGGCAAAATTGTTTTGACTGGCACTGACACCACGACCAAAGCGCAAGAAATCGGTTTCTAAACACATTTGGGCGAAGGCAATATCACTGTTGACTCCCTCAATGCTGGCTTCTTCTCGATAGAGTTTTGCCAAGTCGGGAAATTGGTCGAGCGCTTCGGAATTATCGTTTTTTAGAAACACTTGCATTTGGGTTTCTGTGGTATTTCCCACTCCCATAATGCGGTCAATATGTCCGGGGCAAATGGGAATAGCTGACCGTAAAACGACGGCGCGATCGTCATTATTCCAAGTAACGGAGATATTAAACTCGCGCAAATCAATGGCTTTGACATAGACGACATTCCGGTAATAGACTCGCCGCACATATTCGGCATTACTTAAATCCACTCCCAAGGCATCGGCTAAGTCAATGGGAATATAGGAGTTGCCATGAATAATCAGGCCGGGTTCGCCGTAGCGTTGACCATTGATGCGGATGTTGATGGTAGGGTAGGTGACATCGGGTGGGGGAAGTTCTGGGGCGCGATTCACCCAAGCCAGGAGTCCGTCGGCGAGGCCGGCGGCGATGGCGGGGCGACGATTTTGGATTAAACTGCGATCGCTCGGGTTAGTGAGAAAGCCAATCTCGACATAGAGGGAGGGAACGGCTACCGTCCGACAAAACTTGAGGCTTCCTGTTGCTGTCATCGAGTCAGGGCGGGCGCCGCGATTGGCAAATTGGGGAACTTGTTGTAGTAAACTACGCAGTAGGCGTTCGGCTTCGAGGCGACGTTCGTTGTTGTTGGTGATGTAATATACCGTTGTGCCTCGGGCCTCGGGGTTTAGGGCCGCATTGGCATGGAGTTGAATCGCCACGTCGTTAGCTTGGGCGCGATTGTTAATCCAGGCGATGGTTTGGTCTTGGTTAAGGTCATCGGGAATCGATAGGGCGGTGACTTTGCGGGCCTGGAGGGCGCTGAGGAGGCGATCGCGCAGTAGAATCATCTCCTGGGCTTCGGTTGTGTCACCGGCAATGCTTCCGGGGTCAAGCTGTCCATCGTCGTAACCTCCATGGCCCGCGGATACAAATACTCGTCTCATGTGATTGCCTCGATTCTTGAACACCACAACTGTTGCTGTTTTACCATATTTTGGCAACCCACTCCCTCTCAAGGCCTCGTTTCTTAGAGTATAATCAGGCGATTCTTTGCTTGGACTGGTTAATAAGAACCCCCGTTTTGGCTCCGATGTTCAACGGTAACTTGTTTTTCCTCCCTAATTTTTAGGGGTATCGTTTAGTGTCTGTGGATTTCATGAGTCAACAAAATTATTTTAGTCAAACGGGTTCTCAAAACGATATGTTCTTTATCGTTGCGATCGCCGTCGTGTCTTTGCTCATTCGTCTGCCCTTCTTTTTCAAGGATGTCATTGACTGGGATGAAAGCACATTTATTCTCATGGGACAATCCATCCTAGATGGACATCTTCCCTACACTGAACTTTGGGACTTAAAACCTCCCCTTGCATTTGTGGCCTATGCGGGCTTTATTTTGATTCTCGGCAAAAGTGTTATTTCGATTCGCATTGCGGGGACAATTTGTGTTATTTTAACGGCTTTATTGGTGTACGGGTCTGGAACAACAATTGCCAACCATTCTAGTGCCTTTCTCGCGGCGATCGCCACTAGCATGGGTATCAGTTTGCTAGACAGTGGTCAAGCAACTATGACTGAACATATGGCGATCGTGCCTTTAACGGCTGCTTTGGCTCTATTTTTTTGTTGTAAAACCCCAGATTTAAGGTTTACATTTCTAATTTCAGTTTTACTGACAATCGCTGCCTTTGTTCGCTTGAATTTAGCCTATACCGTTGTCATACTTGGCTGCTATCTAGTTGTACGACAGGCTCCAAAATGGCGTCAAGTCCTGCATCATGGGTTAATTTATAGCCTAGGATGTTTGCTGATTATTTTCCTGACTTATTTCCCCTATTTAATGACAGAAAATAGCCAGATCTGGTGGACATCCGTGGTTATTGCACCGTTGCAGTATTCAAGAGATGACGTAACAAGTATCGAGTCATTCAGGCGTTTAATGACGGGGTTAGTGAATAGTAGTCAACATCAAGCAACCCTCGGAGCAAGCCTCGTGATCTGGATGGGTGGTTTTTTGGGAATTGCGGCTGCATTTCTGCCGAGAAACCGCCACAATTCAGCGAGTTTGTTTCAGGCGATCGCCCTAACTCTTATGACGTTCAGTGTGGGTTTATCGATTCTACAAAGTGGCGCAACTTATCAACATTACCTGATTCAAATGCCCCCCTGTTTAGGGCTAGGAACGGCAATATTGTGGCAAAAACTATCAAAACCTCGCTTCTTCAAACCCTTGATTTCTGTTGTTGTCCTATTAGCGCTCCTAAGTTCCCTAATGCCGATTCTAACAGAATATCGAATTGTGGGAGGTCGTCTTGTGGCTGGGGGTCCCCTGCAAACGGGACCATCCTATGACATTGCGGCGTATTTTCGGGACAATCAAGCCGAAAATGAACCGATTTATATGATGACGGATCATCTGGTGTATTGGTTAATTGATTCTCAACCCCTGACGGCTATAACAACCCATCCATCTAATGTATCACGAGACGATATTTTAGAGATTGTCAATGGTCCTGGAAGTTCTCCAGAGTCAGAACTAGCTAAAGTCTTTGCTGCTGAACCAAAGTTTGTGGTCAAACAAAGGTTTGTTTCTTATCTCTTGTCGGGAAAGATGCAGAATGCAAAAGATTTCTTGAATCAGCAGCTTGCCAATCACTATGAAAAAACAACTCAAATTGGCAATCGGTTTATTTATAGGCGTATTCAACCCTAACGGCTGCGAGCTTTATGAATAACAATTAGCGTATGGTTGGCGCTCCTTTCTCTCCAGCCAATTTTAACTGAATATGGAGTTGTGGCAGAGCGATTTTTGGCGAGCCAGCCTCTTCGACATGGTTCACCCTATGCGATCGCCGATTATTTAAAAAGCCAAAATGTCGAAAATCAACCCGTTTATCTACTCAATCAGCATCTTGTCTATTGGCTCATTGACGCTCAACCCTTAACCAAAGCCACGACTCATCCCTCGACGATCTCAAAACAGTATTTGTTAGATGCCATTCATGAAGGTGTCAGCTCACCAGAACAGGAAATGCAAAACATTTTTTCCCTCGTCCCCGAGTTTATTGTTAAACATCGAGACGTCGATTATCTCTCCCGTCCTGAAAGTGCAGCTGCGCGACAGATTCTGGAAACTCAACTGAACATGAATTACCATAAAATTCAAGAAATGTCGGGAATTTTAATTTATAGACGCATTGACTTGTGAAGTTGACGTTACCAATCCGCTAACGGCAGGAATCAGCCGAAAACAGAGGAGAATTAGGCGTTGGTGCGACCAAAGACACCTGGCCATTGGCTGTCATCATCCAAGAGGTTGCCTCAATCAGAGGTACCGTCTCAGATTCAGAGATCTCCTGCCGAGGGGTTCGAGTCCTATTGTGGTTTATATTCCCATTGAGCGATCGCCAATCTCGACCATCGAGCCAACCGAGAGATAATGGTAAACTGCGGCTGGGGTCTGTTGGCATCCCGCCTCGTCCGGTGATCGCAAAGCGATTATCCTGTCCCATACAATCTCGGACAATTTCCCTAGCGGGGTCTAGAGTGCCACTGTCGAGTTCCACGAGTCCCGCCGTACTATCGACGTCTGGCGTATTAATCTCCACGATGCCACTAAATTCAGGTCCCAGGGCCGAGGTCGCGGTAATATCACTTTGACCCGTCTGAAACTCGCGAAACTCCGTGCCGAAAATCCCCTCAGCCGTGATGCTAACTTGACCTCCTCGACCTTCGAGGGCATTAGCGGTAATATCACTGTTGTCTAAGGCCACCAACGTAGCCGTATCGAGGCGGATATTGCCGCCATCACGACTCCCGGCGTTGGTACTGATACTACTACCATTGCGAAGTTGGAGAGTTTGCGATCGCACCTCAATATTTCCCCCAAGTCCCCCCACCGTGGCAGCATTCAAGCTACCGCCGTCTTGCAAGCGAATCTGACTCGCATCAATGGCTAACAGGCCCGCACTCCCAGTCCCCAAACTGCGAACATCCAAGACTGCACCATCGCGAACCGTCAGGCGATCGCTGATAATGCGTAAATCCCCCCCCTCGCCACTGGCGGTTAACGGCAAATCTTCCCGTCCCGAGGAGGACACTAAAATTGTTGGTAATCCGGTGATGGGCGATCGGCCAAACACCTCAATGTCACTAGCATTGACCGTCAGCGTTCCCGCATCTCCTGCCCCCACGGTGGCCGTTGAGACAATGGCCCCATCACCCATCACTAAACGGCGGGTATTCAGAGTTAGATTCCCCGAGGGAAAGTCGCCAAAAGCAGTTGTTCCGGGGCCACTGGTGAGCCGGCCATCAGACGAGACCCCGATAATTTCAATTAAGTCCGTCGCGGTGATGTTGATATTGCCCCCCGGCCCTCCTTGGGTGACTAATTGAGTGCCGATGGTTCCGCCGGTGTTGGAGGTAATCAAGCCGCCACGATCATTGATGAGATGGCGAGTGGTAATGGTGATATCTCCAGCCGGCCCAGTTCCAAAGAGGGAGTTATTGAAAATCCCCGTGGGAACAAAGGCATCAGGCCGCGACTCGACCACTTCGACTCGCTCTTGAGTGTGAATCGTGATCTGTCCGGCGGGGCCATCCCCTAGGGTCAAATTCGCCAGTCCCGAACCATTGGCGATACGCAAGGATTCAGCGGAGACGGTGATATCGCCGCCAAGACTTTGACTATCGACCGTGGTTGCATTGACTAAGGCGGATTCCGTGATGTCCAGGACTCCGCCAATGTCAAAACTGAGTTGTCCCCCCTGAGCGGTTCCAAAGACCGGCATAAAGATGATACTGCCATTTTCAGCCCGAACGTCTCCGGGAGTGATGAGGCTGACATCGCCACTTTGGCCAGCAGTGGTGACGGAGAAGATGCCACCAATGGTGTCGCCGTCGGGTTCTAAGCGGCCGGCGGCGATGGCGGCCAGGAAGCGGTTAAATGGCTCAAAGCCAACGCCACTGAGGGCGATCGCCTCTCGGGCCTGGATACGAATATCGCCCCCCTGGCCCCCCTCGCTGACTTGATTAACCAGGATGCGGGAGGTATCCTCCAGGCGAAAGTGTCCTGTTTGAATCTCGATATTGGGACGATTCTGAACCAAAATTTGCGCCCCCCCTTGCAGGTGGACGCTGTCTTGCATCTCGATGGCGATCGCACCGGGACCGATGGGGGTATCCGTGGAGAGGAGTTGCGCCCCGTCAGCCATCCGTAGGCGATGGCCCAGCAGCCGGATGGCCCCGCCAGCAATTCCCGCCTGTTGCGTCAGTTCAATGGTCCCCAAGGCCTGGGAATTAACGTGATTGAGGGGTTCGGGGCGATCGAGTTCAGCAAAACTCCCAGGGCCAAAACTGGCTAATTCTACCGAGAGAGGCGATCGCGCCTGGCCTCCCGGAAACAGCACATCTCCCCCGAGAAAGGAGAGGTGCAACGCCTCCAATCCCACCGGTGTTCCCATGTCATCAACAGCCACTGAACGATTGACAATCGCTCCAGGGGTTTGGCCAAACTGTACCCCGACTGGGGCGGATACGGTCAACAAGGCGGGGGTTTCAGAGGCAGAATGACCCCAAACGGTTCCATCAGCAAATTGGATGTCTTCAGCGGTTGTGGCCAGAAATAGTCCCCCTAGAGACAGTCGTGCTGTTGGGCCAAATTCAATGCCGTGGGGATTGATTAACAGAAAGTCTGCCGAACCATTGGCACTGAGATGTCCATCAAGGCGGGAGGGATTGCCCCCGGTAACGCGAGTGATAATTCGTTGAATGCTTGCGGCATTGTTGAAGTGAATTTGACGATTTTGGGGGATGGAAAAGTCTTGGAAACTGTGGAAGAGATTGCTTCCTGCTTGGGTTCCGCCATCGATTTGAATCCGGTCGTCTTGGTTGGTGAGTTGGGATGGGTTGGCTAAGGTTTGGTCTGGGACAACTTGGGCGTAGCTTGGGATTTGCGGGAGTGTTGTGATCAGGATTGGCAGGGCGAGTGTGGGGATTTGTTTAACTATCCATTGATGGGAAAACATGATGGTTGGACTCTGTTACTTAAGTTTATTAAATCCGGGTGATGTAGGTCGAATACCAGACACCGGGTTTCTTTAAGAAACTCGGTGTCTTAACGGGAACGGGAGTTTCATGAGCTATAGCAAAAATTGGTCTGAATAGGACAAAAAAAATTGGGGAAAAGAAGGCAAGAGGCATAACCCACCCCTAACCCCTCCCAAGAGGGGATGGCAAGAGGCAAGAGGTAGGAGATTCTCTTCCTCAGAGTATCCTAAAGCAATCTTCGATTGCTATATCTGTGATTTAACGTTTAAGAATTGGGAAAAATTAGTGTAAATCAATTGATGTTTTTTGCGGTTGTTGCTAAACTAAAAACTACGAGAGATGTTCCCAATCACTCCAGTTTTTTATTTATTCTTTTTCATTTATTAATTATGAACTATCAAGTGTTTAGCGTTTTTCCCACTCTCGCAACCGTGGACAGCAGTTTTGTCTTAGACTGGCTGGCTGTATTTGGCTACCTCACCTTACTCATCATCGCCGTATTTGGCGCTCTCTTTGCTGGCTCGAAGCGCTGAGACGAGACGTTGCACCTGCACCTGCTCAAGTTTACCGCGACTGTTGCGAGGAATCCGCTCAGTTGCCAGCCAATGTTTTGGATGTTTATAGGACGCTAACTGGTGCGCTAGACGCGATCGCCCCTCCATGATAATCTCCTCAGACAACTCGGTGCCGGCCGGAACATACAGGGCTACCACCACCTCACCCCAGTCCTCATCCGCCATCCCGAACACACAGACATCCTCAATCCCCGGACTTTCTCGTAACACCGCCTCAACTTCACTGGGAAACACCTTCTCCCCGCCGCTAATAATCATCTGGCTTCCCCGGCCCAAAATATGCAGATAACCCGCCTCATCAAAATAGCCATAATCATCCGTCACCAGTTCCCCGAGACTCGGTTCATCCCACTCAAATTCGCCGTAATAGCCCCGCATCAAGGATTGACCCCGAATCGTTAATTGTCCGATTTCTCCAGGCTTAACCGGGCAGCCAGAGGCATCAGCGATGATAATTTCACTATGGGGCAGAACTCGACCACTGCTGTTGTTGCCAGCGAGGAACTCCCGAGGTTGCAGCGTCGCCACCTGAGAGGCCGTCTCCGTCATACCATAAGTTAAAGCCAAGGGCAGACCCTGCGATCGCCCCATCTCCAGTAATCCCGGCCAAGCTGGCCCACCGCCGAGTAAAATCCCCTCAAACCGTTGTAACCAGGGAATTAACCTGGGATTTTGCAACAGTCGCTGTAACTGAGTCGGAACCAAAGAAATCCAGAACTGTTCCGGCTCAAACGCGGGCAATACTCCAGCCTGTAACGCCTTGTAAGAACCAAAAACGAGTTGGCCTCGGGTGACGAGCGATCGCACCACCTGCATCAAGCCACTGACATGAAACAGCGGCAAGGTACAGTAACAGTTAATCTGTTGGCCCGTCTGTTGGCCCTGGATATGGTCGCGAAACCCCAACGCCGAAGCCGTTAGCCGCTCCCAGGTGTGAACCGCAAAACGAATCCTCCCCGACGTTCCCCCAGTGGGAATCATAATTGTCCCGGCTGGGGGGTGAGTTTTGGTATTAGAAGTCTGGGCGTTAGAAGTCTTAGAACTCATGTTCAGTCGAACCTGGCCCCAAACTAGATTACAGGTCAATAAACCTTGTACCTGTTGCCATTCTCGGTGACGCCATTGGGGATTCCCGAGAACGAGGGGAACTCCCCGTAACTGAGTCGCCAGGAACCCGGCCAAAAAGGCGATCGCATCCCGTTCAGCCAACAACACCAGCGGCGACTGGGGATGACGATCTAATTGCCCTAGTTTTTGCTCAAGTTGCGCCTCAAAGGCCGATAACATCTCAGCCTCAGATGCAGCAAACAGTCGAGAATAGTCCAGCAATCGATGCACGTTCCCGGCTATCCTTGCTCATCACGACCACGCATCCGATTCACCCAAGCCAACTGAGAGAGAAAATACTGGGTGACAAGGGTGGGTTGTTCGGCTTCCATCAAGGCCCGCACCACAGCTACCCGCGTTGCACCTGCTTCAAACACTTGTGGGAGTCGGTTCATATCAATCCCCCCAATAGCAAACCAGGGAACCGGACAACGTTCAGCGGCATAGCGGACATATTCCAAGCCAGCAGGGGCTTTTCCCTCTTTCGTAGGCGTGGAATAGACGGGGCCAACTCCCACATAGTCGGCTCCTTCGGCTAAGGCGCGGCGCATTTCTTCGGGGTTCGTGGTTGAACGACCGATAATCCGTTGGGAACCCAACAGTTGACGCGCGAAGGAGATGGGGACATCTTGCTGTCCTAAATGAACCCCATCAGCTTCAATGGCTAAGGCTAAATCGACGCGATCGTTGAGGATAAATAAGGCCCCATAGTCATGACAGAGATGTTTGAGTTTTTGGGCGGTGTTGAGGCGCGTCACATCATCGGCATCCTTATCCCGATATTGCACCAGGGTCAGTCCCCCTTGTAGAGCCGCTTCGACAATCTCAAATAGGCGATCGCTCGGAGATGTTACCAGATAGAGAGAGGCTTGTTTTAAGGTTTGCTGCCGTTGATAGGCCAGAAAGTAACTTTCTAGGGTATAAACTTGATATCGCATCTGTTTACAAGCATTGCCCATATCGACGTGGTAGAGCTTGCCGTATTCTTCTAAGACTCGTAAGGCTTCTTCGACGCGACAGAGGTTGGCTTGTAAGACCTGTTCAACGTTCTCTCGTCGTTCTTCGCGAGGATGTGTTAGGTCAACGCCAGGATCATCAGGGGTATTTCGGGCGGATCTGAGTTTAGCACTATGCCAACGGCCGAGTTCCTGGCGCATCTGCTTGCAGGTATCGGTTAACTCAGCGTTGTTTAATCCGAAACGACACCATTCTTCGACGATGCGTATGCCTTCGCGAGCGCGATCGAGGTTGGCATCGAGGATGCGGCAGACGGAGGGCGGCGTTAAACTGGCTTCGTGGTGGGCTTGTCCTTCGATAGACATTGTTCCCTCAATGACAGTAGGTTCGTGGGTTTCCCGAGGGTTCATCGGCGGTGTTTTAGGTTGGGATAGGCGGTGGTTGAGGACATCAACCCGTTGTCTGTTGTTCACTGATTTGGTTGTTGCGTTGTCTTGCACCTAGGATTTGCGTATATGGGGTTATCACTTATCCAATGGGGCGCGTTGGGGGCGCTCACGCTCACCCTGGCGAATGGTATCACTATTGAGCCGGCGATCGCCCAATCGGGACCCAGATTACTCAGTCAAAGGGCATCGTCTTCAGGGTCGTCGGGGCGATCGTCTCAGGCCACGTTAGTCTTTGTCAATCCTACTCAGGGACGAGATCACCCCGGTGGCGGTAGTGAGGCGCAACCGCTGCGAACGTTAACCTATGCTTTGCGTCGCGCCGAAGCCAATACGGTGATTTTCCTCAGTCCGGGAACCTACAACCGCGCTAACGGTGAAGTTTTCCCCCTACGGCTGCCCTCTGGGGTTACGCTCTATGGTAATCCGAGAGGGCAGGGCCAGGGAGTGATGATTTCCGGTGGTGGGAGCCTCGACAGTGCGTATGGCTCTCAGCATACGGCGATCGCGGCGGCTGATGGTTCGGGCTTGAATGGGGTGACGGTAAGCAATCCCCAGGGCCATGGCATTTGGTTAGCGTCGGGCCGCCTCTGGGTTGTCAATAGTACCTTTGAGGGCAATGGCAATCAAGGAGTGGCGATCGCGCCGACGGCTGAGGCTTCTTCCCAGGATAATCGTTTTGTTAATAATCGCGGCAATATCGGTCGTCTGGCAACTCGTTCCCGTCTAGGATCGTCGGCTTCAACGCCGGCCCTAATTCCTACTGAACGAGAGGCCACTGAACGAGAGGCCACTGAAACCGAGTCTACAGAAGGCGTTGAGGTTCTTTCTTGGGGCAATGCCAGTGCGTTATCGGTGCAGCAGCGATCGCCTTCGGTCTCCTTTGACAAACCTCCCCTAGCCTACCAGCCGCCCCAATCCTCCTATCCGGTGCCGATTTCGACTCGGGGGGAACTTCCGCCGCTTCGGGTTCCTGATGGTAATGTCCCCATCGGCGATCGCGGTCATTTGCCGTTACCGCCTACCACTGCCCTCTCGAACCGTCCTGGCGCACCTCCACCACCGCCGAGTTATGCCAGTGTTAATGTGCCACCGACGCGCCTACAATTCCGCATTACCGTTGTTCCTCGCAGCAACAGCGATCGAGAGTTGGTACAACTGTTGATGCCCGATGCCCTCACCCTACGCCGCCGTGATGGACATATTACCCAGTCGGCCGCCTTCCGCCACCGCGATCGGGCTGAGGCGGTGTTGGATGCACTGCAACGCCATGGTATTCAGGCTTCGTTGCAATCTTTGGGGAATGGGGAATAGGCAAGAGGCAAGAGGCAAGAGGCAAGAGGCAAGGCAGGGAACTTCGGAATTGGGAATAGGGAACAGAAAAGACGTAGGGGCGTACCCTTGTGGTCGCCCGAGGCAAGGGGCATAACCCACCCCTAACCCCTCCCAAGAGGGGATGGCAAGGGGCAAGGGGCAAGGGGGTTGTGAGATTTTTTGAAAATGGTATTACGATGAACTACCCGCTGCTTGTTCTACGGCCCAGGTGAAGGTTTGCAAAATCTGCTCTAACATCAAATCATCTTGTAATGCCGAGAGTCGTAGATAGGGAAAACGGGTTTCTGTGGGATTTGTCGGCAGGGCAATCCCGACTGAACTGAACTTCGATCGCAGTTCTTGCCAGGGTTCTGTCTGATTAAACGGGGGTTGAGAACCGTAATTTTGTGAGGAGAGTTCTAAACCGCCCCAAATGCCGATATTGAATAACTCACTGCCAATTTTGCCGCGATTATCTTTGAAATAAACACCAAATCCGCCATAGTTATCGCCTTTGCCCCATTGCACTTCAACATGGGGGACTTTTTCTTGCGCCCAGGCATAGATTTTTCGTGCCACTGCTGCCTCTTCTTCGCCCCGGCGACTGGCGAATTCTGGGAAAAATGATGTTTCATCCCAACGACGACGTTCACGGGTGGCGCTGGACTTTTTCAGGCGAGCTTCGGCGGTTTGTCCGAGGACCCGAGGGACTAATAGACGCAAGGCCTCGGCGGAGTGATCGGCATATTGTTTGACTTCAAGGGCCAAGACTTCGGCCGGATCGACTTGTTCGTTGAGAAACTCGACCACTCGCCGCAATTCTGGGGCGATGCGATCGGCCACAAAGACGAGGCGAATTTTCCCGGCTTGCAGATGGGTTTTGACTTTTTGCCAGAACCGTTCTTCGCTGGCATCTTCTCCCAAAAACTCTTCAAAGACTTCTTCGGGATCGCGGCCTTGTTCGCGGCAATTGGTCTCAAACTGCGACACAATCGTGTCGATGGGCCAGTAAATGCTGGCATTGGCGGCGTAGTCTAACATCTGGCCAATGACTTCTTGGCGGATGCGACTGTTATCAATGCGTTTAACTTCAACTAGGGTGGGGATGGCGTTTTGGTCGATGAAGAGGCGATCGACGGACCAACGGCCGGCCCCGTCTTCCTCGGTGGGAATTGGGGTCTCTCGGCGAATTAGCAGCCAGTAGCGGGGGAGTGCTGTATCAATCTGATCGCCAGCCAGGAGGTTGGGATAGGTTTCCAGGAGTTCTTGGAGTTGTTCTTCGGACTCGTAAGCTTGCTCGCTCATTTCGACTAATTGCTCGTCGTCCTGGATTAGATAAATGCCTCCACCCATGAGTTAACCTCTATACCTTAGTTAGTTTGATGTGACTGATACCGTTGACGCTGACCTGACATCTGTTTCTCCTCAGAGCAGTCCTCAGAGCAGTCCCTAGAGCCGGTTATGATGGCTCAGTCAGATGATGGGAAACGGACTCTGGGAGATAATTCCGTACAATTACAGGACAATTACAGGTGCAATGTGCCTGTAAAGACAAAGGTGGCTGGCCCCGTCATATACACAGATCCTTGACTCGACCACTCAATTTCCAAGTTACCACCCGGTAGTTCAACTGTGGTAACTCGGTCACAGCGTCCGGTCAGGACACCGGCGACTACAGATGCACAAGCCCCTGTGCCACAGGCCAGCGTAGCACCTGCCCCGCGTTCCCACACCCGCATTTTTACGTAATTGCCCTGAGTCACTTCAAGAAATTCCGTGTTAACCCCTTGGGGGAATTGCGGATGATGCTCGAATTGGGGGCCAATGTCAGCCAGGGGGATAGCAGAAACGTCATCGACAAAGACGACACAATGGGGATTGCCCATGCTGACGGTGGTGAGGTTCCAGGTGCGATCGCCGACGGTTAGGGGAACATCAACCACTTTCTCAGACTCAGGTTTGAGGGTCGTGGGGATTTGCCCAGCTAACAGACGTGGTTCTCCCATATCTACTTTAACCCGTCCGTCGGCCTGGCATTGAGGGGTGATGACCCCGGCTAGGGTATGAATGCGATAGGTGGCTGCTTCTTGGCCGTTCAGTTGGGCCGCAAATTGCGCTAGACAGCGGATACCATTGCCGCACATCTCGGGTTCTGAGCCATCGGAGTTAAAAATCCGCATGGTGTAATCCGTCCCGTCTTGGCCTGGAAGTAAGAAAATCACGCCATCAGCGCCAATGCCAAAATTGCGATCGCAGATCTGCTTGGCCTGTTCTGGCGTTAACAGGGGATCGTGGCTGTGGCGGTTGTCGAGCAAGATGAAATCATTGCCCAAACCGTGATATTTCTGAAAGTCCAGGGTTGTCATTGTGGGTGAGTCCTTTGTCCGTCATTAGGGGGCGTTCGTGCCCTTTCGCTCAAGGTGGTATGGTAGCCAATAATAGCAAACACAGTGGCGATCGCCGTGACGCCCACAACCGGCCATTTTATTCGACATTTCTATTATCAGTGAGGAGACGGACCTATGGCGATTGAAATGGATACGAGTTTACCGAGCATTCGTTTCCTGCAACAGTACGTCAAAGAACATACCCCCCTTGAACTACAAACCACCACCGGCGATCGCCTGATTGGACGAATTGCCTGGCAAGATCCCATCTACTTCTGTTTACTGGATGATGAGGGGCATCAATACCTGGTCAATCGTCAATTGGTGGTCTATGTCAAACCGGTCACGGCTCCAAATGAGGGTTAGACTATGACGGTTAAAATGAGCAGTACCCGGATGATGGGTCGCTCTCCCCGTTTCTAATGGTTAAGTCCTAAGTGTTAACTGCTATGATGTTCAATCCCCTCACCTCCTCCCTGACTCAGCCCCTGGCGGCTGTGATCGGGACTTGGGTTGTCATGAGCGCTCCGGCCCTGGCCCTGGAGATGCGAGTCTCACCTGAACGGCCCCGTTTAGGCGAAACCCTTTCGGTTCTGATCGAAACTGAGCTCGAAAGTGAGTCTGAACAAGCCCCCACCGTCACGGCTCGTGGACGTAGTTATCAGACCTTTTCCGTCGGGGAGAATCGCTATCGGGCCTTTATTCCCACCACTCCCCTCGATACTCCAGGACCATTTTCGATCAGCGCCAGTTCTGGGGGTCAACAGCAACGTCAAACGGTTTCCTTGGGCGATCGCAGTTTCACCATTCAAGAAATTTGGCTTTCTCCCTCTGTTAACGCCATTCAAGGCACCGATTACGAGTTTGACCGTATGGATGCCTTCAAAGCCACCGTAACCCCAGAACGGCTTTGGACTGGCTCTTTTCGTCATCCCAGCGATGGCCCCATTAGCACTCCCTACGGGGTTCGTCGCTACTATAACGGCGAGTGGGCCGAGAATTATTACCATCGTGGCTTTGATTACGCTGCTCCTATGGGAGCGCCGGTTGTCGCTACGGCTCGGGGCCGGGTGTCTCTTGTCGGGACTGTCTCCCAAGGCTTTGAACTCCATGGCAATAGTATCGGTCTTGACCATGGCCAAGGGGTAACCAGTATTTACATTCACCTGAGTGAGATCAATGTTCGCGAAGGCCAGATGGTCGAAGCCGGAGAGGTCATCGGCCGCATTGGTAGCACCGGTATCTCTACCGGTCCTCATTTACATTGGGGACTCTATGTGAATGGGGAATCTGTTGACCCGGATCCCTGGTTAAATTTGGGATTAAAATAATTCCCCAGAACGGTTCACTCGCCTCGATGTTTGACCTCGATGGTTGAGGTGAGTGAGAGGGAAATCATGGGAATCTCAGACTTGACCTGAGAAAAAACAGTATAATCTCAGGGTTTCAGTTAAATTTTCCTGTTTCAGATCTCTGACGGACGGTGTGGTGATCCATTGCATCGATGTAGCAAGACGAACCGATAGCCGCTATGAGCATTGTCAAAATTGTCGAACAGGCTCTCTCGGACGGGTACTTAACTCCCGTCATGGAAGCCGAAGTGGGACGTATTTGTAATACGGCCTCAGAACTGTCTATTGAAGAATATATGTCCCTCGATCGCCTGATGGGGGCGCTGCTTACGGGTGACGTTGTGGTCTTACCCCGTAAGCAGTTTATTAATGTTATGGAGGAGTTGGTCTTATCGGAGGCAATTACAAAAGTGGCCGAAATTGAGGCCAGTACCGATCGCACCCTGGATGTGGGCGATATCGCCGCTTATGCTCTCAATCGCCTGCCGCCACTGTATGCCACAACGGAGGAAGGGGCCAACTTCCAGCGATCGCGCGCCCGAGAACAACTCTCGGACTTGATTAGTAAACAGGTCACGGATGCGATTGACCAAAGTTTGGCGCATCCTGAGTTTTTCCCGGAACGTCAATTGTTGGGGAAAACCAATCCTAAAGAGGTCTTGTCTCAGGTGAGTATGCTTTTAGAGGCCTATGCTGAGAACTTTGAGGCGGAAGAACAACAAGCCAAGGACCTCTAGGGACTGTTGTCAAAGCTAAGTGTCAAAGCCAAGTCTATGAGGCTAAGTCTCTGAGGGGGCGATCGCTCAAGGACGGACAATGACTGGGGTTCCTGGCTCAACAAGCTCATAAAGCTGGCGAATATCCCGGTTAGACAGACGCAAACAGCCATGAGACACGGCGGCTCCAAGGTCGGACTCATCAGCGGTTCCGTGGAAGCCGATATAGACCTGTCCATCGGTCCAAAAGCCAATCCAGCGATCGCCTAAGGGATTAGTTGGCCCCGGGGGAATGCTCTCCCCCGTTAGAGGATGCTCCCAGGCCGGATTTTTTCGAGTTTCGATGACCTCAAAGACTCCGGTGGGGGTTTCCCAACCCTCTTGACCGACGGCGAGGGGATAGTGATGCTGTCGCTCTTGGTCTTGGTAGACTGACAGGGTTCGCTGACTCAGAGACACTTCTAGGTAAAGTTCCTCGGGGGTGGGTTCCTCAGTTGGCTCTGTGTTAGTTGGCTCTGTTAAGGATCTCGTTGAGGACAGCCAGGATGATGACGATGATGTCTTGGCCATGAAGAGATCGAGGTTCTCGAGGTTATTGGCCAACGAGACGCTAAACTCAGGAAAGCTTAGGTCTGAGGGGGTGGCGATCGCAGAGGACACGGACGCAACAGGTGCCTGCGCCGGCTCGTCCGGATTCTCGGGTGACTCATTGGCCGCGAGATCCTCAAACGCAGGACTCGATGGTTGAGTCTCGGGACCAACAAACTCCAATACCAGCAAAATTGCAGCGCCTAAAAAACAGAGTAGGGAAAAGGCCTGGGCGATGGAAGGGGGCTGTCGCATGAGGTGACGGGCGTTCCATTGAGGGCTTCGATTAAGGGCTGAAAAGACCCCCGTTGTTTGGGGTTCACGCTCTGCGGTCCAATAGTTTGAGAACAGGTTGAGGGCTAAGATTAACCATACCGGAGTCGAGAGCAAACAGCGACTCGAATGGTTCAGTTAAAGGGCCAGGTCTCAGGCGATTCAAGGACGTAGAGGACAGGACGTAGAGGACAGGACGTAGAGGATGTGAGGCGAATGCGCATTATCAAAATCCACCATCAGACTCGATTTGAGTTCCTAGAACAGCGCGAGGCGATCGCCGCGACCACTCAGGTCATTTGCGCTCATCAGTCCCTCGCCACAGCCCTCGATGTTCCCTACTGTTCCCTGGAAATGTTAGCCCGTCAACACTGTCAACACGAAGGTTGGCAGATTCTCTCACCCTGGATGGCTCATCAACGGCGCTTAGCCGTAATCCGCGAGCAAGTCCAGGACCAACGGGAAGACCCAACCTGGCCCCACCTCCAGCACAACGGGAGCAGCGAGGGAGACCTGAGCGCCCTAGAACGCCGCTTAATACCGGGTTTAACCAGTCTGTTGTGGTCTGACCTAGACTTGGCAGCTTTGGCGGCAATAACGCCCCATTCTTCGCCGCTAACGTTATTGTTACGGGTGGCCCAAGCCTACTGCGATCGCCTCGAACATGAGAAAAGCGTCGATCCCGCTCAGGTGTATCAACGAGCGGCCCGGCTGCAACCGACGCCCCGGCCGCTCTGGGTTTGTGGCTATCCTGAATGGATTGATCGCCAACCCCGGTTACAGTTTTTGAATGCGATCGCCGCCCCAGAAAGTCTCTTAGTTCTGCCGAGTTTCCCTGAGTTGGATTTGCCCGGACAGCAGCAGGCGATCGCGGCGTTGCAAGCCCTCGGTTGGACCCTAGAGACAAGTGAGGATGAGCCATCCGTTTCAGCCACCGCCACCGTGTCGTTGCCCGTTCATCCTCAGCCGGCGACGTCCTATGTGAATCAAGAGGAGGAAGTGCGAGGGGTCTTGCGTCAGGTGAAACGGCTCTTGCATCAGGGCGTCGCCCCTCAGGAGATGGCCCTGGTCACTTGGGATCTCGAGGGCTATGACCCCATACTGCAAGATATCGCCTGGGAGTATGAGTTACCTCTGACGTGCGATCGCCCTCGTCCCTTGCTCAAAACCCCCCTAGGGGCTTGGCTGAACCAGGTGGTGGCTACGGTGCGATCGCGCTTTGACTTTGAGCCGACGGCGGCTCTGTTGCGACATCCGCTGACTCCCACGGCTCCCCAGATCCTGGGCACAATTGACTGGGGGAAGGTCCGCCGTCAGCATCCTCACACTGGCCAGGGTTGGCGGGACTGTGGGGCGCGGTTGACGGCCCTAGAGGGATGGAGGCGCGGCGATCGCTCCACCTGGATCGCCCGCCTGCAAGAACTTCTGGAGTCTTGGCAACTCAAACAGCGCCTTCTGAGCCATCGGAGCGATCGTCTGGCTTGGTCTTCCCTAGAACAAGGGTTACAGCATCTGGCTCAAGCTAATCCTCAACCTCTGACCCTAGAACAGTTCACTCAGGAACTGCTCGACACTTTATCTTGGCTGCGGGTGACGCCTGAGCCATCTGAGGGGGCGATCGCCCTGCACTCTCCTGAGACCCTGTTGGGGGCCAAATATGGCTATCTTTGGGTCTTAGGGGTCGCCGATGGGATGATTCCGTCTCCTCTCCCCTGTGATCCTCTCTTGGACTTGTACCGCCGTAAACAGCTCCGGAACCAGGGATTTGCCATTGAGACGGCTCTGACGTTAACGCAACGACAGTTGTTAGTGTTTCGCGAGCTCTTCCGGGTGGCTGAGCAGATTTATCTGTCTTATCCTCGGCAAATTAAGGCGACTCCTAGAAGTCCAAGTCCTTATCTGGCTCGCTTTGAGATCCCGGTGCAGGCGGCTGATGATCAAGGGGCGATCGCCAGTTGGCAGGAATTGCGTCAACGAGCGCTACGACAAGGGGGGTTACGACAAGGGGGGTCACATCAACCCATCTCCCGAGAAGACCCAGTCTTGTCTCATGCGGCTCGCAGTTGGGCTATTGAACAGGGTCGTCTACAGGGTCAGGGGGGCGATCGCTTTCAGGGTCTAACGGACGTTCCCCTCGATCTGCCATCTCGTTGCTTTAGCGCCTCTCAATTGACCCATTTGGGGCAATGTGGGTTTAAATGGTTTGCCGGGGATTTGCTCAAGATTCGGGAATTGGCTGAAGCGGAGACGGAGTTCTCGGCGCGGCTTCGGGGTAAGCTTTACCACAAAACTCTCGAATTGGCAACGCAAAAGGCATTAGAGACGCGATCGCCGGATTTGCGTCAGGCTCTGTTGCAGCATTTAGAAGCCGCCTTTGAGGAAGCCGAAGTCCTAGAACAGTTACCGGACTTAGCCGCCTGGGGAGCGCGACGGAAGGAGCATTTGCAACGATTGCACCGCACGATCTCTCAAGGGTCTTTTCTGGCTGATGACAGTCAAATTTTGGCGACGGAACGGTCGTTTGAGGGAGAGTGGTATGGGTTTCGGGTACGGGGACAGATCGATCGCCTCGATCTCACCCCCAAAGGTTATGTTGTCATTGAGTATAAAAGCCGCTCAAGTCGGCCCACCCGAGCCAAGAATGACCAAGGAAAGGCGGATTTAGATGTCCAGCTTCCTCTCTATCAGGATCTCGTCGGACAACAACTTCAAGAGGAGAACCCCACTGAGTCAGCCTCGGTTCAGGCCTATTACTATTCCCTGACCAAAGCGAAACGGCTGGGAACAGGCGATAAGGTCGATCGCGCGGCCCTCGAACGCTTCAGCGATCGCCTGAAAACCCATCTCAAGCAAGGCGACTATCCGGTTGAACCGGATTCTCAGCAGTCTGCGTGTCAGTATTGTCCTCATGATGTCATCTGTCGCAAGAGTTGAACTGACAATTGCTAGGTCAGCAGTTATATTTTTGTCGATATCTTGTCTTCTCGACTGGCTGCTATATAATTGAGGCAACCGAGACGATTACTGTTGACTACTCTTGTCAACTTTTTGCACCTATGGGTAAGAAAAAGAAAAAAGACAAGGCGAATGAAAGCCCAGTCAATGCCGCTGAGACGAAGACTTTGGAGAGCCGAGACAATCCCAATTTCCACGATTCTATGACTTGCGACCCCTCAAAGCCAGCCAAAAAACTTCCTAAGAAAGTTTATGAATCTGAACTAAAACGACTTCAAATTGAACTGGTTAAATTACAAACTTGGATTAAAGAGAAAGGCTTAAAAGTTGCCATTATTTTTGAAGGCCGTGATGCCGCTGGTAAAGGGGGGACCATCAAGCGCATTACCGAATCCCTGAACCCCCGTATTTGCCGCGTCGTGGCGTTGGGAACCCCGACAGAGCGAGAAAAGACCCAATGGTATTTCCAGCGCTATGTCCCCCATTTACCCGCCGCTGGAGAGATGGTGTTGTTCGATCGCAGTTGGTATAACCGAGCTGGAGTCGAACGAGTGATGGGCTTTTGTAGTGAAGAGGAGTATTGGGAGTTCCTACGCTCTTGTCCCGAGTTTGAATGTATGCTGGTGCGATCGGGAATTATTTTGATTAAATACTGGTTTTCGGTCAGTGATGATGAGCAAGAGAAGCGATTTCAAGCTCGTATTGACGACCCAACAAAACGCTGGAAACTGAGTCCGATGGACTTAAAAGCTCGGGAAAAATGGGTTGAGTATTCGATCGCCAAAGATGAAATGTTTGCTCATACCGATATTAAGCGATCGCCGTGGTATGTTGTGGACGCGGATAACAAGAAACGCGCCCGTCTCAACTGTATCCATCACATCTTGACGATGATTCCTTATGACGACCTGACCCCAGATCCCATTGAACTCCCCGAACGTCAAGAAGATATTGGCTATTTGCGGCCGCCTAAGAGTAAACAAACCTTTGTTCCGAACTACTATTAACGGACGATTGACAGGACGACAAGGTCAACTCATTCCCCCAGTTGAGTTCCTGAATCTGGGTACGCCAGGCCCGACTCCTGTCGGCTCCTCTGTCTTGACAGGGGAGCTTGACTTGGGTTAACGTTCGTGTTGCTCTTGGACTGTGTGAAAGCTGGCAAACATATCAAAGAGGACAGCCACAAAGCTAAAGGCGAAGCCAAGCCAGAGTAGTCCCTGTAGAGGATGTCCCGTACCAAAAACCGCCAGAAACTCAAGCAGCCAATGTAACCCCACATGACCGAGTTGGGTACACAGCGGGATATAACTCATAACGAACAGGGCTAAAGCTCCTGCTGCAAAAACCAAACCCGGTAACATAAAGCTGAAGACCGTGGTTAGACACAGAGAGCGGAGTCGGGAGAGGTGAGTTGGGAGACAGAGGTTAGATAACATGGGATGTAACTGCACAACTAGGAAAATTGTCAAGGGCGATCAAGATCGAATGTTCTTACCTTAATCGCGATCGCCGCCAAGATCCCAAAACTGTATAAATCTTAAATAAACCTAAAGAAACTTGGTATTTCGTGTAACGTTACCTTGCACTGTGTTCGTTGTTGTTATCGTTTTGGCGCAGAACCCTTGTATAAGAAACTCATCCCAAGCAGCCTAGCCAAATGGGGCCAGCGTCTACTCGCCGCCATCCTCCTCGGTGGACAAGTGGTCATCCATCTCGCCACAGGGCTAGTCAGCGGTAAAATCCACCGCCGTAACACCATCGAACAGATGGCCTTCGTGGGTCCTCAATCGTTGCTCATCAATACCATCACCGCTGGGTTCGTGGGGATGGTGTTTACGATTCAGGTGGCGCGGGAATTTCTCAACTTTGGGGCGGGTTCGGCTGTGGGAGGGGTTCTAGCCGTGGCCCTGGCCCGGGAATTGTCCCCCGTGTTAACCGCTGTGATTGTAGCCGGCCGGGTTGGTTCGGCGTTTGCAGCTGAAATCGGGACGATGCAGGTGACTGAACAGATTGACGCTCTATATATCTTACGAACCGACCCCATCGACTATCTCGTGATTCCTCGGGTCATCGCTTGCTGTATCATGGTGCCCATTTTGACCCTATTTTCGCTGATTATCGGCATGACCGGCGGTTTACTCATTGCGACGAGTCAATATAGCATCGCTCAGTCGGTTTTCCTCGAATCAGCCCGTAACTTTATGGGGGTGACTGACCTGCTCAATGCCACGATTAAAGGAGGGGTCTTTGGAGGATTGGTGGCTATTATCGGCTGTAGTTGGGGTCTGACTACCTCTGGAGGGGCGAAAGGGGTCGGAGAATCCACGACGACGGCTGTGGTGACGGCCCTGATGGCTATTTTTATTACGAACTTCTTCCTCTCTTGGGTCATGTTCCAAGGCATGGGAACCGCCTCGCTGACGTTATAGTAATGGACAATTCATCGTGGACATCCTTCTTTGGCCCCCTCGCCCCTCGTGGCCCCTCGTGTCATGGCTGAAGCCAAGTCACGAGGAAACAAAGTCACGAGGAACAACGAGGAACAATGGTTTGATTAGGGTCTAACCGGATTCCATCTAATTCAAATTATTCATCGCAAATTGTTAATTATTAATTGTTGATTTACACTGATGTCTGTGTCCAAAAAACATCCATTTCAACGCCTGCTTCAATATACAAATTCCTATCAAACAGATATTTGGAAAGCGGCAAGTTGTTCAGTCCTCAATAAAATTTTTGACCTAGCTCCTCCTGCTTTAATTGGCTTGGCGGTGGATATTGTTGTGCAGCAAGAAAACTCCTTTTTGGCGAGTTTTGGCATTGAATCCGTTTTGGCGCAACTGGTGGTCTTGTCTCTGTTTAGCTTTGTGATTTGGGCGTTTGAGTCTCTATTTGAATATGCCTATCAGCGGCTTTGGCGCAATTTAGCTCAATCGATTCAACATGATTTTCGTCTCGATGGCTATCGTCATTTACAACAGATGGAACTGTCGTTTTTTAAAGAACGTAGTACGGGGGCGTTGATGGCGGTTCTTAATGATGATATTAACCAGTTGGAGCGATTTTTAGATCGAGGAGCAAATGAGGTGTTGCAAGTGCTAACAACTGTTATTGTGATTGGTGGAGCATTTGTGATTTTAACCCCGAATGTGGCTCTGTTGGCGTTACTGCCGATTCCGTTTATTCTTTGGGGGTCGATTAGTTTTCAGAAACGGCTTGCACCTCGATATAATGCTGTTCGTGAAACCGTCAGCGATCTTAATTCTCAGTTGTCCAATAATTTGACGGGAATTACGACGATTAAAAGTTTTACAGCAGAAGAGTATGAAGCGGAGCGAATTAACCAACTCAGTCATGAGTATTCTCGCACCAATCGGCGGGCGATCGCCCTCAGTGCGGCGTTTGTTCCACTGATTCGCATTATCATTTTAGTGGGGTTCACGGCAATTTTATTACTGGGAGGGTTAGACGCCGCAGCGGGAAATCTAGCGGTGGGAACCTACAGTACGATGGTGTTTCTCACTCAACGGTTATTGTGGCCTTTAACCCGTTTAGGGGAAACTTTAGACTTGTATCAGCGATCGCAGGCCTCAACCCGACGACTGTTCAAACTCCTCGATACTCCCATTACCCGACATCCGGGTTCAACTCCGTTACCAGTTAAGCAAGTTAAGGGCGATATTTCCCTCGACTCCGTAACCTTTGGCTACCACGATCGCCAACCGGTGATTGAAAATTTCTCCCTCTCCGTTGCGGCGGGAGAAACGATTGCTATTGTCGGGGCAACGGGTTCAGGAAAAAGCACCATTGTCAAGCTATTATTGCGACTGTATGAAATCAAATCAGGGCGAATTACTCTCGATGGCTTAGATATCCAGGAGATTCGCTTAGCTGACTTACGTCGCGCCATTGGTTTAGTCAGTCAAGAGGTATTTTTGTTTCAGGGAACTGTGGCTGAGAATATCCGTTATGGGAGTTTCGAGGCGACGGATGAAGATGTGGTTGCGGCGGCGACGATCGCCGAAGCACATAGCTTTATTGCGGAGTTACCTCAAGGGTATCAAACTATCATTGGCGAGCGGGGTCAAAAACTCTCAGGAGGACAACGACAACGGTTGGCGATCGCCCGAGCGGTTCTCAAAAATCCCCCGATTTTGATTTTAGATGAAGCCACCTCAGCGGTGGATAATGAAACCGAAGCGGCGATTCAGCGCTCCCTGGATCATATTACCGAGAATCGCACCACGATCGCGATCGCTCACCGACTCAGTACCATTCGCAATGCAGACTGTATTTATGTCATGGATCGCGGCAAACTTGTTGAGCAAGGCTCCCATGAGCAACTGGTGCAACAAGGGGGAATTTATGCCAGCTTATGGACGGTACAAATGGGAGAACTCATCCACCACTAACTGATCCCGGTTCCCGAGTCCCAAGGCTGAAGTTCCCTTTCGCGCCCCTGATACCATAGAGGAAATCCTCTCAACATCCAATGGCTATGAACGTTTTGAGTTTGTCGGCGACCTTTCCCTATCCGCCGAGTCGAGGCGGAACCCAAGTGCGAACCTTTAATTTATTGAAGTATTTAAATCAGTATCATCCCGTTACGGTCGTGACACAACGTCAGGAGGGAGTGAGCGAGGATGAGATTGAGGCCCTGCGCGGCTATGTGAGCGAGTTGGTGGTGTTTGAGCGTCCACCGATTGTAGACAAGAGTCTGTTGCGGAAAGTGCGCCGTTTTGGCGGCTTTTTTCTGGGGGGAACGCCGCCGAGTGTGTTGTCCTATTACTCGCGGGAGATGCAAACTTGGGTTGATGAGGCGGTGGCGTCAGGAAAATACGACGTGATCACCTGTGAACATAGTGTTAATGAAACCTTTGTTCGACCCCGTTGGGGCGATCGCCTCAAAACCGTCGTCAATGTCCATAGTTCCATTTTTGGCACCTGTCGCCAACAACTCGAAACCGAAACCGCCGAACGTCCTCTGCGCGATCGCCTCAATTTACCCTTGTTGTTTCGCTATGAGAATCGCTATTGTCAGAAATTTAGTCATATCGTCGTCACAACCCCCGAAGATGGCGCTCAGATGAAACAGTTTAACCCCGACAGTTGCATTATGGTGATTCCCAATGGGGTGGATGTGGGGGTGTTTCCCATGCGATCGCGCGATCGTGGCGGTCATCGTTTAACCTTTGTTGGGGCCATGGATAATATCGCTAACATTGACGCAGTGACCTTTTTAGTTGAGGAGATTTATCCCCAGGTGCGATCGCGTTATCCCGATACTACCCTGACCCTAGTGGGAGCGAATCCCGTCCCCGAAGTGCAACGCTTAGGAGAGGTTCCCGGTGTCACCGTCACTGGACGAGTTCCCTCCATGGCTGAGTATCTCCATGAGGCGACGGTATGTGTCGTGTCGATGCGGATTGGCTATGGAATTAAAAACAAAACCCTCGAAGCCATGGCGGCGGGAACGCCGGTGGTGGGGAGTGATTCGGCCTTAGAAGGCCTACAGGTTGATGGTGAGACAGTTCCTCGACGGGCCTTGCGCGCTAATGACGTAGAGGAGTATGTGCAGGCGATCGCGCATCTGTTTGACAATGCTAGTTTGCGTCAGGACTTATCTGAGAATGGACGCGCCTATGTACAAGAGCAGTTTACCTGGGAACGAGCCGGACAGCTTTACGAACGGGCGATCGCCGCCGAGAGAGGGGTTTGCCCAGAGACTTGAGGCTCATGGTAGTCTAGGAGGCAGACAGATCGACGAAATTCAACGATAACCAAAACCATTATGAGCAAGACGACTCGATATCCCCGTCGAGCCGCTAAATGCCCCAATTTGATAGATCAACTAGATAACCCAACTAGATAACCCAACTAGATAACCCAACTTGCTAACTCAGTCTGAAACCCGTTAGAGCAGATACCCTGAACCGGGAAGAGTTGGGCGGATATGCCCCGGGACTGCCCAGAACCTGTATGATTTGGACAAAAACGTAACTTAATAAGGAGTGCTTATGCGAGCAGTGTTAATGGCTGGAGGATCAGGAACACGCCTACGTCCCCTGACTTGTGACCTTCCTAAGCCGATGGTGCCAATCCTAAATCGCCCCATCGCCGAGCATATCCTCAATCTTCTCACCCGTCACGATATTACAGAAGTTATTGCAACGGTTCACTATCTCCCCGATGTGATGCGGGATTATTTCCAAGATGGGAAAGATTTTGGCGTTCAGATGACCTATGCGGTTGAAGAAGAACAACCCCTGGGAACCGCTGGCTGTGTCAAGAACGTCGAAGACTTGCTCGATGATACCTTTGTTGTCATCAGCGGTGATGCGATCACAGACTTTGATCTGCAAGAGGCGATCGCCTTCCACCGAGAAAAAGGCTCTAAAGCCACTCTGGTTCTCAAACACGTCCCCAACCCGATCGAGTTTGGGGTTGTGATTACCGATGAACAGCAGCGGATTGTCCGCTTCCTAGAGAAACCTTCGGCTTCTGAGATTTTCTCGGATACCGTCAACACCGGCACTTACATTTTAGAACCCGAAGTTCTTCAGTATTTGCCCCAAAACCAAGAATGTGACTTCTCGAAAGACTTATTTCCGACGCTTTTAGATAAAGGGGAACCCCTCTATGGTTACATCGCCGAGGGCTATTGGTGTGATGTCGGCCATCTCGAAGCCTATCGTGAGGCCCAGTATGATGCCTTACACCGTAAAGTTCAGATGACCTACCCTTACGAGGAACGGGAACCCGGCGTTTGGGTGGGACAAAACTCCTTCATTGATGACAGTGTCAAGATTAAGGCCCCGGTTCTGATTGGTGAAAATTGCCGCATTGGCCCCCGCACTAATATCGAACCAGGAACCGTGATTGGGGATAATGTCACCATTGGCGCTGATGCGGATCTCAAGCGTCCGATTATTTGGAATGGTGCCATTATTGGCGATGAAGTGCATTTAAGAGCTTGCACGATTTGTCGGGGGACTCGGGTCGATCGCCGGGCGCATATCCTAGAAGGGGCCGTCGTCGGTCCGTTATCTACGATTGGCGAAGAAGCTCAGATTAGCCCTGGCGTACGCATTTGGCCGAGTAAGAAGGTTGAATCGGGGGCAATTTTGAATATGAACCTGATTTGGGGACAAACGGCGCGGCGGAATCTCTTTGGCCAGCGGGGGGTGAGTGGTTTGGCCAATATCGATATTACCCCCGAGTTTGCCGTTAAGTTGGGGGCGGCTTATGGATCGAGCCTCAAGCAAGGGGAACAGGTGGTGGTGTCGCGGGATCAGCGCAGTATTTCGCGCATGGTGTCGCGATCGCTGATTGCGGGCATTATGTCGGTGGGGGTGAATGTGCAGAACCTAGAAGCCACCGCCATCCCGCTATCCCGTTCCTTTGCTCGCGCGTCTCGTAATGGGATGACCTCTCGGCCGACGATCGCCGGTGGGATTCATGTGCGGATTCACCCGGATCGCTCGGATTCGATTTTGATTGAGTTTTTTGACGCGAATGGGATTAATATCACGAAATCCAAGGAGAAGAAAATCGAAGGCGGTTACTTTAAAGAAGACATCAGACGGGCGCAAATTGCCGAAATTGGCGATATGACCTATCCCAGTCAGGTGTTGGATATGTACAGCACCGGCTTTGAGAAATTGCTTAATGTTGAGGCGATTCGCCACAGCAACAGTAAAATCGTCATCGACTATGCCTATGCGGTGTCGGGGGCGATTCTACCGATGTTGTTGGCTAAGTTTGGCAGTGATGCGGTAGTCCTCAATGCTAGTCTCAATCAGATGGCTCTGGCGAATGAGGAACGGGAAACCCTGTTGACGCAGTTGGGCCAGGTAGTCGAAGCGTTGCGGGCCAATTTCGGCGCTCAGGTGTCGGCGAATGGGGAGCAGTTTATTCTCGTGGATGAGTCGGGACTGCCGATTCGGGCTGAACAACTGACGGCGTTTATGGTCAATATGATTTTGACGGCTCATCCTCGGGGAACGGTGGTGGTTCCGGTTCATACGTCTAGTGCGGTTGAACAGATTGCTCGTCGTCATGATGGCCAGGTGATTCGCACTAAGGCGAATCCGACGGCGTTGATGGAAGCCTGTCATACGAATCCTAATGTGGTGTTGGGGGGAAGTGGGGAAATGGGCTTTATTTTCCCCGAGTTACACCCCGGTTTTGATGCCATGTTCTCGATCGCCAAGTTGATTGAGATGGAAACCCTACAGGGGCGATCGCTCGGACAGATTCGCGCGGAACTCCCCCGGGTGTATCACCGTTGTCAGACGATTCGTTGTCCTTGGACGGCGAAAGGGGCGCTGATGCGCCATATGGTGGAAACTCATTCGGCTGATCGCATTGAGTTAACGGATGGGGTGAAGGTTTGTGAGCCTCAGTCGGATAACTGGGTGTTGGTGTTACCGGATGCGGGTGAGCCGGTGGTGCATATTTTTGCCAATGGGGACGATCGCGATTGGGTCGATCGGATGCTTCTGGATTATCGCGCCCGGATTCAGAAGTTTGTTGAACAGCAACAGGGTGGACAGAATTTACCCCTCGATGAGATCTAGTGGGGTCTGAGCGTTGGCAAACTGAGGTAAGCTAGTAGGCTGAGGACAACCACGACCTTTGGGGTCAGGGGGTCCTCGCCTCGCTGCCTTGGGTCGCTCTCGGGATGTCCGCAATTTTGAAGAGTTTAGTGTTATGAATACCTGTGTTTTGATGGCGGAGATTGTCCAAGATCCGCAACTACGATATACGAGTGATAATCAAACGGCGATTACGGAGTTGCTGGTGCAGATTGATCCGCTGCGGGATGGTGATCCTCCTGAGACGCTGAAGGTGGTGGCTTGGCGTAGGCTGGCTGAGGCGGTTCAAGAGAATTTTCATCGCGGCGATCGCGTGGTGATTGAGGGACGTTTGGGAATGGTGGTGTTCGATCGCCCCGAAGGGTTCCGGGAGAAACGGGCCGAGGTGACGGCGCAACGGATTCATCTTCTCGATCGCGCGGCGGCGGGTTCGGCTCCCCCAGCGGCTCCCACGGCGGCGGTTCCTTCGTCAGCTCCGGTGACGCCGATGAATGGCCCGGCGAATACGCCGGCTAATGCACCGGCTCCGGTGTCCTCCCCTGATGAACCGTTGTCGGATGATATCCCGTTTTAGGTCTTAATGCTTGAGTTTAATCTCGTTGATGATGATACAACCCCTTCTCTGCCCGTTTCACGGTGGGAGAAGGGGTTGGATGGGTTGGTGACGGCGCAGATGCAGTCACAGTTTCAACGCTTTTATGATGGCGTGGTGCAGGGAAATCGTCAGGTGAATCTCACCCGCATTCTGGAACCGCTGGATTTTTGGGAGAAACATCTCTGGGATTCGTTGCGGGGGGTGGCGCCGTTTTTGCGGGGCGAGTTCTCGTTACCGCCCCGGCCTCAGGTGGTGGATATTGGCTCTGGTGGCGGCTTTCCGGGGATTCCTTTGGCGATCGCTCGACCCGATTGGTCGTTGACGCTCGTGGATTCGACTCAGAAGAAGGTACGCTTTCTTCAGGCGGCGATCGCCCATTTGGGATTGTCTCAGACGGAGGCGATCGCCGGCCGCGCTGAGACGTTGGGGGCGTTACGTCCCTATCGAGGGCGTTATGATTTAGGCCTGTTGCGAGCCGTCGCCTCTCCCTCGGTTTGTCTGGGTTATGTTCGACCCTGGTTGAAACCTGGCGGCTGGGTGGTGCTGTATCGCGGCCAATGGCGCGATGAGGAACAGCAGGATTTGCAGCAGGGATTGTCAGGGTTTGAGTTGGTCACGATTGATGGGTTTGTGACTCCTGAAACCCAAGCGATTCGCCATGCTGTGATCTTACGACGTCGCGAGGGTGCTGGCTAGTTGATAGTTCGTCGTTGATTCTTGAGAATTGACGAGTTAAGTTGACACTTCATGATAAGCAATAGTAACCTCTAAAGCAATTATTTTTTGTGAATCTTAGAGATTCACAATGTCCTATCTATTGTGACTAATTTTTTGATGATGAGGGTACAGATGTTGTGGGGTTCGCTCGACGGGATAGAGCTGGGTTTGCTCTTGCTCAACTTGGGCGATGTCCTGTTTCATTTCTAACCAGGCTCGCAGACATTCTTGCTCCCAGAGGCGACAGGTTTCGCTGAGGTGCTTCTGGGAGTTGGGAGCGGTGCGCGTGACGGGGGTGGAGGTGACCATGGTAACCAGATTCTGTCCGACAGGTGGCGATGGGTGATCCGTAAATCTACTTATTTATATCTTCACTCAAGATTGGGCTAAATCCGGATAGCTGACTCTGCTCGCCCGTAAATTGAGATCAATTTTGCGGATCAACCCGGTTCGGGTTAGGGTTCGCTGCAACCGGTTTCAGGATTTTTTGCTCTCGCTGTCCCTTTTTCCGTGATTTGTAACGGATTGCAACATATAATGAGAATCGGGCAAATTGTTAAGTTACGGAGAGGTTAGTAACGTTAATGCGAGTTGCGATCGCCGGAGCCGGTTTAGCAGGACTATCCTGTGCCAAATATCTCGTTGATCGGGGTCATACCCCCATCGTCTTAGAGCGCCGCGATGTCCTCGGGGGCAAAATCGCCGCCTGGAAGGACGAGGATGGAGATTGGTATGAGACAGGGCTACATATCTTTTTCGGGGCCTACCCCAATATGTTGCAACTGTTTAAAGAACTTGAGATTGAGGATCGTCTTCAGTGGAAAGAACACACGATGATCTTCAATCAACCCGAAACTCCGGGAACTTACTCACGCTTCGATTTTCCAGATCTGCCGGCTCCAGTGAACGGCTTGGTGGCGATTCTGCGTAACAACGATATGTTGACCTGGTCCGAGAAAATTCGCTTCGGGATTGGCTTACTGCCGGCGATCGTCAAGGGACAGAGCTATGTCGAAGAGATGGACCAGTATTCCTTCTCAGAATGGTTAAAACGTCAGAACGTCCCTGAGCGCGTGGAGAAAGAAGTCTTCATCGCCATGTCCAAAGCCTTAAACTTCATCAATCCCGATGAAATTTCAGCGACTATTATTTTGACCGCCTTGAATCGTTTTTTACAGGAGAAAAACGGTTCAAAAATGGCATTTCTCGATGGTTCGCCCACGGAACGTCTTTGTGAGCCGTTAGTCGAGTATATCGAAGCACGAGGGGGCCAAGTGCGGCTGAATGCGCCCCTAAAACAGATTCAACTCAAAGACGACGGAAGCGTCGAGAACTTCCTGATTCGGGGCTTAAATGGGGCCGCCGATGAGGTGCTAGAGGTGGATCGTTATGTCTCAGCGATGCCCGTGGACCCCCTGAAGCTGCTACTGCCGGACTCCTGGCGCGACTTGGATTACTTCAAGCAACTCGATGGACTTGAGGGAGTCCCGGTGATTAACCTACATCTGTGGTTCGATCGCAAACTCACCGATATTGATCATCTACTATTCTCCCGTTCGGACCTGTTAAGCGTGTATGCTGACATGAGCAATACCTGTCGGGAGTATGCCGATTCAGATAAATCCATGTTGGAGTTGGTGCTGGCCCCAGCCCAAGACTGGATTGGTAAATCCGACGAGGAGATTGTGGCCGCCACCTTAGCGGAGTTGGAACAACTGTTCCCTCAACATTTTGGGGGTGAGTCTCCGGCGACCCTGTTGAAGTCTCATGTGGTGAAAACGCCCCGCTCAGTGTATAAGGCGACCCCCGGTCGTCAGCAACATCGCCCCGTGCAACGAACTCCTATTGAGAACTTTTATTTGGCTGGGGATTTCACCCTGCAACAGTATCTCGGGAGTATGGAAGGTGCTGTGCTTTCTGGTAAGCTGACAGCGCAGGCGATCGATACCGATCTCCAAACCCACGGTTCCACTCCGGGAACTTCTGCCCAATCTTTGACTGTCGAGCCTGCGACGAATGCTGCAACTGCCTAAATCCCCGCCCAAGGTCACCATGCGCCTGTCACTTGAGGAGGCTTACGAGGAATGCCGTCAAATCACCGCCAAGTATTCCAAAACCTTTTATTTGGGAACGCGGTTGATGTCCGAAGCCAAACGCCGCGCCATCTGGGCAATTTATGTCTGGTGTCGTCGTACTGATGAGCTGGTTGATGGCCCCGACGCGAAGCAAACCACCCCCGAAACCCTCGATCAGTGGGAGGCCCGTTTAGAAGCTATTTTTGCGGGAAATCCCCAGGATGAGTTGGATTTGACGTTGACGGACACTCTGCAACGGTTTCCTCTGGACATTCAGCCGTTTCGAGATATGATTGACGGCCAGCGGATGGATCTCTATCGCAGTCGTTATGAGACGTTCGAGGAGTTACAGCTCTACTGTTACCGAGTGGCGGGAACGGTGGGCCTGATGTCAGAATCCGTTATGGGCATTAATCGCACCGCGTCAACAGCGCCTTGGGCTGATGGCCCTTATCATCCGACTCAGGAGGCGATCGCCCTGGGGATTGCTAATCAGTTGACGAATATCCTCCGAGATGTGGGAGAGGATGCTCGACGAGGGCGGATTTATCTGCCCCTAGAGGATTTGGCTCTCTTTGACTATACGGAACGGGATTTATTGGAAGGGGTGGCTGATGAGCGTTGGCAGGCCCTAATGCAGTTCCAAATTCAACGGGCGCGTAAGTATTATCTGGAGGCGGAACAGGGAATTAGTGATCTCAGTCCTGATGCTCGTCTGCCGGTTTGGGCGGCGACGATTCTCTACAGTAATATTCTGACGGAGATTGAGCGCAATCACTATAACGTGTTTGACCGGCGGGCCTATGTCCCCGGTTGGCGCAAGGCCCTCTGTTTGCCGGTAGCCTGGTTACGCGCCCAGGCCCTTTAGGGATTCGAGAATGGGGAATATACCCGTTCCGGTGTTCCCTCTTGCCTCTTGCCTCGGGCGACCACAAGGGTACGCCCCTACGTCTTTCCCCTCCTGGGAGGGGCAGGGGTGGGTTCTCCCCTCGGTGGGAGGGGCCAGGGGTGGGTTATCCCTGTTCCGAAGTTCCCTGTTCCCTGCCTTGCCTCTTGCCTATTCCCTAGTCCCTATTCCCCGTTCCCAAAGGGCATTAAAGGGAGGGGATGCGGGGAAGGGCTGGGGATTTTGCAGGTTATTCCAGGTAAATGGGGCATTTTTAGCGGCCGAGAGCCAGAGGAAGCGTTTGGCGCGAGTCATGGCCACATAAAGGAGACGATAGTCTTCGGCTTTTTTGAGTTGTTCGGCCAGTTGCCAATAGTCGTCGTAGCTTTGGCAGTTTGGCGCGGCTTCGTTGTCGGTGGTGTCGCGATTCCAGAGATGTTGACGGATTTGTCCTCGGGCGACTTCGTCGAGGCTGAAGTGGCCGAGAAACTGCATTTGCGGTTTGACGTAGAGTTCGCCGGGGATGTTTTTCTCTTGTAGGAAGGGGATAAAGACGAAATCCCAGTCTAGGCCTTTGGCTTTGTGCATGGTCAGGATGGTGAGTTGTCCGGGTTGGGTATATTTGGACTCGGAGGCGTCGGTTTCGACGCGATCGAAGCGTTCGCTGTTGACAAGGAGGGTCAGGTTGTCGAGGAGTTCTTCGAGGGAAAGGCGATCGCTGGTTTGTTGAAGGAGGCGTTCGTTGAGTTTGTCGGCGGTGGCGAGTTCGCTGGCGTTGTAGTTGAGGGTCAGCCCCAGAAAGCCGATGAGATGGGTTTGGGGCAGTTCCAAGCGGGCTTGGAGAAGACAACGGCACAGGTGACGGGCTTGGCGCACGTCTGGGGGTTGGGGGGCTTCGAGAATGGTGGGATAGAGGAAGTGTTCGGGGCTGCTGGCGAGGCGATCGAGGTCTTGACGGGGGATGAGGTGATGGTTAACGAGGACTTCTAGGGCGGCTTTGACGGCTTCGCGGGAATGGGGACGATGCAGGAATTGCAGCAGGTTGAGCATCTCTAGGGGAATGCCCGAGAGTCGTTCTTCGGCGTCGACTTCGTAGAGGTTGAGGTGGTTGTGATATTGATTGAGTTCGCTGGCGACGAAATGCCCTTGGTTTTTCTGGCGGACGAGGACGGCGGCGCTGGCCTGGGGATACTGTGCGAAGAGGTCGCTAATTCGTTGCCCGAGGCGATCGACGCTCTCGCTAATATCATGGGGACGATGCAGTTCGAGGCCTGCGGCGATGGGGTCAGGGTTGGCGTTGGGTTGAGGGTCGTCGGCGGTGACGGGTTCAATCATCTGCTGTTCAAAGGGGGGTGGAGACTTGAGGGCTGGGGAGGGCGGTTTGGTTGTACGGTCTCGGGAGGAGGGGGTTGAGGTGGGTTTGCTCCATTGTTGGTTAATCCAGTTGAGGGTGAAGTTGGCGGCGTCGATGAGGATGGGGCTACTGCGTCCGGCCCGCTGTATGGTGGTTCGTTGGTGATGTTGGGCGCAATGGTGGCAAAAGCGGCGGAAGTAAATGGGATCGGCGGGGGTGAAGGTGGAGTTAATGGCTTGGTTGGGGTCGCCGACTCGGATTAGGTTGGCGCTTCCGTCGGGGTTTTGGGCGAGGGTGTCGAGGAGTTGCTGTTGTAGGGGTGAGGAGTCTTGGGCTTCGTCTTCAAAGACGGCAAAGGTTTCTTGTTGCCAGAGGTCTCGGATGTTGGGGTTTTGGAGAACGTTGAGGGCGGCGATGATGGCGTCGTCGTAGTCGATCAGTTGCTGCGATCGCATCTGCTCTTGATAGAGTCGATAGAGGCCGGCGGCGATGGTGAGGATGGCGTAGGGGTCTCCTTGGAGTTGCCCGAGGTGGTGCAGGTCTTCTGGGGAGAGTCCTGAGGATTTGGCTTCTTGGATGACGGTGTGGGCCAGGTTGGGCAAAACGTCGGTTCTGAGGACGGATTGGCGGCGCAGTCGTTCGGACTCTTCTCCGTCAAATTCTAGGCCGGTAATGAGCTGTTGATAGGCTTGGGGATGGTCTGTAATCCAGCGTTCGACGCAGTTACGGATGAGGCGGTGGTTTTGGTTGGGTTGTACTAGGCTTTGTTGGTCGAGATCGAGTTGCGCGAGATCCGGGTGACGGCCGGCGATTTTGAAGGCTAGGCCATGGATGGTTTGGACGGAAAAGCCCCATTTGGGCAGTTTGAGGAGTTCTAGGTTTTGACGGATTTTGGCTTTGATGTTGGCGGCGGCGGAGCGGGTAAAGGTGACGATGATGAGTTGATGGCGCGGATGCAGTCGTTGTCGGGCGATGGTGAGGGCGGCGGCGATCGCCATTCCGGTGGATTTGCCCGAACCAGGAACGGCGGAGACGGCGAGAAGTCCTCCTTGCCAGTCTCCCATTTCTCGTTGTCCGGGACGCAGGCTATTGCGGAGTTGTTGGATCAGTTGGGGGCGATCGATCGGAGAGGGTTTGGATTCGCTTAAGGTCATAGCAATTGGCTCGGAATTGGGGGAAAATGGGCTGTCAGCCGTTATTGGCAGTTTATCGTTTTCCCGATTAACCGGTCTTTGAGGATTTATGCGCAATCTTTATCCCCCGATTAGCCCCTATACTACGGGGACGTTACAGGTGTCTGACCTCCATACGCTCTATTATGAGGAGTCCGGCAATCCGCAGGGGAAACCGGCGGTTTTCCTCCATGGGGGTCCTGGTGGGGGGTGTATTCCCATGTACCGCCAGTTTTTTAATCCCCAGGACTGGCGTTTGATTTTGTTCGATCAACGCGGTTGTGGCCGTAGTACTCCCCACGCGGAGTTACGGGAGAATACGACTTGGGATTTGGTGGCGGATATTGAATGCTTACGGACTCATCTGGGGATTGAGCGTTGGTTGGTGTTTGGAGGAAGTTGGGGCAGTACCTTGTCTCTGGCCTACGCGGAAACTCACCCGGAACGCTGTACGGGGTTGATTTTGCGGGGAATTTTTATGTTACGTTCGCAGGAGTTACGCTGGTTTTATCAGGAGGGGGCCAGTTATATTTTCCCGGAGGCTTGGCAGGAGTATCTCAAACCGATTCCTGAAGCGGAACGGGGGGATTTGATGGCCGCGTATCATCGCCGTTTGACCAGTGAGAATCGTCAGGTCCGGCTTGAGGCGGCTCGGGCCTGGGCGATTTGGGAGGGCAGTACGAGTAAGTTATTTCCTGATCCTGATGTTCGGTCTAAGTTTGGCCGTGAGGGGTTCGCCGAGGCGTTTGCTCGCATTGAATGTCACTATTTTGTGAATGGGGGCTTTTTTGAGCGGGAGAATCAGTTGCTTGAGGATGTGCAGCGGATTCGTCAGATTCCCACGGTGATTGTTCAGGGTCGCTATGATGTGGTCTGTCCCCTGCGATCGGCTTGGGAGTTACATCAGGCGTTTCCTGAGTCGGAGTTGATTGTGATTCCTGATGCGGGTCATTCGGTCAGTGAACCGGGGATTCGCTCGGCGTTGGTGGAGGCGACGGATCGTTTTCGGTGTGGGTAAATTCAGCCGGGGTCAATGCTCCCGGTGGGGCGATCGCCCTTCAGGTTGATGTTTTCTTCAACTTGAGGGGAAAATAAAATTGCGCAGCTTAGATGTTTGGCTTTGCGCCGGCCGCACCGGGCCGGCGAAGCCTCATCCTTCTACCCAGAAATTCGGTGCATCCTGGAACTAGAAGTTTCAGACTTGGTTGTTTCGATGTCTTCATTGTAGCTTGAGGTTTGGCAAAATGTCAAGCTATATTTTCAAATTCAGCAGATAGGTGAATGGAAGGAAAGTCAGTCCCCAGACTGGCTAAGTGATGATGGAGTTTGCCAGAGATGAGCGAGTAAGAAATCTGAAGCGGTGAGGCTTCCCTATCCACAGGAGACCGCACTTAGGTGGTTGCGGTGTTTTCGCGTTCTGGACAAGACCAAACTATCTTTCGTTTTCCTCTGCCTATAACTGGACTTTGGGGGGCATTCCCACTTCTCGCGGCGTGACAAACTTGCCCTCAAAACTCACAGCACGATTTTCAAATGTCCTGGCCTTAGCTAAATCCAGCCGTAAATCAGCAATCTCTTGATTCTCTGACATTCCGCCCAAAACATAAATGAGTAATTTCCGAGCTAAGTCTTTTCCCGAGACACGAATCCGGCGTTTGTTGGGGTCATAGAGGACGCCATACCATAAGGATTGAGGCAATTCTATCGACGTAAAGCCGCCGTCATCATCAAACTTCTGGAGACGATTCAAGGCTTCGACGACAGAAATCTGACGTTGGAACACGACAACTCCTAAAGCTTGTGCTAAAGCCACTTGTCCGACGGGACGAAAGAGAAGATTTCCCTCGCCTGAACCGCTTTCAAAGCTAAATCGTCGTAAATACGGAGTTTCGACTCCCAATTCCATGCGTTTGTAACTCGGAAGGGTCGCCAAACCATCCCAGAGACGCATCAATTCGGATAATCCTTCGGCTAAGTCGTCGGCGGTGGGACGTGGGGGAATGGTTCCGGGGTAGTCGGCTAGCCAATGGGGAAAGCGAGGCGTTAAATAGCCAACGGTCATGTCTCGCAAGGCCTGGAGGGTGGTGAGGACTAGGGATTTCGCGGAGACACTGGCCCCATCCCAGTTAATGCGGGGGCGACGGCTATCGTCATCTCGGAGGAGGGGATGGGTGACGGCGATTTGACGGCTGATAATGGCAAATCCATCGTCTTCGTCTAATAGGGTGACTTGACCTTTGCTGAGTTTCACGGCCATGAGGTTGACATGGACGAAAATTGAGCGGATACGCTGTCTGGCGTCTTCTCGGGTTTCTCGGGGTAAGACGGCGGGAATCAACTCAATGCCGAGGGTTTCTTGGGCCAAGTCTTGCATGGCGGCGGGGGTGGTGTTGTTGGCGGCGGCGAGGTGGTCGAGGTTGAGGGGGGTTCCGGTGGGTTTCTGGCTACGACTGAGGGGTTGCAGGGTTCCGGTTTGCAGTAGGGTCATCAGGCCTTGGATTCCCATGAGTCGATGTTGTCCGTCTAAGGCGAAGATGGAGATGGATGGGGGGAGGTTGAGATGGCCGATGTCCCGGATGTCGGTTAGGGGGGTGAAGTCGGCGGCGGATTGTGTGGCCCGTCCGTCGTCTCCCCATTGGCTGGCTTGGGGGTTGTCTACCCAGTCGGGACTGATGACGGCGAGGAGGGGCGGAAATTTGCGATCGCGCCTTCCGGCAAGATATTCTGTGAGGGGAGCTTGCCGTGACCAGTTGAGGGGACGTTGGTAAAGGCGGTCGATGGTCTCTGGGTTGATGGAGATGTTGGCGGTTTTGGGGTCTCGTTGCTGGTGGAATAGGGGGAGTTCTGCGGCAAAGCCGACTCGTTCGGCTAGCCAGGCGAGGCTGACTGAGGCTAGGTAGGCTTCGGTGTTTCCCATCTGGGTCTTCTGCACGAGGACTGTGTTTGGGTTATCTTGGTAGGAGGGTTCAGCAGTTGAATTTAGGTGCGTTGGTATTATAGGGGTCATTTTAACTGTCTCTAACTGAATAGATATATCTATTCGCAAGTGTCTTATCATTTTACCACTTCAGCAAACTTTTAGAAGTAGGAGATTTTTGAATATGGTATCAACCCAGAAAACAAAACAACAGTCTAAAAATCGTAGCATTGAAGAATTCACTTCCGATATAAAACTACTGACCAAAGAAGTTCAAGATTTATACCGTCTCGATCAGATACCGTGGGTCATTGGTTACTCAGGGGGTAAAGATAGTACGGCAACTCTCCAGTTGATCTGGAATGCGCTCAAAGAATTACCCAAGGATAAACTCACCAAAACAGTCCATGTAATTACCACAGACACCCTCGTTGAAAATCCTATCGTATCGGCTTGGGTGAAGAACTCACTCAAGAAAATAGAGGTAGAAGCTAAGTCTCAAGACTTACCATTCGAGACACATTTGTTGCAGCCTGCTGCTAAAGAAACGTTCTGGGTTGGACTAATTGGTAAAGGCTACCCCGCACCGAAGGGTAAATTTCGCTGGTGTACTGAGCGGCTTAAAATTAAGCCATCTAATCATTTTATCCGAGAAGTCATTAGACAATCGGGTGAAGCGATACTAGTCTTGGGAATTCGTAAAGCTGAAAGTACTAAACGAGCTAATCGGATGGAGCGATATGAGGCTCATCGTGTTCGAAAACACTTGAGTCCCAACATGAATTTACCGAATTCTTTGGTTTATAGCCCTATCGAAGATTGGCAAAATGATGAGGTATGGCTTTATCTGATGCAATGGGATAATCCTTGGGGCTACAGCAATAAAGACTTGTTAACTATGTATCGTGGTGCTAGTGCTGACAATGAATGTCCTCTTGTCGTTGATACCACGACTCCGAGTTGCGGAAGTTCTCGGTTTGGTTGTTGGGTTTGTACTCTTGTAAGCCAAGATAAGTCATTATCGGCGATGATTCAGAATGACGAAGAAAAAGCATGGATGGAACCATTGCTAGATCTTCGTGCTGAACTAGATACACCTGAAAGTCGTAATATGCGCGACTTTCGGCGGCGTAACGGGAAAGTCCAACTTTATGAACGAAATCTGGAGGGTTCGGTTTCCATTGAACCAATTCCAGGTCCATTTACGAAAGCGGGTCGAGAATATTGGCTACGTCGTCTTCTTGCAACTCAAGAAACCGTCCGTCGAACCGCTCCCCCCGAAATGCGGGACATCACCCTCATCACAACCGAAGAACTCAGCGAAATCCGGCGGATTTGGCTCGAAGAACGTCATGAATTCGACGATCGCCTGCCCACAGTATACCGAGAAATCACCGGCAAACCCTTCAAAGACCCTCGGCCTGGTGCCGACCAATCCCTCCTCGGACTCGACGAGTGGAACATCCTCGAAGACCTCTCCGACGGAGACGCCATGGAACTTGAACTCATGGCCAAACTCCTCGACACCGAACGCCAGTACCACACCAAACTCAACCGCAAAGGCATCTACGACGCCTTAGAAAAATGCTTTGAGACCAGTTCCCGTTCCCCCGAAGAAGCCATCGCCAACGCTCACCGGAAACGGGAACTCAAAGAAGCCGCCGCCGCTGGAGATGTGGCCAAAGTTAAACAACTGACTTGGTCAGATCTCAAATTCGGCGACTCCCCAGACTCCTAACGGGGAAACCAATGTAATAATGAGGTTTGCTTGCGATCGCGCGATCGCAGATACCGCAGCAAATGCTCCCCACTCAACGGAGGTAACAGATAATGCTGTAACTCCAGCGAGTGCAACATCCAGGGTAGACCATACCCCGCGCGATCGCTTAACCCCAAAATTGGCAAACTCGCAAAACGGGAATCCTCACGTAGCTGACTGGCCCAATTGCGGCCTTGGGCCTCACTGAGATCTCCCTGAAGCGTCACCATATCAACCGAAGTCCCCAACGACTGACTCAACGCCTCCTGAGGTGTCTCCACAAACTGCACCTCATAGCGATTTTGTCGGAACAGCCGCTGAGTTTCTCGCAACTGCGTCGGCGTCTCACCCACCGCCAACACCCGCGTTGTATCACTCCTAGACCCCGAATTCTTCCAATTCGTCGGACAGTCATCACATAACGTACATTCCGGGCCATCATAAACACGACCATAACGAGTGGGAATCGGCAGATGACAGCGTTGACATTCCAACACCGTATAACGTCCCTCCAAGAAATTCTCAAAACAACGCATATCTCCCATCAAATAAAGCTTACGAAAATCCGCTCGCTGTTGCAGTCGCCGCCAGAAGTTCTCAAACTCAAAGCGATAGCCTTCATAGCCATACACCGCACCCGGAAACCCCAGACGTCCCTGATGAGGACTCATAATCCCCTTACCGCGACTGAGATAGTACGCCACATAGCTTTTCAGTAACTCATCCGGCGAAACCGTCATCGCCGTAGACGGAGACACCGACTCCCTCGATGTCTCTGGCGGGGGTAACTCCGGCCGAGGTAGAGGACGCAATAACTGCTCTTGATGAATAAACGCCGTCTCCCGTAAGGCCTCATGAGCCGCTTGTAACTCACAATAGCGGCGATCGCGCTCCAACGATCGCGCCAACTGTTGCGCCAACAAAAGCGTCGTATCAATCTCCCGCTGCGACCAACTGCGGGCCGTATAACATTGATGGACCGCCAAAAGTCCCCACAACGACAATCCCTGCATTTCTTGCAAACGCACAGGAACCACCAACTTCGCTGAAACCTCAAAAAAGCACTCTAAAATCTTCGTCGGACAGCGATCGAGATCCATCGAATTTAAATCCGCGATCGCCTGGAGTTTCCCCTCCTGAAACTGTAGAATCTCCTCAGCACTAAAAAAGCGACCTAAACGGCATTTAAGCATCGATGAGCGTCCCGGTGCATGAGACTCCGCCACCACCGTCGCCTCCCACTTCCGAGTCGTTCGGCAAAGAATCACCCGGTCCGCGCGTAAAATTTTTCGGACCCCATCGACCGTCTCATGTAACAGGGCCGGAAACTGATCCGAAAAACGCTCAGAAATCGGCTTGGCTATCGTCGTCTCCTGGGACTCAACCGGGGCCAGCACCTGACGACTCGGAGACACCGGTTCCTCACCCACCGGTTGAAGCTGATGATTTTCTACAACAGTTGCATGGGACAAATGCGTCGTTTCCACCGTTCCATAAGGCATTTCCTGATGACAGCGAGGACAGAACCAGCGCAACGTCCCTTGACGGACATAGCCTAATAAAGGGTAAGAACAACAAGGACAGAGAAAATTTGACATCAGCTTCACCTCAATAGGACGTTTAAAAACATTGCGATCGCAACCCATCCTCACCCTGAAACCATCGTTTTGCCGCAACGTATTATGATAAGTTATCTTCTAAAATTCTAAATCACCGCCCTAACCGATTTCCGGAATTTCGGGCATCTTGTATCAAGAATTAATATTCAGTGACGTACCGCCTCCCCAGACCCATTTTCTCCCCAGACTCCCTTGACAAAATGACCAAAACTCCCCTCAATAAAACAACACAGCTATTGTTTAACTCCTCCTTGCGTCCCCCAGACCCGCCATTTTCCTAAACAAATGTAACGAAATGTTGCAAATTTTCTATCAAATTGTTTCAGAACCCTGATTTTGCTAAAGGCCCCCTAACATTATTTGGTAAAAACACCTATATAGCTAAATTCCACAAGCCCATCCCAGACCAGGTTTAGTAAAATCACGAATCGCGTAAGGAGTAACCCATTCATGTTCACCCACGTCAAGCCCACCGTTCGCCACATTCAGGCACCCGACGACCTCAACGGTCGCACCCTAATCAAGGTGGTCTATGTCGTGCTCGAATCGCAATATCAGAGTGCCTTGTCCGCCGCCGCCCAAGCCATCAACGCCAACAACCCCAACCTGGCCATCGAACTGAGCGGCTACCTCATCGAAGAACTGCGCGACCCTGAAAACTGCGAAGACCTGAAACGGGATGTCGCCCAAGCCAACATCTTCATCGGCTCCCTCATCTTCATCGAAGACCTAGCCGAAAAAGTCATCGAAGCCGTCCAACCCGCTCGCGACACCCTCGACGCCGCCATCGTCTTCCCCTCCATGCCCGACGTCATGCGGCTCAACAAACTCGGCAGCTTCTCCATGGCGCAACTTGGACAATCCAAGAGTGCCATCGCCCAGTTCATGAGAAAGCGCAAAGAGCAATCCGGCGCCTCCTTCCAAGACGGAATGCTCAAACTGCTGCGCACCCTGCCCAAAGTCCTCAAATATATGCCCGTGGACAAAGCCCAGGACGCGCGCAACTTCATGCTTAGCTTCCAATACTGGCTTGGCGGTTCCCCCGACAACCTGGAAAACTTCCTACTGATGCTGGCCGACAAATACGTCCTGCCCGAAGGAAACCGGGGCGTCACCTACAACGACCCCGTCGTCTACCCCGACATGGGCATCTGGCATCCCCTCGCCCCCCAGATGTTCGAAGACGTCAAAGAATACCTCAACTGGTATAACTCCCGTCGGGACATCAGCGACGACCACAAAGACCCCCTCGCCCCCACCGTTGGGTTAGTCTTACAACGCACCCACCTCGTTACCGGAGACGACGCCCACTACGTCGCCATGGTGCAAGAATTTGAATCCCTCGGCGCCCGCGTCATCCCCATCTTTTCCGGTGGCTTAGACTTCTCCCAACCCGTCAACAAATTCTTCTGGGAACAAGGAGAAACCGATAACCCCAACAACAAAGCCTTCGTCGATGTCGTCGTCTCCCTAACCGGCTTCGCCCTCGTTGGCGGTCCCGCCCGTCAAGACCATCCCAAAGCCATCGACTCCCTCAAGCGGCTCAACTGCCCCTACATGGTCGCCCTACCCCTGGTCTTCCAAACCACCGAAGAATGGGAAGATAGCGACCTAGGACTGCACCCGATTCAAGTCGCCCTACAAATCGCCATCCCCGAACTCGACGGGGCCATCGAACCCATCGTTCTCTCGGGACGCGATGGGGCAACCGGCAAGGCCCACGCCATGCAAGACCGCATCGAAGCGGTTGCAACCCGGGCCATGAAATGGGCTAACCTGCGGCGTAAACCCAAACTGCACAAAAAAGTTGCCATCACCATCTTCAGCTTCCCCCCCGACAAAGGCAACGTGGGAACCGCCGCCTATCTCGATGTCTTCGGCAGCATTCACGAAGTCGCCACCGCCCTGCAACGCAACGGCTACCGCATCGAAGACCTGCCCGAGAATCCCCAGGAGTTGATGAACGCGGTCATCCATGATGCCACCGCCCAATATGCCAGCCCCGAACTCAACGTGGCCTATCGGATGCCCGTTGACGAATACGAAAACCTCACCCCCTACGCCAAACGCCTAGAGGAAAACTGGGGGTCGGCACCGGGAACCCTCAACAGCGACGGGCAAAACCTGTTGGTCTACGGTAAACAGTTCGGCAACCTGTTCATCGGCGTCCAACCCACCTTTGGCTACGAAGGCGACCCAATGCGGTTGTTGTTCAGCCGGTCTGCCAGTCCTCACCACGGTTTCGCCGCCTACTACACCTATCTCGAACAGATTTGGCAAGCCGACGCCGTTCTCCACTTTGGCACCCATGGGTCCCTGGAGTTCATGCCCGGTAAACAAATGGGAATGTCGGGAACCTGCTACCCCGATAGTTTGATTGGCAACATTCCCAACCTTTACTACTACGCTGCCAACAACCCCAGCGAAGCCACCATCGCCAAACGCCGCAGCTACGCTGAAACCATTTCCTACCTCACGCCACCAGCGGAAAATGCCGGCCTTTATAAAGGTCTCAAAGAACTCGGCGAACTGGTGGGGTCCTACCAAACCCTCAAAGATGGCGGACGGGGCATTCCCATCGTCAACACCATCGTTGAGAAAGCCCGCATGGTCAATCTCGACAAAGATATCGACTTCCCCGAAGCTGATGCCAAAGACCTCAGTCAAGATGAACGGGATACTATCGTTGGCTTGGTCTACAAGCAACTAATGGAAATTGAGTCGCGGTTACTGCCCTGTGGCTTACACGTTATCGGCAAACCGCCTACCGCCGAAGAAGCCGTTGCCACTCTGGTCAGTATCGCCAGCATTGACCGGGAAGAAGAAGGCATTGTCGGACTTCCCAGCCTCTTGGCCCAAAGTCTCGACCGCAACATCCAAGACATTTACAGCAACAACGATAAAGGGGTTCTCGCCGATGTGGAGTTGAACCAGAAAATCGTTGAGGCGACTCGTGAATGTGTTGGGGCCATGGTAGCCCAGAAAACCGACAGCGATGGTCGGGTGCGTCTCGAGAATCTGGGCAACTGGCTGCAACGGATGATTAAGGATGAACCCTGGTATGAGGTTCTTAAGGCGGCTGGCTTCCATCGGGTGGATAAAGAGGCTTTAGATAAGCTGATTGAGTATCTCAACTTCTGTCTCAAGCAGGTTTGTGCGGACAACGAACTGGGGTCTCTGTTGCGGGCCTTGGAAGGGGAATATGTGCTACCGGGTCCCGGTGGTGACCCCATCCGCAACCCCGATGTCTTGCCCACGGGTAAAAATATCCATGCCCTCGACCCCCAAGCGATTCCCACGGCGGCAGCGGTTCAAGCGGCTAAGATTGTGGTTGACCGCTTGGTGGAACGGCAACGCCAGGAAAACGGCAATGAGTATCCTGAAACCATCGCCTGTGTGCTTTGGGGAACGGACAACATCAAGACCTATGGGGAATCCTTGGCCCAAATCATGTGGATGGTTGGGGTGAAACCGGTTCCTGATGCGTTGGGACGGGTGAACAAGTTAGACTTGATTCCCTTAGAAGAGTTGGGCCGGCCTCGGATTGATGTGGTGGTCAACTGTTCTGGGGTCTTCCGTGACTTGTTTGTGAATCAGATGGCCTTGTTGGATAAGGCGATTAAGATGGCTGCCGAAGCGGATGAACCGGTGGAGATGAACTTTGTTCGCAAACACGCGATTAAACAAGCCGAGGAGATGGGGATTAACCTGCGTCAAGCGGCGACTCGGGTGTTCTCCAATGCGTCAGGGTCCTATGCGGCGAACATCAACCTGGCGGTGGAAAACAGCACTTGGGAGGAGGAGTCGGAGTTACAAGAGATGTATCTGACTCGTAAGTCCTTCGCCTTCAATGCGGATAATCCCGGCATGATGGAACAAGACCGCAAGGTGTTTGAGTCGGCCCTATCCACGGCAGATGCGACGTTCCAAAACTTGGATTCTTCGGAAATCAGTTTGACGGATGTGTCCCATTACTTCGACTCTGACCCCACGAAGGTGGTCTCGAAGTTACGTAAGGATGGCAAGAAACCCAATTCTTATATTGCTGATACGACGACGGCGAATGCCCAGGTTCGCAGTCTCTCGGAAACGGTGCGTCTGGATTCGCGGACGAAGATGCTGAACCCGAAATGGTATGAGGGAATGTTGTCTCATGGCTATGAGGGGGTTCGGGAACTCTCGAAACGCCTGGTGAACACCATGGGTTGGTCGGCGACGGCGGACGCGGTGGATAACTGGGTTTATGAGGAAGCCAATGACACCTTTATTAAGGATAAGGAGATGCAGGAACGCCTGATGAATCTCAATCCTCATTCGTTCCGCAAGATGGTGGGAACGTTGCTGGAGGTCCATGGCCGTGGTTATTGGGAAACCAGTGATGAGAACTTGGAACGTCTGATGGAGTTGTATCAACAGGTTGAGGACCGGATTGAGGGGGTTGAGTAGGCCCTGAGGCTGACGGGTTTTCCCTCTGAGATTTGGTTTGGCCCCCTTCTGAAATGGAGGGGGCTTTTTTGGGGTAATTTGTGAAACTCTAGTGAACCTGAGTTCAGCTTAAGTAGGGTTTGCTGAAAAAGTTACCAAAAGCTAGGGGGAAAATGCACAAGAAGCCGGCCTTCTTAATCCACTCATTCACGTCATAACTCAAATTTCAAGTTTTCCGTACCAGTCGTTCAACACGCTGCCGTAGGGTGTTATTCAAACATTCAATACGGCTCGTTTTCCCTGAATCCTTGCTCACGGCTTGATGCCGTTGATTAGGAATCACCGGGATGGGCTGTCGAGTTGGGTTTTCAACAAACTGTCGTCCACAGTCCCGGCCACGAAATCGAGGTTTACCATCATGAATGTGTCCGTATTTGATGATGTTTGTAGATTGGCACTTGGGACAGTTTATTAATCTATAGCAATCGAAGATTGCCTGATTGACACTCAGCAAGGATACTCTGAGTTGGAAGAGAATCTCCTACCTCTTGCCTCTTGCCATCCCCTCCTGGGAGGGGTGCCCGGAGGGCGGGGTGGGTTATGCCTTTTGCCTTCTTGTCCCCTGTTTTTTGTCCCATTCAGACCAACTTTTGCTATAACGGTGTACCATCTCTATGATATCCGAACACGATTACCATTCCGGATTACCGGAAATTTATGGCAGATTAAACCCGTTGCCGTAGGAGAAAAAGTCGGGGCAAAAAATATTTCGCCCCGACAAGTTTGTATCTAACTCAAACAAATTCTGGTTCCCCTTGGTCGAGGACTTCCCAGACAGTGTTGAGGAGTTCATCTAACCCTTGCTGGGCTACGGCGGAAATTTGGAGGATGGGATAGTCGGAATCGGGTTCTAAGGCGGTGCTGAGGTCTTGGATTTCTTCGGGAGTACGATCGCAGGCATCCAATTTACTCAAGGCGATAATCTGAGGACGCTCCGGTAAGCCCCGGTCATAGGCCACTAACTCCTCGCGAATCACGCGATAATCCTCTAGGGGATTCTCCGCCGTCACATCCACGAGATGCAATAAGACCCGCGTCCGCTCAATATGACGCAAAAACTCATGACCTAAGCCTAACCCCTCATGAGCACCAGCAATCAATCCGGGAATATCGGCAAATACGGTCCCATCGCCTGTGGGTTTACGCACCACGCCCAAGTTGGGAACGAGGGTGGTAAAGGGATAATCGGCAATTTTGGGACGGGCCGCCGAGAGGACGGAAATGAGGGTCGATTTCCCGGCGTTGGGCAGGCCAATAATCCCCACTTCCGCCAGCAATTTTAACTCTAAGCGTAACTGACGAATGCGCCCCGGTCGTCCTTCCTGAGCCAGTTCTGGGGCGCGGTTGCGGTTGCTGAGATAGTGGCGGTTTCCATGACCTCCCTTTCCGCCTTCAGCGACACAAACTTGTTGGCCGGGTTCAACTAAATCGCCGACAATTTCTCCGGTTTCGAGGTCATAGGCCACGGTTCCACAGGGGACTTCCAGGATGCGATCGCCCCCCGAAGCCCCGGTACAATTATTATTCCCCCCCCGTTTACCATCCTCAGCCCGGAAGCGATGGGCGTAACGGAAATCCAACAAGGTTTGCAGATTATCCGTGGCCAGCAGATAGATAGACCCCCCCCGTCCTCCATCGCCGCCAGCGGGACCCCCAGCGGGGACATACTTCTCGCGACGGAAGGCCACTAAGCCATCGCCACCGGTTCCGCCTTCGACTTCAATTTCAACGCGATCAATAAACTGCATAATTACGTCACCTAGGAGAGTTTAGAGTTAAGGGATTAAAACAGGATTGCGATAGAATGATCGCCCGTCACAGAGCGTATCAACAAACCTTAAAATAGAACACTATTAACCATTCACTATCAACTATCAACTATCAACTATCAACTATTAACTATTAACTATTAACCATTCACTATTAACTATTAACTATTAACTATTCACTATTAACTATTAACTATTCACTATTAACTATCAAAGATAGGGGCTGACATCTTCGCCGCATTTGTCGGCAAGATAGGACAAGGCCCGGAATCTCAAGCCCACCAACTGCTCATAGAGAGGGTTAAGTTCACACATGGCGGGAATATGGACGATTTTCTTGCCAAACAGCTTGATATCCCGTTCAAAAGGACAATTGGCGGGAATCATGCGACAGAGGAACCGGGCCACTTTGGGGTCATGGACCTCAACATGGTCTAGCCATTGTCGCACAGGAGCGAGAACATCGCCCTTGTGTTTCTCCTCCTCAGACCGGTACTCCGTCACCTCGGGCGAGGGGAGCGTCACCCGATCTTCTCCCTCGTCTAAATCTTCGAGGGTGTGACGTAGGTTTTTTAGGGCTTCAGGACAGTTCCCCAGGGCTTGACAAAACTCTTGTAGAAGTTGATCTTCCCCTAGGGTATAGACTCCATCGGCGATCGCCACCATCACCGCAGTTCTCAGGAAGTTCTCCGCCACATCAGGATCATCGCCGAGGGACGCGGCCAGTTCCTCGGGGGAAATGCCATCCTCGCGGCTATCCTGTTGAGCCAGTTCAGCGTTATTGTGGGTAATCTCGGCGATCGCCTCTCGTTCTCGTTCATCAAAATCACCATCAGCCCAGGCGATGGCCAAAAGGCCCCGTAACCAGGCCTGACTTTGCTGTTGATTTTGCGGCGATGCAGTTGTCTGAGTCATGAGTATCGCGTAGGTTAAAGTCTCTACTGTTGTTTCGTCCCAACCAATCGGGAAATCTTGTGACGCTACAAGAGTTTGTGCTATTTCTGGTCTCGATTTTAACCAATTCTCTGGGGCAATTCCTGCTCAAAGCCGGGGCCATCAAACTGGGGGCCACCGCTCCCCAGGGGGCGATCGCCTTCCTGCTCGGAGTTCTCTCAACCCCAGAACGGCTGCTAGGATTGATGGGTTACGCCGCCGGAGCCATGGCCTACATCCTACTGCTAACCCGAGTCAACCTCAGCGTCGCCGGCCCCGCCACAGCCCTAGCCTACGTCATCGCCGTTCTCATCGGCCATTTCGGCTTCGGCGAGGCCATTCCCCCCCTACGCCTAGTGGGGTTAGGCTTGATCCTAACCGGGGTAATTCTGGTCATCAGCCGCTCCTAAACCCGCCCACCCTGACCCTAAAGAGCCTCCCAAGCCTGACGTACAATACCACTGAGCCAATGGCGTTGCTCAGCATCGAGGAATTGGTCTTCCTCCAAGACTTCCGAGAGTAAGTCCTCCAAACTGCGGCCCTGGCGGCGGGTCATCTGGACCACCCCCGCGATCGCCGCCGCCACCACCTCCGGGCTAACCGGTTGTCGCCCCAACTCCATCGTATCCTGTACAGTCTCTGGGATAGAATAATCCATACTTAAGCACATACAACCCAAATAACGGTTTTTTAGACAGTGATGTGAGGGACTCTCCCCGTGGTGAGCGCACTTCGACAACGCTCAGTCACCACAACCCAAGTGACTTCTACTCAAGTGTAAAATCCTGATGAAACAACTTCTTTACTGGGAAATTCCCACACCGGATACCGCTGCTGTCCGTCATTGGCTGCACCAGGACTGGCAACCCCCAACACTGGCCAATCGAGGAGAGGCGATCGCCACCCCCGACGGACTCCGCCTCCCCCTTGGAGATGGTGAACTCTCAGTATTCATTTGGTCGTTACAGCGAACTACCTATCTTAAAGTCTTCCGTTGGGCAGATCGTCCCCTAGCCGGTGAGCAAAAACTGGTCAAAAAGCTAAAACGCGACGCAATGCGTCAGTTTCCCCCTCACTATCCCCAACTGCCCGAAATTGATCTCTCGCAGCAGTCGATATTTGAGGCACTTCTACCACATTATCCAGAAACAGTCAAGCATTTTCAAACCATTCCCAATGGCGAATATGACCTGAATCGGGTCTATTGGTGGGAAAAACGCTGGCGGGAGGGAGTTCTCAACCCCGAAACCCCGAAAAAAGTCGTCGAGTTCAACGTCGAAGCCAGCAACTCCGGCGACCCCGACTATGACCTGATTTATCTCGGAGGTGCCCTCGGGGTCATTCACGCCGCCGTCATGGCTCGCCGGGGCTATCGGGTGCTGCTTATCGAACGGTTGCCCTTCGGACGTATGAACCGAGAATGGAACATCTCCCGCGATGAATTCCAAAGCCTGATTAACCTCGGACTCTTTACCCCCGAAGAATTTGAAGCGGTCATCGCCTGCGAATACAACGACGGCTTTAACAAATTCTTCGATGCCAACAATCCCCCCGGAACCCAAGCCAAAGTTCTGCATACTCCCAAAGTCCTCAACATCTCCGTCGATGCCGAACAACTGCTGAGACTCTGCGGCGACAAACTGCAGGCCGCCGGCGGTGTAATTTGGGATGAAACGGAATTTGTCAGCGCCGACATTGGTGAGGCTGTGGCCCAAGTTGAAACCCGCCATCTGCCCAGCGGTGAGCGTAAACAGGCTCGGGGGCGTTTAGTCGTCGATGCCATGGGGAGCGCTTCCCCCATCGCCTGGCAACTCAACGGTGGCCGCACCTTTAACAGCGTCTGTCCCACCGTCGGCGCCGCCATTTCTGGAGGCTTTGACCCCCAAGTGTGGGACCATCAATTTGGCGATGTTCTCAATTCCCACGGTGATATTTCCCGAGGGCGACAACTGATTTGGGAACTCTTCCCCGGCCGCAATGGGGAAGTAACCATTTATCTGTTCCACTACCACCAAATCCACCCCGAGAACCCCGGTTCCCTGTTGGAGATGTACGAGGATTTCTTCCACATTCTGCCCGAATATCGCCGCTGTGATGTGGACAAACTGCAATGGCGTAAAGCCACCTTCGGCTATATTCCTGGACATTTTAGCCAAGGTAGCCGCGATCGCCAAGTGGCCTGGGACCGTCTCGTGGCCATCGGTGACGCCGCCTCCTTGCAGTCTCCCCTCATCTTCACCGGTTTCGGCTCCCTGGTGCGCAATATGGAACGGCTGACGCAACTGCTCGATACAGCCCTAACCCATGATCTCCTGGATGCGACCAATCTCGATCGCATCCGAGCCTATCAAAGCAACGTCGCCGTCACCTGGCTGTTCTCCAAAGGGATGATGGTTCCCACGGGTAAAAGCATCGCCCCGCAAAAAATCAACGCCATGCTCAATGTCTTCTTCGGCCTGCTGGCCGACGAACCCCTAGAGGTGGCCGAAACCTTCATCAAAGACCGTACCAGTTGGGGCCTATTCAACCGCCTAGCCCTCAAAGCCGCCGTCCAACATCCCGAAATTCTCCTCTGGATTTGGCAACTGGCTGGCCCTTGGGACTTGCTGCGTTGGACTGGGAGTTACGTCAACTTCACCAAAGAAGCCCTTGTGGGTTGGAGTCTCAGTTGGATTCCCCGCTTTAGCCGTTGGGCGCAACCCTGGGCTGAAAAACGCTATCCCTCCCTCTGGCTGTGGTTACAAGCGATGAGTTATTCCCTCACCGAAGGCTTGGGACGGCGCTTTTCGCCACAATAAACTCCCCAGTTGAGGGGGAGACGCGAGGCCGGCGTTTAATCACCAACAGGGTGATATCATCATAGACCTTATGTTGGCCAATATGGCGGCGGACATCGTCAATCACCCCTTGGAGAATCACCTCGGCGGTGTATTGACGATGCTGGCTAATCACCTGACAAAGTCGCTCAATCCCATAGAGTTGCTTGTGCCGGTTTTCGGCTTCCGTAATCCCGTCGGTGTAAAGGACGACTACATCGCCTGGGTTTAGATACAGATGCTGACCGTTGATAAACTCCAGAATGTTGGTGTCCAGGCCAATGGGAAAGCCTAAATCAATGGTGTCAACTCGTTCAATCCCCTCCTCGCGGGCAATAATGACCTCCTCATGTTGGCCACTGAGTTTCAGGAGACCGTCGTGATAGTCAATCAGACATAACGACAGGTTCTTGTCACTCTGCATCCGTTGCACATTTTGGTAAATGGTGCGGTTGATAACATCGAGAAACTTACGGGGGTCCGTTTCCTGACATTCTTCGAGGGTACGGACGGCGGTTTGGACCATGATGGCCAGAACGCCACTTTCCAAGCCATGGCCCGTGACATCGCCGATGCCGATTTTGATGGATTTCTCGCCAATGAGGATGTCATAATAGTCTCCCCCCACCTCATCGGCGGGTTCCATGTAGGTGGCGATTTCGAGTTCGCTGGCTTTTTGCAGTTCATGGGGGGTGGGAAGGAGCATTTTCTGGAGTCGTCGTGAGATGTCGAGTTCAGCACTGAGATGCTCATTGAGGCGTTCCGTTTGGTTATGATGTTTGAGGAGCGATCGCAGGTAACTGGCCAGCAACCCGGTTGCGAGTAGGCCAATGGCGAGGGTACTCCCCACCCGCCAAGACAATTGGCCTCGGTCTAACCGTGGCACAATCAACATCGACCACTCGCGATCGCCGACGTTGAGGCTACGAATACAGTTATGATTGGGCTGAACTGGACAGTAATCTCCCTCAGTCATCTGAATTGGGGGGATTTGTTGCCAATTCGACTCCAGAGTGCGAGTTTCGGCATCATAGAAGAACAAAAAGTTCTCCTGGGCCATCGAGTTTTCTTTCAGCAGGGATGAATCGAGGATATCCACAGTCATCTCGAATAAATAGAAATCCAGATTGCGGATATCCAGGGTTCCCAGAGTCAGCCGCAGCATTTCTTTGAGGCGATAGGTTCCATAAACAACTCCCAACACTTTAGGATTATCTTCCCCGAGAGCGGAATCGCCCTCCTCCGACACGACTTGATCATAAATGGGATAATAGAGGTTAAACCAATAATCTCGAACCTGTGGGTCAAAGCGGGTACGACTGACTCGACTGCGGCGACTTTGGACCGCATTGGCGATCGCCCAGTCGTCCAAGATTTCGGGCAGTTCACTGGTACTCTGGGAAGAGACTTGAAGCCGATACTGTTTGGCGGCGATGACCCTAAACTCATCCTCAGAACGGTTAACTGCCCAACCTAATTCCAGTAAACCAGGATACTGAGGAAAAATCGAGTCGGTAAAGTGGTTCAATTGTGCTTCATCGATCTGGGAATGGGTTTGCACAAAACGTCCGGTGGTCAGAGTTCCCTGTAATGATCCTTCGATACGTTGTTGCAAAGCAAGTGCAAGATGGTTAACCCGTCTTGGGAATTGACGTTGCAGAGTTTGCACTTCCTGGGTCGCTACGAAAATCGCTGTCCCCCCTGACAAAAGGGAGCCAAGCACAAGTGTTAGCCAGACGGGGAGATAGGAGTGCATCAGAATATTTCGGAGGAACTGTAGCTGTTTTAACATGATTATTAGTATAGATTCTCAATTGTGATTTGCAAATAGGTTTTGAGGTTAGAGGATAATTCCGTAAAAACACTGAGATTAGTCACCACAAAAAATAGGGGTTCATCTCACTTTTACGATCACTTCAGAGAACCCACCCCTACCCCTCCGATGGAGGGGATTTTTCAAATATTTCCCCTCCATCGGAGGGGTGCGCGATAGCGCGGGGTGGGTTCAAACTTGTCTAACTGAGATGCACCCAAAAATAGATAAAAAATAAATAAAAAAAGGGACAGTTAATGTCCCTAAACACCGAAAAAAATTAACAGGGCGATCGCACGAGAGACGACTTAAAGTTCGCCGCGAATATCGATGATTTCTCCATCTTTAATCACCACTTCAACTTTTAGTTTTTGAACCAAATTGTCACCTTTGCCCACATAAAAGAGGTTTTCAATTTGCCCCTGATTCACCTCTTGCTCCATTTCAACAGTTTGCACTTGTTGTAACTGTTGCAAGATCTGATTTTTCTGTTCCAAGAACTGAGCTTTGCGCTGATTCACTTGCATTTGCAGATTATCAATCTGCTGTTGCGCCTGAGGACCGAGGGGCTGAGTGCTTTTAGCTTTCAGTTCCGAGACCGCTTGCTGAGCCTGCATTTCCAACTGCTGGAGTTGGCTATCGAGGCGATCCATTTGCAATTGTAATTGTTGTTGCGCCTCCTCCTTCCATTTAGGGGTGACGATCGCCACAATCGTGATATTACGCTTGAGCAGTAGTTTCGAGTTATCGAGTTCCATGAATCTCTCTTGATAGGTCATTGACGTCTGGGAATGGGCCACAAGTCCTAGCCAAACATCTCGTTAATGGTATCGCGGTAGCGCTCCTGTACAACCGGCCGTTTAATTTTTAGGGTCTGTGTCATCATGCCATTGTCCATCGAGAACGGCTCTTGCACCAGACGAAACGGGCCAATGCGATCGTCGGCCCGATAACCCGGACGCTGTTTCACCTCCCGATTGAGTTCCTCCCGGAACAATTGCTGAACGGGTCCTTGACTCAAATCCAGAGGGGGAACCGCCTCGCTATTGACCGTTAAGCCTTGGCGGGTTCCCCATTGAGCCAACGCTTCCCAATTGGGTACAATCAAGGCCCCGAGTTGCCGCTGATCTTGTCCGACCAACATAATTTGGTCAATATAAGCACTGCGAACACAAGCATCCTCAATCGGTTGCGGTTCAATGTTCTCACCGTTGGTCAAAACAATGGTGTCCTTGGCCCGTCCCGTCAGACGCAGGTGCCCCCCCGGCAGTAAACAGCCTAAATCGCCGGTATTAAACCAACCATCGCTGTCAATAGCCTTCTGAGTGGCTTCTGGGTTGTTGAAATAGCCATCCATCACCTGAGGACCGCGGCCGAGGACCAATCCCCGGTCCCCTGGCGCTAGTAAATGACCCGTTTCAGGATCGACAATGCGAATTTCCGTGTCCACTAGGGGAAGTCCCGCCGACCCCTGTAAATTGGACCAAGCACGACGCACCGTTAAGACGGGAGCGGTTTCCGTCAGACCATAGCCTACGAGCAGGTTAATACCGATAATGGCAAAAAACTCATCAATATGTTGTGCTAAAGAGCCACCACCACTAATGAGAAACTTGATTTTTCCTCCGGTTGCGGCCTGAACTTTGCCATAGACTAATTTATGACCCAAGCTGTGGAGAGGACTCAGGGCCAGGGCCTGCAGACGAGCGGTCAATCGCTTGAGTGATGAGGGAGGAGTCCCATCGAGGGTTAGGCGATCGCGGATGTTTTGCGCTTGGAGATGGCGACGACTGACGCCGATGAAGAAGTTGACCAGTTTTTGTTTGTTGGCTGGTTGGTCGCGGAAGTTCTTTTGCACGCCCTCATAAATCGATTCCCAGAGACGGGGAACGCCAATCATGATGTGGGGTTGGTGTTCTTTGAGGTCGTTTTTGAAGTAGCGTAGGCTGGTGTAGAGTTGGGCGCAGCCTTGGGAGAGGAGGTAGTATTCACAGGTGCGCTCGTACACGTGCCAACTCGGGAGGATGCTGAGGGCGCGATCGCCGGCTTGGGGAACGAAGACATGACGGAAGGCGTTAATCTGATGCAAGAGGTTGCCATGGGTCAACATAGCGCCTTTGGGACGACCGGTGGTACCTGAGGTGTAGATGAGGGTAGCGAGGGTGTTGCGATCGCTTTTAGGGAGTTTGAAGCGGGCTGCATCCCCGAGGGCCATAAACTGACTGAAGTTGAGAATCTGTACGGGACTGTCTTCGGGGGGAGTTTCGTCGGACAGCAAGACCACCCAGGCGATATCCTGGCTCAAACGTAAGGATTCATCGTCGGAGGATTGCAACTTCTCCAGGGTGGCCAGGTTTTCCAGGACGAGTCCCCGACTTTGACTATGTTGGGCAATGTAGAGAAGTTCATCGCGATCGGCTTGACTCGATCGCACCGCATCGGCGGCCCCGGCGGCGATAATTCCCTGATCGGCAATGAACCAGCGGGGACTGTTTTCCGAGAATAGCACCACGCGCGGCGGTAAGTCGTCGAGTGAGTCTAGGCCCAGACGTTGTAACGCCGTGGCGAAGGTCTGAATCTCTTGCCAAAGGTCTCGATAGGAGAGTTTGACCGTCGGTTTACTATGGGGGTCATCGAGGGCCGTGAGGTTTCCGAAGCGATCGCTGGCGATGGACCAAACCTCTGTCAGAGAACTGACAGAACCGTAATCCAGAGATTTTTTGAGATTTGCCTGTTCCTCAGGCGGGAGTGCGCTCGATATTGAAGAGGTATGGGTCATAATCACAGAATTTATAGGGTGAATTTTGTTCGGTGTCTCTAAACTAACTCTCTACAGTATCTCCGGAAATTTACCTAAATTTCCTTGCAGTCTGTGACAGTCCCGACGTTGTATGACACGTGAGTCAAGAGGTGATGAAATCGACCCAGATTTGAAAGAGCCAGGAAATCATTACTTGATAGCTTTTTAAAAATCAAGCCTGAAACCTCATGAAATGGTGCAAGATGAGATAGTGCCATCTCGCCATCAGAGTTATGTTTCTCGCCCCCAATTCCCCAAATTGATGACACCCATGAGGGGTCTTACTCCTCTGACAACTTGACGGCGATCGCTTAAATTGAACAACGAAGACGGCACAGATTGACTCGAAATGAGACCTCTTAATGTGGGATAAGACCCCTCACCCCCTATCTTGTTTCATGCCGTCAGACTATGTTAGATAAAACGGGTACATTCAAACTAGGAGAAGTTGTTTATGGGGCCTCTGGAATTAGGTTTAGCGGGAATTGCATCGGTCATGTTGACTAAAGCAGCGGAAAACACCGGTGAGATGGTATCCAAAGAGATGCTAGAAATTGCTCTACCTCCCATGAAATCAGCCGCATCGAGTTTATCGACGAGCCTCCAAAATGGTATCAGCCTCTTAGGGGAACGACTCGAATCACGCTTTCCCAGCCATGATAACCCCTTTGATAACCCAAAACTGGTCGCCGAGATGGTTCAAGAAGAAGTCCAAGACCCACAACTTGCGGGAGTTGTCGAAGAAGTAGAACGACAATTTCCTCCCATGGAAATCAAAGTTGACCAGCGCAAACAACAGGGAATTGTGATTAACGACCAAGGAAGCGCTAACTTCAACCAAACCATTCAACAAAACTTTAGCTAGGAGGACAATGGGGGGCGATTATCAACAACAGGGAATTAACCCCAATGATGCGGCTCAGGTTAACATTTCCCAAATGGTACAGAATTTTGGGACGTCAAGCCGCACAGCACGGGAGCCCAGTGAAGCCAAATTGCTCAACGCGGTTAAAAATGAGGTAGCGGGTCGTCTGTCGCGATCGCTCCACCATCGAGTGTACCTCGAACTCGACAAAACTGAAGATCCCAGTCAGGTGATCGCCCCCTGGTCAATTGATGTTAAATTAGGCCAGGCTCCCCAGCAACAAGTTGGCCACAATAATCGAATTATTGATACCTTTGATCGCCCCGATATTGGCGGACGCTTACTCATTCTTGGCGCACCCGGCTCTGGGAAAACCACCGTTCTCCTACAACTGGCTCAAACCCTCGTTGAGCGGGCCGAAAAAGCCGCCACAGATCCTGTTCCTGTCCTGCTGAATCTCTCAGCTTGGACGAGTCATTTTAAAGATATCCGCAGTTGGATTATCGTAGATCTCAAACTCAAATATGGAATTCGTCAAGATGTCGCCCAAAAATGGCTCGATGGAGGACGCATTTTGCCCCTTCTCGATGGTCTTGATGAACTCATGTCTCAATGTCAAGAAAGCTGTATTGAGTCTTTAAATCAGTTTCTTCCTGATTGGAGTGGGATTCCCTTAGTTGTCTGTTGTCGCCTCGAAGAATATCAACTGTATAACCAGCATTTGGGCTTAAATGGTGCCTTAATTCTTCAACCGCTCAGTGACCGCCAAATTCAAGGGTACTTACAGCAAGCCAAATGTGACTGGCTTTGGCAAGCCATTCGCTATGATAGTGATATCATGAATCCTGACCATGGCTTGGCTCGCTCTCCTTTATTTTTAACTATTTTAGTCTTAGCGAGTGACAACTTACCTCCAGATATTTGGAACCAGTCTGTTCTTCCACAACAACGACGACAGGTTCTCTTTGAAGCCTATATCCAAACTCGACTCCAACGGCGGTATCTCGGTGGTGCAAACTTAGCTGCAACTCGCCATGGCCAGAAACCGTATCAAGACGATGAACAAACCAAACATTGGCTGGGTTGGCTCGCTTCACGCTTGATTGAGGAGAATCAAACTGAGTTTTTTATCGAGAAATTACAGCCTTATTTCTTGTTAAAACGCCCCTACAAGCTCGTTTATGGCTTGGTTATGGGGCTGGCTTTAGGAATCGTCGTTGGTTTGGTATTTAGCCTAATTTATGGCGTTATTGATGGGCTGATACGAGGTCTTTTAGGGGGGATTGCTGTCGGGTTAATAGTGGGGGTAGTGGGAGGTTTAATTCGAGAAATCAAGACCGTTGAGACAATTCATTTTTCTAGTAAACTTGCCTCAAAACAGCTTTATCGGATTATCACTAAAAGTTTGTTTCTCGGCTGGGTGGTGGGGTTAATGGGAGGATTAACGGGTGGACTCATTGGGGAACGCTTTGGTGGAATTTGGATTGGCGTTTTAGGAGGGATTGCCATTGGTCAAGTCTTTGGTACTGTCGTGGGAGTAATTGGGGGCTTGGTTGAGGCATTTGTTGGGGGAGAAATTGATAGCAAAACAGATGATAATCAAGGTATTTATCGGTCTTTGATTAACTCATTTATTTTTGGGTTTATGTTTGTTCCAGTGGGTTTTTTAATTCCCTTGTCGATTCATTATCTAAATGAACCCGTAGGACTTTGGCGGCTCATCCGGGAAGGGTTAGTACTGGGGTTTCTCTTTGGGGCATTTGCGGGAGGATTAAATAGTGTTATTTCTCATTTTGCTCTCCGTTTTACGTTATGGATATTTGGATATAGTCCTTGGAATTACAGTAAGTTTTTACGATACTGTACGGAACGAGGTTTTTTGCAACGGGTGGGTGGAGGCTATCACTTTGTGCATAGCCTACTTCGGGAACACTTTGCACAGCAATATGGAGATAAATAAGTCTAGGCTGGTCGTCGGCTGGTCGTCGGCTGGTCGTCTGTGTTATTCCCAATCTTGCAAACGCAATCTGTACTCTTCTAGGGCATTTTGGATTTTGATTTTTTGGGATTCAAAAATAGCACCTGCTAAAATTAAAATCACGCCGAATCCTAAACCTAGTATCCATTTTGAGAGGGTGTATAGAGTTCCGAAAACAATAAATTGCTCAAAAATTGTAATTACAAAAAAGCTGGTACCCACAAATAGAAAGGCACGAATTTTTAAACTCAACCCCGCCAGGAGAAGCAAAAGACTGAGACTGCCGATAATCGACCAATGGGTTGGTAGATAGCTGAGGGCAAAAAAGAGGGCTAGGGTTCCAAGACGGAGTTGATGGCGTAGATTTCGTTCCTTGTCATCTTGGAAAAAGGGGTCAACGCGGGTGATATAGAGAATCGAAAGAGTAATGGGGGCAAACCCAAGGATGGGAGCGTTAATCTCAAAGGCCTCAAGTCCCTGACTGGCGAGGCCGCAGAGGGCAGTTAGAGCGAGATAATGCCAGCGAACCTGGTGTTCCCACTGGCGAGCGGCGATGTAGAACAGGGCGATCGCCAACAGACTCAGAGGATGCACCTCGTCAACCGTCAAAACCCCCACAATGGCCGGCAAGACTCGGGCCACTTGCTGCCAAGGCTGTGGATGCCAACCCCAGGCGGGCCAGGGAGCGTGACGCATTCCTAGGGCCAAGAGGACGGCGATCGCCCCAAACCAGGGTAGAATCAATGCCTGTTGGCCGGCGATCGTAACCCCAATCGTCAGCACAGCATAGCCTTGAGCGACTCCCAGATAGAGCCAGGTGCGGGTTGCGGGGGAATGGTCTGGGGAACGACTTTGCCAGAGAGCATAGGTGGTAAAGACTCCCCCCGTGATTAGGGCCAACAGAGGCTGGCGGATGGGTGCTGTCGCCGCCGACCCGAGAATCAAAGTTCCCACACCCCAGTGACCATGGGCAATTTGGCTTAACCGTTGCTGGGGAACCTGTAAATACTGTGCCAGTTGCGGGCGGAAACCTCGATAGAGAGTCATGACAGCCGCCATGAGTAAGGCTAGAGCAACACCGCGATCGCCCCAGCCAACCTCCCAGCCAACATCATTGAGTTGATTCAAAAGCAGTTCACTGGTGGACAGAGACAGTCCCAGAAGGCCGAGATAGAGAAAACTGCGACCCCAGCCCCGGAGTTGGCGGCCAACGCTGACGAGAATCAGAGACATTCCGACACTGTTGACATCCTCCCACGCTAATTCAAAGAATATAGCGTGGGATTCCCACCATCACTCTGTCGGGGTTTCCTCTTTCTACGACTCGACTTACCTTGAGGAGTTTCCCCACCAAGGCAGAGGTCGATATCTCCAGAGGCGTTAGTTCCCGTATGCCCTACGGTA
>HotLOscill_hetero_coDRAFT_1000038_pt1 | contig 135214 bp, 115 predicted proteins | sample HotLakmetagenome_2_FD_10650 | JGI IMG/M metagenome (IMG submission 10650)
AGGGAACAGGGAACAGGGAACAGGGAACAGGGAACAGGGAACAGGGAACAGGGAACAGGGAACAGGGAACAGGGAACAGGGGAAAACCCACCCCTAAACCCCTCCCTGGAGGGGAAATCTTGCCTCTTGCCATCCCCTCCTGGGAGGGGCCAGGGGTGGGTTATGCCTCTTGCCTCTTGCCTCTTGCCCTAGGCCGCCAAAAACGGGGCAATTCCCTGAAGATAGGTTGAGGCATCCTCCAACATCGGAAAATGGGCCGTCTCAGGAATTTCGAGATACTGAACCATCCCCTTTTTGTTCTGTTCAACCGCTTTACGGGCCATCGCGGCGGGAATGATAATATCTCGTTCCCCCGCCACCAACAGCGTTGGAACCCTGATTTGGGCAAACTCACCCGGCATCGTCTCCGCTGCTTGCTTGCTGACAGACGTTAACACCGTACCCAACGCCGCCTCGAAATCCGCCATCAAGAAATCTGCTAAAAAGGCTTGACTTTCGTAGCTTGGTATGCTTCTGTTCAGGAAGCGAGCCATGAACAAACGATCAACCCAGGGAACCGAGGCCAGCCACTGGGGGCGAAACTGAACCACCCAGCGACTAATCTGGTGGAACGTGGTAAAACTGCGTTCGTCGTAGTCGAAGATGCCACTACAAGTGAGGATGGCCCGTTTGACACGTTCGGGGTAACGGTTGATAAACAGCGTGGCGATGGAGGCTCCCATGGAGTGGGCATTGAGGTAGACTTGGGAGGACTCGCGATCGCCCACCAAGGCATCCAGCAAGGCCGCCAAGTCATCGGCGTAAGTTTCGAGTTCATAATCCAGGGCTGCCTCCAGTTGACTTTTCTCCGGCAGGCGCGATCGCCCGAAGCCCCTCATATCGTACAGTAAACAATCGAAGCGATCGCACAAGGCCCGGGCCGTACTCCGCCAATAGCGTCCCGACCCCCCCCAGCCATGCAGAAACACCATCACCGGCTTCTCAACCTCTGAAGACGCTTCCGTAATCCATTCATAATAATGTTCAACACCCCGCAGGTTTAAGTACGCCATCTCCAGCCACTGACCTCGACATCTAACACATCTCAACCTATCATATCCTCCTTCCCTGTTCCCTTCCCCTCCTAGGAGGGGTGCCCAAAGGGCGGGGTGGGTTCTCTTCCCCTGTTCCCTGTTCCCTGTTCCCTGTTCCCTTTCCCAAACCATGCCCCCTCGTAAACGATTTGCCCAACATTGGCTTCGCAGCGATGCCGTCCTTGATAAAATTGTCGCCGCTGCCCAACTCTCACCGCGCGATCGCGTCCTAGAAATTGGTCCCGGCCAAGGGGTATTAACACGCCGATTATTTCCCTTAGCCGAATCATTGCTAGCCGTTGAACTCGACCGAGACTTATGTCAAAAACTTGCCAAAAAATTTGGCACGATTGATAATTTCTTGCTACTCCAAGACGATTTCTTGTCCCTAGATGTATCCAAGACCTTAGCCCAGTCTCCCGCCATTTTCCAGAACCAAAACAAAGTCGTTGCCAACATTCCCTATAACATCACCGCACCCATTTTAGAAAAACTCCTCGGAGACGTGGATGCGCCCAATCCCAACCCCTATGAGTCCATTGTCTTACTCGTACAAAAAGAAGTCGGCGATCGCCTTTGTGCCAAACCCGGTTCCAAAACCTTCGGGGCTTTATCCGTGCGCGTCCAATACTTAGCCGAGTGCGAATCGATTTGTCACGTTCCCCCCAAAGCCTTCTACCCACCGCCAAAGGTCGATTCTGTGGTGGTTCGTCTCACCCCCCGTCCCATTCCCGTTCCCGCTGAAAATCCCAAAAAAATGGCAACTTTGATTAAGTTAGGATTTTCCAGTCGCCGCAAGATGCTACGCAACAACCTCAAAGGACAAGTTGACTCTGACCAGTTACAAAATCTCTTAGAACAACGAAACCTGCCTCCAGAGAGTCGAGCCGAACGCCTATCTGTGGAAGATTGGGTTGCCTTAGCCAACGGTCTAAGTCTGAATGTTTAAGCAATCGTAAAAAAGCAACAGAGTCTCAGCCAATTTCCTTGTTTGCCTCTTGCCGTTTGTCGATTTCATGTTATACTAGAACCGAGCGCCCCAAAGGATAGGGCAAATCAGGGGCTGAAGTCTTGTCCAGGACGCAAGATTAAACATCTAGCCTGCAACAAATTATTTTCGCAACAAAAATAAACAAAAAAACAGGTGAAAAAAACAAAGTTTATGATATAGGAGCCGAACAAACATAATTATCCCATTCCCCGTTCCCTTCCCTTCCTCTTGCCTCTTGCCTCTTGCCTCTTGCCTCTTGCCTCTTAACAGACCCCCCAGCAATACGGCATAATGAGGAAGTTTTCTGGTTTTTTGTCAACTGCACGTTACTCCATAACCCTGCCACCATGCGAACCCACTATTGCGGCACCGTCCGAAAAGAAGATATCGGTAAAACCGTCACCCTCTGCGGCTGGGTAGATCGTCGTCGCGATCACGGTGGCGTGATTTTCGTGGATTTGCGCGATCGCAGCGGAGTCGTGCAAATCGTCGGCGATCCTGAACGAACCCCCGAAGCCTTCCAACAAGCCGACGCACTCCGTAACGAATATGTCGTGCGCGTTACCGGAACCGTCTATCAACGGCCCGACGAATCCCTGAACCCCAAACTCCCCACCGGCGAAATCGAAGTCTACGCCGATCGCATCGACGTTCTCAACGAAGTCCATAAACAACTTCCCTTCCAAGTGGGAACCTCAGAAACCGAAGCCGTCCGCGAAGACTTGCGCCTCAAATATCGCTACCTAGACTTACGGCGCGATCGCATGGCCGGGAACCTCAAACTACGCCACGAGACCATCAAAGCCATCCGTCGCTTCCTCGAAGATCAGCAAAACTTCGTCGAAGTCGAAACCCCCGTCCTCACCCGTTCCACCCCCGAAGGCGCACGGGATTACCTCGTCCCCAGTCGCGTCAACCCCAGCGAATGGTTCGCCCTTCCCCAATCGCCGCAACTGTTCAAACAGTTATTAATGGTCTCGGGGATGGATCGCTACTATCAAATCGCCCGCTGTTTCCGCGACGAAGACTTACGGGCCGATCGCCAACCGGAATTTACCCAGTTGGACATGGAAATGAGTTTCATGTCCTTCGACGAAATCATCGACCTCAACGAAGCCCTCATCGCCCATATCTTCAAAACCGTCAAAGGAATCGACCTTCCCCGGCCCTTCCCCCGACTCACCTATCACGAGTCCATGGAACGCTACGGCTGCGATCGCCCCGACACCCGCTATGGCTTAGAACTCGTTGACGTTTCCGACTTAATGAAAGACTCCGGCTTCAAAGTCTTCTCCGGGGCCATCAAAGCCGGAGGAATCGTCAAAGTCCTCCCCATTCCCAACGGAAACGCCACCATCTCCAACGTCCGCATCAAACCCGGCGGCGACCTATTTAAAGAAGCCAGCGAAGCCGGGGCCAAAGGACTGGCTTACATTCGCGTCAAAGACAACGGCGACATCGACACCATTGGGGCCATTAAAGACAACCTCAGCGACGACCAAAAAGCCGAACTCCTCAGCCGAACCCAAGCCGAATCCGGTCATCTGTTGCTATTTGGGGCCGGCGACAGCGACACCGTCAACAAAACCCTCGATCGCCTGCGTCAAGTCATCGCCGGCCAAATGGATCTCATCGACGAGAGTCAACTCAATCTCCTCTGGATTACCGACTTCCCCATGTTCGAGTGGAACGCCGACGAGAAACGTCTCGAAGCCTTGCATCACCCCTTCACCGCCCCCAACCCCGACGATTTAGCCGACATCAAAACCGCCCGGGCCTTAGCCTATGACCTGGTCTTAAATGGCAACGAAATCGGTGGAGGTAGCCTACGGATTTACCAACGGGAGATTCAAGAACAAGTCTTCGAGGCCATCGGCTTATCCGAAGAAGAAGCCAACGAGAAATTCGGTTTTCTCCTCAACGCCTTCGACTATGGAACTCCTCCCCATGGTGGAATTGCCTACGGCTTAGATCGTCTGGTGATGTTATTAGCCCAAGAAGACTCAATCCGGGATGTCATCGCCTTCCCGAAAACCCAACAAGCCCGTTGTCTTCTCACCGACGCTCCCGCCAATGTGGACAAGAAACAGTTGAAAGAACTCTATGTTTCGTCCACCTTTAAACCGAAAAAAAAGGAATAGGGAGGAAGAGGCAAAAGGCATAACCCACCCCTGCCCCTCCCAGGAGGGGATGGCAAGAGGCAAAAGGGGGTAGGGTGCGTCCCGGCATCACCGAATTTTGGGCTTTGATCACTCGGTTGAAACTTGCCGGAACGCACCGATTCGGTAAGAGGCATAACCCCTATTTTTCCCTATCTTCCCTGAATTTGGGGTTCCCCGCCTCCATGCGTCCTCGCCAGGCGATGGGATGATTGGGGGGCATATTCGCCTCCCGGTTTCCCTTGCTATAACGACGACCTTCTGCATCCAAAATATCGACCACGTTCTGATAAATCTCATCAGCTTCCTGACGGGAATTACCAATGCTGGTTAAGCCCAACTTGCCAAATTGAGATAAACAGCCCATGAGATGAAAAAGTGTCCCCGTCTCCGTACTGCTATCAAAATGAAGTTGATGATAGGCGATAATTTCCATCAAGTCATTGGGCAACAAACCCCGATATAGCGAGTTTTGTAAATTGTCGCTGGCGCGATAGAACTTGGCGCGTCCTTGTTGGCTGTAAAACAAACCACTGTCGAGGTCGTAGTATCCTTTGGTTAACAGTTTTAACTCCATAAAGGGGTGCGTGGTTCCCCCTTTTCTGAGGTTGATTTCAATGGCCTGTAACTGCCAATCTCCAGCTTGGTGAACCGCAATAAAATCCACCCCAAACCGTTCTAAACAGCCCTTTTCCGCTAAAGCCGCCCCCACCCGTAAGCCTAACTCTTGTAGGCGAATGCGATAGTCCGTATCAGCGGGAAAGACGCAGCCGAGATAGACTTGGCGATCGGGGCCACCGAGGAGTTGGTCGTGGGTGGAGAGGACTTCGACGGTTCCCTCGGGGGTGATGCGACATTGGACACTGGGCGATCGCTTCTCTTGGCCCTCAATATACAGTTCCACGATCGCCCCGAGTTCCGGGATGCGGCTGGCGAAACTGGGCCACTGTTCCTCGTTGGCTTGGAACCGCATCTGGGAGAGGCGATCGCCCACTTGGTCCAGCCGTTGTGGGGGGCTGTCACTGAGTCCGCTGACATCCAAGAGGGCGTTTCCTTCACCGGAAAAGCCTTCATTGAGTTTGACCACAAATCGCTGGGCCTGGGGTTGGCGATCGCATAACTCCGACACCGCCTGGGTCAAGTCTTCCACGGAATGGACTAACGCACTTCCGGGAGGATGAGGAATCCCACAATCGCTGAAAAGCTGGCGAGAACCGGCTTTGGTTCCCCAATAGAGGAGGTCTGGATCTAGGGCCAACAGAGGAATCCCTAGGCGTACCGATAACTCCCGTTCCAAGGGGGTGGCGTTGAAACAGACCATATAGGATTGTTCAGGTCGTAAGGCCCGCCAGATGCGTTCAATTAAGCGGGGGCGATCGAGGATTTTCTGGGTGAGGGGTTGCGGCGAGGAGTCGTAGGTGGAGAATAAGAGGAGGCGATCGCGGGCGTGGGAGAAGGGAATACCGGGTAGGAGTTGCAGATAATAGTCAATGGTACTGGGGTGGAGGGGTTGGGAGGTGACGTAGATGAGGCGAGTTCGGGGGTTCCGCAGGCGAATCAGGGAATAGAGGTTGCGTTCTTCGTAATGGTGAACCCCAGCGATTTTTTTGAGTTCTCGTTGATCCAGCGTGATGGAGGGAACCACGAGAATATCATTATCATCTTGGTCGAATTGGTCAATGGTCTGCCAGCGATCGCGCAGTTGTTTCTGAAGCGACCTAAAGCGTTCCTGGAGTTCGGACTCGGGGATGGATGCACTAAACATACGAGGTTTTGTAGTAATTCTTAATAATTATTTGGAGAGTCGCACCTTGTTATTTTAAGCCAAATTCTGGCAAATTCCGGAGTTAGCAATGGCGTTGAGAGGCAATGGTGGGAAACCGGGCGATCGTCCCCTCGGGTCGTTCTTACCCTGGACTGGCATTCTCATTCACCGCGACTGAGTTATCATCAACATAGTCCCTAATCTTCAAGAACCCGAAGCCTACCTGCAGTGCGATCGCAGATCTTTTGTGGCTTAGGCTGAGCTAGCTTAACCCAACCTACCGTTTGCTTTCTGATAGGTTAAACTGAGAGTAGACAGGTAAGTATTCTCATCAATTGAGTGGGTTGATTTAGATGAACACATTAGCATCGAAGGTCTGTTAGCAGGTAGGCAAAGTGGCGAAAGCCAGCAGTCTTTTGAACCTTGGCCAGCAACACGAGATAATGCTTCACGGCTTGAGAAAGCTAACCCTTCAGATACAGCAGATAGTTGAGAGGAAAAGTAGTTTCATCTATCTACGTTGTCTAACCTTTCCCACTGGCGTCAACGAATTAAGACAATTGAGCAAAGAATAATCTATGGACTACCGAAACTACATCACAATCGAAGCCAATAAGCGCAGCGGCAAGCCTTGCGTACGCGGATTACGCATCACCGTCTATGAAGTGCTTGAGTACCTGGCTTCCGAGATGACCGAAGCCGAAATTCTCGACGACTTTCCCGACCTGACGAGAGAAGACCTAAAAGCCTGCATCGCCTATGCTGCGGATCGTGAGCGGCGGTTTATGACTGCTCCCCTATCGGCATGAGATGACTTTTTGATGAGAATCTATCGCCCAAGCTGCCAAATCGCTTGAGCGATCTTTTCCCAGACTCGCTTCATATTCGAGATGTAGACATGAAAGCAACTATCGACCCAATAGTCTGGGATATTGCGAAAGACAATAATTTGATGATTGTCTCAAAAGATGCGGACATGCACGATCTGAGTCTAGTACTTGGGAACCCACCGAAAGTCATTTGGCTTCGCCTTGGCAACTGTTCAACTCGGCAAGTTGAAGATGTGCTGCGTCGAAATTTTGACGCGATCAAATTATTCTATGAAGATGAGAGTTTATCTCTGCTTGCTTTATCGTGATGCACCCATCAGATGCCCCTAATTCATGACATTGAGAAGCCTAATGCAAATCAGAATCGATATCGGTTTGCTTCGGGCAGTCCCCGAAACAGCTCAAACTTCAAATCCATTTACTCAAGACTTGAACGAGATTCTGATAGCCTTCTATTTAAATCTTCAATCTCTATCTCTAGAGATTTTCTATCTTCTTTTAACTTTGATATATTTTGCTCTATATCGAATTCTAATAGAGGATTGGCGTTGATTATTTTGGCTCTTTCCAATTTACCTATTTTTTGGTTTAACAAGCTTAATTGGCTACACAAATCCTGAAGCTGGTTTTTTAAGATTTGTGAAAGACTATCACTGGTAGTACCTATTTTATTTGTCTCGAAATTAGCCTCTCGTTTTGTATCAGTTTGTCCTGCTGGTTCGCCAGATTGATCTATAGCAACTCCCTTTCTAGGACGACAACACACGGCGAAATTATCGTCAATCCCTTCACCACTTACTAAAATAGGGTTTTGTGGTTTAGTCTTAACTAATTCTGGTACTTTTTTATAAAGATAACTCATGATCTGAAAAAAGCGTATATACTCATCATTAGAGTCAGTTAAGCCTTGACCTTGTAATACTTCAAGAAGACAGGTGGTAAACACACTATTCGTCGCTCCAGGTAAAATATAAGACTTCTGTTTTTCTTTGCAAGACGCGATAACCACTCGTCCTGCTCCTGAAGCTAGCCCTTCCAAAATACCTTTCGGTGGTGGAGACTCACGAAAAGGAAGTCCATCTAATTCCTTAGATAGCATTCCTCCAGCATGACAGCAATCCAACCAAACCATTAGTTTTTTAGCCTGAATTTTTTGGATTTTTTGACTCCACTCTTGACTGGAAATAGAGGTCTTTTTGATTTCCTGTAATGAATAACCATAGGGAATCAAGAAATACTCTTGAGTCTGCTCACAGAACAATCCATGGCCAGAATAGTAAATCCACACCGTCGCCTCTGGATTTTCCTTGACTTGGTTGGCTAGGGCATCTAGTCCTGCAAGAATGTTATCTTTTTTAGAAATTTCTTCGGTGAAAACCTGAACTTGCTCCCTGGGATAGGCGGCTAATCGAGGATTAGTTAATAACTCGCGTAATTTCTTCGCATCACTAACAGTCACAGGCAAAGCCCTAGAAGAATTTCTATAGCCAACACCAATTAAAAGACCATAGCCGTTTGTAAATCTTTCCATCATTTGGAGTAGTAAAATAACTGCATCTGTCAACTTCTTTACATTTATTTTGGTTTTAACAAAAATCTCAGAGTTATCAACTTTATATTCCTTAAACATATTGTAATATGTTTTTTGAGACTCTAGTTCGCAGTTATTTATCAGTATTTTATAGATATAACTATAGTTATTATTTATATAATTAATAATATGTAATCCCTCATATACTGGATATTCTAACGTGGTATTCAGGACGTCAGTTACAATCACTAAATCATAATCATTATTTGCTAAAGCTTTTTTTACACTTTTACAAGAATCAACATTCTCCACACTACACGTGAACCGGTCAAATAGATTTACTAGCTCAAAGCTCTTAGATAGTGCTTGATGCCATCCTGCTTGATTGTCTACTATTAAAATTCGGATCATTGGTTATATTGAATTTTGCCAAAATGTAAAATACAACTAAAATCAAAAAATTAAACAAGACGTTTGACATTTTCATGAAATTGCTTTATGTCAAACATTCCCTCGTCAGGAACTTTTAATATAAACGCATCTGCCTCCTTCCGTTGTTCTTGGAGTTTACTAGGATAAGCAGTAGCTAAAATAACTTTAGTTTCTGGACACTTTTTCTTGATATTTCGTAATAAAACAAGTCCATCAAGATTTTGATTTTCCTCATCTACCAGTCGTAAGTCTAGAATTGCCAAATCAAAGGTTGTTTCCTTTAGAAGTTGTGATGCTGATTCAATACTGTCGGACTCAGAGATGGTTAGGGGTAGATCCATTTTTCCTAAAAGCGTCTTAAACATAGTACGCCAGCGAGCTTGATCATCGACAATCAACACTTTTTTTGATAGGGACATAATTTGTTTTTCTCCAAGTTCTAAATAAGTTATTAGACCATAGGTAGCGTTACGGTAACTTCTGTTTCAAATTCCGATTCAGGCTCAAATTCAATTTCAATTTCACCTCCCATATTTTCAAATACTGTTTTAGCACGCCATAGTCCATAGCCTGTTCCTCTAGATTTAGTTGTGAAGAAGGGCGTAAATACTTTTGAATGTAAGTTTTCAGGCAGTCCCACTCCCGTATCTTGAATCAGAACTTCGACAGCATCTGTATCTAAATTGCGAGCTTCAACTCGTAAAGTTCCTTGTCCTTTTTCTAAAACAGCTTCAATACCATTCTTAAGGATTGCTTCAAACGAGTTTGCAATTAGAGATGGAAATCCTTGGATAAACTTTAAGTTTTCAGGCAAGTGTTGTTCTAACCTGATTATACCACCTGTTAAATCCTGGTGATGTAAAATTTCAATCTCAGTTAAGAGAGAACTTAAAAGTGTGTTTAGGTTGATTACTCGTTGAGGTTCTGGATTTTTGAGTTGATTGACTTGAGTTAAAAGATTACGAAATTCATCCTGACAAGACTGAATGTAGCTTTGACAGTCTGGGATATTAGGAGACTCTATTGCTTGCAGCTCCATCTCCAAGAGTTGCAGCCAAATTGGGATTGTCCCAGCAATACTATTGATACGGTGAATAAAATCTTGAGCAACTAATGAACGAGTGAGGACATTTTGTTGCTCAGCAACCTGCTCCGTAATTTGGGCATTGTATATTGTGATTGCTGCCCAACGAGCTAAATTTTCTAAGATACGTTGTTCATTTTCTGTATAGGTTTTGTCTTTATCCTTGGTGCTATAGGTTGCGATAACTCCTAAACACTTTGCTTCTTCTCCTTTCGCGAGTAGAATTGGAACTCCAAGCCAGGGACAGTCATTATTGTTAACGTAATCACATCCTTCTGTAGAATACCAGGCTGACGACTCCTCGGAAGTATGACGAATTGCTTCCTGTTTTCTAATAATTTCTTCGGTTTTGCCACGCCCCTCACTTAGGTTTCTTGGCGGATAGGGTTCGATTTTCTTTCCCTCTACGTAAACCATTATGAATTCTACTAAGTCTGTGGTATCATCATAGGTCGCGAAGTACATATTGTCAGTATCCATTAAATCAGACGCTTCCTGATGAATGTAAGCTGCAATAGCTTCGGTATCCTGAGGACTATCTGATGTTACAACACTAATCAACTCTTGAAGAAGATTTTGATACTTGTCCAGCTCAGTATTACTTTTCTGAAGTTCTTTCTTACTACTTTCAAGTTTCTGTTTGATCCTAGAAATTTCAATTGCCACAGCAGCTGAGTCTGTCAAGGTTTCAGCAAGTTGCTGTTCCTCAGGAGAGAAACCCTCTTCTTCTTTACTTTCAAAGTTTAGAACCCCAAGCACTTTACCCCGAAAAATGAGTGGTACGACTAACTCAGATCGAGTTTCAGGACTAACCTCAATGTAGTAAGGATCTTCTCCCGGTGCCACGTTAGGAGCGTAATAAGGTTCCTTGGATTGAAACACATACCCAGAAATACCTTTGCGCGGATTAGAGGGGGCTAAACTAATCGCATCATTCTTATAATCTAAATTGACTCGACCGCCACATTGAGATTCCAGTTTAATTTCATTACGTTCTTTATGATAAAGCCAGACATCGGCATAATCTGCACCAGTGAATTCTTTAGCAGTTTCTAGGATTTTACTCATAACAGACTTTAAAGAATTTTGTCTAACTTCTTCATAAATATCCCCTAACGTTTCGAGATTATCAATACGTTGCTGAAAGTTGTTCCGCTCGCGCTCTGCCAGTTTGACATTAGCTAATGCCAAAGCCACAGAATCCGAGAGTTCATCCAACAATCGTGCATCATCCTCGTGATAAACTCCTCCTCGTTTCATATGATAGGTCACAAAGACCCCAACCACCTCATTTCCGGCTCGCATTGGCACCCCGAGCCAACTTTTGGGAATATCTCGATCAGTATCTTCCACTAAAAAGTACTGTTGAACTTCTTGTCTGCTTTTAAGAATCAAAGCCTTCTGACTATCCAACACCGTTCGTAACACTGGCTCTGGACTATTTGACCAAACTTGTCGAGCAATGTCTGACTCCAATGTATTCAGTTCGTCACCTTGACGATAAGCTAAGGCAATATCAAACTCGTTTTGATCTGCATCATATAAAAAGACACATAGATTATAGACATCAACAAGTTCTGAACCACGCTCTTTTAAAATCTCGAACACTTTATCTTGACTCAAATCAATTTGGTTCGAAAGTTCATTTTCGATTTCAGCTAAGATTTTTGAATTTCGCTGGGAGTGGAAGCGATAGATAGCATTTGCAGCTTGGTCTGATAGAATATCTAAAAACTCTGCATCATTCTTGTTATAAACGGACTCAGGAGTAGTTCGATCTGGATCTTCAACGATAAATACACCAATGGCTCGTCCCTGAATTCGCATCGGAACAGCCATCCATGAAGCAGATTCATTGGCCGGGACATCATCAATCGACAATTTTTTAAACTCATTATTGATTCGTAGTCGAGGGGTTTTATCATCAATGATCTTAGCCAGTATATCTTGATTGAGCGCCGAGAGCAGTTCTAGCTGTTTAACTGAGTTTTCAAGATCCTGTACTTTGCCTTGGCTTACTACAACCCGAAAAGCATGGTTCAATTTGAGTTTATTATATAAAACAATCGATAAATTTTTAACATCTATATCACCAATTTCTGTGAGTTTATTATAAATTTTCCCCAGAAGTTGTGCTTCACTGTCAGCTTGAAGTTGAGTCAACTCTTGTTCCACATCCCCAATAATAGTGACGCGATCATGTAGTCGTTCATAATCGATCGCACTCGCAGCAATATCCCCAATGACATCGAGAATATCTACCAACTCCTCACGATAAGCATTCGCTCGCTCTGAGTCTTGGACAATTAATACTCCGAGGGTATGGTCAACCGTCGTCATGGGAACCCCCAACCAAGACTGTCCCCGAGAACATAAACTCAGATCCGGCCCCTGGCTCTCTTCATAGGCTCGTATCGCTTCAGGATTGGGGAGGTAGAGCGGTGCTTGCTGCTTGATGACCTTTTGGATCAGCGTTGTGCCAATCTGCTGAATAATCTCTTGGGTCTCGTCGTCCTGAAGTTCGATTTCTTGGCCATTCTTCCAAAATGCACCCAGTTCAAGTTCATCTTGTAAACGATGTTTCAGCACACAATAAATATAAGGAGACCCTGTTAGCTCATAAACATGAGATAACACATATTGCAGAATTCCCACCTGATTGGGATGTCGTTTCAGGTTTTTATTTAACTGAGCGATGATCTTGAAAGCTCGTGTCTGTAACTCTTGAGTGGATTGGCGTTGAGGTGAATTAGAAGCTGTCATGACTGTCCCTGATTATCTAAAAAATGGCTTACCGGTTCGGTCGGTTCATCGGGCTGATTTAGCGTAACTGAGACTTCCACCTTTGCAATGCGTCTTGATACTGCTGGCGATTAAAGGGAATGTTCGCCCTCCAAAGATGTAGTTCAATCAGAGGTAGGGGCAACCCCCAGTTTTTCTCAATATCAATGAGGTTCGCCTCCAACGAGGTCTCATGCTCTAATTCAACCTGATTAGCAATAAACTGCCTAAGCTTGTCATGGCCCCGCTCAACAGTTTTATGAAAGCGCACCGATTCCGCCTCGATATAGCTCAACAACGTCTCAACCAGGGTTTGATTCAACACCGCCTGAGCTTCCCCAGACTCCTGATGCGTCTGCCATTGTTCAACCAGCTTGGCGAGGAATACCGGCAAAAACGTGGCTTCCTCAATCTCTAGAACCATCAGACGCGCGATCGCCCGCCGAATCAATAACTTAACAATCCGTTCCCGTCCATTCTTCCCCGGTGGTGGTGCGCCGTCCCCCACTAACACCCAGAGGGCCTTGAGATGGTCGGCAAGAATCCGCTCACTTTCCTCAGCCATCCCCTCCGGTAACTGTTGCACCTGGCGATACTGACGAATCAACTCAATCAGAGGACGATACTCAGCCGTCTCAAACACCGACGAGACCCCCTGCAAAATCACTGCCACGCGCTCAGTGCCAATGACCGTCTCCGTAAATGGGTTCTCCAAAGGGATAATCTGATGATGCTCCTCCTCCAGTTCCGAAGCAATAAATAGGGAATTGGAAAACTCCAAAAAGCGACCACACCGACATTGAGGGCCACAAGCCGCATCACAATCGGGACGCGCTCCCAAATCGTAAAACAACTCCGTATTGGGGCCACATTTGCGGGGATGGTCACCGGTAAAACCCAATCCCCGACTTTGTTGCCAGTAATTGTCCTCAACCCCTAACCCGACCAATCGCTCAGGCGCAAGTCCTAACTCAAGCCAGGCCTCATAGGTTTCCTCATCGGCGGCTAAAGTATTTCCTTCGAGTTCTCCTCCCGCGAAATAGGACACCCACAACTGCTCTGGATTAATCGTTAACTGCTGCGTCGCCAAAGTCCACATACGGCGAATTGTGGATGCTTTGGCGTTGGGGCCAAAAACAAAGGCTCCCGGCATCTCAAACAGGCTCAGATGACTCTCGTCACGACCAATACTGTCCAAATCAAAATGGCGAAAACAATCTTGTACCAGCACAAACTGCTGACCCTGATAATCAGGAAACCGGGACAAAGACAGTTCCACTTGCACTAATCCCGCACTCATGACAAAGGACATGGGAATTGAGGGATGTAACATAGGCGCTCGGGGAAGCGTTTGGAATCCCTGAGCTTGATAATGTTGGATAAAGCGATCGCGGATGCTTTGCGTTGAAACATGAATTTCCCCCCTTTGGGACAGGGATGTTGGAGAACTCGGGGTTAACGAGGACGATGAATTTAACAAGGTTTTCGGGGCCAATGCGTCAGTCTGGTGCAACACCAGTCAATGAGAAACACAACGTCATGTCCACTTAACATAAGGGACAACGGACGCTGACAACCTACACCTAACGTGCAGGATTAAGTTCGGTTAACTTTAGCCAAGACAAGCGAGATCACGCAAATTCGGGATCTCCCTGGGTCACTCATCTAAAGCCAAAACTATCCAGCAAACAACGGTCTTAAAAGTACGAAACTCCTAAGCCTTGACAGTTCAATTTTTAAAGCGATCATCGAACCAACAAGCGACTGACACTTGCGGCCTCTCTGGGTCGGAGAGCTAAGTCTTTTACTATCCTAAATTTTCCCAGAGGTTTAGGCAAGGGCCGAATGATAAAGGTTTATGACATTTGACCGGATTAGCGATAGATGCCCGCCGATTCGAGCATTTACCGCCACTATCTCTCTAATCAATCACATCCGGAGGCGCGATCGCCTCTCGGAAAAACTCCGCCAACCCCGCCTCCCGACTCTCGGGCGAATCCTCCGACCAATCCCAGAGACTTTGATAGAAGAAAAACGACATCCCCGCAAACCCTTGATTGCGAATAGTCCGCACCTTCTCCTCAATTAACGGCATTTCCGTCGGGCGATTACGTAACCCCGCCAACACCGCAATTCCCACCGGAATCTGACGACGGGCCGCCGCCACTTCTGGACGGTTCAACTCCCCAATAAACACCTCAATATCACTGCGATAGACCTGTAACACCAACTCCTCGATATAGCCTAACTCCTGCCACCGCTGCCAATCCTGTAAATAACGCGCATAGGCAAAATGCTGCGGATTCGGAGACACCGAAATGACCACATCCGGCTTAACCGCCTTCACCGCCTCAAACATCCGCCCCACAAACTCAGTAATTTTGTCCGCCCGCCAACGCACCCAGTCTGGGTCATTAAAATCCTCTGGTGGGTCTTCACCATCATGCTCACGGCGATACAATTCCACCGTATAGGCATCATAGCCAAACTCCACTGGCAAGCCTAAATGGTCGTCAAATTGAATCCCATCTACATCGTAATTCTCAACGACTTCTAACACTAAATCGAGAATAAACTCTTGGACTTCCGGGTGAAAGGGATTCAGCCAAACCCGCTCATGTTCCCCTTCCATAATCGTCCGAGTTCCATCGGCCCGTTGCGTCAGCCACTCCGGTTTCCGTCGCGCTAATTCTGAATACGACGGAGCCTGAAAACCAAACTCAAACCAGGGAATCACCCGTAACCCCAACTCCTGGCCATACTCGATGGCCTCGGCTAACATATCACGCCCCTGCAACCCCGGTTCCGGGTCCACCGCCCGACCAATCACCGGTTCCGCCACTTGACTGGGATAGAGGGTATAGCCCCAATTCCACACCACCGGATAGACAGTATTAAAATTGAGACGATGCAGCCGTTCAAAGCCCTCCCGTAGATTCCGAGAGGAAAACAAGACCTCACTGTCCACATTCGTCAGCCAAACGCCCCGCAATTCCGGGACCTCAATCGGGGCCACAAACTGGGAGGGAATTAACCCCATAAATTCCGGTTGTTCCAACGCCAGCACTTGACAAAGACTCGCTACCACATCGGCCCGGCTGGCTAAGCGATAGGGATAGAGCCAATCCGCCCCCGAGGGATTCACCACTAGCCCCCGTTCCGCCGCCGCTGCGATCGCCTCTAACGCCCCATCATCCCGAACCAGAATCCCATCTCGATAATACCGGTTCAGGGTCTCTCGGGCTGGACCCGCGGCCTGATAGCCCAACTCCTGCGTTAATATCTGCCAAAGTTGTCCGCGAGAGAGATACTGATCCAGGTTGACCGTCTCTACCTCGATTCCATTCCCCTCGCGCCCATTTCCCTCGTTTAAGTAGGGAAGACCCTCCTCAGAGGGCGATCCCGCAAAACGAATCGGATTCATCATCCCCGCCAACTCGCCGCGAGTTACAGGGCGATTTAGCCCCCCAGAGGGAAGCGAGAGAGAGGTCTGCTGTTGCAGGGTTTCTAAACAGGGAGTGATCCAGTTTTGACTAGATTGGCCCAGTGCTGGACTTGCGAGAGAGAGGCTCACAAATCCGAGAATCCAGGGGGATAATTGGCCTAAGACCCGATGAGGGGGCCAATGACGGGGAACAACAGCATCATTCATGGGCATTTTGTCCGGCGATCGAGAAGTAAATATGTGGTCATTCTACCTTTTCCTTTGACATCAATCACCCCTCGACGTTCAAAGTTAAAGCAATCTTTTAAACGTTCATAGGTGGCTTCGGTCACTTGAATTGTATTGGCAATACCATGGGACTCCATACGGCTGGCGGTATTGACTGTATCCCCCCAAAGATCATAGGTAAACTTATTGGTGCCAATCACCCCCGCCACAACGGGACCCGTGTTAATGCCAATGCGAATACTAAAGGGTTCATGATCGCCGCGATTAAACTGGGCCATGCGGGTTTGCATATCTAGGGCCATCTGGGCGATCGCCTCGGCATGATCCTCCCGAGGAATCGGCAATCCCCCCACCACCATATAAGCATCGCCAATCGTTTTTATTTTTTCGAGTCCATTTTTTTCAGCCAATCTGTCAAACCCTGAAAAAATTTCATTTAATAATTCAACTAATTCTGTTGGAGAAATTCGCGACCATAACTTCGTAAACCCCACAATGTCGGCAAATAAAACACTCACATCATCAAAACTATCCGCAATTGTTTTAGGGTTTTGCTTGAGTCGTTCAGCAATGGGTTTTGGTAAGATACTTAATAAAAGTTTCTCAGATTTTTTTTGTTCAGTTGTCAGTTTTTCTAGGTATGCCTTTTCTTGGTCTCTTAGGCGCTTTTTTTCCAGGCAAGCCCCCAATCTGGCTTTTAATAAAATCGGATTAAAGGGTTTTGGTAAATAGTCTTCTGCCCCTAATTCAATACATTTGACAACACTTTCAATATCGTCAAGAGCCGAAATAACTAAAACCGGAATATCTCGAAGTTCAGGATCTGCCTTAATTTTTTCGAGGACTTGATACCCATTCATTCCCGGCATCATGATGTCGAGCAAGACCAAATCAAAGGGATATTCCGCCATCAATTCCAGAGCGCGAAAGCCATCCTCAGCCACCATCGCCTCATACCCCTGACGTTTTAACCGTCGTCTGAGTAAATCGCGGTTAGCCTCATTATCATCAACAACCAAGACTTTAGCAGTTTCCGGCGATGTCATGAACGAACTCCTCTAGTCAGCAAAACATTGAGCAAAGACTTGAGCCAAAACCCCCAATCAAACACTCAGTCAAGCACTTAAATCAAGACTTGATATCAAGTTTTGATATCAAGACCTCAGTTAACCACTTCGGCCAGCACCTAGCCAACCATCCCAGACATGAGGCGATCGCCCACCGTGAGCCGTCGTCCCAGTTTAGCTGATCCCGTCAGCCTCAATCGGACGAGTCCGAAGACTTCAGGGCGATCGCCAAGCGATTAACCATCAAGGGTAACTCAACCAAGAACGTCGAGCCATGATTCAATTCACTCTCTACTGTAATCTCCCCACCCATCATCTGGCAGTAGCGGCGACTAATCGTTAACCCCAATCCCGTCCCGCCATATTGGCGCGTCGTCGAAACATCGCCCTGAGTAAAGGGTTCAAACAACTGCTTCACCTGTTCCTCGCTCATCCCAATCCCCGTATCCATCACCCGGAAGCGAATCGTCTCGGCCTGGCGTGTCACCTCCAAGGTGATCTGTCCCGCCTCAGTGAACTTGGCCGCATTACTGAGTAAATTCAACAGAACCTGTCGCACCTTCGTTAAATCCGCCTGCATTTCCCCCAACTCAGAATCCCCCTCAATCGTCAAGGTATTCTGATTTTTAGCCACCAACGGCTCCACCGTCACGCAGACTTCCTCAATTAACATCCCCACATCAAAAGATTCGAGATACAGCTCCATCTTGCCCGCCTCAATCTTAGAGATATCGAGAATATCGTTAATCAAGGCCAACAGATAATTCCCCGCCGTACGAATCTTTTGCACATCCTCAACCGCCTCCTCATTCCCCTCATCTTCGGCTTCCTCCTGCAAAATTTCGCTATAGCCAATAATGGCATTCAGGGGAGTCCGCAGTTCATGGCTCATATTGGCCAGAAACGCACTTTTAGACCGATTCGCCGCTTCCGCCGCCTCTTTGGCCCGATACAGTTCTTCCTCAGCCTGCTTGGCTAAGGTAATATCCTTGACAGCCCCGAGCAACCGTAACGGAGTCTCTCCCCCTGAACCATGTCCCGGCTCATCCCCATCAGGACGCGCATAGTCTCGTAGCCAACGAATCTCGCCATTGCGGGCAACAATACGATATTCGCGCATTCCATCCCAATTGTTGCTCCTGTTGCTCGGAACCCGACGCGCTTGAGGTCGATCCTCCGGGTAAATCACCTCAGACCAGCCTCCCAACTCTTGGATCTCGTCGATGCGGTAGCCGGTAATCTCCTCAAAGGCCTGGGTGGCCCATTGCACCACCAGCACACCCTCAGCACTAACTTCGGCAGCATAAATATAGTCCGAGGCCAACTCAGATATAGCTCGATAACGAGCCTCACTCTGCCGTAGAGCCACTTCAGCGGCTTTACGTTCACTAATGTCTCGCACAGCGGTAACGCGAACCTTATTGCCGTAATAGGGAAGAGAGCGTCCCTGAATTTCTACCGAAAAGAGACTGCCATCACGCCGCAGTCCCGTCAATTCCGAGGTTTTCTCCGATCCCGATCGCAACGGGTCTCGGGCCGCGGCCCGACAGTCAGGAGCGAACAATTGCAGCGGGTTCATGGCCAGCAGTTCCGTGTCGGAATAGCCAAATAGGGTTCCCAGAGCCTGATTCGTATCGAGAATCGCATCATCAGCATGGATGATAATCCCCTCAAACGTTGCTTCCGAGAGCCAGCGGAACCGTTCTTCACTTTCCCAGCGAGCCACTTCAGCGGAGGTGCGATCGCCCGTTTGCAAGGCCAAAGCCACAAAGTCCCCAATCGAAGCCACAAACGTCCGTTCTTCAACGGTCCAGCGTCGCGGACTATGAGCCTGTTCACAACAGACCACCCCCACCATTTTGCGCCCTAAACGCACGGGAGCGCAGAGAACAGCAACAATCTGATTAGGAGTGAAATAAGCCGCCGCCAGCGCCTGACTGCGGGGGTCTGCGTTAACATCTGAGATCGCCAGACAGCGATCGCTCTCCAGGGCGCGAGTATAATTGGGAACATCGCGAATCGCCAGACTCGTCCCCTTACGATGACTGTCAGTTTGACGGCAATAGACTTCCAAACACACCAGGCGATCGCCCTCAAACTGCCACAAACTCACCCGAGCCACATTGACAATTTGGGCCGCCGTCTGAGCAATCCCCTTCAGCGTCGCTGAGATACTGCCGGTTTCAAACTGTTGATTACGGGCCAAATCCACCAAGGCCCGACTTTGGTTTTTCAGAGTTTGGCGTTGTTGCTGTTGTTCTAAATCCCGGCGAGCAATTTGCTGACTAAAGCGATGGGCCACCAGTCCACTCAGCAGCGGCATCATGTCAACCAGCCACAAAACCGGGTTCTGGAGATGGCGTTGCCACAGCGAGAATCCCCCGGAACTTGGATTGGCCCAGAAATCCAAGAACCAAGCCATGGCCACAAACCCACAACCGGCAACAATCCCCAGTTGAGTCCGCCGCGTCAGGCGTTGAGAATTGGCGTCATCAATCATGGTAAACACATAAACCTTGGCAGAACAACAGCGGACTAAACAACTCAGCCATCGGCTTCAGACGACGAAGACGACAAAAGGCTTTCAATTTTGGCAAGTAGACGGGGAAACTCCACCGGTTTGGTATCGTAGTCATCACAGCCAGCCGCGAGACATTTTTCGCGATCGCCGGCGATCGCATGAGCCGTCAGAGCGATAATCGGGATCTGCTGAGTTTTCGCAGCGGCTTTAATGGTCCGAGTTGCCTCCCAACCGTCCATCACCGGTAGGCCCATATCCATTAAAATCAAGTCGGGACTTTCACGGATGGACAGATCAACCCCCTCGGCACCATCAGTGGCCACAACCACCTCATGGCCCTTGCGTCTGAGGCGCCGTGACAGCATATCCCGATTCATTTCGTTATCTTCAACCAATAAAATTTTAGCCATAGTCAGCCAATCTCCAGCGGCGTTCTCGTCCTCTGAGCCAAGAACGACCCACACTCTGGACAGATTTCACTTGCACAGTTGTGGCTCCCTCAATACAGCTCATTCATTCTCCCATTTTCCTGAAGATTCTGTTGAGGACAAGTTAAGACTGGCAAATAAGCGCTCCCGCACTTCATAGAGGAGTTCCTCGCGGGTGGCGGTTCCTTTTTCTAGGATATGAACCACACAGCCATCGAGTCGTTGGCGATCGCTCGCTGTCAACTCCATCGCCGTCACCACCACCACGGGAACCGTTCGCCATTGAGGATTTTCGCGGAATTTGGCCAAGAAGCTAAACCCATCCATTTCCGGCATCATCAGATCCAGTAGCACCAACTGGGGAACCTCAGCCGCCACCGCATCGAGAGCGGCTCGTCCGTTGTTGGCTTCCACCACATTACACCCCGATTTCTCCAAAGTCCGCCGCATCATCTCCCGTGTCATATCATCGTCTTCGACCACCAGAATGCGATCGCGACGGGGGGGATTTTGGCTCCCTGAACGCCGTTGGTATTTTTCCAACAGCCGCGTCAGTTGCTGGTTATCCACCGGTTTGACTAAATAGTCTGAGGCCCCTAAGGTAAAACCGATATTGCGGTCATCGAGAATCGTGGCCACAATCGTCGGAACATCCACCAGAGTTTTATCCGCTTTGAGTTCCGAGAGAACATTCCAGCCACTCATCCCTTCCATGAGAATGTCGAGAATAATCGCATCAGGATGAAGTTGACGAGCCTTCGCCAGACCCTCTTCACCATTGTTGGCGGTCTCTACATAAAATCCGTCTTTTGTCAAGCGCCGAGAAATTAAATCCAACGTATCAGGGTCATCATCAATCACTAAAATGACCCCAGTTGACCCGCCACTATTCTCCCGTTTCTTGCCCTCTTCGACGGGGTCATCGATAATATCAATCGGTTCAGCGGGTAGATTCACAATAAAACTAGAGCCAACATTGGGTTCACTGCTGGCCTGAAGATCCCCACCCATCATCTGACAAAAATGGCGGGCGATCGCCAATCCTAACCCAGTCCCGCCATATTTACGGGTTGTTGACGCATCAGCTTGGCTAAAGGCCGTAAACACATTTTCGAGTTGTTCGGCTGTCATGCCGATGCCTGTATCCCTGACCTCAAAAGCAATCCAGGGGCGATCGCCAACCTGTTCTCGTCGCACAGCAAAGGTAATCTCCCCCTCCTGAGTAAACTTAGCGGCGTTGCTGATCAGGTTAAACAACACTTGTCGCACTTTGGTTAAATCGGCGTACATATTGCCCAATTCCGCGTCTCCCTTGAGGATGAGGCGATTATTTTTCTCCTCAATCAGCGGTGTGGCCGTAGCCTCAATCTCCAGCATCAGGGTATTTAAGTCAAAGGCCTCAATATAGAGGTCCATACGTCCCGCCTCAATTTTAGAGATATCGAGGATGTCATTAATCAACGACAGCAGATGTTTTCCCGCACCGCGAATTTTGCTTAAATCCGAGGCAATCTCCTCATAGCCGTCTTCCTGGGCCTCCTCACTGAGCATTTCACTATAGCCAATAATGGCATTGAGAGGCGTACGCAATTCATGGCTCATATTGGCCAAAAAGGTACTTTTGGAGCGATTAGCCGCTTCAGCAGCTTCCTTGGCCTCGTAGAGTTCATCGCGGACCGTTTTGGTATGGGTAATGTTGTCCGTCCACAGGAGAATCCCGCCAATTTCCCCCGTTTCCGTTTTCCAAGGCCGCATCTCCCAGCGATACCAATCTAAACTGCCATCAGCATGACGAACCGGCTCATCATCCCCAGTTTCAATGTTCCCCGCCAAACAGGACTGTTGACGGCGTTGCCAACGCTGGCTCGCTTCGGGATCTTGCTCAAATAAGGGAAAGGTTTCATAATGCGATCGCCCCTGAAGCGACTGTCGTTGCAGATGAAACTCACTCAACCAACGACGGGTGACTTGCAAATACCTCATCTGGCGATCAAACATGGCAATGGCCGTGGGAGCGTCCTCAATGAACCGCTGTAACAGCGTCACATCATGAACCGGCCCGGCGGCCTCAGAAAGACGCGGCTGACAGGTAATGACACCCATCCGCGCGCCTCTAAGCACCTCCACCTGACAGGGAAACCGATGACCATCGGCGTGCTGTCCGAGCTTCGGGTCATCAGTCTTGTCCCAGTTGGGGAATAATAGAGTTAGCGATCGCCCCTGCACCGCTTCCGTCGAATACCCAAACAGCATCTGCGCCTCGGCATTGAGAACATCAATCTGTTCTGCGTCTTGGTCAAATGTCACAATGCTGTTCATGATCAGATCGGTTAAAAACAGGGTCACACAAAGGGCCAAGCGGCGGCCATGGGGGGAGAACCGGTTAAGGGCAGATCCGCCTTCCTTAGTTTAAAGACCCGCGACGCGATCGCCTAAGATGGGACACAAATCCGTGACAGTTCATCAACCTAACCACAGGCCAGGGGCGAGCATCCGGGAACTCTTAGCATAAGTGCAACGTCTTGCCAGTAATAGGTAGATTCGAGATCGCCCCGATATGCCCATGACACATTCTATTTCATTATCTTGGTCTGCGGTTGAGGCGACCATTCCCCAAACACCCGTGGTTCCTCCGGCTCAGCTTTCAAATTTAGACTTAGTTCGTCGTTGCCAACTTGGCGCTCGTCCCGATCGGGCCGCGTTCGCTGAGTTATTACGTCGCTATCAATCCTACGTTGATAAGGTTCTTTATCATCTAGCCCCCGATTGGCAAGATCGCTCTGACTTAGCACAAGAGGTTTGGATTCGCGTTTATCGCAATGTGCGCCGACTCCAAGATCCCGTTAAGTTCAAAGGGTGGCTCAGTCGTATTACGACCAATCTGTTTTACGATGAACTGCGCAAACGCAAGCGCGTTCGTCCTCCCCTGTCTCTCGATGCCACCTTCCGAACCCATGATGGGGAACGAGAGTGGGAAATTGCCGCCGATGAACCGGGTCCCGATGATGCCCTAGCCACGGATGAGTTCTATAGTAGACTGCGACTGGCGATCGCCGACCTCCCCGAAGCCTTCCGTACCACCATTGTGCTGCGAGAAATCGAAGGGATGGCCTACGAAGAGATTGCCGAAATTACCGGCGTCTCCCTGGGAACGGTTAAGTCCCGCATCGCTCGCGCCCGCCATCGTTTACAATCGGAATTAAAGAACTACATCGACAGTTAAGCCGAATCAGGAACTTTAGACCCATCGTCATACGTCAGTCCCTGTAGAACCGTATTCATACTGTCTGTCTAAGGACTCTCTGTTTAAGGACTCTTAGGGCTTACATCATCCCTAACCCTTGACCAACTTAATCGATTACAGGCAGTCCACTGTTGTCAGTCAAACGTCAGTCAAACGTCAGTCAACCTTCAGTAGAACTACGGAAGTGGCGGATTATACCCTAAAATACGTCGCTGTTACCCTCGAACAGCTAGGTGGTGAATTGCATCATGACCCTCAACCATTTCGACGACCAATTTGAAGACTCCCCCCAAGCTCACGATGCTGAACGAGCAGAAGATCTGTTTGTTTTGCTCAGTTGCTACCTCGATGGGGAAGTTACCCCAGAAGAACGAAAACAGGCAGAGCGTTTGCTGGCCTGTGACTCCGAAGCGCGGCAGATTTATCAACAGTTATCCTGTATCAGTTCCGGCGTACAATTGATGCCCGTGGCTGAAAATCCCGTTTCGGCTGAAGAAACCACCGCTAAAGTGTTCGCTCGGATGCGTCAGCAGCGACAACGACGGCTGGCTTGGGGTGGAACGGCGATCGCCGCTATGTTCGTCGCCGCCGTCTCAGGACTTTCCCCTCATTTGGGACCCAATAATCAACAATTTGCCCACACCCCCGCACCCGTCAGTGAGGACATTGGGAATTTGGCTCCCTCAGAAACTGAACCTCGCTCTGAGCAGCCCTTAAATAGAGAGGATATCACCTCACGGGCTTTGTTTATCGAATAACGTCAGGAGTCACGCCAGGAGTCACGCCGGGAGTCACGCCAGAAGCGGGCCGCCATGGACTCGGTTCTCAGCGGATATCTCAGCGAATAGTGGTCTTAATCATCTCAATCACCGCAGACACCGCCTCATAACCAAAGAGCAAAATTGAGGTGGTTAGGATCAATCCCATCAAGCAAATCGTTAATCCCCCCAAGGTGACAACTCCGTCATCTCCAAATAACCCCAAACCAGTGACAAACACGCCAATCGCCGGCAGAGTATTGGTTAGGGGGATAGGAATCATCATCGAAATTGCCATCAAACACAGAGCAATCCCGATCAGCACTCGTCCCCATAACTGAGTACAGATGAAACTCAGACGGGGACGAGAGAGAACTTCAAGCCGTCGTAGCCAGGGAAGTCCTTTCCGTAAAATTCCCTGAACTGTCTTTAGGGGAACGTCTTTCGCTAACCATCGTTTCAGTAAATAGGGACGTTTCCGGCCTAAAGCTAACTGAGCCGAAAGCCAAAAAATGACAATTCCAAAGGGAATCGAATAGCCTGGCGCGGGAATGGGTAATGCTGAGGGAATCGATAATAGTACCAACAGGAACCCAAAGGCCCGTTCCCCTGCGATCGCCACGAGATCGGCTAAACTGACGCGATCGCGGCGATCCTCGGCAAAAAAATAGCTCTCAAGTTCTGTCGATAGTTTCTTAGGCACGGGAATAAGGGAACGGGGAACGGGGAACAGGGAACAGGGAACAGGGAATGGGGAACACCGGGGAACCTATCCTATCTTCCACCCAGAATAGCAGTAGGGGCGAGCCATGTATGGTACGCCCCTAGAAATCGACAAGTTTGTTTAACGATTGACTGTTGACTGCTAATTATCAACGGCAAACCGCAAACGGCAATTAAGTTCCCGACTGCCAAGAGTTGATGTACTCATGTTGCTCAGGAGTGAGACTGTCGAGGTCAATTCCCATCGCCACAAGTTTGAGACGGGCAATTTCCCGGTCAATCTCTTCAGGAATCGAGTGCAGACCCGGCTCCAGTTTACCCTTGTTTTTCACCAGATACTCACAAGCCAGGGCCTGGTTGGCAAAACTCATGTCCATAACGGCGCTAGGATGCCCTTCAGCCGCTGCTAAATTGACCAAACGACCCTCACCTAAGACCACCACAGATTTACCGCTATTGAGGCGATATTCTTCGGTAAAAGGACGGACGGCCTTCACGTCACTGGCCATCTCTTTGAGGGATTTCAGGTCAATCTCGATATCAAAGTGACCGGAGTTGGCGACAATGGCCCCATCGCGCATCACCTCAAAATGCTCGCGACGAATGACGTGCTTGTTGCCCGTCACCGTGATAAACAAATTCCCGAGGGGAGCCGCTTGTGCCATAGGCATGACGCGGAAACCATCCATCACCGCTTCGATCGCCCGAACGGGGTCGATTTCCGTGACAATGACGTTGGCTCCCATGCCGCGTCCCCGTAGGGCTACGCCTTTACCACACCAACCATAGCCAGCAACCACCAGGGTTTTACCTGCCAGCAACATATTGGTGGCCCGAATCACGCCGTCGAGGGTGGATTGGCCGGTTCCATAACGGTTGTCGAAGAAATGCTTAGTATCAGCATCGTTGACATTCATGGCGGGGAAGGTTAACACCCCGTCATTGAACATCGCCCGTAGCCGGACAATGCCGGTGGTGGTTTCTTCGTTGGTGCCGATGAGTTCAGAAAGCTGTTCTTGCCGCTCTTTGACCATCGTGGCCACCACATCGGAACCATCATCAATAATGATGTTGGGATGATGATCCAGGGCGATTTGGACGTGACGCTCGTAGGTTGCCGCGTCTTCCCCTTTGATGGCATAGACGGGAATCCCATGATCCACCACGAGACTAGCCGCGACGTCATCTTGAGTCGAGAGCGGGTTGCTGGCGATGAGCAGGGCATCAGCACCACCGGCTTTGAGGGCGATCGCCAAATGGGCGGTTTCGGTGGTGACGTGGCAGCAGGCAACGAGTTTAATGCCCGCTAGGGGTTTCTCAGCCTCGAAGCGATCGCGAATTTGGGCCAAAACAGGCATTTCACGCCCGGCCCAGTCAATCCGTTGCTTGCCGAGGGTGGCAAGCGCCGGATCTCTGATTTCATGCTTGATTGGTACGGATGTTGCGGTCATAAACTCTGTTGGCTGTGCTTATTTTTCGATTTTCACGGACTTGATTTTGTCGCCCTGACGGATGGCGTTGACAACGTCCATATCTTGGGTTTGGCCGAAGACGGTATGAACGCCATCGAGGTGCGGCTGGGGTTCGTGGCAGATGAAGAACTGACTACCGCCGGTGTCACGGCCGGCATGGGCCATGGATAGGGTTCCAGCGACGTGCTTGTTTTTGTTGATTTCGCACTTGATGGTGTAGCCAGGGCCGCCGGTTCCGGTTCCGTTGGGGCATCCCCCCTGAATCATAAAGTTGGGGATGACGCGGTGAAAGTTGAGTCCGTCGTAAAACCCTTTTTCAGAGAGTTCCACGAAGTTTTTAACCGTGTTGGGGGCATCCTCATCGAAAAAGTCGATGTTGATGGTTCCTTTATCGGTTTCTAGGATAGCTCGGGTCATAGGGAGTGTTATTCCGCGATGCAAACCCAACTATGTTAACGTAAGCTGGGTTTTGGTTTCTGGGAAAGTTCTTGGGAAAATAGACGTGGAACGGTATTTTGCAACAGTAGCACCGGGGTTAGAGGCGATCGCCGCTGAGGAACTGACTCAGCTAGGGGCTAAATCAGTACAAACCGGCTTTTCAGGTGTCGCCTTTGAAGGCGATCGCGCCCTCCTCTATCGAGCTAACCTCTGGGGACGGACTCTATTTCGCGTTTTAATGCCTCTGACTGAGTTCTCTTGTACGTCGCCCAAGCAGCTCTATCAGGAAGTGCGATCGCTCCCCTGGCAGACGTATCTCACTCCCGAACAAACTCTGGCCGTCGATTGTACGGGCAAGAATCGCGCCCTCAATCATACTCATTTCAGCGCCCTTCAGGTCAAAAATGCCATCGTAGACCAACAACGGCAACAGTTTGGGGCTAGATCCAATGTTGATGTTGAGCATCCCGATGTCCGGGTGAATCTCCATATTCACCGCGATCGCGCCACGGTGAGTTTAGACAGTTCTGGCAGCAGTCTCCATCGTCGGGGCTACCGAGCTGCTGTGGGAACTGCCCCCCTCAAGGAAACTCTGGCCGCCGCCATTCTCAAGTTAGCCCGCTATTCCCCAGAGTTGCCCTTTCTCGATCCTCTCTGTGGTTCAGGAACTTTAGCCCTCGAAGCGGCGTTACAGGCGGCCAATATCGCACCGGGGCTATTTCGCGATCGCTTCGGCTTTGAGAATTGGCCCGACTTCGATGCCACACTCTGGCAACACCTCAAAGATGACGCTAAAACCGCCCGTCGAGACACCTGTCCGGCGTATATTGGTGGCAGTGATATGGATGATGAGGTGTTAGAACAAGCTCGCCAAAATGCTGCCGCTGCCGGAGTTTTGAGCCAAATTGAGTTTCGCTGTCGGGATATTCGGGACATTGAAGCCCCGAGCGATCGCGGTATCTTGATTTGCAATCCTCCCTATGGGGAACGCCTCGGAGATGTGCAAGAACTCCGCAGTTTTTATCGTCTCTTGGGGGATATTTTTAAGCAACGCTTCAAAGGTTGGACGGCGTATGTGTTTACTGGAAATCGAGAGTTGGCGAAGGAGGTGGGATTACGGCCCGCTCGTCGGATTCCTCTATCGAGTGGTGGTTTGGATTGTCGGTTGTTGGAGTTTGAGTTGTATTGAAAGGGAATAGGGAATAGGGAACAGGGAACAGGGAACTTCGGAACAGGGAACTTCGGAAGAGGCTTAACTCTTGTTCAAGGGCAGTTCGATCGCAAAGGTGCTTCCTTCTCCGGGCGTTGAGTCACAGGTGAGGGTTCCTTGATGGCGTTCGACGATGATTTGATAGCTGATGGATAAACCGAGGCCCGTTCCTTTGCCGACGGGTTTGGTGGTGTAGAAGGGATCGAAAATGCGATCGCGGACATCTTCAGGAATCCCACTGCCGTTGTCACGAACTTTAATGATAATACTATTGTCACCAACAGCGGTTTCAAGGGTTAGCACGCCTGGAGTTTTGCCCGAATCATAAATGGCATCGACGGCGTTGTTAATCAGATTCATAAACACCTGATTTAAGGCACCAGCATAACAACTGATTTCAGGAAGTTCGCCATAGTCACAGACTAATTCAATGTCTGGGCGAGTTGCGTTACCTCGCAGACGACTGGCGAGAATCATCAGGGTACTGTCAAGACTCTCGTTGAGGTTGATGGTTTTCACTTCGGCTTCGTCGAGTCGGGAGAAGGTTCGCAGCGATCGCACGATTTTTTGAATCCGTAAAGCCCCAGTTTCGATGGAATTAAATAGATTGGGCATATCTTCGCTGAGATAGTCTAAATCGATTTCCTCGATGAAGGCTTCAATCTCAGGATGGGATTCGCAGCAATGCTGTTGATATAAGCCAATTAATTCGAGTAAGTCGTGACTATATTCTTTGGCATGAACCAGATTTCCAAAAATGAAACCGACAGGATTATTGATTTCATGGGCAACGCCGGCCACCAATTGTCCTAAACCGGACATTTTTTCGGCTTGAATGAGTTGGGTTTGGGTTTGTTGTAATTGTTTGAGGGTATGTTCGAGTTCGGCGGTTTTGGCGATCGCCCGTTGTTCGGATTGCCGCGATTGTTGGTAGAGTACTGCTTGTTGAATGGCGATGGTGAGGCGATCGCAGACGGCTTGCAGGAGTTCGACATCGCGATCGCTCCAGGGTTTGGCGGCGATTTCCCGGCTACAGGCGAGGGTGCCGATGTTCCCGTCACCACTATTGATGGGAAACAGCAGCAGGGATTGATAGCCGAGTTGGTTCACCTTTTGCCGCAATCTGCCATCTTCGATATCGCTGGCCTGATCCACTCGAATCGAATGGCGTTGCTGAAGCAGGTGATTCAACAGTTCAAAGAAACTGGAATGATAGTCTTCCAAACGGCTGGGGAGATCCTCTCGTTTGGCTTCGGTGGCGAGTTCTAAATCTGGAAGTTGGGAATTTTCGTTATAAAGCAGTACATAGCAGCGATCGATGTCTAACAGTTCATAAATAGCCTGAACTGTGCTATCGAGTAAGGTTTTGAGATCCAGGGATTTACGAATTTGCTGGGAAATATTGTTGACAAGTTTTTCTTGTTGTGCTAAACGACGATAACGAGTTTTAGAGGCGTTTAAAGCCAGTTCAACATCCTTGCGTTCGGTGATATCAGTTGCATTGCCAACGATACGTGTAATCTCTCCTTGAGCGTCAAACAAAGGAGTCAGATGGGCCTGAAAATAGAGGGTGCGATCGCCGTCGGGAAAGGTTTGTTGTATGGTGACTGTCTCCTTCGTGGTGAGACAGCGTAGATAGCCATCGAGGAAATCCTGGCCAATAACCGGGCCAAACACCTCTAACGGCGTTTTACCACGAACCTCCTCGCGGCGGATTCCGGCAACCTTTTCGGTACTAGCATTCCAATCAGAATAACGCCATTCTCCATCGTCAGCTAGATCTAGAACAAAGACCAAGTTCCCCTGACTATCATAAATACTGCGTAAAAACTCTTCTTGTTGCCGTAAGCATTCTTGAATCGCTTGGCTTTCCGTCACATCTCGGGCGATCGTCGAGAGATAGCCGTCATGGTCTTCTGTCCCTGGATGATGGAGAATGATTTGAGACACCGGAAAGTCACTTCCATCAGCTCGTTTGAGTTTAGCAGTTCCTCTCCAAATTCCATTCTGCAAGGCTGTGGGGATAGCCTCGGTTTCAAAAAAGTCCACCATCGTCTCGGGGATGAAATCCCCCACATGATAGTGACTGGCGGGTTCATCCGCCCCTAAGCCGACAATATCTCGTCCCCCCTGATTGAGATAGGTGACATTCCCGCTGAGATCGGCACTACTAATAAAATCCGGTGAGGCTTCGAGAATCGTAATCAGCCGTTCTCGTTCGGCTTCGATGCGTTTCTCTTCCGTAATATCGCGGGCGCTGGCGTACATGACCCCTTCTTCGGGAAAACTGACAGTTCGCCACGCCAGCCAGCGATAGTCACCGTCGCGAGTTCGATAGCGATTTTCAAACCAGAACGTATTGTCGCCGTCGCTGATTTTCTCAACTTCGGACTGGGTGCGTTCAATGTCATCAGGATGTATAAACTGTGAGAACGGTTGCGCTTTTAACTCCTCAATCGAGAAGCCAAGGGTTTTCTCCCAGGCGGGATTGAGGCGTTTGAAGTAACCGTCAAAGCCCACGATTCCAAATAAGTCTAAGGCGCAGTCGAAGAAGCGATCGCGATCGACTTCGGCTTGTTTCTGTTGGCTAATATCAACCATCAGTCCATCCCAGACAATATCTCCATTAGCCCGTTGTTCGGGTTGGGCGGTGGCGGAAAACCACTTCAATGTCCCAGATTGGGTATAGTTGCGCCATTGGTGGTTCCAGGTGGTTAGGGTTTTTGCCGATTCTGCGACACTGGCATTAAAGCCATCGACATCGTCGGGGTGAATTAGACTCCAAGCTAAGTCAGGTTCTCCCGCCAAGGCGCTGGCTTCTAATTCATAGAGATCGTGACAACCAGGACTCATATAGGAAAAATACGACGATCCATCCGGGCGCAAGACATATTGATAGATGACACCGGGGATGTTGGCGGCCAGTTTCTCGAATTGCAGTTTTTGGTCGTAGAGTTCCTGTTGGTTGGTTAAATCGAGGCTTAGCCCTTGTAGTTGCATTCCCGAACATCCTGGATATTGCCAAATGCGGCTGCGCACCCAACGCCGCTGGCCATCGGGACGAATCAGGCCATAGTCTAGGCTGAGATCGGCTTGATTCGGGTTGGCTTGACATTGGCGCAGGTAGCGACGAATCCGTCGGCAGACAAACTCTCGGTTTTCTGGGGCGATGGTATCCTGCCAACAGGGTTGGGGTTGGACTGGATTGTCTGGCGATCGCCCATAGAGGCTTTCAGCAGCTGGGTTCAGTGAGAGAAATCTACCACTGGGCCATTCCACTAACCAACCCGCTTCACTCATACGATTGAAGAGAGAGTCCATCATCACAGAATTGGTATGAACATCGCTAGGAGAGGATGAGGATGGCTGTTGGGGGAGGGAGGTTACGGAGTATGTCATCGGGGAAAATAGGGTTTAGAAATGGCTAGAGTCCAACTCAAAACACGAAACGGGGATTGGCTTTTATATTAGACTTCATGGCTCGGCTCGGATTAGACGTTGGTCGGGTTTTGCCCTTGAAATTACTCAAGTTTTCGGAGATTTTCTTCAGAGATTATGCTGAGATAACGCCATTTTTTGGTCAGACTGGCTTTAGTGAAGCCATCAGGTTGGACGATCTGAAATTGCTGTCATACGCCTCCTATTGTGCGTGGATTTACACAAGACTCCCGTTGTGGCTCTCCTCCTATCTGACGGTTAAACTCTTACTAGGGTAAGATTTCGTGAAAACGTAAGCTTAGCAAAGCCTTGGTTGGACCGGGGTCAACACTCCCGGCTGACTTTGGCGACTCTGTGCTAGGATCTGGGCTTTTTTGCGGGCTGAACTGTGATTATTAAAATAATGTTAACATTTTTAACAGAATTGTCATCGGGATTTTGGTCAGATTGGCTACAAACTTAGAAATCGTGCGATCGCCTCAGCCTACATATAACAAAATAAAACGTAGATTTCCCCTATCTTACGAGAGAGATAGCTAAAGACCCATTGTCATCGCACCGGGGAGATTATGCCAAGATTTCAGAAAAATCCCGGTCATTTGACTTTAGCCGGCCTGCAAACCGATTTAGAGGTTGAGGTGGGCCGGTAGGATAACCTGAACCTGAGTCCCTTGATCGAGGCAACTGTCGAGGTCAATCTCGCCGCCATGACGTTGGACAATGGTTTGGGCGATCGCCAGCCCTAAGCCAGAACCTGAGAGAGTTTCGCAATCTTGGCGGCGAGCGGGATCAACCCGATAGAAACGCTCGAACACGTGAGGTAACGCATCAGGGGGAATACCAATTCCCGTATCGGTAATGGTGACAACAACGGTTCCCGAGGCTTTCGCCGACGTTGGCGGACGACTGGGGGGACAATAGCCTAACGTTACCGAAACCTCGCCCCCCTCAGGGGTATATCGCAAGGCATTTCCCACGAGATTGACAAACAGGCGAAACAGTTGATCCCAATCCCCAAAAACAGCAAAGGGATCGTCATCGGATAACACCTCCTCCGGTTCGATGTCCAAAATTTGCAACTGAAGCTGAATCCCTTTCGAGGTGGCGATCGCCATCTGTTCTTCGACGACATCTAACAACAAGGCATCCATAGACAGCGGTTGCGGTTGCCAAGCCACCATGCCACTATCTTGACGGGTCAGAAACAACAAATCATCTACCAAACGGCCCAATCGTCGAGTGAGGCGTTCGATATTTTCTAGGGTTGGCGAACCCGAACCTTGGGCGATATCTGGATCAGCCAGGGCGACTTGTACTTGAGTTTGAATGCTGGCGATGGGACTGCGTAACTCGTGGGAGGCATCGGCGGTAAACTGTTTGAGATAGTGATAGGACTCCCGAACTGGAGTCATGGCCAGTCCTGACAGCCACCAGCCCATAGCGGCGACGGAAGCAATCATGACGGTAATCCCAAAACTGAGATCAATGGCTAAATCACGACTGGGGCGGGCAATTTCAAACCAGGGATGACTCACTCGTAAATAGCCGATGATTTGGCGATCGCGGCTGATGCGTTCGGCAATTTGTCGCAAAATCGGGCGACTCTCAGGGGAGTCTCCCTCTTGTAAATACACCGTTTGCGGGGCGCGAGTGGCGGTAATGGGAACGTTGAGAGGTTCGCTTAGGGTGGACCACAACAGTTCCCCTGTGGGGCTAAACCATTCGATATCGATGCGATCTTCTTCGAGGCTATCGGCCTTGTCGCCAAAACTGGCTTCAAGGTTGAGATGCAATTTGGGAATGCCGTTCGCTTGGGGGTGTTCTTCGATGGCCAGCGATCGCTCGACCACTTCTAGGGAATGTTTCAGGGTATCATCGACGCGATCGATCAGGGTACTACGCACATATAAGTAGACGGTGGTGGCAAACAGCAGCAACAACAGGGCGGTAATGCTGGTGTACCACAACACCAGTCGCCGGCGAGTGGCCTGAAACATGGCATCTCTATCGCTAAGATTCGGGTTTGAGGTTAAGGCTTGCCAAAATGATAACTACTATAAGCGCCGTTGGGATAGAGGAAGGTACAAACCACTGAAATGTCCGGGTTATAGCGAATAATCATCTCTTGCAGTTTGGTTTGTTTCCAGTCGGACAGCATATCGTCGAGACGACTCATGGGACGATATTTGAATTGCCAATCTTCGAGAGTCGTACTGTTGTCGTCGAGTTGACGCAGGAGAACGACGGTTCCTTTTTCACCGCTGTCTTGATGGCCGCGATCGGCCACTTCGGCAATCTGAACCGCGTTGGCTTCAATGACGGCAATTTGTTCTTCGGGGGTTTCGAGGATGTTGGGCATGATTAGGGAATAGGGAACAGGGAACAGGGAACAGAAGGCAAGAGGCAAGAGGCATAACCCACCCCTAACCCCTCCCAAGAGGGGATGGCAAGAGGCAAGAGGGAGAAGAAGGGAATAGGGAACTTCGGATAACCCACCCCACCCTCCGGGCACCCCTCCCAAGAGGGGAAAGACGTAGGGGCGTACCCTTGCGGTCGGTGAGCGATAGCCGAACCGTGGTCGCCTTGTTTGGGCAACTACTGGCCATCGAGGAGGGGGGGATTCCAGCTTAGACTTACCAGTTCGGTGAGGTTCGTTTGGCGGGTGCGATCGAGATTATCGATATGCTGCTTTTCGGCATAGAGTTGGTCTTGGTAGTGACGGGCTTGTTGGGGATTCTCCCTCGAATCGGTGTTTTGCCATAATTCCAGGATACGACGATAGCGTTTATGGCAGATAGTCCGCTCGATCGCCGCTGTGGCAGATCGGATGGCTAGGGCGGTTCGTTGCATGGCCAATTCTGCGAGTTCGCTCGGCTGAAAGAGACGGTTGACTTGTTGCAACATGGCACTCTCGTCGGGGTAGGCTTGTTGTAGCTTCTGGAATAATACCGCAGCATCGTCGTGGGGGCCTGGGGCGATCGCCTCTAAACTTTGCCATAACCAGCGATGGTGGGAGAGGCTGAAATAGATGTCTCGGGCTTCGAGTTCACTGATGGCCGTCACGATGTGCGATCGCTCGTCGGGATAATGGAGATAGGCTTGTAGCAGCAGGGCTTCGGCTTGTTCGAGGAGGGCGCGATCGCTATCGATGGGAAGCTGTAAGTCAGCATCGTCATCCTCATCATCAATCGCCTCGCCCACCATTTCGACATCGGTTTCGACATCGGTTTCGATATCAGTCTTAACGGCGTTTGAGGGAGAGGGTGAATCGGAGTGAGGCTGAACTTTCGGGGTTTGACGGCGTTTGTTTCGCGCCCTTGAACGCCGTAAGCGGGCAATGAGGTTTTCTTCTAATAGGGGAACTCGTCGAGAATCCCCTTGACAGAGTTTTTGGGCGCAATGGTGGATATAGTGGCTGCGAGTGGTGGAGTTGTGCAGTTGGCTGAGTAAGTCGATGAGTTGGCGAACCACTTGCTGGTAGATGTCGGCTTGGGCTAGATTGCGATCGCCGATAATTTGTTCAATTTGCCAATCAATCCAGAGAGGGGCCTGTTGAATGAGATCTAAATAGTCTTCGGGAGACGACTCTTTGAGAAATTCATCGGCATCTTTGCCCCCCGGAACTTGCAAAATCCGCAGTTGTACCATCCCCCGATAGGCAAGATTAGCCACTTCTCCAATAGCCCGTTCAGCGGCCCGGGTTCCGGCTGCATCGGCATCGAAGTTAAAGAGAATCTGTTTCGATTCGCTATAGCGTAGCAGTTGTTTAACTTGGGCTTCACTGAGGGCGGTTCCTAGGGAGGCGACGGCTTCTGAGATTCCGGCGGCGTGGAGGGCGATGGCGTCGAAATAGCCTTCAACCACGACGGCGCGATCGACTTTGGCGATGGTTTGACGGGCTTTGTCAAGGGCGAACAGGGTATGGCCTTTGTCAAACAGTTCGGTTTCGGGGGAGTTGAGATATTTGGGCTGTTCGTCTGCGAGACTGCGCCCTCCGAAGCCAATGACACGGCCACGACTGTCGTTGATGGGAATCATGATACGGTTGCGGAAGCGATCGTAATGGCCACTTCCTTTGTTGCGGCGAATGATTAAACCAGCGGCTTCGACGAGTTCGACGGGATAGTCTTTTTGGCTGATGAGATAGCCATAGAGGGTTTCCCAGCCTTCGGGGGCATACCCCAGTTGAAACGATTGCAGGGTTTCGTCACTAAATCCCCGTGTTTGTGTTAAGTAGTTGAGGGCAGTTTCGCCCTGGGGTTGATGTAGGGCGTGTTGGAAGAACCGGGCAGCTAAGGCGAGAATTTCGTAGAGTTGCTCTCGCCGCGATAGGGTTCGTTGAACGTCGTCTTGTTTGTCGCGATCGAGGGTGCGAATGGGAACGTTATAGCGTTGGGCGAGATCGAGAACAACGTCACTAAAGGAGGCTTGTCCGATTTCCATGAGAAAGGTGATAGCATTGCCCCCTTTCCCACAGCCGAAGCAGTAAAACATCTGTTTACTGGGACTAACGGTAAAACTCGGGGTTTTCTCCTCATGAAAGGGACAAAGTCCGGCAAAGTCTTTCCCCTGTTTTTTTAAGACGACTTGTTCGGAGACGACATCATAAATGTCCATCCGTTGTTTTACGTCGTCAATCATGTCAGGGTGAAACATAGTTGATTTTACTTATCTGGTGTTAATTTTTAATTATGTTTGAGTCTCGTTCCCTCTTGCCATCCCCTCGGTGGGAGGGGCCAGGGGTGGGTTCTCCCTGTTCCCTGTTCCCTGTTCCCTGTTCCCTGTTCCCTTCTTCCCCCTGTTCCCTGTTCCCTGTTCCCTGTTCCCTGTTCCCTTCTTCCCCCTGTTCCCTGTTCCGAAGTTCCCTGTTCCCTTCTTCCCCCTGTTCCCTTCTTCCCCCTGTTCCCTTCTTCAACTAAAAATAGCGCAGACACAACGTCCACGCCATACCGAGTAGCAAAAAATTAATCGCTATCTGTTAATTATTCGAGATTTTCTTAAAGGGGTTATTGGTAACAGTTAATGGGTAAAACTTACCAATCAACAGCTAACGGCAAACCGTTTTAGTAACGACCGCCGCCCCCACCCCGGCCAGAATAACCTTGACGTGAACGATTGTTTTCACGAGGCTTGGCTTTGTTAACTCGCAGTTGGCGACCCATCCATTCTGCACCGTTTAGAGCTTCGATCGCTTTGTCTTCTTCTTCATCCGAAGACATTTCGACAAACCCAAAACCACGGGAGCGACCTGTTTCACGATCAACAGGGATTTGAGTCCGTTTGACTGTGCCATACTCACGGAAGACCTCTTCGAGATCTTCTTGAACCGCGTCGTAGGACAAATTACCGATATAAATTGACATGGAGCAACTCCAGGAACCGAGAAAAGGAAAAGACAAGGGTTCACAAACATGGGCTGATGCCGGTCGCGACAATTGATGTCTCCACCAGGTTGCCACGGCGATACAACGCCGCCGTTGAACGGATGTCTAGGCACACTTTAGCATAGGTTTTCAGAATCTGGTAAGGTTATTTATTTTTTGTCATTTTTGGAGTGGATGAACTCCCTCAAAAGCTGATGCTATAAAGGTTTTCCGGGTTATCTGTTGCCTTAAACGAGAAATCGATGTAATACAATGATCGCAATTCGGCGCCAAATCAAGGGCGGAAATCGACCCAGCCAATTGGTTGACCCTGATGAGGTCACACCGGCTCAACTGTCAACTGTTCATGGTCAAGTGAGAACGATGCAAAGCTCTGCTGCTCCTTCAACGCCTCAAAGAACTATTCCTTCTCCCCGAGGTCCTGTGCCTTCCCGGCCAACGGGAATGGGGGCAACCCCCCCCTCATCGTCTGGGTTCGATCGCCCGTCGTTGACGTTAGCCTTGGTCACCCTGAGTGCAGGAGTGCTGGCTCTCGTCGGGGCCAGTTGGGCCTTAACTCGACCTTGTGTTTTGGGGTCATGTGAACGGTTGCAACGGGTTGAGCAGATGAGTAGTGACAGCTTACAGGAGTTAACGGAATCTCCCTCAACGGATGCCTTGACCGAGGCTCAGCAGCAGCTAGACGCGGCGAGAAGCCAGCTAAATGGGATCCCCCCCTGGTCTCGTCATCATCGCCGTACCCGTCGCCTGCTCGATCGCCTAGAGGGGCGATCGCAACAGTTACAGGCGGCGCGATCGCCTCTAGGATTGGGCTACCAGGCGGCCTTACTGAGCCAAAATCCGCCCCATAGTATTGAAGAATGGCAAGAGATGGAACGTCTCTGGCTCGAAGCTATTGCTGAGTTAGAAACCATTGATCCAGAAAACCCAGCCTATCCCCTGGCCCGAGCCAAGTTAAGCGAGTACCGTGATCACTTAGCGGCGGTTCAGCAACGAGCTATCCTAGAGCGTCGGGGTCAAGAACAGGTTGAAGCGGCCCAGCTTGCGGCCGAGGTGGCTCGAACTCAGGAAGGCCAGGCCCAGGATCTCGAAACCTGGCAACAGACCTATTCGAGTTGGCGTAATGCGGTTGGGGCCTTGATGCGCGTTCCCCCGCAAACCACGGCCCAACGGGATGCGCGGCAGTTGTTCCAAAGTTATGGCCCCCAACTGATGAGTGCTGAACAACGCCATCGTCAGGAACAGGCGGCTCAGACGTTACATCAGCAAGCCTTGGGGTTGGCTGATGAAGCACGAGTGGCTCAGGATGCTCAACAATGGGAGACGGCGATCGCCAAGTGGCAACAAGCGATCGCCTATATGCAGCAAATCCCAGAGAATACAGCCTATAGTGACCAGCGTCGTCCCTTAATCCAAGGCTACACGAATGCACTGGTGCAGGCGATCGCCCAACAACAGATCTCTGAAGCCATGAACCGCGCTCAGTCTGACTTACAGCGGCTTTGCAATGGTGCACCTAAGATTTGTGAGTATCAAGTCAGCCGCGATCGCCTTCAGGTCAAACTGCTCCCCGAGTACGTCTCCCGCATCCAGGAACTCGATCGCCAAGCTAACCGGCAAAACAACGAAGCGGCGAAACAGCAACTTAATCAGCATGTCCGCCGCTTGATTGATGGCTTGGAATTGGTGAGTCTCAACACCGGCATCCCCCTAACGGTCTTAGATCCGGAAGGGGAAGACGTGGCCCGTTTTGCCGGGAACTAGCCTCCGCTCTAGGTTCCAATCACCCCACCATCGAGTTTCGTGATCACCACAGTGGCGGAACGGGGGTACTGATGGCCCCGAAGATGGGGCCACCCCGAGGTGAGCCGGCCCGCCGCAAACTCATCAGCCGTGGTTGTTGAGCCGGGATGCTGCACATTGACAAACAATGTTCGTTGATCTGGGGTTATGGTGACTCCGGTAATCTCTTGGCCAATCGGACCGGTTAAAAAGCGGCGAATTTCCCCTGTTTCCGGGTCCGCCACGACCATTTGATTATTGCCAAATTGGGCGTATTCGCCGCGATTTAGGACTCCTTCACTGATATCTGTCTGAATCCAAAGACGACTATCGCGGTCAAACCAGAGTCCATCAGGGGCCGCAAATAGATTCTCTTCCCGTAACGGTGTTCCATCGGGTTGACGGCTATTGCGAGGGGAACCGGCCAGGACAAAGAGATCCCACTCAAACTCGGTGGCTGTGGGATTATTCCCCGATTCACGCCAACGGATGATATGACCCCAAGTGTTGCGCGATCGCGGATTGGCCGCGTCCACCTGTTCCTCGCTACGCTCTGTGTTATTGGTCAGAGTAAAATAAACCTCGCGGCTGTTGGGATCAACGGCCCCCCATTCGGGACGGTCCATCGGCGTAGCCCCCACCACATCGGCCGCTGTACGAGCGTTCACCAACACATCCGCTTGACTGGCAAAGCCATTCTCAGGGGTGAGGGTCCCTTCGCCAAACACCAAAGGCAGCCAAACCCCCGTTCCATCCTCATTGAAGCGAGCCACATAAAGACGGCCGCGATCGAGTAAATCCCCCGAAGCCGTGGCCGGGTCATAGGGGTCGGTTGAGACATATTTATAGATATACTCAAACCGCGCATCATCTCCGGCATAGCAAACCACCGGCTGACCAGGGATGGTCGGTTGGAAAATCACCCCTTCATGGGCAAAACGACCTAAAGCCGTGCGCTTTTTGGGGACATCATTGGGGTCAAAGGGATTCACCTCCACCACCCAACCAAAGCCATTCGCCTCATTGCGATAATCCTCTTCAGGGCGTTCTCCCCGACTTGAGACATCAAAGCGACGATACAGGTCATCGTCTGAGGCGGCCTGTTCCCAGCTATAGCGAGACCGGTCGGTTCGCACCCCGTAGCGGGTTTGTTCTCGGGGATGGCTGGCAGGATCTGGGTCTCCGTTACGGAAATAGGCGGCCCAGTTTTCCTCGCAAAAGAGATAGGTATTCCAGGGAGTGACGCCGTTGGAACAGTTATTCAACGTGCCTCGGGTGCGGGTTCCATCGGGACTATAGCGGGTTTTGAGGAACTCTGAACCCCGTACTGGGCCGCTCAGTTCCATGGGGGTTACAGCTGTGAGGCGACGATTACGAGGGTCGATGACAACGCTCCAGCGTCCATCTTCTAAGGCGCTGATGCGGACAATACTGATACCATGAGCGTTCATTTCTTTGAGAACCTGGTCAGGGTCGCGGCGGCCATCCGCGTTGACGGGAACATCTCCGGCCCCGAGGGGCATTCCCACGGCGACTGAGTGCAGAAACCGAGGTTCGATATATTCATGGTTGACGACTAACAGGCCATCTTGGGAACTTCCCTCATCGGGGGATTGACCCTCGATGGGGAAGAAGTGCATTCCGTCATGATGTTGTCCGATTTGCATTCCTTGGTCTTCGCCACTATTGCCCAGGTCATAGACGGGATAGGTGCCACTGATGGGTTCGCCCCAGGGAATCAGGGGTTGGGCGCGGTAGCCGTCGGGGACGATGAGGGTATCGGCGTCGCTGACGGGAATGGGATTAAAGCCGAGTTTGCTGGGGCGATCGCTGAATAGGGATTTCAGCAGGGGGCGGCTGAAGACAACGGCCACGGCGGCTGAGAGTCCACCAATGAGGACTCGCCGCCGCTTGAGGCGACTGTTGAGGAGGCGGCTAAAGGGAGGGTTTTGGGAATGGTTCGAGATGGGTTCGTCGCCTGAGTCGGCTGGCCGTTGGCGGGGTTTGGATGGTGTCACTGGGAAGTCTCCTCTAATCTCTGAATTTTCGCTAGTCATGGACTATTACTCAAGGACAGTGGCTAGGGGAAAAGCCCCTGAGGGATGTTGTGGTTTGGAACATTGATGTCTGAGTTGAGCGAGCGATCGCCATCGCGGCACTTCGGTCCATGTCTGTTGCGATCGTAGATTAGGTTGGCCAGAGATTAGGTTATGAAAAGACTAAGAAGGTTTAAAAGAGAAATGGGGGTGAGGGCGAGGGTGAGGGTGAGGGCGAGGGTCAGGACGATCGCCAGACTTCACTGACTTCGAGTTGTGCTGAGTGAGTCCGTCCCTCTTGATAGGTTCCCACCCAAATGTCATACTGCCCTGAACCGGGCGGATTGAACAAGACCCGAGGATTCATGCCATTGAAGTCATCGTTGCAATGCCATTGTCCGTCGGGACTATTAATAATCAGGGTTGTATCAACGTCGGAGGTGACATGGAAGCTGAGAGTATCAAAACGTCCGGCCTCATAATTGACCCGTACATCGGGTTGGGAAGTGGCGATGTAGCCGACACAACCGGACCCTAAATTTAACGTTCTGGCGTTCGTTGAGCCTCCCGCCTGGACGTCGACTCGCTGGGGATCTGGGGTAAATCCTGCATCGAGGTTTAAAGTCCCGTAGAGGGGAGCGACACTGTAGTTCTGGGCTAGACTCACCGCTGCGGGTCCCCCGAGTAGGCTCACGCCAACGGCTGCTCCCAGGGAGAGAACACGCCGCATGGTCCAAGATTGGTTGGATGTCATGGTTCCTCCTTCGATTGATTGCTCAATCGTTGGAAATAATGGTTACTTGATATTTGTCTGACTATACATACTCAACCTAGCCTTGCGATCTGGAGGGTCGCCGCTAATTTCGTAATTCTTAACTTTTTTGATAGTAAGTAATACGCGATGATTAAGAATTAAGTATTACAGTCAGATCCAAGGAAGGATCTTACCCGGTTACGACACCGCAAACTCCCCATAGGGACGCAGATTGGGGGGATGATAGGCGATGACAATCTCCTCTTTGGGGATTCCCCGGTCAACCAATTCATTGGCAACTCCTACCTCAGTCCCGTCATATTGAATCCAAATTTTATCATTGAGGATATCAATATGAATCAGAGGCCCAAACACCCGGTCAGACCGATTCCAACCGGCGTGAAAGACTTGATAATGGTCATGAACAGGGTCAGCAAAATAGTACACTTCAATATCACCATAACTGGGTTTATCGAGGCTGTGGCGTTGCAGGAGGTCTCCCACAATTTGGCGATATTGGTCTAATTTTGGGGTGCGGCTATCCATTGAACAATCACCTCTTGGCTGGGTTCAAAGACTAACAATGAAATTTGTGCTTCTTTTAGGACAGATTGGGCAAAGGGACGACGAAAGAAGTCTCGATAGATAAAATCAGGAACCGCTAGATAGAGTTGCCGTTCTGGGTCTTGGTCTCGTAAGGCAAGGCGGTAACTTAAACATTGACCTAATGCCAAATGAAAAGCATAAACAATTGACGGACTCATAAAACTCTTGACTTCAACGGCAATTTTTTGAAGTCCTCGCTCTGCGGCAATTAGTTTTTCACCTGCTAAGTCAACCTGGATTTTGCTATTATCAAAGTCTAAAAAAAGTGGGTCATGGGTAATTAACCACTCATCTTTAATTAAAGCGGTTTTGACCGTGTCATGAAAGTAGTCTTTTGCCGTCATGGTTGAGTCAGGGTTACATTAGCCATTATGACATAGGGCGGTAATGTCCTTCTACCCATCTGGGACGGTTGTTATTCAATCATCGGTTCGTTGTGGCTTGAACGGGTCGGGTTCCCCGAAGCAATGCGTTCGGGCCAATGGGGTGTAGAAACGCAATCAAAAACCCCTGATTCCTTGAAGAAATTAGGGGTTTGAAGGCTCTGAGGTGGGTCAACCTAACACCTCCCTCAGAGACTCATTTACGGTTGACTAGAGGACGGGTTCAATTAGTCTCCTGATTGTTGAGACCAAACGCGGTTGGGAAGTCCCCAAACATAGATAAACCCTTCAGCGGCTTTGTGATCAAACTTGTCGTCAGAACCGTAGGTGGAGAGTTCGTCGGTGTAGAGGGTATTGGCGGATTTACGACCGACAATGTGGGCGTTCCCTTTGAATAGTTTGATGCGAACAGTCCCTGTGACCCGTTTTTGGGTCTCGGCGATGAAGGCATCTAAGGCCCCTTTGAGGGGGCTAAACCATAGGCCGTTATACACCAGTTGGCTGTAGGTGTCTTCGATTCCCCGTTTGTACTGGGTGACATCTTTGGGAAGGGTCAGGCTTTCGAGGTCCCGGTGGGCCAAAATGAGGGCCAGCAAGGCGGGGGCTTCGTAGATTTCGCGGGATTTAATCCCCACCAGGCGGTTCTCGATCATGTCGATACGCCCAAAGCCATGTCGGCCGGTGATGGCGTTGAGGGTTTCAATGAGTTTCACCGGGGCCAGGGCCTGGCCGTTGATGCTGACGGGGAATCCTTCCTCGAAGCCGATTTCGACGTATTCGGGGTCGTTGGGGGTGTTAGCGATCGCCTCCGTCATCAAAAACACCTCCTCCTCGATGGGTTCATTCCAGGGATCTTCGAGGGGGCCGGCTTCGATACTACGCCCGAGGAGGTTGCGATCGATACTGTAGGGCGACGATTTCTTGACGGGGGAGGGAATGCCGAATTTTTCTCCGTAGGCGATGGTTTCTTGGCGACTCATCCCCCATTCGCGAGCGGGGGCTAGAACCTTGATATCGGGGTTGAGGCCGGCGATCGCCACATCAAAGCGAACTTGGTCGTTTCCCTTACCCGTACAGCCGTGAGCCACCGCATCGGCCCCATACTCAGCGGCCACTTCCACTAATTTCTTGGCAATCAAAGGACGTGCAAGAGCCGTAGACAGGGGATAGCGGTTTTCGTAGAGAGCATTGGCTCGGATGGCGGGGAAGGCGTAATCGCGGATAAATTCTTCTTGTAGGTTGGCCACGAGAGACTCGCTGGCCCCTGAGGTGAGGGCTTTTTCGCGGATTGGTTCGAGTTCATCTCCTTGACCTAAATCAGCGGCGAGGGTGATGACCTCTTCAACGCCCCATTCTTTCTTCATGTAGGGGATGCAGACTGAAGTATCCACCCCGCCTGAGTACGCCAGTACGGCTTTGGTAGCACGACCCATAGAGCTTTCGTTCTCCGTCACAAAACAATCAGTGTCTTATTATGGGGCAAGTTGTCCCTTTGAGGGGGAGTTGCAGCGGGCTTTTTTGCTGACTCTCGGGCGAAACCGAGGCGATCGCCGGCTTATGTAAGGATTTGCTGACACAGTGGTTCCCGTCAAGAGTCCCGCTATTGAGGAGGTGGGGTTAAGGGAAGCTCGATCGCAAACTCCGTTCCCTCACCCAAACTCGAATGACAGTCAATTTTGCCACGATGACGGTCTACAATAATCTGATAGGTAATTGATAACCCCAAGCCCGTGCCTTTCCCCACGGGTTTCGTGGTAAAAAAGGGATTAAAGATATTGTCGCGTATCTGTTCGGGAATCCCATTGCCATTATCGCGAATGGAAATCAGGACGCGATCGCCTTGTTGTTGGGTCGTAATCCAGATACAACTCGGCTGTTCTCGTATCTCCTCAGGGCGGCGATCGCGATCGCGTTCATCTAACGCATCAATGGCGTTGGCCAAAATGTTCATAAACACCTGATTCAACTGGCCCGGATAACAATCAATCCTGGGAATCTCCCCATACTCGCGAATCACATCAATGGCCGAGCGATGGGATTTTTCCTTCAAACGACTCTGTAAAATCATCAGAGAATTATCAATCCCCTCATGGAGATTAGCTTGTTTCGACTCCGCCTCATCCAAGCGAGAGAAATTCCGCAACGAGGCCACAATTTCCCGAATGCGTTTAGCTCCCTCTCGCATCGAATTGAGCAGCCGGGGGAAGTCTTCGACGAGAAACTCTACATCCGAGGCCTCTAACTCCTCTTGAACCGGCTCAACGGGTTCGGGATAATGTTGCTGATAACTGGCAATCACCGCCAATAAATCCTCCACATATTCCTCAGCGTGAGTTAAATTGCCATAAATGAAGTTCACCGGATTGTTAATCTCATGAGCTACCCCAGCCACCAACTGGCCTAAACTGGACATCTTCTCACTTTGCACTAACTGACTTTGGGTTTGTTGCAACTCCCGTAACGCTGTTTCGAGTTCCTGAGCCTTCTGGCGTAACTGAGCCTCCGAGCGACGTAATTCGAGTTCTGAGCGTTTGCGATCGGTAATCCCCAAAGCTGCCCCGCGAAACCCGATTAAATGACCCCTTTCATCCAGGCGAGGAACGCCATTCACCTCTTCCCAGACAATTTCACCGTCGGGAGTCACGTCGCGATGTTCGAGTTGAAACGTTGACTGCTCAGTGGTGGCCTGTTCGAGGATGTGTTGTACCTGATCGCGATCGCCTCGATACATCATATCAAACGGCGATCGCCCCAACAAGTCCGTCGCGGCATAGCCTTTCACATCCACAACTCGCTCCGACAAATAGGTATAACAGCCATCGAGATCAATCTCCCAAAGATATTCCCCTGCTGCTTCAGACACATCCCGAAATCGCTGTTCACTCTCTCGCAATTCCATCTCCGCTCGCTGACGTTCCGTAATATCTTGAATCATCGACGCGATCCCAATACATTGCCCCTCCTCATCAATCAGCGGTGTGTTGTACCATTGACAAACAATACGTTGACCATCCTTGCGGATATTATCATTAGTACTGCGAACCCCCTGTTTTTCTTGAATCAATTCCGCCATCACTTGGCTAACATGATCTTTCCACTCCGCCGGAACAATCCGATCAGCAATGGGGGTTCCAATGGCTTCCTCGGCGGTATAACCAAAAATCCGTTCAGCGGCGGGATTCCAAGCCACCACCTCAAACTTCATATTCCATTCCATCACCGCCAGCGGCGTTTGTTCCACCATCAACGCCAACCGTTGTTGAGACTGACGAATCTCGGCTTCAATGCGTTTTCGCTCCTGCACTTCAGCAGCTAAGGTGTGATTGATTTCAGCTAACCGTTGAGTTCGCTCACTCACCCGTTGTTCGAGGTGTTCGTTCGTCTGTTTGATTTCCTTAAACTTATCCCGCAACGCATTCGCCATTACCTCAAAGTTCATTGAGAGTAATGTGAGTTCTAAAATGTTTGTGTTCGGTAATTCCCAGGGTTCTTCACTACTCACTTTTTCGGGGAGATTACTACTCACTTCCGTGAGTTGGGTTAGGGGTTGAATCATACGATAACTGATAGTATTCGCACAGATAACACCAACCCCCATAATTCCCAGTACAACCGCCAAATTGCGAATATAGAATTGTTGGACTTGAGTCACAATAGGCTTAGCAGGTAAGGAAATCAGAATTTGCCAGGGCAAGCCCGGTTGATTAACAATTGTATAATAGTAAGATTGTTGCCATTGAGTCATGACCGCCATCGAACCACCGGGTTTCCATTGATAAACATCATTGCCCTTGTTCTCCATGAGTCCCGAACCAAGGTCAAATATCTCCGCATTTTCTGGATAACTTTTGACGACAGAATACTCATTTAGTAGAAAAACATTGATTGGATAAGGACTGCGTTTTGCCTCAATCAAAGCCTCAAATAAGTTTAAGTCTCCCCAGCGATACTCACGAGTTATTTTTAAGTTTTCCGTAAACTCTTCGGATAGAGTAGAAACCGCTTGGATAGCTTGACTTTCTAGGTTTTCAAATTGAGCTCGACTGCCAACAATGATTAAGAGCAGTACCGGAATAATTGTAAAGGCGAGTAAGCCGTTGAATACCGCTTGTCTAAATGTATAATTTCGCTGGTATTTTTTATCTAAAATACTCAAGAAAGGGCTATTAAAAATAACTAAACTGGCAATTAAAGCATTTAAAACACTATTAACGATGAGTTTTAAAATAACTAATGCAATAAGCTGGTTTGGGAGTTGCAGAATAAAAACATAAATAATTAATCCTAGGGGAACCCCAACAACTAGCCAATATAAACAGGTTAAAGGAACAAGATTTAGAGACGATCGCCGCAAACCAAGTCCAACCCAAAGAACCTCAAGGTCTAAAAGGATCATGCTATAGGGATGTCCCCAAAGAATAATCGTATAAAGGTTAACGATCACCGCTGCTAAGGTTGCCCATCTGGCTCCAAAACAATAGGCAATCAGTAAGATGGTAATACTACCAAATAGAAAATCAACGCCAAAAAATAGAGGAATACTAAAATAGTTTCCGAAAAACCCCGCCAATGTGAGTCCTAAAAAGACGAATATATTTGTCCCTTTAAGATTAAATCGAGGCGGTTTTAAATAGAGTCGTCTCTGAGCCAGACCATTCTTCATGAATTCAATCATAAGTTCGCGAACCGTCTAAGAATTTCCCTAGATAGATCCCCATTATCTCCCCACTATCTAGGTTTGACCTCTTTGCAGACTCGAGGTCATGATCAGAAATCTTGGTTCAGGGTAGAGTTGAGATGTGGGAAATGAGCCAATCCCCTGGCTGTTCAGCGGTTTCGACGGGCCAGGGGACCGGCCAAAACCTCTAGGCGAGGCGATCGCCTGACTCCACATCAAACCAATGTAAGCGTTCCGGGGACACCGCTAACTCAATACTATCCCCTCCCCAGTCGACATCGGCAGGGAGGAGCGATCGCACCTCAGTCTCATCGGCTTGATTTTCCGGCGAGGACAAACGCACACTAAGGAGATTTTGCATCCCCAAGTTTTCCACCAGAAACACCTCGCCGGGGAAACGTAGCGAATCCCCCTCCGTCGCCAACCGCAGATCCTCGGGCCGAACCCCTAACACCACCTGACGGGGAGGGGTCTTTAACCCCGACGGAAGCGGGAGTTTTCCCTGGCCCAAACGAGCCATTTTGCCGTCACATTGCAGCGTCAGCAGATTCATCTGAGGACTTCCCACAAACCCGGCCACAAACTGATTCGCCGGCTGAGAATACAACTCACTTGGGGCCGCCAGTTGCTGGATATTGCCCTCATACAAGACCGCCACTTTCGTCGAGAGGGTCATGGCCTCAACTTGGTCATGAGTCACATAGACGACTGGGGTATTCTGTTTCTCAAACAGTTGCTTAATTTCCGCTCGTACCCGTTCCCGCAGCAGTGCATCGAGGTTACTGAGGGGTTCATCCAAGAGGAACACATCCGGTTGACGCACTAAGGCCCGTCCCAGGGCCACCCGCTGACGTTGTCCCCCCGATAACTGTCCTGGCTTGCGATTCATCAAATCTTCCCGCAAATCGAGAAATCGCGACGCCTCACTCACCCGCTGCTTAATCTCACTGTCACTCATCTTGCGCAATCGCAAGGCTGAGGCCATGTTTTCATAGACCGTCATGTGAGGATAGAGGGCGTAACTTTGGAAGACCATCGAGATATTGCGATCGCCGGGTTTCAGGCCTGTCACATCGCGATCGCCAATCATAATCTGGCCCCGAGTCGGTTCTTCAAGTCCAGCAATCAAACGTAGCGTGGTAGATTTCCCACAGCCTGATGGTCCCAGGAGCGTCAGAAACTCATTGTCCTCCACCGTCAAACTAATATCCTTGACTGGAATCGTCTTCGGGTTATAGGTTTTGTTCAAATTCTTCAGTTGAACCGTTGCCATTGTTGATACCTTTTTAATTTGCCTTTAATTTACGTCAATCAGTCACCAATCAGCCTTAGCCTTCCGCGACACTTGTCGCCGCCGGTAAATCCAGGGAATCTTCTCGAACCTGATTTTTGGCCCCAGACTCCTGAACCCGTAACACCAGTAATGCCGCAATAATCATAGCGACGCCACCACTGACGAGGGCTAACATCCGATTTTCATCAAACCAATATCGCATCACCCAGCCAAATCCCAAAGAGGCTAAAATCTCAGGTAAAACGATAAAGGCATTGAAAATTCCCATATAGACTCCCGTCCGTTCATCCGGTAACGACCCCACGAGAATCGCGTAGGGCATCGCCAGCAAACTGGACCAAGCAATACCTAATCCCACCATAGACAGCAAAATGAGATAGGGATTTTCAATAAACCACAAACTAATCAAGCCAATACCTCCACAAATTAGACAGAGACAATGGGTGATTTGGCGGCTCGTAAAACGCGATAACTTCGGGAGAATAAACGAAAACACTAAACAGACGGCATTGTAAGCCGCAATGCAAATTCCCGCCCATTCAATCCCTTCAGAATAGAGTTCAGAACTTTGGCTAGTTGCCCCAAAAATATTGCGGGCCACTGCCGGAGGAAAATACAGAAATACACAGTACATTCCCAACCAGGAAAACGACTGCACCCAAGCCAGTTGGCGCATTGTATCCGGCATCTCCCGAATCGCCGACCAAATTTCAGCCACGCCGTTGCCAAAGCCGCCTTGTTCGGCTTTTTGCTGTTCAAAGGCCTCTAAATCCTCGGGGGGATATTCTTCAGTACTTAAAACCGTCCACAGAACCGTTCCTAAAAATGCCGCTGCACCGACATAAAAGGAGATTTCAATGGTTGGGGGAATCGAATGTTCGCCGCCGGTATTGGTGACGTTCAATAGATGGTTTAATAACCAAGGAAAGGCCGCCGCCAGCACTGAACCCGCGCCAATAAAAAAGCTTTGCATTGCAAAGCCTTGAGTGCGTCGTTCAGCGGGGAGTAAATCCCCCACAAAGGCACGAAACGGCTCCATACTGACATTATTGGAGGTGTCTAAAATCCATAGCCCTCCAGCCGCCATCCAGAGACTGGAGGAATGGGGCATAAAGACTAAGGCGGTGGAACTGAGGATAGCACCGAAGAGGAAATAGGGCCGTCGCCGGCCGAGAGGCCCCCAGGTGTTGTCACTCATATGCCCCACCATCGGTTGCACAATCAACCCTGTCAAGGGCGCTGCTAACCAAAGAATGGGGATTTCGTCGGCCTGTGCGCCGAGATGCTCGAATATGGCACTCATATTCGTCATTTGCAGCGCCCAGCCAAATTGAATGCCGAAAAATCCCACACTCATATTGATGATTTGCAGGAAATTCAGCCTTTTTTTAGGGCGATCGCTCATGGAGTCTTCTTAAGTCTTAACGTCAACAGAGGCATCGATGGGGCGTTTGGCCTCTAGTTTCATGGTATCAGACCTCTCTGAAGCTGCGACTCACCCCATCGGTTAGGTTGTGCGACTCAGACAGCGATCGCAGATTCCGCAGGCCTTGGCACTCCCTCCAAAACCAAAGGCTTCTAAGATGACTTGCCAACGACAGCGGCGATCGCGTAAATACTGTTGCATCTGCTCAATCGCCTGCTGATTGGTGGGATTGGGGCGCGGTTTGCTAGTGTGAATTTGGTAATGGAAGGGGTCGAGCCAAGTCAACTGGCCGCTACTGTGCAGCAACGACAGGGCGATCGCCGCCTCGGGAGACACCGCTAAGGCCCCCTCAAGACTTCCCGAACGGGGCAATTGCCGAGTTAAGCGAAAGGCCTTGTTTTGTAAAGATCGCTCTCGTTGCTCAAAAAACTGTCGTCGTTGCTTATCCGTCGGATCGAGCCATCCCGTCGGTTCACTGACGAGGGTTATGGCTTTGGCGGCTTTCCCATCCCGTCCGGCGCGTCCAATTTCTTGCACATATTCGGACAATAACAGAGGTGCATGAAAATGTAGCACCCAACGCACATCGGGTTTATCAATCCCCATCCCAAACGCCGAGGTACAGACTACCACTGGCACCTGAGTTGTGAGCCATTGACGCTCAATCTCCCGCCGTTGTCCAGGACTTAGGCCAGCGTGATAGGCGGCGACGGCAAACCCTTGAGTTTGCAAAAGTTGGGCCAGTTCCTCACTATCCTTGCGCGTGCGCACATAGACCAATCCTGATTGATTGGGGTGGTCTTTGAGGCAATTTAGCAGTTTCTGTTTCCGCTGACGTGGGGTAAGGGTGGGGACAACGGATAATGCTAACTGGGGTCGATAGGGATTTTGCAGAAACAGTTTCGGCGATCGCAACTGCAAGACATCGCGGATGGTATATTGAGCCGTAGGATCGGCCGTGGCGGTAAAGGCGGCAATAGGAATCGAGGTTCCCGCAGGACGAGTTTGCAACAGTGCCGGACGCACCGCCCCCAAACGGCGATAGGCGGGGCGGAACGTATCTCCCCATTGCACTAAACAATGAGCTTCATCGAGCATCAAGCCGTTAATCTGTAGCGTTGGCTGACGCAGAATTGGCCAAATTTTGGGGCTGAGGAGGGTTTCGGGAGACAGGTACAGCAACCGCAATTGTTGCCGTTGTAGGGCGGTGATGATGGTGCGTTGCTGCGATCGCGACAGTTCACTATGAAGGGCCGCCGCCGGCAAATGACGCTGACGCAAAGCCTGCACCTGATTTTCCATTAGTGCAACTAAAGGCGAAACCACGAGAGTCACGCCTCGCTGCAATAACGCCGGTAGCTGAAAGCAAATGGACTTTCCGCCTCCGGTGGGTAACACCACCAGTGCGTCATGGTGTTGTAGCAGGGTTTGCACCACCTCGCCTTGGGGATAACGAAAGTCAGCATAACCCCAAGTTTGACGAAAGGTGTTGCGAACCACTGTCCAGTCAGGAGAAGAGGTCATAGTGGCGGCAGAAGACAAACAGTAGCAGGTAGGGAGACCGGTCAGGTTATAGTCGTCTTTTTACGTGATCAAGGGAGACGATGGAGAAGCACGGGTTAGGAGGGGTTAGTGGTCGACTCCATTTGTCGCCGCTGGATTTCATCGCGAATTGCCTCTAAGTTATCGGTCAGAGACTGGCGAAAAACCGTGTGAAATACACCATCTGGAGTTCCTGGCGGTGGGGCAACAGTAACCGTCTGCGTCAGGCGTACAATCTGCCCATCCTCAGTCGTTTCAATCATCCAAGAGCCTTCGAGTTGGTTGAGATCCCCTTCTAAGAGACGAAAGTCAATGCGTTGGTTTTCCGTTTCTAGGTTTTCGGTGCGTATGCGAGATCTGATGTTTAAGAATAACACCTGTTGCTCACTGACTTGTTCGACAACATGGCGGTTCCCCTCGATTTCTAAGACTTCACTGGAGATAATGTTGGGTAGAAAATGGCTGAAACTCCCATAATCGGCAATCACTGACCAAGTTTCCTCCGCTGAAGCATCTAGGGTGACGGCCAGGTTGTAGGTATTCTCGTCCTCGCGGCTAATTTGGATCTCCGACTCTGGCCCCGTTTGGCTGCGGGCTACCCTAGGAGACATCTCAAGGGCGATCGCCCCAGGAGTTAAACTCGGTAGTAGCATCAGAGAAAGGGTAATCAGGCCCACCAACAATCGTGGAGATTTGGCTATACGACGCTGATTAACTCGAGTGGTGTCGTTCATCGGAATCTTGCTCATTTAATTTGTTTAATTTCTGGTTATCGTAACATTTCTTAAATATAAACTCATAAAACCTGAGATACTCTAAGAATTTCACGGGTTATTTTTCTCTTGTTAGACAAATCAAGTAGGACTACTAAGATTGCTAGGAGCCAAGCATGATAATCATTTCAAGAATTTGGTTTGCACAATTATAACTGTCTAATTTAGCGACTCCCGACTTTCCCATCTATGCTCGAACCCCAACTTGAACAAATTGCCCATCGTGGCTTCAGTGCGATCGCCCCCGAAAACACACTCATCGCCTTTGAAGCCGCCCGACGAGCCGGAGCCGATTCCCTAGAATTTGACCTACGATTGAGTCACGATGGCGTTCCCGTGGTGATTCACGACGCAACCCTCGATCGCACCACCGGAACCTCAGGACGAGTTTTTAACACGACTTGGCAAAAAATGCAAGCCCTCGACGCCGGGGCTTGGTTTCATGAGGAGTTTCGGGGGGTAGGTATTCCGAGTTTAGAGCAAACCTTAGCCGAAGTTAGGAAATTTCCTCAATTTGCCTATCTCGACCTTAAATCTGATACCAGACTATCACAGACAACTTGGACCAGCGATCGCCTTGATCGCATCCTAGAGATGATCCAATCGTACCAATTAGGCGATCGGTGTTTTCTCTGTTCGTTTGACGAGGAATTACTCGCCGCCTTCCGAGAGAAATCCCCCCATTGTCGCCTCGGCTATCACACCCTAACCGCCGCCGATATTCGCCAACGCCTCCCCCAAGCCGCCCAAACTAAAGGCATATTACTAAGTTTATATAAACCCCTGCTACAAGAGCCGGGTTTAATTGACGAGGCGCGATCGCAGAACGTCGAAATCGTCACCTGGACTGTCGATGACCCCCAAATCTCACAGCAACTCCAACACTACGGCATCAACCGCATCATCAGCAACCAAATTCATACCAACTAACATAAAACATCAAAGTCCCCATCCCCATCCCCATTCCCTGTTCCCTGTTCCCTTCCCCTCTTGGGAGGGGTGCCCGGAGGGCGGGGTGGGTTATGCCTGTTCCCTATTCCCTATTCCCCATTCACTACTCACTATTCACTATTCACTATTCACTATTCACTATTCACTATTCACTAGTTGCCTCAAAACGGCAAAACCCCCTGTAACAAAAGACTGCCAATTCCCGTAATCACATTGAGAATATTGCCACCAATATCACCCCGACGTTGTCGCTCCCGAGCCTCCTGAAACGCCTCTTCCTCCGCCACAATCGCCGAAGCAAAAAAGTTAGCCGTCTCATACCCTTCCTGATTTCCCGCCGCAAAATAAATCTCAGCCGCCCGTTCAGCATCCGCCACCGCCCGTTCCGTCTCGCCCATGCGATTATAAGCCGCCGCCCGACCGAGATAGGCCAGCGGAAACTGACCATCTAGGGCGATCGCATCAGTATAATAACTCACCGCTCCCTCATAGTTTCCCTGTTGCGCCTCATCATTCGCCCAACCCAGCAAATCATCCGGCGTGATCACTGTACTGGGGACATCATAAGCCCCTCGTAAGTTGGCATTCGTGAGAGTTGCCCCATCGAGTTGCGCCCCCGTCAAATAGGCTCCTCGCAAGTCCGCGCCCGTGAGATTCGCCCCTCGCAGATTCGCCCCCGTCAAATCTGCACCCACCAGAGACACCCCCGTCAAATTCGCACCCGAGAAATCAGTCCCCACTAAATCACTGTGACTTAAATTAGCCCGAACCAAGTTCGTGCCTTGCAAATTCGCCCCCGCCAGACGAGCATGAACCAAGCCAGCATTGCGTAAATCACATTGGGGACAATCTTGAGTCGAGAGGAGTTGTTGCAAGTCTTCATGATGTTGGGCCAGTCCTGGGGAAATGGTGTCAAGACTGCATAATAGGGCGATCGCCCCAGCTGACCCCCAGCGAGTCGCCCAGCGAGATGGGACGTTTAGGACAAATTTTCCGTGGTACATAACCCGTAAATCCAAACGATTAAGACAAAACGATTAAGGCAAAACGACCAGTACAAACAACAATACAGAATTAAGTGAACCATTAAGTGACTCACCGGGCGTTTAGCCACTCTAACTCCTGCAAGTGCAGAGGTGACGAACTGATGATTCTCTCTTACTGGGAGTTTAACTCACATTTCCCAGCCCGGCCCCTGGGATCTGGCCTGAGCTGAAAAGAACTAGAGATTTTCTTAAAATAAGTTTAAGATCAATAGCGGTTAACAATCTTGACAAATAGATTTATTTGTGTATAGCGGTGAATGGTTCAAAGTGAACCCAGATTTACCGCTCTTTAAGACTTCTGGCGATTTTGAACCTCACCACCACCACGGGAGTCTAAACCGTGAATAGCCATCATCGTTCCATCCCCTTCAGCCCTCCCCTTTAGTTCAATGACACCGACAAAAACCTGGCTCATGGGGATCCTCCTGGCCAGCCTCTGGCTCACGATGGGCTGCACCCCCGCCGAGCGTGATAGCGCTCAAGCCCAACCCTCAGGACGAGGTCGCTCCCAAGAGGAAGGCGATCGCCCGATTATCGTTGACGTTGCCATTGCCGAAGCCCAGACTCGCGGCCGAGAACTCAATTACAGCGGCACCACCCAACCCCTACAACGGGTCTCCCTTCGCGCCCGTAGCGATGGACAACTGCTCAACCTCAACGCCGATGTGGGAGATCCCGTCTTTCAAGGACAAATTCTTGCCGAGGTTGAAGATACCTTACTGCTGTCAGAACTGGCCGCGAGCGAGTCCGAAGTGAGCGTGCGCCAGGCCGAAGTTGAAGAAGCCCGCAACGAAAGCATCGAAGCCCAATTCCGGGTTGCAGAACTCCAGGCCGAACTCGAACAAGCCCAAGTCGACTCCCGTCGCCTCAAAGACTTAGCCGGAGAAGGCGCTGTCCCTCGCCGAGACGCAGAACTAGCCCAAACACGGGTACGCACCCTCGAACAACAACTGCAATCGGCCCAAGAACAAGTCCGTATCCGCGATCGCGCCATCACCTCGGCCCAGCAACGAGTCGGGGCGCAAGAAGCCCTCGTCGATGGAGTCCGACAACGACTCTCCTACACCGATGTGTCCTCACCCCTCAACGCCGTCGTCCTAGAACGCCTCCTCGAACCCGGCGACATCGTACAAACAGGGGACATCATCTTAGAACTCGGAGACTTTAGCGAGGTCGAAGTCAGAATCGAAATTCCCGATCGCGATCGCAGCCAAATTTCCCTCGGACAATCCGTCGATGTGCGCCTAGACGCCTTCCCCAACCAAGCCTTTAGCGGTCAAGTCTCCCGCATCTTCCCCAACGCCGATCCCGTCGCCCGACTCATTCCGGTCCAAATCACCCTGCGCAATCCCCAAGTCCCCGATGGACAACTCGGCGGTGGCTTACTGGCCCGAGTCAGCCTCAACAGTTCCTCACAGCAGGTTGTCATGGTTCCCGCACAAGCCTTAGAACTCTCAACCAGCGACAGTGACACCATCTTCATCGTTGAAGGGAATGACAACGAAACCACCGTAAGCGCTCGTCCCGTCGAACTCGGGGAACAAGAGGACGGCCAGGTCGAAATCCTCAGCGGACTCGCCCCTGGTGAGCAATTCATCGTCCGCAGCGATCGCCCCCTCCAAGACGGCCAAACTGTACGCCGCAGCGTTCTCTCAGAAAACAATTCCGAAAATAATTCAGACAACAATTGAGAAAATAATCAATCGTGACCCCTATGATTCCCCTTCTCGGTTTCCTCTGTTAAGGGTTTAGGAGGGATTGGCGCAGGTAGCCATCCAGATCGCCCCCGGAGAGATCGCTGAGGGCGTGATCGCTGTCGACTTCGATCAGGCGAACCCAGGAACGGGTTTGGGCGTAGTCGCGGCTGGCCTCGATGGGAATAATCTCGTCATCGCGTCCGTGGATAATCGTCGTGGGAACGGGACGAGTGAGGCCTGGGGACCCGTAGCGGCGTGCGTCTTCGACGAAGTGATAGTCCAGGGGCAGCGATCGCCCTTCGCCATAATGATAAACGTCCCGATACCCCAACTCTTGCCAATGCTGCAATTGTGCGGGAGTCAGCCAACAATCGGGAAAGCCAAAGGCCGGGGCCAGTAGGAGGAGTGCCTCGACATTGGTACAATTCTGGGCGACCCACGCCGCCGTTAAGCCCCCTAAACTCGAACCGATGAGGACGACCCTAGGATGCTGGGAAATCAGCGCCGAAACCTGGCAAATTTGGCGGCTGACCGTAAGCTGGGAAAAACCGCCGAGATTGAGATTGGGCCGATGGAGGACTTGTCCGAGTTCCCTGAGGCGATCGCCGATCCGTTGCCCTTTCCGAGATTGGGGACTTGAGCCTAAGCCATGCAGATAAAACCATTGGACCATCAGTTATGAATTTGATGATGTTTGATGATGAATTGCAATCATCTCTTGAGAGCGGTTTTTGTTAGAATTGGGCGATAGCGGGGTCAACTTGTCAAGCATATGTCGAGCATATGTCCCGCCTGAGTTTCGCCAAATCGGAGGCGCTGGGTTTTAGGTTGATCTCAACTCAGCACCAACCCTGTAAACAAAACTGGTTGAGGGTTTTTAAGTTGGTGTATCCCCCCAAAGGAGAGAAAATCGAACTCGATCGCGAGTATCCCTGTCCTTGTCGCCGTTCTGGCCATTTGAAGCCGATCACCTTGACGGAGGCCTTGGGATGCGATCGCTGTCAGCAAATTTTTGTCGTTGATGACAGCGGCGTCTCCATTGAGCAACTCTCTACCCACTATCCCTACAAACAGATGTGGCGTTGGACAGGGACCCACTGGAAGCGAGCCAGAACCGGGGTCAAAGATATGTACTTTCCCCTAGCGGTGGGGGTGGTGTTAGTCTTAGCTATTGTCTGGTTGCCCATCGCCTTACGGTTATCCGTCGGGGCCAATACCCTGCCTTGGATTATTTTAGTGGTACTCTTAGCAGTGTTGCCCGCAGTATTAGTTTGGTTGGCATACCGACGTTAGCGTCATGGCGAACGACTCATTTGAGATTGAGACGAGCGAGAATCCTTTAGCGGCAGTCCGTCGCGCTCATCAGGCTTCCCTGGAGTTGTCACAGACTCTCAGTAGCGAGCGATCGCAGGCCCTGCGGTTAATGGCCGAGGCCCTGAGCGATCGCGCCAGTGATATCCTCGAAGCCAATACCCTGGATTTAGAAGCCAGTCGCGATATGGCTGTCCCGGAACTGCTCCTGGATTGGCTCAAATTGACCCCAGAACGAGTCCAAGGGGCCATCAGTATTCTGCACTGTTTAAGCGAGCTTCCAGACCCCATTCGGCGGGTGATTAACGCTCCCTTCCAGGTTGAACAAGCTCAAACTTACTGTCAACTGATGCCCCTCGGGGCCATCGCCCTCATCTATGAAGCCTTCCCCGAACTGGGGGCCATTGCTGCGGGAATGTGCCTGAAAACCGGCAACAGTCTCGTCTTAAAAGGCAGTACTGAAGCCAGTCACTCCAATATCGCGATCGTTAATGTCTTGCAAGAGGCCCTAGCTGACAGTAACCTCCCCGATCATTGCCTCGAACTCCTCCCCTCGGATACCGGAACCTCTGTTCGTGAATTGGTCACTCAAGATCGTTATCTGAGTCTGATCATTCCCCATGGACGGGAGAGTTTAGTGCAACCGATTGTGGAAAAAGCCACCGTTCCTGTACTGCGTTCTGCCATCGGCAACTGTTACCTCTACTGGTCTCCTAGTGGTAGTCTTGACCTAGTTCGCTCGATGATTTGGGAGAGTCATCAAAGTGAACCCGATCCAGTCAATGCGATCGAAAAAGTCCTGATTCACCCGGAACAAAAACCCTCATCTCTGCTGAGTCTCTGGAATGGATTGCGGGATAAAGGCTTTGAAATTCGCGGTGATGAGACCCTCGTTGAGGAATTTAAGGATCTAGAACTGGCAGAACCCGACGAGTGGCAACAAGCCTATTTGACCAAAACCATTGCCTTTAAGCGGGTCGATAGTCTTGAAGATGGAATGCGTTGGATTAACCAATATAGTAGCGGTCATGCCGATTGTTTAGTGACAGAATCCTACCCGGAAAGTTGTCAGTTTTCGTTGGGTGTTAAAAGTGCTTCAGTTTATATCAACATTTCTCCCCGGTTTTCTCGGCTGCCAAAACCGAATCACACCGTTTATTTAGGGATGTCTAATCGAAGTGGCTACTATCGAGGATTCATTAACCTAGAGGCACTAACACGTATCAAACACGTGATTCAAGGACATGATTAGTCTTGATTTAGTCTTGATTAGTCTTTCAATAAGAACATAAAAGGACATAAAAGGACATGATGGGTCTTTAAAATACTAAAATGCGACGATATCTCATCGGTGAATTTTCGCTCAAACGCATGATTGCTTCTGTTCTGTTTATCTACTTCTGCATCTGCCTCTATGCCTACTTTGGCACGGAGCGGTCGATTTTTCTGCCTCCTCCAGCCAGCTATAGTGACAGCGAAGCCATCATTAAATTGCCGGTTGATGACAAGACTCAAATTTCAGCAGTTCACCTCCCCGAAGTGAATGCAGATTATACGATTCTCTACAGTCATGGGAACGCCGAGGATTTGGGAATGATTTTGCCACGATTGGCGGAGTTACAAAGCTTTGGCTTTGGAGTATTCGCCTACGATTATCAGGGATACGGAACCAGTCAGGGGAGTCCGTCGGAATATAACAGCTATCGGGATATTAACGCCGCCTACCGTTATCTCACCGAAACTCTGAATATCTCCCCGAGTCATATTCTTGTTTATGGACGTTCTGTCGGCAGTGGTCCCTCGGTGGATTTAGCCTCCCGAGAAGCGGTTGCGGCTTTAGCAGTTGAAAGTGGTTTTGTCAGTACTTTCCGGGTGGTGACACGAGCGCGATTATTTCCCTTTGATAAGTTTGATAATCTCAGCAAAATGGCGGATGTGTATAGTCCTGTGCTAATTATTCATGGAACTGAAGATGAGATTATTCCCTTCTGGCATGGAGAACACCTCTATGAAGCCGCGAATGACCCTAAACAGTCATTTTGGGTCGAAGGCGCGGGACATAATGACCTCTTAAATGTCGCCGGCGATCGCTACCCCCAAACCTTAGCGGCCTTCAGTCAACTCGTCCGCAAAGAACAGCGCTAGAACAAATTAGAATAGATTACCAAACAACAATTCACCCCAATCCCCCAAACAAGGAATTCAAACAACAAATGCTAGAACAAATCAACGAGACAGTGAGCTTAGGCGATCGCGGCCTCCAAGTGCGCCCCCTGGGTATTGGGGCCTGGGCCTGGGGCGATCGCTTCTTCTGGCAATATGGTAGCGAGTACGGTGAAGCCCAAGTCCGAGAAGCCTTCGAGGCCGCGATCGCCGCTGGCGTCACCTTCTTCGATACCGCTGAAGTCTATGGACAAGGGGAATCAGAACGACTCCTGGGGAAATTCAGCCAACAGAGCGAAACCCCCGTGCAAATCGCCACCAAATACGGACCCGTCCCCTGGCGCATCTTCAAGTCCTCCGTCTATGATGCTGTCAGTGCCAGCTTAGAGCGCCTACAACTCGATTGCATTCCCCTCTATCAAGTCCATTGGCCCTTCACCTGTTTCATGTCCCAGGAAACCCTCCTCAACGCCCTGGCCGATGAAGTGGAACGAGGACGGATTCAAGCGATTGGAGTCAGCAACTATTCCGCCGATGAGATGACGCAAGCCCAGCAAATTCTGGCCCGTCGGGGAGTTCCCCTAGCTGTCAATCAAGTTCGGTATTCCCTATTATCCCGGGCGATCGAAACCAAAGGGATTCTCGACACCGCCAAAGACTTAGGGGTGGTTCTGTTAGCCTATAGTCCCCTAGCTCAAGGCTTGCTCACGGGCAAATATACCTCAAACGCCAGCAACCCCGGCGGCGGGCGTAAAATAGACCCGAAATTCAGTGCGAAAGGATTACAACGCATTGAACCCCTATTGGGGATGTTGCGAGAGTTCGGACAACGGTATGATAAAACCCCGGCCCAGGTGGCTCTCAATTGGCTAATCGCCCAAGGAGGGGTGATTCCCATCCCCGGAGCTAAAAATGGCCAACAGGCTCAACAAAATGCTGGAGCCTTGGGCTGGACTCTCTCACCGGAAGATTGGACGCGCTTAGAACAAGCGAGTCGCCCCTGGCTGTAGGACTTAGACAGGTTTTTGGGAGAGTTTTTTGGGAGAGTTTTTTTGGGAATTAAGGAGATATTATGATGAAACGAATTTTAGTGACCGGTGCAACGGGACGAACAGGATCACTCGTATTTGAGAAATTGCAACAGTCTCAGGAGTTTGTAGCTGTCGGCTTGGCTCGTTCACCCGAGAAGGCTCAACAGCGATTTGGGTCAACAGACGGACTGGTGTTTGGCGATATCGGCGATCGCCAGAGTCTCAAAACCGCTATGGATGGCTGTCAAGGCTTGGTGATTCTCACCAGTGCGGTTCCCCAGGTCATCGCGCCGCCGTCGCAACCGGGACAACGACCCCAGATGGGGTTTGCACCGGGGTCTGAGCCGGAAATCGTGGATTATCAGGGCCAAGTCAATCAGATTGATGTTGCTAAGGCCGTTGGTGTGCAACAGGTGGTCGTGGTGGGGTCGATGGGGGGAACTGATGAGAATCATTTTCTCAATCGCATTGGAAATGGCAATATTTTGATTTGGAAACGCAAAGCCGAACAGTATCTAATGGACTCGGGATTGACCTATACGATTATTCGGGCCGGGGGTCTGTTGGATGAACCGGGGGGCGATCGCGAGTTATTGGTTGGCGATAACGATACGTTGTTGAACCAGCCTCCCGAGGGCGTTAAACCGTCCATTCCTCGCGCTGATGTGGCTGAATTGGTGGTTCAGGCTTTGCGGGAACCGACGGCTCGCAATACGGCTTTTGACGTGATTTCTAATCCTGAGGGTCTGGCCACTCGCGATTTTGCGGCGTTGTTTGCCCGGACAACACCGGGGTAAATTGCCCCCGTTTGTTAAAATTCCCTAGACGAATCCCAGCACCCCATTAGACGGTTCATGAGGACATGGGAAAGGGTCGTCGAACAATGGCGATCGCGACTAAGTGCAGAGCATCCACAACGCTCTCGGGAAACACGAGAGGCGATTTTGTGCTGGCTGTTGGGGAACCAGGGGGAGGACTTTGAGCAATTAGAGGCTTCTCATCAGCAAGTCCTCGAACAGTCGATGGAGTTTTGCTATAACATCCTCTGTCAACGCTATCTGGGGGTGTCACCGGAGTCCGCCTATCGCCATTTAATTCGTCGTCTCGGGAGTTTAGTGCTGCTGCGTCACAAAATCCGCGCTTGGGTTTCCCTGAGCCGCGATCGCCGTCGTACGGTAGTCGATGTGGTGCAGGAAGTTTTGCAAGAAATGCTCAACAGCGATCGCTATCTACAAGGGGAGATGCGTCGCATTACTCGCTGTGGCGGCGATCGCCATCTGCAAAATGCCCTCGTCTTGGCCAGTTTAGAGGAATACTGTTTGCGTCCCATCCGCAATCAACCGCTGTTGGTATATCGTTTTGTCAACTATCTACGACGTAGCCAACGAGGAGGATTGACTCAAGTTCCTTCTCAGGAATTGGTACGTCTGGTGTCTGTCGAAATTTCCCCCAATCATGATCAAGAGCGGGTTAATCTCCTCGATACTCAAACCTTAGACCACTATGACCGCGATCGCGCCTGGGAGGAACAGCAAACTCTCCGGGACATGGTCGCCCGCGAATTTGCTCAATATCTCGAAGAGCAGGTGAGTCCTCTAGCGGCCCAATGGTTGGGACTCTATCTGCAAGGATACAGTCAAGAGGCGATCGCCGATTATCTTGATCTCCCCATCAAACAGCTTTACCGTTTACGGGAAAAGGTTGGCTATCACGCCATTCGCGTCTTTAGCCTCAAACATTCTCCGGAACTGGTGGCCAGTTGGCTCAAAACCTCGTTACAAGACCATCAACTCGGACTCACGAGTAGCCAGTGGCAGGAGTATTATCACAGTCTTGATGCCCGAGAGCAAGAAATTCTCGATCGCTTCAAGGCCGGAGAATCCCCCGAGGCGATCGCTCAACATCTGAATCTTAAACGCAGTCAGATCACCAGTGAATGGGGGAAACTCTACCTCGCCGCTCAACAAATCCGTAATTCTACGGAGTAATCGGCGATCGCATCTCTGTAATTTCAACTAAAATGAAACTACTCGCGCCTCAGTTTTAGAGTACCCTGGCTCTCAATGAGCCAACAGCAGAACGCATCTACTTAGTTCCCCGTTCACCGTCATGTCTCGATTGTCATGAATGCATCAGGGTTGCATCGTAGTTAGGTTTGGGTTCTTCTCAAACTCGTCCATTTATGCTGAAAACCCTCGCCATGAACTCCGATTGGATTTTTCACTCCATCGACAAGATTTTGCCCTTTGAGGTGTGCTTGTACCACCAAGTGATTCCGCTATCTATGGAAGGAAGCCGGATTTACCTAGGAATGGTCAATCCTGATGACACAGCGGCGTTGGAATACCTGCGAACCTTATTGGGGTATCTCAACTGTTCTCTGGTTCCCCAAAGTATTGCTAATCAAGACCATCAGGACTTATTGACGGCTTATCTCAATCACACCAATCAGGCGACTCCAACTGAATTGGCCCAAGATAGCAACGCCGGTGAACCTACCGCATTCCAACCGCCCCCAGACTGGCCCTCTCTCAATTTAACCCCCCGACATTTAACCTGTCCTGTGGCTGCATTAGCACTCCTGTCTCCCCCCCAGATGATTCAGGAATTGTTAGCACGAGTTCTCATGGGGGGAATTGGACGCTTACATTTTGCCCGAGAAGCTGAATCGGGAACGATTCTTTGGAGTCAAGATGGCGTTCCTAAATCGGTTTTAAAGGCTTTACCTGTCACCGTATTTCAGGGGGTTATTAATGAGTTGAAACGCTTTATGGGTCTTCCCTTGTTACCGGTGCGTCAACAAAAAGAAGTGGAGTTAGAACGCTCCTATGAAAGCACCCCAGTTTTATTAAGGTTGCGGGTGATGCGGAGTGAGGCAGGAGAAGAAGCCACCTTACAAGTGTTACGGGGCGCGGCGTTGAAGTTTTATCAGCAACAAAGATTGATTGATTTAAGCCAGGAAGCGTTAATAACTGCTCAAACTTTGCAGAAGAAACTCGGAGAAATTCATCAGACCTGTCAACGTCATCCGAGTCTGTCCCAGAAACACTTAGAGGTACTACCTGCTTTGAATCAAGTTTTACAACAAGTCGAGGCTCAGGTGAAAATTTTAGAGTCTGCTGGCTAAGTTGAGTTGGGTCGAGCAGTTAGGCTAGGGGTTGTTCTGCTGTTTTTTATACTGTTTGTTATACTATCAGCAGTATTCTTGTATTTGACTGAAGCGTATGGCCAGGCCGAAGGAATTTGATCAGCAGAATGTCCTCAATAAAGCCATGCTGACCTTTTGGCAACAAGGCTATGAAGGAACCTCAGTTCGGACTCTACTTGAGAGGATGGGGATTCATCGGGGTAGCCTTTATGATACGTTTGGGGATAAGCATTCTTTGTTTCAAGCGAGTCTGGAACATTACGATCGCACGGTCATTGCTCATAATTTTGCCCCTCTTGAGTCTCCTAATGCATCTAGGGAGGCTTTGGTTAATTTCTTTATTTCGGTGGTAGACTGGAGTTTACAGGACGGCGATCGCAAAGGCTGTTTATTAGTCAATACCGTTGCTGAATTGTCGGCTCAAGATGCTGAGATTGCACAACAAATTGCTGGGTATTTTCAGACGATTGAACAGAGGTTTGAACGGGTTTTGTGGCGATCGCGTCAGAAGGGAGAACTCACCCACCCCGGAGATCTTCGTCTGTTGGCCCAATACCTCGTCATGAATTTACAGGGATTACGCATTACGGCTAAAGTTCAGCCTAACCCGCATACCCTTCAGCAACTGGCTGATGTGACGCTGTCAACGTTATTCAATCGTTCGAATCATTAGTCCTAATCATTAGGCTCAGTCTTCGTTTTACCGGCGGGTTGGAGAAGTTTATAGTTGGCGATCGCCACAAGTTAAGAAATATGAATTAAAGTCCTAGTTTAATCAAACCTCGATTAAACTCAAGGCAGGCTTAAACATCACGCTTAGTAGGTATAGATGCTTATTATTTATCCTTAAATACTCTTTTGGAGAAGGTTATCATTAAGTATTTAAGTTAAAAATAGCATCATGACTACTTACGAATTTCCCCAACAAACCCTGAGTAAATTATCATGAAACATGATTCAATTGTTTCTCTAATTTCTGTGCTACCCAAATGGCTTAAATCAAGTTTTGGTCTAGGAACATTGGGCTTAGGACTCACTGTTGTCGCACTTCAATCGCCGGCGGCGATCGCCCAAAATTTAGGCGCTAATCCCCTCTATGGAACGATTGATTTAACCGCTGGCTTTACCCCAGATCCTTACCCCGTCGATGTCATGCCCGGAGGCTCAACCAATGCCTCCAATTTAGATTTAGGCAGTGATTGTGTGGGCTTTATCAATGCCTCAAATCCCGATGTCCGGGTGAACTACCAAGCCGGTAACTTCAGCTTCCTCAGCTTCGCGGTTAGCGGCGGCGGCGACACCACATTACTGATCAATGGTCCCGATGGAAACTGGTATTGCAACGATGATTTCGCTGGATCAGTGAGTCCCAAGGTGATGTTTGAGCCAGCCCAATCTGGGGAATATGATATTTGGGTAGGAACGTTTGGAGAAGATTCTGGCGGAGGCGCACAACTACAAATTAGTGAGATGCAAAATTGAGATCAACTCAATCGACGTTTAAGAACTACGCCGTCGGGAAAACCAGCCAAAAAGATTGATATCGCCTCGCATCTTTTCTAACTCTTGACGGTGGCGTTCTGCCGTTTCCCGATACCACCGACAATGGGCCTGAAAATCTTGTCGATAATGGACTTCCCGGTGGAACTCCCGCGTGACATGATGACGCTCAATCTGTTCATCAATCGTTGGCGGTGGAATGAAGACAATGCGGTTGATTCCATCAGACATAACGATTTGTTGAGAGAAGAACAAACTCCTGGTGGGGGGAGGGGATGCGATCGCCAGCGAAATGCCCAGGAGATGCCCTCTATCCTAAAGGATTTTTGCCAAATTCCCCAGGAGTTATAGCAATCGAAGATTGGCTTAGGACACTCTGAGTTGGGAGAGAATCCCCTACCTCTTGCCTGTTCCCAGTTCCGGTGTTCCCAGTTCCGGTGTTCCCAGTTCCCTCTTGCCTTTTGCCTCTTGCCTCTTGCCTTTTGCCTTCTTGTACCCTATTTTTTGTCCTATTCAGACCAACTTTTGCTATATGGATGGATTAGGCCCAACCTCGTAGCTGATACACCCACAAACCTAGATATTCCTTGAGACTACGGGTTGTCAACGCCAGACGGTGAGCGTCAGGAATCAGGTTGAGGACAATCTCCTGCCAACTCGAGTCCCCTTCGCCTCGGGGATTATCAACAATCAGGAAATCCGTTGGGGCCGGAATCGCCTCAATGCCGAGTTTTTCAAACACTCGCAGCGATCGCGGCATATGAATGGCCGAAGTCACCAGCAAAATCTCCTCAATCCCCTGGTCCTCTAAAATGACTTTGACATTTTCTGCATTCTGACGGGTATTGAGAGAGGTATGATCCAGCAACAGCGCCGATTCCGGGACTCCCCAGGCCTGTAGCAGTTGCGCCATATCCCCAGCCTCAGAACCAATCTCTCCAGTCCAACTGATGCGCCCTCCCGAGAGAATCACCCAGGGGGCTTTTCCCTCTAAAAACAGGCGGGCCGCATAAATGGGCCGATCGCCCGCTTCATTCACCTCAACCCAAGGCCGGGGCGGAGTCGGCGATCGCGTTGCCCCCCCCAACACCACAATCGCTTCAGCCTGGGGGAGTTCCCCCAGCGGAAGTTGTTGCCGTTCGAGCGATCGCACCAAACTCGACGCCACCCAACCATTTCCTCCCGCCATCAAGGCCACAAACCCCACCAGAATCGCAACACTAGCCCAGGCCGGACGTTTCCAGATGAGAACCAACGCCACTAACATCAACAAACAGGCCAACCCTAGAGGATACACGAGGGTCGGTAGCAGTTTTGAGAGAAAAAAGAACATGGCTGGCTTAACCAAAAATCCATGGTAACCCATGGATTTAAAAGGGGGAATTTAAAACGGGTGATTTAAAATCGGCGATTTAGAACAACTCACAAATCTAGGATCTAATCAATCGAAGCCCGCCGTAAGCGATAGTGAACCTTTAACCCCAAAATGGTCGATGAAAGAATTAATGTCAGAATATTGGCGCAAATGACAGGTAAATCGTGAACGGACGTTCCATACACCAGCCACAAGAGAATCCCCAAACAGAGGATAATTAACATACTCCAAGAAATATCGTCAGCCGATTTAGACTGCCATGTTTTAATCAGTTGGGGGAGATAAGCGAGCGTCGTCATCATTCCCGCCAACAATCCTAGAATGGTTGCATCTTGCATAGCTGGCTCCTGTTGTAAGCGTAAGTTTGCCCCGGTATATTTGGCAGATCAATCCGTGAGATTAAGCTGAGTTTATAATCTCGTTAAGCCTTGAAAACGCGAGGTTAAAAGACTTGGAGGACGAACTTGACGCATTTTGAGCGCGTCGATAGGCAATTATAGAAGATATGACGGGCATCTGACCATAACTTGTTTGAGCATAAGCAATCTTCATGAAATTTGTCTGGGAGTATCCCCTAAAATTATAAAACCCTAATTCTGGTCTCCGTTGCCCTGTTCCATGACTATCACCCTCGACGTAACCGAATCGGGCGATCGCCTCGATCGCATCCTCTCGCAAAACCTGGCCGATCTCTCGCGATCGCGCATCCAGCAACTCATCGAACACAACTGTGTCCGAGTCAACGGAGAACCCTGTCTCTCCAAAAAACTCAAAGTCCAGGCCGGCGATCGCCTCAGCATCGACATTCCAGCGGCCACCCCCTTGGACATCCAACCCCTAGAGATGGCCCTCGATATCCTCTACGAAGACGAGCATCTCCTAATTGTCAACAAACCCGCTGGCCTAGTGGTTCACCCCGCCCCCGGTCATTACAACGATACCCTCGTCAACGCCCTGTTAGCCCATTGCGGCGATCGCCTCTCCGGGATTGGCGGCGTACAGCGTCCCGGAATCGTCCACCGCCTCGACAAAGACACCACCGGGGCGATCGTCATTGCCAAAAGCGATCGCGCCCACCAGCATTTACAAGCCCAAATCCAGGCCAAAACCGCCCGTCGCGAGTATTTAGGCATCGTTTATGGCTCACCCAGCCAGCCCTCAGGAACCATCAATCGTCCCATCGCTCGTCATCGGGTCGATCGCAAAAAGATGGCGATCGTCCCCGAAGACCAAGGCGGCCGCAGTGCCATCACCCACTGGCAGGTCCAGGAAGCCCTCGGAAACCACAGCCTCGTTCATTTTCGTCTCGAAACCGGTCGCACCCACCAAATTCGCGTCCACAGTGCCTCCATCGGGCATCCTATCGTGGGAGACCCCCTCTATGGTTCCGGTCGCTCCCTCGGAGTTAACCTACCCGGCCAAGCCCTCCACGCCTGGAAGTTAACCCTAGAACATCCCCAATCGGGAGACACCATCGAGGCGATCGCCCCCCTCCCCCCCCATCTCAACAAACTCCTGCAAGTCCTCAAACGCCGCCGCTAAAGCCCCCTCTTGCCTCTTGCCTCTTGCCTCTTGCCTCTTGCCTCTTGCCTCTTGCCTCTTGCCTCTTGCCTCTTGCCTCTTGCCTTTCTTCCCCTGTTCCCTGTTCCCTATTCCCCATTCCCTAAAAAAAAAGCGACCAACAACCACCCATTTCTGAGCAATCATCAGTCGCTGTCAAAACGGTTAGATAATAACCGTTAGACCAGCCTAGCGACGGGGAACCGCAGCCAAGTAGTTCAAGTTTTGCAGAGACGGACGAGGTGCCGACGGTTGTCCCGAAGACACAGCCCGCGCCATGCCGAGGAACCGTTCGGGATTGCCCTCGGTGGGTTGCTTCTCTTGAGGACGGAAGCGACGTACAGCATTCTGCCAAACAATTTGGGGGAAGCCCAATTGATTACGGTGGTACGCACCATAGCGGGGAGTTTTTAGATTAAAGGGCGTTTCACCCATAGCCCGCTGAGGCAGATTGCGGCGGCGTTGGAACGGCACAATCGTATCGCCGAAGTTTTCCAGGTATTCGTCGCTGTTGAGCAGTTCATCAACAAAGCCTTCAACACCCTTGTTGGCGATGACAATCGACCAAGCGATTTTCTCACGCTCGCTGTAAACATCCCGTCCGAGAACCCGTTGCACGCAGAGTTCAGCAAAACGGTAGTTGCTGTTGGTCTCAAAGTTACGACGGCGGAACGGGTCCGACAGCAGCAAACCGCGAATGAACTGACGCATGGTAATGCGCTCATCCTTGAGTTGAGACTCTAAGAAGGTCTGACGGTTGCTTTTGAGGATTTGGTGTTCGCTATAAATCTGGCGGTATGCCGCCCAGATGAACTCATCCATATCTGACCCTGAGGGCAGATTCTCCGTATCGAACACATAGGGGTCTTCGTCGCCGGGAACGACGTATCCCGCGACACGCACGTTTTGGCTTTTCGGCGTGTAACTGAGTAAGGGAAGTGCCACGTTAATATCTCCGTAAGCTTAAAGGGTTTGCTATTTGTGGACTAGTCAACCTTTAGATTAGGGGATTGGCTTCAACCGAGTCCCATTTTTATGAACGTCAGCAACAATTTTTAACACTAAACGTAAAGAAAATTTACGATTTGCGGGTTGGGCTTGTCAGGCGATCGCCTTTCCCCATCTACCGGCCCTCTACCAGCCCAACAACGAGTAAAAGCTCTGACTGGCCTCATCTCCAGCCTCAGGGATGCCGCTCATTTCGGGATTAGAGGTCTCAACCCGACTTTCGGTGCAAAAGGTGGCCGTGTTAAAGCCACCAAACCGTTTCACCGTACTTGTACGCATCCGCACCCCCGGACTGGGAAACCAAAACCGCTCCACGGAACTCATGGTTTCATACTCTGTAATCAAACTCATTCCTCCGTCATCATCGAGTTCATATCGCCCCGCTACTGGGACTTTCTCGGCGTAGCCCCGTTCGCGCAACATCTTACCCTGACGGGGATTGTCCGCGTCCGGCACAATGGCGAACACCGTTGAGCCGGCATGGTTTTCGTCATTGTCACGATCCCACTGCATAGAACCATTCCAGCGGACAAAAGCGCCCCCGGAGGCAGTTTTCGGGTCGATCTCGTACATCTGGCAAATGTCGACCACGCGGGGATCGTCGGGGGGGAGGGTTTCGACGAAAATTTCCGATCCGCCTAGTTCCGCACGACGGAAGGGCAGATGATGGGTGGTTCGTTGAGAATGCCAGGTTCCGGCACTCTGCTTAAAGAACTCCATCGCGTCAGCGGGAATCACTTGTGTCATGGTGGGCTGAGTCTCCAATGTTTCTATAATGAGCGACTAGAATGGGCAACAATTTCGCGACGATTGTTTTGATGTTCCCTCATGGTTGACGATCGCGGGGACGTCCCGCAAGAGGAGACCGGCGATCGCCCCCAAACTTGACGACTCGATGACGATTCTTCGATAATCAGCATCACAGTTCCTCTACCCTAATCATCAGCGTCTCTCTATGACCTCCACCTCTGTTAATAAACCCGCCTGGGCCGGCGATGACTGGCTCGCTCGTCTCGTCAACCAACTCATCGCCACACCGCTGCTGTATCGGCTGATGAAACAGCAAGCACGACGGGTTTTGATTAAAACCGCCGAGAAAAACGGCGTTCGCTGGCGCGATCGCGTCGCTGAACTCGACAGTGAGGAACTTCGAGCCAGTTTAGCCAGTATTACTAACCCTAACCTGACCTATCCCGACTATTACCAAGTTCCCTTCCACGCCTACGATGCCGGGAATCTCTGCTGGTTGGCAGCCCTAGAAGCTGAACCGGCCACCCAATCGATGGCTTTACGGGTTTGGAAAGATGAAGCCCTCAGCCCCGATATCGCTCAACAACGACTGCGGCACTCCTTCTTCGAGGCGATCGCCCCTCATCTCCCCCAAACCATCGAAAATGCCCTCGATGTCGGCTGTTCCATCGGCATTTCCAGCGAATTTCTCCACCGCTACCTACAAAATCGTCAATCCCAGCCCCTTCGCACCGTCGGCTTAGACTTATCCCCCCATATGTTAGCCGTTGCCCAACGGCGAGACCAAAGCCAGCAGATTCATCAATGGGTGCATGGCAACGCCGAAGCCACCGACTTTCGCGATCATAGTTTTGACGTGATTACCCTACAGTTCGTCCTCCACGAACTGCCGCGCCACGCCACTACCGCCATTTTCCGAGAAATGCGACGCATCTTGCGCCCCGGTGGACTTCTCGCCATTGTGGACAACAATCCTAAATCGGCGGTTATCCAAAATTTGCCCCCGGCGTTATTTGTCCTAATGAAAAGCACCGAGCCGTGGAGCGACGATTATTACACCTTTGACGTTGAGGAAACCTTAAATCAAGTCGGGTTGAACCATATCGAGACCATTCCCACCGATCCGCGCCACCGAACCATCATCGCTCGGCAAGTCGATTGACGGAAGGCCTCAACAGCATCTATGATAAAAGGCTGCAACGTAACGAGGCAGCTATGAAGGGTCAACAAATCATTCAGGCGATCGAATCTGAGTATCTCAAATCCGATCTCCCCAAACTCTATGTCGGTGACACCATCCGCGTCGGTGTCGTCATCCAAGAAGGCGGTAAAGAGCGGGTTCAGCCCTACGAAGGGACCATTATCGCCATGCGCAATGGTGGCATCAATGAAACCATCACCGTGCGCCGCGTCTTTCAAGGCGTTGGCGTTGAACGGGTGTTCCTGCTTCATTCCCCGAGAGTTAGTTATATAAACGTCGTCCGTCGCGGTAAAGCCCGTCGGGCCAAACTGTACTACCTCCGCGATCGCGTCGGCAAAGCGACCCGCCTCAAACAGCGTTTCGATCGCCCCATCGCCAAAGCGCGTAAATAAGCCCAGCTCGGTGCGATCTGAGGGGGCGACTCGCAAGTTTCAACCCGAAACTCAAAAAAAAAATTGCCAAATCGTTCCCAAGCGCCCCCACTCATGATAGAATCATCGAGAAGAGGTTCAACGTCTGAACCAGACGAGATGCGCTCTTAGTTCAGTTGGTAGAACGCAGGTCTCCAAAACCTGATGTCGGGGGTTCGAGTCCTCCAGGGCGCGTTGAACCGCTCCAACTTCTTAAAAAGACGCTTAACCCGAAAGCTTGACCAATACTTCCCTGGAAACAGGAAGTGTTCAGCTTTCGGGTGAGTGTTGTCTGATGTATGGCGTGGATCGAGCCCGAACCTCAGCACTCCCGAATGACCAACCAACCCGAAGCACACAGTCGGCTAAGTTCAGCCCAGACTGGAGTCCGTCCCCAAGAGGTTAACCGTTGTGGCGAAGAAAAAAGAAGCCAATCTGCAACAGACAAGCCCCCAAAAATTCGATCCGATTAAGTTCCTTCAAGAAGCCAAAGAGGAACTCTCTAAGGTCGTCTGGCCCTCAAGACAACAAGTCATTAGCGAATCCATCGCCGTTCTGTTGATGGTGACGCTGTTGGCCAGTGCCGTTTACTTAGTCGATAACCTGTTCGGTTGGGCTGCACAACAGATATTCTGATGACGTTTTCATCCAACCAATCCTACGAATCCGATGCTCCCTGGGACGACAACGACTCAGACGAGCTTCAAAGCACTCCCAAAGAGTCCCAACAGCCGCGCCCTCGCTGGTATGCGGTGCAGGTTGCCTCTGGCTGCGAAAAACGAGTCAAAGCCAACATCGACCAACGTAAAGAAACCTTAGACGTTGCCGATCGCATCCTGCAAATCGCCATCCCCCAAACCCCCGCCGTCAAAGTTCGTAAAGACGGAGCCAGACAGAGTATCGAGGAAAAAGTGTTTCCCGGCTACGTCCTCATCCAAATGCGTATGGATGACGAAGTTTGGCAAGTTGTCAAAAACACTCCCAATGTGATTAACTTTGTCGGGGCAGAACAAAAGCGGCGTTATGGACGTGGGCGAGGTCATGTCAAACCCATGCCCCTGAGTCCCTCAGAAGTCGAACGCATCTTCAAACAAACCGGAGAACAAGAACCCGTCGTCAAAATTGACATGGATGCCGGCGATAAAATCGTCGTCTTGTCCGGGCCATTTAAAGACTTCGAAGGCGAAGTCATTGAAGTTAGCCCCGAACGCAGCAAACTCAAAGCCTTGCTGTCTATCTTTGGGCGCGATACGCCTGTAGAATTAGAATTCAACCAAGTCGAAAAACAGAGTTAAAGTTAATCATCAATGGCTAAAAAAGTAGTTGCGCTCATTAAGCTCGCCATTCCGGCGGGTAAAGCCAATCCTGCGCCTCCCATTGGTCCCGCCTTGGGGCAGCATGGCGTCAATATCATGCAATTTTGCAAAGAATATAACGCCAAAACCGCCGAGCAAGTTGGGACCATCGTTCCCGTTGAGATCTCCGTTTACGAAGATCGTAGCTTCACCTTTATTCTCAAAACCCCTCCCGCATCAGTGCTAATCAAAAAAGCCGCTGGAATTGAGAAAGGGTCTGGTGAACCCAACCGTAGCCAAGTCGGAACCATTGGCCGAGACCAACTGCGCGAAATTGCCGAAACCAAAATGCCTGACCTCAACGCCAACGACATCGAGGCAGCCATGAAAATCATCGAAGGAACGGCACGCAACATGGGTGTTAAAATCGAAGGCTAACCTCCCCAGTGGAGCCTCACTTCGACCCATCCCAAGTTAGACAACCTGACTCAAAACAAACCCATTTGAATGGGGGAGAAGTGTCTCACTTCGCTAACCACCCCAACGCAGATTATGACCAGAAAACTCTCACGTCGCCTACGGGAACTCCATCAAAAAGTCGAGGAGCGTCCCTACGAACCCACCGAAGCCCTCAACCTCCTCAAAGAGACGGCAACGGCTAAATTCCCCGAATCCGCCGAAGCTCACATCCGCCTCGGCATCGACCCCAAATACAGCGACCAGCAACTGCGGACCACCGTTGCCCTACCCAAAGGAACCGGGCAAACCATCCGCGTCGCCGTCATCGCTCGCGGCGAGAAAGTCCAAGAAGCCGCCAACGCCGGAGCTGACGTTTATGGGTCCGAAGAACTCATCCAAGAAATCCAACAAGGTCGCCTAGACTTCGACCTGTTAATCGCCACCCCCGACATGATGCCCCAGGTGGCTAAACTCGGTCGCGTCCTCGGTCCGAAGGGCCTCATGCCTTCGCCTAAAGGGGGAAGCGTTACCACCGACTTAGAAAATGCCATTTCTGAGTTCAAAGCTGGTAAACTAGAATTTCGTGCCGATCGCACCGGCATCGTCCATGTCATGTTCGGCAAAGTAGATTTTCCTGTTGAAGACCTGTTAATCAATCTCAAGGCATTACAAGACTGTATCGAGCGCAACCGCCCCTCAGGAGCCAAAGGACGCTACTGGCGTAGTATTTACGTCTCCTCGACCATGGGGCCATCCATCGAAGTGGATGTTAATGCTCTACGAGACCTGAAAATGGCAGACTTGATGGCGTAAGACCCGCTCTTAAATCTGTCTTCTGACTGGGGAGAAACTCTCCCCAACGACAAACCAACAACCCACAACAACCGGGTAACAACAACACGAAACAGATTGGCTTAACTGAATACGCTCTCAACCAGAGACAGCAGGGGTGTTCAACACGTAATATCCTGCCGAGGTGAGGAGTTTGGAGGTCGCAGCCTGCGTCCCCCAACCCTTCCCCCGGCATCTCGACTGGGGGCTTTTTGTGGAGGGAGGGAGGGGGGTCAGTTGAGCCAATTACATCCGACCCAAAACACGACCCAAAAACGGAAGTTTACGGGTGTCAGTTTGGGACATTCTCAAGGGGGTTTCTCAACTGAGTGAATGCCCAGCAAACAAGGAGGTGAGTCCGATTGGGCAGAACATTAGAAAACAAAAAAGCGATCGTCGCTGAACTCAAAGAAACACTGAGCGAATCTCAGCTTGCTGTAGTCATTGACTTCAAAGGGCTATCCGTCGCCCAGATGACCGACCTACGCGGGCGGCTACGGGAAACCGACGCCGTCTGTAAGGTGACCAAAAACACCCTGATGCGCATCGCCGTAGAAGGGGATGAGAACTGGGAATCCATGACCGAGTTCCTCGAAGGATCTTCGGCATTCCTGTTCGCCAAAGACGACTTTGGCACGGCTATTAAAGCCTACCAAGCGTTTCAGAAAGACACCAAAAAAACCGAACTCCGGGGTGGTGTTTTAGAAGGGCAAAAGCTCAGTGCTGACGATGTCAAAGCGCTGACCGAACTGCCAACCAAGGAAGAACTTATTGCACGTATTGCCGCTGCAATCAATTCCATTCCCACGAAACTGGCAGTTGGCACCAACGCCGTTCCCAAGAAACTGGCAGTGGGTATCAAAGAGGTTCCGGCTTCTTTGGTTCGCGCCGTCAAAGCCGTGTCCGAAAAAGACCAATAAATCACTACAACCCATGTGGTGAGTATTGGCAACTCGTTTACGTCCAACAATTCATTAATCCCAACGGAGTGTTACTCAATGTCTGAACAAACCGATCAAATTCTCGAACAACTCAAATCCCTCTCCCTGTTAGAGGCCTCTGAACTCGTCAAACAAATCGAAGAAGCCTTCGGTGTTGACGCCTCTGCCTCTGCTGGCGGCGGTATGATGATGATGGCCCCCGGCATGATGGGTGGCGGCGCCGCTGCGGCTGAGGAAGAAGAAGAGAAAACCGAATTTGACGTGATTCTCGAAGAAGTCCCCGCCGACAAGAAAATCGCTGTCCTTAAAGTTGTGCGCGGCTTGACCGGACTTGGCCTCAAAGAAGCCAAAGAAATGGTCGAAAGCACGCCTAAAGCCATCAAAGAAGCTGTAGCCAAAGATGCGGCTGAAGATGCTAAGAAACAAATCGAAGAAGCCGGCGGAAAAGTCTCCGTTAAATAATCGGGTCTTGACCGATTCGTTTCTTTGACAAAAGCGGGGTGTTGTGGTAAACAACACCCCGCTTTCTTGTATTCTCTCGTTAGTCTCCTCGTTGTCTCCTCGTTGTCTCCTCTCTCCTCGTTCCTTGGCTCTGCCAAGGAATGCCCCAGGGGAGGCTCTGCCTCCCGCTCTCAGGCGGCAGAGCCGCCAGCCGCCCGTATCATGGCAGAGCCATGACACGAGGGAGGCACGAGAGAGCAGGGGGATGAGACAACTACCGGCCTAGGAAGCGGCTCGAGCCGTCGGACGAGTGCGACGACGACGATTGGGGTTACGTTTCTCTGCATCCAGGGTCGTTTTAGAGGGGTCCGAGGATTTCTCTGAATCACCCGACGTCTCAACCTGAGTTGAGGGTTTGGGCGTCGCTTTGCTGGGTTTACTGCCATTGGAGCGGCCATTGCCATTGGCTGAACGGCCATTACTAGAACGACTCGTCACCAAGCTGCCGTTATTTTGAGTCTCGGGTTTATAGTCCGCATCAACGGGAGGCTGGAACATAAACACCAACAGGGGATCACAGCGGAGTTCCCGACGAATGGTGCGGCGTAACTCTCGTTCTAAACGAGATTTCAGTCCCGACCAATCAGCGGAACGCTCACCATTGTCAGAATTGTTGTAATGATCCCAACGGTCTTCTAACACCGTTTGTAAAGTTTCCGAAATTTTTTCCTGTAAGCGTTGGTCATCAACACCAGTCGCCACACCGCGAATATGGACTTCCGGCTGGGTGGCTAACTTGCCATCCCACCCTACAGCAACGGCGGTGGTCACGACACCATCTTCAGCTAACTGTTGACGTTCTTTGAGGACGGTATCCTGAACCGTCCCGGAGTGGGAGGAATCCACCAACTCGATACCGGCTTGAACATTACCGCCAAGGGAGATACTATCGGGGCGCAGTTCTACGATATGGCCGTTGTCGATAATCAACATATTCTCGGCCGGGACACCCATCATTTGAGCGGTTTGGGAATGTTTGATCAACATCCGATGTTCGCCATGGACGGGAACGAAGAATTTGGGCCGAGTTAGGGCCAACATCAATTTATGATCTTCTTGGCAACCATGACCCGAGACATGGATACCTTGACGACGACCGTAAATGACATTGGCTCCTTGCATCATCAGGCGATCGATGGTGTTGACCACAGAGATGGTGTTGCCAGGGATGGGATTGGCCGAGAAGACAATGGTATCTCCGGGTTTGACCTGGATTTGCCGGTGTTCACGACGGGAGATGCGGCTGAGTGCGGCCATCGGTTCCCCTTGGGAGCCGGTGGTGAGAATTAGCACGTCTTTGTCGGGCAAATTACGCACTTCTTGGATGGATTTGAAGAGGCTTTCGTCACATTTGACGTAGCCAAGGTTGCGAGCGTGGGAGATGACGTTGAGCATCGATCGCCCCACTACGGCCACTGACCGCCCATGTTTCTGAGCTAGGTCTAGAATCATATTGACCCGATGCACTGACGAGGCGAAGGTGGTCACCATCAGCCGTCCTTTGGCTTCACTAAAGACGCGATCGAGGTTGGGATAGACCGATCGCTCAGAGGGGCAAAGTCCAGGAACCTCGGCGTTCGTCGAGTCACTGAACAGGCAAAGAACACCTTTCTCGCCGTATTCGGCTAACCGTTGCACGTCGAAGTTTTCGCCATCGACGGGGGTATGGTCAAACTTGAAGTCACCGGTAAAGACCACCACACCCACAGGAGTCGTCACCGCCAGGGTGAAACTGTCGGCCATGGAGTGGGTGTTGCGGATAAACTCAAAGGAGAAATGTTCGCCCAGAGTGATGACATCCCGAGGTTGAACGGTGCGTAGTTCGGTTTTGTTGCGCAGTCCCGCTTCATCGAGTTTGCTACCGAGCAGGGCCAGGGCCAAGCGGGGACCATAAATGACGGGGATGTCAAACTGTTTTAGGTGATAGGGAATGCCGCCAATGTGGTCTTCGTGGCCGTGGGTAACCACCAGACCTTTAATTTTATGAGCATTCTCTTTGAGATAGGCGATGTCCGGTAGCACGATGTTGACTCCGTGCATGGCGTCGGTGGGGAAGGCGAGGCCACTGTCAACTAAGACGATTTCGTCTTCATATTCAAAGACACAGGTGTTTTTGCCGATTTCATGAAGGCCACCGAGGGGAATCACTTTCAAGGGGGAGGTTTGATCTCCACCCTTTTGAGGGCTCGTTTTGGGGGAGGTGGTTTTGCTGTTGCGGGAGCGAATTTGTTTAGAAGGCATGGGTTTATTCATGGTGTGACTATGGATTAGAGTGAATCGATGTAAATGGTGTTCAAGTGAGCCTAGGGCAAGGGTTGCCGTAGCCTAGACCGTTGAGTGTGAGGATGAAACTTGGGGCAAATCTGTAATCTTGTGGCCCGTTCCCCCGAGGCTAGGGATTGGGAACTAGCTCTTAATGGCATACCCGTGAGATGGAGGTAACCTAGGTGACTCGGTGGGATACGCGGGAGGCTAATGCAAGAGGTTCAGTTGTTTGAGAACAGTTTGAATCGACTGAACGACCGAGTCTGGGGCGTCACAGAGGGGCGATCGCGGACTCCCAACGGGCCAACCCAACTGTTGCAGCGCACATTTGACGGGAATGGGATTGGTCGTCAAAAAGAGGGCATGGAACAAGGGCAGTAACTGTAAATGAATCGCAGTGGCCTCGGCATTGCGCCCGGCATCAAAAGCTTGAATCATCTCCTGGAGGCGATCGCCCACCAAATGACTGGCCACACTGACGACCCCTTTGCCCCCCACGGACAACAACGGCAAGGTGAGGGTATCATCCCCAGAATAGATCGCAAACTCAGGATTTGTCAGGCGGCGAATTTCGCTGGCCCGTTCCAGACTCCCACTGGCTTCCTTAATAGCAACGACATTGGGCAGTTCTGCCAAGCGAGCCACCGTTTCAGCCTCCAGATTAACCCCAGTTCGGCCAGGGATGTTGTAGAGCATTAAAGGAAACTCAGGACAAGCCTCGGCGATCGCCCGAAAATGTCGCTCAAGTCCAGCTTGCGGCGGTTTATTGTAATAGGGAACCACCTGCAAAGACCCATCTAAGCCCAACGCCGATGCTTTCTGCGTGGCTCGAATCGCCTCATGAGTCGAGTTAGAGCCGGTGCCGGCCATCACCTTCGCACTGGTTTGGCTCACCGCCTGTTGAACCACCTGGAATAACTCATATTCCTCATCCCAAGTTAGCGTTGGCGATTCCCCAGTGGTACCGCAGATGACTAGCGTCTCGGTTCCATGGTTAACCAAATGAACCGCTAACTGCTCTACTAACTCAAAATTGACCCTGCCATCCGGGTGAAATGGCACAATCATGGCCGTCAGAACTCGTCCAAAATCGATCACGCCTCCCTCCCTCACGGCTGTAAACCGCTAGACGACAACGATGGGGAGGATGAACTGCCCGCATCATGATGACTGAGCAATTCCGCAATCTGTACCGCATTTAGGGCGGCCCCTTTGCGAATTTGGTCACCACTGAGCCAAAGCTCTAAGCCACAGGGATGAGAGATATCCTGGCGAATGCGGCCCACGAGAACCTCATCACGGCTCGTTGCATCCATCGGCATGGGGAAATAATTACTCTGCCAATTTTCCTGCAAGATCACCCCTGGAGCTGTCCGCAGGATCTCACAGGCCTGTTCCCGAGGAAAGGGTTGCTCAAACTCTAGGTTAATGGCTTCAGAGTGAGCGCGGAGGACGGGAACCCGGACACAAGTTGCCGTAATGGCCAACTGAGGCGCCGCGAAAATTTTGCGCGTCTCATTGACCATTTTCATCTCTTCCTGACAATAGCCTCCCTCAGAAATGGGAGAATTATGAGGGAAGAGGTTAAAGGCCAAGGGATAGGGCAACACCGACGGAGTGGGCGTTTCCCCATTGAGAATCGCTTGAGCTTGGGTTTTGAGTTCCTCCATCGCTCGCGCCCCAGCACCACTAGCAGACTGATACGTCGAGACCACAATCCGGCGAATCGGCTGCACCCGATGGAGTGGGTAAATGGCCACCGCCATCAAAATTGTCGTGCAGTTGGGGTTGGCGATGATGCCCTGATGTTGAAACGCCGCCTCGGGGTTCACCTCAGGAACGACGAGAGGAACCTGGGGATCGAGGCGATAGGCGCTGGAATTGTCAATGGTCACGGCCCCCGACTCAACGGCTTGAGGCAGCCATTGCTTCGAGATTGATCCGCCTGCCGAGGCTAAAACCAAATCTACATCCCGAAAACAGCCGTCAGCCACAGCTTCAACGGTTAGGGATTCGCCGCGAAACGAGACAGTCCGTCCGGCTGAGCGGGGGGAGGCTAGAAGTTTGAGCTGTGATAGGGGAAAGTTTCGGCGCTCTAGCAGTTCAATCAACTCAGTACCGACTGCGCCAGTGGCACCGAGGATAGCAACTCGATAAGACTTGGGCAAGTTTTGGGTCCTCCTAATGGTCTTCAATCCGGTGTTAAACAATAGAATTTGATAGGGTTTGACGAATGCCGTAACGGTTTATATGACGGTTTTTTTAGGGGTTTAATAGGGGGCGCTTCGGGACTCAGACTTCAGAAACTCCCAGTTGGGGCTTGCGAAGATGGTCCATCAGCAAATAGGTTTTGAATATAACAGATGTCGCGGCCGAGCGAAATTGGGGCGAGCGATCGCACTCATCGACAGCCACCATAGCAGAGTTGGCTATTGAGCGCAACGGTGGCGATTCTGCCGGCCCAGAGCGCTGTCCTAGATGACGACTTTAATCTAGCATAACGCAGATTCGACAATGGCTCGCTGCCTCAGCCATCTGACCAGCCGTTCGCTATTAGGCTAGACTAGATTGGATTGCCTCGCTAGTGTTGTTAAGGACAACGTACAGCCGCAGCGATCTGCACTATGGCTATAGCACTATGGCTATGCACTATGGCTATGCACTATGGCTATGCACTATGGCTATGCACTAGGGCCAAGAGACGATAAGCTCAGAGTCCCGACGCCATTGGTCTGAGAGCGCCATAGATGCCGTAACGGACGCTGAGAAGTCGTTTCGGTGAGCCGGCGATCGCCCATGGGATTGACGGTGATCTCAAATCAACAGGCAGCAAACCACACCCAAGTTCAAACTAGAATCAAACAGTCAAGCCAGGCATGAAAGTAACCCAGGAAAAGCTTCCCGCATCCCAAATCAATCTGGAAATCGAAATTCCTCCCGAGATTTCCCAGAAAACCTACGATCGCACCCTGAAGAAATTCACACAAGCGGCGAACATCCCGGGATTCCGTAAAGGTAAAGTTCCCCAACAGATTCTCGTCAAGCGTCTCGGTAGTGAGCGCATCAAAGCTGCCGCCCTCGAAGAAAGCATCGAAGATAGTCTCCAACAAGCCATCGACCAAGAAAACCTGAATGTTCTTGGCAACTATACCCTGCGAACCCCCGTAGATGAGCTGATTCAACAGTTCATCCCCGGCCATCCCCTCACCTTCTCCATTGCCGTCGATGTTCCCCCCGACGCCAAAGTTGACAACTACGAAGGACTCGAGATTACCGCCGAAGAAGTGGTCTACGACCCGGCCCAAGTCGATGCCTTCTTTGAAGAACAGCGAATCGAACAGGCCAACCTCATTCCCGTCGAAGATCGCGCCGCCCAACTCGGTGACGTTCTCACCGTAGACTACGAAGGCAAACTCCTCCCCAAAGATGGCGAAGGAGATCCCGAACCCTTCCCCGGCGGCAGTGCCGAAGATACCCAAGTTGAACTCAACGAAGGGCGTTTCATCGAAGGCTTCGTCGAAAACATCGTGGGTATGACCATCGATGAGACCAAATCCTTCGATGTCAAATTCCCCGAGGACTACCCCAACGAAGAACTCGCCGGCCAAGAAGCTATCTTCACGGTCACGGTCAAAGACATCAAAGCTCGGGAACTGCCCGAACTCGATGATGACTTTGCCCAAACCATCAGTGACTTCGACACGATGGCCGAACTGCGCGAATCCATCGAAACCCGCTTTAAAGACCAAGCCGAAGAGAAAACCACAAGCAACATTGAGGCCGCCCTGCTGGCCAAAATGGAAGCCTGCATCGAGGTTGAACTGCCTGAAACCCTCATCAAACAAGAGGTGGACTTCATGCTGACTCAAACAGCGATGCAGTTGCAGCAATATGGCATGGATATCCGCAGCCTTTATAACGAAGAAAACATGGCGGCCATGCGCGAACGCTCTCGTCCCGAGGCGATCGCCAAACTCAAACAAGACCTGGCCCTCGAAAAAATCGCTGAACTCCAGGACTTACAACCGACAGAAAGCGAAAAAGAGGAACGGGCCAACGAAATTCGTGAGCAACTGAGCGATCGCGACATCGACGAAGAACGCCTGCAAGGATTTGTCGAAAAAGATCTCCTTTCTCAGAAAGCCCTCAATTGGCTACGAGAACGCGCTAAGATCGAGCTAGTTCCCGAAGGTAGTTTGTCAGATGACGACGAAGCGGCCGAGGAGACGGCCGACGCCGACGAGAACGACTCCCAAGACTCCTAACCCCTCTCACGGTTTACCCACTGCGAGCTGAGTATCTAAATTTATGTTGAGATCCCAAGCCCACGGGCATGACTTGATGAGCCTGTCCCACCCGCAAATCTATTCTGGCCCCCAAGGCACCATCCCCATGGTGGTCGAACAGTCCGGCATGGGCGAACGTGCCTTCGATATCTACTCCCGTCTGCTACGAGAACGGATTATCTTTCTCGGAACGCCCGTCGATGATGCCGTGGCCGACTCCATCGTCGCCCAACTGCTCTACCTCGATGCCGATGACCCCGAAAAAGACATCCAACTCTATATCAACTCCCCCGGCGGTTCAGTGACAGCCGGCATGGCCATCTATGACACCATGCAGCAGGTGCGCCCCGATGTGGTCACCATCTGTTTTGGCCTAGCCGCCAGCATGGGAGCCTTTCTCCTAGCTGCCGGTGCCCCAGGAAAACGGATGTCCCTGCTCAACTCCCGGATTATGATCCACCAACCCCTCGGTGGCGCTCAAGGACAAGCCGTGGACATTGAAATTCAGGCCAAAGAAATTCTCTACCATAAGAGTACGTTGAACCGCCTGTTAGCCAAACATACCGGTAAGCCCCTAGAGCGCCTTGAAGCAGATACCGAACGGGACTTCTTCATGTCCGCAGAAGAGGCCCGAGAGTATGGATTAGTGGATACGGTTATCGCACAAACTCCTGTCGCCTTAGCCGCCTCAAACTAATCTGTCTGGGAGAGTGTGCTGGGGAGACACTCTCCCAAATCGTCATCAGGCATAAGCTGAGGCTCTCCTCAGTCTGGTGTCTGCCCACAGGCCCCATGACCTCGTGATTGAATTGTCCCTAACCCATTAAGGCTGAATTTCCGCAAGAGAAAGCTTATGCCGAACAAGTACGACTCTCACCTAAAATGCTCCTTCTGCGGCAAGTCTCAGGAGCAAGTTCGCAAACTCATCGCCGGTCCCGGTGTGTACATTTGTGACGAATGCGTAGACTTGTGCAACGAAATTCTCGATGAAGAGTTGTACGATTCGGGTGCCGCAGCCCCCCCTAGCGCACAACGCTCTGAATCCCCTGAACGTCGTCGCCCTCGTTCGGCGAAGCTCTCTCTGGGGCAGATTCCCAAACCCATTGAAATCAAGCATTATCTCGACGATCATGTCATCGGACAAGAGGCCGCCAAGAAGGTCTTATCGGTGGCTGTTTATAACCACTACAAGCGCCTGAGTGCCAATCAAAATAAAAGCGAAGGCGATGAGGTGGAACTGCAAAAGTCCAACATCTTGCTGATTGGCCCCACTGGTAGTGGTAAAACCCTCCTAGCTCAAACCCTGGCCAATATCCTAGAGGTCCCCTTTGCGGTGGCTGATGCGACGACGCTGACGGAAGCGGGATATGTGGGGGAAGATGTCGAAAACATCCTGCTGCGCTTGTTACAAGTGGCAGATCTCGATGTGGAAGAAGCCCAACGGGGGATTATCTACATTGACGAACTCGATAAGGTGGCCCGTAAGAGTGAAAATCCCTCGATTACGCGGGATGTCTCCGGGGAAGGTGTCCAGCAGGCCCTGCTGAAAATGTTAGAGGGGACTGTGGCCAATGTCCCACCTCAGGGGGGTCGTAAACATCCCTATCAGGACTGTATTCAAATTGATACCCGTAATATTCTCTTTATCTGTGGCGGGGCCTTTGTCGGTCTCGATAAGCTCGTCGAACAGCGTATGGGTAAAAAGAGTATTGGCTTTGTCCAGCCTGGGGACAGCAAACCCCGTGACAAGCGCACGGTGGATGTCCTGAGCAATCTCGAACCAGGGGATTTGGTGAAATTTGGTCTGATTCCGGAGTTTATTGGGCGCATTCCCATCGAAGCGGTGTTAGAACCCTTGGATGAGGATACCCTGGTTCAGATTCTCACTCAACCCCGGAACGCTCTGATTAAGCAGTATCAGAAGCTCATGGATATGGATAATGTCAAGTTGGAGTTTCGTCCCGATGCCTTGCGGGCGATCGCCAAAGAAGCCTATCGCCGTAAAACCGGGGCGCGGGCCTTACGCAGCATCGTTGAGGAACTCATGCTCGAAGTGATGTATGAGTTGCCCTCCCGTAAGGATGTCTCCCGTTGTGTGATTACCCGAGAAATGGTGGAGAAACGCTCAACCAGTGAAGTTGTGATGCACCCATCATCTCTGCCCAAACCTGAGTCCGCTTAAGTTTCGGGTAGCCTGAAGCCGTCAGTTGAGGGTCGTACCCCTACCTCGGCGGCGGTCAGGGGCTTGGGGGTGATGGCTCTGCCGTTTTTTCGGGGTCGCGAGCGGCTACGGGAGCCGGCAGACTTTGGGATGATCAAGGGTTCAGGCATGGCAATGCCATAGCCTTGAACGAAGTCAACGCCAAGATGCTGAACTTTTTGGAGAATGGCCGGATTTTCGACAAATTCGGCAATGGTTTGTAGGCCCATGACATGGCCCATATGATTGATCGCCTCGATGGTGGCCGCATCAATGGCGTCGGTTTCAACAGTGCGAATAAAGTGACCATCGATTTTGAGATAGTCAACGGGCAGATTTTTCAGATAGTTGAGGGACGACATACCACTGCCAAAGTCATCGAGGGCGAAGCAACAGCCGAGTTGTTTGAGTTGATAGATAAACTGCACCGCCTGGTTGACATTGGAGATGGCGACGGTTTCGGTAATCTCGAAGCAGATCATCGAAGGGGCGATATGATGCAGCCAGAACTGTTCTCGTAGGAAGGCCAAGAAGCGCTCATCATTGAAACTAGCTCCTGAGAGATTGACCATATAAAGGGGTTTCGGCTGTTGCCACTGGTCTGGTAAATGACGCAGTTGGGAGAACAGTTGTCGCACCACCCAGCGGTCAATAGCGGGCATCAAATCATAGCGTTCAGCGGCGGGCATAAAGGCCCCTGGACTAACGATGTTGCCATGTTCGTCTTGGAGACGCAGCAGGATTTCATAGCGATCGCGCGATCGCCGTTGTGGGTCCGCCGGAACAATCCGTTGGGCGTATAAACAGAAGCGATCCTCCTCTAAGGCTTTAACAATCCGCGACACCCATTGCATATCGCCATGACGTTGCACCATGTCATCGTCATCACTTTGATAAATCTGTAAACGGTTGCGCCCGGCATCCTTAGCGGCATACATAGCCGTATCGGCGGCACTGAGGACATGAGCCCAACTATCGGTTTGGGCGTTAATTTCCACGAGTCCGGCACTCGCCCCCACGGTGAAGGTGCTATCGTCCCAAACAAAGCGGAAAGCGCGAATACGCTCAATCAACCCGTTGACCTTTTCCTGAGCCTCATCGAGACTACAGTGATGTAGCAGTAGAGCAAACTCATCACCCCCTAAGCGAGCTAAGAGGTCTGCCTTGGGGGTATGGTGTTGCAATAAGGCGCTCATATGCCGTAGCAGTTCATCCCCGGCCATATGGCCACAAGTATCATTGACGATTTTGAAGCGATCTAAGTCCAGATAACAGAGAACATGAGTGGTGTCAGTGGTGCGGGAATTGGCGATCGCCGCCTCGAGACAATGTTCAAACTCCCGTCGATTGGGAAGTCCCGTTAGGGCATCATGGCGAGCCTGCCAAGATAGTTGTTGGGCTAAACTGCGAGCGGGGGTAACATCACGACAGACAAGAACTCCCCCAACGATATTGCCATCATCGAGGCGAATCGGGGCCGCCGAGAGTTCTACAAAAAATTCCTGGGTTTTATTGGCCCCCACCAAACGGCGTTCTGAGGGATCTAAGGCAATCCCGTGGCGCAACACCTGTTCGAGTAAATCTTGTACCGGGGTATGGGTTGCCTCATCCCACAGCCGTAACACCGTATCGAGAGAATGACCTTGAGCGGCGTGAGATTTCCATCCCGTCAGGGTTTCCGCCACTGGGTTGAGGGATTGAATCCGGCCGTTGGCATCGGTGGCGATGACGGCATCGCCAATGGAGTGCAAGGTCACTTGAGCCAGTTCTTTTTCACGAATCAGGGCCTGCTGAATCCGTTGGCGATCGCGGACTTCCCGTTGCAATTGCCGGTTCGTCCGGGCCAGTTCCGCCGTGCGCTCCTGAACCCGCTGTTCGAGGTCCTCCTTGGCTTGCCGAACTTCCTCTGAGGCTTGCTTGCGTTCAATGGCATAGCGCACGGAACGGGCCAGCAGTTCCGTGTTAGCCTGGCGTTTGAAGAGATAGTCTTGAGCCCCCGATCGCATGGCTTCGAGGGCGAGATCGTCATCATCGGTGTTGGTTAACACCACAATTGGCACTTGAGGACGAACCTTGGCGATCGCCGTCAGGGATTCTAACCCCTGGCTATCAGGCAACGTCAGATCGAGCAGAATCACATCAAAGGACTGCTCATGCAGGATAGCGATCGCCGCCTGTAGGCGAGACTGACAAGTCCACCTAAAACGAGTCGGGGAGGCTTGTTTGAGTAGCTCTTGCAGTAGCCTAGCTTCGGCAGGATTATCCTCAATCAGTAGGATATTGACTGAGTTAACGGACATATTAAAAGTAAACTATTTTAAAGTCTTGTCTATATTATGCAATCTTTGTTCCTCCAAATCGGACTTTAACCTGAATATAGATACAAAACTTAGTATTTGTTAGGGAATAATCACAACTTAGCCCAACGACATCAGGAGCGGCTTAAGATGAAGGGTCGATGGGCAGGATCAGCTCAAGGGACACTTAACCATTTTCCTCAGATTATCTTAATGATCCCCACTACAAGAGATCTGATTTGAGTGCCGATTGTCGCGCTTCCTAGTCATAAATCTTGGGTCTTTTACCTCCTCATGATAAGATTTATGCCGTCTCTCACGCATCGAGAGGGAGCGTCACAATCTCAAGCCAAAAGCGCTGAATTGTCTCGATAATTGATAACAACTGCTGCAAATTTTGTGATTTCTGAATGTAACAGTTGGCATGAAGGCGATAACTTTCTTGAATATCTTCATCATTATTCGAGGTGGTTAAGACCAAAACTGGAATCTGAGATAAGTTAGGATTTCCTTTCAATTCCGCCAACACTTCCCGGCCATCTTTTCGTGGCAAATTCAAATCCAGGAGGATCACATCGGGCAAAACTGCATTCTCATAGGGGGGCCGTTGATGTAAATACTCCATGGCTTCGACCCCATCTTTCACCGCCACCATCTCATGAGATAACTGACTTTCCTTAAACGCCTCCTGAATCAAGCGCACATGAGCTAGATTATCTTCAACCAGCAAAATTTTTCGACGTTTCATCCCAACTACATCCAAAGTGAATCACTCCCCTTAAACATCCTCAACGGGTTCGAGGCGACAGACGGGGAGCGTAAAATAAAAGCGAGCTCCACTGCCAAGAGACGATTCTACCCAAATGCGTCCACCGTGACGTTCCACAATGCGTTTGCAAATGGCCAAGCCAATGCCGGTGCCGGGATATTCATCGCGGGTATGTAAGCGCTGGAAAATCGAGAAAATCCGGTCTGCGAACTGGGGTTCTAGGCCAATGCCATTATCCTCAATACAGAAGCGCCACATCTCATCGTCTCCCTTAGCACTGATACGAATCCGTAGAGGCGACTCACCATGAAACTTGAGGGCATTGCCAATCAAATTCTGGAACAGTTGCATCAACTGAATCTCATCAGCCATCACATCGGGTAAAGCATCTGACTCAATCATGGCATGACTCTCCTCAATGCGACCCTGTAAATTGGTTCGCACCCGCTCAAGAACAGTATTCACGGATACGGGACGAAATGGCTCACCGCGAGATCCAACCCGGGAGTAGGCCAGGAGATCATCAATCAGACGCTGCATATGGGTGACGCCTTCGACAGCAAAGCCGATAAACTCATGAGCATCTTGATCGAGGCGATCGCCATAGCGCATCTCCAGCAACTGCACATAACTCGACACCAAATTTAACGGTTCTTGCAAATCATGAGAGGCCACATAAGCAAACTTCTCTAACTCCGCATTCGAGCGTTCCAACTCCTGAGTTAACTTCGCCAAAGCATCGGCCTGACGAATCACCACCTTCAAAATGGCATCCCGTAACGCCAAGGCGGCCTCGGTTTCCCAATCTTGCCAGGGGAGCGATTGGCCCTTCACCTGTTCAGACCATTCGGCAAACGAGCCTCGTGGCGAAAGTCGCACCATTCCATCATCATCCAGATGGCTTTCTATAACATGGTTGGGGTCCCCGGCCCAACGCACGGTTTGGCGATATTCAGGGCGAAACCAGAGAATATAATGGCGTAGGGCCGGCGAAATGGCGATCGCCAGCACCCCACTCCCCACCTGACGATAACAAACGGCGGTTTCATCAATATCTTCTAGGCGATCGCAGGCAAAGACCTGATCATCCCTGATTTGAGCCTCAATACTGGGGACTAAGCGCAAAATTTGTAACTGGGAGGGGGTTTGTCCCACAAAATCACAGACCCCATCCCGATAAATAACAGCCCCCGATGCCGCCACCATGCCTAAAAACGTATCTTCATGGTCTAACGCACCTTTGACCCAATCTTGAGTTTCCGACATCGACTCGAGTAAGTGGGATAACTTACCCTGACAGGCTACGCGATCGGCATATTCTGTGGTCTGACTTTTGACCGATAACTCCAAAGATATGGCCTGAACCAACAACGTACAGGCTTCGAGTTGGGACTCCCGCAGATATTTCGGGGTTAGGTGATGGCAAGAAATCAGACCCCAGAGTTGCTGCTGTCGAAACAGAGACATCACTAGGGTCGATCGCACCCCCATATTTTGTAAATAGGTCTGGTGACAGGAGACAACCCCCCGTAACTCACAATAGGTTAAATCCAGGGGCGCTCCAGTTTGAGGATTTTCCCGAGGAACCAGTGGCACATTCTCAACATGAGCATCGGGAATCAGGCGACTATAGTTGCGACTAAACAGATGACGACAGGGACGAGTATCAGCATCAGGGTAATGCAGGCCCAAATAGGCCGGGAGATCCTCTCGCTTCGCCTCAGCTACGACAATGCCATGGCCTTGAGGATTAAACTCATAAGCCATCACCCGATCAAATCCTGTGAACTCATAAAGACTCTCAACGCCGGTTTGACAGAGTTGTTGGATATTGTCCGTCATCTGTAACTGACGTACATGAGAGCGCACCATTTGGTAAAACCGGGTTAGGGAGATCTCCGTCTCCTGACGTTCGGGTTCCAACTCCAGAACGAGGATGCCATCCGGGTTGCGATGAACCCGTCCTTGAAAGGATTTAGCCTGATTCTCAACCTCAAGGGTGAGACTTAAGCGAGGGGGAATGGTGGGATCGAGTTCCGAGGCGGCAGCTTCCAAGGCCTGACGCTGTTTGGCATTGAAGAGGTCAGCGAGGGATTTTCCCAACAGATCTTGGGGGGGGATAGCTAAGAAGGCTTCGCTATTGCCACTAATCTGGAGTAGGAGGCGATCGCCGCGATCGCCTGGCTCGGACAAAACAAGCACCATTCCGTGAGGTTGAATGCTGTCGTAATACTGAATGGGAGCTTCGATATCTATCATCTATTCCGTTCTGGGTCAGTTACTCATCTGAGACGGGCTGCAAATGATCCACCCAATCCAAGAGATAATGGGCCAGTTGCAGTTTGGTGCAGGAGTTAATTGAGGTTTGATTGCCATTGGCATCAATAAACACCGCTTGATTGGTGGTGCTGCCAAACCCAGCATCAGGGACATCGACGGGATTGGCCACGATCGCATCGAGTTTTTTGCGCCGTAACTTCTGCAAGGCGGGGGCAACAATATCGCCGGTTTGAGCGGCAAAGCCAATCACTCGTTGCTGATGTTGTTTCTGTGCCGCCAACTCGGCCACAATGTCGGCCACCGGCACGATGGGGAGAGACTCGGGAAGCTTATCTTTGGCCAACTTTTGCCCGTAGTATTGAGCCGGTTTCACATCAGCCACCGCCGCCGCCATCACCACCCAGTCCGCTTGGGGAAAATGCTGCTGCATCTGCTGACGCATTTCCTCGGCATTAGTGACGGGAATACTGTCAATCTCAGACAGTTGGGCAATGGCGTTAGCATTGAGACAACTATGAACCAAGGTCACCTTGGCCCCCCGATGGGCCGCCGCTTGAGCGACAGCCACTCCCATTTTGCCGGTGGCGGGATTGCCAATAAAGCGAACCGGGTCAAAATACTCTCGTGTTCCCCCGGCACTAACGAGGATGTGATATCCCGCTAAATCTTGTTTACCACCACTATGGAGGAGGGATTCGATGTGGGTGACGAGGCGATCGCCCTCGGCCATGCGGCCCACACCCACGCGATCGCAGGCCAAAAGCCCCGCTCCTGGGGAAATCCCATGAAAGCGAGGATTCTCTTGTAATCGCTGCCAATTTTCCTGAACGGTTTGTTGTTCCCACATATCCGTGTTCATCGCCGGTGCGAGTAACACGGGACAGGTTGAGGCTAAGACAACATTGGTTAGCAGGTTATCGGCAAACCCGTGACTGAGTTTGGCCAGGGTATTGGCGGTTAGGGGCGCAATGGCAAAGACATCAGCCCACTCTCCTAATTCAATATGTAGGGGTCGTCCATGAATCGACTGCCAGAAGCTCTCATCGGTGTAGGCGGGATGCCGTGATAAGGTGGCCAGGGTTAAAGGAGTGACAAAGGCCTGCGCCCCCGATGTGAGAATGACGCGAACCTCAGCCCCGTCCTGAACCAGTCTGGAGACCACCTCACAGACCTTGTAGGCTGCAATACCGCCGGTTATGCCGATGAGAACCCGTCGTCCTGTCAGTGATGCCATGGAAGACCCGAAAACTACAGTTGTCGGCGATCGAAAGCATCATCTCGGGGAGTTAGCTTTCGTCGCAGTCTTCAAATTCTAGTAGATAACTGTAGGGTTCGACGAGGTCAGGACGCTCAAAGGCGATCGCCCGCAGTAGGTGCCAGTCTTCGAGTCCTTCAAACGGATTTGGATAATCATCCGCATCTAGTCGATTCGCTAAGAGCTTCACTTGGTCTTCGGTGACAGTGGATAAATCGTCCCGAGACACAGTAATCGTGGTCATGACGGTCGCCTCCCTATTCCTAGAATGCACAACACAATTCCCTAGAGCAATTGCATCTTAAACATGATGCAATCAGGGGAACCCACTCGAAACCCGGCCTTAACCGCATCTCGATGGCTTCTAACAAACCCCTTAGCTTTCATCTTAGGACATTCAGGGGCGATCGCCCCAGGAGTTAACCTTTCGCAATCTCGATCGCCAATCTGGTCATGATTACCCCAGGGACTCCTTCTCAGAGGAATCTGCTAATACATCCAGGCTAAACTGTCGTAACCGCACCACTTCCAGCGGACAAATCTCATGAGCCATATCAAACTCGTGATACTCCACCGCAGTCCCCGCCGCCGTCAGGGTATCACGAGTTCGCTGAGCCGCCGTCAGAGGAACCACCCGATCAAAGCGCCCGTGCATGACTAACACCGGCGGAATGGGAGCCTGAAACTGCGGTTCTCCATGGAGATAGCCGCTCATCGCCACCAACCCCGCCAAGGGATAATGGAAGCCCACATCCAACGTCATCGCTCCCCCTTGAGAGAACCCCCCTAAAATCGTTTGACTCAGAGGAATCCCCGAGTGACGCTCAAAATTATCCAACCAAGCGGCGAGTTCAGCACGACTTTGCTCTAATCCCGTATAGGCTTCGGTTTCGAGGTCGTACCACATCTTGCCCCCAGGGACTAGGGGATGTAGCAGTGGCGCTTCGAGACAGAAACAGAGATAATCGGGCAGGTCTAAAATTGGCAGTAAGGAGGCTAAATCGCGAGCATTGGCCCCCCAACCATGGAGAAGGACTAAGGCGCCTCTCGGCTCTAGTCCCGTTTCTGGTCGTATCTCAATGGCATCCATGTTGTTTGCTGTTTCTTGACAGTTGTGTGATCGTCAGTTGTGTGATCGTCAGTTTTGTGATCGTCAGTTTTGTGATCGTGACCGGTTATCCGTTGATTCGGCTGATTCGGCAAACAGGGTGTCATTTTCAGTAATACCACGTATGTTGCCTCAGTCTTGAGCTACGGAGAGAATTTAAGTAATACCACGGATATTGCGTCAGTATTGAGCTACAATTGAACTCAAATTGCTCAACTGGTAGGCTCATTCAAGAACGTTGCCTGGTGCAATGTCCCCCGACTGTTTTGCCAAACGTTGCCAAACAATCTGAATCTCGTTATTCAGGTTGTCATCGGCTCTTGGTCATCTACAACATATGTCCCGAAATAATGACTCATTCTCCGGCTCGGAAAGTCAATCCCGACTCGATTGATGCGTTTCCTCGTCGCTTATCGCACCCAGCCCCGCCCGTCATGAATCGTTCCAACCGGGCTACATCGCTGCCTAGGGAAGCCAACAGCGAGTTCTCTTCCTCTGGCACGGTCTTAGCTGCGGATCACGGCTTAATGGCGCCTTCAGGAGCTAGATATGCGCCTCACAACCGTGGTAGAGGGGTAACTCAGATCCCCTTAGCGGCGCCGACGGGGGACTGGCCCGATCCCCTCTCGCGCCAGCCCAACACCCCGACTCAGACAGACTGGCAGAAACAGCGGGCGATCGCCCAAGCTCGGGTCGCCGCTCTACAACAACAACATAATCAAATCCTAGACGCAGAACGTCGTCAGTTACATTTAGAACTGCTGATCATCCTCCTAACCCTTCTAGGGGCAGCCAGTTGGGGGATTTGGCATTGGTATGACCCAGCCCTTGTCTCTTTGCCGGGCCGACAACAGCCACAGGATGAGGTCGAATCCATCCCCGCCGGGCCACTCCAGGCTGAGTTAGACAGGACCCCCCCAGCCAGCGGCGTTCCTCACACCAATTCCCAGGAGATAGCGGCCAACCCGACTGAGACGGTGGCCGCTCCCACAGCAGAGTTAAGCGAGAGCGTCAGTGAGGACGCCGACGACGGCTCAGGTGCGATCGCCCTCGGGAAACTAAAATCCGCCAAAGCTCCTTCAGTCGAAGTGTTGAGCGAACCGTTGTCCCAAGACGAAACCTCCCCCCTAACTCGCATTGCTCGCAGCTCCAAGCGACCCATTGAAGGGTTGGCGGCCAGTTTACCGCCTGCTCTCGATCAGCCGGTTGATCGCAACTGGCGTATTGGCGGCTATCGCGTCAGTGATATCTATCTACCTTGTCAACGGGCCGACGCCTCCGACTGTCGCCGCCAACATCCCGTCACCGGCTCTTGGGATGTCTCCCATTGGGGCGTTGATTTAGCGATGCCGTATGGTGCGCCCCTCTACGCGGTTGGGAAAGAAGGAGCTGATGTGAAGGTCTCCTGTTATTACGATGGTGCTAAGGGCCTCGTGGCCCAGTTCAGCAGCAGTAGTTTTCCTACCTATGAGTTTGAAGCCTTCCATCTCAGTGACTGTATTCCAGGCGTTCATTCCGCCGGTGATTTAGTGGCAGCGGTTGGAAATAGTGGCATTTCCAATGGGCCGCATTTACATTGGGAGACCTATTGGTATGGACGACGGGTGAATCCTCCTCGTTGGTCTCTGGAGTTTGTGGTCACAGGAGATATTCAGGTCAATACCTCGGATAAGTACGTGTATTAGCCAGTTTGTAATCAATCAATCCTTTGCGAAAATAGGCGTATAAACCACTTGAAAAGCCGAATACTTCCGTGATCAACCCGGTTCCCACAGCTACTTCTGTGGGCGGTTTTAAGATAATAATAAACAGAGGCGTGAAGAAGGTTGCGCCCTCTACTCCTGAGGCCATGGCGATGGTGGCAATGACAACCGAGATGGGAAACATAAACCAATAGTCGAGACTCATAGAAACTAGACAAAATCGCTACTATCTGTAATTGAGAAAAGCCAGTTTTTAGACTGGCTCTGTCTCATTAAATCTACGACGACCGATCGCCTTTGGATGTTAAGTCGTCACTTGAGTCACGAGCTGGCCACGTCAAGACTTACCACTGGTGAGGGGCTCTTCCATCTGAGACGAGTCCCAACCTGAACTGGGTAAACGAGGCGGACGAGGACGACCTGAACGGTGCAGCAGGGTATAAAAACAGGGAACAATAAACAGCGTTAACACGGTGGCTAGGGACAATCCAGAAAAGACGACAATCCCTAACGGCTGCAAAAATTCCGAGCCTTCACCGACCCCAAGTGCTAGAGGCAATAAGCCCAAAACCGTTGTCACCGTGGTCATCAAAATTGGTCGTAACCGTTGTGGAGCTGCTTCTAACATTGCCTCATAATAGGTTAACTCATTTTTCAGGCGAATTTGATTGGCTAATTCCACCAAAAGAATTGCATTATTTACCACAATCCCCACCAACAAAACCGCTCCAACAATTGCCGTTGCTCCGACAGCAGTATCTGTTAAATATAGTCCTAAAATTCCTCCAGATAGAGCTAATGGCACAGTTAAAATAATTGCCAAGGGGTCAATCAAAGAGTTATATTGAACCGCCATGACCACAAAGACCATAAACGTCGCCAAAGCGCCCAAAATTCGGAGTGATTCTTGCAAATTCTCATTCGTTTCGGCTGCCGAACTCGGCGCTCGTGTCACCCCTTGGGGTAGGTCTAACCCCGCCAAAATAGCATCCACTTCAGCCAGAGCATCACTGAGATTTGCCCCGTCCGTGAGACTCCCTTCAATCAGAAAAATCTGACGTTGATTAATGCGTTGAATTTCCCCTGGGGCAACTCCAGGACTAATCTCACTAATATCACCTAAACGCACCAGGTCATTAGCCGGCGTAAACAGGGGAATCGACCCTAAACGACTGGCACGTTGAATCGTCCCCGTCGGGTATTGCATCCGCACATCAATGAGGCGATCCTCTCGTTGAATTTGCGTCACCACAGACCCCTCTAATGCCGTCTGGATGGTTTCACCAATGGCTTGAGCCGAGAGTCCTAACTCCGAGGCCCGCTCCCAATCTGGGCGAATTTGAATCTCCGGCTGGGGGTCTTCGGCATCGGGTTGATATGTCGCCAGAGTGGCTTGTTGTTCTAGGGCGGATAACACCAGTCGTCCGGCCTCTTGGAGACGCTGAGGATCAGTTCCTTGTAACATGACATCGATATCATCCCGAGTGGGAGAGTTACTGAGAATGAGTCCTCGCACCGAGCCGGGACGCATCCGAACTGAGGTATCAACTAAGGGGATATCTTGGCTGATTTGGCGGTTAACTCGTCCGATATAGGCAGCGACGTTGGTTTCAGGGGTGAGGGCGATGGTGCTTGAGGCCCGTAGGGAGTTGGCACTGGTGGAGGTGCCAAATAGGAAGCCGCCGGCGGTACTGAAGGCATATTCGGTTTCGGGTTGGGATAATAAGAGGTCGTCGATCGCCGCCATCACCTGTCGGTTATCGGAGACGGTGGTTCCGGGAGGAAACTGGGCCACCAGTTGAGCTTGGCCGGTATTGATGCGTGGCAGGATTTCCTGGGAAAGTTGCCCGGCCATCCAGACGCTACCACCACCGAGGACAATGACCGCCAGGGCAATGGTTAACAGGCGTATCCGCAAGATTCCTGAGAGGAGTTTTCGGTAGCCGCTGGTGAGGAGGTTAATGAAGCGGCCAAACAGCCAAATGGGAGGGAGGCGATCGAGTCGTAAGGACCAAGGAATGGCTAAGAGTCGCGCGGCTAAGGAGGGAACCACGGTTAGGGCGATCGCCATCGAAGCCGCAACGGCAAAACTGATGGTTAAAATCAACTCGTTGAATAGAAGAGAGATAAAGCCTCCCAACATCAGAAAGGGAAGCACAGCGACGAGGTTGGTACTTGTCGAAGCCAGCAGGGCCGATTCCAATTCTTGGGCGGAGGTTTCGGCTTGTTGGCGTACTCGTTGGGCAAACTGCTGTTTGGGACTGAGGGTTGAGTGACGATAGAGAGGTTCTGAGTTACTGCTGTGCTGTTGATTGCGGGCATTTTCGACCCCTTTGGCGATGTTCTCAAGCATAACAATGGCGTTATCCACCACAATTCCCACACCCAGGGCCAGGCCCCCAAGGCTAAAGACATTCAGGGAGAGTCCAAACAGGCCCATGAGAATCATGGCGGTGAGGGTAGCCAGAGGAATCGCTAGAACCACGATTAGGGTTTGACGTAAGGAGCCGAGGAAGAGTAACACGGCGATCGCCGCCAGCCCCGCTCCCGAGAGTCCAGCGGTAATCACGTTTTGAATGGAACTGCGGATAAAGCGAGATTCATCGAGGGTGGTTTCAATCTGCATATCCTCAGGAATTAGACCTGAGTTGCGGAGGTCCTGGACACGTCGCACCACCCCTTCGACGACTTCGACGGTATTGGCTTCGGGTTGTTTCTGAATACTCACCTTCACCGCTGGCTGACCGTTGAGGGTCACGAAAACTCGTTGTTCTTCGCTTCCATCAATGACCTGGGCCACATCTTCGACGTAGAGTTGACGATTGCTGTTCTCCCCGTTGCTAGTCCCACTGACCGCGATGCGGCGAATCTCTTGCACGGTGTTAAAGCGTCCTGCGACTCGGGTTAGGGCTTCGGAAGACCCCCCCCGGATTAACCCGCCGGCGGTATCTTGGTTACGTTCGCGCAGAGCGTTGGAGATATTGGAGATATTGAGTCCGACGGCTTGTAGGCGGTCTAAATCTAAGTTGAGGCGGACTTCTTCGCGCACCCCGCCGGAGATATCCACATTGGCGACACCGGGAACTCGCACTAATTCTCGGGCCAGTTCTTCGTCGGCAAAAATCCGCAAGTCTACGGCCCGCAGTGAGGGGGAGGTTAGGGCCATTTCATAGACGGGGAGTTGGGAGGGATCGAATTTGAACAGTCGCGGCGTATCTAGGGTATCTGGGAGGCGATCGCGGGCGCGGTTCAAGGTGGCGGTGGCATCGTTTAGGGCTTGATCGACATCCTGGCTGGGACGGAAAAACAGATCGATGCTAATGCGACCTTCTCGGGTCCGGGAGAACAGTTGCACGACCCCTTCGGTGGCACTGAGAGCTTCTTCGAGGGGTCGGGTGATATCGTTGACGGCCACTTCTGGGACAACGCCGGGGGCATCGGCCCGTAAACCAATCCGAGGATAGGTAATGCTTGGTAGCAAGTCTACGGGCATCCGGGTGACAATGAACCAACCCAAAACCATGACGGCAACGGTGAGGATTAAGGTGCCAATATGTCGCCGGATGGCTAGGGTGCTGAGACTCAGGGGTTGGTTGGACATGGGTTCAGGGGGAGGGAATGGGGACCCGAAACAGGGTTAGGACCTGCCAAGGTGTGGTCAGGTTGTCTGAAGGCGGGATGTCCTGGTTGTGACGTTCTCCCCCATTAAGCTGACGCTATAATGGGGGCTTCTAAGGTTAAAACAGAGCTAATTGCACTCCGCTCCAACACTCAGCTTCCTGCTTCAAAGGTTGAGTATCCTCTTGACCTCCACAGGCAGAGACGATGAGTCCCACCGCCTTTAACGCTCTCATTAAAATGTTGAGCGCTGCATTTTCATCCCGATCCATTTCCAGCCCGCATTGATGACATTGATGCAGCCGAATCGAGAGAGTCTTCGGAACCTTCGCACCACAACTCGAGCAGTCTACAGATGTGCCGTAAGGTGTTACCTTCACCACTCGGATGCCGCGTTTGACCGCCACTGCTTCCAAGAGCGTGATAAACTGTCCCCAAGCTGCATCTAAGACCGATTTGCTCAATCGAGTACGAGCCAGTCCCTTGATGTTTAAGTCTTCTACGGCAATGAAGTCGTGGTTTTTAACCAACTGGTGAGCCGTATTATCATGAAAATCCTGACGAATGCGTCCGACCCGTTGATGGACGCGAGCGATGCGATTCTTTTGCTTTTCGGCATTCTTTGAACCCTTTTGTTTGCGAGCTAACTTCCGTTGTTGCCGTGCCAGATGCCTTTGAGTTTTGCGGTAGGCTTGTTGTCTGGCTACCGTTTCTCCCGTTGAGGTCGTCAAAAACTCTTTTAACCCCACATCAACGCCGACGGGAGATTTCACCTCATCTAACGGCAACAATTCGGGAACGGTTTTATCCTCCATGGAAATGCAGCAATACCACCCGTCTGCTTTGCCAACGATGGTACAAGTTTTGAGCTTAAAACCATCGGGAAGCGGACGGTGGACAATGACGGGCATCTCCCCAATTTTCGAGAGCTTTAAGACTCTATCTTGAAGATGAGCGCCTGCTTTCGGACAGTTGATGCGTGGATAAACAAATGAGCGTAACTCTCCAGGCTTTTTGAATCGAGGTCGCCCGCCGCGCTTGCCTGTTTTATCGGGAACCAGCCATCTTTCCCAGGCTTTATTTAGGCGCTGAAGGTTAACCTGTTGTGCCTCTGCCCAGATATTTTTGTACTCTGGAAATCGTTGTTTTGTTTCTTTAAGCGCCGATTGTTGAGTGTAGTAGTTAACTCGTTCGGGGATCTCTGCGATGGGTTCGGATACCAAACTGCACCGATCTAAACGGCAGCGAGTTCGTCGCAGCCAATCCAAGCGCTGACCCAGAGCGTAATTCCAGTGACGGCGCAGCAACTCTAAGGTGTGCAGCATCACGGCTTCTTGCTCGGCGCTCGGCTTGATTCGGTAGCAGTAGGCTAACATCATATTGACCACTTTACAGCTTGCCGCTTTGTATGTCAAACCCTTATGACAAAGGTTTTAGGTCTGTTTACGCGCTTACCGCTCATGTTGTTTTCGTGACGAAATACCGCCGTCAAGTTATTAACAAGGAAATTCACGATCGCCTGCATGAAATTTTCAATGAGACTTGTCAAAAATGGGAGGTTAGCCTAGTTGAGTTTAACGGGGAGGCAGACCACGTGCATTTGTTAATTCGCTACCACCCCCAAATTCAATTGAGCAAATTTATTGCCAATTTGAAAACCGTTTCTAGTCGGTTAATTCGTAAAGATTTTGCCGAGCGTCTTCGCCAAGTGTATCGCAAACCTGTCTTCTGGACGGGTTCCTATTTTGTTGCCAGTTGCGGTGGTGTAACTGTCGAGCAATTGAAAGAGTATGTTAAACAACAACAAGTGCCTCGTGAAACAGAGTAAGGACTCGTTGCACTCGAGTTGTCTGTTGGTCGGCATTCCCCACCCACTAACCTTGTCAGGTCTAGTGGGCGACCCCTGCCGACATTTAGTTGGATGGGTGTTCTGAGACATTTTCTGTCCTGGCTGTTTTTTATCCTGGCTGACCATCCTGAGACTCTAAGGGGTTCTTACCGGTCTTCTGCCCCGTTAACCATTCAACAACGCCTCAACAAACTCGTAACTCGAAAAGGGGCGCAAATCTTCAATGCCCTCTCCGGCACCAATAAAGCGGATTGGTAAACCTAACTGTTTCACCACCGCCAGCGCTACACCGCCCTTAGCACTTCCGTCGAGTTTTGTCAAGACAACGCCACTCAATTGAGCGGCTTCGGCAAAGACTTCCGCTTGACGTAAGCCATTTTGTCCTAAGGTCGCATCGAGGACTAAGAGAGACTCAATGCGAGCATTTGGGGCTTTTTTGTCGATAATACGGCGAATTTTGCTCAACTCGTCCATTAAGTTTTTCTTGTTTTGCAGCCGGCCGGCGGTGTCAACTAGCAACAATTCACTGTTTCGGGATGTCGCGGCGGCGATCGCATCAAAGACGACGGCCGCTGGATCGGTGTTTTTGCCTGGATTGGCGATGACGTCGGTATTACTACGTTGTCCCCAAATTTTGACTTGCTCGACGGCGGCGGCCCGGAAGGTATCGGCAGCTGCAATCAGACAACGATAGTCGGATTTTTGGGCCAGATGAGCGAGTTTACCGATGGTGGTGGTTTTTCCGGCCCCATTCACCCCGGTCATCAGCCAAATGTTGAATTGGTCTTTCTCGGGAATGAAGTCTGGCTTATAGCCATTTTGGTAGGGTTGGTCGAGTAAGTCCCGTAGAATTTGTTTGAGATAGGCGATCGCCTCGTCAGGAGGAAGGCTCTCGGCTCGTAATTTCTCCTGTAGGGTTTCGATGACGAAGTCGGTCGCCTCAATGCCAACGTCGGCTTGTAGTAATAAGGCTTCGATCTCAAAAACCGCATCTTTATTCAGCGGCCCCTGACCTACGATCGCCTTGAGTTGGTTAATCAGTCCTAGACGGGTTTTCCCTAACCCCTGACGCAGTTTTTTGAGCCAGGTAATCTCTTCGACGGAGATATCTTCGGGCCGACGTCCTTGAGCGGCTAGGACTTCTGCGGACCAGACAAAGTTTTCGTCGAAACTGATCGCCGGTTCGGGTTCGGGTTCGGGTTCGGCTTCTACTGGGGTTTCGATCGCCTCGGCTTTTAACCGTTCGATTCGTTCTTGACGCTCCTCACTCGCTCTCATCCAGGCGGGAACTGTCTCAGGTTCCGGCTCCGGTTCCGGTTCAGCTTCTACAGGAGTTTCAGCAACTGGCTCCGGTTGCGGTTCCGGTTCCGGTTCCGGTTCCGGTTCGGCTTCTACGGGAGTTTCTGCGGGGGGTTCGGCCACTGGCTCCGGTTCCGGTTCAGGTTCCGGCTCGGGTTCCGGCTCCGGTTCGGCTTCTACGGGAGTTTCTGTAGGAGTTTCGGCCACTGGCTCCGGTTCGGCTTCTACGGGAGTTTCTGTAGGAGTTGCAGCGACTGGCTCCGGCTCCGGTTCCGGTTCAGGTTCAGGTTCAGGTTCCGGTTCGGGTTCCGTCTCAGGGGAGTCTGTTGTGATTGTCGTCCCCTGTTGCTGTTGAATGTTCTGATACGCCGCTTTGGCCCAAGCCAGATAGTCCTCTTGGGGAGATGAGTCAGAGGTCGATTCAGATGTTGCTTCAGATGTCGATTCAGATGTTGCTTCAGACTCAGCCGTCTCCTCCTCAACGGACTCAGAAACCTCCTGAGATTCATCAGCCGTTGTCGCCTCTTGAGCAGGGGGAGTTTGCTCGGGTTCGTCTTCTTGACTGCCGCTGCGATCGAATTTACGACGAAACCAGTTAAAAACCATAATGCGCGTATTGAAACTAGACGGGTTAAAGATGGATCAAACGTATTTAGATCTTTAGATCATAAACTGGAGGGGTTTTCTGAGGCGATCGCATCATCAGATTTCCCCCGAATTGGCTCGTTTTGAGGGCGATCGCGCAGTTCCACCAGACGGCGTAAGACGCCATTGACAAAGCGATAGGCCTTCTCACTACTGTAGCGTTTGGTGAGTTCGACGGCTTCATTAATGGTAATCTGGTCTGCTGTGCCGATATAGAAAAGCTCTGCGGCAGCTAAACGTAAGATATTCTGCTCAACATGGGGGAGTCGTTCAAGTTGCCAATCGACGATCGTACCATCGAGCCGTTCATCAATGTCTTGGCGATGTTGCGTCACCGCCAGCAACAGTTCCAAGGCGTAGTCTTGAACCTCCGCCTGATTGGCCAACTGGACAAATTCCGGCAGTTCAATGGCCATTCCCAGGCGATCGATGGCGTGGCGAGTTAACTCCATGGCCTCACTCAGACTGGCTTTTGAACTGGTGATATCACTGTCGCGGATCTCTTCATCCATAAGGCGATCGTAACCTCGCTTGAGTTCCGCCGCCGCCGTCTCCAGGGATTCATGAACCTCAAGGGTCATGGCCCGAACCGCCGCCACAATAAAATCATTCAGTTGATGTTGGCTGAGTTTACTAGAATTTTTAGGAAGTTGACTTAGACTCAACAAAGCCAATTCACGGGAGATGCTACGAGCTTGCATTTTAAGTTAAAACTGTCAGTTAAAAATGAATAAGGCCAAAAGGGAAATATCAGACTCAATCCGGTATTGAACCCTGAGAATCAGGCTGAGAATACCGTCTCAATTGCGGCAGTTCCAGGATTAAGCATCAACCCTGAACCGGAAAACTGATTCCCCTTACCCTTCAACGGTTTCAGCATCCTCTTCAATGACAGGGACACTCGTCTCGATCTCTGACTTGTTTTTGCGGCGCGAGAGGAGTTGTTCCAGGGTTGGCCGCTGTGACTCAGCCAATTCTTCCGGTGGTGTAGGACAGACAATTCCACCAGAAATTAGGATTTTAAACGCATCTTCAATCGAGAGGTTCACGTTGATGGCCTCATGTTCGGGAATAATAGCGTACCATCCTGAGGTCGGGTTGGGGGTCGTCGGCACAAATACACTCAGCATCGGATCAGACATTTGGCTTTGAATACTACTGCTGATGCTTCCGGTTACGAAGGCGATCGCCCAGATCCCTTTCCGGGGATATTCCACTAGGATGACGCGCCGAAATTTACTATTTGAGTCTTGTAGAAGTGTCTGTAAGAGTTGCTTTAAGGTTTTGTAAACCGATCCCGCCAGGGGAATCGCTTGGACTAGGGTTTCTCCAAAATCGAGGAGCCACCGTCCAACGATATTTCGCGCCATCAAGCCAATTAAAAGAATCCCCAACAAGGGAACAGCTAACCCCACTAGGAGATTCAACAAATTCACCAAAATTGGGTTGAGTCCATCAAAGGGATTAATTTGCTTGGGGATACTGGTTAAAAAGTCAATCGTCCAGTTGGCGATGACCAAGGAAATCCAGATGGTGGTGGCCAACGGAATAATAACCAGCAATCCTGCGATTAAATCGTTTTTTAAATCTTGCCGTAAACGTTGCAGCACGGATACCTTACTCTCATCCAAAAGAGCGATCACTGAGTCGACTGACCTTATTCCCCTAAACCAGCGTCAACCAGCACTAGGGCTTACGGTTCGCCATTAAACGTAATGTCCTTATCTTAGAAGATGTGAAGAATTGTTGCAAAGGGGGCAGGACAGCCAACGGAGGTCGCGACTCGGGCGACGGGTTGATGGGGATCACGAATCTCCCCAGTTCAAGGGTAACATCCATCGGATCGTCCCTAGGGACCGAACCGGTCAAAAGGGGGTTTTGACCACTGAACTTGTCTTCGAGGAGGGTGGCTGTACGCCATCGCTGATGGGTTCGGGTCGAGGGGGGACATAACCTTGTTGTTTCAACTCACGGACTTTCAACAAGATCAGATATTCATAAAAGGATTGTAGGGTACACCAGGCAACGCCGGCTTGTCCGTCGAGAAACCCACCGAGGAAGATGTACATATAGAGGAATCGTACCAAGGGACGCAGGGGAAGCCTCAGGGATAGGTCTTTCAAGGCCCGTCGCCGCTCAACTTCCGTGGCCCCACACAAGAGGTTACGCCATTGAATCTTACCGTAGTGAAGTTGACGCAGAGTTTCCTTCGCCTCATCCGTTGAATAGCGGTTATGCTTTTCTATCCAACGGTTTAACCCTTTGCCACAGGTATAGTGGGGATAGGTTTCCTGTAAAAAAGATGTCGGCCCGTCACAGACTTCTCGTTCAGTATGGCCGTAATCGTCAAACCAAACTTTATCCTTACGGAATAACCGCAGTTGGTAGCGAGGGTATTGGGTACTGTGGCGAATCCAACGCCCCATAAACATGACTCGTTCTGCCACATAATAGCCGATACACTGGTCTTGCTCAATCGCGGCCAGGCATTCGGCGAACAGTTCAGGGGTCATGCGCTCATCGGCTTCGAGGATATACACCCATTCATGGCGGGTGGGAATCGATCGCAGCATCCAAGTCCGCTGTTTCCCGTGGCTTTCAAAGGGGTGTTGCTCGACGCGAACGCCATAACTCCGGGCAATCTCGACGGTGCGATCGCTACTCAAAGAATCCACAACAATGATATCGTCTGATCCTTGAGCCGACTCAATACATTCAGCAATATCAATTTCTTCGTTGTAAGTCAGGATGTAGATCGAAAACATAGACTCGGGGACAACAGCATAACGTTAAAAAAGAGCACCGAGACGGTGTCCCCTAGACCCTCGGCTCATTCACCGAGAGACTGGACACCGTACTGGCTTGAGCAGGCCCACCCTAATCTCGAAATTGGTTAACTTAGTTGGCGGATGGTGCTTGGCGTGCGGCCCGGCTAGGACGCATCATTCCTTTGAGTCCAGTCCAGCCAATGAGAATGTAGCCAATGGCCAACAGCAACGAGCTAGTCCCAATTCGGAATGCCGATTTCCAGGCGGCTAGACGAGTCTGCCGTTCTAGTTCTAACTCTCGCTCGCGGATTTGTCCGCTCAACTGTTCGGGAAGTTGTGCTGCTTGTTCATCCAAAAAGCGATCAATCTCCTCGGGATTTTCCTGGGAGGCTTCTAATAAAGCCCGCAATTGATCAGGGGTTTGCTGACTCTCAAGCAGTTGATTGACCTGGGCCGGGTTCTCCAAAAGGCCTCTCAATTGGTTTTGGAGTTGCGTGCGTTGTTGGGTGACTTGTTGTTGAAACTCCTCGCTCCCCAACTGGACATTTAACTCGGTTTCCGCTTGACGTGCTTGCTGCTGGATATCCTGTAAACGGCTACTGCTTTGCATCCGTACATCGTTAAAGTGAATTGCTGTCACTAAAAGAAAGACAACACCAAGAAGACTTGAGAGAATTAGCCCCCAGAAGCGCAAATCCTGCCATTTCTTACGAGGGAGAGCCGTTGCAGCACCGGAGGTATCCATCCAATAGCCGGCAAAGGTTAGGGCAATCCCAATCATGGGAATGATACCGCGATCGACAATCGTTGAGGCAAACTCAAGTCGCCAGGGTAAGTCTAAGGGTTGATAGGGAGCCGGGATAATCAAAACGTCAACGAAGGACGAGATAATCAATAATAGACCGACGACTTTCAGGCTTCGTGCTGCTAGAGATGAGGGTTTACGGGAATTTGAAGTTTTCATGCTATAGGTAGTCTTAAAGCGCTTCTTTTCTAAATTAGCCGATTAGACTGATTTTGCGTAAAATTGGTGACTCTGACTCATTTCAGCCCCTGGCTGAGTTACATTTTATGAACTTTTCTTGATTTTGGAGCCGACTGACTATGATTGTCGATCATCGCCCTCAAGTCCGCCAGGTGTTGCTGGTCACCTTGGCCCTGAATCTCTTAGTGGTCATCATTAAGGGAAGTTTAGGATGGTGGACTGGCTCCCTGAGTTTAGTCGCTGATGCGCTCCATAGCACCACCGATAGTGCGAGTAATATCCTCGGATTGGTGACGAGTCAGTTATCGTCTCCCAAACCCGATCGCGAACATCCTTATGGACATCAGAAGTTTGAAGCCATTGGTGCTTTGGGGATTGCGGCGTTTCTGGGGGCGGCGTTTTTCGAGATTCTCAAGGGGGTGTTAGAGCGTCTGTTGGCTGATGAGAACCCCGTGACGATGTCTCCGCTAGTCCTCTGGCTAATGCTCTTTGTGTTGGGGGTTAATATCCTCGTCACCTACTATGAGCGACGAGTCGGCCTGAAACTCGGCAGTAAAATTTTGATTGCCGATGCTCACCATACCATGAGTGATGTCTGGATTACGATTACGGTGATGCTAGGGCTGATTGGGGTGTGGCTGGGGTATCCCCAGTTGGATATTCTCTTGGCGATTCCGGTGGCTGGGTTAGTCTTTCGCAGCGGCTGGGAGGTGTTGCGGGAGAATCTCCCCTGGTTGATTGATGAGATGGCGATCGCCCCCGAAGCCATCCATAATCTAGTGATGGAGGTTCCTGGGGTCATCAATTGCCATGATATCGCCTCGCGGGGCTTAAATGGCCGCCAGTTGTTTGTGGAAATGCACGTTGTGGTTGATGCTCAAGATTTGGCAACGGCTCATGGTATTACTGAAGATATTGAAGCGAAACTTGAAGATCGTTTTTCCCCCATTCGCCTCACGATTCATATGGAACCGCCGAACTATCAATCTGAGAAGATCAGTTACGGCGATGACTCTGATGGATGACGCTGATGGATGACTCTGATAATGGGTAAAGATGTTGATGTTTTGTTTTGGACGATTGATTTTTAGCCGTTAATTCCTACATCAATATGCCAAAAATATGTCTAAAAAATATGCTCTAAGCCACCTCTGGGAGTCTGTAACGCCTAATTCTCTCGTTTTCGATCCCGATCGCCTCACTCATCTTCCCGACCCCGTACAACGCTACCTGAACCATAGCATCGCCCCAGGAACGCCCCTGGCCACCGCTGTTCGCCTACGGATGCACGGCCAGATCAAACTCAACACCTGGACTCCCTTCCAAGCTGAACAAGTCATTGTTTGGAATCAGGGAATGATTTGGAGTGCAACGGCCTGGATGAAGGGAGTTTTGCCCATTTTGGGGGCTGATTCACTCATCGATCGCTGCGGACGCTTAGAGTGGAAACTCCTAGGACTGATTCCGGTAATGACGGCGGACGGAGACGACATCACCCGTTCGATTATTGGACGAATGCAAGGGGAAAGTATTTGGCTTCCGTCGGTTTTGGCCAATGGCGATCGCCCCTGGACGGTTCTCAATGACCGTGAAATTGAAACTCCAATTCACCTATTGGGAGAAACGACGCGATTACGCTTACATCTTAGTCCTCAAGGACAAGTGCAACGTATCGCTTTTCAACGTTGGGGAAATCCTGATGAAACTGGTTATGGCGATCGCCTCTTTTCGGGAGTCATGGATGCAGAAACAGAGGTAGCTGGCTATCGAGTTCCCAGTCAGTTTTCCGTCGGTTGGGGCCAGGTTGAGTCAGATAACCTCGACGAGACGGCCTTTTTCCAAGCGACCCTCGATCGCCTCACCTATCGCTGATGATTAAAACGCCAGTCTCCGTAGATAAGGAAGAGACGCCGCCATAAAAAATAGGGTCAATTGAGTCAGCACAATACTTGGACCCGAGGGTAAATCAAAAAGAGCAGAGAGCAACATTCCTCCAACAGCACTAACTGCACCAATCAGAGAAGAAATGATGATATAATGGGAAAATTTGCCGGCAATAAATTGGGCGGCAGATGCCGGAATAACCACAAAGGCACTGATGAGTAATACTCCAATTGCTTTGATAGAAATACCCACAACTAAAGCCAATAAAACAATAAATAACATTCGCTGGGTCGAGACTGAAATCCCCCGAGCCATGGCTAATTCTTCGTGAAGGGTTACGAGCATTTGAGTATTCAAAGTTAACCCCACAAATAAGACACAAACCACAAGCAGAACGGCACTAAAGACCAAATCTCCGGGGCGAATTGCTAAAATATCTCCAAATAAAAGATTGTTGAGTCCTCCCTTATATTGACCCACAAAACTGAGTAAGATAATGGCTAGTGCTAATGACGAAGAATAGACGATATTCAAAAGAGCATCTGTCCAAAGTTTCGTTTTTTCTAGTAAGTAGGATACAACGAGGGCAAAAACAACGGCAAAGGGTAATAAGACCACGGTTGGATTGAGTCCAAATACTATGCCTAGGCTGATTCCCAGGAGGACTGAATGCCCTAAGGTATCACTAAAAAATGATAACTGTCGTAATATGGCAAAACTCCCGAGGAGTCCTCCCATCATGCCAGTTAAAACACCACCAATTAAGGCGCGGTGCATGAACGGAAGTTGAAACAAATCGACAACACGAGCGAGTTCAACAGTCAAAGACATGACCATGAGAGTTTAATAATGAGAATGGTGGTAGGGAGTGCGGTCATTTCCGTAGGCGGCGACGAGATTTTCAGGAGAAAGGGCAACTTCGGGAACTCCCTGACAGCGTAGGGTTCGGTTAAGACAGAGGACGCGATCGCAATGTCGCCGGACCATTTCTAAGTCATGGGAAACCTGCAAAATTGCCCAGCCTTGCTCTTGTTTCAATTGATAGAGGAGTTGATAAAACTCCGACTCACTTTGAATATCTAACCCAGCAGGCGCTTCATCTAAAATCAACAAACTTCGGGGACGAACTAAACAGTACGACAGTAGCACTCGCTTCATCTCTCCACCTGAGAGATTGCTGATGGGTTGCGATCGCAAATGAGCCGCATCAACCCGCGCTAACGCCTGACGCACATGGTGAAATCGCGCTCTCGCACCCACCCAAGGAAGACGGATTCCCGGTGCATCCCAGCCTAAGCCAACCAACTCTTCAACAGTGATTGGAATGCGACGATCAAAGAGGAAATTTTGGGGCAGATAAGCGATTTGCTCGCGAACCTGGGACGGGAGTTTTCCTTGACGGCTTAACGGCTGTCCCAAGATAAAAACATCACCAGTTTTTCTCGGCAAAATCCCTAACAACGCTTGAACAAGCGTACTTTTACCCGCACCATTCGGGCCAACAATAGCGGTGTCTGTACCCGCATCCAGGGAAAACGAGACCTCTTGCACGGCGGCATAGGTCTCACGATAAACCGTTAAGTTATCAACGGTCATTACAGTATCACTCAAGCTTTCCCTCCGTTATCTTAGTTAGCCTTAAACCGGTATTGTACCGCTGGATTGATGTGGTCTTTTGCGGCTTTTTAATGACTGACGCGGGCCAGCTCAGGTTTCTCAAGCTCCCACCAAGACTGAGCCGAACCCGCAAAGGCTGACTGGAGATTCGCCAAATTCTCACGCATCATCGTCAGATAGGCCTCGGGTTGCATATCCTCAGGACTGAAGGCTACTGCTACGGGACTAAAAATACTGACATTGATGTCTAAATCTCTGGCTAACGCACTAAAGGTCTCTTCTCCGGCTTGAGGTTCAGCCAGAAGGGTTTTGAGATTGGTTCGGGCCACTTGGTCTGAGATTCGCTGTACATCTCCGGGAGATGGATTGGACTCGGGGACATCTACCAAGAAATCGCTTTCTAAATTGTAGCTCTCGGCAAAGTAGGGGGCAAAGTCATGAAACACAATAAAGGTTCCTCCCGCATAAGGCTCTAAGGCGTTGCTAATGTCAGCATCGAGATCTCGTAACTGTTCAATATACGCGGCTGCATTGGCGGTGTATTCGGCTTCTCCCTCGGGATCATGGGTGATTAGACCATCGCGGATGTTTTCGACTTGTTGGATTGCTCGCTTGGGATCGAGCCAGATGTGAGGATTGTATTCTCCATGGTCATGTCCATGGTCATGGTCGTGGTCGTGGTCATGGTCGTGGTCATCATGGTCATGATCGTGACCTTTGCTGTCCTGATTCGAGAGAACCGCGATTCCCTCACTGGTGTCGATCACCAACAAATCGGGATTTTCAGCATTGGCGATGAGGTCATCGAGGTAGAACTCCATCTGCAAGCCATTTTTCACCAAGATATCCGCCTCGACTAAGGTTTGAACTTCGGCGGGCCGAGCTTGATAGTCATGAGGCTCGACGCCAAGGGGTAACAGTTGAGTGACTTCGGCCCGATCGCCCACGACGGCTTTGGTGAACTGAGTCATCGGCAGAAAGGTGGTTACGACTTGTAGTTCCTCGCTGTCGGTTTCCCCTTGAGGCGTTGCAGAGGTGGTGTCGGGGTCTGCGGCACAACTACTCAACCCCACTAAGGTGACAGAAGTGGCGATCGCCCACAGAGGACGAACCCAGCGACGAGGTGGGGTCAGAAGCGTTGGCAGATAAGGAATAGACATGGCTGACGTTCTCGGTAATGGGGTCGCAGATTGAGCTATTTTTGTGAATGATAATCATTATTGCAAACTTTGTGAGACTTTAGATCCTCAAATCCTTAAATCCTATTCTCCGAGGACATCTCCTAGAAAAATCCGGTTTTGGGGCGGCGTTGCTGCCAAAGCAGCCAGTCCCCCGCTTGGCCCAGAGCAGCCAACGCTGTGCCACTGGGGTTCCAGGCCAGGGCCGAAAACCCGGCCTCGGCTCCATCGAGGAGTTGCACCACCTCAATCGCATCTGCCCAGAGACAAATTGAGCCATCCTCCGAGGCCGAGGCCAGTAGCTGAGTTTGGGGTTGAAAGGCGATCGCACTGACACGAGCATTATGCAGTTCCAACACTTGAGGATTCCAACCCTGGTCATCATTTTGATGTTTATGCCAAATCACAATCCCCTCACGACTGCTTGACGCTAACAGGGGGGCTTCTCCCAACCAAAACTCAGACCAAGCCAAGTCTCGCACCTTACCTGGAAACCCTTGCATTTGCCAAGGATAGGGATTGCCCATAGCCCAAACCACCAGAGTGCGATCCATATTTCCTGAAGCCAGATATTCCCCATTCGCCGACCAAGCCAAACAGACACTAACCGTAGGAAGTTCGTAGATTTGGGGGTCTTCATCCCAATCCTGACAATTCCAAACCTTAATCCCCTGATGGCCTCCCGCCGCTAACTGAGTTCCCTCGGGATGCCAGGCTAAATCCAATACCGAGGAGGACTCAAACATGACAGTTGTGACCACCTCCGCCGCGTCAGCGTCCCAAATTTGCACATAGGAGCCTAACCCCATGGCCAGCTCATTACGCTGAGGATGCCAAGCTAGATGGTCCAACCAAGTGCGGGGATTGTCCAGGCGGCTAATTAGCTCAGGAGACTCTCCCAAACGCCAAATCAGTAACGTCCCCGCTTGTCCCCCAGCGGCGAGAAATTGACCATCGGGGGACATGGCCAGAACATCGATGGATTGGCCATCGGCCTCCTGGAGCACCTGTTGGGGTGCCCCGTCGAGAGAAATCAGGACAATCTCGCCGGCGGCCGAGGCCATGGCCACCTGAGCACCATCGGGGGTCCAAGCCAGGGCCGTTCCATAGTCGCGTAACTGACCCCGACGCGCTTGTTTGAGGGAAAATTTCCTTAGACCAGACACGCGCGAAAGTCCTCTTTTAACTGCGTTTCGTCGAGATCGCGGCCAATGAAGACTAACTCGTTTTTGCGGGGTTCCTGGGGCTTCCAGGGGCGATCGGGGGAACCATCGAAGAGCATATGCACCCCTTGAAAGACAAAGCGATCGTCTTCTCCCTCAAGATTCAAAATACCTTTCATGCGAAAGATGTTTGGCCCTTGAGTTTGCAGCAACTCACTCAGCCAAGCATTGAGTTTCTCGGCATCCACGGCCCCGGCTTCAACAAGGGCGATCGATCCCACCGTCTCATCATGCTCGTGGGCATCTTCGTCGAGGAACTGCGGATCGACCTCCAAGGCTCGATTGAGGTCAAAGGCCTTGACGCCGAGAATATCATTCATCTCAATGGCAGCATCTTGAGTGCGATAGACCTTAGCCATGATATTCATAGAACGGATGCGGGTTTCGAGGTCTTGTAACTCGGCTTCGCTGACTAAATCGGTCTTGTTGAGCAGAATCACATCGGCAAAGGCGATTTGTTCTTGAGCTTCATCGGCATCCCAGTGATCATGGATATGTTTGGCATCTACCACGGTGACTACGGCATCCAGGTTGAGCTGCTCGCGCATATCTTCATCGACGAAGAAGGTTTGAATCACGGGGGCCGGATCGGCTAAGCCGGTGGTTTCAATCACTAGGTGGTCAAATTTATCGCGCCGACGCATTAAATTACCAATAATGCGAATTAAGTCGCCTCTTACGGTGCAACAGATACAGCCGTTATTCATTTCAAAAATTTCTTCATCGGCATCAATTATTAACTGGTTGTCAATGCCGACTTCACCAAATTCATTGACGATCACGGCAACCTTTTTGCCATGTTCATAGGTCAGGATGCGGTTGAGGAGGGTGGTTTTCCCGGCTCCCAGATAACCGGTGAGGACCGTGACGGGGACGGTGTTGAGCATGGGGGTATTGACCATAAAATCGAACGTTGTGGCGGGTAGTGACTATGGTAAATGATAATTGTTTTCATTGTCGAGTCGTTCGAGATCCAGAGTCATGCCAAGCGTCTCGGGCCTGTTGCTGAACCTGTTGCCAGGGGCGTTGCTGTTGACGGGCGATCGCCGCCACATCCTCATATTCCGGTTGCACATTAACAATGGCCCCGCTGGTATCACTGGCAATTTTGACGCGAACCGGTTGGCCGTCAACGATGACTGTCTCGAAGCGACGGTTGAGGAGCGATCGCGGTTGAATACGCTGGCGAATCCCGAGAGTCGTGGTTTCTTGGAAAATCACCTGTTTGCAGATCTCTTGTATCTCGGGCAGACAAATCACCGTTAATAAGATTCCGGGGCGAAATTTCTTCATCTGAACCGGTTGCGTAAAGACATCTAAGGCCCCAATCTCAAACAGGCGATCGCAGGTATAGCCAATCACCTGAGGCGTCGTGTCATCCAACTGAGTTTCCAAAACACAGACGCGATCGCACCCCGCAGACATCTCCTCGACTTCCCCAAACCACAGACGTAATAGATTGGGAATCGGTAACTCCTGAGTTCCCGCCCCCAACCCCGTTTGTCGTAATGTCATCGCCGGAACCGGGCCAAACGACTGGGCCAGCGTCACCATTAACGCCGCTCCCGTGGGCGTTACCAACTCCCGCTGAATGCCATTGTCATACATCATCACCCCGCCCATCTCAAACAATTTCAACACCGCCGGAACCGGAACCGGCAGCCGTCCATGGGCCGCGTTCACCGTACCGCCGCCGCTGGGGAGAGCCGAACAGAAAATCTGGTCAACCTCGAACCAATCCAAACCGATACAGGTTCCCACAATATCGACGATCGCATCGACAGCCCCCACCTCATGAAAATGGACGCGATCGGGGCTAATTCCGTGAACAGCCCCTTCGGCAGCGGCTAAACGTCGAAACACCTTCAAACTCCAATCCCTGGCACGCTGGCTCAAATTCGCGCCCTGAATCATGGTTTCAATCTCGGGCAAATGACGAGTGCCGTGATGGGAGTGATCATGATGGGAGTGATCATGATGGGAGTGATCATGATGGGAGTGATCCTGCCCTTCAAACGTTGGCGGCTCTTGAGTGACCTTGGCTAACTCCACATGGAGCTTTAACCCAGCTTGGCCATTGCGATGGACTCGTTCGGGCCGCAACCTGAAGGCATCGGCCAAACCTAAGCCGGCCAGTTGTTGTTCAAGATAGTCCAAGGGGAGGCCGGCATCGAGCAACGCCCCGAGACACATATCCCCAGCGACACCTGTTGGACAATCAAAATAAGCAATGCGACGGGTCATAACCTGTTCTTTTGCCCTCGAAAACCCGTTAGACGGGGAAACCAATGCGATTATAGGTTGGCAGTGCCATCAAATGCAGCCCATACATCGCCCATATATCGCCCATATATCTGATTATTGCAACCCTATGGCAACCATTTACGAAGTTCATCCGGACACCCCGCAACCTCGGCGAATAGAGGAAATTAAAGATGCCCTAGCTCAAGGGGCTGTGATGTTATATCCCACCGACACGGTTTACGCCATCGGTTGTGACATCAGCGTTAAGTCTGCTGTGCAACGAGTTCGTCAAATCAAACAACTGTCTAATGAAAAACCCCTAACCTTTCTTTGCCCCTCTCTGTCGAACATTGCCAGTTATGCCCAAGTCTCTGATCCGGCCTATCGAATTATGAAACGTCTTATCCCTGGGCCGTTTACCTTTCTCTTGCCGGCGACGAAGCAGGTTCCCAAACTGGTGATGTCTCCGAAACGCAAAACCACGGGGATTCGGGTTCCCGATCGCCCCGTCTGTCTTGCCCTCCTCGATGCCTTGCAAGTTCCCATTGTCTCGACTTCGGCCTATCTGCTCGATAAGGAACATAGTACGCCAATTCCCACCTTAGAAGTCGGGCAAACCCTGGACAAAGCTGAATTGTTCGACGCTTTTGAGAAACTGGTTGACCTGATTATCGACGATGGCAGCGAACCGGGGTATGAAATGTCCACCATTTTAGATTTAACAGATGCCAATTATCCTGAAATCGTCCGCCGGGGCTTGAATTGGGAAACAGCGGCGGCTTGGATTTAATCTAGCCGATCGCCGTCATTGAGAAGCCAGGCTCTACACCGACATTGTTTGTGCCAATTGGCACAGTGATCGCGAGGGGGGCGATCGCTCCGGGAACTGGCCCAGTGGCGTGATGCCAAGTACCGGCGGCGATCGCCCCTCTCTAGCCTCCGTCTGGCCTGGGATTACGGCTGTTCGAGGTGAGCCTCAACCCAGGGGAAATTCGGGGCAGTTGAGTAACTGGTTAAACGGCGATCGCAAGGTTGAAAGAGTGGCATGAACTGGGGCTACGTTGGCTCAAAGGCTCTCTACAGTTGAAGTATGGACAACACAGAACCGTCAAGGGATTCAGCAGTGAAGCCGACGACGGACATCCTGTGAAGTTCACCGACAAGCTCTTGTTCTACCCAGTGCGCTACCTGCCACCTACCATCATGACTATTAAACTTCAAACCTCCTTCCATCGTGACCTCGACCAACGCCACCCCAACGAACATGACATTAAGCCCACACAACCCCAAACCATGTCATCGTCGTCTCCGGGGACGGGTTCGGGGGCTGATCCTCTAGCCGACACCTTAAACCAGCGGCTAGCTGAAGCCATCGAAACTCGGTCTCGCAGCGCCCAAGCCGTGGCCGAACGGATTGCCCGAGAAGTCGAGCGAATTTGTGAGAAGAGCGATCGCATCCAACGCTCGGGAGAAGTTAAAAAATGGCAACTGAACCTGGCCCAACATCGGATTCAAAAAATCGCCGGGTACTACGAACTTGGCTCCAAACGCGGCCGTAGTGAACTGCACAGCAATCTGAGTGTGATTGTCTACCGCCATATTGCCCCCAGCCGCGCTCGCCTAGGTTTCCAAGGTCGCTATACCCTTATCGAAGATTTCCTGCAAGGCTTTTATATCGAAGTTTTACGAGCCTTCCGCCGGGAACATGATGTCCCCGAAAACTATACGCCCAGAACTCGGGTTGAACTGGCCGAATATATGGCCTTTACCGAACAATATGCTAAACGGCGCATTTCCCTCCCAGGGCGTAATTCTCAACAGTTGATTATCCTGAGAGCCCAAGGCTTCGCTAAGGGACAACCCCCTGAAACCTCCATTGACATGGAGTTAGCCGTTGAATCGGGCAAAAGCGAAGAAGACGAAAGCGTCAGCCGCTCGGCCGCCGCCCGTCAAGTGCGCGAACAGATGGTCTCTGATACCATTGACCCAGCAGAATCCGTGATGCGCGATCGCGTCATCAAGGCCCTGATTAACTATCTCAAAGATCAGGGACAACCTGAATGCATCGATTACCTGACTCTGAAACTGCAAGATATCCCCGCCCATGAAATTGATGAGATTCTTGGTTTAACGGCTCGTCAACGGGATTATCTCCAACAACGGTTTAAATACCATGTTGAGAAGTTCTCCCGCGCTGGCAACTGGAAACTGGTTCACCAATGGCTTGGCGCCGATCTCGATCGCAATCTAGGGATGTCTCCGGGGCAATGGCAACGTTTCCTCAAGGATCTCACCCCTCCTCAAGTGAAACTCATTGCCCTGAAACAACAAGGATGCAACAATACTGAAATTTCTAGCATCCTCAACTGTACCCCCAAGCAAGCTCAAAAACGTTGGACGAAACTACTCGATTTGGCTTGGCAACATCGGAATCGGGAATAGAGGCAAGAGGCAAGAGGCAAGAGGCATAACCCACCCCTAACCCCTCCCAGGAGGGGATGGCAAGAGGCAAGAGGCAAGAGGCAAGAGGCAAGAGGCAGAACCCACCCCGCCCTCCGGGCACCCCTCCCAAGAGGGGAAAGATGTAGGGGCGCACCACCTGCGGTGCGCCCTTTTCTTTTGGGGGCAAGTTGCCCCCAGTTTGTTTGTGGAATTAGCGCGTCATGTGTTCAGCTAACATGGCTTGGGCGCGGGGTTTGTAGATAAGGTAAAACAGGGATTCGAGATAGCGCAACATATCCTCCCGGTTTTCCTGAGATGAGTAGTTCCAGAATCCGTAGGTTTTTGCCATTGACAATAGGCGCGAGGTGTGAATGTTCCAAGTGTAGGTGCTATAGACTCGCTCCATCCCTTGATTGGAAATTTCCAACCAATAGTCAGGATTCTGCTCGCACTTTGTGGCAAAATCAACCAATTTTTCTGCCATTTCCTCCAGATTCGTTGGGTTGATATAAAACCCGTTAATCTGGTCTTGAATAATTTCCAGCGGACCACCAAATTGAGTACCAAAGGTAGGTAAGCCAGAAATCATCGCCTCTAGGATGGTTAACCCAAAGGCTTCAAACAAGGCGGGTTGCACGAAAACGCCACGGCGATCGGCAATGACGCGATAAACTTCTCCTGAATCCACTTTGGGTAAACGAACCCCTAGCCAACGAAATTTGCCATGCAGATTATGCCGTTCAATCAATTCATAGAGTTTGCGCATTTCGGCAATCTCTTCAGAATCATCTGACTCATCTTCTCGGAGTTTTCCGGCAATGAAAATTAAATTGTAATGCTCTTGCAACTCCGGGCTTTGTCCAAAACATTCTACTAACCCTGAGAGGTTTTTGATGCGATCGAGGCGAGCCATCGAAAACAAGGGTCGCTTGTTGGGGTCATCAAGTTGACCAAAAACTTGTGCCGGATCATCATCGGTAAAAAGCAATTTACCCAAGCGCTCAACATCGCTGGGAACCCGCTCTTCTTGACGTTTATAGGGAAAAAATACCGTTTCATTGACCCCAGGTGCCACCACATTAAACTTAGGACTAAACAAGTTGATCCCGGAGACAACATGATAGAGATCTGGCATTGAAAAACAGTGATAGGACTCATATTGTCCGACACTATCCGGCTTGCCCACAATCTCTTGATAGGTGCTGCTGATAATACAATTGGCAGCATTCATGGCAATCAAATCTGCCGTGAACTGAATTGAAAAGTGATATTGCTTCTCCAAATCCTGCCAATAGAGGTTACTAAACAGATATTTAGACTTCTCCAGGGCGTGAGCAACATTGAACTGAGTCACTTTGAGGCGACGGGAGAGCAAAAAGGCAACGATATTGCCGTCAGAGTAGTTGCCAACAATCAAATCTGGGCTTCCCTTAAACTCCGCCAGCAGCTCTTTCTCGGCATCGAGAGTAAAAGTTTCCAAATAGGGCCAAATTTCAAAGCGAGAAATCCAGTTCTGGGTCATTTTAGGATTAAACTCCCGGAAGGGAACCCGGAGAATCCAAGCATCATCGGTTCCCCAGATTTTTTCTAGGCGTTCATTACAGCGAGTTCCCTCGGCGTTGGGAATCAGGCGTGTCAGGACGATGACTTTGGGGTGAACCCCTAACACATCAAGTCCGGCGTCATGGAGTTCAGTTTGCAATTGTTTTTCCAAACTGCGGGCCTGGTCCAGAACATAGACCACCTGGCCGCCAGTGTCAGGACGACCGAGAACTCCCTCTTGTCCGAACCAGCCATGAACCGACACCAAGACGATGCGGAAAATCATGGGGATGCGCGAGACGAAGGTTTCGAGAACCTGATCGTTGGGGGAGTCGATGAGTTCATCGAGGATATTGAGGGTATCCCGGACTCGGCCGGCGGTATTCCCCCAGCCTGGCTCAAATCCCAGGTCTTGCAGGTCGAAGCGGAAGCTGTCATAGGGATCGTTCTCAGGACGTTGATTCGTGAACTGAATCGCTTGTTTAACGCGGTCTGAGAGTTTTTGCCAGGTGCGGATACGGGGGTTGATGAGGAGTTTCAAGCCGTTGTAGGAATGGAGGCTGAGAAACTGAAACAGGGTTTCTTGCCATTCTCGGGGGTCTTGGAAGAGTTTGCTGGAGAGATAGCGGTTGAGAAATTCGACCCCTTTACCGATGTTTTTGGGGTCACGGATGCTGGGGGAGTAGTCGTAGAAGGGTTCGAAGTCAATCTCGAAGACATCGCCGTCTTGAGGACGGTAATGGCCCACGAAGCGATCGCGGGTATCGAGAAGGTCTTGAACCGTAATGGGGTCGTAACTGAGGTCTTCGTGAATGCGGAAGGCTTCTTGGTCAGCAATTTTGGGGCGGATAATGGCACAAATGCTCTCGCCATCGACGATGAACTCTTGGGTATAGAAAATCAGTTGGGCCAGGGGAGAGTGGGTTTTGAACTCCTGAGATTTCTGGTGGTCTTTACAGTAGTCGCTGAAGGCTCGTTCAATGTCGTTACGCAGTAGGTAGCGTTGCTCTTTGAGGCGGAGTTCACCGAGAAACTGACGCAGATCCAGTTTGTTGTTGCTGTTGAGAACCGATTCAAGGAGTTGGGACATAATTAGGTCTTGCCAGAGTACGAGTTTGAGGAGAGGTGTGGGGTGGTTTGAGATCCCCGCAGTCGGGTGTCTTCAACCTTTCCTGATGGCTATTGCCAAATCCGGTCAATTCGCCGTTGGGCCGTTTCGAGGGCCTCGAGGGGATTGGTACCGAGAAGGGTTTGTTCGATCGCCCGGCCGAGACTATCGGAGAGACGGGCATAATTGGCAATGATGGGACGCGATCGCGCTCCTGACATTTGCTCAAGGAACACCGTTAGAATTGGGCGATCGCGGACATAGGCTTGATAGGCCGGACTTTTTTGGGCCGTTTCGGTCACAGGGAGATATCCCGTCCCTAAGGCCCATTGAGTCTGAAAGCGATCACTCAACACAAACTCCAGAAATTCTAGCGCTGCCTGTTGTCGTTCGGGGCGAGTTTTCATGACAAATAAATGTTCTCCTCCCAAGACGGTGGCCTGCTGCTGTGCGGCGGGGATGGCCATGGCATCATAGTCAATGTCCGAGTCTTCGAGTTGTTCCAGGGTCCACGGACCCGTTAACTGCATAGCTACGCGACCGGCGAGATAGTCGTTGAGTTCATAGCCTCGTTCGGGTTGCGAGAATTTAACAGACCCGTCGGCCACTAAGTCGGCCCAAAATTGCAAGGCGGCGACGGCTTCTGGGGTGACAAGATTGGGAACCCCATCCTCGATTAAGCTTCCCCCCATTCCGTAGAGAAATCCCAGCCAGGTAAAGACAGTCCATTCTCCTTTACCCAACGAGAGTAACAGGCCATGGCGATCGGGCCGGCCATCGCCGTCGTTATCGACAGTGAGGGTTCGGGCCACCTGTCGCAACTCTGGCCAGGTACGGGGTAAGCTGTCGATTCCCGCCGCCTCGAAGAGACTGGGACGATAAAAGAGTCCTAGGTTATTGGTGGCCATGGGAATTGACCAAATCTGGTCTTCGAGGGTCATGGCCTCTAACAAGGCTGGGTTTAACTGACGGGCGTTAATCGAGTCATCAAACCACTCATTGAGGGGATGAATGGCTCCCAACTCCAGCAACTGCCCAGTAATCATGGGGGTAAACCAGAGTAAGTCGGGGGGGAGTCCACCGACAACGGCGGTGAAAATTTTGGGGAGTTGTTGATCGGGTTGTCCGATGTAGAGGGGATTAATTTGTAAATTGGGGTGGTCGGCATTAAACTCGGCCACCAGTTCGTTGAAGACATCCCGGTTCGGCGGCGGGTTGATACCATGCCAAAGGGTCAGGGTTAAGGGGGTCTGGTTTCCTGGGGATGAGAAGGGTTGACAGGCGGCTAGGAGTAGGCTGAGGCAGAGGGCGATCGCCAGCCGAAGTCCCCGTTGCCAGGTTGGTCGGTGTTGAGATTTCGCTGATGTCATCGTTGCTCGGATCTCGAAGGTCAGGGATGCTGGTTCTATTATCTAGGTTTCACCCCTCGGACGGCCGAAAAAACCCCCCACAATTGAGCGTGGGGGGCAAAAAACAACGAAGAGAGAATCGAGAGTTGAACGAGAGTTGAACGAAATTTTGGAGGTGGCCGAACTCTTAGCCATTGCGACGGCGTTTGAGTTGACTGGCACAGCCAGCAATGACTCCTAATCCCAGAATGGAGGCGGGTTCAGGCACTGGCTGAGGGTCATCGCCTTCAACGAGTTTAATTTGATAGGCGAGTTTCGACTGTTCGGGGCGATTGCCTTCCCAGGAAAAGACGGAGGTTCCGGTTAGGGTAAACGGACCTGAGAGGTCGGAAATTTGGAGATACTGGGAGGAGTTCCCATAGTCACAACCGCTAGCATCTTCACATCCGAAAAATGAGGTTTCGCTAATAGCACTGCTCCCATTAGCATCGCTGAGAAAGAGGTTTTTCACTTCAGCACTGTCGCCGGTTTGACGCGCTGTGGTGCGAATTAGTAAGTCAGAAAAGTTATTTTGGCTCACTGTTTGAGTGACACTAACACCGGCAACGTCATAAATCAGTTGACTGCCATCAAACGTCAAGGAAAAGTTATACTCTGCTCCGTTGACCCAATCAAACTCATTTTGGGTAACATTCCAATCCGCATCATGAATGTCAATTTCGTAAGTGCTCTGGCCACCAATGCGGCTCTCGGCGGCCCAGGCTGGGGTGACTCCTAAGTCTTCAAAGGCCTGTTCGCCATTGAGATGACCGTTAACGGTAAAGGCTTGGGCTTGAGGTGCATAACCAGCCAATCCGAGTAGCGGAAGCGATAGACTGAGGGCGAGGATTTGACGATTCATGGGATTTCTCGGTGGATGGGACTCGGGACAACTCTAGTTATGGGTTAAGCCTAACCAAATCCATCGCAGCCTGTCATCCTATTGGGGCAGACTTTACAGAAACTTGTTATTTTTAAGAGATTTGATGGGGAACTTTAAAGCTAAGATGAAGTCTCGGACTATCATTTGGGTGTGATTGACGATGAGCCTTGGCCTTTGTAATGGTTTTGTCACTGTAGCCAGTCAGCAGGTTGAGACGTTGGTGCAGTTCTACACACGCCTGTTGGGCCAGTCTCCCCACAGTGCGATTCCGGGTACTTATGCCGAGTATCAAGTCCCGGGACTGCGGCTGGCGATTTTTCAGCCGGGAGCGTCCCAGACATCGGAGTTTAAACCGCTTCCGCCGGGGGCGATGAGTCTCTGTTTGGAGGTTGAGGATATTTATGGGGCGATCGCCCATTTAACGGCTTTGGGCTACCCGCCGCCGGGGTCTCTGATAACGGCTTCCCATGGTCGAGAAATCTATGGTTATGATCCCGATGGCAACCGCTTGATTCTCCACCAAGGAGCTAGTGAGTCAGTTGCTGACTGAGTTCTTGTAGACTCAAGAGCATTAACATAATGGTTAGACCTAGGAGGGCGCTGGCCCGGCTGAGGCGGCGGCGGCGATCGCCCCTCTGGGGAGCCATCCACTCACGAACCCACAGGGACATCCCCGATCCGAGGACGTAACTGGCGCTCAGCAACAGATAGGGCCATTGATCTTGCCACAGCCACAATAGCAACATCAGCACGGCTAAACTGAGCATCAGCAGTTCCACGAAGCGGGGAGGATTAGCCCGGCTGGCGGTAACTAGGGTTTGCCAGAAGGATTCCCAGAAGTGCATAGGTTACGGTGAGTAGTGAATAGTGAATAGTGAGTAGTGAATAGAAGGCAGGAGGTGGGGGGACTTTGAGTTGAGGACGGGCGATCGTTGATGGGAGTCTTTTTTCCAAGATAATGGGTGATCGCTCGAAATTTGGACAAACGCCTACAACTTCTACACTTGTTTCCTTACCATAGTTATACAGGATTGTCAATACAAAATCAACAATTTTCAACGTTTGATGCCTTTTAGACAGGTGTGCAAAATCTGCTGTAACTGCTCTAACTCATCACCAAGTGCCAGACGTTGGAGATAACCAGAGGCGATTAGGGGCTGCGATCGCGGATCACTGTCCTCTCCCTTGAGGGCCGCCGCGATCGCATCAGCGGTGCGACCACTCCCATCCAAGACAAAGGTGGTGCGCTGTTCCTCGACACTACAGCCGACATCTTGCCAAGTAATCTCCCCGCCATTGCTGACCACCGTACAACTCGCAGAGCCATCGGCGATGACCGTAGCGAGTTTCGCCAGCCAGGGACTTTCCGCCCCCCAGTTATCTCCTGGAACCAGAACAAAATGACTATGATGGGGTTCAAGTTCAGCGGCGTCTGGAGAGGTGGGAGGGGTTCCGTCCGGTAACATCACCGTACCGATGGCACAAACCCCAATCAGGGGGAAGGTTGCACCGATTTCCTGCCGGGCCTGACCCATGAGCTGCATAACACCACAATCCGTTCCCCCATCGATGACAACTCCGTTGAGACGTTGCATCAGCGGGGCTAACACGTCCATAAAGACCTGTTGTAACCGGTCCAAGGCCTCGGGTTCCATCTTGCTGGCCCCGCCGACTAAGACCAACACCGGCTGGCCCGTGGCAATTCCGATTTGGTAAGGAAGTTCTTGCAGATCTGACCATTGATCGATCTGACTTCCTATGGCAGTCTGTTGATTCTTAAAGCAAAAGTGACTCAGTTTCACGAGTAAAGGGTCAAGGATAAAGGATAACCGCTGAAGATTCCCGGTTAGCCCCAAGAATCGACGCTAATCCAGTGTATCCATTGGATTCATTTTTTGTCTGCCCTGTTGTCTAGTCTGTTGCCTAGTCTGTTGTCTACTCAGGATGATTCTCGACCTGTCCGCATCTGAGAAGTTTGTTAACATAAATTCATATTTTGAACAATTATGGCGATCGCCCCGGACTGCCGAGACTCCCATTCGAGAGTCACATCGGAGCCTTATCCCCAAGGCGATCGTCCTGGTTAGAAATTTTCGTACCATTCCAGAGCAAGGACGGTTGTTTTGCAAGTTTTTCAATCCCTCGATCGCGCCCAAAAACGGAATCTGAGCCTGTTATTTGTCGGAGGTCTCTTCTTTTGGTCCAGCATGGCCTCACTGTTGCCGACTTTGCCGCTTTACGTCCAAGATCTCGGGGGCAGCCAACAGCAAATTGGCTGGGTGATGGGGTCCTTTGCCATTGGCTTACTGCTGTCGCGTCCCACCCTAGGCCGTTGGGCTGACCACCACAGCCGAGTGTTAGTGTTGCGAGTGGGAACCACCGTGGTGGCGATCGCCCCCCTCGGCTATCTCCTGGCCGACTCCATCCCCGAACTGATGGCCTTGCGGGTCTTTCATGGCATCAGCATTGCCGCTTTCACCACCGCCTACAGTGCCTTAATCGCCGATCTCTCCCCTCCCAAGCAACGAGGAGAACTCATCGGCTATATGAGCTTGGTCACACCCCTAGGATTAGCCATTGGGCCAGCCCTAGGAGGGTTCGTGCAACAGGGACTCGGGTATTTATCCCTATTTCTGATGACCGCCAGTTTAGGACTGGTGAGTCTTCTGTGTTCAGGATTTCTCGATAACGCGCCCGCTCCCAACCGCCAGGAAGCTCGCGCTAAGGCTGCCTCTGCCACCCCCTCCGAGGGATTCTGGACCATGTTAGCCAGCCCCCGGATTCAGGTTCCGGCCATATTGATGCTAATTGTGGGTTTGATTTTCGGGACGATTACCACCTTTGTGCCTCTGTATATCCAAGACACTGGGGTTAACTTTAATCCCGGCTTTTTCTATACCATGACGGCCATCTCTAGTTTTTCCATGCGTTTACTCACGGGACGAGCCTCCGATCGCCTGGGACGGGGTGTGTTTATCAGTGGCGCTCTGATTTGCTATTTCCTAGCAATGGTACTGTTATGGCAAGCCCAGACCCCGTTCATGTTTGCCCTAGCAGGACTGATCGAGGGGATGGCGGCCGGAACCATGCTGCCGACGACCATCGCCCTGATGAGCGATCGCTCTCAAAGCCAAGAACGAGGACGGGTCTTTTCCCTCTGTATCGGTGGTTTTGACCTCGGGATTGCCATCGCTGGCCCGCTTCTGGGAACCTTCGCCGAGTCCCTCGGCTATGCCCAACTCTTTGCTATTGCCGCTATTTTGTCGGCGATCGCCGAGCTGTTATTTATCACCCGCAACAGCAAAGATATCTCCCACTCTTTGCGCTTTGCCCTAGGACGAGAACGGGATATCTATGCCTTAGATCGCGGCATTTGAGCGTCTGACGCGTCTCAGCCTGCCCGGTTAGGATGGAGAATAGGGGTTGACATTATAGAGTTTTTATGCTAAACACTAGCGCCCGTCAACAAGTCCGCATCCTGATTTTAGGACGGTTTCTTTCACAAATTGGGACAGGGTTCACCCTCTTTTACGCGCCAATTTTCTTCGTTAACCAGGTGGGAATTTCGGCGACACTGGTGGGAACCGCTCTTGGTGCTGCCTCAATCACCGGCATTGTCGGGCGAGTTCTCAGTGGTTCTCTGTGCGATTCTCCTAGGTTTGGCCGCAAACGAACTCTGCTGTTGTCGGCCGTTTCCTCCGGGTTAGGGTCGTTTATGCTGGCCAATACCCAAGATTTCTCCACCCTGCTGCTGGGCAGTTTACTGAATGGATTGGGGCTAGGTCTATATTGGCCCGCCGCCGAAACCATTGTGGCCGATCTCACCGAACCCGAACGGCGGCGAGAAACCTATGCGATTAACCGTCTCGCCGATAGCCTGGGGTTAGAATTTGGCATTGTGTTGGGGGGGGCTTGGGTCGAATGGACCGAGGACTATCGTCTCTTGTTTATCATTGACGGTATTTCCTATGTGGTCTTTTTCCTACTGCTGGCCATAGCCTTGAGAGAAACCGTCTCCGAGACACTGCACCGGGATAACCCGATTAAAACCTGGTTGCGGGCTTTAGGCGATCGCACCCTCTTAATCTACGCCGCCGCCAATATCCTCTTTACCACCTACATTTCCCAAAACCACACCGCTCTCCCGGTGTATCTCAGTAACTTCGTTCCGGGAACCGAAGGCGGCGGTTTTCCGGCTAAAATTGTTAGCGGCTTATTTGCTTGGCATATTGCGGTGTCCGTGGTTCTGCAATTGCCCATCGCCCGTTGGTTGAATCGCTTTAATCATGCTCACGCCTTGATGATTTCCGGTGGGATCTGGGCGTTGAGCTTTGTCAGTGTTTGGGTGATTGGGGTGAGCAGTCATCCGTTGATTTGGGCAATTGTCGCCTTGGGGGTGATGGCGATCGCCACCATCTCCTATACCCCGTCCGCTTCCGCCTTAGTGGTTGAATTAGCCCCCGAAGAGATGCGAGGGGTGTATCTATCGATTAACTCCCTGTGTTGGGCCATTGGCTATGCGATCGGACCCCCCCTTGGCGGGGCCGCCCTGGATCGCTCCCAAAGCGTCGCCAACAGCTTCTGGCTGGTTCTGGCCGTGAGCGTGGCCCTGATGATACCGATTCTTAAACAACTCGAACGTCGTCTTGAGGCGCAAGGGCGATCGCAGACTGGCCAGATCAAAGAACTGTGACGCCAAAATCGTCACGATCGGTCCTTCTCAGGCGACGAGACGCTGAAATGGAACTTGCAGGGAATAGTCGAGTCAAGTACCGCTAGGGAGTCGAAAGCCCGGATCGAGACACCTACTCTCAGGTTCGAGGGGTTTGACTTTCCCTGCATCTCCCACACAGAAACACCGACCGCCAGCTTTTGAGTCCGAAGGATAGCCGATTGTCCCGGAATGGGTGTGATCTAAGTTGAACCCTTGAGGGAGCATCTACCATGACCAAGCCAATCGCTCAACCTTAGACAGGTTGGGGGATTTGGGCTTGATGCTGTTTCAATACTCTTGGTGATGGTTAGCCCAGTAGCGCCCGAAAGTTCCATGACAGATTCCCTCGTGCAATGGTTAGTCGAACAACTGCAAACCGGTACTCGCGCCAGCCCCAAACATTGCCAAACCGTCGCTAATCGCATTGCCGAGGAAGTGACGCGAACCTGTCAACAAAGTCAACGTATTCAACGCTCCGGTGATGTGCTCGGCTGGGGCTATCATTTAGCACAACATCGCTTGCAACAAGTTCTCAATTATTATCGGCGTGGCTCAGAAGGGGGGCGCTTGGAGTTGCATAGTACCCTCAGCGCCATTGTCTATCGCTATATTACGCCCCCAACAGTGCAGTCGAGTTATGGGGCGCGGTTGCAACTGATTGAGGATTTCCTACAGGGGTTTTACGTCGAAACCCTTAACGCTTTGCGTCGCGAAGCGCAACTTCCGCCGACCTACTCGCCGCGATCGCTCCTGGAATTGGCTGAATATCTGGCGTTTACCGAACGCTATGGGAAACGGCGCATTCATCTCAATCGAGGACGTAGTCAGCAGTTAGTGATTTTACGCGCCCAGACTTTTGCACAGCAACAGCCTCTTGAATACTCCGTTGACTTACAACAAGCCAGTGATGGTAAGCCCAATGAGGGGGGGAGTAGTTGGGGGGAAGCGTCGTTAGCTCAAGTCCGCGATCGCATGGTTGATCGCGCCCAAGATCCCACCAATGATCTGTTGCGCAACCGCATTATCGAGGAACTGATTGCTTACCTCGATGAGAATGATCAAAGTGCTTGTGCCGACTACTTTGTCTTGCGGCTACAGGACTTGCCAGCCGGGGAGATTGAAGCCATCCTGGGGTTAGACCCCCGCCAGCGAGATTATTTACAACAACGGTTTAAGTACCATCTGATCCGATTTGCCCTATCCCACCGCTGGGAGTTAGTTCACCAATGGCTCGATGCGGATCTCGATCGCAATCTGGGGATGACGACGGCGGAATGGGAGGCGTTCGTCGAGACTTGTCAATCTGATGAGTTGATATTGCTTGAAGGGAAACGTCGCGGCGATGACGATCACGATTTGGCTCAACAGTTGGGAATCAGTCTCTCGCAACTCCAGCGACGTTGGTTTACGCTTCTCAAGCGGGCCTGGGACTATCGCAATGAGTAGAAAAGCCGTCAGTCAAGCCGATGGGGTGACAAACATCTCGCTGAAGGGGGACAATCGAGGCAAGTCTTCAAACCGGCCTCAAACTGGCCCCTTGTCTGAGATCTCGAAGCTAGACCTCGCCATCAGGAACCGGACGGACCAACGTCCGGAGAAGGGAAGTCAACGAATGAATAATGATAGGAACCAATGGAGTCAGGAGGAGGAGCGCTTAGCAGAACGCTTCCTCGCCTGGCTTTTACAAGAGGTTATCCAGGACAACGAACCTGACGCGGGAGCGGGTGTCGAACCCCAGCGCTCCCCATCTAAGTTTCTGGATTTTGACGCGATACCCATAGGAGAGGAATCCACCGTGCAGAACCGTTTTCAGGCGCTTTTAAAGCGTCGCATTCAACAAGAACTGGAACAGAACCTACCTCTGTTCCCCTGGGAAACCACCGAGGTGTTGGAATACGCTAATGATCCCATTGACGAGGAAGCTGATTCGAGAGTTCCCACTTCGGTCTGGTTACCGCAACTCGAACAGTTGCGGCTTCCGGTTCCCATCTCCGAAGACACCTTTGCGCAACTGTTAGTCCGCTGTCAGCAGTTGCTACGAACCTCGCTACGTCAAGGAGAACGCTTAGTTGCGGCGGTTGAAGGTCTCTTCCCCGATCGCAGCGAGGAGTTAAATCTTTGGACGGAGCGTTTATTGGTGTGGTCGACAAGCCGCAGTGGTGAGACGCTGATTGAACCGTCTGAGGGGGAATTTCCTAGCAGTTATGAGGGGGCGACTCCCACTCAGCAGATGCTGTTGTCGCTGTTGGCGGCGAAAGAAATTGTCGAATCCTTATCGTTGAACGTTTCGACCCGTCAGCCGAGCGATCGCCGTCAATGGCTCACGGCTCAAGGACTGTTGCAACTTGAGGTGGCGTTCGAGACTGAGGATGATGTGTCTCAATTGCGAGTGTGTTGTCAACTTCCCGATGGAGGCCGCGTTCAGTTACGTGGTGAGGGAGCCATGGCCACTGCACAACGCTCAACTCCCGGTCACATCACGGTTGAACTGGCGGATATTCAGGTGAATCACACGTATACGCTCGAAGTTCATCTTGATGCGTCTGGCCAATCTCCCCTTGTGTTTTCCCTTTGTCCAACCCTCTAATTTTGGGTTTGTTAGACAAAACAACTAAGACAAAAAAAATCTGCCTTTTTCTTATCTAGCGAGGATTGTGCAGATTATGGATGTCATCATTAAACTGTCAAAAATCGTTGAGCGATGGGGGAGATCCTAGCGTCTGAGCCAGCCGTTAAAGGTAAAACGGCTGTCCTCAAATTTGTTGGAGGAACAGCGAACTGGCATCACTTCATGTTGACAACGGCTGTTGAAGACAACGAGCCGATTGTTGCGGGGAGTGATGGTTTTGAAGCGGTGGCGATCGCGTAGGCGGCCATCACTGGCATTCGTCTGATATAACCGTAGTTCTCCCCCGGAAAACTGCGCCGGTTCCTGATGCACATAATAGACATAGGTCAGTTCACGGGTGACGGTTTCTGGACTCCCTGAGTCGTTATGAACCTTGTAATAACAGCCATCTCCATGAACCGTCAGCTGCATCTCCACTTGAGTCACCGGGAAGGGAGACTGCTGAAGGGGAGTCCAAACTTGGGGGAGCATCACGAGAATTTGATGTTTGAGCCGGTGATAAAACTGGGGAAAATGGGTGGCGTAGAGAATCGATGACTGGCGGTAGTTATCGGCTTTACTGGTGGTGCTAGAGGGGACAAAGTCTTGGCGTTGATTTAAGGCAATCTCAAGGGCCTGACGATTCTCCTCGGGGCTTAAAAAATCATCGAGACAGACCACTGCATCGAGTTCCTGGGAACTCGATGCGGGGACTGCTTCCTGGGCCACAGTCCCAATTGTGGCGAGGGAGCGGCTCCTGTGGCTGAGGGAGGATAACTCGGGAATGTCTTGGTTGTTCTGCGCTAAGGCTAATAGGTCTAGGGCAATTTTGGCGCGATCTAGGGGCGCGAGAGTGTCATCGTTGAGTAAGGCTTCTAGGGTGGTGATTGATTGTTGGATTAGGGTTTGAAACCGACGGTCGAGATTGAGGTTGGCGGCTGCATCCTGGTTAGGAGAACTCGACGGTGGGTAAGCGGTCATAAGCGGTGCTTGGAACTATCAGCAGGACGTGAGGGAGGGTTAACGATCGCGGTGTTCCCTCTCCTTAATGTAGTTCCTTTTGGTGGCCTGGTTGCGATCGCCAAGCCTCGAAGCCGGTGAAAACCCATCACATCTCAAACCCTGAAATGACCGAGATCTGATACGTCAACTGTGGTGAAATGACTCAAAGACTCGCTGGAGAGGGAGTGGTGTAGATGCACCTGGACGGGGATGAACTGCTTTTAGCAACGAGTGGGAGCCCTCTCCCCTTAAGATAAACGGGGCTACGATAAACGGCCCGACGTGATTAACGGCGACGTAGTGTTTTCAGAGCCGCACCAATACCGACTAAGCCGAGTAAGACCATCGGTTCGGGAACTTCCCGAGACTCGGGAGTTGGTGCGGGGGTGGGTAGGGGAGTCGGAACGACGGTGGGTTGGGGGTCGGGTTCGGGTTCTGGCTCGGGTTCTGGCTCAGAGGCGATAATCTCGCTGGAGGTTTCTCCTCGTAATTTACTACTGCCTTGACGGTTATCACCAACACTCATCAGACGCACACCCAACATACTCTCGCTAAAGAGGTCTAAGGAGAGGTCTTGGCTGTCATGTTGGAGCAAGAAGGATGTACCTTGAATGTCGTAGTTGGCAATCCCTTGTTCACCGATATCAAAGCCCATCGTGTATTGTGGGGCTTTTTTGCCTCCGCCCTGGAGAACATTCCCACCACCAAAGCCAAAATCAGTTGTCCCCCCGCTATCGATTCTAAAGTCGTCAGAACCGATGCTGTAGAAGTTGGCCGCATCGATGTCAGCAAAGGGGTTGCTGGCGGCGGTGGCACTTAAGCCGCTGAGGAGGGATTCGTCGTTAATATTGAGGAACAGCCCTCGTAGGTCAGCCATGTTGACACTGGTGTCGACTCTGAAGTCAAATTGAATGCCACCCTCGACTTGGGTAAGCGAGTAGTCAACTTTGGTGTCATCCTGTTCGTAGTTATAGAGAGAACCACTTAGGCTGAAGGCGTGAGCAGGAGATGCTGCGATCGCCATCACTGAGGGGACGAGAAAACTAAGTCCTACTGTGAGATATTTATTCATCTTTGTCCTAGATTACGTCTACTAACACCACTCCTATCTCTAGTATAATTCAGCGGCAGGAAGACTTGTATAAAAGTTGTGTAAGGCTTAGGGGCTGTGATGATAAAGTTTAGGTAAAGTTGATGGATTGGGGATTCCGTAATATCGCTGAATGGATATCTGCTAGAGCGTTTTCTCTCGTTAGTTCACAGGAGATTAGCTTTGTTTGATGCCCATTTAGAGTTAGATTATACGTGCAAATACAAGTTTTTAGGGGAGTCTTTGGCAGCGCTATCCCGAGAGACATCAGTAAATTTAGCTAAGTCGCAAAATAGCGGTCTGTTATGGCACAGTAATCAGTAGCCCCTAACGGTTGAGACGAATTTGGGGCTAAACCTGTTCCATGGCCCACCCGAGAACTGCTATGTCGGCTTCTAATTCCCCACGTTGGACTTCTCTACCGCTATTAGGGCGACTTTGGGAGTGGTGGCGATCGCTCTCCCCGCCAGTCCCGGAAGACTCGGTGACGTTACGGGTGCTGGTGCAATTGCTGGTGATTGTGGGGATTGTGGCTACGGATGTGGCGGCGGGAACCCTGATTAGTCTTTGGGCGGTTCCCTTGAGTATTATCGGGGCAAGTTGGAGTTGGTTCCGTCGCCGAGAGCGTAACATGGTTCTGAAGTTTGTCTTGGCGATCGCCCTGATTGTCACCCTAGTGGTCTTTCTCAACAACCTGGTGGCCACCCTCAATGACACAAGGGTGATTTTAGCGGAACTGTTGATTCAGGTGCAAGTTCTGCATACCTTCGACTTGCCACGACGCAAGGATTTGGGCTATTCGATGGTCATCGCCTTGATTCTGATTGGGGTGGCGGGAACCATTAGCCAAACCATGGCCTTTGCCCCGTTTTTAGTCTTATTTTTGCTGTTGGCGATTCCCACCTTGATTTATGATTATCGCTCCCGTTTGGGGTTGAGCGATCGCCCCTCCGACCATTCCCAAACTTCGGTAGTAACACGCTTACGCCAGTCGTTTCCCTGGAAAGCCAGCCTAACCCTGGCCTTACTGGTGTTGAGTTTAGGATTAGTTCTATTTGCGGCCATTCCTCGGGTTCCGGGATATCAGTTACGCTCGTTTCCCGTCAGTAGTACCATCGATTTTCAGGGAGACTTCGATGGTCGCAATATCGCTAGTCCTCAAGCTCAAACCGATAGTGATCAGAGTAATGGCGAGGGAATAGGCGGGCCGGCTGAGGGACCTGGCGAGATGGACGAGACCTTCTATGCAGGTTTTGCTGAGAGTATGAACCAAAACCTGCGGGGGTCGATGACGCCTCAGGTGGTGATGCGGGTGCGATCGCAGGCTCCGGGGTTTTGGCGAGTGATTGCCTTTGACGAGTATACCGGCCAGGGTTGGCGCATCTCCAGAAATGACGATGTCCGCGAGATTCGTCGCTCATCCTGGAGTTTCCGCTTTGACTTACCCTTTATGGGACCCCGCAGTTTCACCCAGGAAGTGATTCAAACCTATAGCATTGTCGCCGAGTTCCCCGGACTGATTCCGGTTCTCGACCAACCCCGCTACCTCTATTTTCCCACAGAGGATGTGGCGATCGGTCCAGAGGGGTCGCTACGTTCCCCAGTCCCCCTATCTGATGGTTTAACCTATAGTGTCGTCTCTCACGTCTCCTTGCGCGATCGCACCCGCCTAGGAGAAGCTGACACTACCTATCCGCAAAGCATCTCCGAGGTCTATTTACAAGTTCCCGAGGAGATTGAGGAGAGATTACGGAACTATAGCCAATCAGTCTTAGCCAACGCCGTCAACCCCCTCACGAACCCCTATGAGGTGTCCCTGTATCTGGCCCAATATCTCAAACAGAACTACGACATTCCTCAAGATCCCTTTGGCTTAGAGTTTCTTGACGAAGGGGAAGACTTAGCCCTCAACTTCCTCTTCCGCTGCGAAGAGTCCCCCAATCCAGCGGCTTGTACTCCCGGCGGCTATCCCGACCATTTCTCCACAGTGTTAACCCTTCTGTTGCGTTCCCTGGGGATTCCGGCGCGATTAGCCACAGGATTCGGACCAGGGGACTTTAACCCCTTTACGGGACTGTATGAGGTCAAGAATACCCATGCGTTCGCCTTAACGGAGGTCTATTTCCCCAGTCATGGTTGGTTCGCCTTTGACCCCATCCCTGGCCATGAGGTGATTCCCCCCTCGGTGAGTGAGTATGAACCCTTTGGGGTCTTACGACAGTTTTGGGATTGGATTGCGGGTTGGCTTCCTTCCCCGGTGACGGGGTTTATCAACGGCATTTTTGTGATGATTGGCCGGGCCATTGATTGGTTCTTAGGGCGATTTTCCCAGGGATGGTTGGGGATATTGACGGGTTTGTTGACCCTGGTTCTGTTTAGCTTTGCCGGATGGCTGAGTTGGCAAGGGTGGCGGGAATGGAAACGCCGTCGTTGGCTGTCCAAGTTGGCGGCGATGGAGCGGTTATATCAGCAGATGTTGCAACGGTTAGCGACTGATGGCTGTGCGAAACATCCCGCTCAAACCCCCTTGGAGTTTGCTTGTCAGGTGGGCGATCGCTATCCTCCCGAAGTTGCTACCATAGTGTCTCGAATTTGTCAAGCCTATGTGGGTTGGCGTTATGGGAAGGAGTCGGTTCCCGTCGAGGAGTTACGCCAGCAATGGCAGACGGTGCAGCGTCAGGACTGGCGGCGCAAGTTGGCGGCGTTAAGGGGACGCTAGGGGGGGGAGAGGTTTCTCCTTTCCCTTCGCCATTGCTGAAGATATCCCGAGTTACCCCCTGACGGGGAGCCTCCCGCTGTGGGAGTGTTCCCCCAGGGAGGTTTTCGTGAGGGAACACCACCAACAGCAGACTCGCCGTGAGACAGAACAAGAACCGTTTTTCACAGCCTTTTCCCCCTCGGCGATTTGACCAATGAGAGAGGAATAATACCAGACTCAAGCCAAAGCCGAGATAGCCATCAAGATAAAGTCCCACTAAGTTAGGAATGAGACATTCTAAAAGCTCAAGTATGGCGGTTTTTGATAGAGTAGTTTGAGGTTTCATGATGTCACCGAATGCCTGGACACTTCCATCAAAAACCAGGCTCAAAATTACTGTAAATAGCTGTAAAATCGCAATAAATCCAAGGATTATAGTGGTAAATAGAGGGATATAAATTTAAATAAAATTGGATTTTGGGGAGGGGAATGAGGGGAACCACGTAGCAATCCCTTGTGGTCGGCGAGCGATAGCCGAGCCGTGGTTGCCCTCCCCGATGTAGGGGCGAACGGCTGTTCGCCCTCCCCCCTCCTCGTGTCACGGCTCCAGCCATGACACGAGGACATCCCTCCCCCCCGAGGGAGAACCCACCCCCAACCCCTCCCAGGAGGGGATTTTTCGCACCGACAACAAGAGAATTGATAGCAAATCAATCCTCATTTTTGCCCACAACAATCAAGAGATATATTAAACTTAATCAAAACCAATAAAAGCAAATAAAAACAAATAAAATACTCGCCCAACAACATTTTTTAATAAACAAAACCAACATCCCCAAACGCCCATCAATCAAGATTCACAGCCCTCAACCCACCAACCAAAAGGCGGGAGACTCAAGCCATATTAGCCAGACTCGTGCTACCTTGAAATAGGAGAACATCCCGGACTCTATCCCCAGGAATCCGTCCCCAAGCCCTTCCCCCGACGAGAGGCCGAACCATGCTCAAACCCATCCCCTCCTCATTCCAGGAACACTTCTTACATCACATCCGCGAAACCGTGATGTGGAATAGCCGCAGCGAACCCCAGCAATGGTGTTTTTGGTGGCGTTTCCATCCCCAAAATCGACATCAGACCAACACCCAAGTCGCCAAACAGATTCGCAAGTCCCTCAACGGCGGCTTTCACAGCCCCAATATGTCCGCCACCCTAGCGGCGGTGATAGGCAAAATCCAAGATACCTTAGCCGACGAGATGACCGCCGATGGCGTGGACTTGCAAGGATTGAGACGGGAACGAGGCTGGAGTCCCAAAACCCCAGAAGACCGCTATCCTTGGCAAGTCATTTATGACTGGTTATGGACCTGTAAATTTCCCCGTGAGGGCTGGAGTTGGGCCAACCAATTGGCAACTTGTGGGGTGGAAGAGTTGCAGATGAACCCCCTGAATCCCCAATCTCGAAAACTGGATTTAGGGGACATTCCCAGCCCCGAGGGGAGTCTCAAAGCCGGGGAAACCTATTACTTAACCGCGACGTTACCCGAAAGCGGCTATTTACTCTTGCTCAATCGCAGTCAAGAGACGTCCAAAGACAATCAGATGACCACTATTTGTCTGTCTCCCTCCCAAGCCTTTCAGCCGAACCCCCGCTGTCAAGCCCATCAGCCTCTCCATATCCCCGATGTGAAGGCGTTGGCCTCGTCGTTACGGTTTACGGAGGTGGGGGAGGAGTATTTTCTGGCCATTCTCACGGAAACTCCCCTGGCGTTGTCTTGGGTTCGTCCCGATGGTGAACCGAGGGATATTGAGGTGGATGAACGACGGTTACAGGAGATTTTTAAGGAACTGGGCAAACAATGGCAAGGGAAGCTGTTTTATAAACGCTTTCAGGTGCGGGAGGGGTGAGGGAGAGGCGTTCCTTGGCTGGGGGGAAGGCGAGGACGGAGTTGGAGAAATGTTGTGTTGTGCAAGTTGGAGGTGAACGTCAGCAGATGTTTGAGACAATTTTTGAGCAAATTAAACGGTTGCGTCACCAGTCAGATATAGCTTATGAGAAGGGTGAGTATGAGCGGGGTGTTCACTTCGCTGAACAAGCCGCTCATCTCGGGAAATCTGCTTTTGGGACTAATCATCCCGAGTATGCCACCAGCTTAAACAATTTGGCGGTACTGTACCAGGCGATGGGGCGTTTGGTGGAGGCCGAACCCCTTTTCTGCCAAGCGAGGGAAATTTTGAAACAGCAGTTGGGAGAGACGCATCCCGACTATGCCACCAGCTTAAACAATTTGGCGGCACTGTACCGGGATATGGGGCGGTTGGGGGAGGCCGAACCCCTTCACCGCCAAGCGATGGAGATTTTGAAACAGCAGTTGGGAGAGACTCATCCTAACTATGCCGGTAGCTTACACAATTTGGCACAACTGTACCAGGCGATGGGGCGGTTGGGGGAGGCGGAACCCCTTTTCTGCCAAGCGATGGAGATTCACAAACAGCAGTTGGGAGAGACGCATCCCCACTATGCCGCTTTATTAAACAGTTTGGCGGGACTGTACCTGGCGATGGGGCGGTTGGGGGAGGCCGAACCCCTTTTCTGCCAAGCGATGGAGATTGGGAAACAGCAGTTGGGAGAGACGCATCCCCACTATGCCGCTTTATTAAACAGTTTGGCGGCACTGTACAAGGAGATGGGGCGGTTGGGGGAGGCGGAACCCCTTTTCTGCCAAGCGATGGAGATTTTCAAACAGCAGTTGGGAGAGACCCATTCCGACTATGCCAGTAGCTTAAACAATTTGGCGGGACTGTACCAGGATA